>WNFA01000015.1_pt1 | contig 188160 bp, 164 predicted proteins | sample 5400481 | NCBI WGS metagenome assembly WNFA01 (sample SAMN13153340, study PRJNA577476) | soil metagenome | isolation source: 120 cm saprolite under Douglas fir tree site 2 hole 1 replicate 2 | place: USA:California | collected 2015-04-18 | reverse complement strand
AGGTCTTCGCCACGAACCCGCAGTTCGCGCCGCCGCAGCCGAACAGCGCCGGGCTGGACGGGATCGCCTTCGGCGGCGACGGCGCCCTCTATGTGACGACCTACGCCGCGGGCGGCTTCTTTCGCATCGCGGTCGAAAAGGGGCGGGCGGGCCGCGTGATCAAGCTGCAGGGGCGGGACCTCGGCCTGCCGGACGGGCTTCGCCCGCTGGGTCGCAAGAGCTTCCTGCTGGTCGAGGGCGCTGGGACCTTGGACCGGGTCGAGGTCGACGGCGACGGGTTCCGGGCTGCGCCCCTGCGCGCCGGGTTCCGCACGCCAACCTCGGTCACCCGGGTGGGGTCCGTCGTCTGGGTCAGCGAAGGCCAGATGCCGCTCTTCTTCGACCCCGCCCGCAAGGGCCAGTCACCCGCCCTGCCGTTCCGGATCTACGCCGTCCCCTTGAACAAAGGACAGTCCCAATGAAGCTTGATCGTACGTCCTACCTGCGAGCCTTCGGCGCGCTGTCCGCGGCCCTGCTCTCCACCCAGCCGGCCCTCGCGGCGGTAGGACCGATAAGCGTGCCTCTGTCCACTCGCGGAGCCTCCTCGACTCATGCTACTTCACTGTCTGGACCGACACCGCCGCGTCCTCTGCGCGCCTCTATTTTGAGAGCTGGGGCAAGGATTTCGACCGCATGCCCATCGACCTACCAGTTGCCGTGAGCATCTTCAAGGGTGACTTCTTTACGCCGCCGAAGGTGTGGGGCGACGAGACCTATTCGAAACTCTTCTATTGGAACGAGGTTCCGAAGGGCGCTCACTTCGCTGCTTTCGAGCAACCTGAGCTGTTCGTTGCGGAACTGCGCAAGAGCTTCGCCCAGCTGCGTCGACTGCGGGACGCTTTGGCAACAAGACCAGGAAGGAAAACGAATGTCGGGAAGACTTGAAGGAAAGACCGCGCTTGTCACAGGCGGCACGGCCGGAATCGGCCTTGCCACTGCGCAGCGTTTCGTCAAGGAAGGAGCGTACGTCTTCGTTACCGGTCGGAGACAGGCCGAGCTGGATTCAGCCGCGAAGCTTATGAGGGGCCACGTCACGGCGGTCAAAGCCGACTCCTCGAATCTCGATGATCTGGACAATCTTTTCGCACAAATCAAACGCGACAAAGGCCGGCTCGACATCGTCTACGCGAAATACCCGCTCGCGACGAAGGACTTCGCGCCGTTGCTTCGGGAGGCAGGTTTCGACGAACCCCGACATCTTGTTCCTGTGCTCGTACCTCTCGGACTCGATCGGCCTCGTGCGTGCCATCAACGAGGTCGGCTTCGAGCCAAAGATGGTCGGCGGCGCCATGATCGGTCCGCAGAGCAGCTCGGTCCAGACGGCGCTCGGCCCGCTCCTGAACGGCCTGGTCAACTACGAGTACTGGCTTCCGGTCCCGAAGATGATGTCGCCGGGAGTCGGCGAGTTGATCGCGCGATATCAGGCGAGGGCCGCGATACTTGGCGCTGACGCGTCGGGGTACTACGTGGCCCCGCTCGCGTACGCGCAGATGCAGGTCGTCGAGCAAGCCGTCTCGGCGACGCAGACGCTCGAGGACGCTGCGCTGGTGGCCTACACGCGCAACGCGTCGTTCGCAACCTCGATCGGCGACGTGAAATTCGCGAACGGAGGCGAATGGAGCGCTGCTCGGGTTCTACAGGTTCAATTCCGGAACATCCGCACCAACGACGTCGCCGAGTTCAAGGATGCGCGGACGCGGGTTGTCGTCTCGCCCGACGCGTTCGCCTCCGGCGAGTTGATCTACCCGTACGCGGACGCGAAGAGAGCGCGATGAGGATCGTCGGCGTGTCGGTGCCCGTGCTGACTGCGGACATCGAGTCGGCGATCGCACGGTACGAGGCGCTCTTGCGCGAGAAGATCAAGGCTCGGTTCGTCATCCCGGAGCGCGGACTGACGATCGCGCTCCTCGGAGAGGTGACACTCATCGGCGGGGCCGAGCGAGACCTCGCTCCTCTGAAGGAGGTGCGGGCCACATTCACGGTCGACTCCCTCGCGGAGTTCGAGGCCCATCTTCGAGCCTCGGGCGCAACGATTCTGCAGCCTCCGGCGCCCACGCCCGCGGGCAGAAACATGGTCGTGAGAGACGTCGAGGGTGTGGTGTTCGAGCTCGTGGAGCCACGGTCGCCGCACTGACTACCGGCTCGCGTCGACGAAGGTGGCAAAGCAGATGGCGAATGACGATGAGAGGATGAATGACATGCCAGACGCGATGGAGCTGCTGCACAACAACCTGCATGAGGTCTTTTCCGAGCGGGACTCTGAACGCCGATGGGCGGCCATCGAGCGCACCTATACGGAAGACGTGACGTTCATCGATCCAGAAGGAGCATTTGTCGGGCGACAAGCGCTGAGCGACCAGGCTCAGAAGCTGCTCGATGGCGTCTTGGCGGGCTTCGCGCTCGAGGAGGACGGGCCGCAGTACATCGGGACCGATATCGCGGCCTTGGCATGGCGTTTCGGGCCTCACGGTCACCCGGTCGCCCGCGGGATCGATATCCTTACGATCCGTGATGGCCGCGTGAGCGTGGTGCGCACGTTGATCGCGCCTTGAATGGATGCGTGATCAGCCCCCGGCTGCTTGCCCTGGTTTTCGCTGGTCGTGTTTGCGCGAGGTAACCAACTCGGTGGCCGCGCACTACGCCCGCGAACCAGAGCGCCCGAATCCCAGGGAGGATCATGCGTTCGCCGCGGATCGAAAGCGCGCAATTCGGGCGCTTCCGAGAGTGAGCTTCGGGACAAGATCTGGACACGGTCGCACGCGGACGCCAGCCATCAAGCATCTAAGATGCTGGCATTGGCAGGGAATAATGGTGAGCAAGAATCCGCGACCTTCGGGTTGCAACCACGACGGACAAAAGAGGCGGCCCCATCGCTAATAGCCGATGGGGCCGATGGAAATTGGTTGCGGGGGCAGGATTTGAACCTGCGACCTTCGGGTTATGAGGGCGGTTCCACCCAACCGGCAGACGGGCGTCGCCCCTCATGTTTCCAGTCGTCCCGAGTAGTTGACTCAAGCGCGGAGTCCACAAAGGTCCACGCAGGGATCCGCGGGTCCCTACCTGTTTGGACAAGATCTGGTCAAAGTTTCGGCGAGCCACTTCGAATCGGCGACCGTCGCCTTGGCAACGAACCCTTCCGGTATGCACGAACCTTCCGGATGTTCCCCGAATCGGCACGGCCCTGCGATTTCATTAGGATCTGCCGCCACCACGGAAAGGCTCAGCCGGTATGTCGGTTCTCACGAGGTAGGGACCCCCTCGTGAGGTTTTTCTCACGAGCATTCCCCCCTCCGGGCTGATTTTTCTCAGCACCTTTCCCCCCTCCCAGCGCGCGTGGCCTTGGCCTACGACTCTCCCTGCCCCGGTGGGCGAGGAGGGTCGATGGCCTATCGCGAGGTCACGATGCTGGAGCTCAAAGAGGTGTTGAGGCTGTGGCTGGCAAGGGCCGGCAAGAAACCGATCGCTGCGCAGCTCGGCCTCGACGTCAAGACGGTGCGCCGGTATCTGCGCGCCGCCGAGGAGTGCGGGCTGAAGCCAGGACCGCAGCTGTTGACCGATGAGCAGCTCGCGCAGGTCATCGCCGCGCTGCGCTCGCCGGCGGAGCGACCACATGGAGAGACGTGGGAGCTGTGCCTGCGCGAGCGCGAGTTCATCGCGCAGCACCTGGCGCAGCACCTCAAGCTCAGCAAGGTGCAGAGACTGCTGGCGCGCAGAGGCGTCGCGGTGCCGTACCCGACGCTGCACCGATTCGCCGTCGCCGAGCTGGAGTTCGGACGGGCGGCGACGACGGTGCCGGTCGCTGACTGCGAGCCCGGCGAGGAGGTGCAGCTCGACACTGGCTGGATGACGCTGCTGGAGCCGGACCTGTTCGGCAAGCGGCGCCGCTTCCGCGCCTGGATCTTCACCGCCGTCCGCTCGCGCCATCGCTTCGTCTACGTCTGCTTCGAGGAGACGACACGCACGGCGATCGCCGCCTGCGAGGCGGCGTGGGAGCTCTTCGGCGGCGTCTTCCGCGTGCTGGTCGTCGACAACACCAAGAGCATCGTGCAGACGGCGGACCCGCTCGCGCCGCGCATCACGCCCGCCTTCCTCGAGTACGCGCAGGCGCGCGGCTTCCACATCGACACCGCCCGTGTGCGCAGTCCGCGCGACAAAGCCCGCGTCGAGCGCGCGGTGCAGCCGGTGCGCGATGACTGCTTCGCCGGCGAGCGGCTCTACTCGCTCGAGCAGGCGCAAGAGCGCGCGCAGCGCTGGTGCATCGAGGAGTACGGTCGCCGCCGGCACACGCGCACGCAGCGCATGCCGCTCGAGCAGTTCCAGGCGGAGGAGCGACCGGCGCTGCTGCCGGCGCCGCATGAGTGCTACGACGTGCCGCTCTGGTGCGAGCCGCTGATCGCCCGCGATCAGTGCGCCCAGGTGGCCAAGGCGCTCTACTCCTTGCCCACGCGCTTCGTCGGCAAGCGTCTGCGGGCGCGTGCCGACCGGAGCACGGTGCGCTTCTACGATGGCGCGGTCCTCGTCAAGACCCATGCGCGCCAGCTCCCCGGCGGCAAGTCGATCGACGCCAGCGACTACCCCGAGCACAAGACCGCCTACGCGCTGCGCGACGTCGTCTTCCTCGAGCAGCAGGCGCGCAAGCACGGCGAGGCCGTCGGCCGCTTCGCCCATGCGCTCCTCGAAGGACCGCTGCCCTGGACCCGCATGCGCCGGGTGTACCGCCTGCTCGGACTGGCCAAGCGCTACGGCGACGCACGCCTCGAAACGGCCTGCGCCACCGCGCTCGCGGTCGAGATGATCGACGTACACCGCCTCGAGCGCATGCTCCAGCTCTCGCCGCCGCCGACACCGACGCCGCCGCGGGCCTCTCCCAAGGTGATCCCGCTCGCGCGCTTTTTGCGCCCGCCGAGCCAATACGCGCTTCCGCTCGCATCCCGCGAAGCGGAGAAACCAGAGGAGAAGACGTGACCACCGAAACGATCTCACCCGATCTCAGGACCGTCCTGCGGAGGCTCAAGCTCTCGCGCATGCTCGACACGCTCCCCGAGCGATTCGTCCTCGCCCGCCAGCAGAAGATGCCTCACCAGGACTTCCTCCAGCTCGTTCTCGCCGACGAGGCCTCGCGGCGCGATGGCCTGGCGAGCACGCTGCGCGCGCAGCGCGCTCGCCTCGATCCGGCGATGCAGTTCGAAGCGTGGGACGACTCCTCCAAGGTGACGCTGGACAAGATGCTGCTCAACGAGCTCGTCTCGCTGCGCTTCCTCGACTCGCATCATCACGTCGCCATCGTCGGCCCCGTCGGCGTGGGAAAGACGTTTCTCGCACACGCGCTCGGTCACGTCGCCTGCCGGCGCGGTCATTCGGTGCTCGCGCTGCGCGCGGACAACATGCTCAAGACCCTCAGGCACGCGCGCCTGGACAACTCGCACGAGCTGGAGCTGCGCAAGCTGATCGCCGCCGACCTGCTCATCGTCGACGACTTCTGCCTCGACGCCATGGATGCGCAGGAGAGCCGCGACACTTACGAGATCCTCACCGAGCGGCACCGGGCAGGCTCGATGATCGTCACCTCCAACCGCGGCCCCGACGAGTGGCTCGCCACCTTTGCCGATCCGGTGCGGGCGCAGAGCGCGATCGATCGCTTCACCAGCAACTCCTACGACCTGGTCATCGACGGCGAGTCGTACCGCCGGCGGCTCAAGCCCGACGCCAGAACTGGACAGCGCAAGGCCAAGTGATCAACCCTCCGGTCGCGCGCGCCCCGGCAGCCGGTACCCCGGCGTCTCACCGTTTCCGCTGGCGCTGCTCGACTACCAGCTCGGACTGACGTGGATGAACGAGGGCCGACTGGAGGATGCACGGAGGTCATTCGAAGCTGCACGGCGCCTGGTGCCCGCCTTCGCGCCGGCGCAGGGCCATCTCGCCGAGGCCGAAGCGGAAGCGGGTGAGTGCGATTCCGCCGTTGCCCGCCTGCGGCCCCTGGCTTTGTCCTCGGACGATCCCGATTACGCTGCGCAGCTCGCGCGCATTCTCGGGACCGCCGGCCACGACGACGAATCGCGCCACTGGCGCCGGCTGGCTGCGGCCCGCTTCGACGAGCCTGATCGCGAGTCACCCGGCGGCCTTCGCCGACCACGCCGCCGAATTCTGGCTCGCCGCGGGCGCCGATCCGGTCAAAGAGGCTCCGGCTGGCGAGGATGAACGTCGAGGTTCGCAAGCCCCCGCGCTCCCGCCGCCTGCTGATACAGGCCGCTCTTGCGAACGCTGGCCACTGACTCCTGCGTCTCACGACCAGTCTGGCAGAGCGCGGCGGTGGCGGACTACACTCCGCCCGCGCGGAGGCTGGAGGCCCTGGCCCGAGCTCAGCAGCGCGAGGAGGACGCGCGGACGTGGTCGACCAGAGAACACGACCATCCACGCGCAGGTCGCGAAGCGCCGCGTTGGCGGCGCTGATGCTCCTCTGCTCGAGCAACGCCTTCGCCCTCGATCCATCACTGGACGTCAGCCAGTACGCGCACACGGCCTGGAAGATTCGCGACGGGTTTACAGAGGGCCCGATCCAAGCGATCGCACAGACGCCCGACGGCTATCTCTGGCTGGGCACGGAGACCGGATTGCTTCGCTTCGACGGCGTCCGAGCCGTGCCGTGGCAACCTCCGGGGGAGCACCTTCCCAGCAACCACGTCACCTCTCTCATGGTTGCGCATGATGGCACTCTGCTCATCGGCACGTTGAAGGGACTGGCCACCTGGAAGGACAGCAGGCTCACGCACTATCCGGAAGTTGCCGGGCAGAGGATTTTGATGTTTCGGCAGGATCGCCACGGAACCGTCTGGTTTGGAGAGGTCGGGTCCGGTCGGCTCTGCGCCGTTCAAGCAGCCAAGGTCCAGTGCGAGCGGGACGAGCGTTTTGGCCGCTGGGTTCTCGCGATGTACGAAGATCGCGCGGGCAACCTTTGGATCACCACCCAGACGGGATTGTGGCGCTGGAAGCCTGGCCCTCCCGAGCGCTATGCCTATCCCCCTCTCACGACCGAGGCGAACGACCTGATCGAGGACGACAGCGGCCGGATTCTGCTCGCTGCCAACGGAGGCAGCGTACCGCGGCTGCAGGGCGACAAACTCGAGCGTCATCCGGTGCCGGGGATCAATCCGGCATCGAGGCCCAGTCGGTTTCTGCGCACCAGCGACGGCAGCCTGTGGATTTCGACTTATGACGGCCTCGTGCATCTCCACCAGGGCAAGGCAGACGTCTTCGGGCTGGCGGACGGTCTCTCGGGGAATCCCTACCTGATCTTCGAGGACCGCGAAGGCAGCGTGTGGGTCAGCACGAGCGGCGGCCTCGACCGGTTCCGCGAGTACACGTTTCCGCTCGTCTCGACGAAGCAGGGTCTTTCCAACCCGTTGGCCTGGGGCATCCTGGCGACGGCGGATGGAAGCATCTGGGTCGCCACGGCCAACGGGCTCAACCGCTGGCACGACGGGCGGATCACCTACTATGGCAAGAGTCCCGTGCCGCCCCACGACCGGCGAACTTCCGTGCCGCTCCTCGAGACGGTCGCCCGGTCGCTGGGGGTGGACGATCGAGGTCGGCCATGGGCGGCGATCACCGACGGTGTGGTCTACTTCGAGGGCGGCCGATTCATACGCGTCCCGGGCTTACCGGGCGGAAATGTCTGGGCCTTCGCTCCGGATGGCTTTGGAAACATGTGGGTCAGTCTCCACGACGTGGCCCTCTTCTACCGGGCGGCGGGCGGCGCCGTTGAACGGTTCCCCTGGAACCAGCTCGGCCAGCAGCACTATGCCGCCTCCGCCTTGTTGCCGGATCGCTCGCAGCGCGGCGTCTGGATCGGTTTCGGGGCCGGCGGCGTGGGTTATTTCAAGGACGGCCGGATCCTCGCTTCATACACCGCGGCCGACGGGCTCGGCGGCGGTGCCGTCACCGATCTTCGATTCGGCGAGCAGGGCGCGGTGTGGGCCGCGACCGAAGGCGGGTTGAGCCGGATTCAAGGCGGGCGCGTCGTCACGCTCAACGCCAAGAATGGCCTGCCGTGCGATCCCGTGCACTGGTCGATGGAGGACGAAGATCGCTCCGTCTGGCTCATCACGCCGTGCGGTCTCGTGCGCCTCGCCCGGTCGGAGCTGGATGCATGGCTGAACGATCCGATGCGGACGATCCGGGTGACCGTGTTCGACGCTTCCGACGGCGTCGCGAAAATGGCGACCATCGGCTGGTATGGCCCGCACGTGACCAGGACCGCCGACGGGAAGCTCTGGTTCGCGACTCGCGACGGAATCACCCGGATCGATCCGCGGCGCCTGCCGCACAACGACCTGCCGCCGCCCGTGCACATCGAGCAGATCACCGCGGACGGAAAGGTCTACGACGCGGGCAGCAGGGCGCTGCGGCTGCCTGCACGCGTGCGCGATCTCGCGATCGACTACACCGCCCTGAGCCTTGTCGCACCGGAAAAGGTGCGCTTCCGCATCAAGCTCGAGGGCCAGGACAAGGACTGGCGCGAGCTGGTCAACGAGCGCCACGTGCGCTACACGAATCTGCCGCCCAAGGATTACCGGTTCGTCGTGAAGGCCAGCAACAACAGCGGCGTCTGGAACGAGGATGGCGCATCCCTCGCGTTCAGCATCCCGCCGGCCTTCCATGAGACGACCTGGTTCCGTGCCCTCTGTGTCGCCGTTGCGGCGGCACTGCTCTGGACCGCCTACCGCATCCGCGTCGGAGTTCTCGAGCGGAATCAGCGACTGATGGAGCGGCACCAGGCGGAGATCACGGCGCTGAACGAACGGCTGATGAAGGCGCAGGAGGAGGAGCGGACCCGCATCGCCGGAGAGCTGCACGACGGCGTCCTCCAGCAGCTCACTACGGTGGCCCTCAATCTCGGGGCGGTCAAATACCAGGTTCCACCTGGCTCTCCGGCGAACACCGAGATCGACGGCGTGCAGGACAAACTGATCGAGATCGGAACGGGCATCCGCCAGCTCTCTCACGACCTGCACCCCGCCTCGCTGCACGAAGCGGGGCTGCCCAAGGCGCTCTCCTCCTATTGCGGAGAGTTCAGCAAGACCCGCGGCATTCCAGTGTCCTGCGAGGCGGACTCCGACGTGAAGGAGTTGTCGCCGGGAGCCGCGCTGGCCCTCTACCGCATTGCGCAGGAAGCGCTCGGCAACGTCGCGAAGCATTCAAAGGCGAAACAGGTTCGCGTCCGGCTCATGCGCGCCGACGGCGTCGTTCGCCTGACCGTCTCCGACGACGGCATCGGCTTCGTCCCTGGCCGCGGTGGCGATTTCGGAGGCGTGGGCCTCGTCAACATGCGCGAGCGCGTTCGCCAGCTCGACGGCACGCTCGAGCTCGAAAGCGAACCCGGCCGCGGCACCATCGTTCGCGCGGAAGTTCCCTTCCGCCCCGCGTAGATCCCCCTCCGGTGGTGCCGGGCACCTTCCCTCTTGCGCCCTGGATTCATTGCGCTATAGCGGGCGCTGGGGGAGCGGATGGACTTCCGGTTTCGGCGCTTCATCCTGGTCTGTTCGCTGGCGATCTCGGGAGCCGCGTTGGGCGAGACGCCGCCGGATGCCAGCTCCACGCGACAGCAAGCCGAGGAGGAGGTCGTCGTCACCGGCTCGCGCGTACCGCGCAAGGACCTGACGTCGCCCGCGCCGGTCGTCATCTACAGCCGCGAGGAGATCGCCGCCAGCGGCGTGGCGACGCTCGGCGACTTCCTGCAGCTCATCCCGTGGAGCGGCGGCGGCGTGAACAGCAAGTTCAACACCGGCTCCGACGGCACGACGCAGGTGTCGCTGCGCAACCTCGGCCCGCGCCACACGCTGGTGCTGGTCGACGGCAAGCGGTGGGTCAACGGCGGGCTCGGCGCGGGCAGCGGGTACGTGCCCGCTTTCGACCTGAACACCATCTCCACCGCGGTCATCGAGCGCGTCGAGGTGCTCAAGGACGGCGCCTCGGCGGTGTACGGCTCGGACGCCGTCGCTGGCGTGGTGAACATCATCACGCGGCGCCGGATGAACGGGGTCAACGTCGAAGGGTACGCCGGCGCCTCCCCGCATGGCGACGCATTCCAGGGCCAGCTGAACGGCACTGCGGGGATCTCCGGCGATCGGGGAGGCTTCCTCCTGTCGCTGGGTGCGTTCCGGCAGTCGTCGATGCTCGCCGCCAACCGCCAGTGGGCCGAGCGTGCCCTCAGCTACAACTTTCCCGCCAGGCGCATCGATCCGTCCGGGTCGAGCATCATCCCCGCCGGCCGCGCTCACGTCGATCCCGCGAAGTGCCCGACGCAGCTCTGCCAGCGGCTCAACGCCGCGTACCCCGGCGCCGGCGCCGTCGACTGGATCGCCGATGGCAACGCCGCGATGGGCGAACCGGTGGTGACCGACCCGGCCACCGGCCTGAGCTGGCGCAAGTACATCGACAGCGGGCCAGTCAACGACCGCTACAACTTCCAGGCCGTCAACTACCTCATTACGCCCAACGATCGCCTGTCTCTCTTCGCCAGCGGCGACTACCGCCTCGTGGACTTCGCCACCGCGCGACTGCAGGCGGCGTGGGTCGACAGCCGTTCGGCATACCAGGCCGCGCCCGAGCCATTCCAGACGATCTTCGCCCAGACGCCCCTCGACCCGACCAACCCGTACAACCCGTTCGGCGTCCCGATTGCCAACGCAGCGAAGCGCCTTCTGGAGACGGGGCCGCGACAACGTGAGAGCGATGCGCAAACAATCCAGCTGAACGGCAGCCTCGACGGCACCATCGAGCGCACCGACTGGTCGCTGTCCTTCGGCTATGGCCGCACGTCCAGCTCCTCCCACGGCCTGGGATCGCTCCAGACGACGACCCTCGGCGCCGGCATCGGCCCGGCATTCCAGGACGCCAGCGGAGTCTGGCGCTGCGGAACGCCGGCCGCGCCGATCGCGAACTGCACACCTGTGAATCTGTTCGGGGTGGGCAGCGTCACCCCGGCGATGGCGCAGTCGCTCGGCGCGTACACCGCCCTCAACGACGGTTGGTCGCAGCTCGCCGTCGTCAATGCCGACCTGAGCCGCGATCTGTTCACCATCGCCGCCGACCGGCCTGCCGGCATCGCCCTCGGGTACCAGTTCCGGCGCGAGTACGGGGGCGTCCAGCCCGACGCGATCGCGGTCGCGACCCATTCCCTCGACTTCATCGGGCAGCCCACCAAGGGTTCGTTCAACACCAACGAAGCGTATGCCGAGCTGGTGCTGCCGGTCGTGAGCGGCGTTCCGTTCGCGGACGACGTCGAGCTGCAGGCGGCTGGACGCGTGTTCCACTACTCGTCGTACGGCACGAACTTCACCTACAAGCTCGGCGCCCGCTGGCGACCCGTCCGGGGGTTCACGCTCCGCGGTACCTGGTCGACCGCATTCAAGGCGCCCACCCTCGACGACCTCTATCTCGGCCAAGTCAACACGGTGGAGCTGGCCACCGATCCCTGCGCTCGCATCCAGGCCTCGAACGCGGGGCTCCGCGCGCAGTGCGCGGCCGGGCCGGGCGGGGCGAGCGCGGTGAACAACGGCGACACGAGTTTCGTGCTCCCGTCCATCTTCGGCGGCAACCCGGATCTGCAGCCCGAGACGGCGACCTCCGCGACCGCGGGCGCCGTCATCGAGCCACCCCAGATCAAGGGCCTCTCGATCACGGCCGATTACTACCGCATCAAGCTCAACGACGCGATCGCGAGGTTCATCGGGACCGCGAACGTCCTCGCCGCCTGCTATCCCGCCTCGACGGGATCCAGCGCGCCACCAGACCCGAGACAGTGCAGCCTGATCACGCGCGACCCTTCCAGCGGGATGATCCAGAACGTGCTGGACATCGCGCAGAACGCCGGATCGGTGCTCACCAGCGGAGTGGACCTGGCGCTGCGGTACGCGCTGCCGACGACCGCCGGCCGTTTCCGGCTGCTCTTCGACGGCACGTACCTGATCAAGCAGGACCTCGTGCTGCCGAACGGGAAGAAGGTGCAAGGCGCCGGCAACTACGACGTCAGCTCCTTCTTCCAGCCGCTGGGCGTGACGCCGCGGGTGCGGTTCAACACGGGCGTCGATTACGACCGCGGTGCTTTCTCCGGCGGCGTACGGGCGAGGTACACTGGTGGTTTCGACGAGTGCGCCCCTCCGTCGGGAACGAGCGCCACTGGCGCGGGCCTGTGCGCCGATCAGAACAAGGACCCGACGACCGGCGTTCCGTACCCGGCCCATCACGTCTCGTACAACATGACGTTCGACCTCTACGCGGCCTACGCGCTAGGGGGCTCGATCGGCGGCGCGACCTCGTTCTCCGCGGGCGTGCGCAACGTCTTCGACTCGAATCCGCCCAGGGTCTTCAACTCGTTTCTGACGTGGTAGGCGAGGACGACGCGGCGGCCGCCGCAAGGGCAGGCGAGCACGTCCTCGCGGAAGACGCGCATCAGCAGTTCGGCCCAGGGGATGCGCGATGAGTCCGCAGGGCGCCGCACCTCTGCAGTGGCTTGACCGGGCGGAGTCCCAGTCGCGGCTCGAGCAGGATCCTCGGACGGCACAGCTGAGGCGCAGGGCGGGATGACCTGACTGCGCCAGCGTGAGGCGGGCGCAAACACGCCGTGGTAGCGGATGAGCCGGGCGCGCGGCGGCGGGACCAGCGTGGCGAGGCGACGCAAGAATTCACTGCGCGGCCGGTAAATTGCTGCTACGCATCGTCCCGCAAGGAAGGGAACCGCTTTGGCCGGCGGGGTGCGCAACCTGTTCGACGCGGCCCCGCCCGCCGTCTACGACTCGTTCCTCACTTACGCCGATCCGACGTATGACTTCGTCGGCCGCTACGTGTACGGCCGCCTCGCGCATAAGTTCGGGGACCGAGGAGGCGCATTGAACGCTCCAAGGGTCGTCAGGGTCGTCGTGGTGGACAATAACGCATCCGTGCGCGGCGCGCTCGAGGAACTTTTGACGGCGGCCGGGTACGAGGTCGACACCCACGCCTCGGCGGAGAGTTTCTTGGAGTCGGGACGGCTCTCCAGCGCCGATTGCCTCCTGCTCGACGTGGAGATGCCCGGCATGAGCGGGGTTGAGCTCCAGGAGCAACTCGACCGCCTCGACGCGAGGATCCCCATCGTCTTCATGACGGGACACGGGAAGGCCAGCATCCGCAACCGGGCGCTGGCCGCTGGAGTGGTGGAGTTCCTCGAGAAGCCCTTCAGCGACCGGGCGCTCCTCGGCGCCATCGAGCGCGCGCTTCGGGCAGCTCCCCCCTGACCGCTGCGCCCTCGAATACCTGTCACTTCCGGCCGGCGAGCGCCTCGAGGACCGCTGTGGGCCGGATCGGCAGGTGTCGCAAGCGGGCGCCGGTCGCAGCGAAGATCGCGTTTCCGATCGCCGGCGCGACGGCCGTGGTCCCCGGCTCTCCGAGGGCAACCGGAACGTCGCCGGGCCTCGGAATGAACTCCACCTCGACCTCCGGAACGTCGTTCATGCGCAGCGGCGTGTAGGAATTGAGGTTCGTGTCCTTCGGCTGGCCGTTGACGAATTCCGTCCCCTCGTGCAGCGCCATGCTCAGCCCCCACAGCGCACTCCCTTCCACCTGCGTTGCGGCGCCATCGGGGTGGACGATGGTGCCGGCGTCGACGACGAGCGTCAGCTTCTCCACGGCAACGCGGCCGCTGCTCCTGTCGACCCGGACGCGCGCCGCACAAGCCACCCAGGTAGGCATGCCGCGTTCCTGGCCGGAGGTGGTAGCGATGCCCAGCCCGACGTCCTTGGGAAGCGCGCTGCCCCAGCTCACTTTCTGCGCAAGGCGCGCGAGCACCGCCGCCTGCCGGCGCGCGCCGCCGACCGCGTCCGGCCTCGATCAGGCGTTCCGTCCCGCGCCATCCAGCATCCGGAGCCGGAACTTCACCGGATCGACGCCCGCTGCGTGCGCCGCCTCGTCCATGAAGCTCTCGAGCGCCCAGTTGACCCAGCCCGCGCTCACCGATCGCAGGTATCCGGACCGGAAGGTCCGGTCCGCTGAAAACGGGTCCCGAAGCTCGCAGGCCTCACCAGCGAAACGCCAGTGAGGCCCGTGAGTTTCATGGTTGCGGGGGCAGGATTTGAACCTGCGACCTTCGGGTTATGAGGCACCGGAAGAAGGCTTGCAGGCCACAGCAGAGCGTGTCAACCCTGCGGAATCTCTCGGCTCATCGACTGACGAGTCGACACCCCTGATGCTAGCCGAACCAAGCCAGCACAAGAATTTTGGTCAGCCCGTGGTCAGCAACGCGCGGGCGCATGTAGAACAAGCGTCTTCCAGAATGGCCGCCCTGCTAACACCAGTGCAGGCCGCCGCTCGCTTCCAAATCCCCGAGTACCTACTCCGCCGGGCTTGCTCCGAAGGACGTCTCGAGCACCTCCGCGTTGTGAACGCCCTTTGGCTCAAGCCAAGTTCTGTGGCTGCGTTCGTCGAGTCAATCCAGGCCGGCGGACGACGCGACGACTCGTGAGGTGGCTGGAAAACAGGCGACCCTTGACCTGGCGAGGGAGCCCGTCCATGAATCTCCACGATATGGCGTCAGTTCCCTTGCGCGGTAAGGCGCAGCAGTTTCGCTATGAGCAGCGCATCGCCTCTCTAGAGACCGCCTTGAGCATAGCCAACGCGCGCTGCGGGGCCGGGGGGTGGGTCCGGCGAGTTGGCATTCTCCTCAGCGTCGACCCTCACCTCGACCTGCCCTGGGCTCCCGATCGACGTCACGCGCCCGTGCACGTTGCGGGTCTAGACTTCGAAGGTGATGCGCAAATGCGATAGCAGTTGCAGTGTTTCTCGTCTGACCCACTGGACGCATTTCGGCGGCTGCACGAAGATCCCGCGCCCACATGGCGTCGAGCCCCCCATGAAGGACGAGATCAAAGACACCTTCGAAGCCCTGCAGTTGTTGGAGCAGGGGGAATTTCAGGAGCTGGGAGACGAATTGCTTCCCTGGGCTTTCCCTGAACTGCGAAACCTGAAGCCGTTCGGCTTAACCCGCGAAGGCAAGACGCGCAGAGGCGTACCGGATTCCTTCGTCGGTCTGACTGCCGGCGAAGCGACCATCGCCGTCGAATATACGACCCAGGCGAGCGACACAGCAGGAAAGCTCGGAAGCGACTTCCGGTCTGTTCGCGGTAAGAGTCCCGCGGCCGACAGGATCTTTCTCTGCACGAATCGCGCGGTCGAAGAAGCCGATCTTACGAGTCTCCGTGACCAGGCAAGGACCGCGGGTGTGCGGCTCGAAATTGTCGATGGCGCGCGACTTGCCGCGATCCTGTCGCGCGACCGCCAGGACATCCGGCAGCGCTTCCTGAAGATTCCGATCGGCGCCCACACCCTCGCAAGCCTGCTCTCGACCCTGTCGGAAACGATAGAGATCGCGACTCGCGGACGCAGCTCTTCGGTCAGCGATGGCAGGTTCCTGCGACGGTTCCGACTGGACGTCCTCTGTTTCGAGCGGGTTCGAAGGGACCCGCGGGGAACCACCTTGCTGCTCGGCGAGGGCGGCGAAGGGAAGACTTCTTGGTCCATCGATTACGCTCGCCGCTTCGCCGTCGTCCAGCCGACAGTGTGGCTGCATGCGCTGGACCTAGTCGACAAATCGGTGGATCCGCTCAGCGCAGCCGTTTCGCTCGCCGCATACAAGTCAGCAGACCCGGCGCGTCTGCCGGAGCTAGCGGCATTACTCCTCCGAGAGAAGCAGCACTTGCTGCTCTTTCTTGATGGTGCGGACGAGAGTCGCGACTACAGCTACATCGAGCGCGCACTCCGGTCGTTTCGTAAATCGGCCGTCGGAGAACTAACGCATGTCGTGCTGTGCTCTCGCACCGAGGCGGCGCAGCAGCTGCAGGACGCTTTGTCCGTCTTCGTTCCCGACCTTAACTCCGAGCAGAATGTTCTGAGGTTGGGCCCATTGCGGGACGACGAGCGACGAAAGCTGCTCGCCCTTCTGGGCGCGTCGGAGGCAGCAAGCAGATCGATCGAGAATCATCTCTCCCGGGAGCAGGCCGGCAACCCGCTGTTCATCGAAATGGCCCTGGTTCTCGAAAGAGTGGGCAATCTCGATCGCTCCGGTCCCGACCTCATCGCCAGAGTGGCTGACCACTTCGTTGCCGATATCTGCGGGAGGCTCCGCGAGAACGGGCGGGTCCGCGGCCGGCGCGCGTCGAGCGCTTCTTCATTTCGCTCGCGGTCCAGCTCTCCGAGACGGGCGCTGCCGGCGTCGACGAAGAGCAAGCGAGAGACCTGGCGGGCGATATCACCTCCGGCGAGAACAGCGTCCTCTCGCGTGCCCTGCAGACACCCCTGCTCAGCCGGACACGAGCCGGCATCTCGTTTGGTCACGCGCTCTTCTTGGAACACTTCGCAGAGCGCGCCCTTCTCGATCGCCCAGAACGCATCCTGGCGTTGGCGGGAACGCCGCAAGACGCCGAACGGGTCGCAAAGCGCGTCCCGATCACGGTGGAAACGATGCCTGTCCTCCTCGCGCTCGCGCAACGCCAGCCGGTCACAGCGTGCGTCATCGCGGCACGGGGGTCGACAGATATCGCGATGGTCGATATCGCATTCAACACCGTCGATGCACTCTTGAAGAGCCGTTTCCCTTCGGACGTGCACCGTGGAATCCGGTTGCTCAAGGCGATTCACACGGAACGCGCTCGGAACGCGGCGGTTGTGTGGTTCAGTGCGCTGAGCGAGGAAGGGCGCCGGGCCTGGGTCTTTGCCGCCGCCGAGCTGTTCTTCGAGCTTGAGGTGCCGGGCGCAGCACATGTCGCGACCCTTTGCTTCCCGTTTCAGTCGTCGTGGTTCGAGCCCGCAACGGTGCGCCGCATCGACGCGCTCTCGCTGCCCTTTCGCGAGGCCCTGCGACAGCATGCCCGCGGCCAACTCGAAGATGGCTGGGGGGGCACTGCCGATCGACATCGCTATATCAATGTCCTTGCCTTGCTGCGAGATGATTTCGTGATCGGCTATCTGAAGGCCGAACTCGATCGAGCGCCGCTCGACGAAGCTGCTCATCATGCGCTGGTGTTCCTGAACAGACAGGCGGCGATCGCCGTGTATGCGAACTCGGTCGAGAAGACGCTGGCCGCATACCGTGCGGCTCGCGACGGCGGCTCAGGAGAAGACGCGATTCACCGGATCTGGAGCGCGATGATTCCGCGTACCTCTGATCTTGTCATGCTTCCGCACGATGCGCTGGTCGGGTTCGTGAGCACGTTGCTCGATTCGGCAGACTTCGACCATGTCGCGGTAGGCGTCGAATGGAGCAGGCTCCTTCGGGAAGGTTCGCTCTTCACCAAGTGTGCGCAGGCGATTCGCAGGTTCCCGAATTCTTTCATGATGGCTTCATCCAGCCTTGGACCGCTTCTCTCCTCATTGACCGAGGTAGAGATTCGCACCCTCTACGAGAACTCCGATGCGCAGTTGCGGAGAGATATCGTTCATTACGTTGGCGACGTTCCGCGGGTAGGATTCACTGCATTTCTTGTCCAGCGCTTGGCCGAGAAGGAACACCGCTTCAGCGCCATCCAGTCTCTGCGACGGATCGGTGCCGTCTCGGCCGCGCCCCAGCTTGCGCCGTTTCTCGATGACGGGGACGCTCACGTCCGCATGATGGCGGCGCGTACGCTTGGATCGCTCCGGTACGTTCCCGCGGCAAAGAAGCTCTCCGAGATGCTCGAGTCGGTCGCGGCTTCATCGGGAGCCGACGGAGGAGACCGAGAATATGACCTCATCGATGCGCTCGGCCTGATGGGAGGTCCGGTCGCAATAGACGCTCTCGAACGTCACTATCCAAAGAGCCGGCTTCCGGGCGAGGTTCTCGTGGCGGTGTTGCGCCTGGGTCTCGACTCCGGCGTTGCAGCAGCGGAGCGCTTGACCGACGATCCGGCCTCTTGGCCGCTCCTCGTCAACGCGATTGCGCACATCGGCGGGCGATTCCGAATGGGCGAGGGCCTGGATGGCTCCGGCGCTCCGCGCCAGCCGCATGAACCTCGCATCCTGATCCGAAGCGTGGCGCTGCTCGATCGCGTGGTCCAAGTCGCGACGACAAGATTGCAGAATCCAGTACCATTCACGGATGACATTCTGCGTGCCATCGCGATGTTCGACATGCCGGATGCCACAGCATTCCTGCGCGAGGTCGCTGCTCGACCACCCTTGCCACCCCAAGCGCTGCGACGGGGCGAGCATGAGGTGTTCCTGGATCCCGCGGTGGAGGCTAGGCAAGTGCTCTTCGACCACGGAGACGAACAATACGCCAGTGCGCTCCTGGCAAGGGAACTCGCGTTTGTGTTCGAGGCGCGGTGGCTGAGTGAACACGAGATTCGGCGGCTAGCAGAATATCCCCGGGAGTCGGTGCGGAAGGGGTTGCACGAGTCTATTGAGCAGGGTCGGCACGTCGCCCGGGCAGTGATGGTCCTTTCCTATTTCCTCGAGCCCGAGGATCGGCCATTGCTTGTGAAACTCGAGCAGAGCTCCGACGTGGCGGTCGCCGATCAGGCTCATCAAGCACTCACGGCGCGTACTGCGAAGAAGAGCTCGTGACTCAGTCTGCATGTTCTGCTTCCGCCTGCAGACATGGAGCTGAACGGCCTGTGTCGCTCCCAAAGATTCGAAGGTTCGACCGGAGTCTCCTGGCGCGCTCAGAAACGGGGATCGTAATCGTCGCAGGCGCTTGGCGGTCTCTGCGCCGAATAGGTTGAAGCTGGCCGACAGCCGCTGCGCCAGACCAGGCGCATCAGGCCGCCAGCACTCCCGACGCGAGCAACCTAGGGTTTGGCATGACTACCCCCATGACGCGCGCGCGTTAAGCGCGGGCAAAACGCCGCGGGGACGGTCAGCTTTTCTTCGCTCCGCGCACCGCTGTCATCGGAGCTATTCAGTCCCACTGATCCGATTCGCCGTCGAAATTGATCAGCGTGGCGGTTTCCTTGGATGGGCCTGTGCGTAGCAACGACTCGAAAACGTCCAAAACGGTACGAGGTGCGAGATATTCTTGAGCTAGTCTGACTGCCCATGTCGCCGGAAGGTCGAGCGTCAGTGCGCCTTTCTTGAACGTTGCTAGCGGCGTCACCGGCAGCTTGTCGAACGCGGTCTCTGCCGTGTCGTCCGGAGGTGTGGTGAGCACCTTCCTGGCCTCCTCGACATAGAACTCAGGCGGATGAACGAGGGTCCAGCCCTGCGACGCGATATAGCGAGTGACGGCGGAAACGTTGAGTCTCGACATCGTCATCAGTGTGTTCGTCATCAGCTTCACGCGCTGGGGCGCCGAAAATGGAAAGATCGAATATGGCGCGACGTTCCGCACGAACAGGTATCGCTCGGCGCCGATGTACGGCATCACAACGTCGCCGGCTTGTCCCCACTTCTCCGCGACCGCCGCCGACTCTTCGATCTTCTTCATGTCTGGTTCCTCAACGCCGCCGCGAAGGACGACCGACCAGTCGATGAACTCGACCGTCAAGTGTTCGCCGATCTTTGCCCACGCTGTCCCCTCCTTCTCGGCTTCGCGAATTGTGGAACATACGGCGTTGAAGAACCCCTTCGGTTGAACCGGAAGCGACCGGATGCGAACGGTCTCTCCGTGACGTTCACCTCCTTGCTCATTCAGGAAGGCCAGCGTTTCTGCGAGATCGGCCTTCTGGCGCGACATCGTTCCACTCTTCGTCCGCGATGACTTCACCTCGACAAACTCGAAGTGGTCAGCGTCGCGACGAACGGTGATGTCCGCCTTCTTGAGGAAGTGCGTCAGATCGTTGAGGACGAGCATGCTGCCGGAATAGCTGTTCCAAATATCTGCGAACGCGTTGAGTTCAGCTGGCAACCCCTCGATGTTGATGTGCGGCTTCCGGGCATGCGAGGCGAGTGCGACGAGAGCGGCTCGGTCGTATTCGAGAAGTCGCCACGCGATTCCATCTCCAATGTCCCGCAAGGCGCGTCGGAGGACTGTGTACCGCTGTTGTTCGGCGCTCACCGCTTCAATATCGGCGGCCTCGGCTGAAGCGGCTTTCAACTCCTCGATCTTCTTCTTGCAGTCCGCGACCGCTTTCTCAGCGGTAATGAGATCGGTCAGCAACGCCATCTGCAACTTGAACAGCGGATAAGCGTGGTTTCGCCGGCGCATGGCGATGTCGAGATGATCCTCGAGAACCATCAAGTGCTCGGCAGCGGGAATCGCACGCCCACCGAATATCGAGACCTGCTTCCGCCGAAACTCGTCGAACGCGATAGATCGTCGCGAATACTTCCTGTTGGGCTTTTCAGCCACAATGTTGTCCTCAGTGTCCACTCATCCGCCGCCAGGTTCTCCACCGACGGCAGAGTCCGCAAAACAGAAGCCCCACCCGTCCGGTGCAACCGCGAGAAGGATGGGGCTTTTCTTGGAGCGGAACACCGGGCTCGAACCGGCGACCTTCGCCCTGGCAACGCGAAGTTCCTCTACTCTCATGGCCGGTCGGCCTCCTTGTTGATCCACGCCATGACGGCAGCTCGCAGGGCGGCGTGGAGCGGTATGCCTTTCGCCTTGGCGCGTTTTTCGAGATGCCTCCAGACTCTGGCCGGGAAGCGAACTGAGCGAGGGACGGTCGGACCGGTCTCCGTCCCTTTCCTCGGCCTGCCCCGACCAACGTGGATGGAGATTCCTTCCTTCGCGATTCGGAGCGCGTATGGGTTGCGACGGACCTTGGCCTTGTCGAAATCTACCTCGGGCATCTCGCGGAGCGACGCGCGGGTTGGCTCGCGAGATTTCCTACTAGATGCCTTCTTCATAGCGTTTCCTCTCATGGGATGTAGCGCGCCTCGCGCTGATAATGCGGATCATGTCCTCGGACTGCTCGATGAAGACAACGAGCAGAACACGTCCCTTCTCGGACTGACCGACCAAGATTGCGCGCTCAGGGGCCAGTGGGTCCTCCAGCATTGCCGCGAGCGGATCCGCGAAGACAGAAGCGGCCTCTACGAACGAGACTCCGTGCTTCTTCAGGTTCGACGCGGCCTTCTTCGGGTCCCACGTGAACCACACAAGAATAAGTGTAACACACTTGTGTGCCCGCGCAAGAGGGCGTCCGGAGCCCGCGATTTGGTCAGCCCGTGGTCAACAACTCGCCAGGGAGGTCGCTGCACGACCCCGGAATCAGTCGGGCAGATCCAAGAGTCCCGCGCGGTTACGCCGGTTCCGTCCCTCTGCTGTCGAGGTCCGAAAAGCAGAGGCCCCACAAGCTAAGTGCCTGCAGGGCCTATGGTTTTGGTTGCGGGGGCAGGATTTGAACCTGCGACCTTCGGGTTATGAGCCCGACGAGCTACCGGACTGCTCCACCCCGCGTCAGGGAAGTTCGGGGCCGCGTGTATAAGTCGGCGCGACCGTCCGTGTCAACGGCGTAACGCGCTCGCACGGCTGCTCAGGCCGGCGTCGCCGGAGGGGGGGCTGGAGGAACGCCGCACACGGAGCGGACCGCGGCGACGAGCTGCTCAGGCGAGAACGGCTTGTGCAGCACGCCGGCGGCCAGGTCCACCGCGTCGGGTGCTTCCGCCGACGCGCTCATCAGCACCACAGGGAGCTGGCGCATGGCCAGCTCGCTCTTCACGAAGCGGAGCACCTCGGCGCCCTGCCCGTCGGGCAGCTCGGACTCCAACACGACGGCCGCGGGCGTGATCGTACGTAAGAACATCCGCGCATGCATGGCCCCGGGCGACTCGAACACCATGTAGCCGGCCGACTCGAGCAGCTCCCTGCATCTCTGCCGCACTACGTGATCGCCGTCGACCAGCAGGATGGATTCGGAGCGGGGCATCGCGGAGCCCGTTCTAGTGCGGTCGCGCTTGCCGCGAAAGGGTGTGGAGGTGGTCGCGGGTGCGCTGAAAATTTCCCGGTCAGCGCACCACGCCCGCCGCCCTCAGGGCCGAGATCTCCTCTTCGGACGCGCCGGCCTCGCGCAGCACTTCGGCCCCGTGCTCGCCGTGCGCCGGCGCGCGATCCGCGGGCAACGACGCCGTCTCCACCAGCGCAGGCAAGGAGCGCGGCCGGCCGTCCCGCAGCCAGAGCGATCGCGCTCGGTGCTGGGGATGCCCGGCCAGCTCCTCGACTGCCAGCACGGGCTCGGCGCAGCAGTCGGCCGGCCCGAGCAGCGCCGCCCACTCGTCGCGCGTGCGCCCGAGGAACAGCTCGTCCACCGCAGCGGACAGCGACGGATCGAACTGCCGCCCTTCCCAGTCCGGCCGCTCCACCGCCGCGCAGAACCGCGTCCAGAACTTCGGCTCCAGCGCGCCCAGCGCGATCGCGCCTCCGCCGCGGCAGGCATAGACGCGATAGCAGGGCCGGTCGCCGCGGAGCACGTCCTCGGAGGAGGGATCGGCCAGGCGCGGAAAGAGCGCCTGCATGGTTCCTTCGGCCATCGCCACGTCGAGCACGCGGCCGCGACCGGTCGAGGCCCGCTCCAGGAGCGCCCCCAGCACGGCGACCACGGCCTGCAGACCGCCGGCGAGGAAGTCGGCGATCTGCGCGCCGGGCAGCGCCGGAACTTCGCCGAGCCCGATGCGCGAGAGGACGCCGCCGATCGCCAGGTAGCCGATGTCGTGCCCTGCCCCGCCGCGGAGCGGTCCGGTCTGACCGAAGCCGGTGAGCGAGCAGATCACCAGGCGCGGGAACTCCGACGACAGCGCGGCCGGCGCGCACCCGAGCCTGTCCAGCACGCCCGGGCGGAAGCCCTCGACCAGCACGTCGGCTCGCGCGCACAGCCGGCGCAAGAGGGCCGGCCCCTCGCGCGCCTTCAGATCGATGGCGATGCTGCGCTTGCCCCGGTTCAGCGCCTCGAACTGGGCGGGCAGGCCCCGGAGCGGGTCGCCCTCGCCGGCGTCCTCCACCTTGACGACGTCGGCTCCGAGATCGGCGAGGAGCAGCGTCGCGTACGGCCCCGGGTACAGGCGCGTCAGATCGACGACGCGAACGCCTGCGAGCGGGCCGGGCATGCCGCGCTTTTCGCCTCGAGGGAGCGCTACCCGATCACCTTCTGCAGCTTCATGGCCAGGCCCATGTCGCCCTTGATCTTCAGCTTCCCGCTCATGAACGCCATTTGCGGGTTCATCTTGCCGCTGACGATGTTCATGAAGTCGGAGGTGGCGGCGGTCACGGTGCACTTGGCCGCCCCGGTGGAGCCGGCGGTCACGGCGCCGGGCTCCTTGGTCAGATCGACCGTCCAGACGCCGCCGTTGTCGCCGGTGATGTTGAACTCGTAGACGGAGTTCACCGCCTTGGAGATGTCCGGCTTGTCCTGCAGCTTTCGGGCGATCTTCTCCTCGAAGTACTGCTTGGGGGTCGTCGGGGCGTCGGCCATGGGTCTTCTCTGCTCTCCGGAACGACTGAATGGTCATTCATTCAGCGGCGGGGCAGCGTAACGACGCGCCTCGGGGGTGTCAACGTTCAAGCGCGGATCGGCGGCGTTTCAGTCGATCGGCTCGCCATTGTCGTCGTGGATGTCGCTGTCGTGCGGGGCCTGGTCGTTGGTACCCGGTCCGACTCCGCTCTTTCCCGGATGATCGGGGATGACGACGGTTGCGATGCCGACGTTGTCCTCGTAGGTCGATTCGGGCAGCTGGTGGCACACGCCCGGATGCAGCGGATCTGCGTTGCGACAAGGTTCGCCGGGAGCGGGCACGAAACCGGGGTTCACCGTGATGCGGATCGTGTACGTCCCTGGCGGCACTGGAATCTGGCCGTCGCCGCCGTCGAGCACGAAGTACTGACCGCCGAGCTGCCACACATAAACGTCCGCCCAACCGTGGCTGATGCCTTGGTTTCCCGGGATTCCGACGCGGCCGCAGATCCGGTAGGCCCAGGTCTTCACCGCACCGTCAGCCATCGGCGCAGGCGATACGTCGATCATGCAGAAGCCCCGCTTCGCGGCGCGCCAGACGTGCCCGTCGGGACCGATCAGCTCGTACGTCGCGTAGTGCCGGAAGTGGAAATGGTTGTGGCAGGTCGCGAACTCGTACAACCCGTCATTGTTCTGGACGTGCAGGTTGGGGTCGCCGATGAAAATGTCGGCGTCGCCCACGTTCGGCGTGGAGACGGTAAAGCGCAACACGCGATGCGACCCGGGCGTCACGCCGCCCTCGACGACGGAGCAAGCGATGGCGCTGAAATCCTCGTCCCGGACGATCCAATGGTTCTGCAGAGTCTTCGCGTCCACGATGAGATTGGGTGTGCCGTTCAGGTCCGGCGGCCGGTCGGCGGCGAAGGCGGGCAAGCAGAGCGCGCAGGCTGCGAGCAGGATCTTTCGCATGGGTCCCCCCAGGGTCGGCGTGAACGTCGGGCAGCCTGCGTACCTCCACCCGGGGGGGCCGGTCAACCGCCCGCTTTCACCAGGCGCGCGAGCGCCTGCCGTAGCGCGGCGGGCCGTGCCGCGGGATCAGCAACAAAGGGTGTCGGGCCAAGCACCATCGCGCCGGTCAGTTCCTCCACGAGCCTGGGATTGGTGTCGACGGTGGAGTCGTCTTCCGGCACCACCCGGTTGAGCACGATCGCCCGCAGCTCGATGCCGCGACGCGCGAGCGCTTCGGCGGAGAGCCCGCAGTGGTTGACCGTCCCTAGCCCGGCGCGGCCGACCAGCAGCACCGGGAGACCCAGCCGTTCCGCCAGATCGAGATTCGTCGCCAGCGCGGCGGCGGGCGCGCGCTCGGCGGGGTCGGCCTGCTCCAGCGTCAGCGCCGCCACCTCGCGGGCGAGCGGGACGAAGAGTCCCCCCGCCGCCTCGACGATCACCGGGTGCGGCGAGGCCTGCGCGACGAGCTGCTCGATGCGCTCGATCGAGATCGTCTTCCCTTCCGCTTCCGCGGCGACGAGCGGCGCTGCGGGGAGCCGGAACCGGTACGGGCAGACCCGGTCCAGCTCGAAGCTGCCGCCGGAGGCGCGCAGGAGCGCGAGCGCGTCCACGGGGCGGCCCTCCGCGCAGCCCGTCTCGACCGGCTTGAGCGGCACGGCGCCGGGCAGTAACGAGAGCAGCGCCCGCGCCACTTCCGTCTTGCCGACCCCCGTATCGGTGCCCGCGACGAAAAACCCCCGCACGGCCGATCAACCCTCCGTCACTTCCTTGATCGAAGCCTGCAGCGCCTCCAGCAAGAGGTCCACCTCCGCCGGCGCGATGGAGAGCGGCGGCAGGACCACCACCACGTCTCCCAGCGGCCGCAGCATCAGCTCGCGCTTGCGCGCGGCCAGGCAGACCCGGTGCCCCATGCGCTCGCCGTAATCGTAGGACTGCTTGGTGGCGCGGTCCTTGACCAGCTCGATGCCGATCATCAGGCCCCGCTGGCGCACGTCGCCCACTTGCTTGAGCTTCGCGATCGGCTTGAGGCCGGCGGCGAGCCGCTCCGCCATCTGGCGGACGTGGGTGAGCGTGTCCTCCTCGTCGAACAGGCGCAACGAGGCCAGCGCCGCGGCGCAAGCGAGCGGGTTCCCCGTGTAGCTGTGGCCGTGGAAGAAGGTCTTCTTGGACTCGAAGGGCCCGAGGAAGCTCTCGTAGATCGGGTCGCTCGTGATCGTCGCCGCCAGCGGCAGGTACCCGCCGGAGAGCCCTTTGGCGAGGCAGAGGATGTCCGGGACCACCTCTTCCTGCTCCGAGGCGAGCAGGGTTCCGGTCCGGCCGAAGCCGGTGGCCACCTCGTCGCAGATGAGCAGCACGCCGTTGTCCCGGCAGGCCTTGGCGATGCGGCGCAGGTATCCGGGCGGATGCGCGATCATCCCCGCCGCGCCCTGCATCAAGGGCTCGAGCACCACGGCGGCGATCTCGTCGCGCCGGCCGGAGATGACCGCTTCCGCGGCCAGCGCGGCGGACTCCAGGCAGTGCCGCGGGCCGGTCGGCCAGCGGTACACGTACGGGGTCGGGACCCGAAGCACGTCGAAGAGCAGCGGCTGGAAGGTCTGGTGGAAGAGGTCCATGCCGCCCACGCTCACCGAGCCCAACGTGTCGCCGTGGTAGGCCTCGCCGAGCGCGACGAACCGCGCCTTGCGGGGCTTGCCTCGCTGCCGCCAGTGCTGGAAGGCGATCTTCAGCGCCACCTCGACGGCGGTAGACCCCGAGTCGGAGAAGAAGACCTTCCTCAGCTCCGGCTGTCCCTCGAAGCGCGGGGCCCGGCGGGCGAGCTCCGCGGCCAGCTCGATCGACGGCGGGGAGGCGAGGCCGAGCAGCGTGGTGTGGGCGACCTTCTGCAGCTGCAGCCGGATGGCGCTGTCGATCTCCGCCTTTTTGTGGCCGTGGACGTTCACCCACAGCGAAGAGACGCCGTCGAGGTACTTGCGCCCCAGCGTGTCGAAGAGCCAGGCCCCGCGGGCGTGGTCGATGATGACCGGCTCGTCCCCTTCGGACGGCTCGACCCAGCCCTGCATCTGGGTGAACGGGTGCCAGACGTGGGCGCGGTCGAGCGCGAGCAGCCGCTGGGTGCGGTCCTGCGGATCCTCCGGCGCGGCCGGGATGTTCTCTCCCATGGGAGCTGTATCCTTGCCTCCGGCGCCGCCGTCAAGCCAGCCGCGGAGATTCGGCGGCGGTGTGGTTTTCCTAGGCTGCTTCCCGGAGCGCCGAGAGGAGCAGGTCGAGGTGCGCGTCGGTGTGGGCGGCCGTGATCGCGATGCGAAGGCGCGAGGATCCGGCGGGAACGGTGGGGGGACGGATCGGCTTCACCAACAGACCCCGCTTGCGCAGCTGGGCGGCGGCGGACAGCGCGGCCCCCGGAGCGCCGAGCACCACCGGGAAGATGGGAGTCGCCGCCTCGGCGGGCAATCCCAGCGCCCGCAGGCCCACCGCGAATCGCTCCACGTTCCGGCGCAGCCGGGCTCGCAGCTCGTCGCCCTCGGGGCCCTGCAGGATGCGCAGCGCTGTGAGCGCCGCATGCGGCACCGCCGGCGGCAGGGCGGTGCTGAAGATCAGCGGCCGGGCCCGGTTCACCAGGAGCTGGCAACATGCGCGGCTCGCCGCGACGAATGCGCCGAACGCGCCCGCCGCCTTGGACAGGGTGCCCATGCGCAAGTCGACGCGGCCGCCCAGCCCGAGCTGCGATACCAGACCCGCCCCACGAGGTCCGATGACACCGGTCGCGTGGGCCTCGTCCACCATGAGCAGCGCTTCGTGCCGCTCGCACGCCTCGGTGATCCGGGCCAGCGGAGCGAGGTCGCCGTCCATGGAGAACACCGTGTCGGTCGCCACCAGCACGCGCCGCGCGCCCTGCTGACGGGCGCGGCGCAGGGCCGCTTCCAGAGCGGCCACGTCCGAGTGCGGGTAGACCTCCGTCCGCGCGCGCGACAGCCGGCAGCCGTCCACCAGGCTGGCGTGGTTGAGCGCATCGGAGAGGACCGCGTCCTCGGGCCCGGCGAACGTCGGCACCACCCCGCAGTTCGCGGCATAGCCCGAGTTGAAGAGCACCGCCGATTCGGTGCCCTCGAGCTTCGCCAGCTCCTGCTCGAGCTCGTGGTGCGGGAGGTAGTCGCCGCATACCAGGCGGCTCGCTCCCGCGCCCGCGCCCCACTGCCGCGCGCCATCGGCGAGGGCCTGACGAACGGCAGGGTGCGAGGCGAGCCCCAGGTAGTCGTTCGCGCTGAAGCTGACCAGGCGCTCTCCCGAGGCCAGCTCCACCTCGGCCCCGGCCCCGGTGCGCAGCGGCTCGAGCGAGCGGAGCAGACCGTTGGCGGCGATCGCGGCCAGCTCCTCCCGTGCCAGTGCGTCCGCGCCCGCCATGCGGCACGCCTTGTAAGGAACGGCGAGCAAACGGTCAACCGCACCTCGCAGTTCATGGCGGCGTAAATCCACTGATGCGGCTCGCGGCATCTCAGGCCAGATGGATCTCCTCGACGACGGCGTGCTTCGCGCCGTGAGGAGAAAGCTGGCTCTGCATCAGGCAGAGTCGATCCACGCGCATGCGCGCGATCTCTCCCTGGGGCGCCGCCGCGAGCGCGCGGGAGGCAGCGCGCTCTCCGCCGGGCTTCACGCGCGCGACCGTCAGGTGCCCGCGGAACGGGCGATCCTCGAGCGCGAATCCCGCCGAGCGCAGACCTCCCTGCAGGCGCGAGGCGAGCTCCTCCAGCTCTCGCGCGCCCTCGCTGGCCCCCAGCCACAGGACGCGGGGCCGCCGCGGATTCGGAAAGACGCCCGCGCCAGCGAGCGACAGGGAGAATCCGCGCAGCGTGGAGCACGCGGCGGCCGCCTGGCGCAGGCGCGGCAGGGCGTCCCCGGACTGCTCGCCCAGGAACGCGAGCGTGAAGTGCAGCTGCTCGTCCTTCGTCCAGGAGAGCGGCGCGTCCCCGGCCGCGCGCTTCATCTCGCGGAGGGCAGAAGCGGCGGCCGACCGCGCCCCGTCCGACAGCGGAACGCTGAAGAAGAGCCGCACGCCCCGAGGTGACCTCGCCCTGGCGAGCGCGTCAAGCCCGCTCGATTCCCGCTTCCCCTGGGGGCCGGTCCGCGTTACTTCCTGGCCATGCCGAAAGCAGTCCGCAAGCCCACCGCCGCCCGGGCGCCGCTCGTGCCGCTCCCGCTGGTGGAGAAGCTGCTCTCCGCGGCCATGTCGCGAGGCGCCGGCTTCGCCGAGGTGTACGTCGAGCGTTCGACCACCACCGCCGTCTCGCTGGACGAGGGCAAGGTCCGCAGCGCCCAGGTCGGCGCAGTCACCGGCGTGGGCGTGCGCGCCATCCGCGGGGCGCAGGTCGGCTACGCCTACTCGGACGACCTGGACGAAGAGGCGCTGCTGCGCACCGCCCAGACGGCCGCGCTGATCGCCGAAGGCAACCGGGACCTGGGCCCGGTGGCGCTCTCGCGCACGCCGCTGCCGACGTATTACCAGGTCAAGCAGCCGCTCGCGGCCATCGACGTCGCTCGCAAAGTCGAGCTGGTGCGCGAGGCGGACGCCGCCGCCCGCGCGCACGACCGCCGCGTGCGGCAGGTGATGGCCGGCTACGCCGATCAGACTCGCGAGATCCTCGTCGCCAACACGCTGGGCCATCTCGCGGAGGATCGGCAGGACCTGTGCCGCCTGGGGGTCAGCTGCGTCGCCTTCGGCAAGGGCGGCGAGCGGCGCACCGGGTTCTACGGCGGCGGCGGGCGGGTCGATTTCCGCTTCTTCGAGGATTTCTCTCCCGCGCAGGTCGGCCGCGAGGCAGCGCGGCAGGCGGTGGCGTCGCTCGGCGCGGTCCCAGCGCCGGCCGGTCCGCAGACCGTGGTCCTCGCTCCGGGTTGGAGCGGCATCCTGCTCCACGAGGCGGTCGGGCACGGCCTGGAGGCGGACTTCATCCGCAAGGGCACCTCGCTCTTCGCCGGCAAGCTGGGCGAGAAGGTCGCCTCCGAGCTCGTCACCGTGATCGACGACGGCACCGTCGCCGGCGGCCGCGGCTCGCTCAACGTCGACGACGAGGGCAATCCGGGCGAGCGCAAGGTGCTGATCGAGAAGGGCGTGCTGAAGGGATACCTCTACGACCACCTGAACGCCGAGCTCGCCAAGCAGAGGTCCACCGGCTCGGGCCGGCGCCAGAGCTTCCGCCACGCGCCGATGCCGCGCATGACCAACACCTACCTGGCCCCGGGCGATCAGACGCCCGACGAGATCGTGGCCGGCGTCCACAAGGGCCTCTACTGCCGCCAGTTCGGCGGAGGCCAGGTGGACATCTCGAACGGCAACTTCGTGTTCGAAATCGCGGAGGCGTACCTGATCGAGGAAGGCGAGATCACCCGCCCGGTGAAGGGCGCCATGCTCATCGGCGTGGGCCCGGAGGCGCTCAAGAACGTCAGCGCGGTCGGCTCGGACGCGTCCTTCGATCCGGGGATCGGCACCTGCGGGAAGGACGGCCAGACCGTGCCGGTCGGCGTGGGCCTGCCCACGGTCCGCATCGACAACGTGACCGTGGGCGGGACCGGAGCGTGAGCGTGCAGCCCCATGTCTCGACGGCGGCCCGGCCGCGCGATGCCTCGCTCCTCGAGGTGTGCGAGCAGCTGGTCGGACTGGCCAGGAAAGCGGTCGCGAGCGAATCCGAGGCGTACGCCGAGCGGACGCGCGAGTCGTCCGTCAAGGTGCGCGACGGTACCGTCGAGGAGCTGCGGCAGGCGACCAGCAAGGGAGTGGGCCTGCGGGTCGTCAGCGCGGGGCGGCTCGGGTTCGCGTACGGGACGGACTTCTCGAAGGAAGGGCTGCGCTCGCTGGCCCGCAGCGCCGTGTCGCTGGCGAAAGGCGCGGCGAAGGACGAGTTCAACGAGCTGCCTCGCGGGAGCCAGCTCGGCCAGGGACCGGCGGGAGCGTACGATCCGGCCATCGAGGACATCGACCCGGCCTGGAAGCTGCGCGCCGCTCGCGCCGCCGAGAACGCGGCGGCGCAGGTGGACCGGCGGGTGCGCAAGTTCGAGGGGACGACCGCAGGCGATTTCCTCGCGCGGTCGGCGATCGCCTCCTCGCGTGGAGCCTCCGGCGAGTCGAAGGCCAGCTACGCCTACGTGGTCTGCTCCCCCGTGGCGGAGGCGGACGGCCAGCTGCAGACCGCCTCCTGGTCGGACACGCGCCGCCGCCTGGCCGAGCTGCAGGCGCCGGAGGAGATCGGCCGCATCGCCGCGCAGCGCGCCGCGCGCATGCTGGGCGCGCGCAAGGTGAAGACCCAGAAGGCCGCGATCATCTTCGAGCCGCAGCAGGCGGCGGGCTTTCTGGCGGGCCTGTCGGAAGCCGTGAACGGAGATCTGGTCCACAAGAAGAGCAGCTTCCTGACGAAGCTCCTGGGCAAGCGGGTCGCCTCCGAGCAGGTCACGCTGGTCGACGACGCGACGCTCGAGGGCGGGCTCGCCACTCGTCCCTTCGACGGCGAAGGCGTCGTCTCCCGGCGCACCGTCGTGATCGACCGCGGCGTCTTGAAGAGCTTCCTCTACGACACGTACACGGCCCGGAAAGCCGGCGCGCGCTCCACGGGCAACGCCGCTCGTGGATGGTCCAGCCTGCCGCACGTCGGCACCAGCAACTTCGTGCTCCAGCGCGGCACCATCAGCGCGGAGGAGATCGTGCGCCGGACCAAGCGGGGCCTCCTGGTCACCGCGATGCTGGGCAGCGGCGCCAACGTGGTCACCGGCGAATACTCGCGCGGCGCCAACGGGCTCTGGATCGAGGAGGGGCAGATCGCCCACGCGGTGCAGGAAGTGACCGTCTCGGGCTCGCTGCTCGAGATGCTGCAGGGGATCGACGCCGTCGGCGACGATCTCGACCTGCGCTCCAGCACGGCGGCGCCCACCCTGCGCATCGCCGAAGCCGTGATCAGCGGCTCCTGATGCGCGCGCTCCTCTTCGACCTGGACGGCACGCTCACCCGCAGCTCGGGGGCCGGCACGCGCGCGCTGGCCGCGGCCATGGGCGCGCGCCGCCGGGCGGGAGAGGAGCTGCGCAAGATGCGCCTCGACGGCATGACCGACCGGGCCATCGCGCGGCTCCTGCTCGCCGCCGAGCGCCACGCCCGGCCCGGGGAGGTGCCCGAACAGGACATCGATGCGGTATTGGCGGAGTACCTGCTGGCGCTGGAGAAGGAGTGCGCGGCGAAGTCGTACGTCGCGCTGCCCGGAGTGACCGAGCTCCTCGGACGGCTGTCGCGCCGGAACGGCGTGCTGCTCGGGCTCTGTACCGGAAACCTCGAGCCGGGCGCGCGCCTCAAGCTGGGCTCGGTGGGACTGTGGGAGCGGTTCCGGTTCGGCGCCTATGGAAGCGACGCCGAGCCTCGTCCGGAGATCGTGCGCACCGCTTGGAAGCGCGCGCGGGAGCTGGGAGCCACCGAGGCCCTGGTGATCGGGGACACGCCCCGCGACATCCTCGCGGCCCACGAGGCGGGGCTTCCGGCTTGCGGGGTCGCGACCGGGCGGTGGACGATGCACGATCTCGCGACCCACGGGCCCGAAGTAGTGCTTGGTGATTTCGCGGACGTGGACAGGGCAGAGCAGCTGCTGATGAGCACGCTCTCACCACCGCTGGCGTGATAGAGAGCCGCCTCCCATGTGGAAGACTGCCTTCCTCTTCTGCCCCGTCCTCACGCTCGCGGCCGGGTGCAAGCGCGCCGCGCCCCAGCCTCGCTACTGCGGCCAGGACCTCTCCGGCGTCTGGGTCAACTCCAGCGACCCGACGTATGCGTATCGCCTGGAAGACCAGGGCGAGTCCGTGCGGGGGAAGTTCTTCCACCGCCTGCCCGACGGCGGCGAGGCGGCTCCCGAGCCTGGCGACGATCCGATGCTCATCGTCCTGCGCCGCTCGGCGAATACGCTGTCGGGGACCATGAAGACCAAAGGCGAGGCGCCGGGCGGCCGCCGCTGCGACCTGGAGTTTGCCGTGCGCGTCAGCTCGTGCCGGCCCGATGTCCTGCAGGTGGTGGGAGAGTCCTCCTACGAGGTGCGCGAAGACTGCACGCGGCAGAAACAGGAGGACGGCGGGGACATCCCACCGCGGCTGACGGAGTACCGCTGGGAGCGCGCGCCGGTCGCAAAGGGGCGGTGAGCCCGATCACCACGCCGGCGGATCCGTCCCGAGCGGACCCGGGGGACGCGACCACCCAGGCGTCGTGCCGGCGACGCGGCCCGGGCAGCGCACCCTGGCGAGCGGTCCCCAGGCCGACTCGACCGTCTCCAGCCAAGGCTCGACCTCCTGTGCGGTGAATTCGCGATCGCCGGCGATGGGTGGCTCGCCGAGGTCCATCAACCATTTCGCGGTGCGCGCCAGGGACATGCGGACGATGCTGACCTCGCTTCGCTGCAGCCGCCGGGTCAGCGCGCGGCAGACCGCGGCGGCGAGCAGGTAACCGGTACCGTGATCGAGCGCCTGCGCGGGCAGCGGCACTGGAGCCTCCGCGCCGGCAACCTGCTGGCCGCGGGCCGCGATGCCGCAGCTCATCTGCACCAGGCTGTCGAATCCGCGGCGGTGGCGCCAGGGGCCAGTATGCCCGTAGGCGTCCAGCGAGGCGATCACGAGCGCCGGGTTGATGGCGCGGAGCGCGGCGTGAGACAGACCGAGCCGTTCCAGCGCGTCTGCGCGATAGCTGCTGACCAGGACGTGCGCCTCGGCGGCCAGCCGCTCGAAGGCGCCGCGCCCCCGGGCGTCGCGGAGATCGAGCGCGGCGCGGCGTTTCCCCGCCGTCGTCTCGGCGAGGAGCGCCCCGACTTCGTCGAAGCCCGGAGGGTCGATGCGCAGCACGTCGGCGCCGTATGCCGCGAGGAAGCGCGTGCAGACGGGCCCGGCGATGACGCGGGTCAAGTCCAGCACCCGGACTCCGCCCAGCGGTGAACCGGCGGAAGGCGGCATCTCTGGCCCGGCCGCGGGCATTGCGTCCACGGCGACGAGCGGCTCGGCGGCGACGGCCGCTCCCTGCGGATGACCGGTCCACTCGGACTCCGTGTGCATCACCGCCGCGCACCCGCCGGCGCGCACCACGGCGTCTTCCAGCGCATCGGCGTCCCATCCGAGCGCGGCGCGCGCGACCGACTCGCGTTCGGCAGGTGTCCCGAGCACGCTCAGCGCGGCCGCCCGGTGCGAGGCGTAGTTGGTGTGGAGGCGGATCCAGCGGTCGCGAGCGCGGTAGTCGCCGGCGATCGGATCCCAGGGCGCAGGGCGCTGCCAGCCGATAGGGCGGAGGTAGCGCTCGCTGCGAAAAGCGGCGACGGCGTGGCGCCGGTCGACCTGGGAGGGACGGATCGATTCCCGTTCGCGCACCGCGAGCAGCTCCGCCGCGGCCAGCGTGGCTGCGCCGATCTGCGCAGCGCCTAGCTCGGCTACCGCGTAGATGGACGGCAAGCCGCCGGCAGGGCCCTCGAATGCGACCGTGCGGGCCAGCTCGGCGCGCCCGTGGAGGGCGGACCACAGCCCGGCAAGCAACGAGGGAGCGTCGCGCGGCACTAACTCAATTCTGGCACGTGACGCGCGAGGATGTCCCGGACGTTCTCCAGCTCCGGACGACGGGCGAGCGCGTCCTTCACGTAGCGCAGCGACGAAGGGATGTGCGCCAGGAAGGAGGGGTTCTTCTTCACCTGGTCGATGAAGACGAACCGACCCGCATCCTTCAGCTTGCGCTGGACGGTCAGCAGATCGAAGAACCCGATGAAGTCGCGCTGGTCCAGCTCGGACCCGCCTTCCTCGGGAAGCTTCTCCAGATATCTGCGCAGCAGCTGGTCGATCAGCTCGCGAGGCAGCTCGACGTAGCTGTCGCGCAGGAGCGCGACCAGGTCGTACTGACGCGGTCCCTGCAGCGCGTCCTGGAAATCGATGACGACTTGCTCGCCGGAGGGGAGCACCATGATGTTCCGGCTCTGGTAGTCCCGGTGGGTGAAGCCGCGCGGAGCGGCGGCCAGTTGCCGCGAGATGCGGGTGAACGTCTCCCTCAGCTCGCGCAGCTCCGCCTTGCTCGGCTTCGCGCCGCGGCCCAGCAGGCCGTATTCGATGAAGTGCTCGAATTCCCACTGGTAGAGATCGAAGTCGAAGGCGCGGCCGAAGGCGATGCAGGACGGATCCGGATCCCGCTCGGCGTGCGCACGCAGCCGGGCGAGCTGGTCGATGGCGCGCTCGTACATCTTCCGGCGATGCTCCGGCCTCTTCTTCGACGGACCGTCGCGCAGCGCCATCTCCAGCGTCCGGTCGGTCAGGTCCTCCAGCACCACGAACCCGCGCCGGTGCGCGTCGAGGTAGATGCGGGGGACGCGCACGCCGAGCCGCTCCAGGTAACGGTGGACGTTGAGGAAGGGCAGGTCCTGCGGGGCGCCGTCCTTGGAGACCTCTTCGCTCTTTCCCGGGTCGGGGGGCAGCTCCATCACCACCGCGCTGCTGCCGTCGTCGCCATTGACCCGCCAGTAGAGCCGGTTACCCGCGCCGCCAGGCATTTTCTGGGCGCGCGACGCGGGGTTCCCCATGGCGCTCCGAAAAGCGTCGCGAATCTCAGCTTCCGTCATCGTCGGCGAGAGTAGCATCTCCCCAAAGCTTGTCGCGGTTCCGTTTGGAAGCGATTCTTTCACGATGGACCCAGGTCTCCCCACCGAGGAGCCGCCGCTTTCGGCGCGCACGAAGCGGGCGCTCCTTTTGGGATTGGTCCCGGGCGTGGCTGCGGTGCACAATGCAGTGGTCGCCGTGCTTTCGCTCCGCGCACGCAGGCTCGACGCGCGAAGGCTGCTCGGCCTCGCGGCGCTCGACCTCCTTGCAACGGTCGCTCTCGTCGTGCTGTGGATATCCCCGGCTGCGCACCCGGCGCCATCTTCCCCGGAGCGGCAGTCGGTGGGACTGCGCGTGTCCACCGTGGACGGCGGCGCGCGCGTAGACGCCGTGGTCTCTGGTGGGCCCGCCGAGAAAGGCGGAGTCCGCGTCGGCGACGTCATCGATGAGGTGGACGGCGAATCCCTGACATCCGTCGAGGCGCTCGCTGCCGCAATGCAGAAGGTCGGCCCGCACGCTCTCGGCATCCGACGCGGCAGTGCACACAGCAAGGCAGTGGTTCATCCGATGCGCGCATCGGTCGCCTCCAAACGCATGGGCCTGTCCGACGTGTGGGTAGGCGCGGACAAGGACGCGCGGGAGGCCGCAAGAGAAGGGCTCCTCTTCCTGGCTCCGCCTGCCGCGTTGCTCGCGGCGATCTGGGCGCTGACGCGCCGCACGTCCTTCGCCGTCCCCGGGCTCGTCGTCGGTGCCCTGCTCGTATCGTGGGCCATCACCAGCCTGTTCACGGTCGCAATGGAGCGGTTCCTCCACGGCGTCACCTGGGCAGGCGTCTTGACCAGCATGCTCACGTGGACCGCGGCAATACTCGCCGGTGCCGCAGCCATGTGGACCAAGCGCGAACGGCTGCGGATCGCAGCACCCGGCTCTCCGCGCGCCACCGGAGGCTGGCAGCCCAGCGGCTTGCGCGCGCGCAAATGGGCCCGGGCCGGCGTCTTCGCAGCGCTGCTGCTGGCGCCGCGCACGCTGACGATCGGCGCGTTCCTCGCGAGGTTCGTGAACGTGCCAAAGCTCGGGACGACTCCCGTCGACAGCATCCAGTTCATGCCCGCCAAAGCGTTGCCGTTCTTCGTCCTCGGGGCCGTCGTCGTCGCACCGATGGCCGAGGAGCTCCTCTTCCGGGGAGTGCTCCACGGGTGGCTGCGCAGCTTCCTCTCCACTCCGGCGGCCATCGCGATTGGTGCGGCGACGTTCGCGCTCTGCCACTTGCAATACGGCGCGCAAATCGTCGCGGTCTTCGGCATCGGCTGCGTCCTGGGCTGGGTACGCGAAGGGTCAGGCACCCTGCGCGCGCCCATGGCCGTCCACGGGGCGTACAACGCCGTCAGTGTGGCGCTCGGGTTGCTGCGCTGGCTGTTCGGCTGAATCCCGCCAATTCAGCTATAGATCGAGCCTCAAGCGAGGGTAACGCGATGCCCGTCTTCGACAACATCCTGCAGGCGATCGGCCGGACGCCCCTCGTGCGTCTGCACAAGCTCGTCGGCCCCAGGGACGCGGCGGTCTACGCCAAGTGCGAGTTCATGAATCCCGGCGGCGCCGTCAAGGACCGGATGGCACTGTACATCCTCGACAAGGCCGAGCGCGAAGGGCGCATCAAGCCGGGCGCCACCATCGTGGAGAACACCAGCGGCAACACCGGCATGGGTGTCGCGCTGTGGGCGGCCGTGAAGGGCTACCGCTGCGTTTTCACCATGCCGGACAAGATGTCCTCGGAGAAGGTGAACGCGCTGAAAGCGTTCGGCGCCGAGGTGGTGGTCACGCCGACCAACGTCGCCGCCGAGGATCCGCGCAGCTACTACGAGACGGCCAAGCGCATCCACCGGGAGACGCCCGGCTCCTTCATGCTGAACCAGTACCACAACCCCGACAACATCGAGGCGCACTACCGGCTCACCGGTCCCGAGCTGGAGGACGACCTGCGCAAGGCGGGACTGACCCTGGACGCGTTCGTCGCCGGCCTGGGCACCGGCGGCACCATGAGCGGCGCGGGCAAGTATCTCAAGGAGAAGTTCCCGCAGGCGAAGAACGTCGGGGCGGACCCCGACGGCAGCGTCTATCTCGACTACTTCAAGACGGGAAAGCTGGTTCAGCCGCACGTCTACAAGGTGGAAGGCATCGGCGAGGACATGCTGTGCAAGGCGATGGACTTCAAGGTGCTCGACGACGTGCGGCGCGTCGACGACAAGCAGAGCTTCCTGGCGGCGCGGAGGCTGGCGCGCGAGGAGGGCCTGTTCGCGGGAGGATCGTCCGGTTCGGCCGTGCACGTCGCCGTCGAGCTGGCCCAGGAGATGGGCAAGGGCAAGACCATCGTGGTCATCCTGCCCGACAGCGGCTCGCGCTACATCACCAAGTTCTATTCGGACGAGTGGATGAAGGACAACGGCTTCCTCGACCCGACCGACCGGATGGGGACCGTCAGCGACCTGCTCGGCGGGAAGAAGCGCGCCGTCTACACGGTGAAGCCGTCCGACACCGCCAAGCACGCGGTGGAGCTGATGAAGAGGCACGGCATCTCGCAGCTGCCGGTGGTGGACGGCGACAAGCCCGTCGCCATGCTGCACGAAGTGGACCTGCTGCAGGCCCTGCTCGAGGGCCGGCACGAGCTGGACGAGCCCGTCAGCGCGGTGATGAAGCCCATCGACGGGGTGGTGACGCTGCGCACGCCCGTGTCGCGGCTGCGGGAGCTGTTCGCCAAGGACCAGGTGGCGATCGTGAAGGACGGGGACCAGGTGACGGCGATCGTGACGAAGATTGACCTGATCGAGTTCCTCGCGGCGCGGCATTAGGCGCCGGGTCACCAGATCGGCGGCACCATGGCCCACGTCCTGTCGCGATAGCGCGCGTACGGTTCGCCCAACGTGGCGAGCAGGGCCCGCTCCTCGATTTTCACGCGGTACACGTGCGCAGCCAGCCAAGGCACGACGAACAGGATCGGCGCCACCCAGTTTCCCGAGGACAGACCGATTCCCAGGAGCGCGAGGTCGGCGCCTGCGTAGGACGGATGGCGAATCCAGCGGTAGGGGCCTCGCTCGACGATCGGCTGCCCTGGACGGACCTGCACCGTGAGCGTGAAGAGCGAGCCGAGCGTCACGATCGCCCAACACCGCAGCGCCGCGCCGCAGATGGCGAGCGCCGCTCCCGTCCAACCGGCCCAGGCCGGCAGCACTGGCGGAAGAAGCAAAGACGCGGCGAGCCCCGCGGCGAAACCCAGCATTCCGAGCGCGTTGTTTACTCGCAAGGAACCGGCATCCTGCCGGGACGGAGCGAGGCGTGCCGCGCGGCCATTCCACGTCGGTGCGTCCGCTGCCCACAGCAGGCCGAGCAACGCGATGGGAAGCCAGCGCGGGGGCATCACCTAACTCCCCCTGCGAAGCCGCGGCAGCCGCGGCGGGCGCGGGCCGTGCCGGACGGCGCCCTGCACCTTCGCATACTCCAGCTCGGTGCCGGCGCGCGCGCACCGCAAGAGCAGGCCCCCGCGGCTCATGTCGCCCCGGCCCACGAACGACGGCGGGAACAGGAGACGCTCGCCGAAGATGCCGAGCAGCGGATCGACGTACTTGGTCGAGGCGATGCTGCCGAGGAGCACGATTTCGGTCCGCGGCGTCAGCGCACGCAGCACCAGGCGCGCGGCGTCCTCGAGCGGCTGGCGGAAGCGGCGGTCGGCGGCGTCGACCGGCACGTTGCCGAGCCGCTTGATCTGCGCGACGTCCACCGGCGCCTCGGCGGGCACCAGTCCGGCGCCGGGCGCGATGACCAGCACGCCGGGCACGCCGTCGGGAGTCCGGGCGAAGGTGCGCGCGTACATGAGCTTGCCGCGGAAGTACAAGCCGCTGGTGAACTCGAAGGCCTCGCCCAGCGTCGCCGCGCCCTGGCGGAGCCGCTGCGCCAGGTCGAACTGCGCCTCCGGACGCAGCAGGATCCGCATGCGCTCGCCCGAGGCGTTGGCGGGAGACAGGAGGAAGACCCGGTGGTATTCACTCCGCGCCATGGCCACCCGCGACAGCGATCATTTCGAGACGCTCGCCATCCACGCCGGGCAGCGCCCCGACCCGACCACCGGCGCGGTGATGACGCCGGTGTACCTCACCTCCACGTATGCGCAGGAAGGCCCCGGGGAGCATAAGGGGTTCGAATACTCGCGCACGCGGAACCCTACCCGCGACGCCCTGCAGGGCTGCCTGGCCGCGCTGGAGGGTGGCAAGCACGCCCTCGCCTTCGCCAGCGGGCTCGCCGCGACCGACGCGGCCCTCCACCTCTGCAACGCCGGCGATCACGTGGTGCTCGGCGACGACCTGTACGGCGGCACCTTCCGCATCGCCGACAAGGTGTTCAAGCGGCTCGGGCTCGACCTGGCGTTCGTGGACATGACGGACCCGCGCAAGGTGGAGCGGGCCATCACCCCCAAGACGCAGCTCCTGTGGACCGAGACGCCGACCAACCCGATGCTGAAGATCGTCGATCTCGCGGCCGTGGCGGAGATCTGCCGCAAGCGCGGGATCGTCTCGGTCTGCGACAACACCTTCGCGACCCCGTTCTTCCAGCGGCCGCTCGAGCTGGGGTTCGACGTCGTCGCGCACAGCCTGACCAAGTACCTCAACGGCCATAGCGACGTGGTCGCCGGCGCGCTGGTGATGCGCCGCGACGATCTGCGCGAGAAGCTCGCCTTCTTGCAGAATGCCGTGGGCGGGGTGCCCGGTCCGCTGGACTCCTTCCTCGTGCTCCGCGGGCTCAAGACCCTGCACGTGCGCATGGAGCGCCACGATCAGAACGCGAGGCTGGTCGCGCAGGCGCTTCAGCGCCACCCGAAGGTCGAGAAGGTCACCTGGCCGGGCCTTCCGGAGCACCCGCAACACGCGCTGGCGGCGAAGCAGATGCGCGGCTTCGGCGGCATGGTGACCTGCGTGGTGCGCGGCGGTCTTCCAGCGGCGCGCACCATGCTGAAGTCGGTGCGTCTCTTTACCTGCGCCGAGTCCCTCGGTGGCGTCGAGTCGTTGATCGAGCACCCCGCCATCATGACGCATGCCTCGGTCCCGCCGGAGACCCGGCGGCAGCTCGGCATCGACGACGGGTTCATCCGGCTGTCGGTGGGCATCGAGAACGGCCAGGACCTGGTGGACGACCTGACGCAGGCGCTGGACCGGACCTAGCCGTCGGGAGGAAGGACACGGCGTGCTCGAGCTGAGACCCACCTGCGAGCATTGCAACAAGGCGCTGCCGCCCGACTCCCCCGAAGCGCGCATCTGCTCTTATGAGTGCACCTTCTGTGTCACCTGCGTGGAGCGAGTCCTGGGGAACGTCTGCCCCAACTGCGGCGGCGGCTTCGTGCCCAGACCGATCCGCCCTTCGAAGAACTGGAAGGGCGACAATTTCCTCGGCAAGGACCCGGCGAGCACCAAGGTGAAGCACCGTCCGGTCGACCCGGCGGCGCACGCCCGATTTGCCGCCGCAGTCAGGACGATCCCGCCGGAAAAGCGATAGCACCGACCAGAGTCGGGCTCGGCCGGGCAAGCGCTCCTCTCGTGTTGCGAAGGATGGAGATGCGCAAACTCCGAACGGGGTTTGCCATGCGCGCACGTGTCTTCGCGGCTGCGGCTTCTCTCATCGTCGGTCTGATCGCCGTCCGCTGCGGCGGAGAGGGATCGGGAGGCGGCTCGACCGGCAATCTGGCCGACGGCGGCCAGGACAGCGGCTACGGCGGCGGTGGTGGGGGCGGCGGCACCGATGGCGGCGGCACCGATGGCGGCGGCACCGATGGCGGTAGCGCCGTGGGCGGCGGCGGCGATGTCGACGCCGGCGGCGGGAGCAGCGGAGGTGGTGGTGGCGGCATGGATGCGGGAAGCGGTGGTGGTAGCGGCGGCGGCGGGGGCAGCCCCGACGGTGGGACCGCGTCCGACGACTGCGACGGGCTGATGCCCGACTCCGTCGCGTCGCCGATGCAGATCACGACGCCCGCCTCCGCGTGCGGCACCTCCGCGATGTCCGATCAGGCCGGCAACGTCGCGCTCAGCAGCAACCCGTTCATGGGCATGATGTCGTGGGTCACCTACGATGCCCGCGGCAAGACGCTGGGCAGCTTCCCGGCCTTCGGTGGCATCGTGGCGCGCGCGAGCGGTTTCCAGGCGGTCGCGGTATGGACCGGCGTGAGCGCGCCCATGGACCTGTGGCACTTCTGGACGCGGGAGCCGGACGGCAGCGCAAAAGACCCCTCGATCTCCGTCGGCAGCGACGCGTGCGGCACGGGCACCTACCCGTCCTCGGCCGGCGGCGCGATCGTGCTCAGCATCTGCGGCAGCCGGACCGGCGACACGCGCGTCATCCGATTCGACGACTCGGGCAAGCAGCTCTACAGAGGGACGTTCGTGCACGCGTACCCGCCGAGCGGGGCCGCAGGCGATCCTTCCGGCAACGTGCTCGTTGTCGCGAAGGGGGACGCCGTCGCGGGCTTCGGCTCGAGCGATCTTGTCGGCCGTTGGCTCGCGCCCGACGGCTCGCTGGTGAACGACTGGTTCGTCATCACCAGCGGCGGCGGGCCCCAGGTGAGCCTCCGCTCGCTCATCGGCGGCGGCATCGCGGTGATGCAGGACGACCAGTGGCGCGCGATCCTCCAGCCCTACGGCACGGCGCTGGCGCCGCCCGATTGGCTCACCTCTCGCCCGGGGCTCGATCTACACATCGTCCGCGGGCGCAAGGCATACGCCTTCACCGCGAACGGCGGCGGCCCGGATGTGGAGGTGACGACTCCCGCGGGCAAGTCCTGCGGCCGGTTCTCGGTACAGGGAAGCAACGTGTCCATCGGCGCCGACGGCACTGTCATCGCGCCGACCGGCAGCGACCTCTGCACCCGCTCCGTCTATCCGGGCCTGCTCGGCGCCCGGTAGCGCCAGCGGCGAGCTAGTACAGCCGATCGGAAGTCCGTACCGGGTCATTCGATAGACTGAAGAGTCCAGCCGAATTTGTCGACTAGCATGGAGAGCAACTGCTCCTGCAAGCCGCGCAGGGGAGTCGGTTCCCAACGCCCTGTGTGCGTCGCCATTTCGAGTTGCCAGACGTGCACGCCGACGCGTCGGATGCGAGCATGCGGCCATGGGTCCTTGGCAGGTCCGGACTCGATGGTGACGAGGTCGCCTCGATGGCGCGCGCGCAGGTGACGCAAGCCGCGGTCGCGCAGGAAACGCTCGACTTGGGCAGCGTCCGACTTTTCGGCTTGGTGTTTGGGCATCGGCGCGGCGCGCCGCGCGTTCAGGCGGCGAGCTTGTCGGGATGCTGCGTGAAGCGGCCGCGAAAAGTCCAGCGAAAGGGGTGCGCCTCGCGCCGGTTCCAGTGCGAGATGAAGGCCATGACTCGCGCCGCCAGCGCGTCGGGAGTGCGAAAGTCGCCGTGCTTGAGCACGCGCCGCTGCAGGATGCCGAACCAGATCTCGACCTGGTTGACCCAGGAGGCGTGCAGCGGTGTGTAGACGAAGTGGAAACGTCCGCCGTGGCGCTGGTTGAACCGGCGCCAGGCGTCGCCGTGATGGATGTTGAGGTTGTCCCAGACGACGTAGACCTCGCCGGTGGGATATTCCCCGGCGAGCGCCTCCATGAACTGGCGGAGATCTTCGGCCGTGCGCCGAGCGCGGCATTGCCCGAAGACGCGGCCCGTCTTGATGTCGTAGGCGGCGAGCAGAGTGCGCGTGCCGTGGCGGACGTACTCGAATTCGCGGCGGCCGGCGCGGCCCGGAGCTGGGCGGCGGCCGGGATGCTTGCGTTCGAGAGCCTGCATGCAGGTTTTCTCGTCGATGCACACCACGTTGGCGCCGGCAGGTGGCTGCGCGTAGAGCTGGCAGATGACGCGGACTTTCTCGCGGAAGTCGGGATCCGGGCTGTGGAGCCACAGGCGCATGCGATGGGGGCGGAAGTCCTCGGCGCGCAGAATGCGGCCGATCTCGCTCTGGCTGATGCGCCAGCCGGTATTCCGCCTCAGGCACTCGCCGAGCGAGGTGTATGTCCAGATGTCCCGCAGCGCGATCTCGGGTGGGTGGTCGCACGCCATCATCATCAGCTCACAACGGATTTCGACGGGGATCGACTCGGGCCGCCCGCTCCGCTGGCTATCGTCGAGAGCGGCGCGCGTGCTGCATGCAGCGAAGCGGTTGCGCCATTTGCGCACCGTCTTCTCGGTAAAGCCGAGGATGCGCGCGATCTCGGCGTTGCTCTGCCCTGCTGCCGCTGCCAGTACGATGCTGGCGCGGTCCACCAGGCGTCGCGGGGCGGTTGCGCTACGCGCCAATCTCTCCAACCTGGCGCGGATCGGCGGGGCGATGTGGATTCTCGAAGCGATCGAGCGGCTCATTTGCCCGCTTCGATTCGCCGGGGATCACGATATTCAAACCCGGTACGAACTTTCGGCCGGAGGTACTAGCCGGACGGAAGGCCGAGCGTCCACCCAATGCGCAGCAGCCACGTGTGCGGTTGGGCGACGAGCTGCCGATTCGCCGCGGAGCTGAGAGGATCGATCGCGTCAGGGCGAATGGGCCGACCTCTGCGCGCCGCGTGGATATGCGCGTTGCCGAGCACGTACGCGACTGCGTTGGCCGTTTCGGTGGGCGAACGGAGAGTATGCGCGTGATAACGATCGGCGAACACCTTGCCGTGCCGTTCCAGCGCGCGGTTCACGGCTCGTGCGATGCGGATCGCGAGCCCCTGGATTCCACGAGCGAGCGCCATCGCATCGCGCGCCTCGACGATCAGGTGCACGTGGTTGCTCTGCACGGTGAAGTGCACCAGCCGGAACCCATCGCGCTCCCTCCCCGCGCCGAGCGCGTGGAGGATGACGCGGCAGAGCGCCCGGCTCCGTAGCCGCGCCGCCTCGTCCCGAACCCGAGCGGTGACGTGCACCGGATGCCGCGCAGCCAGGTCGGGTCTGCGCGTGTGCGGCACACCGGCGCCCGGCTTCTTCGGCCGCCCCGCTCCCTCGCGGTTTCCACCGCGCCCACGATACTTCAACTCGAACGCCAGCTGCCCCTTCCGCCGTCCCATTGAATTCAGCACTAATCCATTTCTCTCCCGCGCGGCATCGGTCACCTGACGTAGATTGCGGTGGATCACGAGAATTGTCATTCCGATACCCGCTCCCCGGCCCGTTGGGCCTCGATGTCAGCCCCTGCCTGTACCCTCGCTCGCCGTGAACGGAAGGAACGTGACCCCGAAGATCGAGCGCTGCTACTGTGTACACTCAGGACATAGCCATGGCCGCCCTGACCATCAACCCCGAGGTGCTCCGCTGGGCGATCTCGGAATCCGGGTTGACCGCCAGGGAGTTGTCCGCGCGCGTCGGTGCCGACGTAGAAGCCTGGCTCGCGCGCAAGTCGAAACCGTCCGTCTCAGAGCTGCGCGCCGCCGCGAACGCGTTGAAGCGCCCGTTCGCCACATTTTTCCTGCCCCAGCCGCCGGCGCTCGAAACACCCACTGTGAAGTTCCGGCATCCGGCCGACGATCCACGGACATCACTCAATCCAGAAGAACGCAAGAGCATCCGCGAAGCGATGCGGCAGCAGCGGTTGCTGTCGTGGCTCGTCGATCAACTAGATGGGACTACCGTTCAGATGCCCGCGTTCGAGCTCCCCAGTACGTCGGCGGAGAGCGCTGCGCGGGCGTTGCGCGAGTGGATCGGCATCTCACCAGAGCAGCAGCTGAAGTGGTCCAGTTCAGCGGCGGCTCTGCGGTCGTGGCGTGCCGCCCTCGAGGAACGCGGTATCGTCGTCTTTTCGCTCCCAATGGGCAGCGCCTCGATCCGTGGCTTCTCGATTTGGGAGGAGCGCCTTCCAGTCATCGCTATCAATTCAGCGTGGAACCACGAGGCGCGCATCTTTTCGATGTTCCACGAGCTCGGGCACCTTGTGACGAAGACGAGCTCGGCGTGCGTACAGCAAGCCACGAAGCTAGGCACACCGACCGACCTTGCGGAGCGGTGGTGCGAGCAATTTGCCGCGCATCTTCTGATGCCGGCGGACCTGCTGCGCGCGGTGCTGAACTCTGTTGGCTGGGTCGCTGGCCGAAAGATTACGGACCTCGCGATTGCTGCGCGCGTTGCACGACGCCTACGCGTCAGTGTTCGTGCAGCGGCGCTGAAGCTGATCGAGGCTCAAGTCTCAGGGTGGGACCTCTACAAAGCGATCCCGCCGGCTGTTGACGAAAAGAAAGGTCATGGTCCTCCCGCAGATGAACCGCGCAATCGCGCCAGGATTCGCCGAGACCAATTCGGTCGGCGTGCGACCAGCCTTTATTTCCGCGGCGTCCGGGCGGAGGTTCTCGATAGAACGGACGTCATCGACTACCTCGACGTCCCGGACCACGATCTCGATGAGCTACAAGCCTGGGCCGAGGGCACCGGGAACCGATGATTGGCGGCGAGTCCGATCGAGTCTGGGTGATCGACACTTCTTCTATTCTGAAGATCAAGGAGAGCGTCCCTAGACTCGTCCGTCCGCGCTGCCTGGAAGGTCTCAGTGCGCTCGTTGCCAGCAACCATCTAGTCTACCAGCGTCAGGTCGTTGAAGAGCTCGAACGCGGCTCCGGAGGTGAGGAGTCCGAACCCTGGTTCCACTGGGCAAAGAAACACCAGAAGCATGCGTGCCGATACGCCACTGATTTGCAGCGACTCACGGTCTTACTGAAGCGCGTGCATCTCGTCGTCGACACGGAGAAAACGACCGGCGTTGAGCAAGCGGACCCCTACGTCATCGAGCTCGCCGTCGCCATTATGGATGGCGGTCGCCCAGCGACCGTCATCACGGAAGATCACAAAGACAAGCCGACCAAGATGTCGCTCTCGACGGCATGTGGCCTTTGGCGCGTGCCAGTAGTTCCACTCCTTCCGTTCCTGGCACACATCGGGATCTGGAAGCCATAGACGCTGCCGCTGGGTGGTAGGCGCCGCGGGTTCGCGAACCGTGTTTCTCATAATCCGCTGGCAAAGACCTCGCTGATAGAATTCGCAGATGTCAGCGACGCTGCAAACGCCGTGACCGAGATGCTCCCATCGACGGTCTAGTACACGACGGGCTTGGCGTCCTGTGCCAGCGGGCTCTGGTACGGCTTTCCCTTCGTGGCCTTCTGGAACTCCTCCTTCGCCGCGGTGACCTCCTTCGGATCGGAGAGGAGATCCAACATGGACGCACCCAGCACCTTCGCCGCGACGGCCATTCCGCGCAGGCCGATGGGGTGTGCCGCGCACGCGGTCTGCCCCCAATGATGGGCGGCGGTGCCGATGGGGCGGGCGACGATGTTCAGCTCGGCGAGCGGCACCGCGGCGCTGACCTCGCCCAGGTCCGACGAGGCGGTGCCGCCGTGGTTGGGGCCGTACGGGACCACGTCGGTCGCCAGGCCGGCCTGCTCGACGCCGATCTCCTTCTGCAGGGCCTTGGCGAACGCCTGGTCCTTCTCGTCGAACTTCGGGGGACCGATGCGGTCCATCTCCTTCTGCATCACCCGTCCGACGACCTGGTTGTTGAGCGGGTCGCGCGTCGAGGCGAGCAGCGTCACCTTGGCCCGCGTCTCGGTGGCGAGCGCCGCGCCGTCCGCCGCCTTGCGCATGCGGGCGAGGAGATCCTCGACCGCCGCGCCCGTCTGGTCGCGCAGCCAGGTCTGGATCTTCGCGTAATCGGGGATCACGTTGGGGACCTTCCCCCCGTCCTTGATCACCCGGTGGATGCGCGCGGTGGGCTGGATGTGCTCGCGCATCAGCGCCATGGCCAGGTCGAACAGCTCCATCGCGTCGAGCGCGCTGCGGCCCAGCCAGGGCGAGGCGGCCGCGTGCGCCGTCTTGCCGAAGAACTCCACCTCGGTGGCAGTGAGCGCCAGCCGCGGCCGGGTGACCACCTGGTTCGCGCTCTCCGGATGCCAGGAAAGCACCACGTCCGTCTTGTCGAAGGCGCCGGCCTTGAGCATGAACACCTTGCCGAGCAGCAACTCCTCGGCCGGCGTGCCGAAGATCTGGATCGTCCCGGGGAGCTTCTGGTCGATGCGGGCGTGGTTGGCGGCCACCGCGGCGGCGACGGCGGCCGTGCCGAGCAGGTTGTGCCCGCAGCCGTGCCCGGGCGCGCCTTCCTTCTCCGGGTCCTTCTTCGCCTCGCCCGGCTTCTGCGACAGCCCCGGCAGCGCGTCGTACTCGGCCATGATGGCGACCACCGGCGACCCGCTTCCCGCCGTGGCGACGAACGCCGTGGGCATCCCGGCCACATTGCGCTCGACCTTGAAGCCTTCCTTCTGCAGCAGCTCCGCGATGGCAGCGGCCGACTTGTCCTCGTGGAGACCGGTCTCGGCGTATTCCCAGAGCTGCCGGGACAGCCCTTCCCACCGGGCGCGGGACTGGTCGAGATAGGCGTCGGTGGTCGATGCGGCGGCGGCGACGAGGGCGAGTGCGAGCATGGTGTCTCCCAACGAAAGCGCAGCGCCGCCCGATCGGCGGCGACTGTCAACGATCCTCGAGCAGGTCCTTTGCGGTGAGCTCGGGCGCGGCGCGCAGGTGCTCGTATTGCAGCAGGCCCGCCTCCGCATAGCGCGGGCGAGACCGATCCGAGAGCAGGCCGATCCGCTTCAAGTTGGGGACGACTCGCTTGAACATCGTGCCGCGGAAGAGCGCCATCGTCTCCGACTCCAGCATGTAGCGGTCCCATTCCGCCCGGCTCATCGCGTGCGCCCAGTGCTCCTCGTAGAACTCGTGCGCGAGGAACCGGTCGCGCAGGAGCAGCGAGACTTCGAAGGCCCAGTCCTCCCGCTCGCGCCGCTCCCGCTCGTTCAGCTCGGTCTCGTAGAACTTCTGCAGGGCGAGCACGCCGTAGTGCACGTGCCTCGCCTCGTCGGTGATCACGAAGGTGAGGAGCTGCCGCAACAGCGGCTCCTGGGTGTGCTGCCGCAGATGGCAGAAGGCGCCCAGCGCCAGGCCCTCGATCATGATCTGCATGCCGAGGAACTTGATGTCCCAGCGCGCGTCGCTCATGAGAGCGTCGACGATCACGTACAGGTTGTCGTTGATCTCGTACAGCTTCTCCAGCTTCTCGGTCAGGTAGCGGTGGAAGGTCTCGACGTGCCGTCCTTCGTCCACCGCCTGGGTCGAGCCGTACAGCTTGGCATCCAGCCACGGCACCGCCTCCGTGACCTGGCAGGCCGCGAACAAGGCGCCCTGCTCGCCGTGCAAGAACTGCGAGAGCATCCACGCCAGGACCAGATGGCGCTGGCGGGCTTTCTCCCGGGCTCCGAGCTTCTGATAGCCGGGATACCTGGCGAGCGGCAGGAATGAATCGGGGACGATGGGCTTCTCCGGGTCCTCGGGGTCCACGGAGATCGACCAATCGAGATCCTTCGTCGCGTTCCACTGCGACACCTTGGCCGCCTCGTAGAGGCGGGCGAGCTGCGGCTCGGTGCGCTGGTAGCGCCAGTCGAACACGGCGCTGTAGCCGAGCGCCATCTGGGTGTGCGGCTCGTGCCTGCCGCGCTGCTGGATGAGGCCCCGGAACGCGGGCCCCAGCATGGACTTCAGCACGCGCAGGTGTCCCCGGCCGACCGCCCCGCGGAGCAACGGTCCGCTCTGCGCCAGGTTCTCGAGGAGGTTCATGCGCCGGAGCGTACACAAAAGTCGTTATAGAGTCCCGCCATGGCTGGCCGACACGGCGCTACAACACATCCCGAAACGCCCCGCTATGAGAAACACAGCGCCGCCCTATCGGCGGCGGCTGAATCCGAAGTCACGCTCTCGCGGCGCGGCCTCGACCGGCTCCGCTCCGGCCACGTCTGGGTGTACCGCAGCGACGTGCGTGCTCCGGCGGCGCTCAAGGGAGGCGAGGTGGTGCGGCTCGTCGACGAGCGCGGCTGGTTCGCGGGCAAGGCGTTCTACGGGAAGCAGAGCCAGATCTCGGTCCGGCTGCTCACCCGCGAGGACGAGGCGATCGACGAGGCGTTCTTCGCCCGGCGGCTGGCCCAGGCGAGGGCGCTGCGCGACGCGGCGGCCCCCGATCCCGAGCTGCGCCACGCGGGCCGCGTGGTGCACGGAGAGGCGGACCTCCTTCCAGGCCTGGTGGTCGACCGCTACGCCGACTGCCTGGTCGTGCAGACGTTGATCGAGGCGACCGACGCGCGGCGCGAGCTGCTCGCCGACGTCCTGCAGCAAGTTTGGAAACCGCGCGCGATCGTCGAGCGCAACGACGTCAAAGTCCGCGCCCACGAAGGCCTTCCATTGCGCAAGGGCCTTCTGCGCGGGGCGGAGCCGGGGCCGGTCGAATTCCTCGAGGGCGAAGTGCGCCTCATCGCCGACCTCCTCGAAGGCCAGAAGACCGGCGCTTTCCTGGACCAGGCGGAGAACCGCATCGAGGCGGGGCGTTACGCACGGGGGCGCGCCCTGGACTGCTTCACCTACGGCGGCGCCTTCGCGCTGCACCTCTCCCGGCGGGCCGAGAGCGTCACCGCGGTCGACATCAGCGAGCGCGCCGCCGAGGAAGGACGGCGCAACGCCGCGCTCAACGGCGCCACGAACGTGACCTTCCAGGTGGCCAACGCCTTCGACCTGCTGCGCGACCAGGCCGACGAAGGGCAGGTCTACGACACCATCGTGCTCGACCCGCCCGCCTTCGCCAAGAACAAGGCGTCGCTCGCCGCGGCGCTGCGCGGCTACAAGGAGATCAACCTGCGCGCCTTCCACCTGCTCTCCCCGGGCGGCGTGCTGGTGACCGCGAGCTGCTCGTTCCACGTCGACGAGGCGGCGTTCGAGCGCACCGTGCTCGGGGCTGCCGCCGACGCGGGCCGATCGGTGCAGATCATCGAGCGGCGCGGCGCGGCCCGCGATCACCCGGCGCTGCTCGGGGTGCCGGAGACCCGTTACCTCAAGTGTTTGATCCTCCGGGCGCTATAGCCGCGAGCATCCGCACCACCACGCCGACGAACAGGTCCACCAGCTGCGGATCGAACCGGAAGAGCTGCTCGCTGGTCATGATCCGCGTCGCCTCCCGCAGGCCGAGCGCGCCGCGGAAGGGCCGGGTGGTGGTGAGCGCGTCGAAGGACTCGCAGATGGCCAGGATCCGCCCCGGGAGCCCGATCTCGGGCACCAGGCCTTCGCCCGGAACCAGGTCGAGATGGCACTCGTACGCGGCCTGGGCGCGCTCCAGCGCGGCCGCGGTCACCTCGCCTTCGCGGAGGATGGCGCGCGCGGAGAGGAGGGGGCTCGCCTTCACCGCCCGCAGCCCCTTCTCGTCCAGCTTGCCCGACTTCTGCAGCACGGTCTTGGGAATCGCCGCCATGCCCACGTCGTGGAAGAGGGCGGCCATCCCCAGGTCGTGGCGCCTCCTCTTGGAGAGGCCGAGCCGGGAGCCGAACGTGATCGCGAGCACGGCCACGTTGGCGGCGTGCACGCCCCAGTAGCGATCGCTCTCCGGCAGCTTCACCCGCGCCAGGGCCAGGAAGCGCATCGGCATCGACCGCTGCAGGTCGACGAGGTCCTGGACGATCCGCGCGGCGGTCCGCACCGGCAGCGCCGCGGCGCCCATCCGGAGCTGCTGGATGGTCTGGTTCACGAAGGCCGCGGCCGAGGCGTACGCCTCGGCGAGCTTCTCCGTCCGCTCCGCCAGGCCCGCCTGCGCCGCCTCGGTGCCGAGCCGGAGCCGGAGCACCTCGAAGGGCCGGGCGGGATCGCCGCGCTCCTCCAGCCGCGGAGGAGGCGCCGGCCGGAAGAGGCGCAGGAGCAGGCGCAGGTCGGTCTTCGGCGGAGCGAGCGAGGCGCGGATCCCGGTCACCCCGCGGTGCCGGAGCTCGGTGCGGAGCGCGGCCGCCAGCGGGACGGAGGCGGGCTGGAGCCGGATCGGCTGCCCGTTGACGTGGAAGGCGTCGCCCGCGAGATCCATCTCGAAGGCGCCGTCGGTGCCGAGCAGCTCCAGCATGGCCTGCTGCAGTGCATCGAGCTGTGAGCTGAACACGTCGTGCTCCCAGCTGTAGCTGCGGGCGTTGCGGAGCACGCCGCAGAGCGCGACCAGCCCCTTCTCGCCCAGCTCCTGGCGATGCTCGCGGGTGGCCTGGGTCTGGGGAAGGACCTCGACCGGCGGCGGCGGCGGCCGCGGTCCCTTCATTTCGGGCCCTCGCGCACCTGCCGGCGGGAGCGCAGCCGTTCGACCGCCGCCCGGCAGGCGGCCGACACCGCGGCGCCGTGGCCGCGTTTCGGATGCGCCGCCTCGTCGAGGAGACGAAGCGCGCTCATCGAGCCGTCCGCCGCCAGCGCTTCCACGGCGAGGATCTGCTCCTGCTCCGAGCGGCGGCGTTTCAGGAATCCCCGGGCGGGCCGGGCCAGCCTGTCCGAGAGGAACGCGCGCGCGGCCGGACCGCCCAGCCGCCCCAGCGCGCGATAGAGCGCTGCCAGGTCCTCGTCGGGGAGCTTCGAGGACGTCCGGGCGGAGAGGCGCGCGATGATCGGCGCCGCCGCCTGCTCGGGCGGGGCGCAGGACGAGAGCGCCTCGGCCGCGGCCGCCCGCAGAGCCGGATCGTCGAGCAATGCCGACAGCTGCTCCACGGCGATCTCCGGATCGGTGGCGAGCAGGGGGACCGCCTGGCGGCGGACCTCGTCGTCGGCGTGCGCCAGCGCCTCGACCGCCAACCTGGCGCGATCGGCCTCGGGCAGCGAAGCGAGGGCCGCTCGAGCCGCGGCCGAGGAGCCCTCGCGAAGCACTTCCGCGACGTCGTCCGGGCACGATCCGCAGCGCTGCGCCGCGGCGGCCGCCAACGCCGGAGCCACGTCCTCCCGCGCGCCCCGCAGCGCCTCGATCAGGGCCGGGCCCGCGTCGTCGGGCAGGATCGACGTCCAGGCCGGCACGAGCTGCGCAGCCGCCTTGACCGGCGCCGTCGCCAGCTCGGCGGCGCGGATCAGACGCTGCGGGTCGGCCAGCCGCCGCCCGACGAAAACGCGGAACGCGGGTGCGTGAGCGCCGCCCATCCGCGCCGCTCCCTCCAGGGCGGTGACCAGCGCCGGCACTTCGGTGCGCAGAGCCATCTCGTCGAGCAGGCGGGCGAACGACTCTTCCAGCGCCTCCAGGTCCCACCCCGCCAGATCTTCCTCGACGATGCGCGCGATGGTGAGCGCCGAACGGCGCGCCACCTCACCCCAGCTCTGCGGATCGTGCTTGCGGTGCTGCTCCTCCGACCAGAGAGGAGGCGGCTGGGTGCGGTCGAGCAGCGAGGCGTCCGCGTCGACGTACTCGACCGCCTCGCCCGCTCGCGCAGCGATCTGCCGGACCTCCTGCGCGAACGCTGCCGCGGCGGGGTGGCCCGCCTCCAGCCGGTCACCGCGCGCGGCGGTGAACTGGATGCTCCCCAGGTCGGCCTTCCACAGCTCGGCGACGGCGTCGTCGTCCCCTTGCGGACCGCCGGGCACGGCGGCGAGCGCGAACGCGGCCAGCTCCGGCAGCATCAGTCCCCGGCCGAAGGTGAGCGTGCGGATTCCGTCGCGGTACAGGCGCGAGCAGAAGCCGGCCGCGCCCAGCTCGTCCGCGTACACCCGCTCGCCCTCGAACCGCAGAGCGCCGGGCTCGACGGCCACGGTCACCGTCCTGTATTTCTCCACCGCTTTCCGCAGGCCGGCGAGAGCCGGCTCGAGCAGCGAGTCGCGCTCCCGCGCCCGCGGATCGGCGGAGATCCGCCCGAGCGCCCGTCCCAAGCCGTCCAGGGCCCCCTGCACCAGGGCGGCGTCGGCGTCGCTCACAGAGGGAAGTCTAGCATGCGCCCCTGACCCCTCGACCTCCTACCTTATCCTCGACCTCGACCTCGACCTTACCCTCGACCTCGCCCTCGACCTCGACCTCACCCTCGGCCCAGCAACTCCCGCGCTTCCCGAACGCACCCCTCCACCGCCGCCCGCTGCTCCACCACCAACCGATCCCGGTCCTCCAGGCTGTGCCCCGCCACCGAGATGGGCTCCCCGAACACCACGGCGATCCGTCCGGGCCGGAACACCGGAAAGCCCTTCGGCGCGAGCACGTCCCGCGCTCCGGCGATGCCGATGGGCACGCAGTCCAGCCCCGTCCCCAGCGCGGCCACGGCGGCCCCCTTCTTGAAAGGGAGCAGGTCCTCGGTGGTCGAACGGGTCCCTTCGGCGAAGAAGAAGAGTCCCACGCCGCGCAAGCCGCGCGCGATCCGCTCGCCGATCGCCTTCGCCGCCTCGTGCGAATCCCGGCGGTCGATGAACACGTGCCCCATCCGCCGGGCCGCCCAGCCGAACAGCGGAATCCTGCCCAGCTCCTGCTTGGCGATGAACCGCAGCGGCTCGGGCGAGACGGAGACGATGGCCGGCACGTCGATGTTGCTGGTGTGGTTGGAGACGAAGACGTAGGTGCGAGAACGGTCGAGCGGGTGGACGCGCGCGACGACCCGCGCGCCGGCGCAGAACAGCACGAAGCGGCACCAGCCGCGGAGCAGCCGCTCCGACGCCTCGCCCTCTCCGGCGAGGCCGATCAAGAAGCCGAAGGGCACCACGGCGAGCGCGATCAGCGGTATCCCGAAGAACGTCCGCAGCGCCCGCCCGATCACGCGCGCCTCGCGTGCGCGTATTCCTCGGCGGCGGGAAACGCCAGGACGTCGGCGATCTCCTTCGCGCCGGTGAGCAGCATGAGGAGCCGGTCGACCCCCACGGCGACCCCGCCCGCGTCGGGAGCGGCGGGGAGCGCGGAGAGGAAGCGCTCGTCGAGCGGAAAGACGTCGCGGCCGAGCCGTGCGCGCTCGCGCTGTTCGGCCTCGAGGCGGCGGCGCTGCTCGGCCGCGTCGTTCAGCTCGCCGAAGCCGTTGGCCAGCTCCAGGCCGGCCGCGTACAGCTCGAAGCGCTGTGCGACCCGGGGATCGCCCGGGACCAGCCTGGCCAGCGCGGCCTGCGACGCCGGGTACTCGGTGAGATAGGTCGGGCGCGAGAGCCCCAGCGCCGGCTCGATCCGCTCCAGCAGCACCTGCGTGAACACGTCGTCCCATGACGACCCGGCCGCCGGCCTGACCCCCACCGTGCGCGCAGCCTGGGCCAGCGCCTCCACGTCGAGGGGGAGAGGGTCGAAGCCCGCGTGTCGCTGGAACGCCTCGCGGCAGGTGAGCCGCTCGAACGGAGGCGCCAGGTCGAGCGGCGCGCCCTTCGCGCCACGGCCGTGCCCGTCGCGAGCCGGTGCGGAGGCCGAACCGCGCAGCGCGCGCGCGGCCTCCACCACCAACTGCTCGAGATCGGCCATGACCGTCTGCGCATCGCCCGGGGCCGCGTAGAACTCGAGCAGCGTGAACTCCGGGTTGTGCGAGCGCGACACCTCGCCGTCGCGGAAGACGCGCGCCATCTGCCAGATGCGTCCGTAGCCGCGGGCCAGGAGACGCTTCATGGCGTACTCGGGGCTGGTGTGCAGATGCAGCCGGCGCGGCCCATCCACCCCACCGGGGTGGACCGGGAGCTCGGGATGGAACGACGTACCGAAAGGCCGCAAGTGCGGCTCCTGCCCGGCGACCGGCACGGCGATCGGCGTTTCCACCTCGAGATAGCCGCGCGCGTCGAGGCCTTCGCGCAGCGCGCGGAGGAACCGTGCCCGGCTGCGGGCCATCGGGAGGTCGGCGGACATGCGACCTCGTTGTACCCCGGAGGGCCCGATCGCCCATACAGCTCAGCGCCGCCGAATACGGCGGCGGCTGCCCGTCCGCCCATACAGCTCAGCGCCGCCGAATACGGCGGCGGCTGCCCGTCCGCCCATACAGCTCAGCGCCGCCGAATACGGCGGCGGCTGGTGAAAATCTCTTGCGGCGCGCTCCCGGCGATGCGAGTGGAGAGTCTGGGATGAAGAAGACGCTCACCCTCCTCTGCGCCTGCGCGCTCGCCTGCGGGCACGCGCCTCCCAAGCCGGCGTCCGCTCCGGCTGCTCCGAGCAACGCTGCGCGCCCGCGGCCGGTCCTCCCGCCTCCTCCCGACGACCCGCGCGATTTCGCGGCCGAGCTGTCGGAGGAGACGCGCACTCTCTTGCGCGCCGAGGGAGACCTCCTCTGGACCCGTTGGACGACCGGGTCCGGGCCACTCCCGTCGGGCGCCCTGGCGGATCATCCGCGCCTCTTCCAGCGCGAGGCAGTCTCCGCGGTGGCCAGCGCAGCGGCTTCCGCGCGCAAGCCGGCCGACGAGCTGGCGCTGCGGCTGCTGCACGGCGAGCTGGCCACCCTGCAGGTCGCCCGCGAGGCCGCCGCGGAGATCGATGCGCTGGAGCGGGCGCGCGCTGCGCTCTCCTTCGCCGCGCCCGGGGACGCCCGGGCCGAGCGCGGCGAGCGCGACCTGGACCGGCTGCTCACCGACGAACCGAATGCGCAGAAGCGCGCCGCGATCGCGCAGGCCGAGGCGAAAGCGGCGCAGCCGCTGGCGCCCCTCGCGCTGGCCCGGGACAAGGCGGTGGCCGAGGCGCTCGCACGGCTCGGGCTGCCCGGCTGGGGCGACCTGGTCGCGGAGATGCACCGGGCCACCCCGGCGGAGCTGGCCGATCTGGCGGAGCGCACGCTCGCTGCCACGGACGCGGCCACGCAGAAGGCGGTCGCGGGCACCGCGCAGCGGAACCTCGGGGTGACGGTCGACCGCCTCCGCCGTGCCGATCTGCCCCGGCTGGTCCGGTCGGCGGCAGCGGATTCTCATTTCCCGCCGGGCAAGGGATGGTCCCTGGCGCAGGCGACGCTCAGGGCGGTGGGCGTAGATCTGAAGAAGGTGCGGGTCGACGCGGAGCCCTCGCCTTCCAAGGCAGCGCGCCCGCTGGCGCTCCTGGTCGATCCACCCGGCGACGTGCGCCTCTCGGTGCGGCCGACGGGAGGGTTCGAGGAGCAGCGCGCCGTCCTGCACGAGGCGGCGCGCGCGGCAGGGGCAGCGGCGACCGACGTCCACCGCTGGGAGCTGGCACAGCTCGGGGCGGGCTCCGCGGCGGAGGGCGTGGCGCACCTGTTCGAGGAGCTGGCCGGCGATCCCGCCTGGCTGCGGGAGCAGACCGCGCTGCGCGGCGAGCCGCTGGACGACCTGGTGCACACGCAAGCCACGCGGCGGCTGCTGGCGGCGCGCCGGGCGGCGGCGATGGTGCTGTTCGAGATCCGGCGCCACGAAGGCCCGGCGACCGCCGAGGCGAACGCGTCCCTCTACCGCCAGCTGCTGCAGCGGGCCACCTTCGCCGGGCTCAGCGACGACGACGCGGGACGCTGGGCGCTCGAGGCGGACGGATGGCTGCGCGCCGCGACCCAGCTGCAGGGCGCCCTGCTCGCCGCGCAGATCCAGCAAGTTCTGGAGAAGCGGCCGGAAGGCGCGGCCCCCGCCGCGGGAAGCAGCGACGGCAAGCCGGCGCCGGAAGCGCATTGGTGGCACGCGGCCGAGGCGGGCGCCGCCTTGCGCAAGATCTGGGCCGAGGGACGCAGCGGAACGGCACTGGATGCTGCGCGCGCTCTCGGGGCCACGGAGCTGGATCCGGCCGTTCTGGCCGCAGTGGCAAACAGGCAGCTTTCCTACAATGCGCCCGAGGCGCCCCCGCCGACCCAGAGGCCCGACTACAAGTACATGCGGGGCGACAAGAAGAAGCGCCGGAAGCGCAAGAAGTAGAGCGTTTCAGGCGCGGGGGAGTCTCAGGCTGAAGATGGCGCCCTGAGGGCCGCTCTGGCGGAGGGAGGCCTGGCCGCCGTGGAGCTCGGCGACGGCGCGGACGATGGCGAGGCCCAGGCCGGTGCCGCCCTGGCCGTGGCGGGTGGTGGCGAAACGCTCGAAGAGGCGGTCGCGGATGGCCGGGTCGACGCCGGGTCCCTCGTCGGAGACGCTGGCTTCCCAGCCGGACGGGCCGGGCGACACTTCGACCAGCACCTTCGAGCCGTCTGGTGAGTGCTGCACGGCGTTGCCCAGCAGGTTCTCCAGCGCACGCCGCAGCCAGACCGGGTCGCCGCGGACCTGCGCGCTGTCGGGAGCGCGCAGCTCGACGCGGACTCCCCGCCGCGCGGCCTGGGGCGCCTGCGCGTCGATCGCTTCGCGTGCGATGCCGCACAGGTCCACCTTGCGGCGCTGCGCCTGGATGCCGCGCGCCTCCAGCCGGGCCAGGGAGAGGAGGTCCTGGGTGAGGATCTGCAGCTTGTCGGCGCTCTCCCGGATGCGCAGCGCGAACCGGCGGGCGGTCTCCGGCTCGTCGGCCGCCCCTTCGGTGAGCACTTCGGCCGACGCCCGCACCGAGGCGATCGGGTTCTTCAGCTCGTGCGACAGGTCGGCGACGAAGTTCTCCAGCGCGTGGCGCTGCTCCAGCTCGCGCCGCATGGACTCCAGCGCCTCGGTCAGCTCGCGCACCTCGCGCCCGCGGGGCTGGGGGAGCGCCGCTTGCCTCTCCCCCGCCGCTACCCGTTGGGCAGCCCGGGTGAGTCGCTCGATGGGCCCCGCCACGGCCTGGCCGATGAGGATCGCCACCGCCGCCGACGCCAGCGCGAGGATGAACGCGAGCAGCGCCACCTTGGGCGCCACGTCGCTCATCAGGGCCACCATGCCGAAGGTGGCCTTGCGCACCCGCACGAACCCCTGGTCGCGGATGGGAGCGCTGGCGACCACGATCTGCACCCCCGGCCGATCCTGCGCCTCGCCCACGGCTACCACGGTGCGCCCCTGCGCGTCGGCGATCTCGACGTGAGTGGCGATCTCGCTGTGGGTGAAAGCAGGGAGCACGCGGGAGAGCTGCTGGGCTGCTTGCTCCAACGTGGCGCCGGGCGTGTCCAACGCGCGCGAGGCCAGCTCGGCGAGCACCCGCGCCTCGTCCTGCGCGCCGCGCTGGGCGAAGACCGACGCGCGCGCGGTGAACCGATCGATGACGATGACGGCGAAGGCGGCCGACAGCGTCAGGGTGGTGGCGGCCAGCGGCAAGAACACTTGCAGCCGGAAGGAGAGCCCGCTGCGCCGGGCGGCAGCCAGGCGCAACAGAGTGAGCAGCAGGCCCACCGCGAAGATCAGACCCAGGAACGCGAGCAGCCCGTGCCTTCCCAGCGTCACGGCTCGTCCCTCAGCCGGTATCCCACTCCGCGCACCGTCTCCAGGAGCTTCGGATCGCCGCCGGCTTCCTCCAGCTTGCGCCGGAGCGCCTTCACGTGCACGTCGACCGTGCGATCGCCCACCACCACGTCGCTGCCCCAGACCGCGTCGAGCAACTGGCTGCGCTCGAACACGCGCCCGGGCGCCTTGACGAAGGCGGCGAGCAGGTTGAACTCGGTACGCGAGAGCGCCAGCTCCTTGCCGGCGAGCGCGGCCCGGCGGGTGCGCGCATCCACTCGTAGCCCACCGGGACCCTCGAGGGGCGGCTCCTCCGGCGGCCGGTCGCCGCGGAATCGCCGCAGCACCGCGCGGACCCGCGCCACCACCTCGCGCGGCGAGAACGGCTTGAGCACGTAGTCGTCCGCGCCCATCTCCAGGCCGACCACCCGGTCGGTCTCTTCGTCGCGGCTGGTGAGCACGATCACCGGCACGTCGGAGCGCGCCCGCAGCGCGCGGAGGAAGTCGAGGCCGCTGCCGTCGGGGAGCACCAGGTCGAGGATGATCAGGTCGGCGCCGGCGCCGCGCTGCTCCGCGTCCCGAAGCGCGGCGGCTTCCTCGATGGCGAAGCCGTCGCGGCGCAGCGCGAAGGCCAGGCTCTCGCGGATGGCTGGCTCGTCGTCGACGACCAGGACGACCGGCACGGTGCTTCTCCTACGGCGGCGCGCCGAATGTGGTGGACGGCGGCGGCTGCGCCGCGGGGCCCGGCGTGCCTCCGCTCGGACCGCCCGGAGCGAGCGGCGGCGACTGCGCAGCGGCGCTCTGCCCCGCCCCGGGCGGAGGCACGGGCTGCGCCTGCTCGCGCCGCTCGGCGACGGTGAGGGCGAACTTGTTGTTGCGCGCCTCGACCACGCGAAGCCGGACCGAGGGACCCAGCGCGGTGCGCAGCGGAGTCAGCCGGGCGTGCTCGACCAGGAGCCACTTTCGCTCGCCCGGGCCGGCCATGAACTCGCCGAGTTTCTGGTTGTCCTTGAGCTGCCGCACCCGGTTCTTCGAGTAGAACGTCTCGCCGCGCCAGTTCATCAGATACGCCCCGATGGGCTCGTCGAGCGTGCCCTGGTGATAGTAGTCCCAGAAGAGATCGCGCTGCGTCCAGTGGGGCGACAGCGCGCGCCAGTGGAACCAGCCCAGGAAGAAGGCGAACGCCACGGCCAGGGCGGCGAGGCTGCCGACCAGGATCTTCCGGTCCTGCGGCGATTCCTCGGTCGCGGGAGGCGGGCCATCCATCCGCTCGCGCCAGGCCGCCCGCAGCGCTGCCCGGCCGGCCTTGCGCGGCAGGGCCAGGACGATCCGCCAGGCCTGCGCGGCTCGATCGAGGAGCCAGGGAGAGAGCGCGACCGCCGCCGCGGCGGTGAAGAGCACGGTGAAGACGCGGCGCGGGTCCGTCTCGCGGTCCGGGTAGGGCCGGTCGTAGTTGAAGACGAACATGTCGGTGACGTGCTTGGGCGTCAGCGCCAGATCGTGCGCGATGAGCGCGTAGGCCAGCGCGCCGGCGAAGATCTCCCCGGCGTGGGCGCGCACCCCTTCGTCCAGGACGCGCTCGAGCCAGACGCCGCACAAGAGCAGGAGCGGCGGCAGCACCGGGAATGCGTAGTGGTGGAACTTGGTCGCGCTGAAGGCGAACACCGCAAAGCCGATCAGCACCCAGAGCAGCACGAAGAACAGCGCCCGGTCCCGGGTGGTCCGCGGCCGGAGCGCGCGAGCGGAGAGCACGCTTCCCAGCGCGCCTGGAAGGGCGAACACCCACGGGAAACAGTCGAAACCGAGCTGCTCGATGAAGTAGATGAAGTCGCCGCCCGGAGTGCTGGTGTAGACGCCCGAGACCAGCCGCTTGAAGTGGTCGTGGATGATGAAGCGCTCGAAGAAGGTCTTGCCCTCGTCGTCGTTCCCCGGGAAGGCGAACATCGTCAGGTACCAAGGCGCGGCGATGGCGAGGACGATGAGGGTCCCGGTGACGAGGCGCAGGCGGCGCAGCCGATGCCATTCGCCTGTCGCGATGCAATAGAGGAGCGTCACGGCCCCCGGCAGCGCGAAACCGAGCAAGCCTTTGGAGAGCGTCGCCAGGCCGACGAAGCAGTAGAAGGCGATCGCCCATCCCGCCCCGGCCTCTTCGGCGAAGAGCGTGATCAGGAGGCAGGCCATCGTGGCCGAGAGCAACCCGACGAAGACCGGGTCGGGGACCGCCTGGCGCGCGAGCATCACGAAGAGCGGCGAGGTGAGCGTCGCCAGCGTCCCCAGCAGGGCGGCCCGGCGGGAGATGAGCCGGCTGGCCGCGACGAACATCAAGATCGCGCCGAGCGCGGAGATCACCGCGAAGGGGAGGCGGACGGCCCACTCGGTGTAGATGCCCACCCAGCGGTCCGGTCCGTTGGTGTTCGCGGCGAGCATCCCCGCCGCCATCAGCCACAGGTCGAGCGCCGGCTTGGAGAAGAAGTAGGCCGACTCCCACCAGGGATGGATGTAGTCGCCGCGAGCGATCATCTCGCGCGCCACCTCGCCGTAGTGCGGCTCCCAGGGATCCCACAGACCGGTCGCGCCCAGCCAGGGGATGAAGAGAAGAGCGGAGAAGGCGCACAGCGCAACCAGGCAGCGTTGCTCCCCGGAGAGGGGAGCCAGCCAGCGCAGCCAGGGGGTCTTGAGCAGCGGCGCGGGCAACGCATCGCCCCACTGCGGAGGAGGCAGCTCGGGAACGGTCTCGGGTGCGGTCGCGTGCAATCTCGGGGAGCGCGCCATCCCCGGCCGGGGTAACACGGCCTCCCCCGAGCGGCAAGGAGCGAGGCTTGACCGGGCAGAGCGGTGCGCGGGAGCATCGGCGGGGTGCGAGGGGGCCCTACCATTTTGTGTTTGCTCGTGAGCAGCGCCGTGGGGGCGAGCGACCCCTCGACCTCGACAGCGACAACGACAGCGACAGCGACAGCGACACCGACACGGACAGCGACAGCGATTCCGCCCGCTGCGCTGGCACCGCCCGTTGGAGTGGACGCCGAGACTTACAAACCGCCCTCCAAGTGGGCCAAAGCGGCGCCTTGGTTCGCGGCCGGGGCGGGAGCGCTGGCCATCGGAGGAGCGATCCTGTGGTTGGACGGGGCCAGGATATCGGACGACCTGCATGCCAGGTTCGGGGCAGGGGAGCTCGACGCGTCGGATGGGCCGAGGTACGGGAGGGCCAGGAGAGAGACGATCGCGGGGCAAGCCATGGTGGCCGGCGCGGCCGTGCTCGGGGCGCTGGCGGTGGCAATGTGGTGGTAAGGAATGCGGCCGGCGGAGCCGTGTTGGCGCTTGCGCTGGCCGGGTGCGTGCCGGACCCGGGAGGAAGCTGCAGCCAGGACGAGGATTGCGAGGGAGGAGCGCCCGGGTTGTTCTGCGCCGAAGGCGTCTGCCAGGCCCCGCCGCGCGCCACTTTCGACGAGCTTCCGCCGGCGCTGTTCGCCCGCGCGCAGACCGCGACAGTGCGGGTCCGCGTGGAGCGCGCCCATGGAGGAGTGGAGGAGGCGACCGCATCGCTTCTGATCAACGGCACCGCGCTCGATCCGGCGCGGGAGACGGGCGGGCGGCTCCGCTTCGACGTGCCGCTCCGGCTGGCTCCCTCGGGCATCGAGGCGAAGGTCCCGTTCGACGTCTCCGTGCTCGACGATCTGGGGCACGCTACCGTGCTGAGCGGATCGCTGGCGGTCGACGACCTCGCGCCGCGCGTGTTCATCGATGCGAGCAGCGTCCCCTCGCAGGCAGTCGCGCGGGGGACGGTCGTCCATCTCCGGGCGCACGTGTTCGACGCCTCGACGGTGGCGCTGCAGACCTCGCCCGCGACGGCCCTGGCACCCGAAATGGACGGTTCCTTCCGCATGTCGGTGGACACGGGCGCGCTGGACCCCACCGCCGTGGTGGCGGAGGCGGTCCTCACCGCCGTCGACGCGGTCGGTCTCCGCGGCTCGGCTTCCGCGCGCTTCGCCGTGACGAAGTAGAGGAGCCCAGCCGATCAGGGCGGCTGCTGTCGAGGCGGCCAGCGCAACGTGGCCGCGATCCGCTCCGCCAGCTGCGTCGGACGTTCCGCCAGCGGCTGGAGCACCACCACCGCCAGCGCCGCGTGGTCGCGCTCCTTGCAGACCATCTCGAGATGGGCCTGCCCGTCCTCCCCGAGCAGGGTGGCGGCCACTCGGACCGATCCAGCCCGGCGATCGGGCTGCGCCTCGGCCACGTCGACCGCCCGGAGCGCGCCCACGTCGGCGAGGCGCCACAGGTCCCTCGCCACCGCGCCGCGGGCCAGGTCGGCCGCCCCGCGGCAACCCGGCACGGACAGGAGCGTCACCGAGCTCCGCCACAGCGTGGTGAGCCCGTTCGTGTAGGAGATCTCCTGGGGCGAGGTGGCCGCCTTCCGCCACCCGAGAGGCACCTGCACCGAGCTTCCCGACGGACCGTCGCGCGCCCCGCCCAGCAGGGGAAGCGCGGGCGCGGCGAGCATTCCCATCGAAACGGTGCCCAAGAGCGCCCCGCTGGCGGCGGCCAGCCGGCGAGACGCCGCTTCGCCCGGCCAGCTCCGCGGGGTCAGGAACAGCCCGCACGCGGCTCCGGCCAGAAGCCCTCCCCCGTGGCCCCAGTTGTCCACGCCGGCGGACCCCAGCCCGGCCAGGAACAGCGCGAACAGCCACGGCAGGAGCCGGAGGCCGAAATGTGCCCGCAGCCGTCCGCGCACCGCGCGCCGCCAGCCGAAGGTGGCCGACGCGCCCAGGACCCCGAACGCGATCCCCGAAGCCCCCAGCGAGATCGAATCGGCGCCGACGGCGGACGCCACGGTGGTGGACAGGGCGGTGAAGATCAACAGGGCCAGGTAGTCCGCCGGCCTCACCGCCCGCTCCAGCGCGCCTCCCACGTTCCAGATGGCGAAGGCGTTGAAAGCGAGGTGCAGCAGGTCTTTGTGCAGGAGATTCGCCGAGACCAGGCGCCAGGTCTCTCCCCGATCGAGGATGAGCGGCATGGCCTTGGCGCCGTACGCGAGCAGCCCGGAAACCGACAGCGCGCCCTTCGTCCCGCCGGCCGCCAGCAGCACCCAGCTGCACGCCAGCAGGAAGAGCAGCGTCACCCACGGAACGCCGGAAACCGCCAGCATTTCGCGCGCCATCCCTGGACGCACCGCGGCATCCTTGGACGTCGGAGACCCGACAGTCGCTTCTTCCGTCCATGCGCCCATCTGCACTAGGATGATCACCGAGGGGGCTACGCGGCAGGCCCTCGCTCACCGCACGCCTCGAGGCAGTCAAGCGCTTCGCGGCGGAGGACCTCATGAAGCTCATCATCGAGGACGACGAGGGACGGAAGACCGTCGTCCCTCTCGTGCGCGAAGAGATCACCATCGGACGCCAGGACGGGAACACCATCAAGCTCTCCGAGCGCAACGTCTCCCGCCGCCACGCGCGCCTGAAGAGGGAGAACAGCTCCCTGGTGATCGAGGACCTGGGGTCCTACAACGGCGTGCGCGTCAACGGCGAGCGGATCAGCGGCCCCACCAAGATCAAGGAAGGCGATCTGATCGAGATCGGCGACTACGACCTGGGCATCCAGGGCCGGATGGAGTTCCCCGTGACGCCGCCTCCCGGCCAGGCCAAAGTCGGCCGCACCACCATCCCGCCGACCATGGGGGCGCCGAGACCGGCGGCCATCACGCAGCCACAGATGCAGGCGTCCGCCGCCTCGGCCCAGGCACAGGCCACGCCGCCTCCCGGCAGCGTCTCGACACCTTCCGCCAGCGCGGGCGGCGCGACCGCCATCATCCGTGTCACCGACATCATGAAGTCGGCGCCGCAGATCGAGGTCCGCGAGCTGCCGAAGGGCGAGATGCCCCGCCTGGTGGGCCTCACCGGCAACGTGCGGGGCAAGGAGTTCTTCCTCATGCGCACCGAGGTGAAGATCGGGCGCAGCGAGGAGAACGACATCTCCATCGACCATCAGTCGATGAGCCGCCAGCACGCGCGGTTCGTGCTCGAGGACGCCGTCTGGAAGGTGGTCGACAACAAGAGCGCCAACGGGGTGCACATCAACGGCGAGCAGTACGCCATCGGCGCGGTCAAGCCGGGCGACACGGTCGAGCTGGGCCATCTCAAGTTCCGCTTCTGCGCGCCGGGAGAGAAGTTCACCTTGCCGTCGGAGAAGGAGGAGGCGAAGCCCGGCCTCCGCCCCACCACGGCCGAGCTCGTCGCCGCGGCCCGCGAGGGCCCGAAAACGCCGGCGGCGAAGAAGGGCAAGCTGCCCCTCGTCGCGGGAGCGGGAGCGCTGGTCGTCGTCGCGGTGGTGGCGTTCCTGGTGCTGGGAAAGGGAAAGCGCGCCGAGGACGGCGGCGAGGGAGAGCTCTCGGCGGCGGATGCGACCAAGGCCGGCGACCGCGAGTTCAAGAAGCACGACTACCTCAAGGCGCTCGAGTACTACGACGCCGCCGCGGCCAAGGGAGAGAAGCCGGCGAACCGGCCCCGGGCCCAGGACGAGGCCCGCGCGCAGGAGGTCGACCAGGGACTCGACAGGGCGATCGCGGCGAAGGACTTCGACAAGGCGCGCGCCCTCTACGAGAAGTGCGCCACCGAGACCACCTGGTTCTGCGAGCGGGTGCGGGAGAAGGGCGACCAGGTGAAATCCGGCTACGCCGCCGCGCACCTGGCCAAGGCGCAGCAGGCCAAGGGGCAGGGCAAGATCGAGACCTGCAAGCAGGAGGTCCAGCAGGTGCTCGCGCTCGACGCCACCAGCGCCGAGGCGCAGGCCCTGTCGTGCGCACCGCAGCAGGCGCAGGCGGAGAAACCGGCCTCTGCGCGGCACGAAGGCGGCGGGCTCTCCCAGACGAGCCGCGACCAGAAGGCGTTCCAGCTGATCCAGGACGGGAACGCGAAGGTGAGCGCGAAGGACTTCGCCGGCGCGGCGGCGAAGTACCAGGCCGCCCTCGATGTGAAGCCCAGCAAGCAGTACGTGGGATACGCCTACCGCGGCCTGGGGACCGCGGCCGTCTACGCCGGCGACACGAAGGCGGCAGTCAAGTGGTACAAGCTCTACATGCCGTACGCCGACGACGCGACCAAGCCTCGGCTGCAAGAGATCATCGACAAGTTCGGCGGGTAGCGCCGCTCGATGAAGCTCATCATCGAGGACGACGAGGGCCGCCGCACCGTCGTTCCGCTGTTCCGGGACGAGCTGGCGATCGGCCGCGCCGAAGGCAGCCCCGTCCGGCTGGCCGGGAAGGACGTCTCGCGCCGCCACGCGAAGCTGCTCCGCCGCGGCGGCCGCGTGTACCTCGAGGACGTGAGCACCTTCGGGAGCGTGCGCGTCAACGGCGATCCGCTCGACGGACCGCGCCTGGTCCGCGAAGGGGATCTGATCGAGATCAGCCGGTACGATCTCGTGCTGCAGGGCGGCCCCGACGAGAAGCCGGAGCCCGACCCGCGAGCCGCGGAAGAGATCACCGCGAAGATCCGCCGGACCGGGAGCGGTCCAGGCGGGCGATCGGTTCGGGTTACGACTTTAGTCTTAGCCCTGCTCGTTGCCTCCGCTCTCGCCGCTGCGCTGTGGCTGCGCGCAGCCCGAGGCGCCGAGGCGCACTCGACGCCCGGCGAGGATGGGGCTACGACCGTCGGAGCGATCGCGAACCCGGATTACGATAAAAGAGCGTCACGTGGCTCCGCGCCCCCGGAATCACGCAATCGCGTGAGGTAAATACCTACATACCTGTCCGTTGACCGTTGAGACGCCGCCGGATAACAAGCTGTCCCGTGCCGTAGGCACAACCACTCCGAGGCGCGTCTCCACGAAGGGGGCTACGGTGGACATCCGAATCCTCGTTGTCGACGACGACCAGGACTCCGTCGAGCTGGTGGAGAAGATCCTCAAGAAGGATGGCTACCGCGTCCAGACGCTGACCGACGGCCGCAAGGTGGAAGAGGAGATCCGCAAGAACGACATCCACCTCGCCGTGGTGGATCTCAAGATGCCCGACATCTCCGGTCTGGACGTCGTGGACATGATCCGCCACCACGATTCCGACGTCGCCGTCATCCTCATGACCGGCTATGCGACGCTCGATTCCGCCGTTTCCGCGCTGCGCGGCGGGGTGGTGGACTACCTGCGCAAGCCGGTGCGCGAGGACGAGCTGCTGGGAGCGGTGCGCCGGGCGCTGGCCGCCAAGGGGCTGGCCCTCCTGCCGGAGGAAGAGCTGCACCGCAACATCGGGTCGGCGATCCGCGACCTGCGCAAGAAGCGGACCCTCACCCTCAAGCAGCTCGCCAAGCGGACCGGGCTCTCGGTCAGCTTGCTTTCCCAGATCGAGCGGGCCGAATCGAGCGCCAGCGTCACCTCGCTCTACAAGATCGCCCACGCGTTGAAGATCCGGCTACCCGAGCTGTTCTCGCGCGTGTAGAGTCCTCGCGCTGCGGCCCTGAAATAGCGCCGCAGCACCTTCGTTCGGTGGGGGTCATGACTCGAACCGCATGCGCGTTGGCCCTGGCGCTCGGCGCCGGGATCTCCGGAGGGGCCGCGGCGGCCCAGGATCAGCGAACCGATTGGACCGTGAGCGTCGGCGCGGGCGCCATCGCCGCCCCGACGTATCCGGGCTCCTCCAGCCTGCGCGTCCTCCCCCTGCCGCTGGTCGACGTGCGCTACGGCGACCGCTTCTTCCTCTCTCCGCTCGGCACCGGCGTGAACCTGATCGCCGACGGGCGGCTTCGGCTCGGAATCGCCGTCACGCCCGATCTGGGCCGGGACGGCGACTCGGTTCGCCGGCTGCAGGCCATCGGCCCCGCGGCGGATGCGAAGCTGTTCGCCGAGGTCGGAGTGGGTCCGGTCGGATTGCTCGCCGACGTCCGCCACCAACTGGGTGGCGCGGACGGGACGCTGGCGGACGCCGGGGTATCCACCCGTCTTCCGGTCCTGCCCAACCTGTTCCTGAGCGCCACTGCGCTGCTCACCTGGGCGGACGGCCAGTCCATGCGCTCGTACTTCGGAATCGACGGCGGTTCACCCGGGGGGCTGGGGTTCCGCTCGTTCACGCCGGGCGCGGGGCTCCGCGAAGCGAGCCTCCTGCTCATGGCGTTCGTCCGATTCGACGAGCATTGGGGAGCGCAGACGCTGGTGCGCGCTTCCCGGCTGCTCGGCGACGCGGCGGCGAGCCCCGTCGCCGAGCAAACGCTGCAGACCAGCTTCGGCGGCTTCCTGACTTATAAGCTGTGACACCCCGCTTGAGGTGACCGTTCCGAGAGCCACCCACGCTCTTCGATCCGGCGCCTCCGGCGCCTCCACGAGGGGGGAGCTCGCGCTCATGATTCGTCACTTCTTGCCTCGTGCGCCTGGGGCGACGTCGAGTCACGATCGTGAATTCCACGTTCGAGCATGAGTGGCGTGGATCTCCGTTTTGCTTTTCGGGGGAGCGCCAAGCCCAGTCAGGCGAAGAGTGCAGCTCGCATGGGAGCCCGGTCGGCAGCACGGGCTCTGGGCCACCCGGATTGACGCGCTGCGGCCCGTCCTGGAACAGGTTCACGCACGAGGCCTCGGCGATCCGGACCTCCTCGCCGGGACACACGAGTTGGTCGACCAATCTCAGTGCACGGAGGCAGACCTCCTCGTGCATCTGAGCGAGATCGACCAGCGGAAGCTGTACGCCGACCGCGCATTTCCCTCCAGGTTCGCATTCTGCGTCGGCGAGCTACGGTTCTCCGAGGACGCCGCTTACAGCCGGATCATGGTGGCACGCGCAGCGAGGCGAGTGCCGGCCATGATCGAGGCAACGCGATCCGGGCAAGTCCACCTGACCGGACTGCGCCTGCTCGCGCCGCACCTGACTGCCGAGAATCATTGCGAGGTGCTCGCCCAGGCGGCAGGCAGGACGAAGCGCGAGATCGAGGAGCTGGTCGCGCGTCTGGCTCCGCAGCCTGCGGTTGCGCCCACGATCCGGAAACTCCCGGAGCGGCCCGCTCCAGCGCCGGCGGAACCGCTGACCCTCGCCCTCGAGCCGGCGCCCGCAAGGCCGCCTCCGCGCGAAGACCATCGACGCGCCATCGCACCGCTTGCAGAGAAGACGTACAGGGTGGAGTTCACCGCGAACCAGGAACTTCACGACAAGCTGCGAGAGGCAGAGGACCTGCTCCGGCACCGCATTCCGAACGGAGACCTGGCCTGCATCGTCGAGAGGGCGCTCGACTTGCTGATCGACCACGTGAAGAAGGAGCGGTTCGCGGTCGGTCGGAAACCTCGCCAGCCGTCCGCCGTAGCCGTGAAGGAGGAGGCGTCCTCCCGCCACATCCCGGACGCGATCAAGCGGAAGGTCTACGAGCGTGACCGCGGGCGATGCACGTTTGTAGACGAGCGCGGACGCAGGTGCCCGGCGACGGGCAACCTCGAATTCGAACACGTCGACGGATTCGCGCTCACGCATCTGCACGATGAAGATCGCATCCGGCTGATGTGCCGTAGCCACAATCAGCGCGCGGCAGAGAAGATCTATGGGCGCGCCTTCATGGAGCGAGCACGATCGTTACGTGTCTCGACTTGTTCTGGAACGGGACGCGGCGCGTCAAGAGCGACCACGCGCCAATTGGACCTGCTCGGCCGGCCGACACCCTAGGCCGCGAGGTGGCCCGGGGCCGGCCTGCGTTACGTCCGATCTGCCTCCCCCCTGAAAAGCAGTGGAGACCGACGGTCGTTCTTCCTCCGAGGTGGAGTTCATGAGCGACCCGCTCGAAATCGGGAGGAAGAAGTGACGAATCATGAGAGCTCGCTCCCCCCTATCGACCCCCCAACAGATCACGGTCAGCTCAGCGGAGCGGTGGTGCGCTGGCGTGAGTCACTTGTCGAGGACCACCAGCACCTCGCCTTCGCTGACCGGCTGCCCTTCCTTGCAACGCACCTCGGAGACCTTGCCGTCCTCGGGTGCTTCGACCGGCATCTCCATCTTCATCGATTCGAGGATCACCAGCACGTCTCCGGCGGACACGGGATCGCCGGGCTTCTTCTCGATCTTCCACACGGTGCCGGTGATGTGGGCGGGCACGTCGATCAAGGCGCGACTCCTTTGGGCAGCTTCTCCAGGAAACGGGTGTCGAGCTCGCCGCGCGCGAACGCGTCCGAGGCGGCGATCCGGCGGTGGAGCGGCAGGTTGGTCTTGACTCCCTCGACGGCGAAGCCCTCGAGCGCCGCGCGCAGCCGGGCGATCGCCTCGGCCCGGTCGGGACCGTGCACCACCAGCTTGGCGAGCAGCGAGTCGTAGAAGGGCGTCACCTCGTCGCCCGCGCGGTACCCCGCGTCGACGCGGACGCCGTCGTGGAAGCGGCCGTCGGCCGGGACCGGCGTCTCGAAGCGGACGATCTTGCCGGGCGAGGGAAAGAACTTCACCGGGTCCTCGGCGTTGATCCGGCACTCGATCGCGTGCCCGCGGGTCTTCACGTCGCCCTGGCCGATGGGCAGGTGCTCGCCCGCCGCGATCCGGATCTGCAGCTGCACCAGGTCCAGGCCGGTCACCGCCTCGGTGACGGGGTGCTCCACCTGCAGCCGCGCGTTCAGCTCGATGAAGTAGATCTCGTCTCCCACCAGCAGGAACTCGCAAGTGCCGGCGTTCGCGTATCCCACGGCGCGCGCCGCGGCGAGCCCGGCCTGGAGCAGCGCCTTCCGCAGGCGCGGGCGAGGCGAGGGCTGCTCGAACGCGGGGGCCGGCGCCTCCTCCACCACCTTCTGGTGACGCCGCTGGATGGAGCATTCGCGCGCTCCCAGGTGGAGGGTGAGGCGGCCGTCTCCCAGCACCTGCACCTCGACGTGTCTGGGGGCCGGAAAGTAGCGCTCCAGGTAGACGGCCTCCTTGCCGAAGGAGGCGCGCGCCCTGTCCGAGCAGGCGCGCAGCGCCTTGAGCAGCTCGGGCTCGTCGTTCGCCACCTGCATGCCGATGCCGCCGCCGCCGCCGGCCGCCTTGACGAGCAGCGGAAACCCGAGCACGCGCGCCTCGTCGACGGCCATCTCGGGCGTGACGTGTCCCTCGGATCCGGGGACCACCGGCACGCCGGCGCCGCGCATCACCGCCCGCGCCTCCGACTTGTCCTTGATCGCGCGCATCGCGCCGGGCGGCGGGCCCACGAAGACGACGCCGGCCGAAGCGCAAGCCTGGGCGAAGCCGGCCCGCTCGGAGAGGAAGCCGTAGCCGGGATGGATCGCCTCCGCGCCGGTCTTCTTCGCGGCGGCAAGCACCTTCTCGGCGTCCAGGTAGCTCTCGCGCGCGGGCGCGGGGCCCAGCCGCACCGCTTCGTCGCACTGCTCGACGTGCAGCGCGCGCTGGTCCGCGTCGGAGTACACGGCCACGGTGCGGACGCCCAGCGCGCGCGCGCCGCGAGCCACCCGGCAGGCGATCTCACCGCGGTTGGCGATCAGCAGTTTGCGGAGCACGGGCAGTGCATACTAACAGCCGGCGGCGCGGCGCTCACGTTGACCGGGCACTGCGTGCGCGACTAACCTGTGCGCCGTTCGAGCCCTTGGGAAGGGGATGGTCAAGCCGATGCGTCATGCGCGGGACGGGAGACGGCGGCGCGAGCGGGCCACCGTGGTCGATCTCTCGTCGGTGCGCGAGGAGCGTCGGCGCGAGCTGGCCGAGCGGCGGGTGCGATCGGTGATGGACGGGAATCGCGCCGCGCTCACCCGGCTGTTCGCCAGCGGGCTCATCTTCACCCAGAAGGGCAGCCGCGCGGGGCGCGAGCTGCTCCGCGAGCATCAGACGCTGCAGAAGCTGGTCGATCTGTTCGCGCGGCTCGGCGAGGGCCGCGACCTGACCCTGCGCGATCGCGCCGAGGACGTCTTCGCCCGCCTCGACGCCCAGCTGGCCCGCACGGCCCAGCTCACCGCCCGCGCCGGCGACTTCCTCTCCGGCCGCTCCCGCGACTGAACCCGCTCCCTCCGAAGAACGTTTCACGCAGAGGGCGCGGAGGAAAGGGAGGAGGGGAGGAGCTTTCTTTTCAAATCAAATTGCTCCTCCGCGCCCTCCCTTTCCTCCCCTCCTCTGCGTGAAACGCTTGTAGCCAGTACTGAGGCTAGTCGTTGTGGCGGAGGAAGGTGGGGATGTCCAATTCGTCGTCCGAAGCGCCGGTGAGTTGGCGGAGCTCGTCGTAGGAGAGCTTGCGGACCGGGCGGTCGCCGGCGGGGCGTTGAGGGGGAGGAGGAGTCGCGGCGCGGGGAGCCGGAGTCGCGCGGGCCGGCTCCGGGGTTCGGGCGCCCGCGCGGGCCGAAGCGGACTCCATCGACTGCGCCGAGGGGCGCAGCGCGCGGGTCGCCTCGGTGCGCTCGATCCGGCGGGTGTCCCGGTGGTTGAACCCGGTGGCGATGACCGTGATCTTCAGCTTCTCGCCCATCTCGTCGGAGATGACGCTCCCGAAGATGATGTTCGCGTCCTCGTGCGCCGCCTCCTGGATCAGGCTGCAGGCCTGGTTCACCTCGACCAGCGTCATGTCCGGCCCGCCGGTGATGTTGATCAGGATCCCGGTCGCGCCGTCGATCTGCACGTCCTCGAGCAGCGGGCTCTCCACCGCCTGCCGCGCGGCGGCCAGCGCCCGGCCTTCGCCGGAGGCCGTCCCGGTGCCCATCAGCGCAACGCCCATGCTGCTCATGATGGTACGAACGTCGGCGAAGTCGACGTTGATCAGGCCCGGGATGGTGATCAGGTCGGAGATCCCCTGCACCGCGCCCTGCAGCACCTCGTCGGCCCTCTTGAAGGTGTCGAGCAGCGTCGTCTTCTCGTCGGCGATGGCGAGGAGCCGCTGGTTGGGGATGGTGATCAGCGTGTCGACCGCGTTCTTCAGCTCGGCGAGGCCGCTCTCCGCCTGCTTGAGGCGGCGCTTGCCCTCGAACAGGAACGGCTTGGTGACCACGCCGACGGTGAGCGCGCCCACGCTGCGCGCCAGGTCGGCGATCACCGGAGCGCCGCCCGTCCCGGTGCCGCCGCCCATCCCGGCGGTGACGAACACCATGTCCGCGCCTTCCAGCGCGGCCAGGACCCGCGCCTTGTCCTCCAGCGCCGCCTGCCGGCCGATCTCCGGATTGGCCCCGGCGCCCAGCCCCTTGGTGACCTGCGCGCCGAGCTGGATCTTGGTCCGCGCGCGGTTGTTCTGCAGGGCCTGGCAGTCGGTGTTCGCGGCGATGAAGTCCACTCCGGTGAGCCCGGCGAGGATCATCGTGTTCAAGGCGTTCCCGCCGCCGCCACCCACGCCGATCACCTTGATCCTGGCGCCCAGGTCAGTTTCGAAGTCGTCCATGAGCCCTCCGGTTCAAAACAGCTCCTTCATCCAACCCAAGAGTCGCACGCGCAGCGACGAGGTCTCGCCGGCGAACACCCGGCCTTCGGCCGCCTGCTTCGTCGCATAGTGCAGAAGCCCCACCGCGGTCGCGTGCTGGGGGCTCTTCACCACGTCGGTCAAGCCGCCCACGTTGCGCGGCAGCCCCCGGCGCACCGGCAGGCCCAGCACCTCCTCGGCCAGCTCGGGCATGCCGTGCAGCAGCGTCGAGCCTCCGGTGAGCACCACGCCCGAGGCGAGCAGGTCCTCCTGGCCCGCCTTCTGGATCTCGCGGTGCACCAGCTGGAACAGCTCCTCGACCCGCGGCTCGACGATCTCGCAGAGGATGCGGCGGGCCAGGACGCGCGGCGCCCGGCCGCCCACGCTGGGGACCTCGATGGTCTCGTCCTTGTCCAGGAGCGCGCTCTGCGCGCTGCCGTACTTCACCTTGATCCGCTCCGCCTCGTTCATCGGCGTGCGCAGGCCGACCGCGATGTCGTTGGTGAGGTGGTTGCCTCCCAGCGGAATCACGCTGGTGTGCTGGATGGCGCCGCCCGAGAAGATCGCCACGTCGGTGGTCCCGCCGCCCACGTCCACCAGCGCGACCCCCAGCTCCTTCTCCTCCTCGGCCAGCACCGCCTCGGCGCTGGCGAGCGGCTCGAGCACGATGTCGGAGACCGACAGGCCCGCCCTGGCGCAGCACTTCACGATGTTCTGCGCGCTGGAGACGGCGGCGGTGACGATGTGCACCTTCGCCTCCAGGCGCACGCCGCTCATCCCCAGGGGCTCCTTGATGCCGTCCTGCTCGTCGATGATGTAGTCCTGCGGGAGGACGTGGAGGATCTCGCGGTCCTGGGGAATGTTGATGGCGCGGGCGGCGTCGAGGACGCGGGCGATGTCGCCCTGCTTCACTTCCTTGTCCTTCACCGCCACCACGCCCTGGGAGTTGAAGCCGCGGATGTGGCCGCCCGCGATGCCCGCGTACACGGAGGCGATCTCGCAGCCGGCCATCAGCTCCGCCTCCTCCACCGCGCGGCGGATCGAGGAGACGGTCGCCTCGATGTTGATCACCACGCCCTTGCGCAGCCCCCGGGAAGGATGGGTGCCGATGCCGACGACGTCGATGCCGTCCGGCCCCACCTCTCCCACGATGCAGCAGATCTTGGTGGTGCCGATGTCTAGCCCGACGATCAGCTCCCCCTTCTTTTGCGCCATGGAACCCTCCCCTCCTCAGCGGACCGTCGGCACGAGCTGCGCGGACACCCACTCGGGCCGCGCCTGGCTATCCAGATCGATGCGCGCCGCGTGCTCGCCGCGGCGGGCCAGCGCGGCCCTCAGCTGCGCCAGCCGGTGGAGCTGGAGCGGCAGATCGTTCTCCCCCAGGCGGACCTCCTGCAGCCCGGCGGGCTCCCGGGCGAACGCGGTGAATCCTCCGTCCTCCTCCAGCCGCACTTCCGAGAGCGAGGAGTTGGCGAATCCCTCCCCCCGCCACGCTTCGAACAGGCGTAGCGCGGAGTAGAGCCGGAGCTGCAAGGAGCCGCGATCGCGCAGCCAGGCGTCGCGGGACAGCCCGCTGAGCAGCGGCAGGTCGACCCCGTCCTCGGGCCCGGCGCGCTTGAACACCCGCCCCTCGTCGTCGAGCAGGTAGAGGCCGCCCAGCTGCACTTGCGCCACCGCGCGGTGCTCGGCGATCTCCGCCAGCACGGTGCCCGGCAAGCTGCGCGAGAGGCGCGCCGAGACCACCCAGGGGTGCGCTTCCATCGCGCGCGCCGCGGAGGCGAGGTCCAGCGCCATCAGATTCGTCCCCAGGCGCAGCCCGCTGCGGGCCATGAGGTCCGCTTCGGCCGCGTGGGAAAGGCCGGAGAAGCGCACCTCGCGCAGCGAGAAGATCGGCGTGGTGGTGGACCAGCGGAACCCCTGCCAGGCGCCGGCGGAGAGGGCCGCCGAGAGCACCATCGCCAGCGCCGTGCGCAGGAGCGCGGTCGCGGCGCTCCGCCCGCCCGGGTCGGGCGAGGGCGGTGTGCGCCGTGCGGCGGCTGCGCGCACCGGGCGGAAGGGCATGCGGAACGCCGTCAGGGGACGCATGGTGTCCCCTCCGCTGTCATCATGCGGACCTCCTGCGCAGCACGGGGACGAAGTGGTGGGGCTCCAGCTCGGGCGGAAGCGGGGGCCGGAAGGTGCCCACCAGCCGGACCTCGGGCGACAGCTCGATCCCCGTGCGGGCCAGCACCGTCGCGCGCGCCAGAGCGATTAGCTGGATCACGTCCGCAGCCGTCGCGTCCCCCCTGTTGACGATGAAGTTGGCGTGCCGGTCGCTGATCTGCGCGCCGCCCCGGCGCTCGCCCTTGAGACCGGCCTGCTCGATCAGCCGGCCGGCGAAGTCGCCGCGCGGGTTGACGAACACCGAGCCGGAATTGGGCTGCGTGAGCGGCTGCGTGGCCCGGCGGCGCTCGACGTCCGCCTTGGCGGCGCGCGAGTCCTCCTGCACTTCCGGCTCGGCCCCGCGGCGCACCCGGCACCGGGCGCGGGTCAGCACCGCTCCTTCCGGGAGCTCGCAGTGGCGGTACGAGAGGCGCAGCTCCGCCACCGGCAGCCAGCGCAGCCCGTCCGGGGTGGCCACCTCCACCGCCTCGAGATGATCGGCCGCCGCGCCCGTCGCCGTGCCGGCGTTCATGGTGACCATCCCCCCCACCGTCCCGGGGATGCCGGCTGCCCAGGCCACTCCCACCCCGCGCTGCTCGCGGGCCAGGGAGACGAACCGCGCGATCGGCGCCCCGGCGCCGAGCGTGAGCAGCGCGTGGTCGCCGCCCTCCTCCACTTGCTCGGAAGCGAAGTCGGGCGAGAGCTTCAGCACCGCGCCCTCCACGCCCCCGTCGCCGACCACGGTGTTCGCTCCTCCGCCCAGCGCGAACCAGGGGACGCCCGCGTCGCACAGCACGCCCAGCACCGCGACCAGCGCCTCGGGATCCCGGGGCCGGACCCACAGCTGGGCCGCCCCGCCGACGCGCACGCTGGTGCGGGGCGCGAGCGGGACGTCGCGCAGCACCTCGCCTCGCGAGGCGCGCTTCAGGGCGGACACCAGCTCGCTCATGCGCGCCCTCCGCCGCCGAGGAGCGCCAGCAGCTCCTCGCCGACGTGGGTGACGTCGCCGGCGCCCAGGGTGATCACCAGGTCGCCGGTCCGCACCCGGCTGCGGAGCGCGGGGGCCAGGGCCGCGCGCTCCGGCACGAAGCTCGCGTCCCGGTGGCCGCAGGCGCGCACCGCCTCGTGCAGCTTCTGGCCGGTGACGCCGGGGATCGGCTCCTCGCCGGCGGCGTAGATGTCGCCCAGGACCAGCACGTCGGCGTCGTTGAACGCGGTGGCGAAGTCGCCCATCAGATCCCGGGTGCGGGTGTAGCGGTGCGGCTGGAAGGCGCAGACGATCCGGCGCTGGGGGAAGGAAGCGCGCGCCCCCGCCAGGGTGGCGCGGATCTCGGCCGGGTGGTGGCCGTAGTCGTCGACCACCAGGATCCCGTTCGCCTCGCCGCGCACGGTGAAGCGGCGCTGCACGCCGGCGAACTCGCCCAGGGCCTCGGCGGTGCGCTGGAAGGGAATCCCCAGCTCGTGGGCCACCGCGCAGGCCGCCAGTGCATTGAGCACGTTGTGGGCGCCCACCATCTTCAGGGCCACCTCGCCCATGCGCTTCCCCCGGTGCCAGACCGCGAACCGGGCGCTGAAGGCGGCCAGCTTCACTTCGTCGGCCCGCCAGTCGGACTGGGGCGAGATGCCGTAGGTGACGTGCCGCTTGGAAAGCCGCGGGATGAGGTGTTGCACGGTCGGGTGGTCGAGGCACAGCACCACCAGGCCGTAGAACGGCACCCGGTCGGCGAACTCGATGAAGGCCTGCTGCAGCGCTTCCGGCGTGCCGTAGTGGTCGAGGTGCTCGGGATCGACGTTGGTGACCACCGCGATGGTGGGCGTCAAGTGGAGGAAGGAGCCGTCCGACTCGTCGGCCTCCACCACGATCCACTCGCCCTTGCCCAGTCGGGCGTTGGAGCCGAAGGCATTGAGCTTGCCGCCGACCACGGCGGTGGGCTGCAGGCCGGCGTGCTCGAGCACGGTGGCGATCAGGCTGGTGGTGGTGGTCTTGCCGTGCGAACCGGCGATGGCCACCGCGTCCTTGAGGCGCATCAGCTCGGCGAGCATCTCGGCCCTGCGGATCACCGGGATGCCGCGGGCGAGGGCGGCCAGCGCCTCGGGGTTCACGGAGCGGCGCACGGCGCTGGAGGTCACCACCACGTCGACGTCGGGTCCCACGTTCTCGGCCCGGTGGCCGAGCGTCACCGTGCCGCCCAGGGTGGCCAGGCGGCGGGTGATCTCGCTCTCCTTGAGGTCCGATCCGCTGACGCCGTATCCCAGGTTCAGGAGGAGCTCAGCGATCCCGCTCATCCCGATCCCTCCGATCCCGACGAAGTGGACCTTCACCTTCTTGTTGCGGAACAACCCTCACCTTCCTTCGCTGGAATGTACGCGATTCGATCCACGATAATCAATACCGCGACCGGGCTTTTCCGAGGCATCTTCACGGGTGATCTCCGCCCCTGGGCGGCAGCGCTCCCGGCGCCGGCTGCGCGGGCAGATTGCGCCCTTCCCGCAAAAGCCTCCGCGAGCAGAGCGAGACGCAGACTTCCGCGATCTCCCGGGCGGCTTCCGGCCGCCCCAAAAGCCCGCTCTGCCGGGCCATCCGGCGCAGGCGCTCGCGATCCGCCTCCAGCCCGCGCAGCTCGCCGGCCAGCTTCTCGCCGGTCAGCTCGCGCTCGGGCAGCAGGATCGCCGCTCCGTTCCTCACCAGGCTGCGGGCGTTGACCGTCTGGTGATCATCGGTCGCGTAAGGGAAGGGGACCAGGATCGACGGCTTCTTGCAGACGGTCAGCTCGGCGATGGTGGTCGCTCCGGCCCGGCAGACCAGGAGGTCGGCCTGGGCGTAGGCCTGGGCCATGTCGTCGATGAAAGCGGTCGCCTGCGCCTGCATCCCGGTACCCTCCAGCCCCTGGTACCTCCGGGCGATCTCCGCCAGGTCCTTCTCGCCCGTCTGGTGCACGACGCGCAGCCTCGGGCCCAGCACCGGCGCGAGCAACTCGAGCGCCTCCGCCACCCGGAGGTTCAAGACGTGCGCGCCCTGCGACCCGCCCGTGACCAGGATCGACAGGCGCTCCCCCGAAGGCTCCTTCGAGTGCAGGTAGTTGTCCAGAAATGCGCGCCGGATGGGATTCCCCAAGAGGTGCGTCCGGCGGGGTGGGAAAGCGGCGCGCGCCTCCTCGAAGGCGATGAAGCAGGCGCGGGCGAACCGGCCCAAGGTGCGGTTGGTGAACCCGGGCAGGGCGTTCTGCTCCTGCACGGCGGTGGGGATGCGCATCATCCACGCGGTCATCACCAGCGGGCCGCTGGCGTAGCCACCCACGCCCACCACCACGTCCGGATCGAACCGGCGCAGGATCCGGCGCGACTGCCAGAACGCGCCTGGGATCCGCGTGAGGCCCCGCAGGGTGCCCAGCGTGCCCTGCCGCTTGAGCGGCCCCACCTCGATCAGCTCGAGGGGAAATCCGCTCCTGGGCACGATCCGGGTCTCGAGGCCGCGGGAGGTGCCCACGAACAGGACCTCGTTGCGGGGGTGCCGCGTCTTCACCTCCTCGGCGAGCGCCAGGCCGGGGAAGAGGTGGCCGCCCGTGCCGCCGCCGGCGATCAGCATCCTCATCGCCCGCCCCCGGCCGGATGCGAGTGCCGCAGGAGCCCCGCCCCGCCGCTCACCGAGAGCAGGATGCCCGCGGCCAGGAGCGAGGCCACCGCGCTGGTCATCCCGTAGGAGAGGAACGGCAGCGCCATTCCCTTGGTGGGCAAGAGCGACAGCGCCATGCCCGCGTTGACGAGCGCTTCCAGCGCCAGGAGCAGCGTCAGGCCCAGCGCCAGGTAGCAGCCGAACGCGTCGGGAGCCGCGTGCGCGGCCTTCAGGCCGCGGAAGACGAGCGCCGCGAAGAGCAGCAGCACCGCCGAGACCCCCACGAAGCCCAGCTCCTCGCCGACGATGCTCAGGATGAAGTCGGTGTGCGCGGCGGGGAGGAAGAAGAGCTTCTGGTGGCTGCCGCCCAGCCCCACGCCGGCGGTCCCTCCGGCGCCGAAGGCGAGCAGCGACTCCACCGCCTGGTAGCCGTGCCCGCGGGGATCGGCCCAGGGATCGAGGAAGGCGAGCACCCGCCGCAGCCGGTAGGGCGAATGCCAGACCAGGAAGGCAGCGATGGGCGCGCCCAGCATGACTCCCGAGGCGAGCCAGGTGATCCGCGCCCCCGCGACGAAGAGGAGCGCGAAGGTGAGGCCGGCGATCACCACGGTGGTGCCGAAGTCGGGCTCCAGCAGGAGCAACGAGGCCGCGATGCCCAGCACCACCAGGTGCGGAAGGAGCCCGGCGGAGAAGGCCCGGATCTTTTCCTGCCGGCGAGAAAGGGAGCGGGCGAGCCACAGCACCAGGGCGAGCTTGACCAGCTCGCTGGGCTGGAACTGGATTGGACCGAGGGCCAGCCAGCGGCGCGCTCCGCCCGCCGCGCGGCCCAGCCCGGGCACGTGCACCAGCGCGAGCAGGACCAGCGAAAGCAAGAGGAGGGGCGCCGCCAGCTTCTCCAGTCGCCGGTACCCGATGCGCAGCGCGAGGAGCAGCGCGAGAAGCCCCAGAGCCGCGCCGGCGAGCTGGCGCTTGAAGAACCAGAGGCCGTCTCCCAGCCGCGCTCCGGCGTAGACGGCGGAGGCGCTGTAGACCATCACCACGCCCAGCATGGTGAGCAGCAGCACCGCGCCCAAAAGCACGGGGTCATAGCGAGGCACGCGCGGCGCGTCGCGGGCGTGAGAGACCCGGATTGCCGCCGGAGCGCTCACGAGAGCCCCCGCACCAGGGCCTTGAACTGCTCGCCCCGGTCCTCGAAGTTGCGGAACTGGTCGTAGCTGGCGCAGGCCGGCGAAAGCAGCACCGTGTCCCCGGCGCGCGCGAGCTTGCGCGCCTCGGCCACCGCGGTGCGCAAGTCGCCGCAGGCGACGACCGGGGCCAGATCGCCCAGCTCCTGCGCGATGCGGGGCGCGTCCTCCCCGAGGGTGAGCAAGGCCCGCACGCGATCCGGGAAGAGCGCCCGGAGCGGCCGGTACGGCGCCCCCTTCCCCCGCCCGCCCATGATGAGGAGGACCCCGCGGTCGAAGGCGGAGAGGGACTTCTCCACGCTGTCCACGTTGGTGCCCTTGGAGTCGTTCACCCACTCGACGCCGTCCAGGGTGCGGACCGGCTCCAGCCGGTGCGGCAGCCCGGGATAGGTGTCGAGCCCCTGCTGCAGGGCGGGCGGCGGCGCGCCCAGGTGCCGCGCCAGGAGCAGCGCCGCCAGCGCGTTCTCCGCATTGTGGGTCCCTCGCAGGGTGGGAGCGCGCAGATGGTACTCGGCGCCGTCGACCGCGAGCACACCCTTCGCGCGCACGAACCCCGCTGCATCGGCATTCCGGCCCCGCGGATCGAACCCTCGCCGCCGGACCCCCGCCGGAGTGCGCATGGCGGCAACGCGCGGGTCCGCCAGGTTGAGCACGGCCGAGTCGCCGGCCTTCTGGTTCGCGAAGATGCGCTCCTTCGCCGCGGCGTACGCCTCCAGCGAAGGGTATCGATCCAGGTGGTCCGGAGTGACGTTCAGCGCGGCCGCGGCCGCGCAGCGCAAGGAGGCGATTCCCTCCAGCTGGTACGAGGACAGCTCGCAGACGGTCGCGTCCAGCTTCCCGCCCAAAAGGACGCGGTTGGACAGCGCGTCGCCCAGGTTGCCTCCCGCGAACACCTTCTTGCCGGCGGCCCGGAGCAGGTGGGCCGTCAGGGCGGTAGTGGTGCTCTTCCCGTTGGTGCCGGTGACGCCGACGATCGGCTCCTCGACGAACCGGGCAGCCAGCTCGACTTCTCCGATCACCTCCGCGCCGCGGGACCGCGCCCCGGCGATGGCCGGGGTGGACAGCGGCACTCCGGGGCTCACCACCACCAGGTCGCGCCCGCGGAACGCCTCCTCGCGCACTCCGCCCAGGTGCCGCTCTTGGGGGACGCCCTCGAGCTGTCGCAGCGAATCGGCCAGCTCGCCTTCGTCCTTGTCGTCGGCGACCGCCACGCGCGCGCCCCGGGCCGCGAGCAGGCGCGCGGCGGCCACGCCGCTCTTGCCGAGCCCGACGACCAGCGCGCTGCGTCCGAGGAGCTGCATCGCTACCTCAGCTTGATGGAGAGGAGGCCGACCAGCGCCAGCATGATCGAGACGATCCAGAAGCGGACGATGATCTTCGGCTCCGCCCATCCTTGCAGCTCGAAGTGGTGGTGCAGCGGAGCCATGCGGAAGATGCGCCGTCCGGTCCGCTTGAACCAGAAGACCTGCAGCATGACCGAGAGCGCCTCGACGAAGAAGACGCCGTGGATGATGGCGCTGTCCACCTCGTTCTTGGTGAGCACCGCCAGGGCGCCCAGGCCGCCGCCGATGGCCAGGGCCCCCACGTCGCCCATGAACACGCTGGCCGGATACGTGTTGAACCAGAGGAAGCTGATCCCCGCCCCGGCCATCGCCGCGCAGAACACGGCCAGCTCGCTGGCCCCCTCGATGTGGGGGATGAGCAGGTAGTCGGCGATGTTGAATCCCTTGATCACCAGGCCGGCGAGGTACGCGAGCACCAGGAAGGTGAGCGCGCTGACGATGGTGGGGCCGATGGCGAGCCCGTCCAGCCCGTCGGTCAGGTTGACCGCGTTGCTGGTGCCCACGATGACGACGAACGCGAACGGCAGGTACAGCCACCAGGGCAGGACCGGGCTGAACGTGCGCACCTTGATGAAGGGGATCGACAGCCGCGTGTCCAGGAGCAGGCGGGGGTGGAGGAGCCCGCCGCTCCAGTCGACGAACAGCACCGCGATCACCGCCATGAAGATCACCGTCTGCCAGAAGAGCTTCTTCCGGCCCGCCAGGCCCTTCGAGTTGCGCTTGGTGAGCTTCAGCCAGTCGTCGGTGAACCCGATCAGGCCGTAGCCCAGGGTGAACACCAGCGCGGCCCACACCAGCCGGTTGGTCAGATCGGCGAACAGCAGCGTCCCGACCAGGAGGGCCCAGAGGATCAGCCCCCCGCCCATCGAAGGAGTGCCGCTCTTCTTCTGATGTGCCGCGGGAGTGTCCTCGCGCACGTTCGATGCGCCGTACTGCTTGACGCGCATCGCCTCGATGTAGCTGGGGCCGAGCAAGAGGCCCACCAGGAGCGAGACGAGCCCCGCCATGATCATGCGGAAGGAGGGGTACCGCAGGACGTTGAAGGCGGCGATGCGATCCGCGAAGGGATAGAGGAGCAGGTAGAGCATCAGTGCGCTCCCTGCTCCGGGGGCGCGCCCGCGAGAGGATCGCTGATGCGCTCCATCTTCATCCCTCGCGATCCCTTCACCAGGATCACGTCCTCCGGCCGCGCATGGCGGCGCACGATCTCCACCGCTTGTGCGGGCTCCTCGGCGTACTCGACGTGGTCGGGAGCGATCCCCGCTTCCGTCGCTCCTTCGCCGATGGCGCGCGCCCGCTGGCCGAAGCAGACCAGCAAGGCGAGGCCGGCGCCTGCGGCGAAACGCCCCACGTCCCGGTGCAGGTCCAGCTCGGTGGGGCCCAGCTCCAGCATGTCGCCCAGCACGGCGATGGCGCGCCCCTTGCCGCGGACCAGGTGCATCAACGTCAGCAGGGCGGCCTTGGTGCTCTGGGGGTTGGCGTTGTAGCAGTCGTCGATCAACATCCCGCCGCCCTGCAGCCAGACCGGGCGCATCCGCCGCCCGGTCGTGCGGGCATTGCCCAGGCCGCGGACGATCTTTTCGGGGTCGAGCCCCAGGGCGAATCCCACCGCCGCGGCCGCGACGGCGTTGTAGCCGTTGTGCGTGCCGATCAGCTGCAGCTCGGCCCTGCGCGTCTTGCCGTCGGGGAAGGCCAGCTCGACGCGAAGCCCCGGGCCGCCGTGGTGCGCGGAGATGAGATGGACGTCGGCGGCGTCCGACGCGCCGAAGGAGATCAGGCGGCGGTGGGAGAGGCGCGCCTGCTGGAGCACGCGCGGGTCGTCCGCGTTGGCGATCGCCGTGGCGCCCTCGCGCAGGGCGTGGAACAGCTCGCCCTTGGCATACGCCACGCCGTCCAGCGAACCGGTCCCCTCCAGGTGCACCGGGCCCACGTTGGTGACCAGCCCCACGTCGGGATCGATCCAGCCGGCGAGGCGCGCGATCTCGCCCAGGTGGTTCATGCCCGCTTCGACGACCGCGTGCTTGTGCTCGGGCGAGAGGCGCAGCAGGGTGAGCGGCACCCCCACCTCGTTGTTCAGGTTCCCCTCCGTCTTGAGGGCCGGTCCCGAGGTCTCCAGCACCGCCGCGACCAGCTCCTTGGTGGAGGTCTTGCCGGTCGAGCCGGTGACGCACACGACGCGCAGGGAACGGAGGCTCTCGCGCCAGGCGTGCGCCAGGCCGCCCAGGGCGCGCCCCGTGTCCGCGGCGGCGAGCACCGCGGGCGCAAGGCCCTGCGCCGCGAGCTCCTCGCGGACGCGCGCCGCCGCAGCCGCCGGAACCAGCACGCCCGCCGCTCCCGCCCGCGCCGCGTCCGCGGCGAATCGGCTGCCGTCGTGGCGCTCTCCGACCAGCGCGACGAACAGCGCGCCTCGGACAGGGTTGCGCGAATCGGTGAACGCTCCTTCGAACGGCTGCTCCGGAGAGCCCGACAGGAGCTGCGCGCCCGCTGCCCACGCCGCCTGGCCGGCGCTGAACCGGGCGCTCACCGCAGCGCCTCCAGCGCGCGGCGCGCTTCCACCCGATCGTCGAAGCTGCGCTTCTCGGTCCCGACGATCTGGTAGTCCTCGTGCCCCTTGCCCGCGATCACCACCGCGTCGCCGGGCCGGGCGCAGCGCAGCGCCAGCTCGATCGCCGCCGACCGGTCGGGGATGACGCAGTAGCCGTCGCGCCCGGCGCGGGCGTCCGAGATCCCCATCTTGCGCTTGTGCTTGGAGAGGCCCGGCTCGATGTCCGCCAGGATCGTCAGTGGATCCTCGGTCCGCGGATTGTCGCTGGTCGCGACCACCAGGTCCGCGCGCCGGGCCGCCGCCTGGCCCATCAGCGGCCGCTTGCCGCGGTCGCGGTCGCCGCCGCACCCGAACACGCACAGGACGCGCGCCTTGCCGCCGGCGGCCGCGCGGACGGCATCGAGGACGCGGGCAAGCGCGTCGTCGGTGTGCGCGTAGTCGACCAGCACCACCCGCCCGCCCGGATCGGGGACGCGCTCCAGGCGCCCGGGAGCGCCGCGCGCCAGGGAGGCGGCGGCGGCCAGCTCCTCCATCGGCATGCCAAGCCCGAGCAAGAGCCCGAGCGCGGCGAGCAGGTTCTCGGCGTTGTGCGCGCCGATCAGCGGGCTCTCGATCCGCGCCTCGCCGAATCCGCCGCGCAGATCGAAGCGGATCCCTTCCAGGTCGCTCGACAGCCCGCGGGCCTCGAGGCGCGCTCCAGCGGCTCCCCGGGTGGTGAACCCGATCGAGCCCGGCCGCTCGCGGGCGAGCTCGGCGAGCCGCGCGTCGTCGAGGTTCAGCACCGCGGGCGCTCCAGCGGGGAGCAGCTCGCGGAACAGCCGCGCCTTGGCCTCGAAGTAGGCCTCCAGGGTGCCGTGGTAGTCGAGGTGGTCGCGGGTCAAGTTGGTGAAGGCGGCCGCCGCGAAGGTGCAGCCGGCGACGCGCTCCTGGGCCAGGGCGTGGCTCGACACCTCCATGGAGACGAGCTGCGCTCCCGCCTTGGCGATTCGCACGAGCAGCTCTTGCAGCTCGTGGGACTCGGGAGTGGTGTGGGTGGCGGCGGCGCTCCCGCCAGGCCAGCGGGACTCCACGGTCCCGATCAGGCCGGTGCGCAGGCCCAGAGCGGCAGCGATCTGCTCGACCAGATAGGCGGTGGTCGTCTTCCCATTGGTTCCGGTCACCCCGATCAGCCGCATCTGCTTCGACGGCTCGCCGTGGAACCGCGACGCCGCCTGGGAAAACGCGCGCCGCGGGTCGCGCGCCACCACCAGCGCCGCAGGCGCGACGTCGAGCTCGCGATCGCTCAGGACCGCGGCCGCCCCGCCCAGCACCGCCTGGGGCGCGAAATCGGCGCCGTCCGCGAGGACGCCTTTGAGCGCCGCGAACAGCGCACCCGGACCTACTTTTCGCGAATCGACCGCCAGAGAGCGCACGTCGACCTTTTCCGCGCGCGGCGGCAAGCGGACGTCGATGCCTGTAAAGAGCTCAGGAAGCCTCACGTAGAGCTCCATGGTGTACTTCGCTCATCCCGACGGCGCCAGCGTGACGCGCACGCGTGCACCGCGTTTGACAATCGCGCCCGGCCGCGGCGACTGGGCGATCGTCCGCCCACTCCCCCGCAGCTCCGGCTCGAGCGCGGCCTCCGCGAGCTTGCGCACGGCGGACCGCGCCGGGAGCCCGGTCAGGTCCGGGACGACGGACCGCTTCGCCTGGCGGCTGGCGGCGGCCGGCGGGCGGATCTCCGGGTCCGCCTCCGCATCGGCCTCGGTCGGCTGCTCATCCTCCTGCGGCGGCGCGATCGACGCCAGCTCCACTTCCTCGCGCGCGCTGTCGGGAGCGACGCCGATCTGGCGCAGCGCTTCCGCCGCGATCGCGCTCCATGCCGGCGCGGCCACCGAGCCGCCGAACACGTCGCCCTCGGGTTCGTCCACCGCGACCAGGATGGCCAGCTTCGGGTCGTCCGCCGGCAAGAAGCCGAGGAAGCTCGCCAGCCGCTTCTCGCCGTAGCCGCCGCGGATCAGGTCCACCTTCTGCGCCGTGCCAGTCTTGCCTGCGACGCGGAAGCCGCTCACGCGCGCCTTCAGGCCCGTGCCCTTCTCGACCACCTCCTCCAGCATCGCGGCAATCTCGCGCGCGGTCGCTGGCTTGATCACCCGCCGCACTTCCTCGCGCTGGCGCTGCAGCAGCACCTTGCCGTCCGGCGCGACCACCTTGGAGACGATGAACGGCCGGAGCAGGAGACCGCCGTTCGCGATGGCCGCCATCGCCATCACCGTCTGCAGGCCGGTAGCGGAGAGTCCCTGGCCGAAGGAGACGGTGTCCACGGCGATGTTGGGCATGCGGGCCGGATCGGGCATCGCCCCTTTCGCCTCGCCGGGGAGGCCGACCGCGGTTCGCTCGCCGAATCCGAAGGCGCGGAGCGCGGCGACCAGCCGCTGCTTTCCCAGCGATTCGCCGATCTTCGCCGCGCAGATGTTGGACGATTCGCGCAGCACCGCCGCGGGCGTCGCCCACCCCACCTTGTGCGTGTCGTGCAGGACGTGGCCGTTGCGCTCCCAGCTGCCGTTTTCGCAGTAGAGGGGCTTTGCGGGATCGAGCACCCGGGCGTCCAGGGCCGCCGCCACCACGAAGCTCTTGATGGTCGATCCCGGCTCCAGCTGGTGCTGGACGGCGCGGTTGCGCCACACGGCCGGGTCCCGGCCGGGCTTGTTGGCGTCGAACGCCGGGTTCGAGGCCAGCGCCAGGACGGCGCCGCTCTGCACGTCGACCACCGCCGCCCACCCGGCGGTCGCGCGCGAAGAAGCGACCGCCCGCGACAGCTCGCGCTCGGCGGCCAGCTGGATGGCCGAGTCGAGGGTCAGGGTGACGGTGGCGCCGGTCAGGTCGGCCGTATCCGGCGCTCCCTGCGCCAGCACCGTGGCCCCGCGCGCGTCGCGAACGGCCTGGACGGAGACGGGCTTTCCCTTCAGCGAGGCGTCCAGCTCGCGCTCGAGCCCTTCCTGCCCGCCCTCCTCTCCCACGAAGCCGAGCACGTGGCCGGCCAGCGCCCGCTGCGGATAGAAGCGCTTCGGCTCCTTCACCAGCTCCACCCCGTCGAGTCCCAGCCCGGCGACGCGCGCCGCGGCGTCCTCGTCCACCCGGCGCTTGAGCCACACGAACCGCTTCTCCCCGGCGAGCCGGGCGAGCACCTTCGCGCGGTCCGTGCGCAGCGCGCGGGCGAGCAGGTCGGCCGCGATGCTGCGCTCCCGCCGGGTGGTGAAGGCCGCCGGGTCGGCGAAGATCGAGTCCACGTCCTGGGTGACGGCCAGCTTCGCTCCCCGCCGGTCGGTGATCAGGCCCCGCCGGGGAGCCCATTCGATCTCGCGGCGGGTCTGGTCGCGTGCGAGCCGCGACAGCCGCCCCCGATCGAGGAGCTGGACCTTGGCCGCGCGGGCCAGGACCACGCCGAAGCAGAGCAGCAGCACCGCGCCCACCAGCGCCGCGCGCAGCCGCACCCACCGGCCGGCGTTTCCCCTGGCGCTGCGCCCCAATTGGTGCACCGCCGCCTCCTACTTGGACGCGATCGTCGAGGCGCTCGAACGCAGCGCGCCGTGGACCAGCACGATCACCCGATCCGCCGGGGGAGGCCCCATGCCGAGCCGGGCGCGGGCCAGCTCCTCGATCCGCTGCGCGCTGCCCAGCCGCGCGGCGGCGAGCTGCAGCCGCTCGTGGTCGCGCACCAGCTGCTGGCGCTCGGCGGAAAGGCGCGAGAGGCGGTAGCCCTGCTCGGTCACCCGCGTGCGCACCCAGATCTGCAGCAGGGCCGCGGCGGCGAGCAGCGCGCAGGCCAGCGTCGCTGCGCCGACCTGGCGCGCTCCGCAGGCGGCGCGGCCTTTGCGAGACGATTTGCTCCGGGCGCCGCGGCTCATGCTAGCCTCTCCACCGCGCGCAGGCGGGCGCTGCGCGAGCGCGGATTCTCCCGCTGCTCCGACTCGCTCGTCTGCACCGCTTTGCGGGTCAGGACCTTCCACTGCGCCACCCGCCCGCAAGCGCACACCGGCAGGCGGGGCGGGCAGATGCAGCCGGTCGCCAGCCGCGCGAAACCCTGTTTCACGATGCGGTCCTCCAGGGAGTGGAAGCTGATGGCCGCCGCGCGCCCGCCGCGCGCCACCAGCCGCGGAAGGTCGCCGACGAAGTCGGACAGGGCGCCCAGCTCGTCGTTGACGGCGATGCGCAGGGCCTGGAAGGTGCGCGTCGCCGGGTGGCGGTCCTTGGGCCACGCCTTGCGGGGGATCGACCGCGCGACCACGTCCGCGAGCTGCACGGTGTCCTCCAGCTTCCCCTCGCGGCGTGCCCGGTGGATGGCGCGGGCGATGGGACGCGCGAATCGCTCCTCGCCCAGCGTGGCCAGGATGCGCGCCAGCGCCTTCTCGTCCCACCGCGCGAGGAGCGCCGAGAGCGGCTCCCCGCGGGTCGGGTCCATGCGCATGTCCAAGGGACCCGCGACGCGGAAGGAAAACCCCCGTCCCGGATCGTCCACCTGCGGGCTGGAGACGCCCAGATCGACGAGCGCGCCGTCCACCTCGCCCACCCCGAGGCGATCGAGGACGGAACGGGCGTCGCGAAAGTTGGCCTGCTCGGCGACGAACCGCTCGCCCCGGGCGCCCAGCCGCGCGCGCGCGGCGTCGAGAGCGGCCGGATCTCGATCGAGGCCGATCACCCGCGCGCCCGCCTCGAGCAGCGCCTCGGCGTGCCCGCCGCCGCCCAGGGTCCCGTCGAGGAACACCTTTCCCGGGGCCGGCGCGAGCAGGTCCACCGTCTCGCGACGCAGCACGGTCCGATGCTCGAAGGGGTGCACGGAAGGCTCTCCACTGGGCGGGGTTCCTAGTCCTGCCTCCGGCGCGCCGATCCAGAACGCGCCACTGCGACGTCGGCGAAGGCCTCGTCCGGGGTCCGGCACAAGAGCAGCTCGGCGCCGCCCGTCGCCTTGAGGATGTTCGCGACATAGGGGTTGCGCACCGCCACCGCCAGATCTCCGCCGCGCGCTCGAAGCTCGCAGCGCCGCGCCACCAGGTCCGCGACGCCCGCGTAGTCGAGATGGGTGACCTCGCGCAGGTCGAGCACGATGCGGCCCGCCTCGAGCGCGGCCCGGCCGATGGTGTAGTCGATGGCCCAGAGGGCATCCCGATCCAGCTCGCCCCGGACTGCCACGGTCGCCCGCGTCTCCTCCCACCGCGCGCCGGCGGGCCGCGGACCCGGCGCGGGCGAAAGCGCCAGCACCGCCGCGCCTTCCACCCTGCGCGATCGCGGCGCCTCCCGCTGTGCGACTCCCCGGATGCGCGTCCGTTCGCTCATCGTCGTCTCTCCTAGAGAAGCTGGTGCAGTCGGGCTGCGAGCTGCGCCTGGGCCTCGGGTGTGCGCGCCGCCTTCTGCGTTTCGAGCCAGCGGGCGGGCGACCAGATTTCGATGCGCTCCACCGTCCCCGCCCAGGTGACCTCGTCGGTGAGCCCGGCGTGCTCGCGGAGCGGCGGCGGGATCAGGATCCGGCCCACTTTGTCGACCGGGCATTCCTGCGCGGGCGCGACGAAGCTGCGCACCAGCAGGCGCACCGACGGATCGAACTGGGAGAGCGCGGCGACCTTCTGCGTGAAGGCGGTCCACTGGGCGGGCGCGTACGCCTGCAGGCAGGCGTCGAACAGGTCGGTGGTCACGAACAACTTGTTTGCCCGCTGTGCCGCGAGCACCTCGCGAAAGTGCGAGGGGAGGCTGGTCCGCCCCTTGGCGTCGATCTGGTGCTGGTAGACGCCGGTGAACGACACGACCCGTGGCCCCTCGATCCGCGGTGGGGACTTTCACTCCATTCCTTCCCACTTTGATCCACCGCATGCGCAGACTCGACGATGGGGCCTGAGCTGTCAAGCAAGCGCTCCCCTGAACTTGCGAGCAGCGCGACCGGTAGGGTCCGGACGAGACCCAGGCCCCGCTGGTCGCGGCCTCCGGGTGGTCGTGTGTCGGGAAAACGGCGGACGTACTATGGCGGCATGGCCGATGCGGCCCTGAGGGACTTCCTCGCCAAGACGTCTTTCTTCGGCGGGCTGGCCGGGACGCCGGTGTTCGACCGGCTCGCCGACATGCTGCGCGAGCGGGAAGTGAAGAAGGGAGAAGTGATCCTCAGGGAAGGAGACACCGGCAACTCGATGTACATCGTCGAGTCCGGGGCCCTCTACGCCACCCGCCGGTGCGAGGACGGAAGCGACGTCCGGATGCTGCTGTTCCGGCCCGGCGATTTCGTCGGGGTGACGACGCTGATCGAGATGGAGCCGCGGCCGTTCACCATCACCGCGGAGAAGGACAGCAAGCTCCTGGAGCTGGACAGCAAGGACCTCTACCAGCTCTACAAGCAGGACCTGAAGGCGTACGTGCTGGTCCTGCAGAACATCAACCGCGAGCTGGTCCGCCGCCTGCGCAAGGCAGGCGCCCGCATCGCGTATCTCACGCGCATGGCCGGGCTGGACCACGCCCCCGAGCACCACTGAGAATCACCCCAGGATCGACTCGACCACGGTGCGCGCGATGGGGTGGTACGTGGCGCGCGTCTCCTCGTAGATCTCCCTCGCCAGGGCGCGGGTCTGCGGGCGGCGGGCCAGCTCGGTGTAGACCGGGCGCAGGTACTTCATCCGGCCGGTCTCGCGGAGCAGCCAGCGCGCCGCTTCGCGCCCGGCCTCGACCCCTGCGCGCAGCTGGACGAGCACGAAGGCGTGCCGCAGCTCCAGGCTGCGGCGGCGCGAGAGGCCGAGCAGCGCGTCGAGCTGCCCGCACACGTCGGCGGACAGCTCCGGCACGGACTGCAGGAAGACGAGCAGCTCGGTGGGCTGCAGGCGGACCGCCGCATTCTCGTCCGGGAGCACTCCCTCCCCCGCCCGCCGGGCCATCTCGCGCAGCTCGTCCAGGCGGCGGGACCGGGGCTGCGGCGCGTCCGGCGGCAATCCGGGACCGTCGATCCAGCGGTCCGCGCCAGCCTTCGAGGACATTCCGGGCAGCCGCTGGTCGAGGAAGCGCAGGAAGTCGTCGGTGGTGATCGACTGGAAGCGGAACCGGTCCAAGTAGGCGCGCAGGAAGAGGTCCCAGCGGTCGCGGCCGGCCAGCTCCTCCAACCGGCGCAGGAACAGGTACCCTTTTTCGTACGGAACCGTGGAGTACGCCTCGTCCGGATCCACGCCCTGCATGTCGGTGCGCAGCCTGGTCAGCTCGGGCCGCTTGGCGAACCGCCGCAGCGACACTTCCAACTCGTGCAGCCCGACCGCGGCGTGCAGCTCGGCCGCCTCCGCGCCCTCCAGCGCCTCGAGGATGCGGCGCTCGGCGTAGACGGTGAACCCCTCGTTCAGCCAGAAATGCTCGAGGGTGGCGTTGGAGACGAGGTTGCCGGTCCAGGCGTGGGCCAGCTCGTGGGCGATCACGTTGACCAGGGACCGATCCCCCGCCAGGAGCGACGGCGTGGCGAAGGTGAGCCGCGGGTTCTCCATGCCGCCGAAGGGGAACGAGGGCGGCATCACCAGCACGTCGTAGCGCTCCCACTCGTAGGGACCGAAGAGGACCTCGGCGACTTGCAGCATGGTCTCGACGCCGTCCAGCTCCCACGCCGCCGCGTCGACCACGCTGCGCTCCGCCCACACCGCCGATCGGGTGGAAAGCTGCCGGGGGGACAGATCGCCCACCGCGAAGGCGAGCAGGTAGGGGGGAACGGGCTGGGGCATCTCGAACAGGTCCACCACCTCGCCCTCGCCACCCGCCTCGCGGCCGAGGGGAGCCGCCGCCATCAGCGCGCGCAGGTGCTCCGGGACGGTGAAGCGGGCACCGGCGCGGATCCGGATGCGCGCGGTGTCCTGCAGGGGTGCCAAGGACCGGGCGTGGATCGGCTGGCATTGACTGTAGAGGTACGGGTGTCGCCCGCCCGCCGTCTGCGAGGGCGCCAGCCACTGCAGCGCGGACGCCTCCGGCGAGGTCGAGTAGCGGATGCGGAGCGCGCGCGTACCCGGAGGGAGGTGCACGCGCAGTCGGGTGCCCAGGATGCGCTCGGGCGGGGCCAGCTCGTAGCGCAGAGGCTTGCCCTCCGGCGTCTCGACCGCGCCGATGCGCAAGTCGCGGGTGTCCAGGTCGAGCGGTCCCGCGGACGCCTCCCGCAGGGTCAGGAGCGCCGAGCCTGCGAGCACGCGCTGGGCGAAGTCCACCCTGAGGGCCAGGTCGATCCGCTCCGCAACGGGCTGCTCGGAATCGGCGTAGCTGTGGGGATCCAGACGCGCCACGCTGCTCTCCTACCATACCGGTACCGCATGGCTCGCTTGAGTCGACCGCTCCGCCACGCACATCACGCTCTTCGATCCGGCGCCTTCGGCGCCTGTCGGCTGGCCGAGCAGGTCCAATTGGCGCGTGACCGCTCTTAACGCGCCGCGTCCCGGCCCAGAACAAGTCGAGACACGTAGCGATCGTGCCCGCTCCATGAAGGCGCGGCCGTAGGTCTTTTCCGCTGCGTGCTGATTGTGGCTACGGCACAGCAGCCGGATCCGATCTTCATCGTGCAGATGCGTGAGCGCGAATCCGTCGACGTGTTCGAATTCGAGGTTGCCCGTCGCCGGGCACCTGCGTCCTCGCTCGTCTACGAGCGTGCAACGTCCCCCGTCGCGCTGGTAGACCTTCCGCTTGATCGCATCCGGGATGTGGCGGGAGGAGGCCTCCTCCTGCACGGCTACGGCGGACGGCTGCCGAGGTTTCCGACCGACCCCGAACCGCTCCTTCTTCACGTGGTCGATCAGCAAATCGAGCGCCCTCTCGACGATGCAGGCCAGGTCTCCATCCGGAATGCGGTGCCGGAGCAGGTCCTGTGCTTCTCGCAGCTTGTCGTGAAGTTCCTGGTCTGCGGTGAACTCTACCCGGTACTTCTTCTCTGCAAGTGGCGCGATGGCGCGCCGATGGTCTTCGCGCGGCGGCGGCCTTGCAGGCGCCGGCTCGAGGGCGAGGGTCAGCGGTTCCGCCCTGGCTGGAGCGGGCCGCTCCGGGAGCCTCCGGATCGTGGGCGCAACCGCCGGCTGCGGGGCCAGACGCGCGACCAGTTCCTCGATCTCGCGCTTCGTCTTGCCTGTTGCCTCGGCGAGCACCTCGGAGTGATTCTCGGCAGTCAGGTGCGGCGCGAGCAGGCGCAGTCCGGTCAGGTGGACTTGCCCGGACCGCGTTGCCTCGATCATGGCCGGCACTCGCCTCGCTGCGCGTGCCACCATGATCCGGCTGTAAGCGGCGTCCTCGGAGAACCGTAGCTCGCCGACGCAGAATGCGAACATGGAGGGAAACGCGCGGTCGGCGTACAGCTTCCGCTCGTCGATCTCGCTCAGATGCACGAGGAGGTCTGCCTCCGTGCACAAAGAGTTGTCGACCAGCTCGTGTGTCCCGGCGAGAAGGTCCGGATCGCTGAGCAACGCTACGGTTTCGAGTGAGTTGATCATGCACGTTTGGTAGCACGGCCGTTTTGCCACTCTCTGCGCCGGCCGCTGGTGCACGCGGGGTGGTGAAGGGACACGCCAGAGTGGAGCTCGATCCTGCGTGCAGAGGAGCGCGTCCTGAGCGCTCAGGACTCAGGATTGTGCGATGGTCGGAGGGCCGATCCGAACGGCCTGCTGAACTCGTCAACTAGAAAAGGCAGGCATCGGTCAAATGACCGATGATGCGCCTCGCGCCGAAGTTGCTCGTGGGAGTGGTCGAAACCTCGGCGACTCGCTGCCCGGGCTGGATGGCGCGATGAAGCGTCGCCCGTGCCGAGGCCACGTGCGTCAACTTGTTCCAGGACGGGCCGCAGCGCGTCAATCCGGGTGGCCCAGAGGCCGTGCTGGCGACCGGGCTCCCATGCGAGCTGCACTCTTCGCCTGACTGGGCTTGGCGCTCCCCCGAAAAGCAAAACGGAGATCCACGCCACTCATGCTCGGACGTCGAATTCACGATCGCGACTCGGCCTCGCCCGAGGCACGCATGAAGCAAGACACGAAGTGACGAATCATGAGAGCTCGCTCCCCCCTCGACCCCCCAACTGATCACGGTCAACTGAACCGAGCGCCGGGATTGATCGCGGCGGGGCTACCTGGGGCAGCGGCGGCGGGCGTCGGCCAGCCAGTGGATCAGCCGGATCACTTCGCCGCAGTCGGCGACGTGCCAGTGGGCGGCGGTCCCCGTCCGCGGCGGCGGGCCCACGTGCACGGTGATCCCGCCGAACCGCTGGACGGCCGCGAAGCCGTCCTCGTCGGCGTCGCCGGCGCCCACGTAGACCGGCAGCGCAGTGCGCAATCCCGCGAGCAGACCGAGCGCGGCCCGGCCGACGCTGGCCCCGTGCGCGCAGGCCTCGATCGCGTGGTTCTCGCGCCGGAGCCGCAGGCCCTCGGCGGCGACCAGCCGGCCGAATTGCTCCGCCGCTGCCACCTGCTCCGCGGCAGCGCCATGGTGCAGGTGCAGGACCAGCGCCCAGACCCGATCCTCGACGGCGATCCCCGGCGCCAGCAGCGCCGGGACCCGGGCGCAGGCCTTGCGCAGGCGCCCGATCGCCTGCTCGGCCTCTTCCAGGTCGGGCTCGGTGACGAGTCGCAAGCCGAAGTTCTGCACCTCGGCGCCGTGCACGCCCACGTAGCCCAGCCGGTGCAGCCGCAGGCGGTGCTGGAGGGTCTCCACCCGGCGCCCGGAAATCACCGCTCCGCGGCTGTTCGGCGCCGCGCACAACCGGATGAGCGCCGCGCGCGCCGCGGGATTGGTGCGCAGGTGGCCGTGCGACGCCCGCTGCGAGAGCGCGGCGTCGAAGGAGAAGAACCCGAACAGCGCCGGCGCGTCCGCCACCCGCTCCCGCAGGCTGTCCGCCTCCGACCACAGCGGCCTGACCGCTCCCGACCGCCCTGGCTCTGAGTTCCGCACACGCCCCCCCCCGCCCTGCGATCTGCTCCCCGCGCGAATCTGCGCACGGATGTCGGGAGAGGTAAGCGGCGAGGTCAGTACGACAGCGGATATCCACCCGCTTCGAGGAGCGACGGCACGATTCCTTCGCGCGCCTCGGCACTGTTGACTGGTATGTACTCGTGGAGACGCGAGAGCTGCTCGAGCTGCGAGTCCAACTCCTCGGGAGGAACCACGGCACAGAGCGCGGTGCGCGCCCGGCTGACCGCGCGCTCGCGGCTCTCCATGCAGTAGAAGCGGCAGAGCGCGTCGCGCAGCTCCGGCCGGTCGACACCGTCTGCCTCCGCCTTCGGCTGCGGCCCGTCGCCGGCAAAGCCGGCTCCTCCGGCCGCCAGCGTGCGGCCCAGGATCGAGTCCATCGCGTAGACCTCGATGGCCACGTCGGCGAGAGCGGCGAGGACCTCCTGGCGCTCCTCCAGCGCGCTGCCCAGCGAGGCGGCCCACTTGGCGGCGAAGACGAACTGCCGCTTGGCCATCTCCGCCCCGCGGCGCTCCGCCGCCAGACGGCCGAGAGGGGCAGGGAAGTGCCGGGGGTCCGTCATCTCTTCGTCCAGCTGCTGGACCGCCGCCGTCAGGGGCACGGCGCCCTTCACCGCGCGCTTGAAGATCATGCCGGGGATCAGCAGCCGGTTGATCTCGTTGGTCCCCTCGAAGATCCGGTTCACGCGGTTGTCGCGGTAGGCGCGCTCGATCGGGTAGTCCTCGACGAACCCGTTGCCGCCGTGGATCTGCAGGACCTCGTCGATGGTGTGGAAGAGCCATTCCGAGCCGGTCACCTTCATGATCGAGGCCTCGATCGCGTACTCCTCGATGGCCTCCATCACCTTGGCCGGAGAGCCGTCCGACTGCGCGATGGCGGCGTCGATCGCGCCGGCCGCGCGGTACGTCATCGCCTCGGCCGCGTAGATGTATGCGGCGGCGCGGGCGAGCTTCTCGCGGACCAGGCCGAATCCGGCGATCGGGCGCCCGAACTGCTTGCGCTGGGCGGCGTAGTCGATCCCTCCCTGGAGCACGTACTTCATGCCGCCCACGCCGAAGGCGGCGAGCTTGAGCCGTCCGACGTTGAGGATGTTGAACGCGATCTTGTGACCCTTGCCGATCTCGCCCAGCACGTTCCCTGTGGGGACCTTGCAGTCCTCGAAGATCAGAGGGGTGGTCGAGCTGCCTCGGATGCCGAGCTTGTGCTCCTCGCGCCCCTGGGTGAACCCGGGCGTTCCCCGCTCGACGATCATCGCGGTGAACTTCGACCCGTCGATCTTGAGGAAGACGACGTACACGTCGGCGAAGCCGCCGTTCGTGATCCACATCTTCCCGCCGTTCACCAGGTAGTGCTTTCCGTCCGGATCGAGGCGCGCGACGGTCTTCGCGCCCAGCGCGTCGGAGCCGCTGCCGGCCTCGGACAAGGCGTACGCCGCCACCTTGCGGCCGCTGGCCAGGTCCGGGAGGTACTTCGCCTTCTGCTCCGGGGTGCCGAAGAAGACGATCGGCAGCGTGCCGATCCCGGTGTGCGCGCCGAAGGTGGCTGCCCAGGACCCATACCCGCCCTGCGACTCCGCCACCAGCATCGAGGTGGTCTTGTCGAGGCCGAGACCGCCCAGTTCCTCGGGGACGTCCACGCCGAGGAGACCCAGCTCCCCGGCCTTTCCGAGCAGCTCGCGCAAGAGCGGATTGTTCTTCTGCTCGATCCGATCGGCCGCGGGCAGCACGTCCCGGCGCACGAAGTCGAGGCCGGTGGTGAAGAACTGGCGCTGTTCCTCGGTGAACCGCTCGGGGGTCATGAAGGGCGCGGAACCGACCGGCGCGAAGAGGAAGTCCCCGCCGCGCGACTCCTCGGCCTGGGTGGGAAGGTCCTGGACGTGCTCCGCCATGTACGCTCCTCACGCACCGCCGCGCATGATGACGCTCAGCGTCATACGGAAATGTAGTGACCCTGGACGCGCTGCGCAACTGGCTGCTTGTAAAGCGGCGTGTCAGCCGATCGCCCGCCGCTCGAACGTATGCGCCCCCCAGACCCAGAAGCCGCAGGTCAAGGCAGCCAGGGCCAGGAGCACGGCGGCGACGGGCATGTGAGGCAGCCGCGCCGAGGAGCGTCACCACCAGCACTACGCCGGCGTGCGCCAGGGTCAGCTCCGGCACCGGCCCCATGATGAGGCGGGCGATCGGCCGCACCACGAGCGCGGCGACCAGGCCTTGGAACACGCCGAAGACGACCTTCTCCAGCGCCACCAGGCGCACCGAGACCGGCGCGAGGAGCCGATCGTCGATCTCCCGGGTGAACCCGAAGTCGGCCACCATCGGCAGCGCCACCGCCTGGACGTCGAGAGCGCCAGCGATACGGCCAGGATGCCGGGCAGGAGCGCGGATCCGTAGCCGCGGCCGACGAAGCCCATCCGCGGCAAGAGGTAGCCGAACACCACCACGAACAGGAGCGGTTGTTGCCAAAAGCGATCGATCTCGTCGAGCAGGGCAATGGCCTCCGAGACGGCCTCGCGCTCGCGCGTCGACTTGCGTCCCAGCATCCGCTGCCACCACGGGTGGTCAGCCCGGAACCATTTCCGGATGGAGGCGCCCCGGCGCGGCTGGACCCGGCCTTGAATGACCGCTCCGCCCCGGTTGATGACCGCATCGACTCCCTCCTGGGGCTCCACCCAGAGGTTCAGGATGCAGCGCGGGCGCTGGTACTTCTCGAACTGGATCGAGAGCACCTGGGTCCCGGCGGCCGTACTCCGGCGGAAGTCGTGAAACAGGGCGTTGCCGGCGATCCGATCGGGGCCCGCGAACCCGCGCTGGCGAAGCAGCGGGACGAATCTGGCGCTGAGCTCCTCGCGGAGCTTGTTGCGGGCGGTCGCCATCCCACCGACCACGATAGCCTGGTTGGCCGCTCCAAGGAGCGATCGCGTTGACCGCTCGTGGCGCGCGGTGTACCGAATGGGCGCGATGGCGAACAAGGGCACCGAGATCCAGATCGGCGACGGCAGCCTGCACATCGGCGACCGGGTCGTATACCCGAACCAGGGGATCTGCCGCATCACCGGCGTGGAGGTGAAGCAGATCGCCGGCCGCGACTGGGAAGTCGTCACCCTCTCCCGCGAGGAGGACGGCGCCACGGTGATGGTGCCGCGCGCGAAGGTGATGGGCATCGGGCTGCGCAAGGTGGCGAGCGTCGCGGCCATCGACGACATGTTCGACCAGCTCGCCGCGCCCAGCGACGATCCGCAGCTCGACTGGAAGGTACGCCACCGGGAGAATGCGGATCGGATGACGGGAGGCGGGCTGCAGGGAACCCTCGACGTGCTCAAGGGCCTGCACGCGCTCAGCCGGGTGCGACCCTTGCCGCAGAAAGAGCGCGAGCTGTACGACAGCGCCCGGCACCTCCTGGTGGGGGAGATCGCCGCGGCGACGAACCTTCCCCTCCACGTGGCCGAGGACAACCTGGACTACGCGCTCTGGCCTCCTCCCGGCATGAAGCGCAAAGGAAGGCCGCTGCAGCCCGCCGCGCTGGGGGTACCCGACTCGAGCGGCCCGGCGCGGGCGGCCGCGCGGGCCGGCGACGACGGGATGGAAGACGAGGTCCCGTTCGGCGACGAAGTCGAGGTGGAAGGCGACGGCGAGACCAAGGCCGTGAAAGCCGCCGACCAGAACGAGTCCGAGATCGCCGACGAGAGCGAGACCAAGGACCTGGTGCGGCAGCGGGCGATGCGCGTCACCGCCGAGGAGGAGGAGCCCGAGGCGCTCGACGAGCTGGCCGAGGACGCGCTGGAAGCCACCCACGAAGACGCGGCGGCGCAGCCCAGCGCGAGGTTGCACGCGCCGCCCGGGACGACCCGGCCGCAGGCGATCGTCGCCAAGGCATTGGAGGTCGCGGCCAAGGCGATCGGCCCGGCCAAGCCGGCGGCCAAGGCGCCTTCCAAGGTGAAGCCTCCGCCCGCCAAGAAGGCGGCGAACCGGTCTGCGAAGGCCAAGCCGGCCGCCGCGCGCAAGCCCGCGGCGAAGAAGCCCGCCAAGAAAACCGCGGCCAAGAAGCCGGCGAAGAAACCCGCCCGGAGGGGCAAGCGATGATCCGGCTGGTCACGCTGAGCGAGTTCCCTTCCGAAGTGCTGGAGCACGTGGCGCGCCGCCTGCACGCAGCCTACGGCATGGGCTGCGAGATCGAAGGCGAGGCGGAGCTGCCCGAGTCCGCGCTCGCCGACGACCAGGAATCGTATCAGGCGCCCAAGCTGCTGGAGGAGATCGACGACGACACGCAGCTCTACGCGGACGACAAGATCGTCTACCTCACCAACGTGCCGCTCGCCGCGCCGGAAGGGCCGATGGGCAAGGGCCCGATGACGGGGTTCCCGCAGTTTGGCGGAGGGCGCGCGGTGGTCACCAGCCACGGCCTGGGCGCCAAAGGCGAGCTGCCCCTCGACGTCGGGCTCGCCAAGCGCGCCGCGCACCACGTGGGACATCTCTGGGACCTGCACCATTGCTTCGATCCGCGCTGCGCCATGCACCCGGAGTGGTCGCCAGGGTTCACGCAATATCCAGAGGTCGCGCTCTGCCTGTTCGACCGGGAGAAGAGCGAGCGGAAGATCAAGCTCGGGCAGTCGTAGTGGAAGGCCCGGCCGCGCCGGCCCGGCGCCGGAGCGATCGCCTTTGGGCGGTTCCGCTCCTCGCCGTCGTGGCGGTGGGCGCCGCCGCGTTGCTGTTCGACCTCACCTTGCCGCTGCGGCTGCCCGCGAGCGGCGACTGGGCCGAGGCGGCGGCCGCGCTGCGGGTCCGCGCCGGGCCCGCCGACGCAGTCCAGGTGTGGCCGCCCTGGGCCGAGCGCGCGCGCGCCTTCGTCCAGTCGTTGCCCGTGCGCACCGAGGAGGACCTGCGCGCGGCGGACTATCCCGGGGTCGGACGGCTCTGGCTCCTGGCGCTGCCCCGCGCGCCGTTCGGCGGGCTCGGAAGGGCCCGCGCGGCCTTGCGCGACCGCGGGGCCACGGCGGGCGAGGAGCTGCGCCTCGGCGCGCTCTCGCTGCAGCCCTGGGAGCTGCACGGTCCGCGCGTCCTCTCGTTCCTCACCAACCCGCTCGAGGAGCACGAGGTCGACTACGTTCCGCGCCAGTGCGTGCAGGTGCAGATCGGCCGGCCCCCCGAACCGGGCCGGCTCCAGGCCCGTGGCGTGGGCGGGACGCTGCACGTGCGCGCGGGCATCGTCGGCGAGCGCGCATACCAGGCCAATCGCGGACCGGTGCGGGTGGAGGTGGAAGTCGACGCCGCGCCGCTCGCGACGCTCTCGGTGCCGCCTACCGTTCCCACCGAGCCCGGGTGGCGCCGGCTCGACACGGCGGCGCCCGCCGGAGAGCACGCATTCACCTTCCTGGTCAGCGCGCGCGACGCCGACCGGCCCTTCTGCCTTTCGGCGTGGACGACTGCACCGTGAGCCGCCGCCTGCCGATCGCGCTGGCTGCCGTGACCTTCGCCGCGCTCTTCGCCACCCAGGCGGGCGTCGGGTTCGTGCGCGACGAGGGCTACTACTTCGAGGCGGCCAAGAGCTACGAGCAGTGGGTGTTGCTGCTCTTGCACGCCCCCGCCACCGCGCTGCGTGAGACCGGACGGTACTGGAGCGTCAACTCCGAGCACCCCGGCCTGGCCAAGCTGCTCTTCGCGGTGTCGCACCTCGTCTTCACCACCGGCCTGCGGTGGCTGCCCGACGCGCTCGCCTGGCGCCTGCCGGCCTTCATCTCCGGCGCCCTGCTCACCTATTGGCTCGCCATACTCGGCTCCCAGCGCTCCCGCGCGGCGGCCGTCCTCGCGCCGTCCCTCTTCTGGTTCGCCGAAGGGACCTTCTTCCACGGCCACCTGGCCTGCTTCGACATCCCGATCTGCGCATTGACCGCGGGCGTGGGCGTCGCTTGGGCCAGAGCAATCGGAATCCTCCACACCTCTCCCTCGCCCTCAAACTCCCCCTCGCCCTCGCCCTCCCCCTCAACCTCGACCTCGACCTCGACCTCGCCCTCCGCCTCAACCTCGACCTCGCCCTCGCCCTCGCCCTCGACCTCCAGCCTGGTCTTTCTCGCGTTCCTCTTCGGTTGCTCCCTCGGCATCAAGCACAACGCCTGGCTCCTCCCGCCCGTCCTCCTCGTGCACTCCCTGCTTCTTCCTGCCCCCCTCCGCCGCCGCGCCCTGCTGACCCTGCCGTGGCTGCTGCTCGGGCCGCTGGTCCTCTTCGCCACCTGGCCGCTCCTGTGGCACGACCCGTTGCGACACCTCTCCGACTGGATCTCCTTCCACACCCGCCACGTGCACTACGCCTGGTACTACCTCGGGCGCGAGCTGAGGGGGCCGCCCTTCCCCATCTTCTATCCGCTGGTGCTGCTGGCGTTGGTGCTCCCGCTGCCGCAGGTGGTGCTCTTCGCCGCTGCAGGCGCAAGGCTCCTCTGGGACTTCGCCCACCGCACCCTCTCCCCGCTGCGCCTGCTCGAGCTGGGGCTCGCCGGCACCGCCATCCTGCCGTTCCTGCTCCGCACCACGCCCATCTTCGGCGGGATCAAGCATTGGCTGGCGTTCGTCGCCCTGCTCGCGCCGGAAGCGGCGCACCTTCTCGCGCGCACCGCCGACCTGGCGCCGAACGCCGGCCTGCCCCGCGCGCGGGGGCTCGCCGTCGCGGCCGCCGCCGCCCTGCTTCCGGGCCTGTGGCAGATCGCGCGGGTGCATCCGTACGGCACGAGCGCGTACGGTGAGCTGGCGGGTGGCATCGCGGGCGCGGCCAGCCTGGGAATGCAACGGCAGTACTGGTCGAACAACGTGACCGCGGTGCTGCCGTGGCTCAACGCGCACGCTCCCCGGGGCGCGCGCGTGTTCTTCCACGAGGTCAACCTCGAGAGCTACCGCGCCTATCAGCAGGCCGGCCTGCTACGCGGCGACATCCAGTACGCGGCAGGACCGTGGGATGCGCACTACGCAGCGCTGCAGTGGCACCGGGAATTCCGCGACCGCGAGCCCGAGACCTGGAATGCGTTCGGCACCAAGACGCCCGCCACCGGCCTCTATCTGGACGAGGCGCCTCAGGTCGTCGTCTATGCTCGGCCGGGACTGCCGGGAGCCCCGTGATGGGACGCTGGGACCACCTCGTCGATCGAAAGCCGCAAGAGCTGAAGGACTACCTGTTGGGCCAGGTCGCGGACCGCCTCGCCGCCGAGCTGCGCGCCTGGCCTCCCGCGCTCGAGGAGTGGCTGGACGAGTCCGCCCGGCAACGCTTTCGCGCGGCCGTCGAGCGCCCCTCCGCTCCCGGCCCGTCGACCTTGCGGGTCGCCTGCGAGATGGCCCGGCGCGAGCTGCTCCGCGACTACGAGTTGATCGATCGGTTCTGGCGCAGCGGCGCGCACCGCGAGCTGCTTCCGGACGAGTTGGAGGAGACGACCGCTCACTTCGTCACCCGGTACCTGGTGGACGCCGCGCTCGCCTTCCAGGAGCTGGCCCAGGGCAAGTTCGCCCGGAAGGACCTGGTCGCGCTCCTGGAGAGGGTCGAGGATGGATTGTTGCCAGGGCAGCGGTTCCGCCTGTAAACCGGCAGGCCCGTGCCCAAGGTCACTTTCGAGATGGAGTCGGTCACCGTCGAGGTCCCGCAGGGGGCGACCGTCCACGACGCTGCGGCGCAGGCCGGCATCGTGCTGCAACGCGGCTTCGCCGCCGTGCACCCGTGCGGCGGCAAGGGAAGGTGCTCCGGAACGGCGTGCGCGGTATTCCTGCGCAGCAGGGACCCCGCCGCCGTCAGCCCGCCGACCTGGAAGGAGAAGCTGCTGCACCGGCGGCTGGTGAAGGGCGGGAAGCGCCTCGCCTGTCAGTGCGTTCCGCTGCGCGACCTGACCGTGGTCACCATGCCCTGAAGGGCTGCGGCGGCCTGTCTCAGCGCGAAGGTTTGCCGGCCGCCTTCCGCTTCAGGTTCTTGCACTGCGCTTCCTGCTCGCGAGCCATCTTGGCCGCGGGCGACGACTTGTACGCCTGCTGGACCTCGTCGAAGAAGAGCAGCGCGTTCTTGCAGTCCTTCTGGTTCTGGAAGGCCATGCCGATCTTGAGCAGCGCGTCGGGGGTCTTCTCGCTGCCCCGGTGGTCCTTGAGCACCTTCTGGAACTCGACGATCGCCTCGTTCCAGCGCTTCTCCGCGTAGTAGGTCTCGCCCAGCCAGTACTGGGCGTTCCCCGCCAGCTCGTCTTTCGGGTACTTGGCGAGGAACTCGGCGAGGAACTGGCGGGCGATGCCGGTGTCGCCCGCGTCCAGCTTCTTGCGCGCCGCCGCGTAGAGGCCCGCCTTGTCGGTGGGGTGTTCCAGCTCCTTCTGCTTGGTGGCGACGAACCGGGAGTTCTCGTCGATCCTCCGGTCGCGCTCGGCGTTGGCCTGGTCCATCTGGTCCAGGCGGTGCTGCAAGACCTCGAGCGTCCCGCGGTTCTGCGCCAGGTCGTTCTGCGCCTTTTCCAGGTCGACGGCCAGGTCCGCGCCGCTCTTGCGCGCCGCGCGGTTCAGGGCGTCCATCGCGTCCTGCACTTCCTTGAGCTTCGCCGCCTGCTCCGTCTGGAGCTTCTGGCGGTCCGCGGCGGTCGCCTCCTTCTGCGCCTTGAGGTCCTTCTCCAGCGCGTCGATGCGCTTGCGCATCTCGTCGCCTTCCTGCTTCGTCGTGACGCAAGCGGCGCACAGCGCCAGGCAGAGCGGCAGCAGCCTCCTCACTGTGCCGCCCCGGCGGTAATCTCGGCGCGGCGGTTCTTCGCCCAGGCCGCCTCGCTGTGGCCGGGATCCACCGGGCGCTCCTTGCCGTAGCTCACCACCTTGATCTTGCTACCGTCGGCTCCGAGCCCGATCAAGTATTTGCGCACCGATTCGGCGCGGCGCTGCCCCAGCGCGACGTTGTATTCGGTGGTGCCGCGCTCGTCGCAGTGACCGGCGACGGTCACAGCCGGGTCGCCGCGCCGTTGCAGGCACTGCCGGTCCGCGTCGAGCGTGCTGCGCGCCTCGGAGGAGACGGTCGAGTCGTCGAATCCGAAGTAGACCGTCTCCAGCCGGCAGGAAGCCTGCGCGGCGCGGCAGCGGTTCTGGATGCAGGCCTGCCCCGAGCCGCAGTCGGCGTCGACGTTGCACGCGTCGGCGGCCGCGCAGCGGCCGGACAGGCACTTGCGCCCGGAGCCGCAGTCCTGCTCGGCGGTGGCCTCCGAGCATTCGGGGACGCACTGGTTCTGCGCGCACTTCTGCCCCTGCGGGCAGTCCCGGTTCGTCTGGCACTGCGCCTTGGGCTGGCAGGCGTTGTTGACGCACACGGTGCCGGGCTTCTTCGCGCACTGCGCGTCGTCGCGGCACTCGCGGCACACGTTGTTGATGCAGACTTCCGCGTGCCCGCTGCAGTCGTCGTCGTTCCGGCACTCCGGGTAGGGCGGAGGCTTGGGACAGCCGAACAACAGGACCAGGGCCAAGGGGGCGAGCTTTCGCATGTGCGCGCGCTTACCACGGTCCCGGGGACTGTCAAGGAGGAGCGCCAGCTTGTCCGCGCGGCTGAGGCGCTTCAGCTCCCATTCGCGCCGCAACGCCGCCGACCTGTCCGCATGCCGCTCGCAATGCACCAGCGCCAGGGGGCCCCGCCCGCGCGTATACCGCGCGCCTCTCCCAGCGCGGTGCGCAGCCAACCGCGCCTCCACATCGTTGGTCGCACCGGCATACAGAGTGCCGTCGCCACATCGCAGCAGGTAGACGAACCAACCCGGCACGGGCGTGTTGTACCCATTTCCTCTGCCAGGTCACGCTTTCAACCCCAACCTGACCGTGACCCTGACCCCTGACCCCTGACCGTGACCCTGACCGTGACCGTGACCGTGACCCTGACCCTGACCCTGACCGTGACCGTGACCGGCGGTAGCCCGGCGCGGCGAAGTGAGGCATCCTTCCCTCCGCGATGTCCCCTCCGAAGCGCCCCGATCCCGGCCCCTCCACCCTCGTCACCGGGCCCGCGAGCGAGGAGGAGGACCCGCAGGCCGACGCCCCGCCGACGGTGGAAGTCACCATCGACGAGTCTCCCGGAAGCACCGTCGCGATGCGTGCGCAACCCGCTCCCGGAGCGGACGACGCGCCGGGTGCCACCGCGTTCGTGCGCCTCGACGGTCCGGGTGGGCAGCGCCGCTCCCGCAACGAGCCGCTCGCGCCTCGCAAGGGGCTGCAGGTCTCGCTGCCGGACGAGGAGCCCGCTCCTCCTCCTCCTCCGAAGCGCGTCGTCCCGCAGCCGCCCCCGGATCAGAAGAGGGGCCGCCGCGGCGCGTGGTGGGACGAGAAGGCCGCCGAGATTCCCGACGAGCCGGAGCCCGAGCCCGAGCCACCCCCGGAACCCGAGCCCGAGGCGCCCCCCGAACCCGAGCCCGAACCCGTCCCCTCCGAGGACGACTCGCCGGGGGCGACGGCATTCCTGCGAGCGCGGCCGAAGCCTCCGCCGCCGCCCGAGCCTCCCGAGCCCGAAGTCGAGCCGTACCGGCCGGTGCCGGCCGACGACTACGCCGGCCACGTCCCGGAAGGGCCTCCGCGCTGGAAGATCTGGCTGCGCCGCGCGGCCTGGACCTGCGGTGCCGCCGCGCTCCTTCTCGTCCTGGGCCTTGTGGCCGGCTACCTCTACCTCGCCCGCGAGATCCCCACGTTCGACACGGTGAAGGACTACCACCCGATGGTGTCGACCAAGGTGGTGGCGCAGGACGGCACGGTGGTGGGGCAGTTCTACCGGGAGCGCCGCACCGTCGTGTCGATGGACAAGATCCCGCGCGTCCTGGTGCAGGCGGTCGTCTCGGCCGAGGACAAGGACTTCTACAGGCACCCGGGCTTCAACCCGTTCTCGCTGTTTCGCGCCGCCATCGTCGACGCGATCAGCGGGCAGAAGCGGCTGGGGGCCTCCACCATCACCCAGCAGGTGGTGAAGAACTTCTTCCTGGGAAGCGAGAAGCGCTGGCGGCGCAAGCTGAAGGAGATCCTCCTCTCCCTGCGCCTGGAGAAGAACCTCTCCAAGGACGACATCCTCTTCCTCTACCTGAACCAGATCAACTTCGGACGGGCGCGCTACGGCGTCGAGGAAGCGTCGCTCTACTACTTCAACAAGCACGTCTGGGACATCGACCTGGGTGAAGCGGCGATCCTCGCCGGCCTGCCGCAGAACCCCGCGCGCATCAATCCGCGGCGGCACCCGGACCGCGCCAAGCGGCGGCAGACGTACGTGCTCGATCGCATGCTGGCAAACCGCTACATCTCGCGCGCGGACCACGACGCGGAAGTGGAGAAGCCGATCGCGCTGCCCGCTCTCCCTCCGGATCCGCCCGGCGGGTGGTACCTGGAGGAGGTGCGGCGCCAGCTCGTCGCGCAATACGGCGACGCGGCCGTCGAGACCAGCGGCATGACCGTGGAAGTGGCGATGGACCCGCGACTGCAGGCGGCCGCCGACCAGGCGGTGCGCGAGGGGCTGCGCGCCGTGGACAAGCGGCAGGGCTGGCGCGGGGCTCCCATCCGCCTCGACGCCTCGCGGCTGGACGACTTCCGCGCCGCGCTGGCGCGCCGGTACGCGCAGATCGCCAAGGGACCCGATTCGGTCGAAGCGCTCGATCTGGAAGGCATCTCCGAGAAGGAGGCGCTCCAGCCGGATTCCTTCGCGCGCGCCGCGCGCTCCCGGCCGCTGGAGCAGAACTCGATCTACAGCGGCATCGTGACCGCCGTCGGCCCTCGCGAGGCGCGAGTGGAGCTGGCTCCCGGCGCGCAAGGGACCGTGCCCCTTTCGACCATGCCGTGGGCGCGCGAGTTCCAGCCCGAGCACGCCACCCCGCCGCCCCGCACGGCGCTCGACGTCCTGTCCGTGGGCGACGTGGTGCCCGTGCGGGTGCTGCGGTTCTCGGCCACCCGCGACGCGCCCAACCGGATGCGGGTCACCAGGCTCGACCTCTCGCTGGAGCAGACCCCCGCGGTGCAAGGCGCCTTCGTCGGCATGGACCTGCGCACCCGGCAGGTGCTGGCGCTGGTGGGCGGATACGACGAGGCGCTCAGCTCGTTCAACCGCGCCACCCAGGCCCGGCGGCAGCCGGGGTCGGGGTTCAAGCCGTTCCTCTACGCGGCGGCCCTGGAGAGCGGCAAGTACACGCCGGTGACGAAGGTGGACGACTCGCCGGAGGTGATCACCGATCCCTGGACGGGCAAGCCCTGGAAGCCGCAGAACTTCGAGAAGGACGAGTTCGCCGGCCCCATGACCCTGCGCAAGGCGCTCGCCGAATCGAAGAACACCGTCGCGGTGAAGCTCCTGATCAGCGTCGGGCTCGACAAGGTGCGCTCGGAGGCGGTGGCGGCGGGGCTCACCAGCGAGATCCCGCAGAGCTATACGGCGGCGCTCGGCACCGGCGAGGTGGGCATCCTGGAGATGGTCAACGCGTACGCCACCATCGCCTCGCAAGGTCGCCGGGCGGCGCCGGTCCTGGTCCGGCGCATCGTCTCGCGAGACGGCGCCACGCTGCAGGCGGCGCAGCCGGACCTGCAGCAGAACATGCGCCCGGACGTGGCCTACTTGACGGCGGACCTGATGCGCTCGGTGATCGAGGACCCGGAAGGCACCGCGCACTCGCTCACCGCGCTCGGACGGCCCATCGCCGGCAAGACGGGGACGGCCAACGAGCACCGCGACGGGTGGTTCATCGGGTTCACGCCGTCGATCATCGCCGGCGCATGGGTCGGCTTCGACGATCATCGGATGATGGGCAGCTACGAGACGGGAGGGCACTGCGCCGGACCCATCTGGTTGTCTTGGATGCGGGCGGCGACCTCGGGGACCGAGGTGGAGGAGTGGCCGCAGCCGGCGCCGGGCGTGACCTGCCTCAAGGTCAACCGCAGCTCGGGAGCGCTGGCCGGGGAGAACGATCCCTTCGCGATGCGGGAGTGCTTCCTGGCGGGAACCGAGCCGACGCAGCAGCAGCTCGATGCGCCGGCGCCGACGCCCGACGACTTCTACCAGGAGCCCAAGTAGGCGCTACCTAGCGCAGCGCGCTCGCCTTGATCGCCGCGCGCCCGTTTTTCTTGTAGACGGTGAACCGCACTTTCTTCGCCGTGCCGCGAGAGAGCATCTGCTCGCGGTTCTGACGGAGCTTGGCGGCGAACTTCTCGTAGGTCAGGCTCCCTGCCTCGCCCGTCTCCGCGCGGAGCGCCATGAACTTCTCGAACGTCTCGCGGAAGTGCGCCTCGTCCGGATCTTGGGCCGTGGCCGGCTCCTCTCCGCCCCCCTCGGCTTCCGTCCCCGGCGGAGGCCACGGCTCCGCGCTGCCGGCGTCCGCCGATCCCCACGCTGCCGGCGCCGGAAGCGCTCCGCCGGCGGGAGCTTCCGACCAGCCCGCACCGAGCGCCTCGGGCGCGCCGCCGGGCGGTTCCTCCCCGTGCGCCGGGCCCGCCTCCGCCGCGTCGGCCCCGAGCCACATCGGATCGGCTCCCGCGGACGCGGGCAGCTGGCCGAGCTGCGGCTCCTCGTCCCGGGCGGGAATCGGAGGCAGCTCCGGGTCGAGCGGCTCGTGCCCACCCGCCGCGGCCGGGGCGGGGGCGGGAACCGGCTCGTCGCTCCAAGGAGTTTCGGCCGCGACGGGCGCGGCCGCCCTCTTCCCGCGCGCTGGAGATGGAGACGGAACGGGCACCGCACGGCTCGCAACCCCGGCGCGCGGAGCGCGGCCGGCGAAGAGTCCTCCCACGAAGGCGACCAGGACGAAGAGGACCCAGCCCGCAACGTAGAATGCCTGGTAACGCGCGAGCCACGCCAGGTTGGGCGCCGCGGGCAGCGAGACCGCGACCTGCACGCCCTGGCCCAGCTGCGCCAGGGCCGCCCGGGTCGCGGCGCGAGGAGCGCCGAGCGGAAGCTGCTGCGAAAACCGCGTGCCGACGAACGGCAGATCGATCTGCAGAGCTCCGAAGCCCGCTCCTGCCGGCGCCTTGGCCCAGGCGACGACCTTGGCCCGATCGTCGGCAGGCAGCGAGCTGGCCACGGCGGCGCCCTGGTGGAGGAAGGTCACGTCCGCGTCGGCCAGGCCCCTGAGCAACGCGGCGAACCGGTCGTCGATCAGCGTCCCGGTCAACACCACCGCGGCGTTTCCCGGAATGCGCGCGGCCGCGATCCGGTACAGCTTGCCGTCGAAGGAGACGAACTGCGGCGACCCGCTGCCTCCCTCGAGCGCGACGCGGATCATCGGAAGCCGCGCGGGGTCTTCGGAGAGGGAAGCGGACCGGCCCCGGCGGGAGACCGCGGCGCTGCGGGCGGTCGCCACCACCAGCAGATCCGGCTCGGGCTGGAGCGCCGCCGCCGCCGCGCGCAGCGCCCGCTCGTCCGGCCGCGCCGGCTGCTGGGGGGACTCCGGCTTGGTCGCCTCGATCAGCTCGGGGTTGTACGCGGCGATGCGGGGCGAGATGCGCAGGTCGAGCAGCTCGATCTGGGTGCGCACTTCGCCGGAGGCGACCGTGAGCCGGGAACCCAACCCTTCCTCGATCGTCTGCGCGAACCGGGCGGAGACCAGGGCCAGATTCGCCACCAGGGCCAGCGCGACCAAAGTGGCGAAAGTCCAGAAGCGAGTGCGCATATTCGTCGGATCCGTGTGCTACCGCGTAGAGGGGCAACGGGTCAAAGGGGCAATCACTCCTCCTCCGCGGAAAGTGGTCCTCCTCCCTTCATCACCTCACGCAGCACGCAGGCGGCGTAGCTACCGCGGGGGAGGATGAACTCCAGCGCCAGCGCGTCGCCGGAGATGGGCTCGATGCGCAGATCTGCCACGGGGACGCGGTAGGGCCGGCGGGTGCCCTCCATCTCGCCCCCGCCGACCGCGAAGGAGCGGGGATCGACGCCGGCCTCGGCCAGGACGGACTCTTCTCGCGCCAGGGCGTCGGCGCGGGCGGCGAAGAGCGAGTGGCCCGGCAAGGGTCCCGAGGGATCGACCTCGCCGGCCTTGACGCGCGGCATGTCCGAGGCGGCGTCCTCGCACACGAAGAGGCCGCCCGTCTGGCGCTTGCGCAGGACGTCCCCCGCGATGGCGCGGTCGAAGAGGCCGTCGCGCAGCCGACCCGCCAGGCAGCGGTTGAACAGCTCCGCCTGCAAGGCGGAAAGCGCGAGTCGGCGGAGGAACCGATCGCGCGGCGCCGCCTCGCGCCGCAGGATGGCCGCGCCCAGCGCCGCATTGTCGCCGCGCTGCCCGAACCGCTGCGGCCCGAACAGGTTCGCCGCTCCGCGCGACTCGAGCTCGGCGCGGATGCGCTCGGCTCGCTCCAGCGCTCCGGCCACCGCGCCGCGCACCACGATCCGGAAACGGTTCCCGCGCAGATGCCCGGGCCGGAGCTTGTTGCCGTGGAGCCCGGCGGAAAGCACGCGCCAGCCTGTCCCCGAGGCAGCGGCGCCGCGCTGGAGGAAATCGGGGCTCCGCGGCGGCACCGGAACGCTGAACCGCTGGACGGTCACGGCGCGCTTGTCCTTCAATCCGGCGTAGCCCACCTCGCGCTGGTCCAGCCCCAGCGCGGCCGCCAGCTCGCGGGCGACCTCGGGGGTGGTGCGGCTCGACTTCTCGACCGTCACGTAGAGGTGCCCGCCCTGGCCGCAGGGCTCGTAGAGCGGGAGCTCCTCGACCCGGAAGTCCTGCTCGATCACCCGAATGGAGCCCGAGATCCCCGGGAGATCGGGCGTGAGCAGCGGCACCGCGCGCGGCGCGAGCAGGTCGGTCACTCGCCCTTCACCACCCGTCCCGGCTGCGCCGGGACGGAAGGTCAACCCTTCTTCTCCCTGCCGTCGCGACTCTCGTAGACGAAGGCCTTGTTCTGCTGCCACTCCAGCTCGTCTTCCACCGACCGCTGGAGGAATTGCAGCTTCACGGGGAGCATGTGCTGGCGGCCGTTGATGAACAAGGTGGGGGTCGCATTCACCCGCGCCGCGGCTCCTTCCTGGAGATGCGCGTCGATCAACGCGTCGAAGCGGCCGGCGTAGACCTCCTTGAGCATCTGCGCGCCGTCCAGGCCGATCTGCTTCGCGTATGCCTTGAGGCTGTCGTCGTCCAGCTGGTCCTGGTTGGCGAAGAGGAGGTCGTTCATCTGCCAGAACTTCCCGTGTTTGCGGGCGTACTCGGCGCAAGCGGCGGCGACGCGGGCCCGCGGGTGGCCCGTCAGCGGGAAGTACTTCGAGCACAGCCTGGCCTTGCCCTTCCCGGCGCCGGTGACGAGATCGTGGAGCGGCTTGTTGGCGACCGCGCAGTGCGGGCATTGGTAGTCGCTGAACTCGACCACCGTGATCGGCGCCTTCGGGTCGCCCAGCACCGGGCAGTCCCCGGTCTTCAGCGACTGACGCTTCGAGGCGTCGAACGAGGCGTAATAGGTCTCCACCGTGTCGATCACTCGCGGGGGCGTGGCGCCTTCGAGGAGCAGCGCCTTGATCAACTCGGCCATGCGCAGCGCGTGCACGTCCTGGACGTCCGCGCCCAGGCATCGGGCCAGGGTGTCCTTGCAACCCGCGTAGTCGAAGACGTCGCCGGCCACCTCGAGGAACTGGGCGCGTTGCTCGTCGGTCAGGCCGGAGAGATCGGCGCGGGGAAGGATGCGGCGGGCCTGTTCCTCGGAGAGGCCTGGTCCTCCGGAAGGCCCGGGCTGCGCCTGCGACCCGGCAGCGGCGCAGGCTGCGGCGAGCGCCGCCGCGGCGGCGAGGCGCGGGCGCCGCGCGCCGGGAGACTGCAGGTGGGTCGGAGTACGCATCGCGGGCCAGGTCCCTTCCTTCAGGGCGGCGGACCGTACCATAACCGGCCCCTTGTCTCAGCGGTCCTTTCCCTCTTCCGACGTTTCGGGCGGCAGGCGCTTCAAACCCAGGAGCGCCCGTACGTCCGCGCGGCGGCGGAGCACCTTGAGGTCGTCGTCGTCGCGCCCCAGGACCTGCACGCGCCGGGGATCCACTTCGGCGGCCCGGCGGAGGTAGGCCACCGCGTCCGCCTCCCGGTCCGCCAGGGCCGCGGTGGAAGCTGCGTTGTAGAGCGCGTCGATGAACCGCGGATCCGCGGCGATGGCGCGGTCGAACTCGCGGCGGGCGGCGTCGAGATCGCCGGCGGAGTAGTCGGCGTAGCCATGAGCGTTGTGGATCTGCGATTCCCCCCGCGAAAGCGATCCGCGCCGCAGGCCCACTGCCCGACGCAGCGGCTCGCCATCCGCGACCGAGCCGGAGAGGAGCCACGCGGTCCGTTGCCACAGCCACAGCTCTCCTTCCACCGGCTTTCCCGCGATCGGCTGCCGGGCGAGCTCCACCTCGTCGCCGCCCACCTCGCCCCCCGGGCGCTCGCCGAGCAGCAGCACGAACGCGGGCGGGTCGCCAGCCGACAACGCTACGCGCAGCACCAAAGGCAACGATCCGGCGCCGGGCGCGCCGCTGATGGGCCACCGGCGCTTTCCGGGCTCCGGGGCCGCCGGCGCCCGGGGAGAGAACCCGGATGCAGCCGCCGCGGCAATGGCGTCCGGCCATTCCTCGGCGACCACCGCGGCCAGCAGCGGAACGGGGCGCCGCCCCTCGCCACGTAGCTTTTGCGCGGCAGCGCGGACGGCCGCTTGCGGAGCGGCCGCGAGGCGACGGGTCTCCCCGCCGCGCGCGTCCAGGACGAGCAGCTCGAGCCGGGGCGCGACGCCTTCCGCGTCGATCAGCTGCACCGCGGCGGCGCTGCCGTCGGCGGCCAGGCCGAGGAGCGCCTGCTCCTGCAGCAGCGGCTGGTCCGCCCGGTACGGCGCGGTCAGCGGTGGCCGCCCCCATTCCGCGCATGCGCAGAACAGCACACAAGAAGCCCAGCGGAGGCGCATGGCGCATCTGTACCATCCAGGCGGCCGGATGGCTTCCCTGACCCTCGCGTGTTACCTCCCACTCGGAATGCAGACCCGCTGGGCCCTCCTCGAACCGCTTCGAGCCCGCCTCGCCGACGAGCAGGGGACTTTGTCCCGGCAGGCGGCGACGCGGATCGCCCTCTGCTACCCGAGCCCGTACCACGTGGGGATGAGCTCGCTGGGGTTCCAGACCATCTACCGGGAGCTCAACGCGGAGCCGGGATGCGCCGCGGAGCGGGCCTTCTTGCCCGAGGACGTGGAGGCGCATCGCGCTGCCCGCGTCCCGGTGTGCACGGTCGAGACGCAGCGGCCGATCGGGGACTTCGCCGCGCTCGCGTTCTCCATCAGCTACGAGCTGGAGCTGTCCGGCCTGCTCGACATGCTCGACGTGTCGGGGCTGCCCGTGCGCGCCGCCGACCGCGCCGACTCCCATCCGATCGTGGTCTGCGGGGGCCCGCTCACCTTTTCGAATCCGGTCCCGCTGGCCGCGTTCGCGGATCTGGTGGTGATGGGCGAGGCGGAGGACCTGGTCCACGAGCTGTGCGAGGCCCTGCCCGCCGCGGCCGGAAAGCACGCGCTGATCGAGCGCCTGGGACGCAGGCCCGGATTCTGGGCCCCGGCGCTTTCGCCCGTGCCCCCGCCGGTGATGAAGGCGGACGACGATCGGCTCCCGGCGCGCTCGCAGATCGTCACGCCGCACACGGAGCTGCGGAACATGTTCCTGATCGAGCCGGAGCGCGGCTGCTCGCGCGGCTGCACGTACTGCGTGATGCGCCGCACCACGAACGGGGGCATGCGCACCGTGCCGCCTGAGCGGGTGCTGGAGCTCCTCCCGCAAGGCGCGCGGCGGGTGGGCCTGGTGGGCGCCGCGGTCACCGATCACCCGCGGATCGTGGACCTGGTGCGGACGCTTCTGGACGGCGGGCGCGAGGTGGGCATCTCCAGCTTGCGCGCTGACCGCCTCTGCGCCCGGCCGGAGCTCGTCTCGCTGCTCTCCCGCGCCGGCGGAAGGACGCTGACCACCGCGGCGGACGGCGCCAGCGAGCGCCTGCGCAAAGCCCTCGATCGCCGCACCACCTCGGCGCAGCTGCTCCGGGTGGCGGAGCTGGCGCGCGAAGCGGGGTTCCGGCAGCTCAAGCTGTACCTGATGGTGGGCCTCCCCGGGGAGACGGAGGAAGATCTGGCCGAGTTGGCCCGGCTGGCGGGCGAGATCTCGCGCATCCTGCCCCTCTCGTTCGGATGCGCGCCCTTCGTGGCGAAGCGCAACACGCCCATGGACGGCACGCCGTTCGCGGGGGTCGGGGAGGTGGAAGCGAAGCTCGCCTTCCTGCGCGCGCGACTGCGCGGGCGAGCGGAGATCCGGCCCACCAGCGCCCGCTGGGCCTGGGTGGAGTACATGCTCGCCCAAGGCGGACCCGAGGCAGGCCTCGCCGCCGAGCAAGCCTGGCGCGCGGGCGGCGGCTTCGCATCCTGGAAGCGCGCTTTCGCGGAGCACGAAGTGCGTCCGGTCGCGGCGGCGCGCCCACCGGACGGACGGCTGCGCATCCCGGTACTGGCGCGCTGGCCCGTCGTCGCGACGGGCTGACGACATCGAGGAGGCTTTCCGGATGGCACGGCCCGCGCTGCAGATCGGCTACCACGACCATTGCTTCGACGGGGTCGCGTCTTCGGCGACGTTCCTGCGGTTCTACCGGGAGAAGGTGCGGCCAGGCCTCGGCATGGATCGGGTCGGGCTGCGCGGCCTCGCCCACCGGGCCGGGCAGCTCTTCGGTGACGAGGTCTTCGCGGGGGAAGAGAACGCGGTGGTCGATTTCCGCTACACCACAGATCAGCGACTCACCTGGTGGTTCGACCACCACCAGAGCGCGTTCGGGTCGCCGGAGGAGGAGGCGCACTTCCGGGCCGACACTTCGGGGCGCAAGTTCTGGGACCCGACCGCGAAGAGTTGCACCCGCTTCCTGGCGCGCGTCTGCCGCGACCGGTTCGGGTGGGACTTCTCTCCGCTGAGCGAGCTCGTCGACTGGGCGGAGGTGATCGACGGCGCGCAGTTCCCCGACGCGAAGACCGCCGTCGAGCTGACCCAGCCGGCGATGCAGCTGATGCTGCTCATCGAGGCCACCAAGGACCCGGAGCTGTGCCCGCGTCTGATCCGGGAGCTGTCGCAACGGCCGCTCTCGGAGGTGCTGCGCGAGCCCTGGGTGGTGCAGCCGCTCTCCCCGCTCCTCGACAGGCACCGCGACGTGGTGCGCACGGTCACCCAACGCCTGCGGGTCGACCGCGCCGTGGCGGAGTACGACCTCGCCGACCTGGGCGTCGACAACGTCAACAAGTTCATCGCCTATGCCGCCGACCCCTCGACCTTGTACACGGTGGCGGTCACGCGCGGCGCGAACCGCAGCAAGGTGTCGCTGGGATCCAATCCCTGGAAGCAGGACTTGCGCCGCCACAACCTCGCCCGCATCGCCGAGCGCTACGGCGGGGGCGGCCATCCCGCCGTGGCGGCCATCAGCTTCAAGCCCGACCAGCTCGAAGAGGCCCGCTCGGCCGCCCGCACCATCGCCGCCGAGCTGCGCACCTGAGACCGCGCAAGCGAGGCCGCAAAAAAAAAATTTATTTTTTTTCGGGGAACGAAGCCGCCCCATCACGATCCGAGCACCTGACGCAGTGCGTCCATCGATGCGCATTCCGCGTTGGAGGACGAACGACAGTGGGTCTCCGTTGCTTTCCAGGGGAAGGCAGCAGCAGTAGCGTTGCTCAAATGAGCGCGACGGCGGCTCTGCCAACAGACGATGCGCAGTCGGCGGCCGCTCTGTTGACGCGCCGCGTCTGCTCGAACGACCGCGCGGCAATTGAAGAAGCACCGCTGGCGCGCGAGTCGAGCGCCCGCCGCTGCGCCCGACTCTTCCCCTGAAAAGCAACGGAGACCCGCCGTCGATTCGTCCTGGTTCGAACCGGCGCTGGACTATTTTCGTGGACCGGACGTACCCCCTGGATATGCCTGCGTGGGCCCGGGCGGCGGTGCTGCTTTTTCTGGTCTTCGCCGTTCCGAGCGAAGTGGCCGGTGCTGGTGCGCAGGAGAATGGCGCTCGGTGGATTGGGACCTGGGCGGCGGCGCCGCAGCCATTCATGCCCGGGAGACTCGAGACGTTCCGAAATCAGACCCTCCGCCTCATCCTCCATACGAGCATCGGGGGGACGAGGCTCAGGATCCGGCTGTCGAATACCTACGGCGACGGACCTCTGGTCATCGGCGGTGCTCATCTAGCGCGGCGAACCGCCGGTCCGGACGTCGAACCCAATTCCGATCGGGTAGTGACGTTCGATGGCAAGCCGGCCGTGACGGTCCCGAAGGGGGCCACGATCGTCAGCGACGCCGTGCAGCTCGCGGTTCCGGCGCTCTCGGATCTCGCGATCAGCCTCTACCTTCCCGGCGAGACGCCGGCGAAGACCAATCACTTGCTTGCGCTGCAGCGGAGCTATGTGTCGCCGGAGACGGGGGACTCGACGGGGCTGGCAAAGTTCGCAGCGGCAAGGACGATCAGGTCCTGGCCATTCCTGACGGGCGTGGAAGTCGACGCGCCCTCCGACGGAGCCGCGATCGTGGCGTTCGGAGATTCGAAGCTCGACGGGGATGGCTCGACGGCGGATGCGAACCATCGATGGCCCGACATTCTCGCGGAGCGGCTGCAGCGGGACGCAAAGGGCGCGCGGCTCGGCGTTCTGAACGAGGGCATCATCGGCAATCGACTGCTCAGGGACAGTCCCCGGGAACCACCCACTGAGTTCGGCGACGTCTTCGGTGAGTCCGGCCTCAAGAGACTGGACCGGGACGCCCTCGGACAGCCAGGCGTCAAGTTCGTGGTCGTGTCCTTCGGTGTGAATGACCTCGGGCTTCCGGGCGCAATCGCGCCCGCGACCGAATCCGTCACGGCCGCGGATCTGATCGCGGGTTACCGAAAGCTCATTGCGAGCGCCCACCGCCACGGAGTCCGCATCATCGGGACCACGATCACGCCATTCGCGGACGCGAAGACGGCGCCTGGTTACTACACGCCCGAAAAGGAAGCCGTGCGAAATGAGGTCAACACATGGATGCGGGGCAGCCGTGAGTTCGACGGCGTAGTCGACCTCGACCAGATCTTGCGGGACCCGGATCACCCCACCCGGCTTCTTTCAGCGTATGACAGCGGCGACCACCTGCACCCGAACGACGCTGGCTATGCTGCCGGGGCGAAGGCGGTTCCGTTGTCGCTGCTCGGCATCCGATGACCGCGGGGAGGCGGCGAGCCTCCCCCGCGATGCACGCGGCTTACTTGTTCGCCGGCTTGGTCTCGGCCTGGGCTTCCCTCCGCGCCGCGGGCGGAGAATCGTTCAGCTCCAGGTCGACGGTGAGCTGGACCTCGTCGCCCACCACCACGCCGCCGGCCTCGATCGCCTTGTTCCAGTTGAGGCCGAAGTCCTTCCTGTTGAGCTTGCCGGTCGCGGTCGCGGCGTAGAGGTTCGCCCCCATCGGGCCCTTCACCGGACCGTTCAGGCCCTCGACGTCCAGGGTGACGGGCTTGGTCGTGCAGTGCATGGTGAGATCGCCCGTGACCTTGTACTTCTTCTCGCCCGCCTTCTCGATCTTCGTCGACTTGAAGGTCATCTCCGGGCACTTCTGCACGTCGAAGAAGTCGGCCGACTTGAGGTGCGCGTTGCGCTTCTCGACCCGGGTGTCCAGGCTGGCGGGGTCGATCTGGATGTTCGCGACGCTCTTGGTCGGGTCCTTCGGATCGTGGTTGATCGTCCCGGTGACCTTGCCGAAGTTGCCGCGCACCGTGCTCACCATCATGTGCGTGATCGCGAAGGTGGCCGTGGAATGCTGCGGGTCGACCTGAAGCTCGACGGCGAGCGCGGGCGCGGCGAACAGCAGGACTACCAAGGCAGTCTTCATGTCTCTCTCCTCCCCGTAATGGGCACGGATGGTTCGGGTGAAGCCTTTCTACAACGCATCCCACAACGTCCGCGCCATGAAAAGCGTAGCGCCGCCCTATCCGGCGGCGACTAGGCGATCTGCCAGAAACGGACCAGCGCCGCGGGATCGCCGCGCGCTTCCTGCAGGACGACCAGGGCCCGCTCGGCCAGCGTGCCGCGGGCGAGCACATCTTCGAGCGGATCGAGCGCTCCGCGCAGCTCGTCGCCCGACTCGGCCGCCCAAGCGGAAAGCCCGGCGCGCGCGGCGAAGAGCAGCTCGCGCGCCAGGTCCCGCGCGGTGCGGCCGCCGGGCCCTTGTGCGTCCAGCGCGCGTCGGGCCACGTCCCCCTGGAACTCGAGGCGCTGCGCGAAGCTCCAGCCTTTGGTGAGCTCCCACGCCGCGTCGCGAGCGGACGGGTCGTGCAAAAGGCCCACCCAGATCGCCGCCAGCGCGTGCAGGTACGGCGGCGGCACCATGTCCGCGCCGCGCAGCTCGAGCACCCGCTTGACCCGCACTTCGGGGAACAGCGTGGTCAGGTGGTCCACCCAGTTGCCCAGCACCGGCGCGGCGATCCCGCCCGCGCGGAGCCGCCCGGTCCGCATCCAGTCGCCGAAGGTCTGGCCGCGCGCATCCAGGTACTCGGTGCCACGCCGCACGAAGAGCATCGGCACGCCCAGGGCCCAGTCGACGTACGCCTCGTAGCCCCAGCCGTCGCGGAACATCGGCTCGAGCAGGCCACAGCGATCGGGGTCCGTCTCGCGCCAGACCTGGTAGCGGAAGTCGAGGTAGCCGCCGTCGCGGCCCCCGATCACCGAGCTGTTGGCGAAGAGCGCGCTGACGATCGGCGAGGCGGAGCTGGCGGCGCGCACCTTCTCGGCCAGGTCCCGCTCGTCGCTCCAGTCGAGGTTCGCCTGGACGGTGGCGGTCATCAGCATCATGTCCAGGGCGAGCCGGCCCCTGGGGCCCAACGACTTGCGCATGGCGGCGTAGCGCCCCTTGGGCATCCAGGGCACCTCGTCTCGCGACCCGAACGGGCGGTAGCCCGCCGCCAGCCACCGGACGCCGCGCTGCCGGCTGATGCCCCGGAGGACCGCGAGGTGGCGCTCGATCTCGTCCCGGGCGGCGGGCAGCGTGCGGTGAGGAGCGCCGGACAGCTCGAGCTGGCCGCCCGGCTCCAAGGTGACGCTGGCGCCTTCCTTCAAGACCGCGATCGGTTGACCGTTCTCCCGATGCGCATGCTGCGACCCGCCGGCGTCTCGGGCGAGGGCGTCGAGGATGCAGCGGATGCCGTTGTCGCCGTAGTAAGGGACGGCCTGGTAGGTCCCGTCCACGATGCCGATCTTCTCGTGCTCGACCCCGACCTTCCACTCCCCGCGCGGCTTCTCCGCGCCCCGGAAGTAGTCGATCAGCTGGGCCTTGCCGGCGATCGGCTCGGACAGCCCGGCAGGACCTTTCAGGTCTAGAGACATGTTTGGAGCAGTGTAGATGCCCGGCGGGCAGATTGGGAGCGGGCCGGGGTTATACGCCGAACGCGGCCAGTTCGGGCTTGCCGGCGAAGGCGCGTCCCGCCGCCGCCCGGATCTGCTCCTCGGCTGCGCGGGCGGCGGACCGGGGATCCGCTCCCCCCAGCTCCTTCTCCAGCTGATCGCACAGGTACGAGAGGTGCTTCACCGTGGCGGCGTTGATGGCGTACTTGATCAGGTTGGCCGAGTAGTCAGGGGCCTCTCGCGCGACCAACCGTCCGAGCGCCAGCAGCTGGCGCGGCTCCTCCGGGACCGGCTCGCCTGCTTTGAATACCGACTGGAAGGCCGCATTCCCGTGAAACTCCTTGCGCACGGCCGCCTGGATCTCGCCCACTTCGCGGCCCACGTCGCGGATCAGCACCTGCGCCGCCGGCCCGGGCCGGTCGCCCGCCGCCAGCGCCCGCAGCGCGGTCTCCAGATCGTCCAGCACTCGCGCGGGCAGCCCCGCCGCGACGAGCGCGTCCTGATGCGCGCGGGCCGTCTCGAGCAGGCCCTCTCCGCCGGGTCTGGTCCTGTCCTTCTTCCTGCCTGCCAACGCGGAACCTCCCGGGCCTTCAAACCTGCATCAGATCCTTTTCCTTGCCGGCGATCGTCTCGTCGACCTTCTTGATGCCGGCGTCCACCTCGGACTGGACCTTCTCCAGCGCCTTCTTCCCCTCGTCCTCGGCCAGCTCGCCGCCTTTGACCAGCTCCTCGATCATCTCCTTGGCGTCGCGCCGCTCGTTGCGGATGGCGATCTTGTGCTCCTCGCCCTTCTGCTTGACGATCTTGACGAATTCCTTCCGCCGCTCCTCGGTCAGGGCCGGGATCGGCACCCGCACCACTTCGGCGTCGGGCAGCGCGTTGATCCCCAGCCCCGCGGCGTTGATGGCCTTCTCGATGGGCTGGATCATCGACTTCTCCCACGGCTTGATCACGATCAGCCGGGGATCGGCCACTGTCACGTTGGCGACCTGGTTGAGGGGCGAAGAGGTGCCGTAATAGTCGACCCGCACCGAGTCGAGCAGCTGCGGGTTGGCCCGCCCGGTGCGCACCTTGGCCAACTCGCGCCGCAGGTCGTCCAGCGTCTTGGCGATGCGGCCGCGCAGGTCGGAGATGACGTCCTCTGCGATGCCCATGCAGTGCCTCCTCAGGCGGCGCGCGGCTTGAGCGTGCCCACCGTGGTCCCCACCTCCTCGCCCTGCACCACCCGAAGGATGTTCCCGCGCACCCCCAGGTCGAAGACGATGATCGGCAGGTCGTTGTCCATGCAGAGCGAAATGGCGGTGGAGTCCATCACCTTGAGGTTCTTCTTGAGCACGTCGATGTAGCTGAGCTGCGTGTACCGCTCGGCCTTGGGATCCTTCACCGGATCGGCGGAGTAGACGCCGTCCACCTTGGTGGCCTTGAGGATCACCTCGGCGTTGATCTCCATCGCGCGTAGCGAGGCGGCGGTGTCGGTGGTGAAGTACGGATTGCCCGTCCCGGCGGCGAAGATGACCACCCGGCCCTTCTCCAGGTGACGCACGGCGCGGCGGCGGATGTAAGGCTCCGCCAGCTGCTGCATCTCGATGGCGGATTGCACGCGGGTGTAGACGCCCCGCTTCTCCAGCGAGTCCTGCAGGGCCAACGCGTTGATCACCGTGGCGAGCATTCCCATGTAGTCGGCGCTGGCGCGGTCCATCCCCTCGGTCGAGGCGGAGACGCCGCGGAAGATGTTCCCGCCGCCGATGACGACGCCGACCTGGACGCCCAGCTCGATGACGTCGCGGATTTCCTCCGCGACCTGCTCCAGCACCTTGGGGGAGATGCCGTACTTGTTGTCCCCCATCAAAGCTTCGCCGGAAAGCTTCAGCAGGATTCTCTTGAATCGCGTCGTGGCTGGGGTTTGCGGCAAGCGCGACCTCGGCGGCTCCTCTTTGAGCCGCGGGAAGCTAACTTGCGGGGTTCGGAACGGTCAAGGACGGGCGGCGCTCAGTTGGCGTCCTCGGGGATCTCCTTTCCGACGAGCTCGGGGGCGATCAGCGGACGGGGCCCGCTTTCCAGGGCAGCCAGCGACTCGATCTCGACGTCCGCGTGCGACGCCTGCAGGTCCTCGAACCGCCTCGCGGCGGGCAGCACGCGCCGCTCCAGCGACCCCACCGTGTCGTTGTAGGCGCGGACGGTCCCCTCGATGTGACGACCCAGCTTGCCGAGATGGCCGGCGGCGTCGGAGACCCGCTTGTGCAGCTCTCGTCCCAGGTTCGCGATCTCGCGCGCGTTGATCTCGACCTTTTCCTGCTTCCAGCCGTGCGCCACCGTGAGGAGCAGCGCGAACAGCGTGGCTGGAGTGGCCAGCACGACGCGCTCCGAAAGCGCCCACTCGAGCAGCTCCCCGTCGTGCTCCTGGGCCGCGGCGAGCAGTGCGTCGTTGGGCAGGTACATGACGATGAACTCGGCGCTTTCCTCGAAGCTCTCCCAGTACGACTTGCGCCGCAGCTGGGAGACGTGCTGTCGCACCTGCGCCGCGTGATCGCGCAGCCGGGCGGAACGCGTAGCCTCGTCCGAGGCCTGCGACGCCTCGAGGTAGGCGCCGAGCGGCGCCTTGGCGTCGACCAGCACGGTCCGCCCCGCGGGCAGCCGGATGACCATGTCGGGCCGCAGCGTGGACCCGTCGGCTGCGACGGTGACCTGCTCGAAGAAGTCGCAGTGATCGGACAGGCCCGTCAGCTCGACCACCCGCCGCAGGTGGATCTCCGCCCACCGTCCCCGATGGGCGGGAGCCCGCAGCGCCGTAGCCAGCTTGCCCGTCTCGTCGTGGAGCGACTTCACCTGCTGCCACAGCGCCGCGTACGCGCCGGCCCGGGACTTCTCCAGCTCCTGCACCTTGCCGTCCACCTTGTCGAGCGACTCGCGCACCGGAGCCACCAGGTCGGCGATGGCCTTCTGCCGCTGGTCCAGGTCGCCGCGCGCGGAGTCCTGGAACTTCTCCATCGACAGCTTCGCCAGGCGGAGGAACTCGTCCATGTTCGAGCGCAGCGCATCGACCGAGAGCGACTTGAAGGCTTCCTGCAAGCGGGAGCCCATCTCCTCGGAGGACTTCGTCCTGTCCTCCGCTGCCCGGCGTTCCGCCTCGAGTCCCGCGCACCTCGCTTGCAGAGCGGCTTCGCGACGGCCGGCGCGCGAGGCGGCGAGGAGCCACCCCAAACAGAACGCGAGGCATCCCACGGCGAGCGAAACAGCGAACCAGGCGGCCGTCATCGAAGACCCTCCCGAAGTTTCGCCTACGCTACTCGGGGGGCCTGACACTCCTGCGCAAGCCGCGGGAACTCCACAGGAAAGCGCGGTCCCCAGAAGCCGCGCTCCGCCTCGGCGATCTCTCCTTCGGACAGCCCGAACAGCCGGTAGACCGCGCCGTCGATGGCGCGCTCCAGAGCAGGAGCGACGGGGGAAGCGGACCCTTCGCGCGCGAGCGCGGCCGTAGCTTCCGCAGCCCGGGCCCTCGCCAGCGCCGCGAGCTCACCGGCCACCTCCGCCCGGAGCAGCGCGCGCGGAGCGGGAAGCTCGCGCAGCACGGCCGGCTTCACGTTCACGTCGGTGGTGCGGAGCCGGTGGTACCGCTGCAGCGCGACGCTGCCGAGCACCGCCAGGAGCGCCCACAGCCGGTCGCGGTCGTCGCAGGAGAGCGTGGACAAGGAGTCGAGGCACACCAGGTCGGGCGGGACCGGCGCCGCCTCCAGCCAGCGCGCGTGCGGGGCGCGCGAGTTGGTCCGGATGCGCTGCACGCACACGCGCGCCTGCCCGAGCTGGCGCTCCGCCAGCGCGCACAGCTGCGCGGTCGGAGCGCTCAACGCCTTGGGACGCAGGCGGAGCGCGAAAGGCACCACGTCCTCGCCGCCGACCAGCGCCACCTCGCCAGGCAGCGGTGGCCGCCGCGCCACGAAGCGAGAATTGTCGCCGGTGCGGAGGCCGTAGCCCACCGCGCAAAGCTCTTCGAGCGGCGCGGCGGACGCCTCGAGGGCCGCGCAGAGCCGCCGCTCCCCGGCGCTCCGGTAGATCTGCCATCCGCGGCGGACGCCCGCGCGCAGCTCCGCCCGCGGCGCGTCGGCGAGGGGCTCGCGCCCGCGCAGCACCCGCGCCGCCGGGAGCCGGCGCCGGCCGGCCGACCTCTTCACCAGGACCACCGCCTGCACGCGCGTGTCCTTGGCCGCGGCGAAGGGCTTCCCCAGATCGCACACCGCCGCGAGATCGGCGGCGTCCAGCACCGATTCCCGCAGCGGACCCGAGCGGGCGTTGGTCATCCAGGTGTCGGGGACCAGGAGCGCGACCGTCCCTCCCGGGACCACCAGCGCGAGGCTCCGCAGGAGGAAGGCAGCGTAGCGATCGATCTCGCCTCCCCGCAGCGCGGGAAAGCGGCGCAGCAGGAACGCCCGCTCGGCGGCTTGCGCCACGTGCCCGTAGGGAGGATTTCCCACCAGGAGATCCGCGGCCGGAAGGTGCACGCGCAACGAATCCGCTCTCCGCAGCGAGGCGCGCGCCCCGGCGAGCGCCAGGGCGGCGCGCGCGGCGCGCAGGGCGTCTTCGTGCAAGTCCAAACCCGAGAGCGCCGCGCCGGGCGCCGCCGCCGCGGCCGCGCAGAGGAATGCTCCCGCTCCCGCGCAGGGATCGAGCACTCTCGCGGGCGCTCTCGACGACCCGTATCGCAGCGCCAGCGCGACGACTTCCTCCGCCACTTGCGGGGGCGTGTAGTACAGGCCCGCGGAGCGCCTCCCGTGGGTGCCGAGGCGGAGCGCGAAAAGCTCCTCCGCCGCCGCGCAGAGCAGGAAGGAAGATCGAGCGGGCCCGGCGGGTAGCGCCGGCTCCGGCGCCGGGCCGGACAAGAGCGAGCGCGCCAGCTTGCCGGAGACCCTCCGCGGCAACGGCCAGGGAGGCAGCGCGCCTCCCGTCCTGGACCGCATCTCGCGCCCGGCTTCCTCGGCGCCGCCGCGATCGGCGATCCGCGCGCAGGTCCCCGCGGGCAGGAGGCCCGCCTCCTCGGCCAGGCGCAGGCAGAGCAGCGAGAGCGCGGCCCGCCCCGAGCGCAGCTCGGCAGCGAGCGCGCCGATCAAGGCTCGCCCGTGACGACGATGGGGATGTCCATCGCGAAAGCGTCGCCGGTGAACGGCGCGAACTGCAACTTCCGGGCAGCCGACTTGAGGCACGCGCCCAGCGCGCTCTGGTCGACCGCCTTCTGATCGATCCGGGCGCTGGTCACGGCGCCCGATGGGGCGACGGTGGCGGAGATCAGGATCTTGCCCACGTGCAGCGAGGGATCCCGCTTGAGCGCCTCGTCGACACAGCCCTGCAATACGGGCTTGCTCTCGTCCACCTTGCGCTTCAGGTCGTCCGGGCTGGGCGCCGGAGCCTGGGCGGACGGATCCCCGGCAGCAGTGGCGGGGAGCTTCTCCTCCGGCTTGCGCTCGCCGGCGGCAGGAGGAAGCGCCGGCGCGGAGCCGGTCTCGGCTCCCCCCTGGGCCGCGGGCTCGAGCGCCCGGTCCTTGCGTCCGGAGAGGAACACGAACGCGAGGATCCCGCCCACCAGCACCAGCGCGATCGCCGCGACGATCGCGGGGAGGCGATCGCGCCGATCCGGCTGACCGAACCGGAGCTCCGGGGCGCCAGCCGCGGGGGGCGCCGCTTTGGGGAGAGGGGTCGGCGTTTGCGCGCGGGGCTGGGACAGCTCGGACGCTCCCCAGCGCGCCAGGTCCAGCGCGTCCGGCGACAGCGCGACGGCGCTGGCAGCGGACCGGTCTGGAGATCCTTCCTCGGGGACCGCAGTCGGTCGAGACTGGTCGGGCACCCGCATGCCACCGGGCGGAGTGGGCGCGTCGGGCGAGGCGGATTCCTCGACGTCCATGCCGGCGGAAGCAGTGGACGCGCCGCGCGCGCCGATCTCGAAGGGCAGCTCGATGCCCCGCCCGGGAGCGCCCTGGCCCCGTTCCGCGGGGGCTTCGCCGCCCGGCGGTGGCGGCGGCGTGGGAGGCGCCGCGAACAGCGGGACGAGCTCCGGCACGTCCTTCGCCCGGATCCACGCCTCCATCCCTTCCTTCCACAGATAAGTGCGCGGACCGACCTTTCCCGCGGAAGCCTGGAGGGCCAGCTCCGCCCGCGTGATCGGGCCCTCCTGCTGGCCGCGGATCATCGCGAACCAGATCGCCGGGTCGCGCGGTGGGGGTGGCTCGCGTGGAGGAGGCGGCGGCGCGCCGCGCGGAGCCGGGGAAGGCGGGACCTCCTCGGCCTTGCTGGCGCGCAGCGCCTTCTCCAGAACTTCGCTCTCCATCGCGCGCGTATCCTCGGTGTCCGAGTCGCGCCGGGACGCCGGCGATCGGGCCGCGGATCCAGTGGCAGAGGCGCCGGCCGGCGGCCGCGGCGAAGCGCGGGCTTTTCCCGTCGGCGGCCTGGCGCTGGATTGCGAGGGCAAGAGTGCCGGATCGACGATGCGGATCTGCACACCGCACCGTTTACAGCGGACGATGAGCCGCTTTCCCCGGATCTTCTCGTCGGCGATCTGCAGGTTGGCCTTGCAGCTCTCGCAGCTGAATTGCATCCCCGGCGACTTTACAACAGAACGCCGGGGCCGACCGGTTTATGCCGACGAGGGGGCGCTTGCGCTGGACTCGCCTGCGGACTTCTTGCGCGCGCCGCCGGTGCGACCGCGCCGCTTGGGCTTGAGAGTGCCCGCCTTCTGCGCGCGATAGCGCGCCCGGTAGTAATGCGAGCGGCACAATCCCTTGGCCAGCACGGGGCGGCCGCATCCGGCCACGCTGCAGGTGGCGCGCTGTCCCGCACGCCGTCCTGCGCGGCCTCCCGCTCCTAGCTGGCGGGCGATGTCGCCCACGTTGATGGTGCTCTGCAGCGAGCGCTGCACGCTCTCGGCGATGATCTGGCCCAGCTGCGAGCCGATCTGTTCGCCCAGGTTGTGCACCCACGCGCCCATTCCCTGATTTCGACCGTTTCGACCGCGACCGCGCGCCATCGGTCCTCCTGATTCCGCAAAGTTTTGAAATTAGCCGGTGCGCATCGCGCCGTTCGGCTGGCGCGTACCATTAGCAAACGCAAAACGATTGTCAAGGCAGACCGTCGACGCAACCGATGCCGTACGCTATTGTACGTTACAACCAATGCACTACATTCGCGCGCCGCGGTCCTCCAGACGGCGGAGCAGGGCCTCCAGCTCCCGCTCTTCGCGCGACACGTCGAGGCCCGCCGCGCGCGCTCCGTCGAGCAGCGCGATACCGAGCATCACCGCTGCGACCGCCTCGCGCTCTCGGCCTTCTTCGCCCAGGAGCGCCTCGGCGCCGGATGTCAAATGGCGGAAGTCGCGAAAGCAGAACGTCGCCGGCAGGTCGGGCAGAGGGCCGGTGCTGGCGGTGGAAGGCGCGAAGGCGAAGCCGACGTCGGCGAGCGCCACCTGGCGGCCGTCGCCGAAGACCAGCACCAGGTAGGGCGCGGCTCGGGCCGGGTTTTGTTTCAGCGTCGCGGCCGCGATCTCGTCCCAGCGGACGCGCAGGGCCTTGCCCGTGCCGGACTCGAGCAGCTGGGCGCCGCGGCCGTCGTCGTCGGGCAGGAGCGCGAACCGGCCGGGGTTCTCGCGCAGGAAGGATTCGACCGCAGCGCGAATCGCTTCGGGAGTCATTGTCTGCCCTGATGGCCGATGGGGGACACCAGTTCATGGTGTCCCCTCCTCAAGCTGCCTGGTCCTCGGCGTGCGTCGCTCCGCGGGCGGCGGCGGCGCACTGGATGGCGATGCCGATCTTGCCCTTGTGCTCGTTGGCAGCCATCAACGCGTGCGCCCGGGCCGTCTCGGCGAAGGGGAACACCTGGTCGAGCACCGGCCGGATCTTGCCCTCGTGCACCAGCTGGTTGGCGCGCTCGGCCTGGTAGGCGTTGCAGAAGTGCGAGCCGAGGATCTGTTTCTGGCGCATCCACAGGTGCCGCACGTCGAAGGACAGGTCGAACCCGGTGGTGGCGCCGCAGATGACGATCTTCCCGAACCGCTTGGCCACGAACACGCTGGTGGGGAAGGTCTGCTGTCCGACGTGCTCGAAGACGATGTCCACGTCCTTGCCGCCCGTCAGCTCGCGGATGCGCTTGCCGAACTTCTTGCAATCCTCGGCGCGCGCGCGGGTCCGCTCGGACGTCTCGGGCGGCCGGTACGCCAGGTTGGGGAACTCGCTCCGGTCGATCCACATCGGCGCGCCCAGGGACTGCACCAGCTGCGCCTTGTCCTTGCCGCCGATCACCGCGATGGGATTGGCGCCGAGCATCCTGCAGATCTGGATGGCGAACACGCCCAGCCCGCCCGCCGCGCCCCACACCAGCACGTGGTCTCCCGCGGTCACTTCCGCCTGGTGCACCAGCATCCGGTAGGCGGTGAAGTACGTCAGCCCGTAGCTCGCCGCCTCCAGCCAGCCCAGCTGCTTCGGCTTCCGGAGCAGCTGCTGGGCCTGCACCTTGGTGAACTGGGCGAAGCTGCCCCAGCTGGTCTCGTAGCCCCAGATCTTCTGCTCGCTGCAGGCCATCGGGTCCAGCCCGTTGCATTCCGGGCACTGCCCGCAGCTCTGGTTGCAGTGGATGACCACCTCGTCCCCCGGCTTCCACCGCTTCACCTGGTTGCCGACCTTCCAGACGATGCCCGAGGCGTCGGAGCCGGCGATGTGGAACGGCTCGCCGTGCATCTTGAACACGCTGACCGGCTTGCCTCGGGCGGCCCAGACGCCGTTGAAGTTCACCCCCGCGGCCATCACCAGGACCAGCGCCTCGTTGGGGCCGATGGGGGGCAGCTCCACCTCCTCGATGCGCATGGCGGTGGCCGGATCGCCCTCGCGATCGGGGCGGATGGTGCAGGCCAGCATCTTTTCGGGGAGCACCCCGACGTCCTTTGGGACTTCACCGAGCGGCAGCGTCGTCATGGGTCTCCTCGTGGGCCTCGACCAGCTCCAGCAGCGTGCCGCCGAAGGCCCGGGGATGGAGGAAGGCGACCTTGTGCCCGCGCGCACCAGGCCGCGAGACCTTGTCGATGAGCGGGACGCCCCGCTGGTCCAGCCGGGCGAGCAGCGCGTCCAGGTCGCGCACGCGCAGCGCCAGGTGGTGGAGCGCGTCGCCGCGCTTCTGCAGGAACTTCTCCAGGCCCTCGTTGCCTTGCGGGGCGACCAGCTCCAGCGAGGCGCCGTTGGGGAAGTCGAAGAAGGCGGCGTGCACCTTCTGCGCGGGCACGAATTCCTTGTGGGCGACTTTCTGGCCGAGGAGAGCTTCGATCAGGGAGATCGAAGCGTCGAGGTCGCGGACGCAGATGGCCGCGTGATCCAGGCGGGTTGCCGGAATGCCGGACTTCGAGGACTTCGAGGACTTCGAGGTCGAGGGGGAGGTCGAGGGAGAGTTTGAGGGAGAGGTCGAGGGGGAGGTCGAGGGCGAAGTCGTGGCGAGCGCACGCACCGTCTCCACCACCGCCCCCAGCGGAGACTCCGGGCCGAAGACCGCCGCGACGCCGAGATCTCGCAGCTTCGCGTGGTCTGCTGCGGGGATGATCCCGCCCACCACGATGGGGATACGGGCCTTGTGGCGGGACAGCTCGTCGCGCAGGCGGCGGCAGATCGATTCGTGCGCGCCGGAGAGGATGGACAGGCCGATCACGTCCACGTCCTCCTGGACTGCCGCGGCAGCGATGGCGGGGACGGTAGCGCGCAGGCCGGTGTAGACGACCTCCATTCCGGCGTCGCGCAGCGCGGCCGCGATGACGCGCGCTCCGCGGTCATGCCCGTCGAGGCCGGCCTTGCCCACCAGCACCCGGATGCGGCCAGCGGGCGCGTCCTGGTCCTTGGCTGGCGGCGTCTGGCTGGCGGTCTCCATCCTCACCTCTGATCAGAATTTCGTCGGCGGCTGGTACGAGCCGAACCGATCTTTCAATACGCCGGTGATCTCGCCCACCGTGCAATAGGCGGCAACTGCTTCGCGAATACGTGGCTGCACGTTCCCGCTGCCCGCCGCCGCCTGGGAAAGCCGCTCCAACGCCGTGTGGGCGGCGCCCGCGTCGCGCTCGCTCTTCACCCGGCGCACCCGCTCCGCCGCCTCGAGCGCCGCCTCCGGCGACCCTTGCTGCAGCTCGAGATCGGGCTCCCGATGAGCATCGCCCACGGTGGCGAACTTGTTCACGCCCACCACCGGCACCTCGCCTTTCTCCACCGCCCGCTGATGCTCGTACGCCCGCTGCGCGATGCGCTGCTGCACCCATCCCTCCCGCAGGCAGGCGACCATCCCGCCGCGCGACTCGATCTCGTCCATCACGGCCTGGATGCCCCGCTCCATCTCGTCGGTGAGCGCCTCGACGAAGAAGCTGCCCCCCAGCGGATCGGCGGTCTGCGCCACTTCGGTCTCGTAGGCGACCACCTGCTGCACGCGCAGCGCCGTGCGCGCCGACAGCTCGGTGGGGATGGCGAACGCTTCGTCGTAGGCGGCCGTGAAGACGCTCTGCACGCCGGCACAGGCGACCGCGAACGTCTCCAGCGTGGTGCGGGCGATGTTGTTGAGCGGCTCGGCGCGGGTCAGGCTGTGGCCCCCGCAGACGCAGGCGGCGCGCAGCCGCCAGCTCTCCGGCTCCTTCGCGCCGTACCGGTCGCGGAGCAGGCGCGCCCAGATGCGGCGGCCGGCGCGGTACTTGGCCACTTCCTCGAAGAAGTTGGTGTACGTGTAGAAGAAGAAGCTGAGCCGCGGAGCGAACTGGTCGGCCGGCAGCCCGCGCCGGAGGAGCTCTTCGACGTATGCCCGCCCGGCCGCCAGCGTGTACGCCATCTCCTCCGCGGGATTGGCCCCCGCGTCGCGATAGTGGGAAGCGATGCTGATCGGGTTCATGCGCGGCAGCCGCTGGACCGTGTCCTCGATCAGGTCGCAGGCGAGCCGCATCGACTGCTCGATGGGGAAGAGCCAGGCGCCGCGCGCCCCGAACTCCTTGAGCAGGTCGTTCTGCACCGTGCCGCTGATCCGCTCGTCCCCGACGCCCCGCTTGCGCGCCGCCAGCTCGTACATGGCGAGCAGGACGGGCGCGGTGGCGTTGATGGTCATGGAGGTGGAAACGCGCTCCAGCGGGATCCCCTCGAACAGCTCCTCCATGTCGGCGAGCGACCCGATCGAGACGCCGACCTTGCCGACTTCGCCTTCCGCCTCGGGATCGTCGGCGTCGAGCCCGAGCTGGGTGGGGAGATCGAGCGCCAGCGAGAGGCCGGTCTGGCCCTGCTCGAGGAGGTAGCGGAAGCGCCGATTCGTCTCGCGCGGAGTCCCGAACCCCGCGTACTGGCGCATCGTCCACAGCTTGCCCAGGTACATGCTGCGGTGGATGCCGCGCGTGTAGGGGAACTCGCCCGGCGCGGGCGGAGGGTCGCCCAGGTCCTGGGGGCCGTAGACGGGTTTGATCTCGATTCCGCTGCGCGTCTTCACGGCCGGTACGCCTTCTTGAGCACCACCAGCTCGCGGGTGATCTCCAGCACCACCTCGCCTCGCTGGTTCTTGCCGCGCAGGAGGAACTTCACCACGCCGGCCTGGCCAGGCTTGAGCCCCGGCGCCGCGCACTGCGAGATGCGCGGGTCGTCGTCGCTCTTCGCCAGCACCGTGCTCTCGGCGAAGAGGGTATCCCCCGCGAACACGGGGTTCAGGTGGCGACCCTCGTCGTAGGAGAGCACAGCCACGGCGTTCTCCTCCGTCTCCTCGGAGGCGAGGCCGGCCACGTAAGCGAACACGATCCCCCCGTACACCACCCGGCGTCCGCCGAAGGTGGTCTGGGGAGAATCGTCACACATCTTCTGGTTGAAATGGAGCTGGGCCGTATTCAGGACTAAATTCGTCCAGAGCATGTGCTCGGCCTCGCTCACCGTGCGCCCGCGGGGGTGCGCGATCGTTTCGCCGACCGTGAAGTCCTCGTAGAGGTTGTCGTCGCGGGTGAACCGGTGCTCCATCACCCCTCCAAGAGCCGCTTGGCGATCACCTCGTACTGGATCTCGCTGGTTCCCTCGAAGATGCGGAAGACGCGCGCGTCGCGCCAGAAGCGCTGCGCCGGGAACTCCCGGGAGTAGCCGTACCCTCCGAAGATCTGCATCGCCTCGCTGGTCACGTGCTCGGCCATCTCCGCGCAGAACGCCTTGGCCATGCCCGCCTCGAGATCGCAGCGCTTGCCGGTGTCCTTCATGCGGGCCGCGTGGTAGGTGAGCTGCCGCCCCGCTTCGATCTGCGTGGCCATGTGCGCCAGCTTGTGGCCGATCACCTGGAACTGGCTGATCGGCTTGCCGAACTGCGTCCGCTCCTGCGAGTAGCGGAGCGCCGCCTCCAGGGCCGCCTGCGCCACGCCCACCGCCCGCGCAGCCGTCTGGATGCGCGCGATCTCGTACGTCGACATCAGTTGGTAGAAGCCTTTACCGGTCGTCCCGCCGAGCAGGTTCTCCGCCGGCACCTGGTACCCGTCGAACTGCAGCGAGTACGAGTTCATCCCCTTGTACCCGATGGAGGGGATCTTGCTCCCCGCCAGCTCCGGAGGATGGAAGTCGTCCCCGGGCGTCTTGGGGATGAGCAGGATGGAGATCCGGTTGTGCTTCTTGGACGCCTGCGGATCGGTGACCACCGTGGTGCACAGGACGTGCGCCTGGTTGGCCCAGGTGCACCACGTCTTCTCGCCGGTCACGGCGTAGTGATCGCCGTGGAGCACGGCGCGGCACTTGATCCCCGCCGAGTCGCTGCCCGCGTCGGGCTCGGTGAACGCCGCCGCGGCGAGGATCTCCCCCGTGCAGAGTCCGGGGAGGAACTTCTTCTTCTGCTCCTCGGTCCCGGCGGCTTGCACCAGGGAAGCGGTGATGATCATCCGGGTCATCACCGAGCCGACCGACAGCCAGGCCTTGGACAGCTCCTCGGCGACGATGGCCATGGAGAGCACGTCCAGGCCGCTGCCGCCGTAATCGGGCGAGAAGATGAGCCCGAAATAGCCCAGCTCGGCCATCTTCTTGACGATCTGCGGGGGGATCTCGGCGGCCTGGTTGTCCAGCTCGTTGGCGATGGGCACCACCTCGCGATCGGCGAAGTCGCGCACGCTCTCCCGGATCTGCACGTGCTCGGGCGTCAGCGCGCCCCCGTTCGGGTTGGGGATGGGCATCTAGCCGCCTCCATGCGCGGAGCGCTTCTTCACCAGGATCCGGCGCTCGTACACGCAGACTTCCTCGCCGCGCTGGTTGTGGCCCGTGGTGCGCACGTGGACGATGCCGCGGTCGGGTTTCGACCCGCTCTCCCGTTTGTCGAGCACCTGGGAGGAGGAGATCAGCGTGTCGCCCGGATAGACGAACCGCGGGAAGCGCAGGTTCCAGTAACCGAGGTGCGCCAGGGCCTGCTCGGAGAGGTCCTCGACGGTCATCCCGAAGACCACGTTCATCACCAGGAGCGGATGGGCCGGCACGGCCTGGTGGCCGAGCTTTCTGGCAAAGAGCTCGTTGAAGTACAGCGGCACCGCGTTCATGGTGCCGGTGGCGAACAGCTGGCATTCGGCCTGGGTGAGGGTGCGGCCCCAGTGGTGCCGGTAGATGTCACCGACCTGGAAGTCTTCATAATAGCGGCCGCGCTGGACGGTCCGCCGGGGGCCTGCGGACCCGGGCTTCACCTCGGGCATGTCTACCGGGTTAGGGCTCTGGACGCAGAACGTCAAGCGGTCCGGCGCCGCGGAGCGTCGGGCAGGTGACGGGCAGCGCTGACAAACCGCCGCCCTGGCGCCGAAAATTGGACGGGGGATCGCTCGAAGCGCATGGTCTGGCTCGGGAAAGAGAAAGACTGGAATGGACTATTCGCAGGAATCCGGAGCGCAGCGCCGGCGCCACAAGCGAAGCAGCGTGCAGCTTCCGGCGCGCATCAAGTTCGAACGGAACGAGGTCGAGGCGATCGCCGAGAACATCTCGCCGGGCGGCGCCTTCCTGCGAGCGTCGCTGCCCGACGGAGCGGAGTGGCTGGTGGCCGAGATCGACCTGCCGGAAGGCAAGACCGTCTCGGTGAAGGCCCACGTCCGCTGGCGCCGCCAGGATCCGCCCGGCGTCGGCGTCCAGTTCCACTCCTTCCTGGAACGCTGGGGCTGAGTCAGCGGAGGACGGCGGCGCTGCCCCGCGGCGTCCGAGTGAGCGGAACCGAGTAGTCGGAGCCGTCGCTCAGGGTGACAGATACCGAGGGCACTCCTCCACTTTCAAGGATATGCATCGGAGCACTCTGCTCTGCGCATTTCGCGTGCTGCTCGATCGGGGGACACGCCGATGCTGCATCCCGCGGAAGCGCGCCCGTGCGCGTCCGCTCCAACACAACCGAGGCTGCGCAGGCGAGCGCGTCCAGCTTGAGGAAGCCGTCCCGGTGCCGCCGGAGAAGGCTGACGAAGTTCGAGGCCTTCCGGATGATCGGGTTCCAGTGGAGTCGCCGCTGCACTTCTTCCATTCTTTCGGCGCAGGCGGACCAGTCGAGTTGTTGGGCATCGAGCAAGACCGCCATCCGAGCGGCCTGCCCCTCGAATGCAGTCCCGCTGAAGAGCGCCGGCTCCAACCTGTCGAGCGCAGTCCGGCTCTGATTCTGCGCGTCGGCGATGAACACGCGAGCGCCCTCGGGCAACCGAGGGTCGGAATGCGCGAACAGGAGCTGCTGAAAGAGCCACTCGCGGCGGAGGATGTCCGCGAAGCGCGGCGTTCCGCCTCGGATCGCGAAGAGCTGCGCGCGCACGCGTTCCACGACGGTCGCAGATGCGGCGGACAGTGCCCGGCCGCACGCGTGGGCCGAGATGCCCGTGACCGCTACCCCGACCATCCGGCCCAGGACGCTCGGGTAGGAGACGTCGCGCCCGAGCGCCAGCGCGTCTACACATTCCTCGGCCGCCTCGTCCGCTCGCCCTTGATCGAGCAGAGTGAGCATGTCCAAGGCGGCGAGCTTGGCGGCTTGCTGTACGTCGATGAAAGGCTCGCCAGGTCCGAAGAACCCGAACAGCCGAAGGGACGCGGGCGCACGGGCGGACTGCGCGCGCGTGGCCCGGAGTGCGCCCCGCATCGCGGCCCGGTGCCGGGCCAGGTCGGCCGAGGCCTCGGCACCGAGGCGCGAAATCGGATCTTGCCCGTTGTAGATTCGCCTCACCCGGTCGGATTCCGCCGGTCCCCACCGTTGGTAGGCCAGCTTGCTCTCGTCGAGAGCGGCCAGATGCGGCTCGAGCAGCTCGCCAAAGGTGCCCGGGAGCGGCCCGGCAACGTGCGAGGGGCGTGGATCGGCCGAGCGCTCTTCCACCCAGGCCGCCTCGAGAAGCTGCTCTCGCTGCGCGCGCCGCGGAACGAGCAGCCAGCTCAAAACGACCGCGACCGAGGCGGCGAGCGCGATCACGATCCTCCAGCGCCATCGCAGGGTGATCATCCAGCCAAGCATCGGGGAGGGCTCGCTCGTGCGCCAACTTCCTGCCAATGCCTGGATCAGGCGATCTCGATCAGCACCTTGCCACGCGCGCGCTTCGACTCAAGTCGGCGAAACGCCTCCGGCGCCTGCTCCAATGCGTAGCGCGCGTCGATGACGGCCCGGAGCTCTCCGCGGGCGAGCCAGGCCGCGAGTTGCTCGAGGTCCTTCCGGTTAGCCTTCACCACGACCATCCGCTCCGGGCAGACCATCGCGAGACCACGTCGCGCAGGGCCCGGGACAATGAGGGCACGGTGCTGACGAACGTTCCCCGCGCCTTGAGCGCCGTCCGCGCGCGGGCGAAGGAAAGGTTTCCGAAGACGTCGAAGATGCAGTCGAAGCGGTTGGCCTGGCCGAGGAAACCCCCTCGATCGTAGTCCAGCGTCTCCTCGGCGCCCAGTTCGGCGCAGAGCTGCAGGTTGGCCGCGCTCGAGACGGAGGTCACGCGCGCTCCCAGAAGGCGCGCGATCTGGATGGCGACGGTGCCCACTCCGCCGGAGGCTCCGTTGATCAGCACCTCCGCGCCGGGCGCCATCCGGGCTACGTCGCGCAGCGCCTGCAGCGCGGTCAAGCCCACCAACGCCACGGCCGCTCCCTCCTCGAAGCCCACTCCGTCGGGCAGAGGCGCCAGCTCGTCTTCGCTCGTCACGACGTACTCAGCCAACGTCCCGCGACCTAACCTCCACTCGTCGAGCGCGCCGAAGACGCGCTCGCCCACGCGAACGCGGGGAGAGTTGCTCGCCGTCACCTCGCCCGCGAAATCGAGGCCGCACCACTTGGGGAAGCGCCGGCCGCTGATCAACCGAAATCGCCCCTTGCGAAAGAGCGCGTCCTTGGGATTCAGCGCGGCGCGGACGACGCGTACCAGCACCGCCCGCCCGCGCCCCGGAAGGCTCGGGACCGGGACGTCGCGCAACACCAGGCGCTCGATGCCGCCGTAAGCGTCGTACTGGAGGGCCCGCATACGGGGCCTATCTATCAGCGGAGGCTACAACTCGAGCGCGATCTGCGCCGGCGCGGCGATCGGCTGGTCCTCGCCCTTTTCAGCGGCGATGGTGGCGCGGCGGATCTTCTCCGGAGGAGTGCGCACGTCCCAGACCAGGCCCAGGGCCTGGAAGAGACGGATCAGGTAGTAGCTCGGGTCCAATTCCCACCAGAAGAAGCCCTGGTTCGCGGAGCTCATGTAGTGGTGGTGGTTGTTGTGCCAGCCTTCACCCAGGGTGAGCAGGGCCAGCACGGCGTTGTTGCGGCTGGTGTCGGTAGTCGCGTAGCGGCGCGTGCCCCAGACGTGATTCAGCGAGTTCACCACGAAGGTGCCGTGCCAGAGGAGCACGGTGGAGACGAAGAAGCCCCACACGAGCCACGACCAGCCGCCTAGCAGGAACAGCCCCGTCGCGAGCACGATCGGCGGGATCAGGTGGAACCGGTTGAGGAAGCGCAGCTCGGGATAGCGGGAGAGGTCGTTGATCTCCCCGGTCGCGGCGGAGCGCCGGCAGAGGATCCAGCCCAGGTGGCTCCACCAGAATCCGCGCTGCGGGCTGTGCGGGTCCTCCGGTTGGTCGGAATACTTGTGGTGGTTCCGGTGGTGCCCGGCCCACCAGAGCATTCCCTTCTGCGCGCTGGTCTGGGCCCAGAACGCGAGCACGAACTGGAAGGCGCGGCTGGTCTTGAACCCCCGGTGCGAGGCGTAGCGGTGATAGCCGATGGTGGTCCCCGCCATCCGCGCGTAGTAGAGAACGACCGCCAGGCCGACCAGCTTCCAGGAGAACGGAAGGAAGAAGGGGGCCGCGATCGCCACCGCGTGCACGGCGAAGAAGGGGAGCGAGTTCCACAGGTGCAACTTCTCGTCCTCGCCTCTGGCGAGGGCGCGCGCTTCCGTCATCTCGTCGATCTCCGGGGCAAGCCGCACGAGCGCGGCGTCGAGGAGAGAAATAAGGAGCGCGTGTCACCGCGCTGTCATCATGTGAATGATTCTCGGATCGAAGGCCGCTGCCATCGCGCGCCCGATCGGCGACAATTCCGCGCATGACCCGCCTGCACGCGCTTTTCCTCACCCTGCTCTTCGCCGCCGCCTGTGCCACGCCTTCCCCGCAGCAACCGGAACGCGCGCAGACCTCGAGCAATGGGTTGCGCTGCCTGGTCATCGTCGGGATCAACGACGTGCACGGCGCGCTGCTCGCGTCCCCGGCTCCCCGGGCCCTCTCCGCCTGGACGAGCGACCCGGTGGGCGGCGCCGACTGGCTGGGCGGCTGGATGGACGCGATCCGCCGCGACGCCCGGGAGCGCGGGGGCGAGGCGCTGCTCATCGACGGCGGCGACGAGTTCCAGGGGACCCTGATCTCCAACCAGTTCCAGGGCCGATCGGTGGTGGACGCGTTCAACGCGTTGGGGGTCGCCGCCGCCGCGGTCGGCAACCACGAGTTCGATTTCGGGCTGCCCGCGCTGCTCGAGCGCATGAAACAGGCGCGCTACCCCATGCTCGCCGCCAACGTGTTCAAGAAGGGGACGCGGGAGAGGCCGGACTGGGCGAAACCCTCGGTGCTGCTCGACGTGCGCGGCTTGAAGGTCGGGGTCATCGGACTCACCACGGTCGATACGCCCACCGTGACCAACCCGCTCAACGTGGCCGATCTCGAGTTCGTCCCCGGCGGTCCGGTGGCCGCGCAAGAAGCGGACGCGCTGCGCACCCGCGGCGCAACGGTGGTGATCCTGGCCGCGCACGCGGGGCCGTTTCCCCCGTCCCAGGAGATCCAGCGCATCGCCGAGTCGGTCGCGGGGAAGGTAGACGCGATCGTCAGCGGGCACCACCACACCACCTTGGGGCCGCCGCCCATGATCGTGTCCGGCATTCCGATCGTCCAGGCCGGCACCAAGCTGCAGTACTTCTCGGTGATCGACCTGAAGCTCGTCGACTCGGGATACGTCGGCGGCTTCACGGTGAACGAGGGGACGTTCCCCAAGCCCGGCGGGCCTCAGCCCATCTTCCACAGCTACCAGGGCCGGGCCCCGGAGTGGCGCGGCAAGAAGGTCCAGCCCGACGCGCAGGTCGATGCCGTTCTCGCGGGCTACGACGAGCAGGTGCGGAGGCTGCGGGAGAGCCGCATCGGCTCCAGCGAGGTGGACTTGCGCAAGGGGCGCGACGGCTCCTTGGGGAACCTGGTGGCGGACGCGCTGCGCTCCGGCGCGGGCGGCGGGCTGGCCGCCAGATTCGCCCTGCAGAACTCCGGCGGGCTGCGCATCACCGAGGTGCCCAGGGGGCCCATCACCTTCGGCCAGATCTTCGACCTGTACCCCTTCGACAACTTGCAGGTGGTGGTGCAGGTGTCCGCCCCGGCGATCCGGGACGCGCTGGAGACGGTGCTGCGCGCCGGCAAGCTGCCGCTCCAGGTCTCGGGGCTGCGCTATACGATCGATTGGGACCGCTTCGCGGACTTGGGGACCGACCGCACCGCCTGGCCTCCGGGGGCGCTGGTCACCGAGGTGACCGACGAGGGCGGGGCGACCTTGTGCCGGACCCTGACCTGCTTACGTTCCGCTTGCGACGCTTCCTGCGCGCAGGGGAGCTATGCGGTGTCGGTGTCCGACTTCCTAGCCAACGGCGGCGACGGCCTCTCCATGCTGACCGGCGCTCCCCGCCAGGTCGGCTCGGTGCTCACCCGCGACATCGTGATGAGCTACGTCAAGCTGCACGATCCGATCACGGCTGGGCTGGTGGACAGCGGGCAGCCGCGGGTCCGGGTGAATGGCACTCCGATGCGCCCCCAGGCGGAATGAAGTGCTGGCGAGCGCCCTGACCGACGCGTTGCGCGATTTGTGGGGGCCTGGGCTCGTCTTCCTGGCGCTCTGCGCCTGGCTGGTCCGGCGGGCCCTGCGGGCAGCGCGCAACGAGGCGATTCTGGAGGAGCAGCGGCTCAGGGAGTTCGCGAATGGCACGCTGACCTCGGACGCACCCTCACCCTCGACCTCACCCTCGACCTCGACCTTACCCTCACCCTCGACCTTACCCTCGACCTCGACCTCGACCTCGACCTCGACCTTACCCTCACCCTCGACCTTACCCTCGACCTCAAACTCACCCTCGACCTCGACCCCGACCTCACCCCTCCGCGTCCCGTTGCAGCTCTTCCGCGCCGACGTCCGCGGCGCTTCGCAGGAGCACCTCGACGTGCTCGCGCGCCTGCTGGCGGAGCGCGAAGCTGCGGCGGGCGCGAAGCGAGTCGACGTCCTCTGGGTCCGCTCCAACCCGACCCACGTGGCCTGGGCGGAGATGCGGCCCGGCAACCGCGAGGTGATCTGCGTCGCGCAGATCGACTCTGGAACGGTGGTGGCGCGGTGGCAGTTCGGTTAGGAGGTCGAGGTCGAGGTCGAGGGGAAGGTTGAGGGGGAGGGTCGAGGTCGAGGGCCGATCAGCAGCCCGGCAACCTGTAATCTCTGTACCGCTCCCGCAGCGCCGACTTGAGGAACTTCCCCGTCGAGGTGCGCGGGATCGCCTCCACGAACTCGAACGCGTCCGGCACCCAGTAGGAATGCACCCGGCCTGCCAGGAACCCGCGCAGCTCGTCGGCGCTGGCGCGGGTGCCGTCCCGCAAGACCACCACCGCGAGCGGCCGCTCGACCCACTTGGGATGCGACACCGCGACCACTGCCGCCTCCTTCACCGCGGGATGGCCCATCAGGGCGTTCTCCACGGCGACCGAGCTGATCCACTCGCCGCCCGACTTGATCAGGTCCTTGGTGCGGTCGGTGAGGTTCAAGTAGCCCTGCCGGTCGATGGTGACCACGTCGCCCGTCTTGAACCAACCGTCCTTGGTCCAGCGGTCCTCCGACCCTTCCATGTCCGTGTAGGCGGAGGCGACCCAGGGACCCTGCACCTGGAGCTCGCCTTGCGTCTGGCCATCCCAAGGGACCTCGCGGCCGCTCTCGTCCACGGCGCGCACCTGCACCAGCCCGGCGGGCAGGCCCTGCTTGGCGCGGACGCGTACTTGCTCGTCGTAGGGAAGTCCGAGCATGCCCGCCTTCAGCCACGAGCAGGAGCCCAAGGGAGACATCTCCGTCATCCCCCAGGCGTGGACGAGCCGCAGCCCGTGCTTGTCGAAGCCGCGGATCAGGGCCTCCGGAGCGGCAGAGCCCCCGACGATCATCCGCAGCCCCGGCTGCAGCTTCCAGCGCTCCGGCTCCTTCTCCAGCGCATCGAGGATGCCCATCCAGATCGTGGGGACGCCGGCGGCCACGGTGACGCGCTCGCGCTCGAGGAGGTCGAGCAGGCTCTGCGCGTCGAGGTGCGGCCCGGGAAAGACGAGCTTCGCGCCGGAGAACGCGCAGCCGTAAGGCAGGCCCCAGGCATTGACGTGAAACATCGGCACGACCGGCAGCAAGGTCTCCGAGTTGCGCAGGGCAAGCCCGTCGGACATGGTGGTGAACATCGTGTGCAGGACCGTGGACCGGTGCGTGTACACGACCCCCTTCGGTTTGCCGGTCGTGCCCGACGTGTAGCAGAGGCCGCACGGGTCCCATTCGTCCAGCTCCGGCGGGTCGAACCTGCCCCCGGCCGAGCCCAGGAAGGACTCGTAGTCGGCGCATCCGGCGGGCACCTCCCGCGGCGTGTGGCGGACCACGATGATCTTCTCGAAGGGCGCACGGGCCTGGAACTTGTCGAGCAGCGGCAGGAGCACGTCGTCGACCACCAGGAACCGATCGTCCGCGTGGGTCGCGATGTACGCGAGGTCGTCGGGGGAGAGGCGCAGGTTGAGCGTGTGGACCACGCCGCCGGCGAGCGGCGCGCCGAAGTACGTCTCCAGGTGCTGCGCATGGTTCCACATCAGCGTCGCGACGCGATCGCCCTTGCGCAGTCCCGCGTTGAGGAGCGCCCCTGCCAGCGCGCGGGCGCGTCCGATCACGGAGCCCCAGGTGGTCCGATGCAGCGCGCGATCCGGCTGCCGCGAGACCACCTCGGAGTCGGGGAAATAGCGCGCCGCGCGATCCGCCAGGAGCCGGACCGTCAACGGGAATTCCATCATTGTTCCGCGCATCCAGGCACCCCCTTGGCCGGCCAGTGTACTCCGGGGTAGGCGGAAGAATCGACCCCACCGGCCCAGGATTCCCTTGGACTTCCGCCGCCAGACGGGTTAGACGACGCCTCGCCGCTGCAGCGACAGCGGTCTCGCGGCAGTCCGCCGCGAGCACACGAAAGAAGTGCATCGAAAATGGCAACCGGTACCGTGAAGTGGTTCAACGACGCGAAGGGATTCGGGTTCATCGTGCAGGACAACGGCGGACCCGACGTATTCTGCCATCACACTGCCATCCAGGCCGAGGGGTTCCGCACGCTGGCCGAGGGACAGAAGGTGGAGTTCGAGACCAAGAAGGGGCCCAAGGGCCTGCAGGCGGCGAACGTCAAGCCGATCGCCTGACGGCCGCAGGAAGGCAGTAGGATGGAGCCCGGCCTGGACGAAGGGGCCGGGCTTCGTTCGTTCGGGAGGCTTCACTCGTGCAGACGCGCTCGAACAAGCGACAGAAAGAGCTGGCGCGGAAGGAAAAACAGCGCGCCAAGCAGGAGCGCCGCGAGGAGCGCAAGCGCGAGCGCGACTCCCGGCCTCCGCGCAGCGAGGGCGTGGAGGATCCAGACCTGGCGGGGATCGTCCCCGGCCCGCAGCCGCGGTCGGAGGACGAGGAGCCGCCCGCGACGGACTAGCCCTCCGCGGCGATGGCCGCCTCGGTCGCCCGGAGCAGCGGCTCCGCGGACACGGGCGCTCCCGTGGCGTGCTGCATCCACAGGTCGGGAGTGACCCGCCCGAATGACGCGACCCGCTCGAACTCGGCGCCGAAGCGCGGTCCGCGCAGCTTCTCTTCCAATTGGAAGGCGATCAGGTGCCCGATCGGGTAGTCGGGCAGGTACAGGAACGCGCTGACCATGTGCGAGTAGATGCCGAGGAGCGGCGAGTCCTTCCCGCCCAACACGGGCTCGTAGTAGCGGTTCCACAGGTCGCGTGCGATGCCGACCGTCGCCACGCGCAGCTCCTCCGGCCCGGCGTCCGGGTGCGCGTACATCCAGCGCCACACCGCCATGTCGAGCAGCGCCACCCCGCTGATCTCCCAGGTCGCCCAGAAATCGTTGAGCACCCGCAGCCGTTCGGTCCGCTCGTCGGGCTTGGACAGGCCGAGCAGCTCCAGGTCCCGGTTCTGGAAGGTGAAGGCGAGGGCTTCGGTGAAGGCGGTGTTGGGCACTCCCTGGAGCAGCGTGTGGTCCACCTCGTACAGCGAGCAGATCTGCTCGACGTTGTGCCCCATCTCGTGGATCGCGATGTTGTAGCCTTTGTAGTCCATCCCGTCGGGGTTCACCCGCGTGCGCAGGTGCGGGTCGTCGCCGCGCCGCGCCGATCCCAGCGCGTGCCCGGCCCCGCGCGCCGGGTCGACCACGATGTGCGAGTCGAAGTAGCGCGCCTTTTCAGACGAGAAGCCCAGGCCCTCCAAAAGGCGCGGGATGTCCTTCTTGTAGGCGGCGGGCGTGGGGTACTTCGCGCGGGTGATGCGCGACAGCTCCGCCTCGGGGTATTTCGCGCGCGGCAAGAAGCCGCTGTACCAGACGTCCTGCGGCTCGAGCGGGCGGCCCAGCCGCTTGCGGATCAGCGCGGCGACGCGCGGCACCAGTGGAGAGCGCGCGATGCTCTCCAGGAGGTCCTTGACGCGCGCCTCCGGAATCTCTCGATCGAACTGGAAGCGGCGGTCGATCTCGGTGGGCGCGAGCGGCGAGTCCGCGTCGGTGCGCCGCGCGGCGTGGAAGTCCTCCAGGATGACCGCGTACCTCTTGTCCTCCTCGCGATCCCGCGCCGCCACCGCCTGCGCCGTCCGCTTCCCCTGCCGGCCCATCTGCTCGGTCTCGATCTCCTCCGCCGGCGCGGCGGTCACCCGGCCCGTGTCGACGAACCAGTCCAGGCGCGGATCGTCGATCACGGCGCGCGGGATGGTCTGGGAGACGATCTGCTCCATCACCTGCCGGATGAGCCGCTGCCGGGCAAGGCCCAGCGCCTCGTCCGGCTCGGCGTACTCCGCCTTGATCTGGTCGCGCAGGTTCCAGTGGCTGATCAGCCGCACCCCCTTGGGGAACAGCCGCTTGCCGTCGCGGTCCAGCACGTGGTGCATCCACAGGTTGTACCCGGCGACGTAGGCCTCCGCGGTCGCCGACGCGCGCGATCGCGCCTGCGCCGCCTCCGCGCTGGGCCGCAGGGCGAAGCGCCGGGTGAGGCGAACCGCGGCCCACTCCTCGCGCGACCACTTCACTCCCTGCGCAAGCATCTCGTCCAGCGTGGGCAGCGGGAAGTTCAAGAGGGCGATGAAGGCCAGCTTGGACTGGAAGAGGTCCTCGGAGGAGTGGGCAGACAGGTCGAGCCCCGCGAACTCCTCGTCGATGGGCAGCTCGGGTCCCAGCTCCAATTCGCTCCACCGGCGCAGCTCGCGGCCCATGTCCACGAAGTACCCGTCCACCTGCTCCAACGCGTACTCGAATCGGCCCAGCAGCGCCGTGAGCTTGCGCGGGTCGGACTCGAACCACTGCTCCACGAAGTAGCGGCGGGCGCGGTCGTCGCCATCCTGCGGCCGCCACATCGCTGCGACCTGCCGGAGCCCCCGCTCGATCCGCTGCCGCTGCGCTTCGCCGTGCTTTTTCACCAGGAGCTCCACCAGCTCGCGATCGTTGCTGCTCTGCGGCCAGCCCGGCAGCGTGCGCGACCCGAGCTGGCGGTCGCTGGGCGTCACCGCGCGCTCGCGGGCGTCGGGAGGTTCGGTGGCGTTGGGCGGTTTGAAGGAAGCACAGGCGGCCAGCAGCACGGCAGGTAGGGCTTTGCGCATGGGGGCGGGCTTGTAGCATGCAAGGGCGCCGATCTGATGACAAACGATTGCACCGCAGAGAGCGCAGAGGACGCTGAGTTGTGCTGGGGAAGACGAAAACTCCGCGCTCTCTGCCTCTGCGTCCTCTGCGGTGCAATGTCTTGGAATAGCTGACGTCTTCGGCGGGAGGATGCCCGAGGTCCGCGTTACCCCCGACTGCCTCCCCCTGAGAAGCAGTGAAGACGGACGGCGTTCTTCCTCGGAGGTGGGGTTCGAGTCGATCCGCATAGCTCGCGAGGCGAAGAAGTGACGAATCATGAGCGCGCAGCGCTGGCGCGCGCTTGCTTAGTGCAGAGCCAGATCTTGATTCGGCAGATATTACCCCGACCTGGACCCCGACCCCGACCTCGACCTGGACCCCGACTCGACCTAGAAAGACCCTCCATGCCCCGCTACATCCACGGCGAGACGGACCCGGCCGAGGTGGCGCGCCTGGAGACCCAGGCCCGCTTCCTCTCCCGGTGGATCCTCGACGGGGTCGAGGTGGGCCCCTTCGCGCGCCTGCTCGACCTCGCCTGCGGCACCGGAGCCATGTCGCGCCGGCTCCGCGCCCGATTCCCCGACGCCAAGCTGGTCGGCTCCGATCTGTCCCTCGACCAGCTTCGCGCCGCGCGCGACATCCAGATCCGGTTGCGCGATCCGATCCCGCTGGTGCAGTGCACTGCCGCCGCCATGCCTTTCCCCGACCGCACCTTCGACGCCGTGCACGCCTCCTGGCTGCTCGAGCATGTCGCCGGCCAGGACGTGGTGCCGATCCTCCGGGAAGCCCGCCGCGTGCTGCGGCGCAACGGCACGCTGTACCTTTGCGAAGTCGAGAACGACAGCCTGTTCCTCTGGCCGCGCCAGCCGCTCGCCGAGGAGGCGTTCGCCGCGCTGTGGCAAGTCCAGTCGGCTGGCGGCGGCGACCCGATCATCGGCCGCAAGCTCAACGGCTTGTGCGCCGCGGCGGGCTTCTCGCAGATCGAGGTCCTGCCGACCACGTTGCACATGCACGCGGGCTCGCCTGCGGGATACCTCCACAGCGCCTTGCACGAGTTCGGCGAGATCCTGCGCAGCGCGCAGGAATCGCTCCCCGCGCGGCTGCGCGGCAAGGTAGACGAAGCCATCGGGCAGCTCACCTCCATCGAGCACGTCCCGGAAGGCTCGTTCACGTACACGATGTTCCGCGCTCGCGCCCGGCCTTGAAGGCAGCTCGCCGGGAGCGCCGCGCCCGGCGCGGGAGCGCCGGCGGAGCGCACGGTTTGACCCGCGGAGGCCACATTTGATACCGGATCCGGGCCGGCCGACCGGGCCGGCAAAAACACCGGGCGGGGGGACCGCCCGCTAGCAAAGAAGGTCTTCGACATGGCGCAGGGTACCGTGAAATGGTTCAACGACAGCAAGGGCTACGGCTTCATCTCGCAGGAGGGCGGCGAGGACGTATTCGTCCACCACACCGCGATCCAGATGGACGGGTTCCGCTCGCTCTCGGAGGGTGACAAGGTCGAGTTCGAGGTGGCCAAGGGCCCGAAGGGGTTGCAGGCGCAGAACGTCCGCAAGCAGTAGCCCTCATTCCGTAGCGGCCCTGTGCCGCGAGGGGGAAAAAAGAAGGCCGTCCGCTCCGGCGGGCGGCCTTCTCGCTTCGGGGGCGCGATCTCGAACCGCCCCCCTCGACTTCGACTTCACCCTCTCTCTCTCAATCGCGGTCGCCATCGTCGTCGCGGCGTGGGGGCAACACTTCGAAGGTGAAGTTGTCGCCGTGCTGCTGGGTCCAGAACCAGCGCCAGCCGTCGCGGAAGACGTTCGGGACCTTCGCCCCGAGGATCCCGCGAACCGAGGGGTCGCCGTCGGAGACGTGGGGGCCGGTGATCTCGTTGTCCCCGTCGTTCTTTCCGAAGCCGCCGTTGGCGGAGTCGATGGTGGCGGAGGGGTCGCGTCCCTGCGCCAGCCAGCGAGCGGGCTGGGCGCCGGTCGAGTAGTCCACCTCGACGTCGAACACGTAGCCGGAATCGAGCGCGTTGCGCTGCGTGTGCAGCGTGTCGCCCGCGTCCTCCACCGCCAGGAGCAGATTGCGGGAGAGGAACTGCACGTTGTCGAGCCCGGCGACCGCCATGCTTCCCTCGAAGAGGAGCGAGAGGCTTCCCTGGTTCGCGGACGGCCCCGGCTGGACCAGCTTGAAGAGCGAGGTCCAGCCGCCCGCCGCGCAGGTGCCCGGCGCACCGCCGCCGTTCTCGGGGCTGGTGGCGTTGGTGTCGCCGGTCTCGTCGAAGAAGAACTCGCCGAATCCGGTGCCGGGGCGGAACACGCCGTTCTCCGGCCGCTTGAAGGGCGTTCCGTGAGCTGCCTTCGCCGCCAGGTTCGCATTGAAGGGGGCAGTGCCCTGCACGGCGGTGTCGTGGATCGTCACCCAACTGGTGCGGAACGTCTTCCCGAACGTGCGCAGCGCCACCTGGTCGGGAGCGCAGAGCGCGGCCTGCGACTCGAAAGTGACCGGCTGGCCCGCGTCGTTCAACACCTGGAGGACCTGCAGCTTCCCGTCGTGGAGATCGCCAGGCCGCCTGGGCACGTATCGATAGATGAAGCTGTTCGGCTGCCGGGCGGTGGTCCCCGCCTTGTTCGGACCGCCGATGTCCTCCACGATCCAGATGTTGCCGTCCGAGTCGTTCTGGATGCCCTCGTAACCGCCGCGGCCCAGCGCCCCGGAGACGTCCTCCACCTCGGAGGGGAAGGTCGCGGTGGCAGCGTAGGTGGGCGCGTTCGCGTTCTCGGTGGTGAACAGCAAGCGCTGCGCGAACGGGTCCCAGGTCGAGCCGTCGGTGTTGGCGAGCGTCGCGCCCGTCCGGTCGTGGGTCGCCATCAGCGTCACCCGGTGCGCCGAATCCGCATCGAGGTTGATCCGGGTGATGTACCCGAGCCGTTTGCCCGCCGCGTCCGCGGCGGAGGCCTCGTGCCCCTGGAAGAGGAAATGCGTTCCGTAGTCGTAGAGCGGATCGGCGCCCTTCTGATCTTTCAGGACCAGGTAGGTGTTCTTGTCCGGCTCGGTCTTCTGGGCTTCGGTCGGAGTCGCGCGCGTGCCGGGCACCATCTGCGGCAGGCGAGCGTCGTCGGGGCTCGGCGTGTCGTTCTCGTAGCCGTACCATCCGACGATCCCTGCCGGGTTCTCCAGGGCCGTGGAGCCCTGGGCCTGGATCAGCTGGCGGAGCTCCGGCGAGAGCCGCGGCGCCGGAGCGTAGCCGGCCGCCTTCGGATTCGGCGTGGGAACGTTGGTGAGGGACGGCCCCGAGGATCGGGAATCGGCGGCTGCAGCGGTGACGATGGCGGCAATGCCTGCGCCGACGAACGGCGCGAGGACGCGACGCTTCATGATCTCCTCCTTCGGGAGTGGTGAGGCCGCGCATGCTACCGATCGTCCGTCCGACCATCGGCCAAGCCTTTGCCACGAACGAGTGACAGTTGCGTGACCAGCCGCCGCCGCCGGGATTCCTAGGCTTTGCGGCGCCGCAGCCGGGCCGTCAGATCGAGGTGCTGCTCCGGCAGGTCGATCTCCTCCAGGCGCCTGCCGTGCGCGGAGAGGAGATCGCTCCGGGTCAGCATTCCGATCACCTTGCGCGGATCCTTCCGCGACACCACCGGCAGCCGTCCCACCCCTTCGCGCACCATGTGGTCCGCCGCTTCGCGCAGGGTGCTGTCCTCGTACGCCACCGCCGCGGGCCGGCGCACCAACTCGCCCACCCGCCGCGAGCCGGGGTGCGCCGGGTCGAGCAGATCGCGGCGGGTGACGACCCCTTTGAGCTGCCCGCGCGCGTCCACGACCGGGAAGCCCTGGTGCGCGTGGTCCGGGGAGCGTGCCAGCATCCGGGAGCGGACGGTGTCGAGCGGCTCGTCGGCGGCGAGCGACACCACCGGGCGGGAGGCTGCCGTCCCCGCCTGGATCTGATCGAGGAAATCGGCCGCGTACTCTCCCGGGACGCGCACGCCCCGGCGGGCGATCTTCTCGGTCATGATGGTGTTGCGCATGAACAGGCAGGAGATGAGGAACGCCGCGCTGCAGCCGCCGAGCAGCGGCAACAGGCCCAAGGGCTGGCGGGTCGTCTCGAAGGCGAAGATCACCGAGGCGAGCAGCGCGCGCGACGCTCCGGCGAACATGGCCGCCATGCCCACCAGCGCGCCGATGCGCACGTCGATCCCGAGGTGGGGGGCGGCCGCCGCGGCTCCCGCCGCGAGCGCGCCGCCCAGCCCTCCCCCGATGGTGAACAGAGGCGCCAGCGTGCCGCCCGAGGTGCCGCTGCCCAAGGAGACGCACCAGGAGAGGAACTTGAGCGAGCTGAGCACCAGCATCGCCTGCAGGGTGAAATCGGCGGAGAGGATGTGGTCGATGTTGTCGTACCCCACCCCCAACGTGCGCGGGGCGAAGTAGCCGACCACGCCCACCGCCACGGCGCCGATCGCGGGCCACCACATCCAGTGCACGGGAAGGTGCTCGAAGGCGTCCTCCACGGCGTAGACCGCCCGCGTGACCAGGACCGAGACCACGCCGATCACCGCGCCCAGCACCACGTAGGTGGCCAGCGCGGCTTCGTGCGGTTGCACCAGGTTGGGCATGGAGAACGCAGGCGTAGTTCCCGCGAACGCGATGCGCACGCCGGTCGCGGTGGCCGCGGCGAACGCCACCGGGATCACCGAGCGGGGGCGCAGCTCGAAGAGGAGCAGCTCCACGGCGAGGAGCACCGCGGAGACCGGGCTGCCGAACGTCGCCGCCATCCCCGCCGCGGCGCCGGCGGCGAGCAGCGTCTTCCGCTCTGCCGCGGTGGTGCGCAGCACCTGGCCCACCAGCGAGCCGAGCGCGCCGCCGGTGGCGATGATCGGTCCTTCCGCGCCGAACGGCCCGCCCGTCCCGATGGCGATCGCGGCGGACACGGGCTTGAGCAGCGTGATGCGGGCCGGGATGCGGCTGCGGTTGAGCAGGACCTGCTCCATCGCCTCGGGGATGCCGTGGCCGCGGATGGCCGCCGACCCGTAGCGCGCCATCAGGCCGACCAACAGGCCCCCCAGCACGGGCACCACCATGACCAGTCCCCCCAAGCGGTTGCCGGCGGGGCTCGCGTACGCCGCGCTGAAGCGGCCGTAGAAGGCGATGTTGGTGACCAGCCAGATCAGCCGGGTGAGGACCTGCGCGACGACGCCCGCCGCCAGGGCGATCAGCACCGCGAGCACGCTGACGAACAACACCCGCCTGTCGACCAGCGTACGCTCCGGCGGCACCCGCGCGGCTTCCAGCGTCGGGGCCAGCGAGGGGGCGACCGGGATTCCCTCGAGGGTGGCGCCGGTCACGACGTCATCGACGGGCATGCGATCTCCCGCGGGGCGAAGCGGCCCTGGTCCGAGGCAGGCCGCGGCGCGCCCGATCCTCGAAGAACATGGGCGGCGCTCCGCCGGGAAGCTGCATCCGATCGACGACCTCGGCCAACCCGGAGGCGAGCCCGAGCCGCTGGCCGGCAGGAAGCTGCCGCACGGCCTCGATCAACCGGTCCTGCAAGAGCGGCGGGGCGGTGGACACGACGGCCCGCCCGCGGGCGCTGAGCTGAAGGTCGGTCCGCCTCCGGTCCGTGCGGGACTGCTGGCGGGTGACCAGGCCCGCATCGGCCAGGCGCTGCACCACCGCCGAGACGGAGCTCTGGTGGGTGAGCGTGCGCTCCGCCAGCTCCGAGACGGAGCGCGCCAGCCCGGCCGCGAGTTGCTGCAGCACGAACAGCTGCGCCCCCGAGATGCCCACCTTCCGCTCGGCCTCGCGGGACGACTCGCGCAGCGCGCGGACGATGCGCCGGACGCAGTCCAGCACCACCCGGACGGGCTCGGCAGATGCATGGGATCCCATGGATTTCCCTCTTTAATGGATGGAGAACGCCCGCGCAAGCTTCCAGGTCCTCCAGCCGGCCGACGTCCCGCTCGCTCCCGCCCGGTTGGTCGATCGACGGCATGGAGCGCTCAATCCAGGTACCGCCGCGCAGGCGCGAGGGATGCAACCTTCCAGGCTGCGCGGCATCAAAAAGGTCCGCGTTCGGGAGCGCAGGGCAGGCTGAACGGGCGTAGCGCCGCTGGCTTGCCTTCAACCCCATTTCGGGGTAGGGAGCGCGGCCCTTCAATCACGGGGTCCGCGTGGAAATTCGCGCTCCCGCGGCGCTTGTTCCAGACTGCATTTCGGGAAGGGCAGAGACAGACGTGGCGAACATCGACCTCATCCGCAACATCGGGATCTCGGCGCACATCGATTCGGGCAAGACGACCTTGTCCGAGCGTATCCTCTACTACACCGGGCGGATCCACCAGATCCACGAGGTGAAGGGGAAGGACCAGGTCGGCGCCAAGATGGACTCGATGGAGCTGGAGCGGGAGAAGGGCATCACCATCCAGTCCGCCGCCACGTACTGCGAGTGGGATCCCACCGACGCCGCGCGCGAGACCCACAACATCAACATCATCGACACCCCCGGACACGTCGACTTCACCATCGAGGTGGAGCGCGCGCTGCGCGTCCTCGACGGCGCGATCCTGGTGCTCTGCTCGGTCTCCGGGGTGCAGTCGCAGTCGATCACGGTGGACCGCCAGATGCGGCGCTACAAGGTCCCGCGGCTCGCCTTCATCAACAAGATGGACCGGGCCGGCGCCAACGCCTTCCGCGTCACCCACCAGCTGCGCGAGAAGCTGAACCACAACGCGGTGCTGATGGAGCTGCCCATCGGCGCCGAGGACAAGTTCCAGGGCGTGGTGGACCTGGTCACCATGAAGGCCCATTACTACGACGGCGAGAACGGCGAGAAGGTCCGCACCGAGGAGATCCCGGCCGACCTGCTCGAGCAGGCCAAGTCCCTGCGGCACGACCTGATCGCGGCGGTCGCGGACTTCGACGAGAAGCTCACCGAGCTCTACCTCGAGGACAAGGAGCCCGCGGTGGAGGACATCCGCCGGGCCGTGCGCGCCGGCACCCTCCAGCTCAAGCTCACCCCGGTGTTCGTCGGGTCCGCCTACAAGAACAAGGGCGTGCAGCACCTCCTGGACGGCGTGGTCTACTACCTGCCGAACCCCAAGGAAGTGACCAACGAGGCGCACGACCAGAGCAAGGACGAGGAGAAGGTCGTCCTCGAGTCGCGCCCGGACAAGCCGTTCGTGGGGCTGGCCTTCAAGCTGGAAGACGGGCGCTACGGACAGCTCACCTACCTGCGGGTCTACCAGGGCAAGCTCGCCAAGGGCGACTTCATCGTCAACAACCGCGACGGCAAGAGGGTCAAGGTGCCCCGCCTGGTCCGCATGCACGCCGACGAGATGCACGACATCGATCGGTGCGAGGCGGGCGACATCGTGGCGATGTTCGGCATCGACTGCGCCTCGGGCGACACGTTCACCGACGGCACGGTGAAGTACACGATGACCTCGATGCACGTGCCGGACGCGGTGATCTCGCTGGCCATCGCTCCCAAGGAGAAGTCGGCCGCCGCCAACTTCTCCAAGGCGCTGAACCGCTTCACCCGCGAGGACCCGACCTTCCGCGTCCACCGCGACGAGGAATCCGGACAGACCATCGCCTCCGGCATGGGCGAGCTGCACCTCGAGATCTACATGGAGCGGATCAAGCGCGAGTACGGCTGCGAGGTGACCGTCGGCCAGCCGCAGGTCGCGTTCCGGGAGACCATCCAGCAGCGGGGCGAGTTCGCCTACACCCACAAGAAGCAGACCGGCGGCTCAGGCCAGTTCGCCCGGGTGGCCGGCTACCTGGAGCCCCTGCCGCCCGACTCCGTCGAGGCGCAGGAGTTCGTCGACGACGTGGTGGGCGGCGCCATTCCGCGGGAGTTCATCCCCGCCGTGGAGAAGGGCTTCCTGGAGGCGGTCAAGAAGGGGTCCCTGATCGGCTTCCCGGTGGTCGGCGTCCGGTACGTGGTGAACGACGGCCTCGCCCACGCGGTCGACTCCAGCGAGCAGGCCTTCAAGACCGCCGGGCTGATGGCCTTCCGCGAGGGTTACGAGAAGGCCAAGCCGGTCATCCTCGAGCCGATCATGAACGTCGAGGTGCAGGCGCCGGAGGAGTTCCAGGGCGCGGTGGTCGGCCAGCTCAACCAGCGCCGCGGCGTGATCCAGTCCACCGAGACGGTGGAGAGCTACATGGTGGCCACGGCCCACGTACCCTTGAGCGAGATGTTCGGGTACTCGACGGACCTCCGCTCGGCCACGCAGGGCAAGGGCGAGTTCTCCATGGAATTCGCCAAGTACCAGCCGGTGCCGCGCGCGACGCAGGAGCAGATGATCAAGGAATTCCGCGAGAAGCAGGCGGCCGCGAAGAAGTAACACGCCACTGCGTTGTCGAAGGTACCACGCTGGTGACGTTAAGATGGCCGTCCGATGACAGGAACGATCCGGCCCGGCGAAGTGGTCGAGGCAGAACCCCTGCCGCCCTTCCCGGAGCGCAGCATCGGGGCGCTGGTCCGTTCGCGCGCCGAGCGGTTCGGCGACAAGGACGCGGTGCGCTTCCGCACCCGCAGCGGACGATGGCAGGAGCTGTCGTTCCGCCAGCTCGACTACTTCTGCCGGGTCTCGGCCGCCGCGCTCGCGGAGCTGGGTGTCCGCCGCGGGGACACGGTCCTCATCTGCGCGCCGAACGGCGTGGCGGTCCTGGTAGCGGAGCTGGCCCTGCTCTCCCTGGGCGCGGTGAGCGCGCCGGTCTACTCGGAGTACTCGCCGGATCTGCTCGCGCATTGCGCGCGCGACTGCGGAGCCAAGATCGCGCTCTGCGGGACCGCCGTGCAGCAGCACAAGCTCTCCCGGGCTGCGTCGCTGGAGCAGCTCGTGGTCCTCGACGAGCAGGCCCTGCCCGGCGCCCTCAACGCGGTGAGGGTCCTGGACGAGGTGCGGCAGCTTCCCGAGGAGGAGCGCGAGCGGCGCCTCGCGGCGGTCGAGGAAGCCTGCGCCTCGGTGCGGCCCGAGGACCCTGCCTTCCTGCTCTACACCAGCGGCACCACCGGCCGGCCCAAGGGGGTGGAGCTGACCCATGGGAACGCGCTCTCCCAGCAGGCCGCCATCGCCCAGGTGTGGGACGTCTCCTCGCGCGACGTCTTCCTCTCGTACCTGCCCTGGCACCACTGCTTCGGAGGGCTCTTCGAGCGCCTCATGGCCCTGTGGACCGGGGCGCTCCTGGTGATCGACGACAGCCGCGGCCGCGACCTGGACAAGCTGCTCGCCAACTTCCGCGAGGTGAAACCGACCGTCTATTTCAGCGTGCCGCGCGTCTACCAGGCCCTGATCGCGCGGGCGCGAGCCGACGCGGAGGCGCGGAAGGGGTTCTTGCACCCCGGCCTCCGCCTGGTGTTCACCGCCGCCGCGCCGCTCCCGGCGCCCGCCTACCGCTTCTTCGAGGAAGCCGTGGTGCCGGTGCACGAGGGCTGGGGGCTCACCGAGACCTCGCCGTGCGCGACCCTGACCCGCCCCGGGGAGCCGCGCGAGTCCGGCGTGGCGGGATGGCCGCTGCCGGGTACCGCAGTCCGGCTCGAGCGCGTGGAGCAGGCCGATCCGCCGCAGGGCGAGGTCCTGGTCCGCGGGCCGCAGGTGATGCGCGGATACCGCAATGCTCCCGAGGAGACCGCCCGCGTGCTCCGCGACGGCTGGCTGCGCAGCGGAGACCTGGGCGAATGGACCGAGCACGGCCTGCGCGTGCGCGGCCGGGTGGACGGCGTGTTCAAGCTGGAGAACGGCGAGAAGGTCTCCTCCGCGGTGGTCGAGGCCCGGCTGCTCGCGTCCACCCCGCTGCTCGAGCAGGCGGTGGCCCTCGGCGACGGACAACCCTTCACCACCGCGCTCTGCTGGCTGTCGGTCGCTGCGGTCAGGTCGTGGGCCGAGGCGAGCGGGCTCGCGCCGGAACCCGGCGAGCTGCCCTTCGTCCCGGAGCTGCGGCGCGCGTTGACCGAGGTCCTGCAGGCGGCAAACGCGCTCGCGCCCGTCCCCTACGAACGGGTGCGGCGCGTGGCATTGCTGGCGTCCCCTCCCTCGCTGGAGACCGGCGAGCTGACCCCGACCCAGAAGGTGGTGCGCACGGCGGTGATGCGGCGTCACGCGCAGCTGATCGAAACGACGCGCGAGGGCTCTCCTCACCCGGCGGTGTTGGAGATCGAGCGCCGCGGCGACGCCTTCAGCCAGGCATGAGCGGAACGTGAGCGTCCTGATCAACTTTCTGGTCCTGATGACCTTGCTGTTCGGCGGCCTCGCCCAGACGGCGAAGCTGCCCCCGCGCATCGCCTGGAGCATCGCCATCGGCTGCGCCGTGGTCGCAATGACGCTCGCGGTCGTTCGCTACTCCCGTTCCCGGAAGCAATAGCCGCCAGCCGCCAGCCAAATTCAGTGCAGCTGGCTGACAGATCAATCTAGCTCGAAACCGATCGGCTTCTCCGGACCGAACCAGAACCGCACCGCCTGCTTGTCCACTTCGTAGATCCGCTTCGCCGCGTCTCCGGGGACCACCGCGTGCTCGGGGTTCCCGGGATCCTCCACCACGGCCGCGGCGCCGCTCTCCAAGAGCCTCGCGGTCTCCGGCGACACGGCCACCCGGCCGACCTTTCCGCTGCGCTTGACGAAGTGGAAGTTCACCTCGCCGGGCGGCTCCCGCACCCGGTTCTTGTCCACCAGCTGCCGCAGCCGCAGCGCGCGCTCCGACTGCTGCCGCGCCTCCGCCTTCTTCGCCGCTTCCTTGCGGCGCTCCTCCGCCAGCTCCGCCTCGCGCAGCGCGAACGCCTCGCGCCGCTGCCGCTCCTCCTCGGAGAGCGACTGCTGCTTCTGCTGCACCGTGCCCTGCGGCTTTGCGGCCTTGCGATCCGCTTCCTTGGCTTGCTTCTCGCTGACCAGGCCCGCCTTGAGCAACTTGTCGCGCAGGTTCTGCATGGCGCGTATTCTACCCTGCCGTGCGCGTGGTGTTCGTCGAGCAGCCTGGCAGCCTGCCCGCGCCGCCCGACGGCCGCGTGGCGGTGCTCGACGTGGCCTTCGCCGGAGGGGATAACTTCGAGAAGGTGACCGTGCCGTTCCTCGACGCCCTGGGGGATCGACTCGCGGTCTGGATCGATCACCACGAGCATCCCGTCGGGTGGGCGCGGGTCCGCGGCGATCCGCGCTTCCGCCTGGTCCCCAACCGCGATGCGCACGCCTGCCCCGAGCTGGTGACCCCCGACGTGGTGGAGCGGGCCGGTCCGGTGGATGCGATCGTCGCGCACGCGGACCTCGACGGACTCTTGTCGGCGGTGAAGTTCCTGCGCAAGGGCGAGCCACCCTGGCCGGAGGCGGACGAGGACGCGCGCGCCGCGGACAGCCCCGGCCGCGGACATGCGCTGTCTTCCTTCGGACGGCTCCTGTTGGAAGCTCTCGACGAAGCGGGGAGCACCCTGCGCTCCAAGGCCCGCGAGTCGCTCCGGCAGGAGCTCGTCCTTGGGCTGAGCCGGGCGCCCGAGCCGCTTCCGCCCAAGCTGCGAAAGCGGCTGCAGGACCTCCAGCGCGCCCACGCGGAGACCCTCGCGCCGGTCGACGAGCTCGCCGCCTCCGCCCGCGAGGAAGCACGCGGAGTGCTGGTCGTGCGCGTCCCCAAGGACCTGGGGCGGCCGGTGAAGAAGGCTCTCTTGTCGCGGCTGGAGGCGCGGGCCCCCGTCGGCGTGGTGGTGGAGGGACGGGCGGTCACCGCGGCGACGTTCCGCGAGGACCTGGACCTCTCGCGCGTCGACGAGCTGACCGCCGGCCGGAGCGACTACCGCTTCACCCAGGTCGACGACCAGGGAAGGGCGATCGTGCAGCGGCTCGGCCGGCTGGTGGAGGAACAAGGGGGACGCGGTTAGAACTCCAGGGGTAGCCGGGCATCCAAAGGAGCGCCATGACGTTGCCTCTCTCCAGCCAGCCGGCCCCGCCGAAAGGGCCCGTGCCGCAGGGCGAGGCGCTCCTGCGCGGGATCGAGCGCCTGCGCAAGGAGCTGGACGCGGTGATCCTCGCCCACTACTACCAGGACGCGGAGATCCAGGACATCGCGGATTTCGTGGGCGACTCGCTGCAGCTCTCGCAGCAGGCGGCCGCCACCAAGGCCAAGGTGATCGTCTTCTGCGGCGTTCACTTCATGGCCGAGACGGCCAAGATCCTGAACCCCGACAAGCAGGTGCTGCTCCCCGATCTGGACGCCGGCTGTTCCTTGTCCGACCGCTGCCCGCCGGAGGAGTTCGCCCGCTGGCTCGAGCAGTATCCCGGCCACAAGGTGGTCAGCTACATCAACTGCTCCGCCGGCGTGAAAGCGCTCTCGGACGTGATCTGCACCTCTTCCAACGCGGAGAAGGTGGTGCGCAGCTTCCCCGCCGAAACGCCGATCGTCTTCGCGCCGGACCGGCACCTGGGCGCCTGGGTGCGCAAGAAGACCGGCCGCGACCTGGTGCTCTGGCCGGGCTTCTGCATCGTGCACGAGCAGTTCACCGAGCGGCAGCTGACCAAGCTGAAGGTGCGCCATCCCGAGGCGAAGCTCATCGCGCACCCCGAATGCGAAGAGTCCGTGCTGGCGATGGCCGACTACGTCGGATCCACGCGCGGGCTGCTCGAGCACGTGAAGACGAGCCCCGCGAAGAGCTTCATCGTCGCCACCGAGGTGGGCATCCTGCACCTGATGCAGAAGGCGCGGCCCGACGCCGAGCTGATCCCCGCGCCGCCCAGCTCGGGCTGCAACTGTGCGATCTGCCCCTACATGCGGCTCAACTCGCTGGAGAAGGTCTACCTGTGCATGCGCGACCGCGCCCCGGAGATCACGCTTCCGGAGGAGCTGCGGCTGCGCGCCCTCGCGCCTGTCCGTCGGATGCTCGACCTGTCCGCCTGAGGTCGCTGCCCTTTTCTTGGAGCGCTCCCCGGTTCATGGCTACGTTCCGTGGCCGGAGGGCCCGTTCCCCCGGTCCCTCGCAGGACTAAGCCCTTCCGGGGCGAGGAGGACACCGTGCTGAAGTTCCCCACCTTCGGTGCCGCTTTCGCGATCGCGGCGCTCGCTGCAGCGCCCGCGCATGCGCAGTTCAAGGTCCGCCTGGGCGCCGAGACGATGGTGCTGAACCACATCAACAACCCGCCCGCGAGCGTGTCGTCGACGACCTGGCTGACGGACCAGTGGCGCCCGTCGATCGTCGGCATGCTCGGCTTCTACGTGCTCCCCTTCCTCTCCCTCGATGGCGAGCTGTCCGAGTCGTTCCAGACGAATCCGCCGGCCAACCAGAGCGGGCGCCTGGGCACCACCTTCAGCCTGGGAGCGACGCTCGAGCCGCCGCTCTTGCCGTTCTACTTGCGCGCGGCGTTCCCGCTGCACCTGGAGCCGTCTCCGTTCATCGCCAACATGCGGGCTGCCATCGGCACCCTGTTCGGCCCGCCGTTTGCCAAGCTCTACCTCGAGCTGGCCGCGGACTTCCCGCTGGGCGGCGGCAGCGGCGCGCCGGACTTCTTCAGCCAGCAGACGATCTCGGTCGGCGCGGGCCTGCAGCTGAACCTGTAGCGGGGAATGCCCGAGGACGGGGAACAGCCGCTCGCCCTCGTCCTCTCGGGGGGCGGCGCCCGCGGCGCCTACGAGGCGGGCGTCCTGCGGTACGCGCTCGGCAAGCTCGCCCTGCGCCGCGGCCGCTCCGCCGTTCCGCAGATCTTCTGCGGCACCAGCGTCGGCGCCATCAACGCCTGCGCGCTGGCGGCCCGGTCCAGGCTGCCCGACCTGGGGGTGCGCCTCCTCGCCGAGCGCTGGGAGTCGCTGCGGCTGGAGGACGTCTTCCAGCTCGGCTGGGGCGACCTGGCCGCGATCGCGCGGTGGCTCCTCGGGAAGGTGGGCCCGGACGGCGTCGGCTCGCTCCTCGACGCGCGCCCGCTGGCGGCGCTGGTGCGCGAGTTCATCCCCTGGCGGGAGCTGCACCAGAACGTGGCGGACGGCGGCGTGCGCGCCGTCACCCTCTCCGCCACCGACGTGGAGACCGGGCACACCGTCATCTTCGTGGAGAGCTGCGTCGACCAGACGCTGTACTCGACCGACGCCTCGGTCGAGTACGTCTCCGCGCGCCTCAAGCCGCAGCACGCGCTCGCCAGCGCGGCCATCCCCATCATCTTTCCCACCGTCCGGGTGGGCGGGCGGCTCTTCGTCGACGGCAGCGTGAGGCAGAACACCCCCATCTCCCCGGCCATCCGGATGGGCTGCGAGCGGGTGCTGGTGATCGGCCTGCGGGCCCACCCGCGCACCCTGCTCGCGCGCGCCTCGCGGCGGCAGGAGGCTGCCCAGCAGGAATCGCTCTCCTCGCCCCTGTACCTGTTCGGCAAGCTGCTCGACGCGCTGCTGCTCGACCGTATCGAGAACGACCTGGCCAACCTGCGCCGGGTGAACGCGGCGCTGCACGCCCTGACGCCGGTCATCCTGCAGGACCAGGAGGTCGCGCTGGCGCTGGTGGCGGCGGGCGGCTCGCTGCGGCCGGTGCGTGACCTGTTCATCCGGCCCAGCCAGGACCTGGGCAAGCTCGCGGCGGAAGTCCTCTCCAGGCCGGGGGTGCGGGCCAGGCTCTCCGGGCCCGCCGGGTACCTCATGCGGCGAGTCGGAGAGAACGCGGTGGCATCGGGAGACCCGTCGGACCTGCTCAGCTATCTGCTGTTCGACGGGGAGTACGCGAGGGAGCTGGTCGCGCTGGGGGAACGGGACGCGCACGAGGGGCGCGAGGAGCTGGAGGCCTTCCTCGGAGGCGCGTGAGCGGTAAGCGAGCGGCCGGGCGGACGGGCGGCCCCCGGAAAGAGCGAGCGCGAACATTCGATGAAAAGCGGCGTGCGCGTCTGCGTATCGCTACTCTATCCTGTCCGATTCGAGAGGGACGGGATGGTCTTGGAACAGGAGGCGGGTCCATGAGGCGGCGGGCGATGACCGCGCCGCAGCGGGGGCTCGCAGACGATCCGCTCTGGTACAAGGACGCCGTCGTCTACGAGCTGCGCGTCCGCTCGTTCATGGACTCGAACCGGGACGGGATCGGGGACTTCCGCGGGCTCACCGGGAAGCTCGACTACCTGCAGGACCTGGGAGTGTCGGCCCTGTGGCTGCTCCCCATCTGCCCCTCGCCGGGCAAGGACGACGGATACGACATCTCCGACTACACCGACGTCCACCCCGACATAGGCACCCTGGAGGACTTCAAGTTCTTCCTCGACGAGGCGCACCGCCGCGGGATCCGGGTGATCACCGAGCTGGTCCTGAACCACACCAGCGATCAGCACCCCTGGTTCCAGCGCGCCCGCCGCGCTCCGCCCGGCTCGCGGGAACGGAACTTCTACGTCTGGAGCGACACGCCGGAGCGGTACAAGGACGCCCGCATCATCTTCCAGGACTTCGAGCCGTCGAACTGGTCCTGGGACCCGGTGGCCCGGCAGTACTACTGGCACCGCTTCTTCTCCCACCAGCCGGATCTGAACTTCGACAATCCCGAGGTGCACGAAGCGATGCTGGGAGTGGTCGACTTCTGGTTCAACCTGGGGGTCGACGGGCTGCGCCTCGACGCGGTGCCCTACCTCTACGAGCGGGACGGCACCAACTGCGAGAACCTCCCCGAGACGCACGCCTTCTTGAAGAAGCTGCGCGCGCACGTCGACGCCCGCTTCAAGAACCGCATGCTGCTCGCGGAGGCGAATCAGTGGCCCGAGGACTCGGCCCGCTACTTCGGGAACGGCGACGAGTGCCACATGAACTTCCACTTCCCGATCATGCCGCGGATCTTCATGTCGATGCACATGGAGGATCGGCTGCCGATCATCGACATCCTGGCGCAGACGCCGCAGCTGCCCGCGGGAGCGCAGTGGGCCATCTTCCTGCGCAACCACGACGAGCTGACCCTGGAGATGGTCACCGACGAGGAGCGCGACTACATGTACCGCGCCTTCGCCCACGACCAGGCGATGCGCATCAACCTGGGCATCCGGCGCCGCCTCGCGCCGCTCCTGGGAAACGACCGCCGCGGAATCCAGCTGATGAACGGCCTCTTGTTCTCCCTGCCCGGCACGCCGGTCGTCTACTACGGCGACGAGATCGGCATGGGCGACAACGTGTTCCTGGGCGACCGCAACGGCGTGCGCACGCCCATGCAGTGGAGCGCCGACCGCAACGCCGGCTTCTCGCGCGCCAACCCGCAGCGGCTCATCCTTCCGGTCAACATCGACCCCGAGTACCACTACGAGTCGCTCAACGTGGAAGCGCAGCAGCAGAACCCCAACTCGCTGCTCTGGTGGACCAAGCGGCTGGTGGCGCTGCGCAAGCGTTTCCAGGCCTTCGGCCGCGGGTCGATCGAGTTCCTCTCGCCCGACAACCCGCACGTGCTGGCCTTCATCCGCCAGCACGAAGACGAGACCGTGCTGGTGGTGGCGAATCTCTCGCGCCGCGTGCAGTACGTGGAGCTGAACCTGGGCGCCTACAAGGGGCGCTCGCCGCTGGAGCTGTTCGGGCAGACCAGGTTCCCCGCCATCGGGGAGCTTCCCTACCTGCTCACCCTGGGCGCCCACGAGTTCTACTGGTTCTCGCTGGAGGAGCCGAAGGCCGCGGCCGACGTGGCGCGCGAGGCGGCGCACCAGCCGCTCGTCGTCGAAGCGCCGGCGCGGATGGAGGCGGCCGCGTCCGATCGGGCGCTGCTCGAACAGGTGCTGCCCGGCTACATCGAGGGACGGCGCTGGTTCGCCGGGCGCGGCCGCGAGATGTCGGCTGTGCGGGTGCTCGACATCCTTCCGCTGGGCGGCGTGCTTTTCGCCATCGCCCGGGTCGAGTTCACCCTGGGCGAGCCGGAGGACTACGCGGTGCCCCTGGCCGTCGAGACCGGCGACCGCGCCGCGCTCTTGCGCGAGCGGTCTCCGCAAGCCGTGATCGCCTGCTTGCGCGCGCCGGGGCGCACCGACGAGCCCACCGGCGTCCTGCTCGATCCCGCCGCGGACGCGCACTGGTCCATCGTCCTGCTCGAGGCGCTGCGCGAGCGGGCGCGCGGCACGGGGAGCCTGGGCCCCGTCTGGGCCGCGCTGCGCCAGGATCTCCCTGCGGGACCGCTCGAGCCGCGGCTGCCCCGGTCGGACCACCGCCACGCTTCGGTCGCGTACGGCGAGCACCTGGTGCTCAAGCTGTACCGCCGCCTGGGCGAGGGCGTGAGCCCCGAGCTGGAGCTGAATCGCAGCCTGTCGGAGCGCGCCCCCGAGGGGCTGGTGCCGCCGCTCTTCGGTGCCGTCGAATACCGCCCCGGCCGCTCGGAGCCGATCACGCTCGCCACTCTGCACGGCTGGGTCCGCAACGAAGGGACCGCCTGGGAATGGGCCCGCGACGAGCTGCGGCGCTTCTACGAGCGCGCGCTGGCCAGCGGACCCGACGTGCGCCCACCGCCGCGCCCCGCCGGCGCGACCCTGCTCGATCTCGCAGCGATGGAGCCGCCGCCGATCCGCGAGCTGTTCATCAGCTCGCTGGCCGGGGCGCGCCTGTTGGGACGGCGGACCGCGGAGCTGCACCTCGCGCTGGCCGGGGACGAGCGGCTGGGCACCGAGCCCTACTCCACTCTCGACCAGCGCTCCAACTACCAGACCAAGCGCAACCTGACCGGCAAGGTGCTGCGGCAGCTCAAGCTTCGCAGTCCCCGGCTCTCCGGGAAGCTCGCGGAGCTCGCCCGGAATCTGATGTCGCGCGAGGCCGCCCTGTACAAGCGGTTCGAGCCGCTCCTGGAGCGCCGGCTCACGGTGCGCAGGTGCCGCATCCACGGTCACTACCACTTGGGAAAGCTGCTCTACACGGGGAAGGACTTCGCGGTCCTGGATTTCGAAGGCGACTCGACCCGCCCGCTCGCCGAGCGCCGGCGCAAGCGCAGCGCCCTGCGCGACGTCGCTGCCCTGGTGCGCTCTTTCGAGTACGCCGCGCAGCTCGCGCTCCGCGACGCAGCCATCGTGCGCGAAGCGGACCGCACGGCCGCCGAGCCGTGGGCGCGGCTGTGGATGGTGTGGACGCCGGCCGCCTTCCTGGGATCCTACCTGGACGCCACCAAGGGCTCCGCCATCGTTCCGCGCGAACGCGCCGAGACCGAGATGCTGCTCGACACGCTCAACCTCGAGCTGGCCCTGGACGACGTCGGGGCCGAGCTGGACCGCCGCCCGGACTGGGCGACGATCGCGCTGCGCTCGCTCCAGGAGTCGCTGTCGTAGTCCGGAGCTCTCCTCTCGCGAATTCGCGCCAGGACGGATCGCGAAGTTCCACATCTGAGGAAGGAGTGGCGTGGATCTCCGTTTGCTTTTCGGGGAGCGGCCAAGCGTGGGAAGGCGACGAGTACAACTCGCATGGAACTCGGGCAGCAGTCGGGGACTCGAGGGCCAACCGGATTGACGCGGTGCGGCCCGTTCCGGAACTAGTGCGCCGCCACCTGGTTCGGCGGGCCGCAGCGCAGGCGTCCCAGGTCGTAGAGCGGACCCGCGGAACGGGGCACCTCGATGCGCACGGTGCAGGTGCCGCCGCGGAACCCGGCCGTCGCCGCGTAGCTGCCGACCGGCACCCCCTCCAGCCAGAACCGGCCTTCCGCGGAGATGGGGGAGACGAGGTCCTTCCCTCCAGCCGAGATCTGCAGCTCGCCGTAGGCCGGCGAGACGCCGCCTTCCAGCTCCAGCACTCCGGTCACACTCTGGATCCGGTGCACGTCGAACTCGACCAGCGCGCCGCCGCGATAGGGAGAAGCGACCAGCCTCTCGACCTTGCCCACCTCGTAGTCCATGGGCACGTCGCCGTCGCGGATGGAGAGCCGGTTGCCGTAGTACGGCAGGAGGTTCGGGATGAAGAGATCGCCCCGCGAGTCCGTGGTCCCCACTTCGACGTTGTTCAGGTACCCGCGCACTCCCGGAAGGCCGGGCACCCGCAGGACCGCGAATCCGTCCTGTACCGGCCGGGCGAGGAAGAGGCGGTCGCCGGCCAGCACCAGGGAGCCCGCGGCGCTCAAGCTGGAAGCGTTGTCCGGGCCGAAGCGCTGGAAGCTCGCCTCGTAGTGGCCGAACGGCGCGTTCGCCAGCACCTGGGCGCCGAAGTGGTCGGACGCGCCGCTGTCGCCCTGCACGATGTACCCGAGCCCGTCGCCGATCGGCAGGCCGCGTTGCACCGAGGCTGACGCGCTGTTGCCCCCCGTCTGCGCCGTGGCCGAAGTGTTCGCCACGGTCATCTCGTCGAAGCTGTAGACCAGCCCGGCGGTGGTCTGCAGCACGCCGTCCTGCCCCGGCGAGCGGCTCCGGCCGGCGGTGACGGAGAACGTCGCGCGCCGGCTCACGCGGATGTCGGCGCGCGCCTGCAACAGATCGTTCACGCCCGCGTCGCGCATGTAGGAGGCGCCGTAGTCGAGCGCAAGCGTCAGGCGGCCCATGGTCAGCGAGGCGAACGCGGACGCGTCCAGGAGCGGCCGGTCGGCCAGCGGATCCAACGCTGCGTTGGCGTAGCGAGGGGTCATCGCCCGCACAGACACGCCGAAAGCGGCCGGGCGCGTCGCCAGCACGTAGGCGGCCGAGCCGCCGGCGCCCCAGCTTCCGTCCTTGATCGAGCCGGCCGCGGACAGGTCGACCTGCCCGAGCGGCAGGGCCAGGCTGAGCGTGGGTCCGGCGCTGACGAGTCCGGGGTCCGCTTCGAGCCGGTACCCTGCGGTGATTCGATCGGTGAGCCCCAACCGGTGCTGCGCCAGGAGCACGGGACGGCCGTAGGAGAAGCTCGAGGTGCCGAAGTCGTCGCGCTCGACGCCGAGGTTGTAGGAGTAGTCGCTCAGCCCCTTGGCGAGCACGGTGGGCGAGGAGTACGCACGCGTGCTGTATTCCTGGGTGCGGCCGAAGGCGTCGTGGAGGACGTACTGGACTCCCGAGAGTCCGCTGGTCACCGGCAAGTTGGCGATCTCGAAGGGCCCCGGAGGCAGCGGCTCGCGGCGGACCAGGACGCCGTTCACGTACACGTCCAGCGTCGAGGGCGTGAGCACCGCCCCGGAAACGCGAGGCAGCGGAGAGCGGACGAAGTAGGGATCGAGGCCGAAGTTTCGCGACACCGACACGCCGCCCAGGAGGAGGCTGGCGCCCAGGGTGCCCGTCGAGGCGAAGGAGTCGCCCGCCACCCACCGCCGCATCTGTTCCGGCTGGTCGACGGTGAAGTTGCTCAGCCCGCGGGAGAAGCCTGAAGTCGTCTGGGAAAGCCCGCTGTACAGCAGGTTGCCGCGGACGCTGACGCCCAGCTCGCCGAAGGTGGAGATCACGTCCGGCGAGCCGTACTGGACTGCGTAGTTGGCGAAGGCGCTGGTGTCGGTGCGCAGCACCAGGTCGCGCGGCCGCTGGACGGGAGCGAGATCGAGGCGGGTGACGGGCAGGAGCTGCGATTGCGCGGTCAGCCGCAGCTCGAGGGACGGCTCGTCGAAGCGGAAGACGATTCCCGGCGCAAGCGAGCGCAGCGCGACGTGCGTCTTGCCGTCGATCTCCTCGCGCTGTCCGGTAAAGCCGGTCAGCCCGTCGCGCTCGAGGTCGGCGACGGGCGCGAGCACGTCGTCCCCGCGCAGCCGGACCAGGATGCTGTCCTTGGGCGCCTCGTTGACGTACAGGTCGACGTAGACGGGCTGGTCCTGCGCGGCGCGCGCCGCGCCGGCGAGAAGGAGCAGCGCCAGCAGGCTACGGCGCACAGGCCGACGGCTCCGCCGGCGCCCGCTGCTCGAATCGGTCGCCGTTGTCGGCGGTCACGCTGGCCACCAGGGCGGCGAGACCCGGGCAACCCTTCGGCAGCTCGAAACCGTAGTCCAGCGCGCCGCCCGCCAGCACGTACCAGCCGCGCTGCTCGCGCTCGAACAGCACGGCGCCGGAGGCGTCGACGCCCCGCAGCTTCACCGCGTCCTCGCGGAAGTGGACGGTGCCCTGGTTGACGACACGGAACGAGGCGCGCCCCCCGCGCGCCCCGAGCCCTTCGATCGACCGCCGCTCCACCGCGCGCGCCGGCGCCAGGAACACCGGCACCCCCACCCGCGTCAGCACCCGCACTTCCGAGGCGGGTTGCGCGGGGCGCTCGGTGGGCGGCAGCTCCTCCACGAACACCCGGTAGGTCTTCTCCACCAGGCCGAACGGGGTCCCCACCCCGACCCGCACGTTGCGCTCCTCGCCCGGCTTCAAGCTGAAGAGCGCGGGGAAGAAGAGCACCTCGCTGGTGGGCGACAGCTGCAGCTCGCCCCGCGAGTTCTGGTTCCAGCTGGTCGCGCTCACCTGGTACCGGACCGTCTCCTGCCCGTCGTTGCGCAGGGTGAGCATGGCCTTGGTGGTCTGCGGCGAGAGGACCAGCTGGATGGGCGTCACGTTCAGGCCGCCCGCGCCCGCGCTGGAAGCGGTCAAGGCAACTGCGATCAGCGCGGCGCGGGAGGGCTGCACGAAGTTCCTTAGAAATTGACCGTCGCGGTGATGACGTCGCTGTAGCTACCGACCGACACGTCCTGGCCCGCGGCGACGCGGCCGAAGACGGTGTGGGACACCCCGGCGCCGGCGCCGATCGGCCCGAACACCGGCCAGCTCACCAGGCCCGCGCCCGAGTTCCCCCAGACGGTGCCGCCCGCCGAGTCCGAGTACAGCTCGTACTGGAGCGAATCGGTGCCGTTGGACATGAAGCGGTTGCCCGCCGCGGTATGGGTGCCGAGGTCGAGCCCGACCTTCACGCCGGTCGAGCCCTTCGTGCACAGCACGTTGACCGACGTGTTCACGTCGAGCGCAGTGGTCTTGTTCGCGACCACCGGGTCGTAGGCGCCGAAGTTCAGGTCGGTGGCGGCAATGGTGCAGTTGGCGGACACGCTGCTGGTCACGTTGAACGTCGTCGACTTGCTTCCCGCGACCGCCGCATGGGCCGTGAAGAGCAGCGCGGCGCCAGCGACAGCGAGGGTGAGGTTGCGGGTCTTCACGGTTCTTCTCCTGGGAAGGTGGTGAACATCTCCAACGTCACCGTATCGGTTCGCAAACCTTGTGTCAAACGTTTGACGCTAGGTTTCGATAACGAAATCGGTGGTTTGGTAATTGCGTGTAGGGGGCTAGAAGTTGACGGTGGCAGTGATGGTGTCGGTGTAGCTGCCCACCGCAACGTCCTGTCCGGCGGGGATCTGCGCCTCGACGGTGAAGCTCCGGGAGGCCTTGCTGGGCGAGACGCCGGCATTGAGGGGATTGGCACCGCCGATGTCGGTCCACACCGCACCGTTGCCCGGCGCGGCGGCCTGCTGGAACAGCTCGTAGCCGAGGCGGTTCGCTCCGTTGGCCATCGCGCGGGTGACGCCGGCGACCGCGCCCGCGTTGCTCCCTGCATTGAGGCCGATGCTCGGCCCCGAGCCTTTGGTGCAGGCGATGGTCACGGTGCCGGTGGCCGTCGCAGCCGCGGAGGCGTTGGCGGAGACCGGATCGTAGGTGAAGCTGATGCCCGTCGCACTGATGGTGCAGTTCGCCGACACCGCCGCGGTCACCGTGAAGGTGGTGGTGGCGGTGGCGGCGAGCGCTCCGCCGGCGCCCAGGGCGCAGGCGCAAGCCGCGAGGAGCGGGAAGCGCAGCTTCATGTAAAAAATCATGTTACATGAAACGCTGGATGTCAAAAGTTTGGCAGTATATTTGCTAAGTAGATCTGCAGCGATCTGCGTCTCTGTAGGTAATGGGCGCAGACTAGGAATCGCAAACGTTGACGGCCGGTACCAGGGCGGAGAAAACTACACCCATGCGCCTCGCGCCGATCGCCGCTGCGCTCTGCCTGTTCGCGCCGGCCGCCGCGCGCGCCGCCGCTTGCCAGCAGATCACCGCGACGCTCACCTTCGGCCCGACTCCTTACAACGTCTATACGGCGACGGACACCACCCAGGTGGGCACCATCACCTACAGATGCCCTCCTCCGCTCGCGCCCGTGGTCAGCCTGAGCGCCAGCGCGAACGGCGCCTACCGCCCCCGGCAGATGACCTCCGGAGCGAATACGCTGATTTACGAGATCTACTTCGATCCGGGAATGACCGTGGTCTGGGGCGTGGGGGCCGACAGCCACGCCGTCCCCAGCGGCGGCGGCACCAGCACGGTGCAGATGTACGGCCGGATCTTCGCGCAGCAGGACGCCTCGGTCGGGAACTACTCCGACACGATCACGGTCACGTTTAATTTCTAAGTTAGAGCTCGCTCGGATTGCGCTCTGCACGGAGTGCAGGCTCTTCGATCCGGCGCCTCTACAAGGAGGGAGTCTCGCTCTCATGATTCGTCACTTCTTCCTCCCGCCGAACAATTCCAATTGGCGCGTGGCCGCTCTTAACGCGCCGCGTCCCGGCCCGGAACAAGTCGAGACACGTAACGATCGTGCTCGCTCCATGAACGCGCGCCCATAGAGAGCTTCTCCGCCGCGTGCTGATTGTGGCTACGGCACATCAGCCGGATGCGATCTTCATCGTGCAGATGCGTGAGCGCGAATCCGTCGACGTGTTCGAATTCGAGGTTGCCCGTCGCCGGGCACCTGCGTCCTCGTTCGTCCAAGAACGTGCATCGCCCGCGGTCGCGCTCGTAGACCTTCCGCTTGATCGCGTCCGGGATGTGGCGGGAGGAGGCCTCCTCCTGCACGGCTACGGCGGACGGCTGCCGAGGTTTCCGACCGACCCCGAACCGCTCCTTCTTCACGTGGTCGATCAGCAAGTCGAGCGCCCTGTCCACGATGCAGGCCAGGTCTCCATCCGGAATGCGGTGCCGGAGCAGGTCCTGTGCTACTCGCAGTTTGTCGTGAAGTTCCTGGTTCGCGGTGAACTCCACCCTGTACGTCTTCTCTGCAAGCGGCTCGATGGCACGCCGATGGTCTTCTCGCCTGGTCGGCCTTGCGCGCACCGGATCTAGGGCGAGGGCAAGCGGTTCCGCCGGCGCTGGAGCGGGCCGCTCCGGGAGCTTCCGGATCGTAGGCGCGACCGCGGGCTGCGGCGCCAGACGCGCGACCAGCTCCTCGATCTCGCGCTTCGTCTTGCCTGCCGCCTGGGCGAGCATCTCGCAGTGATTCTCGGCTGTCAGGTGCGGCGCGAGCAGGCGCAGTCCGGTCAGGTGGACTTGCCCGGACCGCGTTGCCTCGATCATGGCCGGCAATCGCCTCGCTGCGCGTGCCACCATGATCCGGCTGTAAGCGGCGTCCTCGGAGAACCGGAGCTCGCCAACGCAGTACGCGAACATGGAGGGAAATGCGCATTCGAGGTAGAGCTTCCGCTCGTCGATCTCGCCCAGGTGCACGAGGAGGTCTGCCTCCGTGCAACAGGAGTGGTCGGCCAGCTCGCGCGTCCGCGCGAGGAGATCCGGATCGCTGAGCAATGCTACGGTTTCGAGTGAGTTGATCATGCACGTTTGGTAGCACGGCCGTTTTGCCACTCTCTGCGCCGGCCACTGGTGCACGCGGGGTGGCGAAGGGACACGCCAGAGGGGAACTCGATCCTCCGTGCAGGGAAACGCGTCCTTCGCGCTCAGGGCTCAGGATTGTGCGATGGTCGGAGGGGCCGATCCGAACGGCCTGCTGAACTCGTCAACTAGAAAAGGCAGGCATCGGTCAAATGACCGATGATGCGCCTCGCGCCGAAGTTGCTTGGGGGAGTGGTCGAAACCTCGGCGACTCGCTGCCCGCGCTGGATGGCGCGATGAAGCGTCGCCCGTGCCGGGGCCACGTGCGTCAACCTGTTCCAGGACGGGCCGCAGCGCGTCAATCCGGGTGGCCCAGAGCCCGTGCTGCCGACCGGGCTCCCATGCGAGAGCTGCACTCTTCGCCTGACTGGGCTTGACGCTCCCCCGGAAAGCAAAACGGAGATCCACGCCACTCATGCTCGGACGCGGAATTCACGATCGCGACTCGGCCTCGCCCCAGGCGCACGAGGCAAGAAGTGACGAATCATGAGAACTCGCTCCCCCGTCGACCCCAACAGATCAAGGGCAGCGAGACGCAGCGTTGTCGGATGCCCGGGGCGGCGCGCCGTCCGGGAACAGCGTCACGATCACTTCGGCGGCGCCTGGCGCGGGAGCGAGGGCGAGCTGCCGCCCGGCGGAGGCGGGGACTACCAGCGGGCGCTGTCCTTCTCGCGGAAGCCGCGTTCCGTCGGCGAGGCGCATCGGCGCGCCGCTGCGCTGTTCGAGCAGGACGGCAGCGCCCCTCCCGCCGAACGACCGGGACTCGAATGACAGCCCGGCGGCGCTTGCGCTGACCAGAAGACGCGCGGAGGAGACGACCTCTGCGCCCACGCGGAACGACGCGCGCCGGCCCGCCAGGGCGGGCAAGGCCGCGACCAAGGCAACGGCGAGCGCGGCGGTGCGCATGTAGGACAACGTGCGCTTTTCGCGGCCGGCTTGCAAGCCGGGGAGCTCACGCGCGGAGGAACGCGCCCACCTCGGGCACCAGCCGCTCGCGCAGCGCCACGTCCATCCGCAGCCTCTCCCGGGTCTGCGCGATGGCCTGCCTGGCGCCCTCGATGGGGTGGGCGGCGAGGAACGCCTCGACTTCCTGGAGGTGGCGCCGCTCCGTCAGCGCGCCGAGCGCCTCCACCAGCCGCCGCAGGAGCATGGGCGAGTCCGCCTTCTTCCGGACGTCCGCCCACCTCTCCTGGATCAGCGACCAGGCCAGCTCGCGGGCGGCCCTGTTCCCCAACAGCGTGCCCATGTAGGAGGGGAAGTCCTGCATGCGCACGGCGTCGGAGAGCGAGAGCTGGACCGCCTCGGGGACCAGCTCGGGATGTTCCACCATGGCGAGGGCGTGGAGGAAGCGGCGCTTGGCGGCCGGGTCCAGCTCCTCCTCGGCCCGCCGGCGCAGCTCGGCGAACCGGGCAGGGTCCGCGGTGCGCGCCGCGGCGGCGACCACCACGTCGAGCAGGTTGGGGTCCACGGGCTGCGCTTGGGGTGCGACCAGGCCGCGGAACCGCTCCTGCGCTGTCTCGACCGACTGGGGGTCCCGCGCGACCAGCGCGAGCGCCCGCAGGACGGCCGCGCGGCGCAGGCGGCGATCGTCGTCCTCGCCGTCGCGCGGATCCCAGCCGAGCTCGCTTCCCGCCGGGGCGAAGAGGCGGCGGATCCACGAGTGCAGCGCGGGACGGTCCGCGTCGGAGACGCCGCGGTACTCGATGAAGGAGAGGCGCGAGACCACCTCGTCGAGCACGGAGTGGTCCGTCTCCTGACGGGAGACTCCCTCGAGGAGCCGGAGGAACCCGTCGACCTGCGCGTCGCCGGCGCGGACGAGCGCCCACCGGTCGGAGACGAGATTCAAGCGCTCCTCGCCGGAGAGATGCGGGAGCCCCTGGATCAGGGCGCGAAGCAGGCGCGGCTCATAAGAGACCCGATAGAAACCTCGCGCACCTGCGTTGGCGAGCACCCACGCCGGCTGCTTCGCAGGCAGCGAGACCTCGGCCGTTTCCGCCCGCAAGAGCTCTCGATGTTCGTGGAGCCCCTTCTCGTCCCGGAAGCGGAAGACGATCGGAACCGGCCAGCGGGTCGGCGGCCCCTCCTCGCGCGCTTCCGGATCGGCGAAGAACCGGCGCTGCCGCAGGACGAGCTTTCCGTCGCGCTCCCCCACCCACAGGAGGGGGTACCCCACCTGGCGGATCCAGGCGTTCGCGAGCTCCAGGATCGGCTGCTCGGACGACTCGGCCAGGGCGCCCCACAGGTCGTCGGCGGTGGCGTTCGCCTCGCGGTGCTTCCGCATGTACGAGCGGATGCCGTCGCGGAAGCGCTCCTCGCCCAGGTAGCTCTCGATCATCCGCAGGATGGCGCCGCCCTTCTCGTAGGTGATGGCGTCGAACGACTCGCCCGCTTCCTGCGCGTTCTTCACCTCGGCGCGGATGGCGTGGGAGCTCTTCAGCGAATCGAGATGGAGCGCGGCGCCCTTGCCGACCTCGAAGTCCATCCACACGCGCCAGCGCGGCCGCCAGACGTCCACGATCTTGTAGGCCATCCAGGTGGCGAACGCCTCGTTGAGCCACAGGTCGTCCCACCAGGCCATGGTGACCAGGTTGCCGAACCACTGGTGGGCGAGCTCGTGCGTGATCACCTCGGCGACGCGCTTCTGCACGTTGAGCGGCGCCGTCTTGGGATCGAGCAGCAAGGCCACCTCGCGGAAGGTGATGGCGCCGGCGTTCTCCATCGCCCCCGCCTCGAAGTCGGGAACGGCGACCTGGTCCAGCTTGCCGTACGCATAGGGCTGGCCGAAGTAGTCCTCGAGAAGCGGCAGCACCGCCGACGCGCACTCCTGCGCGAACCCGGTGAGGTGCCGTTTGGGCGGCACGCACCAGGTGCGGACGGGAACGCCGCGGACCATCGCCGGGTCGCTGGCCGAAAGGTCGCCGACCACCAGGGCGATGAGATAGCTGGAGAGCGGCGGAGTCTCCGTGAACGCGATCGTGCGCCGCCCGTCCTCGCCGGGGTCGTCCTTGGCGACGCGGCCGTTGGAGATGGCGGCCGCACCGCGGGGGATCTGGAGGAGCTGCAGGCTCCACCGGGCCTTGAAGGCGGGCTCGTCGAAGCAAGGGAACACCCGGCGCGCGTCGGCGGCCTCGAACTGCGTCACGGCGACGGGGCCGGCGCGGTAGAGCCCGCGGAGCCCGGGAGAGAACTTGGCGCGCCAGGCGAGGTCGACCACCGCCTGACCGGCGGGCACTTCCTCGTCGAAGTGCAGGGTGACGGTCTCGCTCTCGGCGTCCGGCTCGATCCGCCCGGCGCGCACCGACTTGCCTCCTGCGCGCACCCGGGCCTTCTCGACGTCCAACTCGAGGGCGTGGAGGGTGAGCTCGCGCCTCGGTTTCGTCAGGCGCATCTCCAGCTCCAGCCGTCCCTCGAACGTTCCGGCCTCGAGGTCCGGGGCGAGATGGGCGGCATAGCGGACGGGACGCGCGTCGAGCGGCAGGCGGAAATCCTTGCCCAGCCCCAAGGTGCACCTCCGGAATGGCCGCCCTTGTACCCCATCCGGGGAGGACGAGGGGAAGGTCACGGTCAGGTGACCGTAGTCGTAGCCCTGACCGTGACCGTGACCGTTGCCGTGACCCTCGACCTCGGCCTCCGCCTCGACCTAACCTGCCCCCGTGAAGCGTGTCCTGGTCGTGCAGCACGAGCCGTTCGAGGGGCCTGGCACCCTGCGCGAAGCGCTGGAGGGGTGCGAGCTGCGGGTGGTGCGGACGTTCGCGGGCGATCCCGTGCCGGGCGAGCTGGCGGAGGACGGCCTGGTCGTCCTGGGTGGCGGGATGGGTGTGTACGAGGCCGATCGGTACCCGCACCTGCGCGACGAGATGCGGCTGCTCAACGCCGCGGTGAGCGATGGGCGGCCCGTGCTGGGCATCTGCCTGGGAAGCCAGTTGCTCGCGGCGGCGCTCGGCGCCCGGGTGGCCAAGGCGGCCCGGAAGGAGATCGGCTGGTTCGAGGTGGACCTCCTGCCCGGAGCGACTGGCGACGCGTTGTTCGCGGGCGCTTCCAGGTCCTTTAGAGCCTTCCACTGGCACGGGGACGCTTTCACGCTCCCGCCGGGGGCGGTGGCGCTGGCCGCGACGGCGATGACTCCGCTGCAAGCGTTCCGCACGGGTCCGCGGGCATGGGGTGTGCAGTTCCACCTGGAGACCGACCCGCCGGTGCTCCAGGCGATGCTCGACTCCGGCGAGGAGGAGCTGCGCGAGGCGGGCGCCGCTTCAGCGACGATCCGGGCGGGCGCCAAGGCGGCGCTTCCGCCGCTCCGCGAGCTTGCCCTGCGGATCTTCGGCCGCTGGGCCGCGCTGCTCTGATCAGCCCTTCCGCGCCGGCACGGGAGCGTCGCCGAACGCCTGGTCCATCAAGAGCTGCTGCTCGTAGCGGTGCGCCCCGGCGCTGCCGGTGGCCGGGCTGGCGCTCTCCGGCCGGCTGACGCAGCTGATGCGCCGGACCGAGTACCGGGCCCGCAGGTAGTACCAGGCGCCCATGTTGAAGGGCTCCTCCTGCACCCACACCAGCTTCCCGGATTCCGGATACCGCCCGAGCAAGTCGTTCAACTCCTCCCCGTCGAGCGGGTACAGTTGCTCGACCCGCACCAGCGCCACGTCGTCGCGCTGCTTGGCCTCGCGGGCGGCGAGAAGATCGTAATAGACCTTGCCCGAGCTGAGCAGGACCCGCTTCACCTTGCGCGCGGTGACCGACTCGTCGGGGATGATGCGCTGGAACCTTCCCTCCGCGAGATCCTCGAGCGTCGAGACCGCGTGCTTGTGCCGCAGCAGGCTCTTGGGCGTCATGATCACCAGCGGCTTGCGCCAGGATCGCAGCACCTGCCGCCGCAAGACGTGGAAGTACTGCGCCGGCGTGGTGAGGTTGCAGACCTGCATGTTGTCTTCGCCGGCGAGCTGCAGGAACCTCTCCAGACGGGCCGACGAGTGCTCGGGCCCCTGCCCTTCGAAACCGTGGGGCAAGAGCAGCACGACCCCGGAGAGGCGGTTCCACTTGTCCTCGGCCGAGGAGATGAACTGGTCGATGATCACCTGCGCGCCGTTGGTGAAATCGCCGAACTGCGCCTCCCAGCAGGTGAGCCACTCCGGCGTGTCGAGCGAGAAGCCGTAGTCGAACCCCAACACGCCGGCCTCGCTCAGCGGGCTGTCGTAGATCTCGAACCGGCCTTGCCCGGCGCGCAAGTTGGCGAGCGGCGTGTAGCGGCGGCCGTTGTGCACGTCGGAGAGCACCTCGTGGCGCTGCGAGAACGTCCCGCGACGGCTGTCCTGTCCGCTGAACCGGATCGGCGTTCCGGCGTCGAGCAGCGTGGCGAACGCGAGGTGCTCTCCGGTGGTCCAGTCGAACGGCTCGTCCTCGCCGCTTGCGGCCAGCTTCTCGCGGGCCTCGAGCAGCTTGGCGATCTTCTCGTGGGGCGTGAAGCCTTCCGGCACCCGGGCGGTCGCGCGGAGCAGCTCGCGCAATTTCGGTATCGGCACCGCCGTCGGCACTTCCGGAGTGTCCTTGTCCGGCCCGCCGCGGTACTTGGACCACAGCCCGGCCATCGCGCTCTGCGTGCGCTTGGCGCCGGTCTTGCGCGTCCTCTCCAGCTCTTCCTCCAGCTGCTGGACGCGAGCGCGCATCAGCTCCTCGGCCTCCTGCGGAGTGGCGATGCCGCTCTCGGCGAGCTGCCGCGCGTAGATGGCGCGCGCGGGCGGCTTGCGCCGGACCACCTGGTACATGACCGGCTGGGTGAAGCTGGGCTCGTCGGCCTCGTTGTGCCCGTACTTCCGGTAGCAATACAGGTCGATGAGCACGTCCTGGCCGAACCTCTGCCGGTAGTCGACCGCGAGCTGCACCGCCCAGACCACCGCCTCGGGGTCCTCGCCGTTGACGTGGAACACCGGCGCGCGCAGCACGCGGGCGATGTCGGTGGAGTACGGGGTCGAGCGCGCGTCCTCCGGGTTGGTGGTGAAGCCGACCTGGTTGTTGATGACCACGTGGATGGTGCCGCCGGTGGTGTAGCCCTCGAGGTTGGCCAGGTTCAGCGTCTCGGCCACCAGACCCTGCCCGGCGAACGCCGCGTCGCCGTGGATGAGCACCGGGAGCACCTTCTTGCGCTCCGGATCGCGCGGCTCGTCCCGGTCCTGCTTGGCGCGGACCCGGCCCTCGACCACGGTGTTCACCCATTCGAGGTGGCTGGGGTTGAAGGCGAGCGAGAGGTGCAGCTCCTTGCCGCTCCTGGTCACCCGGTCCGAGGAGTACCCCAGGTGGTACTTCACGTCGCCGCGGCCCATCAGCTCCTGGACGTCCTTGTCCTCGAACTCGGCGAAAATCGCGGTCAAGTCCTTGTGGAGGATGTTGGCGAGGATGTTCAGGCGGCCGCGGTGGGCCATGCCGATCACGATCTCCTCGCCGCCCCGCTCCCCGAACTCCTCGATCAGCCAGTCCATCAAGGGGATCAGGCTCTCGGCGCCCTCCAGCGAGAAGCGCTTGGCCCCGATGTACTTCTTGTGCAGGAAGGTCTCGAGCGTCTCGGCGTCGGTGAGCCGGGCCAGGATGCGCAGCTTCTCCTCGCGGCTGAGCTGGACCTCGTTCCCGGTCGCCTCCATCCGCTCCTGCAGCCAGCGGCGGATGACCGGGTCCTCGCCGTGCATGAACTCGACGCCGATGGTGCGGCAGTAGGTGCGCTTGAGGCGCGCGACGATCTCGCGCAGCAGCAGCGTGGGCGCGCCCACGTTGAAGTCGCCGGTGGCGAACGGCTTGTCCAGGTCCTCGCTGGTCAGCCCGAAGTTCTCCGGCTCCAGCTCGGGCGGCGGCGGCTTGAGGAGCCCGAGCGGATCGATGTTGGCGAACAGGTGGCCGCGGATGCGGTAGGCGTTGATCAGCTCGGCGACCGCTTCCTGCTTCTGCTCGGCGTCCAGCCGCTGCGCCTCGGGGGCGGCGGCCGAGAGGTCGAGGAGCGCGCCAGCGAAGGCGCCCTCCGGCCGGAGCGCGGCCAGGGGCGCGGCGCCGGCTCCGTTCCCGTGCCCGTTGCCGGTCCTGGCCGGCGGCGGAACGGAGAGCGCGCTGCCCTGCACTGGAGCGGGCGGCGGCAGGCCGGCCAGCCGCGCGAAGTACTGCTGCCAGTCCGGATCCACCGCGGTGGGGTTGTCCCGCCACCGTTCGTACTGGTCCTCGACGAACACCTGGTTGACGCCGAAATCCCGATCGAAATCCATCGCGTTCCGCCCTCGGCCCGCGCGAGGCGGCCCAAGTGCTTCAGGCCTCGCGGGGAGAGGGGCGAAAAATAACGGAACGCGGGCCCTGGGGCCACTGCTACTTGCCCCGGGAGGCGGCGTTACTGGACCACGTAGGCGACGGTCGCCGTGTACGTGGCGCGCAGGAAGGAGCCAGAGAGCCCGCCGGCGGCATCGACTTCGTTCTTGCTGTCCGTGCCGTTCACCACGTTCATCCGGAAGTCACCAGAGGGGAACGAATCCACCGCGGCGGTGTAGCGTCCGGAGCCCGCCGGTCCCTCCGTCAGGCTCGCCGACCCGCCTGGAGCGAGTCGTTCGACACGGTCACCGTCGCGCCCGACACGTTCGCGTTCGTGCCGTCCTTGACGTTCACCGTGAAAGTCGTCAGCGGCGCATGTGCGCCAGCGTGCTGGGTTGTGCGCGGGGGCTCCGGAGGGTACTTGTCGTCCGGGGCTGTGGCGGAACCGGTAGACGCGGCGGACTTAAAATCCTCTGTCCGGAAGGACGTCCGGGTTCGAGTCCCGGCGGCCCCATGTCTCGTCTCCGCGGGCCGTCCGTCAGGGCGCTTGCGATTCGCGATCCGGCGGCTCGAGCAGGAACACGCGCGGGGGGCTGCCGTCGCCCAGCTCCGCGAGATGGGCATACGGGGTGGCGAGCTGTTGCTGCAGGTCAGGCGCGAAGACCGACGCCTCGTCCGCGCGCGGGCACCACCACGAGAGCGTGTGGCGGGGCAGGGTCCCCACTCCTCCGCAGTCCTCGCAGCGGACCTGGTACGGCGGCCTGGTGGCGAGGCGGATTCCCATGGAGCTGCAATGCTCCACAGGACCGGCGGGGCGGTCCAGTCCCGAGGCACCTACACGGGGCTAGTTCCGCTGCTTTCGCGGACATCGCTCGGTTTGAGCGACTCCCGCGCCGCGGCGCGGCGGCGGAGGCGCCGCTTGCGCAGGAACCACCACAAAACCGCACCGGCGAGAACGGCGGCCCCCACCAACCAGTGCACCCGGTGCAGGAGCCGCCGGATGTCGTCGAGATGCTCGCCGAACAGGTAGCCGAGCGTCACCACCGCAGGCACCGTGATGGCCGCGCTGAGCATGTCGGCCAGCAGGAACTTCCCGAACCCCACGCCCGAAGCGCCCGAGAGGAAGAAGATCGGGGCGCGCAAGCCCGGAGTGTGCCTGCCCACCACCACGGTCCAGAACCCGTGGCGGGCGAAGTGGCTGTGCAGCTTTTCCGCCCGCTCGGGCGAGATGACCTTGCGGACGAGCCGGTGCTCGTACCCCCTGGGACCGAGCTTCTTGCCCCAGTGGTAGATGAGCGCGTCCCCGAAGACCACGCCGAAATAGCCGGCGAGCAGCGTCGGCGTGTACTGCGTCACGCCCTGCGAAGCGAGCGCGCCGGCGATGAGCAGGACCAGGTCCTCGCTGATCGGCACGCCCAGCCCGGCCGCCGAGAGCAGCACCAGGATCGCCGGGTACGTGTACTGCACCAAGAGCTTTACGAGCGTGTGCTCCACTCAGAGGGCCCCTTCTCCGCTTTGCATCCCATAACGCCCGCGCCGTGAAAAGCGCAGCGCCGCCCGCTGTGTTATGACGCCCGACCGCCCGCATCCGAAGGAAACGTTGCCATGCTCGACGCAGTCACCAAGGGATTCCGCGCCGCCAAGCACAAGCTGACCGGCAAGGCGGAGCTGAACGAGGCGAACATCGACGACGCCTTGCGCGACATCCGCGTCGCGCTGCTGGAGGCGGACGTCGAGTTCAACGTGGCCAAGCGTTTCCTCGCCCGGGTCAAGGAGAAGGCGCTGGGCGAGGTGGTGGCCACCAGCGCCTCCGACAAGAAGGGGCGCAAGGTCCAGGTCTCGCCAGGCGACCACTTCATCAAGATCTGCCACGACGAGCTGGAGAATCTGATGGGGCCGGTCGACACCTCGCTCCAGCTCGGGGGGAAAGGGGAGCGGCCGGCGGGCGTGATGCTGGTCGGGCTGCAGGGCTCGGGCAAGACGACCACCGTGGCGAAGCTGGCCAACCTGCTGCTCAAGCAGGGGAAGAAGCCGCTGATGGTGGCGGCGGACATCTACCGGCCCGCGGCGGTCGAGCAGCTCAAGCAGCTGGGCGAGCGGCTCGACATCCCCGTCTTCCACGAGGAGAACGTCAAGCCGCCCGACATGGCCCAGCACGCGCTCGCCTTCGCCGGGCAGAAGAACCGCGACGTGGTCCTCTACGACACCGCCGGCCGGCTCGCCATCGACGAGGAGATGATGGGCGAGCTGGAGCAGATCAAGTCGCGCGTCCTGCCGGAGAACATCCTCTTGGTCGCGGACGCGATGATCGGCCAGGACGCGGTGAAGACCGCCGGCGAGTTCGACCGCCGCCTCTCCCTCTCCGGGTTCGTGCTCACCAAGCTCGACGGCGACGCGCGCGGCGGCGCGGCGCTCTCCATCAAGGAGGTCACCGGCAAGCCGGTCAAGTTCGTCGGCATGGGCGAGGCCCTCGACAAGCTCGAGGAGTTCCGGCCCGAGGGGCTGGCCAGCCGCATCCTCGGGTTCGGCGACATCGTCGGCCTGATGAAGGACTTCGAGGGGGTGGTCGACGAGCAGAAGGCCGAGGAGGACGCGGAGAAGATCCTCACCGGCAACTTCGACCTCCACGACTTCGTCGAGCAGATCAAGCTAGTCAAGAAGATGGGGTCGGTGAACGACCTCCTGGAGAAGTTCCCCCTCTTCGGCGAGCTGCCCGAGGGCATCAGCTTCGACGACAAGGAGCTGGTGCGGGTCGAGGCGATGATCGGGTCGATGACCAAGGCGGAGCGCAAGAACCCGCAGATCATCGGCGAGGAGCGCATCGACCGCATCGCCAAAGGGTCGGGCCAGGGCAAGCAGCAAGTGCGCGGCCTGCTCGACCGCTTCTTCGCCATGCAGAAGGTGATGCGCCAGATCGGGGGCGGCCCCGGGGGACCCGGGATGGGGCTGCTCTCGCGGCTGCCCGGATTCCGCCAGCTGGCGCAGCTCAAGCAGCTCAAGGGAATGGATCCGCAAGAAGTGGCGTCGCTCTTCGGCCTCCCCAAGGAGATGACGCAGGCGATGCCCGCGCCGGGAGGCAAGGGCTCCCACTCGGCGGCGCTGGCCCGGCAGCGGCTGATGGGGTTCAACCAGAACCCGCCCCGGCAGATGTCCGACGAGGAGCGCAAGAAGCTGCGCGAGAAGCGCAAGCAGGAGCGCCGCAACAAGAAGAAGAACCGCCGCCGTTAGGGACTAAGGCACCTCGCGCGGTTGCCGCCGTCGGTGACGCGCGAAAGCGGCAGCGCCGGCAATCACGAGCGCGAGCGCAACGGCGGGGTATCCCCACGCGATGCCCTGCCGCTCTTCTGCGAGCCGCTGGTAGGAAGCGCGGCGCGCGGCGGCGCCCTCGTGGTAGGGCAGGAGCAATGCGAGGCTGCGCTGGACGTCGGCTTGTGCCGGCTCCCGGCCTCGCGCCGACTCGAAGCGGGCTTCCCACAGGCGCAGCGCGGTGGATGCCCGGCGCAGGCCCCGCCCTTCCAGCTCGTAGAAGGCAGCCAGGGCGGCCGGGTCGGGGCGCAGGTAGTCGTCCGGATCGTCTCCCTTCGCTCCGTCGTACTCGTGCCCCATGCCGTCGCGCAGGGTGGGCGCGGTGAGCCGATAGGTCAGACGGTAGACCTCGCCGCCCTCGCGGCTGGAGGCGTCGATGGTCGCCTGCGCGATCGCGCGTCCGAAGTCCGGGCCGGGCGCGACGGCGGCCGAAAGAGCCGTGTCGTCGCTGGAAAGGGCCTCGAGCGCAGAGCGCACTTCGGGAGCACCGGCCAGCACCCGCTTGGCGAACAGGTCCTCCGAGAAGAGGTGGTGGTTGGTGATGAGGCGCACGCCGATCTGCCGGAACGAGCGGCGTTTGCCGAACAGGCCGCCCAGCGTGCGCAGGTCGCGCAGCTTCGACTGCAGCCACGCGTCGCGGAAGAAGTCGTAGATCCCGACCTGGACGGTGTGGATCTGGTTGGCCACGTCCTCGATGTGATGGAAGGCGGCGCCGGCGAAGCAGGCGGCGAGCCAGTCCCGCGAGGGCAGGCCGGAGCCCGCAGCCAGCAGGGAGAGATCGGTGTAGAGCTGCGCCATCTCGGCCCCGTAGGCGTGGGCGGTGGGAGGCACCGCGAATCGCCACGGTTCCTTCTTCAGCACCGCCGGGTCGTCGCTGAGCGGCCCGGTCACCAGTCCATAGTGGGCATGTCCCTGGCTGCTGGACCCGCTGAGGCTTCCGAAGTCGAGCGTGGCGGGGTCGTACGGGAGGGGCGAGCCGTCCGGGGCGCGAACGATGCTGTGGTCCGCGCCGCGCAGATAGCGGTGCCGGTTGCGCTGATCGTCGTCGGGCCAGCGGCTGGCCGCGGCGAGCAGGTCGCCGCGCGACATCGGCTCCGCATCGACCAGGTCGAACCCGTGCACGGTGGCCGCGGGATCGAGCATGAAGAGCTGCTTGAACTCCCAGGCGGTGAAAACCTGCTCGGACGGCCAGCGCGCGAGGAACTTCGCCCGGAGCGCCGGATCGGGAAGCTGCGCGGCAGTCCGCCAGAAGAGCCCGCGAAATGAGTCCAGGTCGGCCTGGGTGGGCGCCGGCAGCGGCTCGGACATCCACGCGGCCCGATCCGCGAACGCCCGGCGCGTGATGAGGGCGTGAATGGCCTCGTTGTAGGCGAAGGCAGGGAGGGAGATGGCGCAGAACAGGACCGCAAGGCGGCGCATCGTCCTCCAGATTACCGCAGCGAATCGAGCAGGGCGCGCAGGCGGGGAAGGCCGTCCACGCTCCGCGCGCCGTACCAGGAGAGGTCGCGCCCATTGCAGAAGGCGACCTTCGCCCCCGGCAACCGGTTCTGGAAGACTCGCGCGTCGGCTTCGCCGAAGGGATGCGGCTCGTCGGGAAGCAGCACGATCCGCGGCGCGCGCTGTGCGACCTCCTCCAGCGTGACGCGAGGATAGCGCGTGTCGCGCTCGCCCGCAGGCCGCGCCTCGGCCCCTCCGAGGTCGGCCTGCAGCGGGTAACGGCGCTCGCGATCGGCGAAGACGTTCCGCCCGCCGGCGAGGGCGAGCGCGTCGCTGATGAAGGTGTCTGCGTTGACGGTCATCAGCGGCTCCATCCAGATGGGCACGAACGCATCGAGGGGCGGCCGCGGCTCCGCCTCCAGGTCGCGGAGCGCGCGCAAGCCGCGGCGCAAGAGGTCGCGCGACTGCTCCTCCACCCCGAGGATCCGCGCCAGCCGCGCCAGGTGGGAGAGTCCCTCGGCGACGCGCCGGGGAAACGCGACGAACACCGGCAGCTGCAGCCGGGCGAGCTGCTCGACGTGGGCCCGGGAGTTCTCCTCCTGGTTGCAGAGCACCAGGTCCGGCTCCAGCGCGGCCACCGCGCGGACGTCGACGTCCTTCGTCCCTCCTACTTCGGGCAACCGCTCGACCTGTCCTTCCGGAGCGACGCAGTAGCGGGTACGGCCGACCAGGCGATCTCCCGCGCCGAGCGCGAACACGTTCAGCGTATCGCTCGGCACCAGCGAGACCACCCGGCGGGGCGGGCGGATGAAGAGCAGCTCGCGGCCGCGGTCGTCGTAGACGCGCAACGGCATCGCGCTTCCTCTATCATCGCGGGCGGCCATGCGCGCCATCGTGGTGAAGGCCCCCGGCGGGCCCGAGGTGCTGGAGCTGGGCGAGGTCGAAGATCCTCGCCCCGGCCCGGGCGACCTGCTGGTGCGGGTGCGCGCCGCCGGCGTGAATCGCGCCGACCTGCTGCAGCGCCTCGGCCGCTACCCTCCGCCCCCCGGCGAGCCAGAGACGATAGGACTGGAGATCGCCGGAGAGGTGCTGGAGCCGGCGGCGCCCTTCCAGCGCGGGGACCGGGTGATGGCCCTGCTCGGCGGCGGCGGATATGCCGAGCTGGCCCGGGTGCCGGCGGCGCAGGCCCTGCCGATTCCCGAGGGAATGTCTTTCGCTGAAGCAGCCGCGATCCCGGAGGCGTTCCTGACCTCCTGGTTGAACCTGTTCCTGCTCGACCGGCTGTCGCCCGGCGAGGTGGTGGTGGTGCACGCGGCGGCGAGCGGAGTGGGATCGGCAGCCTTGCAACTCTGTCGCGGAGTGGCGGGCACCGTGCTCGCCACCGCCTCACCGGCAAAGCACGCCGCATGCCTCGAGCTGGGCGCAACGCACGTGCTGGCCCGGCAAGACGTTCCGGCGGGACTGGCCGAGGCGGTGCGCCGGGCGGCCGGGCGCGGGGCCGACCTGATCTTCGACCTGGTCGGCGCGTCGTACCTGGAGGCCAACGTCGCCGCTCTCGCCCTGCAGGGGCGGCTCTGCTGCATCTCCACCATGGCCGGGTCGAAGGGCACCCTGGATGTGGGCGCGCTGCTCACCCGGCGGCTGACGTTGATGGGATCCACGCTGCGCAACCGCTCGGCGGCGCAGAAGGCGAAGCTGGTGGCCGACTTCGCCCGCAACGCGCTGCCGCGCTTCCGGACGGGCGAGCTGCGTCCGGTGCTCGGGCGCACCTACCCGCTCGCCCAGGCCCGCGAGGCCCACGCCGCACTGGAGCGCAATGAAGTGATTGGCAAAATCGTGCTGCTCGTCTGACCGGGACTCGCGACGCCTGCCACTCGCGGCGGCGCTCTGCGGCGCGCGCGCAGCAAGTGCGCCCAGGTGCGACGGCAGAATCGTTGTGGCTCTGAAAATTTCAACGCATTCTGGCCGGGCCCTTTCTCGCGAGGTCACCCGCCGTGCCGCGCAGCGTGCTGGTCGTCGACGACAGCCCCACCATTCGAGGCTTCGCCCGGCTGCTCTTGCGCTCGCTGGACGTGAAAGTGGTCGAGGCCGAGGACGGGTCCAAGGCCCTCGCCGCCGCCCGCGCCAGCGCGCCGGCGTTGGTGCTCGCCGACGTGAACATGCCGGTCATGGACGGGCTGGCCCTGACCCGCGAGCTGCGCAAGGACCCCGCGCTCAAGAAGGTGCCAGTGCTGCTGCTCACCGGCGAGAAGTCCGAGGATCTGCAGAAGAAAGGGCGCGAGGCCGGCGCCAACGAGCTCCTCACCAAGCCCCTGCAAGCGGCGGAGCTGCACGCCGCGGTCCGCCGCTGGCTCGGGGACGCGGCGTGAGCCTCCCGCACCTCTTGCTCGTGGACGACAGCGAATCGGTGCTGGCCTTCGAAAAGGCGGCGCTGGCGGGGCACTACCTGTTCTCCACGGCCCTGAACGGGCGCGAGGCGCTTACCAAGGTGGCGCAGCTGAAGCCGGCCGCGGTGCTGCTCGATCTCTCCATGCCCGAGATGGACGGCGACGAAGTGCTGGCGCAGATGCAGCGGGATCCGCAGCTGGCCAGCATCCCCGTCATCATCATCACCTCCGAGAAGCAGCGGGCCGAGGCGTGCCTGAGGGGCGGCGCAGTGGCGTTCCTGGCCAAGCCGATCCGGGCGCAGGACCTCCTCCCGCTGGTCGGCAAGGTGCTCGAGGACGCGCGCAGGGTGGAGCGCGCGGGGAGCCTGGCCGCGCTCTTCGTCGATGCCGGCGGGGTGGAGGTCGGCCTGCCGCTGGAGACGGTGATCTCGGTCCTGCACCAGACCAGCACCCGGCCGCTGCCTCTGGGACCCGCGTACCTGCGCGAGATGCTCGAGATGCACGGCGAGCCCGTACTGGTGCTCGACCTGCCCCGGCGGCTGGGATTCGCGCATACCGCGGCGATCACCGACCGCAAGCTGGTGGTGGTCGAGTGCGGTCCGCAGCGGCTGGCGCTCTGCGTGGACGGCGTCCGCGATCCCGAGGAGCTGCCCCGCGAGCAGGTGATGCCGCGCGACGGCGTGGCGGGCGCCGAGCACGGGCCGCTGCGCGACGCGCTGATCGCGGTGGTGCGCACCGGCCGCGGCGCGGTCCCCGTGATCGACCCCCGCGCCCTCGCCTCGCCCAAGCTCCTGCGCGAGCTGACCAAGGCCTTGCGGGCGGAGGCGGCGGCGTGAGCGCCCGCCTGCAGCTCGACGAGCGGGTGCTGGATCGGCTGGCGGAGTGCGCCGCGCGCTGGACCGGCTTCTCGCGCGACGCCATCCTGCCAGACGCCATCCGCCGCGCCGCCCGTTCGCTGGGGGGCTCGCCAGAAGACTTGATGGTGCGCTCGGCCGCCCACGATCCAGTGCTGGTGCACGCGCTCTGCCAGGCCGTATCGGTCGGGGAGACGTTCTTCTTCCGCCATCCCGACCAGTTCCGGTGGCTGGTGAGCGAATTCGTCCCGGAGCTCATCGGCGCCAAGCGCGCCGGCGTGCGGGCCTGGAGCGCGGGGTGCGCCACCGGCGAAGAGGCGTACTCGATCGCGGCTTGCCTCTTGGACGCGATGCCGCGCGAGGCCTCCGTCGAGGTGCTGGGGACCGACCTGCTCGACCGCAACGTGTCGGCGGCGCGGGAGGGCCTGTACGGCGCCTGGTCGCGCCGCCCCTCCGCGCCGCAGCTGCACGCCCTCTGGCGCGAGGAGCCGGGAGGCAAGGCGCGGATCGAGGAGCGCGTGCGCCAGGTGACGCGCTTCCAGCTGCACAACCTGCTGGAGCGCGCGCCCCAGGGTCCGTTTGATCTGATCTTCTGCCGCAACGTGCTCGTCTATTTCTCACCCGAGGCAGTGCGGGTCGTGGTGCAGCACCTGGTCGACGCGCTCGCCCCGGGCGGGGCGGTGCTCTTCGGGCCGATGGACCTGCCCGAGACCCCGCGCTCGCTGGTCCTGGCCGGGCCGCCCGAGCTGCAGATCTACCGGCGCCCGGGCACGCCCAAGCCGCGGCCGAAGGCCCGGGCGGTGAAGGAAGCGCCGCCGCCGCCGCTTCCCATCCATCCGAAGACTGCGCCCCCCGAGCCGGTCGCGCTTCACTTGCGCGCCTTGGTGCACATCGAGCGCGGCGAGAAGGCCGTGGCCCAGCGCGCGCTCACCGACTTGTGCGCCCAGGTGCCCGACTACGTCCCCGGCATCCTGGAACGCGCGCTGCTCCACGTGCGCCAGGGCGAGCGCGCCGCCGCGGCCCAGCTGATGCGCGAAGTCCTGCGCCGCACCGAACGTCTGCCCCTCGACGAGGAGCTGCCCGGCCCCGAGCCGCTCCCGGTCCGCTTCTACCGCGAGTCCGCCGCCACCTTCTTGCGCGGCGCCGGGGGAGGCGGGGCATGAAGCTGGAGCCGCGCTTTCCGGACGAGATGGGGCAGGAGGAACGAGAGCTCCTGGAGCGCAGAGCTTCGCGCCTGCGCGACAAGCCCCGCATCTCGGAGGAGGAGTCGGTCCTCTGGGCGGCCGAGTTCCCCGTCGGCGAGGACAGCTACGCGCTGCCGCTCGAGGCGCTGCGCGCCGCCGTCCCCTTGAGGATGGTCACGCCGGTGCCCCTCTCGCCCCCGCACGTGATCGGCATCCTCCGCTTCCAGGGACAGATCCTCACCGCCCTGAGCCTCTCCTCGCTCCTGGGCGGGCGCGGGTGGCGCGAGGACCCGGCCGTGCTGCTGGTGGTCGACCCCGGCGTGGGAGGGCGGCTCCTGGCGCTCGACTGCGAGCGGATCCCCAAGCCGGTCCCGCTGCCCCACGCGCTGGTGGAGGAGGCGCGGGCGCGATCGACCGGCGCGGCGGCGGAGGTGACGCTCCCCGGGCTCCACCAGGTCAACCTGCTCGACCTGCGCCGGCTGATGGACCGGCGCACATCGGAGAAGCGCGATGCTTGATCCGATGATGGAGCAGCTGCTCCCCGGCTTCCTAGACGAGTGCAAGGAGATCGTCGAGCGGGTCACCGAGCACCTGATCGAGCTGGAGAAGGCGCACGAGCAGGCGCGCTTCGACGATCTGGCCCGGGGGCTGCACACCCTGAAGGGCAGCGCGGCCACCCTGGGCCTCGCCGAGCTGTCCGAGCTGGCCCACCGGATGGAGGACGCGGTGCTTCCGCTGCGGGGCAAGAACGTCGCCTTGCCCGGGGCGCTCACCGACGCGCTGCTCAAGACGCTGGACGTCTGGATGGCGCACCTGCGCGCCACCACCGCCAAGACCGAGCTTCCCGACCTGCGGGCAAGCCACAAGCTCTTGGAATCGGTGCGCCACGCGGTGAAGGCCGTCGAGCCCGGCAAGCCCGCGGCGAACAACGGCAAGTCCGGCGCGGAGAAAGAGCGGAGCAAGGCGGCCGCGGAGAAGGAGAAGAAGCCCGCCCCGGAGAAGGAGAAGAAGCCGGCCAAACGCGAGCGCGAGGGGCGCGCCGCCCATGCCGAACCGGCGCCGGCGGAGCCGGCCCTGGAGGAGGAAGCGGCTCCCGGCGACGAGGCGGGGAGCTGGAGGGTGCGGACCCGCGAGGTGATCTCGCTGCTGCACGAGGTGGAGCGGCTGCGCGAGGTGCGCCTGCGGCTGGAGGAGCGCCGCCGCGAGCTGGAGCGCGGTCTTTCGCAGCTGGCCCGGCTGGGGATCCTGGCCCAGACCGCCGAAGTGCGCGCGCTCCTGATGGGCGTGCAGCGGGCCCTCTCCGCCGACGGCGATGAAGCGGGCGACATCGTCGCCTCCATGGAGGACGAGCTCAAGGCGATCTGCACCTTGCCCGTGCGCACCGTGCTGGAGCCGCTGCGCCGTTCGGTCCGCGACCTGTGCAAGCAGTCGGGAAAGCTGGCGCGGCTCTCCATCGTCGGCGGGGAAGTGTCGCTCGATCGGCGGGTCCTGGAATCCTTGCGCGGCCCGCTGGTGCACCTGGTGCGCAACGCGGTCGACCACGGCCTGGAGCTGCCCGACGTGCGCGAGGCCCGCGGCAAGCATCGCGAGGGCATCATCGTGGTCCGCGTCGAGCAGCAAGGAAACATGCTGTTCATCGAGGTCTCCGACGACGGCAACGGGCTCGACCTGGCGCTGATCAAGCAAGCGGCGCGGGACCTGTCGATCGTGCCCGGCGCAGAGCTGGACGCGATGACCCCGGCGCAGCTGCACCAGCTGATCTTCCGCAACGGCTTCTCCACCCGCCGCACCGTCACCGCGCTGTCCGGGCGCGGCGTGGGAATGGACATCGTCCGCAACCAGATCCAGGCGCTGCAGGGCCACATCGAGGTGCACTCGACGCCCGGCCAAGGCACTCGCTTCACCTTGACGCTCCCCGCGGAGCTGGGCAGCTCGCCGGTCCTGGTGGTCCGCTGCGGCGAGCACGAGCTGGGCATTCCCATGCCGGCGGTGGAGACCTCGCTTCTGGCCCGGTCGGGCGAATTGCGGGTGGCGAGGACCCGGGTGCAGCTCGCGCACCGCGAGCAGCTGATCACCACGCAGGACCTGGGCGCGCTGCTCGGGCTGCGCCAGCCCGAAGTGCCGCACGACGGGCAGCCCCTGCTGATCTTGCAGTCCCAGGGCCGCCGCATCGCCCTCGCGGTCGACGAGGTGGTCGGCGACCGCGAACTGGTCATCCGCCCGCTTCCGCCCGAGGTCCGCGACCTGGCGGCCTACCAGGGCGCCGCCACGCTGGCGCGCGGCGAGCTGGTCCTGATCGTCCGCCCCGACTGGCTCTCCGGGTTCGAGAAGCGCGACGTGCTCACCGGGACCCGCCGGGCCCTGGTCGTCGACGACTCGCTCACCGCCCGCGCGCTGCACCGCACCGCGCTGGAGGCCGCCGGCTACGCGGTGCACACCGCCTCCAGCGGGCGGCAGGCGCTGGAGCAGCTGCGCCACTCCTCCTACGACGTGATGGTCTCCGACATCGGCATGGACGAGATGGACGGCTACGAGCTCACCCTCCAGGCCCGCCGCCAGTCCGAGCTGGAGGCGATGCCGATCATCCTCGTCTCCGCGCGCGACTCGGACGCCGACCGGCAGCGCGGGGCCACGTCCGGAGCCGACGGGTTCTTGAGCAAGAAGGATTGCGCCTCGGGGCGCCTGATCGCCGAGGTGCAGGCCGTGATCGGGCGCCGCCAGGGGACCGGATGACCCGCCGCCAGCCCATCCGCATCCTGGTGGCGGACGATTCGCTCACCATGCGCAATGCGCTGATGGCCCTGCTCGCCCAGGAGCAGGACCTGCGCATCGTCGGCGAGGCGCGCGACGGCGTCGAGGCGGTGGAGAAGGCGCGCGAGCTGCGGCCAGACGTGATCACCATGGACGTGAACATGCCCCGGCTCGACGGGTTGGGCGCGACCGCCGCGATCATGGCCGAGTCCCCTGCCCGGGTGCTGATGGTCTGCGCCGTCAGCGAGGACCGGCAGCTGGACCTCTCCTTCCGCGCCATGGCGGCCGGGGCGCTGGAGGTCATCTCCAAGCCCGGCCCGGCCCAGGACGAGCTGCACCGTTTCGGCCGCCGCGTGGCGGAGGCGGTGCGCCTGATGGCCGAGGTGCCGGTGGTGCGCCGGAACAAGGGCGGTCATGGGGCCGCCTTGCGCGCGGGCGGCGGGGGCGTGGGCGCCATCGGCCTGGTCGCCTCGACCGGCGGACCGCCGGCGCTCTCGGTCGTCCTGCGCGGATTGCCGGCCGACCTGTCCGCGCCGGTCTTGATCGCGCAGCACATCGCCGCCGGGTTCACCGCCGGCCTCACCCGCTGGCTCTCGGAGGTGGCGGTCCTCAAGGTCCACGTCGCCCGCGAGGGGGAAGCCGCGCAGCCCGGGCGCGTCTACCTGCCGCCCGACGGCTGCGACCTGGAGCTGGACGAAGCGGGCCGCCTGCGCACTCCGCGCTCGAACGGGCTCCACTGCCCGTCGGCAAACCGATTGCTCTATTCCCTGGCCCGCTCGCTCGGCGCCCGCGCCGTCGGCGTGGTGATGACCGGGATGGGCGACGACGGCGCGCAGGGGCTCCTGGCCATCCGCCATTCCGGCGGCGCGGCCTTCGCCCAGGACGAGGCGAGCAGCGTGGTGTTCGGCATGCCCGCCGCCGCCCGCACCCTGGGCGCCGCCGAAACACTGCTTCCCCTGGAAGACATCGCCCCGATGCTCGCAGGGCTCTGCTCCGCCCGGGGCGCGAATCGAGAGAGGTAACGAAGATGGAGACGAAGATTTCGGGACCAGAGAGAGCGCGCTTTCCGCTGTTGTGGAAGATCTCGCTGCTGGTCGGCATCACTCTGGCCCTGGTCGCCGCGGTGGTCGGGGCCGTGGAGGGCAGCTACTTCGGCAAGGTGCTGGAGAGCGAGGGCCGCGCGCGGGCGAAGGCCATCTCCGCCACCCTGGCGGCCGCCCTGGTGGAGATGCCCGAGTCCGCCATCGCCTCCACCATCCAGTCGGTCAAGAAGGACTCCGAGCTGGCCTACATCGAGGTGGTGGGACCCAACGGCAACATCCTCGCCCACACCTTCGAGGGCAAGGCGCCGGCGCAGGACCCCCGGCAGTTGCGCGAGAGCGAGAAGGTGAGCGAGGTGTTGCTGGACGGCGTGCGGTACGTCGACGTCCCCGCGCCGGTGATGACCGGCGCCCTGGTCCACGTCGGCCTCGACCCGGGCCGCATCGCCGCGCGCCTGCGGGAGGCGCAGATGCGGCTGTTCGGCGTGACCGCGCTGGCCATGGTGCTCGCCATCGGCATCGCCTGGCTCCTGGTGCGGCAGATCATCAGCCCGCTCAAGCGGCTCACCCACCTCACCTCGCGCATCCTGGAAGGCGACCTCACCCAGCGCGTCGACGTGACTTCGAACGACGAGATCGGGGAGCTGGCCGCCGCCTTCGGCGCCATGGTGGAGAAGCTCAAGCAGGTGGTCGGCGCGCTCCAGGACTCGGTCCGCCTGCTCAAGCAGGCCGGCGACGACCTGGGCACCTCCACCTCCGAGCAGAGCGAGACCATCACCCGCCAGGCGACCGCGCTGCAGGAGACGCAGGTCACCGCGCAGGAGATCAAGCAGACCTCGCTGCTCGCGGCGC
>WNFA01000017.1_pt1 | contig 217830 bp, 185 predicted proteins | sample 5400481 | NCBI WGS metagenome assembly WNFA01 (sample SAMN13153340, study PRJNA577476) | soil metagenome | isolation source: 120 cm saprolite under Douglas fir tree site 2 hole 1 replicate 2 | place: USA:California | collected 2015-04-18 | reverse complement strand
AATCGCATTATAAAAGGGCGCCCCCTTAGGAGTAGGTTATGAGCGCAAGCATCGTCACCTACGAAAAGGAGCACCCTCGTGAACAGTGAAAAGTATATTGGGCTCGACGTGCATCAAGCAACCATCTCGGTCGCGGTGATGGATTCCAGAGGCAAGGTAGTCATGGAGTCCATCCTGGAGACCAAAGCGGCGACCCTTCTTGAGTTCTTGGCGGGGCTACGCGGAACTTTGTCGGTCACCTTCGAGGAAGGAACCTGGGCGGCCTGGCTGTATGACTTGCTCAAGCCACATGTTCAGAAGTTAGTGGTGTGCAATCCGCGGAAGACGGCTCTGCTGAAAGACGGCAATAAGAATGACCGCATCGATGCCCGCAAGCTGGCGGAACTGTTACGCCTCGATAATCTCAAGCCGGTCTACCATGGCGAGACGGGCGTGCGCATGCTGCGCGAGCTGGCCCGGAGCTACCTGACCTTGGTCAAAGATCTGACGCGAGTCATGAATCGCCTGAAGGCCATGTATCGCAGCTGGGCGATTCCCTGTGCCGGACGGGACGTCTGGAGGCCGGCGTGCGCCGTCGGGCCGAGCACCTCTACCAGCAACTGGACATGCTGCAGCATTTGCGACAACAAGCGCGACGAGAACTGTTGGCGGAGAGTCGGAAACATGCCATCACCGCCAAGCTCCGGCAAATTCCATCGCTCGGACCCATTTACACCAACAACCCCGGATTGCTGGTGAAATCGCGATGTTACAACAACAATCCGCCCCGCTCAGTTCTCGGTCAAAAAAACCCCGCTCCAGAATGAGCTTGAGACGGGGGCTTAAAGAAATCCCCGACACCTTTTCTCGGAATCGTATACATGCCATCTGCTGCGTTGTAAGTTGTTGGAACTACGTTAGAGCGGGGATTCGATTCCTTCCGTGCTCACCATGCATAGCTCGCGAAAGTGACCAGAAACCAGGGTCAGGTCTTCATCGGCAACACAATACGGAAGACCGAGCCGCATCCAAGCTGGCTGGTGACGGCTATCTTGCCGCCGTGAGCCTCGACGATTGCCTTTACGATCGCCAGTCCCATTCCGGTGCCTTGCACGCGGTAGCGCTGATTCTTGCCGCGATAGAACTTGTCGAAGATCAGGCCTTGCTCCATATCGTCAATGCCGACACCTCGGTCGGCCACGCTTAGTTCGAAGTTCGTGTCTTCTTTTTGCAATTCGGCCTTTTGCATTTCGGCGGTAATGCGGATGGGGGATTCGGGCGGTGAATATTTGCCGGCATTTTCCAGTAACTGGACCAGAACTTGCTTCATGCGGTCTGCGTCAAGGCGCACAGTGATGTCTTGGGGCACGCGGATTTCGACCGGATGCTTGCCCATGACCTGTTTCACCTCTTCGACGGCGGCTTGCACAAGGTCAATGACGCGACAGGTCTGGAGATCGAGTTGAAATTCGTGGGACTCAAGTTGGGCGACCTCCGCTGCTTCGCCGACCAGGCGGTTCAGACGATCGCTTTCTTCATTGATGACGGTCATCAGCTCGCGGCGATCGTCCACGCTCAGGCTCAGGTTGGACATCAGGCTGGTGATCGAGGCTTTGATCGAAGTGAGAGGGGTTCGAAACTCGTGAGTTACCGAATCCAGGATGGCGGAACGCAGTCTTTCGCCCTCGCGCGTGGCCTCTGAACGAGCGAGGGTTTCGACTGCATTGGCGCGCTCGACCGCGATCGCGATCAGACCTCCCATGGCGTCGAGCGTCTGGCGGGACAGATTGCCGGCAACCCCGATTGCGCCCACTGTCCTCACGCCCATTTTGAGCGGGGTGAAACTCAGATTGCGCTCGCGGTCCATCATGGGTTCGCCGCGCGCGATAATGGACTTGAGTTGGTCGGAGTCCAGATCGGGGGCTTCGATCCCCGCACGATAGATGTTCCCCTTTTCCGGGACATAGACTGCCGCGGCAGAAACGTCGAAAGACTCGATGACGTGGTGGGGGACGGTGTTCAGCAGTTGCAGAACGTTATCCGCGGTCAGCAATTGCTGGCTGAAGCTGTAGAGGCGTTCCAGTTCGCGGCGGCGGCTGACGGCCTCCTCCGTCTGCTTTCGCGCGCGGTCAGACAATTGACTGGCAATCACCGCGGTGGTGAGAAAAGCGACCAGAGCGATCCAGTTTTGCGTGCCCGCGATCGTGAACGTGCCAATGGGAGGAAGAAAATAGTAGTTGAACGCCGCCGTTGCGACGAAGGCGGTGAACAGCGCATACCGCAAACCCCACAGGGCGGAGACGATCAGGACGAAGACCAGGAAAGTCAGGGCTACCGTGGTGGGGTTCACTCGAATGACGGCGGTATAGAAGTGTACGACAATGACGAGGACCGCGGCGCAAGCTGCGAAACGGGAAAAGACCCTGATCACCGGCTGGCTCACGATCAACGATTGTAGCCGATATTCGACAAATCGAATGCGCTCTATGACAATGGTCGGCGATGAGCAAGACGCCGGAGCAATGGCTCGAAGAGGCTGCACCCGCGAAGAAGGGCGGCACGCTAAAGCTGTTTCTTGGGTATGCGCCCGGCGTGGGGAAGACCTACAACATGTTGAGCGAAGCCATCCGGCGCAAGAGCCGTGGCGAAGACGTGGTCATCGGCGTGGTGGAGACGCACGGGCGCAAGGGAGTGATTGAACTTGCGGAAAAACTCGAAACCGTCCCCAGAAGGAAGATCGAATACAAGGGCACGGTGTTTGACGAAATGGATCTGGATGGAATCCTGGCCCGCAAGCCGGCCGTTGTGGTGGTAGACGAGTTAGCGCACACCAACATCGAAGGCAGCAAGCACAGCAAGCGCTATGAGGACGTTCTGGCATTGGTGGATGCTGACATCGACGTATTAACGACAATGAACGTGCAGCACCTGGAGAGCGTTGCTCCGAGCGTGCAAAGAATCAGTGGCGTCACCGTGCGCGAGACCGTTCCTGACTGGGTGATGAAGCGGGTGAGGGAGGTAGTTATGGCCGACCTCACTCCGGAAGCGCTTCAGACCCGCATGCGGCGTGGCGATATTTATCCGCTGGACCGGGTGGAGAAGGCGCTCTCAAACTTCTTTCGCCCCGGGAACCTGATTGCGCTGCGCGAGCTGGCTCTACAGGAAGTCGCGCAGGAGGTAGACCGCAGTCTTGAAACTTACCTCGATCAGGAAGGCGGTGAACGAAAGCTCGGAGTACGTGAAAGATTTGCGGTAGCCATCAGCTCCAACCCGGCGGCGCAGCAACTTATCGCTCGTGCCGCGCGAATGGCCAAGAGATTGGACGGTGAATTGTACGTGGTTTACGTGGACATCGGAGTGGACCACAACGAGGCCGACCAGCGGACGCTGGCGTCGAACGTCCGCTTTGCCGAAGCCGTGGGTGCCCAGGTGGTTAAGTTGAAGTCTCCGACCGTGGCTAAGGCCGTGGCTGGATTTGTCAGAGAGAAACACATTACCCAGGTTGTGTTCGGCCATTCCGCGGTGAAGGGCTGGAAGCGATACCTATACTTGAACGCCATCCACAAGTTTCTCAGAGACGCGCCGCCCGTGGATGTCCATATTGTCACGCAGCAGTCCTCTTGAGCAGCTCCAGCTAAGCAGTCCAGTAAACCGACATGGCTGAAAAGAAACGTATTCTGGTGGTGGATGATGAACCGCAGATCACGCGGGTCTTGCGGACTTCTCTCGCCGGCAGCGGCTACGAAGTCCGCACCGCCGATGACGGTCATGCCGGCCTCAGGTCGGCGCGGGAATGGCAGCCGGATCTGGTTATCACCGATATTTCAATGCCGAACATGAATGGAATTGAATTGTGTCGCCAACTTCGCGCTGAGTCTGCCTTGCCTATCATCGTGCTGTCCGTGAAAGGCGAGGAGAAGACCAAGGTTGAGGCGCTCGACGCCGGGGCGGACGACTACGTTACCAAGCCGGTGGGCATGGATGAACTGCTGGCACGGGTGCGACGGAACCTGGCGCGAACGCGACCCACCGAGGACAGCTCGAAGCGAACCATCACCATTGGGGATTTCAAGATCGACGCGGATGCGTTCCGGGTGACGGTGAAGAACGGCGAGGTCCGCCTTACTCCCAAAGAATTCGAACTGTTGCTCTACCTAGCGAGGCACGCGGGCCGGGTGATGACACATCGAAGCCTCCTTCTCGCCATCTGGGGTCCCAACAGTGTTGAGCAGCCGGAACATCTGCGTGTGCTAGTGGCGCAACTGCGCAAGAAAATAGACGTCGAAGGTACGCCGCGTTACATCATCACGGAGCCTTGGGTGGGATATCGCTTCGAACCCGCCGGCGAAAAGTAGCAGTTCGGTTTCGGCTCAATAACCCCCTCATTATTCTTGTCGCGACATTTCTCGGGCCATCTCTGGCGTCATCTTGGGCTTTGGTCAGCATGTGAGGGTGGGAAAATCAGAGACCAGCTCAGTTGTTGGTTCCCGTATCAGTTCAAGCCTGCAGGATCTTTTATGAAGTTTTTATGCACTTCTTATACAAAAATTACGCCCCGGATTATCGAATGTAATGAGAGGCGACAATGCTTCCGGCCAACACAGCTGCGAGTCTCGCTACCTTCACGATGGTGGCGGCGTGCGCTCTGGGGATAGGGTTCATGGTCCGCTTTTTTATCGCGCTGGCCGGTGATGGAAACAAGATGCGGAGCGGGTACCGGACTCGCCCAAAGGGAGTACGCTCGGCGGCAGATGCACCCTGCAAAGAGTTGTTGCGCAGCGAAACTGCGGTGAATCCATCAGGCCACCTTGCCATGGGAGTGCTGAGAATCTCTACCGCTCTCGCCTTGAATTCCAGCCGCGGGAATCAACAGGTAGCGGTTGACCGGCCCCATCTCGTCGCTTTCGCCGCCCGAGCGCGGCCACGCGAATCCTCGACCAAACGCAGTTATGGTCGGAGATAGCGCTGCGGGGGGAACTGGTGCTGCGGGCTATGGGTTGCACCACTGGAGAGACGGATATGCGAGACATCATTTTCGTGGCAGTTACGATTGCCTTCTTCCTGGCTTCTATCGCGTATGTGAAGTTCTGCGATCGCATCCGCTGAGGTGAAACGCTTTATGAATGCTGAATCGATCATCATGCTGGTCGTGTGCGCGGGGTTGATGGTTTACCTGCTGTATGCGTTATTGCGGCCGGAGAGGTTCTAAAAATGACAGTGAATGGCTGGTTGCAGATCATCGTATACCTCGCCCTGATATTCGCCGTGACCAAGCCGGTGGGGATATTCATGGCGCGGGTGTTCAAGCGGGAGCGCACGTTTCTCGATCCCGTATTGCGACCCATTGAGCGCCTGTTGTACCGCCTGACTCTGGTGGACGAAGACCATGACATGCGGTGGACGGAATATGCATTCTCCATGTTGCTGTTCAGCGGCGTCTCTATGCTGGTGCTGTACGTGATCGAGCGGGTGCAGCAGATCCTGCCTCTGAATCCACAGAAGTTCGCAGGCATAGCTCCTGACCTGGCTTTCAACACCGCTGCTTCGTTCACCACCAATACCAACTGGCAGAACTACGGTGGCGAGGCCACGATGAGCTATCTCACGCAGATGGCTGGGCTCGCGTATCACAACTTTGCCTCGGCCGCTGTGGGCATTGCGTTGGCGATTGCGTTCATTCGCGGCATCGCGCGGCGGGAAAAGGAGACCATCGGCAATTTCTGGGTTGATCTAACCCGCACAACGCTCTGGGTGCTGCTGCCGGCGTGCATCGTTTACGCATTGATCCTGGTTTCGCAAGGAGTGGTACAGAACTTCAGGCCGTACGACACGGCAAAGCTGGTCGAGCCACAGCAGGTGCAGCGGGTGGGAACAGACGGGAAACCGGTGGTGGGCCAGAATGGCAAGCCGGTGATGGATACGGTAACCGATCAGGTGATCGCCCAGGGTCCGGTAGCTTCGCAGGAAGCGATCAAGATGTTGGGGACCAACGGCGGAGGTTTTTTTAACGCCAATAGCGCCCATCCTTTCGAGAATCCCACACCGCTAAGCAACTATTTGCAAATGCTTTCGATTTTTGTGATTCCTGCCGGGCTGACGTACACGCTGGGCCGCATGACTGGATCGCAGCGCCATGGCTGGGCGGTTTGGGCGGCAATGGCGGCTCTGTTTCTGGCCGGCGTGACCACCGCCTATTGGGCTGAGTCCAAGGGCAATCCGCTGCTTAAGGGAGTGGATCAGCATGCCAGCCTCATGCAGTCTGGCGGCAACATGGAGGGCAAGGAAGTCCGCTTTGGCATTGCGGATTCCACGCTGTTCGCCACCATCACGACCGACGCGAGCTGCGGCGCCATCAATGGCTGGCATGATTCTTACACTCCGCTGGGCGGGATGGTGCCGCTGGCCAACATCATGCTCAGTGAAACCGTATTCGGAGGAGTAGGCGCGGGGCTTTACGGAATCCTTATCTACGTGGTGCTAGCGGTGTTCATCGCCGGACTCATGGTCGGGCGCACGCCAGAGTATCTGGGCAAGAAGATCGAGGCCTACGACGTGAAGATGGCGATGCTGGTGACGTTGGTCTTCCCGTTCGTCATCTTGGTCCTGGCGGGCATTTCCTCGGTGGAGGGATTCGGGACATCGAGCATCAGCAATGCGGGCCCGCACGGCCTTACCCAGATTCTCTACGCCTTTACATCAATGGCGGGCAACAACGGGTCCGCTTTCGGCGGATTGAGCGGGAACACGCTCTGGTACAACACCGCGGGCGCGATGACGATGCTGATGGGACGCTTTTTCATGATTCTTCCCATGCTGGCGATTGCCGGGAACCTGGCGAAGAAGAAATATGTTCCGCCATCGGTGGGCACATTTCCGGTGACCACGCCGCTGTTCAGCATGCTGCTGGTAGGTGTGATCGTGATCGTGGGTGCATTGACGTTCTTCCCCGCGTTGAGCCTGGGACCAATTCTTGAGCACCTGCTGATGCAAGCCGGCAAGACTTTCTGAGGAACTATGGCAGAGAAAAAAGGTAAAGCGATTTGGGACATGAAGATCGTGCAGGGCGCGATCTGGGATTCATTCGTCAAGCTGCACCCACGCAAAATGATGGGCAATCCCGTCATGTTTGTGGTGGAAGTCGGCAGCGTGGTTACGAGCGTGCTTCTGGTGCGGGACGCACTTCGCCATCAGGGTGCATTCAGTTTTAATCTGCAGATCACGCTCTGGCTGTGGTTTACGGTGCTCTTCGCAAATTTTGCCGAAGCCATGGCGGAAGGGCGCGGCAAGGCGCAGGCGGAAAGTTTGCGAAAAGCGAGATCGGAAACTGTTGCGAGTCGGGTTCTGCAGGACGGCAAGATCGAAAAGATCGCCAGTTCGAAGCTGCGCTCCGGTGACGTGGTAACGGTTACTGCGGGTGAATTTATTCCGGGTGACGGCGAGATCGTGGAAGGTGTGGCGTCAGTAGACGAATCGGCGATCACGGGCGAATCTGCGCCCGTGATCCGCGAGGCGGGAGGGGACCGCTCGGCGGTGACTGGCGGCACACGCGTGCTCTCCGACTGCATCAAGATCAAGATTACGTCCAACCCCGGAGAAACATTCCTGGATCGCATGATCGCGTTGGTGGAGGGTGCCGAGCGCCAGAAGACGCCGAACGAAATTGCATTGAACATTCTGCTGGCCGGTCTGACCATTATCTTTCTGCTGGCAGTGGTCACGCTGCAGCCGTTCGCAATCTACTCCGGGGCGCCGCAGACGGTGTTCGTACTAGTGTCGCTGCTGGTCTGCTTGATTCCGACCACGATCGGAGGATTGCTTTCCGCGATTGGCATCGCCGGCATGGACCGACTGGTACAGCACAACGTGCTGGCTATGTCCGGGCGGGCGGTGGAGGCTGCGGGCGATGTCAACACCCTCCTTCTGGACAAGACTGGCACCATCACTCTAGGAAATCGCCAGGCCGCGGAGTTTGTTTGCGCACCGGGAGTTTCCGAGGCCCAACTGGCCGACGCGGCCCAGTTGTCATCGCTTCCCGATGAGACGCCGGAGGGCCGCTCCATTGTGGTTCTGGCAAAAGAACGCTACGGCCTGCGTGGACGCGACCTGGCTTCGCACGAGGCGCGATTTGTGCCCTTTACCGCGCAGACCAGAATGTCAGGGGTCAACCTCGATGGCCGCGAGATCCGCAAAGGCGCATCGGATGCGATCGCAAAATATATTTCTGTGGTCAGCGGCAATGGACTTCCGAAAGAAGTGCAGGCGACGGTTGAGCAAATCGCGCACTCCGGCGGCACGCCGCTGGTTGTCTCCGAGAATCGCCGCGCGTTAGGTGTGATCTACCTCAAAGACATCGTAAAGGGAGGAATTCGCGAGCGCTTCAGCCAGCTTCGTGCCATGGGCATTCGTACGGTGATGATCACGGGCGACAACCCGCTCACCGCGGCAGCCATCGCCCGCGAGGCCGGCGTAGATGACTTCCTGGCGCAGGCCACTCCCAAAGAGAAGATGGATCTTATCCGCCGGGAACAGGGTGACGGGAAACTGGTGGCCATGACTGGTGACGGCACCAACGACGCTCCCGCCCTGGCTCAAGCCGATGTCGGCGTGGCCATGAACACGGGCACGCAAGCTGCGAAGGAAGCGGGAAACATGGTGGATCTGGATTCGAATCCCACTAAGCTGATTGAGATTGTCGAAATCGGCAAGCAACTGCTGATGACTCGCGGCGCGTTGACGACGTTCTCCATCGCCAACGACGTGGCCAAGTATTTTGCCATCATCCCGGCGATGTTTGCCGGCACTTTCCCAGTGCTTGCCGCGCTCAACATCATGCATTTGCAGACACCACAGTCAGCGATATTGTCGGCGGTCATTTTCAACGCGCTGATCATCATCGCGTTGATTCCGCTGGCACTGCGGGGCGTTAAGTACCGCGCCATGGGCGCCGCTGCGCTCCTGCGCAATAACCTTTTCATCTATGGTGTGGGCGGAATCATTATCCCGTTTATCGGCATCAAGTTGATCGACATGGCCATCACCCGCATTGGGATGGCCTAAAGAGGATCACCATGAAAAAAAATCTTCTAATTTCCGTGCTTATGACGCTTGTCACAACTGTGCTGCTGGGGTTGGTTTATCCTCTGGTGGTCACTGGACTGGCGCAGGTCCTTTTTCCGGAGAAAGCCAACGGGCAACTTGTGCGGCGTAACGGAAGCGTGGTCGGCTCACACATTATTGCCCAGCCGTTTGTGGGGGCGAGTTATTTCCACCCGCGCCCGTCCGCGGCAGGCGCGAATGGCTATGACGCCAGCAATTCCGGCGGATCCAACCTGGGCCCGACAAATCAAAAGCTCATTGATCGTGTGAATGCCGACGTCGCCAGCGCGCAGGCGGAGAATCCGGGCGAACCCGTCCCCGTCGATCTGGTCACGACTTCCGCCTCGGGCTTCGATCCCCACATCACGCCTGCCGCCGCGGTCTTCCAGGTCCCGAGAATCGCCAAAGCACGGGGCATGAGCGAGAAAGAGGTGCGGGACCTCGTTGCCCGCAACACTCAGGGACGGCAATGGGGCTTCTTCGGGGAGCCGCGCGTGAGTGTGCTGGAGCTAAACCTGGCGCTTGATTCGCTCTTGAAATAGGGATGACTGCCGTTTGCGGCTATTTTAACCGCGAAGGTCGCGAAGCGGACACAAAGAGCGCAGAGCCGATCGCTGTCAAAAGATGGAGCCGCACTACTCCCTGCTCGATCCTGTAAAGACTACGAGCAAAACTGTATCCTAAAAGCGGCGACGCCCAAGTGAAGCAATCTAGCCAAAGAGTTGGAGCGTGAGCCACCTCACGCTCTTCGGACTGTTTGCGGTGACCGCGATGCTGGTGTGCTATGCCCTAGAGAATCGCAGCCGATGGTTCATCCTGGCGTTCAGTGTGGCGTGCATGCTGGGCTCGGTTTACGGCTTTCTGCAGGGAGCCTGGCCGTTTGGAGTCGTCGAAGGCATCTGGTCGCTGGTGGCTGTGCGCCGTTGGTGGCGGGCAACAAAGTCAGCCTGAGTTGTCCTTGGGTTTTTAAATCAGACGCGAGTGGTTACGAATTCTTGCGGTTGAAGCGGCAAAGTGCCTGACTGCCGCGGATCTTGCCACAAGAAAGAGCCATGGTCTCAAAGGCCCGTTCGTAGCGGAATTCCGGCCTGAGATAAGGCTTCTTGGTCACGTGCGGGCTTTCGCCGGCGTTTTTCTCTTCGCCGATGTTCTTCTCAGCCATAAGGCGCAGTCAATCGGGCGTTCGCAACCATCACAGCATTTTCTCAGACAGACTAACACCAATCTGGGCCAATCCCTGTTGCCACTTATGATGACGGCGAAAGCCCATGTCAGGCGGTCGACCGCAAAGGACCGAAGAAATCAGCGATGTCCTTGGCTAATAGTTCAGGCTCTTCGGCCGCGGCAAAGTGGCCTCCGCGCGGCATTTCGGTCCAGCGCTGAATGTTGTATCCGCGTTCAACCCAGGCCCGTGGAGGGAAAGGCGCTTCCTTGGGGAAACGTGCGATCGCGCAGGGTACGCGCACGTGATCGCCTGGCTTGAATTGAAGGGGCATATTCTTCGATTCGTAGTAAAGGCGGCAGGAGGAGTGGATGGTCTGGGTCATCCAATAGAGGGTTATGTTGCCAAGCAACTCGTCCTTGCTGAACCTGCGTTCCACCTCGCCATCACAGTCCGCCCAATCCCGAAATTTTTCCACAATCCAGGCAGCCAGCCCGGCCGGCGAATCATTCAGGCCGTAGGCACCGGTCTGGGGGGTGTTTCGTTGCAGGTGGGCATAGGCGCCGCTATCGACGTACCAGCGGTCCGCGTCGTCCAGAAACTGCCGCTCGATGTGGTCGAGTTTCGTGCCTGGTTCGAGGTAAGGCCGGTAGGATCCGGGAATGTAGTTAAGATGGACGCCGACTACGTGCTGGGGATGGCGCAATCCTAGAATGGTGCTCACCGCTGCGCCGAAGTCGCCTCCCTGCGCGGCAAAACGTTCATAACCCAGCTCTGCCATCAGCGCGACCCAAAGCTCGCCCATGCGGAATGTGTTCATCCCGCGCTTTGTGGGCCGGTCTGAAAAGCCAAAGCCTGGAAGTGAGGGAACCACCACATCGAATGAAACCGCGGGGTCGCCTCCGTGACTTGCCGGATCGGTGAGCAGCGGAATGATCTTGAGCATCTCGAGAAATGACCCGGGCCAGCCATGGGTAAGGACCAGCGGGATGGGCGCTGGTCCCTTGCCGCGCTCGTGAATGAAGTGAATGCCGATGCCATCCAGGGTGCAGCGGTAGTGATGGAAAGCGGATAGCGTCTCTACCTGCGCTTTCCAGTCGAAATGGTCTTTCCAGTAGGCACAGAGCTGCCGGATGAAGTCGAGATCGACGCCATATTCCCAGCCTGAGCCGGGAATTTCATCGAGCCAGCGCGTTTGCGAGAGACGGAGGCCCAGATCTTCCACGGCGGCGTCGGAGTAGGGAAGGGAGAAAGGTTCTATGTTCATGAGCGTTCCCCGTGTACGTGATTGTAGAAGATGCGGCCTTGTGAAGAGACGTGTTTCCTCGTTTGGCTTCCATGATAAACATGGAAGCGTGACCAGCCAGAAGCTTTCCCGGCGAGTGGGTTTGGCGCGCGCGCTTTCGAAACTCGGTTACTGCTCCCGGTCCGACGCGTTTGATTTGATCCACGAGGGGCGAGTACGGCTGAACGGCGCTACCAGGCGCGATCACGAAGCGCCGGTCCGCCTGGAGAAGGATCGCATTGAGGTCGATGGCCGGCCGGTGCCAACTGCCACCAAGGTCTATCTCATACTCAACAAGCCGCGTGGAACGGTTACTACAACCTCCGACGAAAAGGGACGGCAAACGGTGTATGCATTTTTGGGTTCCGAAGTTGTGAAAGGTGACCTGCCCTGGGTGGCGCCAGTCGGCCGCCTGGACAAGGCCAGCGAAGGCCTGCTCCTGTTGACCAACGATTCCGAGTGGGCGGCTCGAGTGCTGGCGCCGGCAACGTGCCTGGACAAAACCTACCATGTGCAAATCAACAAGGTGGCGGACGCAGCCCTGCTGGAATCGCTGGCCTCCGGAGTCAAGACCAAGGATGGAGGTCTTCTTCGCCCCAGGAGGGTTCTCATTCTGCGCCGTGGTGATCGCAACAGTTGGCTTGAGATGGTGCTGGACGAGGGCAGGAATCGCCACATACGACGGATGCTGGAACAGCTTGACGTCGAAGTGCTGCGGTTGGTGCGGGTTGCCATCGGGCCGCTAGTGCTTGGCCAGCTTCGCAAAGGCGGCGTTCGCTCACTGACAGTGCAGGAGAAACAGGCGATCGATCAGGCAATGCAAAATCGAGTGAGCCGCCGTTTGAGCCTGGCGCGTCCGGTGCGAGCCGGAGGTTTTTACTCATGAACGCAATTGCAGTTAACAGCTCTCGTGCATGAACTCAACCTGAGCGAGAGCCTTGGCGGCAAGCTCAAGTTTCTGGAGGTCGTCGAGGGTAAAGTCCGGCCCAGCGGAAGCCAGATCAAAACCTTTGTGGCAGATCTGGACTACTCCTAGAACTTTGTCCCCTTTGTCGAGCACGGGCGCTGACATCAGCTTATGAATGGTCGCAGGGCGAAGCTCTTCGCTCGCTTCCCCGCTCGGCCTGACGCTCTCAAAAATGCTGGCGTGCTTGACTCTGGTGAAGTTGTTGAACAACTCAACTTTCCTGGTGACCGCGGTGTGAGCAGCGACCGCGGATGAACTGGAAATCGGGATTGATCCCGCGGTGGTAAGCTCGCTGGGGAAAAGAAACCTCAGCAGTCCATTTTCGAGGCGCAAGAGGGCGACTTCGTTGGGTCGCACACGGAAAATCCTGGACAGCTCGGTGCAGCATTGCTCGGGACCGCCAGCATTTACGAGCTGGCTTTCCAATGCCCCGCGATCGAGCGCGGGCGCTGCCCCGGCCGCTGAAGTGCCTTCACTCGAAATTTGCTTGTCGTGCCCCATTTGTCCGAGCCCCTGCTTCCGAGCCCCATCTTTCGATCCCGTCTTCCGAGACCTAGTCTTTCCGAGGCCAAGGACCCGAGCGCAGAAGAATATGCGGGTGACTCCATGCTGACGCTAGGGAGAGATCCGATCAAGTTACCGAGGTACTGCGGGATCGTTCGGCGGGAGATTTGCTATCCCCTGGTCAGCGGGAAATGCTTTTCGCGCCAGCCGCGAATGCCGCCGTCCATGGAGAGCACGTTGGTGTAACCCATTCTCTGAAGGTTGTCGGCGGCCAAGGCGGAGCGGTATCCCCCGCCGCAATAGAGAACTAGCGGCGTGTCCAGATCCGGCACTCGCTCCTCAATATCACGCTCGATGATGCCCTTGCCCAGGTGAATGGCCCCCGGCAGATGGTCGTTGGCGTACTCGCTCTCTTCCCTTACGTCGAGCAACAAGAAGTTCTCACTGCGGTCGAGCCGAGCTTTGACGTCATCAGTGCTCACTTCCCGGACGCGCTTTCTGGCGTCTTCGACGATTTTCAGAAAACGAGCGGAATGCTGGTGTGCCATGAGATTCACTCAACACGTTGGAAGAATTATTTTACCTAAGATCACGCTGTGCGAGTGAACCGGGATGCTGGGGGCGACAGTTGTAGGAGCCGTTCGGCATTCACATGTCTCGCTAGAGCACCTACTGACCCCAGGGCCAGCCTCGCATTGGCTATATACCAAGTCCTAGGGGCCAACGGCCGTCCCTGTTACTCGGAACCTGCCGCGGCCGCACCCTCGAAAGAGGGTGAACCGCTCGCGCTAGAACTCAAGAATTTCTGCAGATCGGATTCCAGTTTTTGACGGTCTTCTTCCTCGAGGTTTGCGAATTCAAAAGGCTGGAGACAACCCTGGGTAGCCCACATGGGAAACAGCATGACGGCTTTGCTTCGAATGGTGCTATCAACGACGTGAAACATCACGTCTACCTTGATTCCTTCATCCAGCGGCTTTTCCAGGTGGAGCAGACCGCCAGTAAAGGAGAGCTGGTGCAGTCGCGCGCGGATCTCCCGGCCGCTGTCCAGCCGGAGCAGAGCCAGAATGGTCCCAGCGAGTTTGACCCGGGGGGCGCGCCGGGCCTTGTCAGCTCGTCTTGATCGAGGCATGATTTCCCACTATGACACTGGCGGCCTCGAGAGGGCAGATTACGAAAGAACTTGGCCCCATTTTCCCAAACGATGTTCGCTTTATATTCGCTGCTAGCCTTTCGTTTCGGCCCCAAAACTGAGCGCGCGAGTGAACTGGCAACAAAAGAGCGCCGGCGCAAGCGCCAGGAAATCGCGTTTAGAAACAGCGAAATTAGCGCAAGTCTCTGTCCCTATTTGAGATTCATTCTTTCTGGTAAGGGGCAGCCGATTACCGGGGTTACTTTACCCAGGTCCGGTGCAGTCGTAAGCTGCGACCTTATGGCGCTCAATGCCCTGCTGATGTGCGGCGAGGAACAAACCCTCCGCGTTCTCGGGACAGCACTGGATCAGGTTGAAATGGAGCCGGAAGTGTGCCTGTCGGCGCCCGAGGCCTTGGATCTAACGGTGCTGCGCCACTACTCGGCACTTGTCCTGGACTTCGACCTGCCTGGTGCGGCGACCGTAGCTCGCATGGCGCGACTGGCGCCTTCAAGGCGCAGGCCGGTGATCTTCGGGATGATCAGCGCGTTCACTGAAATCGCGGAGACCTTCCAGGCTGGAGTCAACTTTATCATTTATAAGCCGCTGGTCTTCGGGCAGATCGTCCGTTGCCTGCGTGCGGGCCGCGGTTTCATGCGCCCGGACCGCCGAAAATCAGAACGCCAGCCGCTGGAATCGCTAGTTTATCTGCAGTTCGGCATCGCCGCGCTGCCGGCCATGGTGCTGGATCTCAATCGGGACGGCCTGGCGCTGCAGGCGCCTGAACCGCTGCCACCAGTTCAGCAAGTTCCGCTGCGTTTCATTTTGCCCGGCACCGGCCACATGGTGGAAGGTATGGGCGAGGTAATCTGGGCCGACGATGGCGGCCGCGCCGGCATGCTCTTTTCCCAGTTGACCCCAGCTTCGCGAAAGTATCTGAAACAGTGGTTCGTGAAGCGAGAAGCCAAGAAGAAAACCGTTGTGCGTTCTGCTCGAAGCCAGAAGGCTAGTCGCGCAGCGGCCGGTTCCCGCTAGGTTCTTTGTTCTCCTCGAGGGTTCGTTGGGCGAACACCTTTTCCGCCGCATGCTAGACTCAAGCTTCTTTCTTGATTGAAATCGCTTGATCGAGATGCTTGATTTAGATCGCCTGATTGAGATGGCATGCGCGAACTGAATTTCCTTTCTGCTGTTTCCATGGCTGAACAAATCCGGCGAAAGAGACTGTCTCCGGTCGAGCTGGTCGAGTCCCATCTCACCCGAATTGAAGAATTGAATCCAAGGTTAAACGCCTTTGTGCAGGTCGATGCCGAAGCGGCGCGCCGGCAGGCGCGAGTGGCAGAGGAAGCCGCCGGTAACGGTGAAAAGCTAGGGCCTCTGCATGGCGTTCCGCTAAGTATCAAGAGTTCGATCGAAGTCGCCGGCCTGCGTTGCGAATCGGGATCGAAACTGCGCGCGGGCTTTGTGGCTGCGCAGGATGCTCCGCTGGTGAGCCGTTTGCGTCAGGCCGGCGCGATCATTCTGGGCGTGACCAATACCCCGGAACTGCTCATGGCGTGGGAGACGGACAATCTTCTTTACGGTCGAACCAATAGCCCATGGGATGTTTCGCGCACGCCCGGTGGATCGAGTGGCGGGGAAGCCGCCGCGATCGCGGCCGGCATGTCAGTCGGTGGAGTCGGCAGCGATGGAGGGGGATCGATTCGCGTGCCGGCACACTTCAGCGGAATTTGCGGCCTGAAGCCCACTCCCGGCCGGATACCGGCAACGGGACACTTCCCCGTCTCAGCCGGGCCTTTCGCTTTGTTGGGTGTAGTCGGACCGATGGCTCGGACTGTAGGTGACCTGAAAGTGTTGTTCGAAGTCATGCAGGGCCCCGACGATGGCGACCCCTCGGCGGCGCCGGTGCCGGTGCGCTGGCCGGAGAACGATGATCTGAAGGGACTCCGAATCGGTTATTTCGAAGACGATGGCCGCACGCCTGTGACTCCGGAAACTCGCGCGGCAGTGCGGACCGCGGCTGAGGGCCTTCGACGCGCTGGATTTCAAGTGCAACCCTTCCGCCCGGAAGAACTCGAACTCGCCCGCCAACTATGGTGGAAAATATTTGGTGTCGCCGGCGGGATGGTGCTCGGTCCGATGATGCAGGGCCATGAGGCTGAGATCAGTCCTCTGCTGAGGCGGTTTTCCAGTTGGACGGCCGCCGCGCCGTCTCATACCGGCGAATCGTTGCTCGATACCTGGGTGCAGCGCGATCTGGTGCGCATGAAGATATTTGCCCAGATGCGGAAATATCCTGTCTTGCTTTGTCCTGTGGCTGCCATTCCCGCGTTCCGCCACGGCGAGTGCAGCTGGGAAGTTGAGGGAAAGATTGTGCAGTATCTTGACGCATGGAGCTATACCGAGTGGTTCAATCTGCTGGGCACTCCGGCGGCGGTAGTGCCGGTGGGGAAGTCGCCGGAAGGTTTGCCGATCGGAGTGCAGATTGTGGCGCGACCATGGGAAGAAGAAATTGTTCTTTCGGTGGCGGCAGCTTTGGAGGAGCAATGCGGTGGCTGGGAGTCGCCCCCCCTCTAGTGAGATTTGCCGCGAGCGGACTGAGACGAGCGGGAACGAGATGAACCACGGAGGACAGAGGACGCAGAGCAAGTTTGACGTTCCCCTGTGTCCTCCGTGCCCTCTGTGGTTAAATTCCTTATGCTTCGACTAACTCTCATCGCGGCCATCAGTTTGGCGGCCTTCGGTATTTTTGCCGCGACCACGCAAAAGGCGGCAACCTCGCCTGCCAATCCCAGGGAGGCGGCGCGCCTCAACAATCTGGGCGCTGCCTACATGAACCAGCAGCTTTTCGAAAAGGGACTCAAGTCCTTCCAGGAGGCCGCCGCTCTCGACCCGGAGTTGCAGGTTGCCGCCTTGAACCAGGGCGTGGCCCTGCTTAACCTGACGCGCATCGAGCCCGCCAAGGCGCTTCTCGAAGCAGCCGTGAAGAAAAACCCCGGCGATCCCCACGCCTGGTTCAGCCTCGGATTGCTCTACAAGAATTCCGATAATCCCCAGGGTTCAGTGGACGCGTTTCGCCACGTCACTGAAATTGACCCCAACGACGCCGATAGCTGGTATTTTCTGGGCGCCGCCTCGGCGCAGCTCAAGCAATATCCGCAGGCCATCGACGCCTTCCAGCGTGCGCTCAAGCTGAACCCGCTGCACGCTTCAGCCGAATTCGGCATCGCGCGAGCCTACCAGCAGTCGGGTGATGCGGCGCAGGCCCGCGAACATCTGGTTCGCTTCCAGCACATCACGCAAAACAAACTCGGCTCGCCCATCGGGCTGGCTTACGGAGACCAGGGAAAATATTCGCTGGTGGAGGAATCGCCTTCAGCAATGGAGAAGCCGTTGCCGCAAATTGCGGTCCGTTTTGTGCCGATGACGGATGTTGCTGGGCTGATGTCGAAGCCCGCAGCGGGCCCTGCGAACGACCTGGCATCGTTCCTCGGACCGGGCGCCTGTTTTCTTGACTATGACGGCGATGGCAAGCCCGACATTTTTTTGCCCGACAACGGTCCGCAGGGTGGGATGGCCTTGTATCACAACGCGGGCGGGGGCAAGTTTGAAGATGTGACCAAGAAAGCCGGATTGGATCTGACGGTCCACGCCATCGGATGCACGGCCGGCGACTTCGATAACGATGGCGCAACCGACCTCGCTGTGAGTCTCAAGGACCGAGTCCTGCTCCTGCACAACGAGAAGAATGGCACGTTCAAAGATGCAACCTCGGCCGCAGGTCTTGCTGTGGGCGATGCACCAGACGTGTTCAACCTGGGACTGACCTTCATCGACTACGACCACGACGGGGATTTGGACCTTTTCGTGGCGCAGTACAGCACGCATCCCTATTTCGATCTGCGGCGAAACGATCCTTGGACCGGCGGGGAGTTCCAGCCTCCCCAACTGGACCGCATGTGGCGCAACAACGGAAATGGAATTTTTTCCGACCAGAGCCAAGAGATCGGGATAGCCGCCCCCGTGCCAACCTTTGGCGTGGTTGGAAGCGATTACAACAATGATCGCGCCGTCGACATCGTTGCTTCCGGTTGGTACAAGACGTCAACCGTCTTCGAGAATCCGCGGGAGGGGAAATTCATCGTTCGTTCAGGTTGGGGACCCGGAGTTCCGACCGTAGGTATCGCCGCTCTGGATTTCGACCACGACAGCTGGATGGATGTGGGCTTCACACAGCTAGCCGCACCAGGAGTGACGCTCTGGCGTAACCATCAAGGAAAGAGCTTCGATCCCGTTACTCTTCCCACTCCGAACTGGATTCGCGGCTGGGGCATAGCGGCCTTCGATTACGACAACGACGGCTGGATTGACCTGGTCGCCGTAGGTGAAACTGCCGATGGCAAGGGTGAAGTCCGGCTCTTTCGTAATCTCGGTCCTGACGGTTTCAAGGATGTCACGGCCGATGTTGGTCTGGATAAGATTCAACTGAAAAACCCGCGAGCGATCATCACGGCCGACTTTGACGGTGACGGTGCTACCGATTTGCTCATCACCCAGAACCGTGGACCGGCCGTGTTGCTGCGCAACGAAGGTGGCAACAAGAACAATTGGTTGCGTTTTTCGTTCAAGGGTCTGGCTGACAACAAAAGCGCGATTGGAACGAAGGTCGAGGTCTTCGCTGGGGTGAATCGCCAGAAGTTTGAAATTGCGGGATCGTCCGGCTATCTGGGACAGAGCTCGACGGACATTGTTGTCGGGTTGGGGCGAGAGAAGCAAGCTGATGTTGTGCGCATGCTCTGGCCTTCCGGAGTAATACAGGACGAAATTCAGGTTGCCGGGCTGAAGGACCACAGTTTCCTCGAAATGGATCGCCGCGGCAGTTCCTGCCCCACGCTTTTCGCCTGGGATGGCACCCACTACCAACTGATTGGGGACATGCTGGGTGCGGGCGTGGTCGGCCACTGGGTTGGGCCCAACCAGCGTGACATTCCGCGGCCTACGGAATACATCAAAGTGCCCCGCAACTCGGTTCGCGAGAAAGACGGCAAGCTCAGTTTCCGTTTCATGGAACCGCTCGAGGAAGCAGTCTACCTCGACCAGGTGAAGCTGCTGGCCGTGGACCATCCCGGCCCTGTCGACGTATTCCCCAACGAGTATTTCGCCAGCAACCCGCCGTATCCGCCGTTCAAAGTTGTCTTCAGTCGTGATGCCCGTCCGCCCGCAGAAGCGTGGGACGAACATGGGCACAACGTCTTGCCGGATTTGCTGGCACATCGCTATTTCGGCGATTTCGAGTTACAGCGCTTCCAAGGCTTTGTCAAAACGCACAGCCTGGAGCTTGATCTCGGCGAACGGTATGGTGGTGGGCCGCTTTGGTTGCTCATGCACGGCGAGATTGAGTACTTCTCCGCAACCAGCATGTTTGCTGCTTATCAGGCCGGCATCGAAGCGGTCGCGCCGTATGTCGAAGTGCAGGACGCAAACGGCAAATGGGTTCGGGTGGTGGACGACCTGGGCTTTCCGGCTGGCGGCCCTCGCACCATGACCGCCGACCTGACGGACAAACTGCCGCAGGGAACGAGGCGCATCCGCATCACGACCAACCTGCAGATTTACTGGGACAACATTCTGGTGAATCGCACCGCGCAGGATCAGAACTCCCGGCTCACGGCGGTTCCTCTGGCGCGCGCCGACCTGCGCTACCACGGCTTCCCGCTGAAGATCGAAAACCAACCGCCAGGTAATGTCTTATACGTATACGAAAAGACCAGTCCAACCGGCCCTTACACGCGCCCCGCCGGCACCTACACGCGTTACGGCGACGTGCGTCCACTGTTGACTGGTTACGATGACCGGCTCGCGGTCTTTGGATCAGGGGACGAAGTGGTTTTGGACTTTGATCCCGCAAAGCTTCCGGCATTGCCCCAAGGTTGGGTGCGGGATTACTTTTTCGTGGCGAACGGCTACGAAAAAGACATGGACTTTTACGCCGCCGAGGCCAGCACAGTGCACCCGCTGCCTTTCCGCAGCATGGGCACCTATCCGTATCCGAAGGGCAGGTCGTTTCCGCTGGATGATGCGCACGTCGACTATTTCTTGAACTACAACACGCGCCATCTCTCCGGGAACGAACCGACGGGATACCGGTTCGACTATCGTCCATCGAATTGAGGTGGCCGGCGTTTGCGAGCCGCACGCTCAAGGTACGAGGATAGAGTCGGCCAAAAAATCAGTACCAAATCGTTTTAATCGTTGACAGCGCCTCAGGCGGCATAATCCAATACGCGGGAATGGCAACCACTCCTGCCGGTACTACTTCCTCCTCCGGACCGCGGCTTCGCCGATCGCTCACTCTTTGGGATCTGATTCTTTACGGCGTCATCGTAATCCAACCCGTGGCGCCCATGTCGGTCTTTGGCGTGCTGAGCCAACGCGGCCACGGGCACGTCGTAACCACCATCCTGATCGCGATGGTCGCGATGCTGTTCACGGCGATCAGTTATGGGCGCATGGCGCGGGCCTATCCCAGCGCCGGGTCGGCCTTCACTTATGTCGGCCAGGAAATCAATCCTGCGCTGGGCTATGTGACCGGTTGGAGCATGGTGATGGATTACATGCTGAACCCGATGATTTGCATCATCTGGATCAGCCAGCAAGCCCATGTGTTTGCCCCGGGCGTCTCGTACTGGGCCTGGGCGATCTTTTTTGCGGTCGTATTTACGTTGCTGAACATGCAGGGAGTGAAGACCTCCGCACGGGTGAACGCCGGGTTGGCGGCCGGCATGGGAGTGGTGATCGCCCTGTTCTTCGTGGCTGCTGCGCGTTACATTTTCGGACATCCGCAAGACCCCGAATTTTTGAGCCGACCGTTCTACGACCCCCAAACCTGGAATACCAAACTGGTCCTGGGTGGCACTTCTCTGGCGGTGCTTACCTATATCGGTTTCGATGGTATTTCGACGCTCTCCGAGGAAGCCGAAAATCCCCGGCGCAACATCCTGCTGGCCACGGTGCTCACCTGCGTGGTGATTGGTTTTCTTTCCGCTTTGGAAGTCTATGCCGCCCAGTTGGTATGGCCGGCTTCAGAAGCTTTTCCAAATGTGGACACTGCGTTCACGTTCGTTGCCGGCCGTGCCTGGCAGCCCTTGTTCGCGATTGTGGGTTTCACTCTGGTGGTAGCTAACTTTGGCTCCGGCATGGGAGCGCAGCTGGGCGCCGCTCGCCTGCTCTACGGCATGGGACGCAGCAACGCGCTCCCCAAGAAATTTTTCGGCGCGGTCGATCCCAAGCGGCGCGTGCCTCGCAACAACGTGATGTTCGTAGGCGCCCTGGCGTTAGCGGGAGCCTTCCTTCTGCCCGCGATAGCCGGGGCGGCGACGGGCTACGAACTAGGGGCGAACTTGCTGAATTTCGGCGCTCTAATTGCTTTCATGGGCGTGAATGCGGCTGCTTTTGTTCGCTACTTCGTCCGCGAAGAGAAAAAGAAGATATCGAATTTTCTCCCGCCGGTTCTAGGCTTCTTCATCTGCCTGATCTTATGGTGGAACCTCAGCACCAAAGCGAGAATCGTAGGAGCAATCTGGATGGCCATCGGCATCGCCTTCGGCGCTTGGAAGACGCGAGGCTTTCGCGGCGAGTTGGTGGACTTCGAACTCCCGCCGGAAGAAGGTTGATAAAATCTGATCCTTGGCCATGAAGCCTAAATTCTTCCTGTCGCCATCCGAGTGGCGCGCCTGGCTTGAAGAGCACCAGGAAAAACACGAGGAGCTGTGGGTCGGGTTCCATAAGCGGGGCTCGGGCAAGCCCAGCATCACCTGGCCGGAAGCCGTGGATGGCGCTCTTTGCTTCGGCTGGATTGACGGTGTCCGAAAGTCTTTGGATGAAACGAGCTATGTGATTCGCTTTACGCCGCGACGCCCGCGGAGCATTTGGAGCACAGTCAACATCAAGCGCGTCGCTGGATTGACCAAGCTGGGCCTGATGCGGCCTGCGGGCGTCCAGGCCTTCGAACGGCGCACCGGCAACCGATCCGAGATTTATGCCTACGAGCAGCGGAATGGCGCGAAGCTCAGCGGCAGGTACGAAAAGACGTTTCGCCTACACAACAAGGCCTGGAAATTCTTCCAGGCCCAGCCGCCGTGGTATCAGAGGACCGCAAGCTGGTGGGTCATCAGCGCGAAGAAGGAAGAAACGCGACTAAAACGGCTCGCCCGGCTTATCGAAGACTCCGAGCAAGAGCGAACCATACGCGAACTCCAGCGGCCGGGCGGAAAGAAATAATGCCGGCCGTGCCGCCTATTGGGCAGCTACGTTCCACCCGCTGATTTCTACTGCGGGCTGAGCCGTTCCCAACTCTTGCGCCCTATAAGTCGCGGTTGCTTCGCGCCTTTCGCCGGGCAGCAGGGAGAAATAGTTGTCCTGCCAGAGGACGGGCAAAACTTCCTCTCCGCCCTTACCCTTGTCTACCTTGAGGCGCACGAAGAATGCCAGACTCTGGCTGGGATTTTCCACCGTGACGTGAGTGATAGCCGCTTCACCCTTGCGCTCGGTGTGGTGCGCCACGTTCAGTTTGACCTTGGGCAATTGGGCAAGAGCAGTGTAGTCCGCATAGGAAGCAGTTGGAGTCGTGTACCAATTCGACTTTTCCCAATCTAACGTCTCCGGTTGGCTTGAAAGCCAGTAGAAATTCGATCCCACCAGTCTTCCGCTGGCGTCTTCCAGTCGCAAGACCAGGAAATAAGTTGGGCTAAGGCCGTCGATCTCGGGCAGCGTCAGAACTTTATTCGTGCTGTCGGCTGCGGCATCGAGCGGGGTCTGTTGCGAATACTTCTCGCTCATGTCGAGGTTCAAGATTTTGGTTGTAAGCTTCAGTCCCGGGGCGTCGACGTACTGACTGCTCACCATCCAGATCGAACGGTCGTCGTAGCCGTACACCGGATGCAACGGCTCCATGGACTTCTTGGCGCCGAAGTAGCCGCCTCCCGGGCGCAGATAGAAGTCATACAGGTGCCAAATCATCGAAGGCCAGGCGTTGTTCAGCATCCACTGGATCACGCCGGTCGAAACGTATTTGTTCCGGCTGTAAGCCTCATACATGGCCCGCACGCCTTCGTAGGTTTGAAGCTGTGCCTTTAGAGCGTAGTCGTCGGCGCTGGTTGCCGGACCGAAGCGGGCGTTTATCGCGTCGCTAAAAACGTGGACATCTTTGAACGCGCCGCCACCGGCGTGATAGTTCCACGAGTCGTTAATCGGCCAGAGATGATCTTTACCCACCATGGCGCGAATACTCTCAATCGGCGGCACCGCTGGCCCCATGCTGGTCTCGGTGTTGAAGCCGTAGGCTCCGCCGCATCCGCCCTGGTTGCACTGGCGTGCGGAATCGGTTTTGTCGGTCTGCCAATATGAGGGCGCGACGTACTCGTAGGGTCCGGTCATCTTTACCCCGCTCTGGCCGGAGTAGCCTGCGAGTTTGGCGGTGGCGGAGGAGATGACCGGATTCGGCCACAGCAGCTCCTTTTCCACCCTGAGATAAGTTTGTTCCACGTCCGGCGGCGGCGGATTGTCGCTGCCGTTCAGCCACGCCACCAGGCTGGGATGGCCGCGCAGACGGTAAATCTGGTCACGCAACGACTGTTCCGCAATGGTGAAGTCCTGCGGCTTCCAGTTTGGCCAGTGTTCCCAATGATCGCAGCAGCACCAGCCGGCGATGAGCAGAACGCCGCGCTCGTCGGCCAGGTCGAAAAATTCTTTCGCCTCCAGCTTGCCTTCCAGTCGGACCGTATTCAGCCCCATATCCTGCACATAACGGAGTTCGTCGCGCAGGCGTTGCGAGTTCTCTCGCAGCATCATGTCGGGAGACCAGCCGCCACCGCGGATCAGAATGTTCTTGCCATTGATGGAAAATAGCCGCCGGTTGGGCGCCAGCACTTCAGACTTGACCTCGCGAATGCCAAACCTGGTTTCCGACTGGTCGGAAATCTTGCCGTCTACATCGAATTCCAGGCTGAGGTTGTAGAGTTCCGGTTTGCCCATCTGTGCCGGCCACCACAGACGAGGATTGTCGACGTTGAGTTGGGGAAATTGTTCCGGAGTGAAAGTCACATCCTTCGATTCGCCGGGTCCGACTTCAACCTCCTGGGAGAGTTCGATTTTCTCGATCCGGCCTTTGAGCGTTCCCTTCACCGGATGGTTGGCCGCGTTCTTCAGCAGCGCGGTGACCGTAAGATGAGCTTTGGCATTGGCCGGTGAATCCACGGTCGATGTCACAGCGGGATAGCGAAGCGCCACGGGACCGCTGGTGGAGATATCAACCTCGCGGAACAAACCCATGTTCTTGTCGGGAGGCGCGGGGTTCCAGTCCACGAAAGTGATCGCCAAGTCAGTGTCGGTCGGCGAGAAGACTTGCACCGCGAGCACATTTGTCTTTCCGAGGATGGAGGCATCGGTGATGTTGAACTCGTAGGTGCGCCACGCGCCTGCAACATCGTCGGACTTTGCGATCTGCTTGCCATTCAGCCAGATGTTGGCACGGTAGTTGATCCCGCGAAAATTCAGCCAGATGCTCTTTCCCTTAAAGCTGGCCGGCAGGACAAATTCCTTGCGATACCACCAGGGCACAATAAAAGGGCTGTCCTGCTGCATCGGGATGTTGGAAAAGTTTGCGCCAACGGGATAAGTGACGCCCGGAAAAGACCGCAGATTGGTCCCAAAAAATGGATCGGGATACACCTTGTGCTCGACTAACGCCGCGACCACGGTCGTGGGGATGGTCACGGTATACCAATTCTTTGGCTGGAACCCGGGGCTGGAGAGAGTCTCACCCTTCTCATCAACTTTGCCCGAAGACTGCAGAGCCCAACTCTCCCGGAGGGAGAGTTGGGCTTCCGCATGGAGACGGCTGGGTTTTGGTTCCTGCGAAAAAATGAGGCCGGAGAAAGACAGCAACAGTGCGCACAACAGGGTGCTCTTGTTCATCAAGAGATCCTTTGCCGAGGGAAAGTTTTTCAAGGCTGCTCGGTTACGCCGCATTCGTCCCTTGTTCCGCGCGAAAGATGGACGGGTCAAAGACGGCTCAAGTTTAATAACACGTCTTATTAATACGTTTCAATGGCTGAATTTTTCAATGCAGGTTGTGGGCGTCCCGTCCGAACGCAGCATTGTCTGCGTATTCGGTCCGCCTGGGGCATGCTGGTTGCGAGCACGCGCCGGACGCTCGCGCCAAATTGGCCACGGGTTGTAGTTTATAATCTCAAAGACTTTGCCTCAAATTCTGGAGTGACAAGAAAAATGATCCGATTTCTGCAAACCCCTGGCCCCATCAAGAAAGTGGTTCTTGGCGGCCTGTTGACCATTATTTGCGCCGCCATGGCGATTACGCTGATTCCGGGCGGCCTGGGCTCGGATGTGGTTGGCCTCGGGGGGCCGGGGCAAGGTGTCGTGGCCAGCGTGGCAGGTGAGCCCGTCACTACGGTTGAGGTGCAGCGCGAGGCCAGGCAGATGCTTCGCCAGCAGTTCCCGCGCGGTGGCGAACAGGCGACGATGCTGCTTCCCTATTTTGCCGAGCGCGCCGCTCAGAACCTGATTAGCCGGCAAGCCATCATTGCCGAAGCACAGCGGGTCGGACTGCGCGTTACCGACGACGAAGTGCGCGACGAATTACAACACGGTCGCTATTCGGCCACGTTCTTCCCCGGTGGCAATTTCGTGGGGCAGCAGAAATATGAGGCCATTCTGCAGGGTGCCGACCTCAGCGTGCCGTTGTTCGAACAGACCATCAAGAAAGACATCTTGCTGGACAAGCTTCATAACCTGATCACGGGCAGCGCCCTGGTTTCGGATGCTGAAGTCCAGCAGGAATTTGTGAAGCAAAACGTCAAAGTCAAATTCGAGTACGCTGTGCTCCGCAAGGACGATTTGCTGAAACAGATTCAGCCCAATGAGGCCGAGTTGAAGGCGTTCTACGAGCGCAACAAGGCGACCTACAACAATTCGATTCCCGAAAAGCGCAAGCTCCGTTATGTGGTGCTGGACATGGCGAAGATCCAGGCCGAAACTGCCGTTTCCCGTGAGGATCTGCAGGTGTATTACGATCAGCATAAGGACGATTACCGGGTTCCGGAGCAGGTCAGCGTGAGCCATATTCTGATCAAGACCCCGCTCCCCGGCGCGGATGGGAAAGTCGACGGCAAGGGCGTGGAGGAGGCTCGTAAGAAGGCTGATGACGTATTGAAACAGGTGAAGGCCGGCGGAAATTTCGCTGAACTGGCCAAAAAATATTCTGAAGACCCGGGCAGTGGCAAGAACGGCGGTTCGCTCGGATTTATCGGCAGGGGCCGTACCGTTCCTGAGTTCGAAAAAGCGGCTTTCTCACTCGCCAAAAGCTCCACCAGCGATCTGGTGCAGAGCAGTTACGGTTTCCATATCATCCGTGTGGACGACAAGCAGGCCGCCCATGTGAAGACTCTGGACGAAGTCAAGGATCAGATCGAGGAGAGTATTAAGCAGCAGAAGGCTGCCCAGGCGGTGACCAACCAGGTCAACGCATTGCTCGGGCAGGCCCGTAGTGCCGGACTGGAAAAGGCGGCCGCCGCCAAAGGCCTTCAGGTCGTGAGCACCGACTTCGTCAGCCGCACCGATACTCTGCCTGGTATCGGCAACTCACCCCAATTCATGGGCGCCGTGTTCGGCCAGGCCGAAAAGGCTCCGCCTGACCAGGTACAGTTGCCGCAAGGCTACGCCGTGTTCGAGGTAGAAGCGATCAAGCCCCCGGCCACGCCGAGCTTCGACGAAATTCGCGGTCGGGTTGAAAGCGAATTCAAAAACGAGCGGGTCGCCGCCCTGCTCTCGCAGAAAACCCAGGAGCTCTCTGATCGCGCTAAGGCCGAGCATGACCTGAAGAAAGCCACCAAAGAAGCTGGCGCTACCGTCAAAACGAGCGACTTGGTGCAGCCCGATGGTCAGGTTCCTGACATCGGTTCCATGGCCGGTAGCGCCGCGGTGGCCTTCAGCATGAAACCGGGCGAGATCAGCGGTCCGATCAGCAACGGCACCACGGGCGTAGTGCTCTCGATCCTGGAAAGGCAGGAGCCGTCTCAACAGGATTTTGAGGCCAAGAAAGACCAGATCCGGGATACCCTGCTTCTGAACAAGCAGCAGGAAATGTTTGGCCTGTTCGTCACTAATCTGCGCGCCCAATTGGAAAAGGCGGGAAAGATCAAGATCAATCAGGACGAGATGAAAAACCTGACCCGGGCGCAGGCTCAGGAACAGGGAGAGTAAAGCCGGGAGCATCCCCGATTCAAAATTTGCTGGTAGCATCGGTGTAGTTCAGAACGATGTTATTTCCTCGCGCTACCGGCATCCTGCTCCACCCGACCTCCCTCCCGTCGTGTGGTGGCATTGGGGATTTCGGTCCTGCCGCGTATGAGTTTGTAGATTTTCTTGCCGCCGCGCGCCAGGGCCTGTGGCAGGTGCTGCCCCTCGGTCCGCCAGCCAACGGGAACTCTCCCTATTCGTCCACTTCCGCGTTCGCGGGGAATCCGCTGCTGATCAGCCTGGAGCGCCTGGCAGAGCGCGGCTGGATAAAATCGGAGCCCTCGAGTCTGGCCCGCCTCACCCAGAAGGCCGGTGACATCGACCACGAAGATGTCTACCAGCGCAAGCTCCCTCTGATTGTCGAATCCGCTCGCACCTTTCTTCAGAAAGCCCCGCCCGCGGCCCACAATCGCTTCGAGCGTTTCTCCAGCGCAAACTCCTGGTGGCTGGAAGACTTCGTCCTTTTCGATGCCCTGCGCGAGCGCTATGCCAGGCAATGCTGGAAGCAATGGCCGCGCGAACTTGCCTGCCGCCAGGCTGCGGCTCTGGAGGGCGCGCGCAAGGAACTGGCCTCGGAGATAAACCTGCGCCGCGTCATTCAGTTTTTCTTTTACGAGCAGTGGCACGCCCTGCGCCTTTACTGCGCGCAGCGCTCGATTCGCGTGGTGGGGGATGTCGCGATTTTCGTGGACCACGACAGTGCCGACGTGTGGTCGCACCGCGATCTGTTTCGCCTAAGAAAAGACAATCTCGAACCGGAAGCAGTTGCTGGTGTTCCGCCTGACGCTTTCAGCGCCACCGGCCAGCGTTGGGGCAGTCCTCTCTACGATTGGGGCGCAATGAAAGCGCGAGGCTACGATTGGTGGATCGATCGCCTGCGCTGGGCAACGCAGACTTGTGACTACATTCGCCTCGATCACTTCCGCGGATTCGAGCAGTTCTGGGAGATTCCCGCCAGCGAGCCAACCGCTGTACACGGCCGCTGGGTGGATGGCCCCAAAGATGAGCTGTTCAACAAGCTTCGCGAAGCCCTGGGCGGGCTTCCATTCTTCGCCGAAGACCTAGGCCACATCACCCCCGCCGTACACGCCTTGCGCGAGCGCAACCAGATTCCGGGATGCGCGGTACTACAATTTGGCTTCGGCGACGCCGGCGCCCACATTTATTTACCGCACCGTCTAACCCCGGACCGCGTAGTCTACACCGGCACCCACGACAACGACACCACGTCGGGCTGGTGGAGCTCTGGCGTATCGGAAAGTGAACGCCGCGCCATTCAGGCCTACGTTGGAGAGAGCGATGACGGCATCCACTGGGCTTTCATCCGCCTGGCGCAAGAGTCGGTTGCGAGCCTGTCCGTAGTTCCGCTGCAAGATGTGCTTGGGCTGGGCAGCGAAGCCCGCTTGAACACGCCCAGCGTCTCAGAAGGGAACTTCCGCTGGCGCTACCAGTCGGGATCGCTAACCCGCGCTCTGGCCGAGAAACTCGCGGCCCTGGCTGCCGTAACTGACCGCTTACCTCAGCACGTTCTCCCGCCGCCCAGTGAAGATTTCGTCGCATGACCGAATTTCCTCGGTCATCCTCAGCGCAGTCGAAGCGTCCTTATCCCCTCAACGAAGCTTAGACTCTCAGCTCGACCACCGTCGCTCCACCCCCACCTTCATTCTGCGGGGGCTCGGTCACTGATTCCACATGCGGGTGCCCTTGCAAATATTGCCGCAGCGCCTTCCTCAATATCCCCATGCCGCTGCCGTGCACCACACGTACCCGAGGCAGGCCGGCCAGGAACGCTCGGTCTACGAACTTTTCCACCTCGCGGGTGGCATCGTCCACGGTGCGGCCGATCACGTTAATCTCGGATGGCACATCCGCGTTTTCCTTTTCTAGGGAAACCGAAATACCCCGCGCCCGGGCGGCTTTGACTGGCGAATCGGCGGCGTGTACCAAAACTTCCGCGATATCGTCGCGTGCAATTTTCATCTTCATGACGCCGATTTCAACTTCGAAGTGGTGGTCATCGAGGCGCCGGCTAATTCGTGCTGGACGGCCTACCGACTTGAGTTTGACTGTATCCCCCTCGGACACGTGCTTTACCACCTGTGGCTGAGCGTTGGGGTCGCCCCGATCGGCGCCGGTAGTGTGGGCGACGACTGTGGAATCGAACTGCTCGCGAAATTCGCGTCGCAGTTTGGACATGCGTCGCTCGGCGTCTTTCGTGAGCTTTTGCGCCATGGCGCGATCCTGAATGGCGTTGACCGTTTCGCGCGCCTGATACTCGAAATCGCGCAGTACGGTTTCGAGTTTTTTCTCCATTTCTCTGATTTTGCTCTGCTGTTCTTTGCGGCCTTCGGCGGCCAGGCGCGCCTTCTCCCGTTCCAACTCTTCTTCGCGGGCTTTCATTAGGAGACGCTCGGCTTCGGCCTCGCGCAACTGCTCATGCAGGCGATCCAGGAATTGACCCACGTCCCGTGCCTGCGTGCCCAGCCTCGACCGGGCGGCATCGATGATGGAGGGGTTCAGTCCCAATCTCTGGGCGATGTTAATACCTGCCGACGCTCCCGGCACGCCGACCTTCAGTTCGTAGGTCGGTTGCAGCGTAGTTTCGTCGAACCCTACCGAGGAATTCACCACTCCGGGAGTGTTCGCGCCGTACACTTTCAGGGAAGTGTGGTGCGTGGAGATGACCGTGATGCATCCGATTTTGCGGAAATGTTCGGCGATCGCGACCGCCAGCGCTGCTCCTTCTTCGGGGTCGGTGGCCGATCCAAGTTCATCCAGCAGCACGAGCGAGCGCCGTGTCGCGGCGCGCGAAATGAAGTCGATGTTGGTGACGTGAGCCGAGAAGGTCGAAAGATTCTGCTCGATGGACTGGTAGTCGCCAATGTCGGCGAGCACCGCGTCGAATACCGGCAATTCGGCGCGATCCGCCGGAACTGGAATGCCTGACTGCGCCATCAAGGCCAGCAGCCCGACCGTCTTCAATGCGACTGTCTTTCCGCCTGTGTTTGGGCCGGTGATGACAAGTTCCAGATTTCCGCTCTCGAGCTCGATCCTGATGGGAACGAGCGGCCTTTTCTTTGTTTTCAAGTTTCGTTCGAGCAGCGGATGGCGGGTGTTGTGTAGTACCAGCCGGGCTGAGCCCGGCTCGGGCAGCCGAGGGCGGCTGTCCCCACGTGGGCTGATGTGATCGTCGCTGTCCTGCTCGAGCAGACTGACGGGCACGCAGTTGTAATCTTCGGCAAAGCGGGCTTTAGCAAACTGCAACTCCAGCTCAGCCAGCACATCAGCCGCCTTTAGAATCGGATCGGCGCTTTCCCCGATTCGCCGTGTCATTTCCAACAGGATGCGGTGGATCTCGGCCAGTTCTTCGTCGAGCAGGCGAACCAGTTCGTTGTTCTGATCAATCGTTTCCAGCGGCTCTACGAATACGGTCTGTCCGCTGGAGCTGGCGCCGTGTACGACACCCTGCACCCGGCGTTTCTGTTCGATTTTTATCGGGATGACGAAGCGCTCGCCCCGAATCGTGACCAGTTCATCCTGCACCGCGCCGCCTTCAGCCAGGCGCCTCAGATAGCCGCGCAAAGATTCCTGGATCAACCTCTTTTGCCGTTCGATTTCTCGACGGATTCTAGCCAGCTCCGCCGAGGCCCGGTCTTCGAGCCTGCCGTCGGGCTGGATCTTGTTGCGAAACGAACGCAGGAACTCAGTGAAATCGATAATGCCGGAGGAAAGTAGCGCTACCGCTTTCCACTCCACCTTCATGGCCGCGGGCGGACTCAGAGCGATTTCCCGCCACTCGGCTGCGCGGTCCACGACCAGAATCACATCACGAATTTCTGTGGTCTCAAGAACCGCGCCGGAGATGCGGGATTTTTCCACCGTCTTTGAGCCATCCAGTAACCCGGAAAACTCGAAGCGCCCGCCAACCCGCCTGTACTCACGAATTTCGGTAACGAGTTGATGCTGATTTTCAATCCAACCACGGTCGACCGACGGGCGAAGGGCTGCGATCCGTTCCTGGCCGAGCGGCGAAGAGGCGTATCCCCGGATCAGATCGCGCAAAGACTCGAACTCCAGCACCCGGGCGCTGGTGTGGGTGAGCGGAGACTGCATCAGATTCATGTTACAAGAAGCGGACGGATTGGCTACGCCAGGGCTGAAGCTGGCTTCACTGTGATCCCATGCTGTTATCCAAGCAAGGCGAATCCCTCAACGTGGGCTGGGGGGTTCTACGCCTTCGCGGCCGCGGCGGAAGCGACTGTCGAGGCCGGCTGGTTGGCCACGGGGAAGCGAACCACAAAGACAGCGCCTCCTTCGGGCAGGTTGTGGCAGGTGATATGGCCCTGGTGTTCCTGGACGACTCCGTAAGTGACGCTCAAGCCCAGACCCATACCTTTGCCAACTGGCTTGGTGGTGTAGAAGGGATCAAAGATGCGGTGCGGATCGCGGACTCCGGGGCCGGAGTCGGAAAACTCCAGCACCAATTCATCGCCCTCCTGGTGCGCGCTCACCGATACTGTACCGCCGCCCACTTCTTCCAGAGCGTCCGTCGCATTCCCGATAATTTCGGCGCAGCATTGAAAGAGCTGGTTGATATTTCCCCAGATTTGGGGAAGATCGGCCGCGATCTGACTCTTGGCGCGGATGTTCTTGTTGTCGATGCGAAGCATTTTCATTTGCAATGCACGTTGCACTACTGAGCCCATGTTCAGCAGCGTCTTTTCACCCGGCGACTGCCGGGCAAAGCTGAGCAGGCTGGAGACCAGTTCCCGGGTGCGACGGGCCTGGTGGCCGATCTTGCGCGCCATGTTGGCCTGGTCCGGCTTCAGGCCATGGTCGGCAGCCAGCAAATCGGAATAGCCAAGGATCACGGCTAGCGGATTGTTGATCTCGTGCGCCGCTCCGGATACCAGTTGCGCGAGCGATGCCAGCTTTTCCCGTTGCACCAGTTCGGCCTGCAAACGCTGCAGGTTCTCCAGGCTGAGGCGGGATTCTTCCAGTAAGCGTACCAGTTCCCGGTCCATCAAATATTGGCGGAGAAATACGAATAGACCCAGCACCAGCGTGGCTGCCAGTGTTACCAGCAGCCTGAACTGGCGCAGGTTTGGGGGCGCCGTGTCTCGAAACCACGCCCAATATCCCATCAGTGGAAGAGAAAGCATGGCGAGCATGGCAAGTCGTGGGGCCAGCATCCGCCAACGACCCCTGTGGGGTGCCACAGGCTCACAGGCGGGCTTCAATTCCCGCGCCAGCAGGCCTGCCCAGATCAACCAGCAAATAGAAGCAATGAACGGGACGTCATAGATGCTGCCGGTGTGGTATTGATTGCGCGCGATGGCGGCATTCATGGACACCGAACTTGAAGTGTAAAGTCCCGACGCCACAAACAGGTTCCAGTAAATCTCCTTCCACGCTCCGCGCGTATTCCATGCCAGGATGCCGAGCACTCCCAGCATGGCAAGATTTTCCACCAGATAGAGCAGGTCGAAATGGGGGCTGTAGACCGCAACGTTGAGCACCACAAACTCGTCCGGAAAAACAATGAACGCATAAAGGAACACCCACCACACCAGCAGCACCAGGAAGTTCAATGTGCTGAAGTAAAGCTTCTTTTCCTCCGACAGGTGGGGACGCAGAGCAACCGCTGCCATGAACGGTACCACATGAATGAAGAGGATTACGTCCCCGACAAACGGATCAGGGATCGTGCGGCGCAAGACCACCTCGTAGAGCGTCCACAAAACCAGGTTGGTTGACCACAACAGGCAGCCGGCCGCCATCAGTCCCCAGAACAACCGGATTTGGCCGCGGTTGGAAACGGCGTTTACCACCATCAGCAGGAAGGCAAGAAATAGCAACAGGAACTGGGCAACATCACCAAAGGCTAGCAATGCGAAGCCCGCGGGCACGCTGAGCGACACGATCGCATATGCCAGGACCAGGCAGCTAAGGCCCCCAATCCACCGTTTTCGCCTCGAGGTCATTGGTATTCCGCATTCTAGTGCGTGAGCTCGGAGCTGGTAGGTTTCGGACCGGTCAATGCATTACTTTGGTACTGCGGAACATTGATCAGCCTCTTAGCGTACAACCCCAGCCGAACTTACGCAGCGTCCCGAGGGCCACGCCGGGTGGGGCGGACACGCTTGTCCGCCACTGTTGACGGCAAACCGGCGCTGCGTCCTCTGCTAGAATCAGTCCATGACCTACCCGGTGACTCGCCTTCGCCGCCTGCGCCAGAACGACCAACTGCGCGCTCTGGTACGGGAAACCCGGCTCACTCCGGAGGCTTTTGTATACCCTCTGTTCGTCTGTCCGGGCCAGGGTGTGCGCAAGGAAGTGCGGTCTATGCCGGGCGTGTTCAACCTGTCCGTGGATGAGGCCGTCAAGGAGGCACGCCAGGCTCGTTCCCTGGGCGTTGCCGCCGTTATTCTGTTCGGCCTACCGGAGACCAAGGACGAAGTTGCCACCGGCGCCTGGTCGGAAAGCGGGATCGTGCAGCAAGCGGCTCGGGCCATCAAAAACGAAGTTTCCGACGTCATTATCGTGGGCGATGTTTGCTTGTGCGAATACATGTCTCACGGACACTGTGGTGTGGTGCGCAAGGGACAATTTCCGCAATCGCTCGGGGCGGCAGCCCTGAATACCACGTCGGCTGTTGCTGTAAGGCCGGAAGAAAAAATGAAGGCCATGGAAGCGGTGGCAGCGGTCGCGGCTCGCGCTGTCGGGCGGGAATTCGAAATCGTCAACGACGCCACCCTCGAGCTGCTGGCTCGCACTTCGGTCTCGTTGGCCCGCGCTGGCGTGGACATTATCGCCCCTTCCGACATGATGGACGGTCGCGTAGCTGCTATCCGTAAAGCGCTCGACGAGGCCGAACTGATCAACACGCCTATTCTCTCTTACGCTGCCAAGTTCGCTTCGGGATTTTATGGGCCATTCCGCGAGGCTGCCGATTCGGCGCCCCAGTTCGGCGATCGCCGCTCCTACCAGATGGATGGAGCCAACCTGCGCGAAGCCATGCGCGAGATCGAACTCGACGTCGAAGAAGGTGCGGACATGATCATGGTCAAGCCCGCCATGCCTTATCTGGACGTGATCGCCACCGCCCGCGAGCGCTTCGACTTGCCGTTGGCGGCATACCAGGTTTCGGGCGAGTACGCCATGATCGAAGCCGCGGCACGCAATAACTGGATTGACCGCGAGCGCGTCATGATGGAATCGCTGCTCTCGATCCGCCGCGCCGGGGCGAGCATCATCGTTACTTACTACGCGAAGGAAGCCGCGCGGCTGTTGGGATAGTTAGCCTTTCCTTACTGACCTGGTCTAGAATCGTACGCTTGCCCAACTTCATCTCTTCTGTATAGAGGTGTGCGCCCTTGCCCGAAACCGTTTATGACATTGCCATCATCGGGAGCGGTCCGGCTGGATACACAGCCGCAATCCGCGCTGGCCAGTTTGGTCTGAAAACCGCGCTTATCGAGAAAGACGACGTACTCGGCGGCACTTGCTTGCACGTGGGCTGCATCCCGACCAAAGCCTTGCTGTTCAACGCTGAAGTTTGGGACCACCTGAAAGACGCGAAAGAGTTCGGCATCGAAGGAGTTGACGCGCGGAAGTTGAATTGGGCAGCCGTCCAGGAACGCAAGTCGAAGATCGTGACCAAGCACGCCAAGGGCCTCGAGTTCCTCATGCGTAAGAATAAGGTGGAAACGATCCGGGGCTATGGCAAGCTGACCGGCTCGGGCCCAAACAGTGTACTGACGGTTGAAGTCACCGCCGACGCCAAGACCTCGCAAGTCAAAGCAAAGAATGTGATTCTCTGTACCGGCTCGGAAGCTCGCATGCTGCCAGGCCTTGAGCCCGGGGACCGAGTGCTGACCAACATCGAAATTCTCTCGCTCAAGGACATTCCCAAGTCGCTGGTGATCGTTGGTGCCGGGGCTGTAGGCGTGGAGTTCGCGTCCATCTTCCGTTCGTTCGGCGCGGAAGTCACTATCCTTGAGATGCTGCCCAGGCTTGTTCCGGTGGAAGACGAAGAAATCTCCAAGGAACTGGCGCGCGTATACCGGAAGCGCGGAATCAACTTCCACACCGGCGCCAAGGTGGAGAAAATCGAAACGACGAAGTCAGGAGTGTCGGTCGCTTTCAGCGTGGATGGCAAACCGCAGAAACTCGAAACCGAGAGAATCCTGATCGCGGTCGGCCGCAAGCCGCGCACCGAGAATATCGGTCTGGAGAAAACAAAGATCAAACCCGATCGCGGTTTCATCAAGACCGATAGCTGGATGCAGACCAGCGAGCCCGGCGTCTACGCTATCGGCGACATCGTGCTCGGGACGCCCCAACTGGCGCATGTCGGCGCGATGGAAGGCATCGTTGCCGTAAGCAAGATCGCAGGCAAACCCGGCAAGCCGATCAACCCGGAGCACATCCCCAACGCAACCTACTGCCATCCCGAGATCGGCAGTGTTGGCTTGACCGAGGCCAAAGCCGAGGAAGCGGGATACAACATCAAGGTCGGCAAGTTCCCCTTCACCGCGAACTCGCGAGCTTCAATTGTGGGCCAGCACGAGGGATTCATCAAGATTGTCTCTGACGCCGATTATGGCGAAATTCTCGGAGTGCACATCATTGGCCCGCTGGCGACTGAGTTGATCGCTGAAGCGGTTGCGGCAATCGAACTCGAAGCCACGGTGGAGGATTTGATGTGGACGATCCACGCCCATCCCACACTGGCCGAAGCCATGCTGGACGCGTCGAATAGCGTATACGGAATGGCCATTAACGCGTGAAAGGCAGGCCCCGTGGCCAAGAAGCTGTTGATCTCCGTCATCCAACTCGGCACCATTGACTACGCCACTGGTCTGCGCCTCCAGCAGCGGCTCGTCGAACTGCGCCAGGAAGGGCGCATCGGCGATGTTCTTCTTCTGCTCGAACATTCGGCGGTCATTACTCTCGGCCGCAATGCGAAGCGCGAGAACATTCTTGCCTCGCCCGAACTCCTCGCCCAGCGCGGCGTGGAGGTGTACGAGTGTGATCGCGGGGGAGACGTCACGTTCCACGGCCGCGGCCAGGTGGTGGGATATCCGATCCTCGATTTGCGTGGGTTTTCCACGCCTGACGGCAAGCGCAAAACCTTGGGGGCGATCGAATTCGTGCGTCGGCTGGAAGAAGTCCTGATCCGCACCTGTGCGGATTTCACGATTCCCGCGCAGCGGATCTGTGGTCTCACAGGTGTCTGGACCGCTTCAAGCACGGATAAAGATAAAGACGAAGCCAAGATCGCTGCCATCGGCGTCCACATCTCCCGTGCTGTCACCTCGCATGGTTTCGCTCTGAATGTGAACACGGATCTTGACGGTTTCAAACTGATCGTCCCGTGCGGGATCACCGCAAAGCCCGTGACATCGATGGCCAAGGAACGGGGCCGACAGCTCTCGTCGCGGGAGGTCGCGCATTCGCTGTCTCGCAACTTCGGTCTGATTTTCAACAGTCAGATGCTTTGGCTCGAAAATTTAGACGCGCTATTGAGCCCCACGGTCGGTGTGCCGGCGAAACCGCCCGATGAATTGCGCCAGCTGCACAAAGAAGAAGATACGTTCTGGGCATAGCCCCATGGCCAAGAAGAAACAAAAGCAAATCATCACCAAGCCCAGCAGCCGACGCCCCGACGCTAACCCCATAACCGCCAACCAGCGCACCTATACGATCCCGGATTACCGCCTGGAAAAACCCAGCTTCACCATCCGCCAAGTTCGCAAGGCCGACGGAGTCCGCTACGAGGTCAGCGGCGATTTCAACGGGACCGTACCGCCTATTCGAGAATCGAGATACCTGAACCGGCAGCAGCACCTTGAGATCTATCGCTGGATGCTCCTCAATCGCAAGATGGAGACCGCGCTTGAAAATCTCTACAAGCAAGGCAAAGTGGTCGGCGGAGTTTATTTCGGCCTCGGCCAGGAAGCATGCTCGTGCGCCTCCGCTTATGCCTTAAAAAAGGAAGACTGGCTGGGTCCCATGATCCGCAATCAGGGCTCGACGCTGGTCCGCGGCTTTTCCCCCCGCGACATCATGATGCAGTACATGGCCAAGGCTGGTTCGCCTACGCGGGGTCGCGACGCGTCGTCCCACTTCGGCGATATTCAGGATCGCAACGTAGTCTCTCCCATCTCAACTCTCGGTGACCTGATTCCGGTGCTCGCCGGCGTGGCGCTGGGCGCTCGCCTCCAGGGGCGAAACATCGCGGTGATGACCTACATCGGCGACGGCGGCCAGTCCACCGGCGTCACCTACGAAGGCCTGAACTTCGCCGCGGTGCAGAATCTGGGCCTGGTGCTGTTCGTCGAAAACAATCTCTGGGCATACTCCACGCCGGCTGACATGCAATTCCGCGTGAAAGACCTCGCTGAGCGCGCCATCGCCTACGGAATTCCCGGCGTGATCGTGGACGGCACCGACGCGTGTCAGGTCTATGACGCCGCCCACGAAGCCTGCGAGCGCGCCCGCCGCGGCGAGGGCCCCACCCTCATCGAAGCCAAAATGATGCGCATGAAAGGCCACGCCATCCACGACGCCGCCGAGTACGTCCCCAAACCGTTGTTCGAGTACTGGCGCAAGCGCGACTCGATTGCCCGCTTCGAGAATTACTTGCTGAACGTAAAGAAGTGGATAAGCCCAACCGAGAACCGAGAACTAATTGCTGGTGTTGATCAACAACTGGAGGCTGACCGCGAATTCGCCGTCGCCAGCCCCATGCCAGAACCTGAATCGGCCGCAGGTGGTGTGTATTGCGAAAATGGATGCCACCAGATCAAGCCGAAGTATGCGACCCCGAGGGTCAAAGCCAGACCTGCCGCTCGCGTAAAGTACACCGAAGCGGCAGTGCATTTGAAGTGACGACTGTTAACGGACCCCATGCCCCAACTCACCTATCTCGAAGCTATCCGCCAGGGCATCTGGGAGGAAATGGAGCGCGAGCCCGCTGTTTTCTGCCTCGGCGAAGACATTGGCATCTACGGTGGCGCCTTCAAAGTCACTGACGGATTCATAGACCGCTTCGGCCCGGAACGCGTCGTTGACACGCCCATCGCCGAGTCGGCCATCGTCGGCGCGGCCTTCGGGGCATCGCTCACCGGCATGCGCCCCGTGGCCGAGTTCCAGTTCATGGATTTCATCGGTTGTGCTTTCAACCAGATCGTCAATATGGTCGCCAAGGCCCACTACCGCTGGGGTGCGCCCGCGCCACTCGTGATCCGCGGGCCCAGCGGCGGCAATGTTCACGGCGGGCCCTTCCACTCGCAGAATCCGGAGATGTGGTTCGTGCACGCGCCGGGCTTGAAAGTTGTCTGCCCTGCCAGCGCCTACGACGCCAAGGGTCTGATGAAAGCTGCGATCCGCGATGACAATCCGGTTATCTTCTTCGAGCACAAGTATCTCTATCGCCGTATCAAGGAAGATGTTCCGGCGGAAGACTACATTGTGCCCCTAGGCAAGGCGCGCGTCGCTCGCGAAGGCCGCGACCTGAGCGTCATCACCTATGCCGCCATGGTTCATACCGCGCTTGAGGCTGCTGAAGTTTTAAGCCAGGAAGGAATTGAGCTCGAAGTTCTAGACCTGCGCACCATTGCGCCGCTGGACCGCGAGGCCATCGCTCATACAGTTCGCAAGACCAACAAGGTTATTGTCTTGCACGAGCATTCCCGCACCGGAGGTATCGCCGGCGAAATCGCCTCCTTGATAAATGAGGATGCCTTCGACGATCTCGACAGTCCCATCGTCCGCATCACCGCCCAGGATTCTCCAGTGCCGTTCTCGCCGCCGCAGGAAGAATATTTTCTACCCAAGGCGAGCGATGTGGTGCGAGAGGCGCGGCGGCTAAAGGCATATTGAGACTTCGGGGTTTGCCTCGCCCTCTAAGAAATGCATCTACGCTCCATGGATGAATGCCTCGTTACCATCGCCGTCTTTCACAGCCAGCCGGAATTCCTGCTGGCCCGTACCCGCCTGGAATCGGCTGACATCGAATGCTTCGCGTATGATGAAAACATGCTGCGAATCGGCGGATGGCATTCCTACATATTCGGCGGGATCAAGTTGCAGGTACGCGAATCAGAGGCGCGGGACGCTGTGGCCATCCTGCGGCGCACCGCACCGCTGGACAATCCTTAGCTGCGTCTTCCAAGAATGTTTGCTGGAAAGGAGGCAAAATGCGCAGTTTCATCCTCGGGGTCATCATTACGTTGCTCTTGCTTGCTCTGGGAGGACTGGCCATCGCCATGCTCGGCCTCTTACCCACGAATGCAGACTCCACTGCGCCACGACTTGAGCGCCGCATCGCCATGTCCGCCATGGACGCATCCATGGAACGCCACGCCCCGCGCATGACCAATCCGGTGCCGCCCACGGACGACAACTTGATCGATGGAATGAAGATCTACACCATGAACTGCGCTCTGTGTCATGGCACGCTCGACAACAAACCCAGCCTGCTCCAGGGGTCCTTCTACCCCGCGCCGCCGCAATTAATCCTGCACCCGTTGGATGATCCCGAGTGGCACATTTACTACGCTGTTCGCACCGGCATCCGCTACGCCGGCATGCCCGCCTGGAATAAGGCGTTGACAGAACAGGAAATGTGGAAGGTTACCTCTTTCCTCTCTCGCCTCGAAAAATTGCCCCCTGCGGTGCAGGATTATTGGAAGAAGTCCTTCGGGAGCCTACCCCCAGCCGCTGGTCCGGAGGGGGAAGACCACAGTCAGCATCATGATTAGTGGCGCGTATTGCCACCGGTAGCCAGTGCCGAATATAGGGACCGGAATATATATAATATAAGGTTGCGCGCGCCTGGAATTTCCCCACCCAGGCCGCGTGGAAGGGAACTATGCCGACTGATATCGTCATGCCCCAGATGGGAGAATCGATTTTCGAGGGCACAATTACCAAATGGCTCAAGAAGCCTGGCGACAAGGTGCAGCGCGACGAGCCTCTGTTCGAGATTTCCACCGATAAGGTGGACGCTGAAATTCCCGCGCCCGCCGCGGGTATCTTACAAGACATAAAGGTCGCCGAGGGTGCGACGGTTCAAGTCAACACCGTTGTGGGCACAATTTCCGCGGAGGGTGAAAGCGTTGCCGCCAAACCTGCACCCGCAACCGCGGTGAAACCAGAATCGGCCCCAGTCAAACCTCCTGCGCCGGCTGAGTCCAAGCCCGCGGCCCAGAGTTCACAAGAGGAAGCAGAAGAGGACCATGCCCGCTCTTCGCCGCTGGTTCGCAAGATCGCGCGCGAGCACAACCTGGATCTCGGACAAGTATCCGGCACTGGACTTGGTGGACGCATCACCAAGCAAGACATCACTGCGTTTCTCGAGCGGAGCCAGGCTAGTCCGGCTGCATCGACAACACCCTCTGCTCCGGCTCCCGCGGCAAAGTCGGATGGCGCCGGCGCTCCGGTTTCCGCTTCCATTCCGGGAGATCTGGTGCCCATGACCCAGATGCGCAAGATCATCGCCCAGCGCATGATCGAATCGCGTCGCACCAGCGCCCACGTCCACTGCATGTTCGAGGTCGATCTGACCCGGATCGTGCATCTGCGCAATAAGACCAAGTCTGCCTTTGAAAAGCGCCACGGCGCGCGCCTGACCTTCATGCCCTTTTTCGCCCGCGCGGTCATCATTACGCTGCAGCAGTTTCCCATCGTCAACGCCTCGATCGAGGGCGAAAGCATCCGCTACCATCGCCACATCAACGTCGGCATCGCCGTCGCGCTCGATTGGGGCTTGATCGTTCCGGTGCTGAAGAACGCCGACGAACTAAACTTCCTCGGATTGCAGCGCGGCATCAGCGACCTGGGCGAGCGGGCCCGCGGCAAGAAACTCAAACCGGAAGAGGTGGAGGGCTCGACCTTCACCATCACCAACCCGGGTCAGTTCGGCGCGGTCTTCGGATTGCCCATCATCAATCAGCCGAACTCGGCCATTTTGGGCGTTGGCGGAATTACCAAGTCGCCCGTGGTCGTCACCGACGAGGACGGCAACGATTCCATCGCGATCCGTTCGCTCGTGCATTTGACCCTCGGCTACGACCACCGCCTCATCGACGGCGCCGTAGCCGATCAGTTTATGGCCCAAGTCAAGAAAACGCTCGAGAACTGGAGCGAAGAAGTCGGATGACTTCAGGGCATGGCTTAGACCATGTCGCCAAGCGCCATCGACAATGCGCCGCCGGGCCCTAAAGTCCCGCTCTTCTCGCCCGCCGCCACCGACTGTCCGGGGGAGGTGCTGAACGTAGGCCACGAAGTCAAAAGACTTCCGCCGGCCAGAGTTCCGTCCGCTCTGTACACATCGTCGCTAATGGTGGTGGTCGCCGGCGTCTGCGATGACGACACCGCCGCGGCGAGCAGCAAATAAACACGCTACCCCAGGGGGGGCGCCAATCGAACATACTTCCTCCGCGACTCACACTCTTCCCTCGACCCCCAAGGGGAATGAACGACTCCCAATGTCCTGAATTTACGAGGGGTGAACTGACAACCGGGAACTGGTAACTACGAACTGGCTTCTACTTTCCCGCCCTTACTTGCTGGTCCAGAAACCTCTCCACGCTACGAACGTACACGTCGGCAAAATCCACCACCGGTCGTCGTTTCTCAATCAGATCCTGTGCCGCCTCTTGCGCCCAACCCATCGAGCACAACACGGCCAGCGTCATCATCGGAGCCCGGTGCACTCCGGCCGCGCAGTGGATGAACAGCTTGGTCCCATCCCGGTCGAGGGCCTCGGTCGCGAACTCTACTCCACGCTGCAGTATCTCCGGTGGCTTAGGTTGAAAATCGTCGTCAATCGGGTTCCACAGCACTTCGATTCCATGCGGCTCGGCCAACTCGGTGTCATCAAATTCGATTTGCATATCGATAACGTGTGTTATGCCCGCTCGCGCCACCGCCGCCATGTTGTCCGCTCTCCAGATTCCGCCCCCGACCGCGATTCGGTCAGTCACCCAAGTCATATCCATCCTGGAAGTCCCCTGCAGCAGAGCTTTGTGCGATTCATGCGCTCCGGCCCGCGTGCTGATCCGGCTGCTCGAGGCCAGTCCGCTCAACGCTTATCTTGGTAAATGCCTGTCCGATCGAAGCCACTGGCCAACCAGCTCCGACCAACTTCCCGCAGCGGCCCGCCGCCTGATGGTAGTCGCCCAACTGCTGGCCTTCATTCTAAGCCCTCATCATCGGAAACCGCAGCCGCTGTTGCCTGATCTTTGGTAACCATCTGCTCAGGCGTCGGCGGTTCCGGGAGACCGAGACGGCGCAGCAGGATCGCAGCCATCGAATCCGGCACCAGCGTCCCATCCTCGCCTGTCGCAGGATAGGGCCCGATCATCTTGAACAGGTACTTCATTCCCAGACAATGGCCTTTTCCCACTTCGCCATCGTGATCTCGACCATACCGACGGCAATCATTTCCCACAAGATTTGTGATCTGCCGGATCTCCGCCAGGTCCAACGGGTTTGTGTGATCCTTTTCTTGCCTGCGCAGCTCTCTTGGAAAGCTTCTATTCTCGTTCTCTCTTTCGTTTTCTTCACTTTGCGCTCGTCACCAAAGAATAAAGGCGCGCTGCAGCGCGCCCTCAAAAGTTTGTTTCTCAACCTCTAAATCTAGAATAACAAATCGACCAGGGCCAATGCGACATGCTTTCCAAATTCTTATTCCCAGTTGGAATTATTTAGTTAGGAATCCGTGACAGCGTTACCGGGGAAACTATCAACCCGCCTGACCTAGATATATTTACGTCGAGTTGTCACTAGTACAGTCCAAATAGCAACACGCTGGGGGCTATACTTCGCTCATGAAATTTCGTGCACTGCAGGAAAACCTGCGCAAGGCTCTCTGGGAGCGCATTAACGAAGGCGAGTTGACCGGCCTACGTCTGGCTATTTTAAGGACACGGGTTTCAAGCAGGCCCATATTTCCAACTTCCTCAACCGCAAGCGCGGTTTGAGCGTCGAAGGCATGGACAAGGTGTTGAATGTACAACGCTTGTTCGTCCTGGATCTGCTCGATCCCGGCGAAATCAACAAGCGTGCCAGCATTGCCCCTCCCAGTCAGGACGATTTCGATAACGTGCTGCTGGTCGATGGTGCGGTCGCCGCGCGCCAGCCTGAGATCATGAGTATGAGAGTAAAGGACATCATGAAGCTCAAGAAGAGCTTTCTGCGCCAGCTGCGGCCAGAGATGGAAGGAGAGCGCGAACACTGGGAGCGCTTCGTGATCATCCGCGCCCACGGCCGCGAAGCCGTGAGCATGTACCCTCGGCTGCTTCCCGGGGCCACGGTCCTGCTTGACCGCCACTACAATTCGCTTAAGCCCTATCGCAAGGGTGAGTCCAACATGTACGCCGTCGCCAAAGGTGGCACCTGCACGTGGAAGTGGCAGGCAATTATCTGGTTCTGCGTCCCCCTAACACCGCCTACCCGGTCGAAGTGATGGCGATGGAGCCGGGCAAGAGAGTCCACGACTACTTGATAGGGCGCGTCTGCAACATGGGAATTGAGACCTAGCCGGGGTTTAAGCAATATTTCGTGGGGGGCGGACACTCTTGTCTGCCGCTTTTGAAGTCGATCTTTAGTTTGAGATCTTGGTTGCTCCGTGTGGCTGCAGAGGGCGCGAATAAGTTTTAAACAGGTAAAGTCCAAGTCAAACGCCGCGGACAAAGTATGTCCGCCCTTCCTTGCCACTCGACAATTCCTGGGGGAAGCCGACGGTATTCGGCGGGGCGCGCGCCCGTTTATCGCCCGATCAAGTCTCTGTCGGCCAATCGCGCAGAATCCCTTCCAGAAGATTTAGCGCTTCATCCAGAGTAGCCAGTTCCGGCACCGTAACTCTTTGGAGGTGGCCAGCCAGGTATTCGATTCTGCGCCGCCGGCCCTGTTGCAGCAAACGCACGCCGCTCGGGGTGGCGCGAATCTGGATGCGGCGGGCATCCTTGGAATCCGGGATGCGTTCGGCCAGCCGCTTTCGTTCCAGGCCGGTGACGATGCGGCTCATAGTGGGAGGTTTCACCTGCTCGGCTGCCGCCAGTTGTCCCAGCGTCATCGGGCCACCGAAAACCAGCACCGACAATGCCGAGAGCCGGGCGGGGCCTTCGCCAGTGGCGGCATCCTGTTTGCGCACTCGGCGTAGGAGATGAATCGCCGCCGAATGCAGCCGGTCGGCCACTGTGGCCGCGTTCTGCATGGGCCGATTTTTTAGCTTGCGCTGGGACACGAAATATAGTTAGCTATACTAACGAATTACAATCGTTGGTCGTTCGTCGTCGGTCGTTGACCAAGCCAGAGCGACAGAACACAGACGAGCGTTTTTAGGAATTGCAAGGAGTCATCGTAGCTGATTTTGGCCAACGACGAACGACCAACAACCAACGATCTCTCTGGAGGCTGACCATGACTGCCGCAACCACACCCATCGCGATCTCCCGGCTCGGACAGATCGCCATCAACGTCCACGACGTCGACCGTGCTACCGCATTCTATCGGGATATCCTCGGCTTGCCGCTGTTGTTTACTGCCGGGAGCCTGGCCTTCTTCGATTGCGCTGGTGTCCGGTTCATGCTCACCCGCGCCGAGAAGCCGGAGTTCGATCACCCAAGCTCGGTTCTGTACTTTACCGTGCCAGACATCGCCAGCGCACACCGCCAAATGCTAAGCAGCGGCGTGCGCTTTGAAGACGAACCTCACCTGATCGCGAAAATGCCAACCCACGATTTGTGGATGGCCTTTTTCCGCGACTCCGAAGAAAATTTTCTGGCATTGATGTGTGAAATGCCGAAGACGATATAGCTCACCTGGGAAACTCCCATAGCATGCCGGAATAAGAAAGGGCCTCTGAACCAGGCAACTCTTGCGGGCGACGCAAGGGGTTACCTGGCCCAGAGGCTGGGGAGAAGTGAAAAATCCTTTTTAGACCCCAGACGCAAGGGCTCGCAGAGACGTAGCTCTGCTACCTCTCTAGGGCGCGGTCCGTGGGCCGAGGTCCGACGTCCGATCCCGGGCTTACTGATTGTCTCCGGCGGGGGGAGCGTTTTCTCCGCCTTTGCGCCAATTCTTCATGCGCTCGTGCTGTTGTTCGCGCATCTTGTCAAAGTTCTTTTGCTGATCTGCATTCAACACGCTTTTGATCTGATCATCGGAGTTCTTTCGCAGCTCCTGCATTTTGCTGAAGCGGTCTTCGCGTGAGAGCGACGAGTCGTTGTGGATCGTCTCCATCTGTTTGCGCTGGTCCTCGAGGATGGGTTTCAGTTTCGCCTGCTGGTCATCGCTCAGGTTCAGTTTCTTGCTCAGGTGCTTGAGCTGGTCGTCCACGCTCGGCATCTGGTGTTGGCCCATGTGCCGACCCATCCCTGGTTCGGATGTCTGCCCCGGCTGCTGATCGGATTGCTGTTGCGGCGGCGGAGGTGGCGGCCCGTTCTGATCATCCTGGGCAAAGGCAGCGACGCCGAGGCTAAACAGGGCTGCCAGAAAAGCAGTAGCGACCAAAGACTTGCGTGCGGCTCGCACACAAAAGGTGTGGGGGATTAGTGAATTCATAGGCACTCTCCATTCATACTCGCGTGATTCTCGGAAGCCTTCGGCTCCCGTGTAAGAAAATCTCTCTGCTAGTTAGAACACTTCACAACCAGCAACGGAGTAAAGACTTGGTAAAGTCAGGTAAAAATTCGTAAAGCAGGTCGTCAGTCACGAGCCGTCGGCCCGCCCACTACACAAACTGGCGACTGATGACCGACGAACGGCTTTACAAGACTTTACCTCTGTTGACGCACTCTTTACGCCGGACTAGCAACTCTGGAGCGAAGGCCTGGCATCAGTCGAACTTTAGTGCCGTAGTTCCAACTCTCAAAATCGAAGGGGTGGACAGTGGGCCGATTGTCGCGCTGGGTGCAGTTGTGTGCGAAGGTTTGTACAGCAACTCTTCTTCTCTTTCTCATTGCAGGGTGTGGTGGAGGAGGGAAAACCCGCTTCCGCTTGATGAACGCGGTTCCGGACGAATCTAACCTGGAAGTGTTGGTGAACGGCACTGCGGTGGCCAGCACCGTCGCATACGGTACCAGCACTGGATATCAAACCGTAAAATCGGGTTCCCAGCAGGTTGTGATCGAGCCTTCGGGAACCTCCACCGCGCTGCTGACCCAGTCCATCAGCTTTTCTTCTGGCACGGACACCACGGTGATCGTATCGAATTTTTCTTCCAACATTGGCGCGCTGGTGCTCAGTGACGACAACTCGGCGCCTTCGTCGGGCGATTTCAAACTTCGGATTGTGAACTCTGCGCCCGGCCTCGGGCCGGTCGACGTTTACGTCGTTGATCCGGGAACCGACCTGAATACGGTCAGTCCTACGCTGAGCAACATCGGCTTTGATTCTGCCTCCGGCTATCAGTCGCTGGCTGCGGGCAGCTTTGAGATCGTCTTCACCTTGGCCGGCCAGAAATTTCCCGCCATCGACACTGGGTCGCTCACCTTCAGTTCGGGCCAGGTGCGGACGTTTATAGGTTTGAACAGCCAGGCGGGAGGTTTTTCCTACACGATGCTGCAGGACGTGAACTGAGTAGCCCAGGTGGGGCGGACAGCTATTGTCCGCCGTCTTTAAGAGTGATTTTTCTAAGTTGGTTTTTGGTTTTGGAGATCTAGTAGTTGCAATGTAGTTACACCAGGTGTGTCATCCAATACAAAGGCGGCGGACAGGAGTGTCCGCTCCACCCAGCCGGGGCAAAATCAGGGAGGAGGTGGATCTTGGGATCCACCTCCTCCGTTCGCCTTTTTGAGGCGTCGGCCAGGTAAAGTCGGTCGCCAAACCTTACTTCGAATAAGAACTACTTCGTGCGGCTCAACTTGACTGAATCCTGCACGGGTTGCGGCTTGGCGGGCGGTTTCTGCGCTGCTTTCGCCGCCGCGTGGGTCGAAGACCGAATAAAGATGTTCTCCGCCTGATTGGGTGTGACTGGATGATGTACCGGGCTGACCACAGGAATTTCTCCTCATTGGACTCATCGGCAGATCGGACGGGAACTTTAGAAGCCTTTGGCTATTTCATGGAAGCTATCTCCTGCATGAATGAGGAGCGCCAAAATTCATGACGATGTGGTCTAATGCGAACGATTACAGCAATGTCTCGGCTGGGGAATACAGATGTCTGCCACGAATAGACGGATCAGATCGACAACAGCCGCATTGACAACAATCGTTTTGCTGGCCAGTGCCGTACTAGCTCGGGATCAACATCTTACTGCTCGGGAGGTGATTGCGCGCATCCGGCAACAGGTCGGAGTTCCATGGCAGAGCGATACCGTGGATACCTTCAAAGCCGGCAATCCCGAAGTCCCGGTAACGGGCATTGCGGTTACCATGATGGCCACCCTCGATGTGCTTCAGCGTGCCGCTGCTGCCGGCGACAATCTCATCATCACTCACGAACCGACTTTCTTCGATCACCTGGACAAAGCTGACCAGTTGCCAGAGAAGGACAGCGACCCGGTGCTGAAGGAAAAGCGACGATTCATCGACAAACATGGCCTGGTGATCTGGCGATTCCACGATCACTGGCACGCTCGCAATCCGGACGGGATCGAAGCCGGCATGGTCCACGCCTTGGGATGGGAGAAGTTTCAGGATGCACACAATCAGTATTTGTTCGATATTCCGGAAACGCCGCTCGAAAAACTGGCGTCTGACATCAAGCGCCAGCTTGAAATTCGCATCGTCCGGATTGTCGGGGATCCAGATTTACGCGTGACCAGACTCGCGCTCGCTCCCGGCGCTGCTGGATTTGCCCGTCACGCCAAGGCACTGGAAATAACTGGAGTGCAGGCTCTTGTAATCGGCGAAGCCCAGGAATGGGAAACGGTCGAATACGTCGCGGACGCGGTTAGCGAGGGCAAACAGAAGTCGCTGATCATCCTCGGCCACATTCCTTCTGAACAGGCAGGGATGGAAGAGTGTACGCGGTGGTTGAAGACCTTCGTGACCGAGGTTCCGATCCAATTCATTCCGGCGCGCGAACCCTTCTGGAGTCCGAAACCATAGTGCGAGCCGTGTTCTGGCCGGAAGGAAGGGCTCCTTCACCGCCTGGGGGACGACGTGGACACGCTACTGCCGCGGAAGCCTTCTGTTATCATCAACTTTTCGTCCGACTCAATTTTCTCTTACCGACTAGGAATACGACCCAAGGGAGGCATGCATGGACGAAACACCTGCCGCAGCATCGGGATTGCGCCGCAACGAAGATATTGCGCTGGATCTCATGAAATTTGTTGCTATGACCACGGGCTACGGCCGGACCAGTTCATCAGGAGTCGGCTTTCAGGGCAGCGGCGCCGCGGCCAAGCCGGAAGAGTATGCCGCCCATTTGCTCGAGCTTTATGGGAGGTGCCTGCAGGCAGTTGCGGGAAAGAAGTAGCGCTTCGATCTGTACCAGAGTCGGTTTCCGCTTCGTGCTGCTTTTGCGTCTATTCGGCGATCCAGTTATACATACTCTTCCGCATTGCACAAATCTCACCCAAGGCGCAAAATGTGCCGTCCTGAAAGTCGACCAAGGAGGCGCACATGACTTCGCAATCTCCAGCCTCGTTGTTACGGCAGGCTTCCGGGTGGTCCATTGCCTGGGGCGTTCTGCTTATTATCTTCGGGATTCTGGCTGTCGGCTCGCCGCTTCTGGCGGCCGTGGCGGTCAACGCGGTAATCGCCTGGCTGATCGTTCTAGGTGGCGTAGTCCACCTGGTGTTGGCGTTTCACGCCCGTCGCGCGGGCAGCTTGATCTGGAGGCTGCTGGTGGGCCTGGCTTATATCTTCATCGGCGGATATCTACTCACGCACCCGCTGCTGGGGGTGGCGTCGTTGACGCTGCTGCTGGCATCACTGTTCCTGATCGAAGGTGTGCTGGACATGGTTCTATACGCCAAACTGCGCCCCGCGCGGGGAGCAGTCTGGCTGCTGTTTGACGGCCTGGTGACCTTGCTGCTCTCGCTGTTGATCGGGGTTCACTGGCCTTCAAGTTCGGCCTGGGCAATTGGCACGCTGGTCGGCGTGAGCATGATCATGAGCGGGGTAGCGCGGGTGATGATGTCGTCAGCGGTGCGGCGGTTGACGACGACAGCCACGACGCTACCGAAAGCAGCGTAGTGTCACTGCTTTCCTGGTGGTCCGCGGCCGGTACCCCGATCACGCGTCCTGGAGACTCACAAGAAACCCGAGGCAATCCGCGCCTGGCCGACCTCTTGACCGGCGCGGACGCCAAAGGTGTTCGTTAGCGGCGGCGGCCCTTGCGGGCGGCTTTCTTCGCCTTGCGGGCCGGTTTTTTCTTGGCGACCTTTTTCTTCGCAGCCGGCTTGCGCGCCGGTTTCTTCTTCTTGGCCGGCTGCTTGCGGACGACTTTGCGCGCCGGCTTCTTCTTGGCCGCCTTTTTCGCCGCGGGTTTGCGCGGGGGCTTGGGTGGGTTGCCACCGCCGGAAGGTCGTGGTGCGACCGGAGCAGGAGCCACTGGCTCGGGTTGCGACTCGATGATGGCCGGTACTTCCGCCGCTTCCTCTTCCTCTTCTTCCTCGTAATCTTCTTCCAGCGAATCGCCGTAGGCGCCGCTGTCACCAAATTCATCCATCTCATCATCGCGTGCGTAGAGGGTCTCGTCGAAAGTCATTCTTCCTCCTGGTTTTGGGCTGCGCCGTGACTCTGCGCAGGCGCTGCGGCTACTTGGGAAATTAAAAGACGGCTGAAAGACTGATGCGTTGGCTGAACGGGGCGCGATTATAGCACAGCGCTTTCGCGCGACCGCATCATGAGACGGCCACAACCATCCGCAGTTTGCATATTACACCGAGAGGTCAAAGTCGAGTAGAAGGCGCAAAGTATTTTGCTGGTATGGCGTCGGGAGCGCCAGCACGCAAAGAGAACGGCTTTGGACGCGCCATTCAAGTCCTGTCCCAGACGGGGCTTCAGCCCTGAGCCTGCGCCAAGAAGCGTCCCTCAGTGGCTGAAGCCGCCAAATACGGTGTCCCTAGCGGTACAGCTGAAAGCCGTGCCCTTACCGGATTTGCCTTCGAGTCTTGAATAGTCCAGGCCGGAAGCTGGAAGCCAAAAGCCGAGGTTGGAAGCTAGAAGGTAGAAGCCAGAAGCTAACAGTTATTGCACTTCGCGAATGACTAAAACCATTCCCGGACGCAGCATCGCCAGGTTGCCATTATCCCGTTTCAATGCCGCGACGGTGGTGTGGTGAGTGGTGGCGATCGAGGTCAGAGTCTCTCCAGGCTGCACTTTGTGGTGCTGTACGGGCTTTTCACTGGCTGGGCGTAAGCTCCTCTTAGACTTAGATTTAGGTTCTTCCGGTTGATCGGTCGACAGAGCGTTGGGGGTCACCGGTAGGTGAACATATACGATGCGGCGTCCGCGCAAGCTATCGCCCCGCAGATGATTCCAGCGGCGAATCATGATGGGAGGAAGGCTGAAATTGTCCGCGAGTGTCTGAACCGTGTCCCCCCGGCGGACCTTGTAGCGGGTGGCGTGGCGAGCGTAGCTGGCGCCATCTTCGGTGGCCGCGTGCTTGCCCGGCGGGATGGGAATAACCAGCTTGCTTTCAGGCTTGAGATCATCCTCGTTCTGGAGGTGGTTTTCCTTTTCGATGGCCAGTGGGCTGGTGCGGTAGGTACGCGCGATCGAGACCAGAGTCTCCCCCTCGGCCACTTCGTGGTAGCGCCACCACACTCGCATCGGCGGAGGGATGGGCTCGATCGCGGCCAAATACTTTTCCCGAGTCCCGGCTGGCAGGTGAAGTTCGAATGCCTGATCTTTCGGAGTGCTCAAGCGCAGCAGGCTGGGATTCAGATCCTGCAGAGTTGCGGGCGAGACGTCGAGGCACTGAGCGACCAGGCGGATGTCTACTGAATAATCGATCTTGACCATGTCATACGGTACCGGTTGCTCCGGAACAATGTTGTCCAACCCGTATTGCGCGGGGTTCTTGGCCATGATGGTGACGGCCAGAATGATGGGTACGTAGTTGCGCGTTTCCTTGGGCAGAACGTTGCGCTTGTAGAGTTCCCAGAAATCGGCGTAACCGGTACGCCTCACCGCGCTCTGCACCCCGCCCGGTCCGGAATTGTAGGCGGCCATGGCCAGATACCAGTCGCCGAATTGGTTGTAGAGATCTTTCAGGTGGTGCGCGGCGGCGCGGGTGGCTTTTTCCGGGTCCTGGCGCTCGTCCACCCACAAATTGTGCTGCAAGCCATAGCCCCGGGCGCGGCTGGACATAAACTGCCACATGCCGCGAGCTCCAACCCGCGACAGCGCCAGTGGATGGAAGCCCGACTCCGCCTGTGCCAGATAGATCAGTTCCTGCGGAACGCCTTCTTCCCTCAGCGTGCTCTCGATCATTTCGCGGTACCGGCCACCGCGTTCGAGCGCGCGTTGCAGAATGTCGTGCCCCCGGGTGGTGGAAAAATAGTTGATGTAGGCCGCCACTGGGTCGGTGAGCATGAGGGGCAGCTCGGAACGCGTGGCTTTGACCTCGGCTTCCGCCTGGGCCTTGACGTTGGGATCGACCGGAGGCGTAATCTCATTGGTTTCATCGATGGGCGCGGGCTCGGCTTTCTGTTTCGCTGCCGGGTTGTCGGATTGCAGAGCCGCCAGTTCCGGACGGTTCACACCTTCGAGGACCCGCTCCAACTCATGCTGCACACGCTCGTCCCCGCGAATCTCAGGAGGGCTTTGCAGCAGTTGATCCACCGCGCGATCAAAACTTCGCTTGGCTGCTTCCAGATCCCCGGCTTTGAACTTTTCCTCTCCGGCCCGATAATCTTTCTCGGCGCTCGCAATCAGATCAGCGACGGGGTCGGTCTTGACCTGGTCCCCCTGGGGTTGGACTGGTTGTGCTTCAGGTATGGCTTGAGGAAGGGCGGCCAGGACAGGAGCCAGCGCTGGAGCGTTGGCCTGGGGCGCAGGCAGGCTTGCCTGGCGCTTGTCGCTGTGGCAGGCCGTGCCCGCGGAGGCTAAAATTAGCGCCGACAAGAGCGCGCTCGACAGAGTGGGCTTCCTCATTCCCATTTTTATCTATAACTTACGCTGTTACTTACACAGCTTTTTGGTTAGATCTCCATGTGCGGCGCTGTCTATGAATCCTATCCCCATCAATTTGCAGGGTCAATCCGCAAACGGGATACGTCCCATTACTTTAGACAGGGCACTCGCGACGTTCCCGCCGTGCAAGAGATTTGAAGCCGTAACTTCAGTGCGAGGTTGCCGATACCAAAGATGGTTTTAGGCATGGACAGCAGGTTTATACTCTAGGCGTTGCTAGTTCGAACCGTTGTCACTTCGAGCTAGGTCGGTTCGAACCAGGTCAAAGGGAGCCCCGGTGGACACCTGTCCGCAGCTGTTTCGCTGTCATCCCAATCTCGACGACGAAGTGAATCGCAACATCGTTGCGTCGGAGATTGAAGGCGGGGCCTTCCTTGACGATCTTCCCGCCCGGACCACACTGCACATACAGACCCAGCACCGCCGCTACACGGTGGTGCATTGTGGGCAGGGCGAAGCCTGGATTTGGGGACATCCTACTTTTTGCCCCGAACCACTGCTGGTGCGAATTGAAGGTTCATCGTGGGGCGGTTCCATGTTGAAGATCCGTTTTGTGGGCCGCGGCATGCATTTGGAATTCCGGCATCCTGCGTATCGCACCCCGATTGTGACGTCACGCATCGTGGAGATCCGGCAGTGCGACGACAGCGGCATTCCCGAAAGAACGACAGCTGAAATCGAAAGCCGCCCGGCAAATTGAAGGTTCGGAAAACCCCTCGCCCAGCACGCCGCAGTGAGTCTCGTCGGAGTGAAGTTGCCTGGAACTGCGCCAAGCGCTTTTGCGCTCTATGCTAAAACTGCCGGTCCGGAAGCGTTGCAAGGCGCCGAATTCATCGCTTGCGCTTGGCTTGGTTCGCTGCTTTTTTATCTGTTCGGCCAACCTACCAAGGCGGATTTCCTCGCGGTTAGGTTTCCAGTATGGAACCCGGGCTTGATGAAGGACGTAGCCTGCTTCGTGATTTACGTGATGGTTGGCGGAGTGATAGGTTACTTTATTGCCGGGCCCGAATCGGCCCGGGCGGCCTTTATGTCTGGCTTTCGGATGGCCAGCACCACTTGACTTAGGCGCGGCGAGACGAGAGAAGGCCGCGATTCCAAAAGGTCCGCCGGAGATAGTTTCTTGAACTGGCCCCTGCTTGCCGTTTGCACTGCTTTCACCGGTTCTGAGCGGCCAAAGGTTTTTTATCTTGGGAACAAGCAATGCGATCCCGTCAAGCTTGGTCTCAATACCGATCCGCTCCAAGGTGCTTCATAGTTCCGCACCGACCCGCAATTCGAATGCAGGGCATGAGTTCAACGACGGTCCAAGGGCAACGGCGTGATCGGTCGCGAGTTGTGCGAAGAAGAACGAATGCAGATTCTCGACTACCCGAAGACACGGTAGCGGTTCGTCGAGATACCAGGTGCTGGACTCTGCCGTATATACTCCCGAGTCATGGCGCACTCGAAGTTATGTGCTTGTTTATAGTTGAAATCAGACTGACTTTGGCCCCTTCCTCCGACTGAACAATTGTTATTTGTGATATGGCAAAGAGTACATCGCCAGCCCTTGCCGATCCGTGTTTTCCTTGACGGAACTGCGCACGCTGTTTAAGCTGACCGGTTTGCGTGTGAATGATCCGTGGGTCCACTCCTCGCCCTCTTTTTAAAATCGATTGGAGAAAAGTATGAATCGGAAGGTTGGCGGGCTGCTGTTCACCGCAGCATTGTGCGTTTCTTCTGCTGTCCAGGCTCAAACGCTGACGCCCAGCGCTTCGACCTACCTGGCGGGCACGGCGGAATCGTTCCTGGCTTCCTGCCGCAGCGATCTCGAGGACACCAAGAAACGCATGGCCGCGATCAAGGCGAGCCCGTCTCCGCGCGATGCCATGACCACGTTGCAGGCATTCGACACGGCAGTGCTTGTCGCCGGTGACGCCGAAGCCCGCGCCGGACTGGCCGAACAGGTGCATCCCGCCAAGCCGTTTCGCGATGCTGCCCAGGTTTGCGAACAGGAGGGGAGCAGTGTGCTCACTGACATTTCGCTGGATAAAGAGATGTACAACGTGCTGGCGTCGCTCGACGGCTCGAAGCTCGATGCGGCCGGCACCTACTACTTCAAAACCACCCTGCGCGATTACCGTCGCGCTGGCGTTGACCGTGATGATCCGACCCGGGCAAAAATAAAGCAACTGCAGGACGAACTGGTAAAAATCGGACAGCAATTCGATCTCAATATCGCCGCTGACGTCCGCAAGATGCAGGTCGACGCCTCCGACCTGGATGGACTTCCGGATGATTTCAAACGCTCGCATGCCCGTGATGCCTCCGGCAAGGTGACGCTGGCCACCGATAACACCGACTATTTCCCGTTCATGGATTACGCCAAGAGTGAGCCCGCGCGGAAAGCTTTCTATGTGCTCTACCGGCAGCGCGCCTATCCCAAGAACATCGATGTGATGGCGCAACTTTTGCAGAAGCGTCACGAACTAGCCAACGTGCTGGGATACCCGGACTGGGCGGCCTACATCACCGCGGACAAGATGGTCGCGACGGAACAGGATGCCGCCGACTTCATCGAAAAAATCACGACAGCGGCGCAGGCGGGCTCGAGGCGCGATTACGAGGAACTGCTGGCCTACAAGAAGGAAAAAGAAGATCCGAAGGCGGCCAGCGTCAATGGCTGGGACGTCGCGCACCTGAACCGAGGAGCGAAGATCGAGAAATTCGGATACGACTCCCAGGTCATGCGGCCCTATTTCGAATATTCACGAGTGCTGCAGGGGATTCTCGACATCAGCGGCCAGATGTACGGCATCACGTACAAGCCGGTGACCGACGCGCCAGTCTGGCATCCGGAAGTGACGGTGTATGACGTCTACGACAAGAACAACCGGATCGGCCGGATTTACTTCGACATGTTTCCTCGGGAGAACAAGTACAAGCATTACGCTACGTTCAATCTGGCCACCGGCAAGGATGGCTTCAAGCTGCCCGAATATGTTCTGGTCTGCAACTTCCCACGCGCCACCGGCGAACCGGGACTGATGGAGTACGACGACGTCATCACCTTCTTCCACGAGTTTGGACATCTGGTGCACGGAATCATGAAGGGCAACACCAAGTGGGCGAGCGGCGATCTGGAGAATGACTTCATTGAGGCACCGTCGCAGATGTTTGAAGAATGGCCCAAAGATCCCGCCATTTTGAAGACCTTCGCGCGGCACTACAAAACCAACGAACCGATTCCGGCGGAGCTGGCGGAGAAAGCCCGGGCCGCCGCTGACTTCGGCCGCGCGTTGAACGTGCGCACGCAGATGTTCTACGCCGCCATCAGCCTCGATTTCTATAATCGCGACCCGCAGGGACTCGATCAGGACAAGCTGGTGGCTCAGTTGCAGGAACGGTATACGCCGTTCAAGTTCGTGGAAGGCACGCACATGCAGACCGCTTTTGGCCACCTCAACGGTTACTCGGCGGTTTACTACACCTATATGTGGTCGCTGGTGATCGCGAAGGACATGTTCACCGAGTTCAAGAAGAACGGGTTGGTGAATCCGGAAGTTGCGGCGAAATATCGCAACGCAGTTTTGGGAGCCAGCGGGACGAAACCGGCGGCAGATTTAGTGCGCGATTTTCTGGGACGTCCGTATTCGTTCCAGGCGTATGCGGATTGGTTGAACGGAAAATAGATGGGGCGTTGGCATCCCGACCCAGCCTGCGGGGACTATGATCTCTCACGCGAATAGGCGCTCGCGTAAACTGGCACCGGCGTCTTCGGGTCCAGCCTCGGATCGTTCTCCGGCGCCCCTGGGACCATCTGCAGCGGAATCACTCCGGCCCAGGTGGGAAACGAATAGTCCTGTTCGTCGTCGATCGGCGGACCTTGGCGCACTTTCGCGGAAAATTCTTCGATCGGCAGCCGCATGACCAGCGTCTGCTTAAGCTCGGTTTCGTTGGGTTGACGTGATTCCGCCCAGCGCCCGGGCACAATGTGCTCGGAAAGCGACTCCAGGGCATCCAGTTTTTCTTTGGCATCCAGCACTGCGACTGCCGTGCCCAGCACCACCACCGAACGGTAATTCATGGAGTGATTGAAGATTGAGCGAGCTAGCACCAGGCCTTCGAGCAGCGTGACCGTCACACAAACGGGAATGCCCTTATCCAGATTGCGCAACATGCGACTGGCGGCTGAGCCGTGGAGGTAAAGATCGTTGCCCGCGCGGCCATATGCCGTCGGGATGACGAACGGCTGCCCGTCAGCCACAAAGCCGACATGGCAGATGAAACCTTGGTCAAGGATCTGGTAAGCAGTAGCACGGTCGTAAACCCCGCGGTGAGACTCGCGGACCACACGCGTCCGCGCCGTGGGTGCATGGGTTTCAGACATTTAGAGGAATCTCCCGGCAATCGCGAAGAGTAGAAGAGCAGTGTAGCAGAGCCGAGATCGGACTTCGGACCTCAGGGGCCCGTCGTTAGTTGTCGGCCATTGGTGGTTGGTCAACGGCCACGGATTTGCACGGATTCACATGTGGTTGTCTACCATGAATGCAAAAACGAAAGCTTATGCGAAAGGCCAGCATTTTAACAGGTTTGGAGCGCAGTCGTTGGTCGTTCGTCCTGCTTCGTTGGTCAAGACCGGTTGAGGAGGTGTCAACAACGCATGACCAACGACCAACGACGAACGGCCAATGACTATGTTCCGCCCTACCAGTTCAGCTTCAGCGCGAACTGGAACTGGCGCGGATCGTAGGCCGCAGTGGCTTGTCCTGCGCTAGTAAACAGCGGATTCACATCGGCGACGTTGTACCGGTTGGCGATATTGAACATGTCGGCGATCAGGTCCATGCTTATGCGCTCGCTGAAATTGATGCGCCGCGAGACGCGCAGGTCGTTGAATACCGTCCACGGTTTCAGGCCTGCGTTGCGGCTGAAGTTACCGTCGAGAGCTTCAAGGGTCGGTGTGGTGCCAGGTACGGCAAACTGGGCGTAACAGGGTTCCTGGAAAAACCCGGTCGGCGAGAAACTTGATGCCACGGTCGGGCCACACGGGGTCGCAGCCGTGCCTGCAGCCACTACGTTGGGACGGCTGGTGCTGGGAGAAAATTGGAAGTTGTCCGGGTTGCCGGTGATGATGTTGAACGGACGGCCGGAGGCCACTTCCAAGATCGGCGCAAACGTCCAGTTGCTGAAGAAGCGACTGGCGAAGCCCGAGCCGGAAAGTTTGCCCGTCTGGTAGACGCCGCTGAATACCAGGCGGTGACGCTGGTCGAACAGTGACGTCGAACGCTCGGTGCCGGGGAAGTAGCTGTCCTGCGGCGCGAGCGGGGATTGCAAGTCGGTCGAGTCGTCAATGGCGTGCGACCAGGTGTAGGACGCCAGAAATTCGAAGTGATTGCCAAAGCGTTTTTTCAGGTTGGCGGTGAGTCCGTGGTAGACCGAGCTGCCGTTGGAGTAGTTGGCGTCCATATCGCTGAAAGGGACACAACCGGTCAGTCCATGGGTGGACGGATCACATGCCGTGCTCAGCCCTCCTTGCTGCATGACGGCGAGCGCTGCGTTGATGCAGGCCTGCGCGGGGGTGCCAATCAATGCGCTGGCGATGGCGGGATTCAGGCCTCCAGGCCGGAAGAAGTTTGTCAGCGCGGCGGAGACCCACGGCACGCCACTGACGAATCCGCATGGAGCCTGGCCTCCGCCGACAAAAAGCGGTCCGGCGGCCGCATTTGAATTGGGATCGTTGAGCGCCACCTGCCAATTTCTCACCAGGAGATCTCCGCGCGTGGTGTTGGCATTGATAGGGCGGTTTAGGTGGCGGCCGCCGTTGAAGTTGTAGCCCAGACTGAACGACATACTGTGTCCCAGATCCTGCTCGAAGGTCAGATTCGCCTGCTGCGAATAGGCGTAAACAAAATTCTTCCCTTGCGGATAGCCGAAGGGCTGAAATGCTACCGGGAAGAATGTGGCCGGGTTCAGATAATTCTGGTTGATGAACAAGTCTGCGTTGGAAGGATCGAAGCGCTGCTGATTTGGCAGGTATCCGGGAATCGTAGGCAAGCACGAACTCGTGGTTAGGAGGCCCTGGAAGATGTTGGTCGCATTCAAGCTGCCCGCGCTGGGCGCCACCCCGGGGTTGCACGGGCTTCCACCGGCGAATAGCAGTTGTCCACTCTTCGAGCCGTCGGAGGCATCGCCGAGGAAGTACAGACCGAGCAAGGGGTGATCGTAGAAAATGCCATAAGAAGCACGAAGCACGCTCTTGCCGTCACCCCTCGGGTTCCAGGCCAGGCCGATGCGCGGCTGAATGTTGTTGGTGTCCGTCTGAATGCCCTTCTGCAGGCCTAACTGATTGTAGGCCGCCAGGGCCAACGCATTCGGTTGACTCAACTGGGGCGGAAACTCCACGTCATAGCGCACGCCCAGATTGAGCGTGAGATTTTGCCGCACCCGGAAAGAGTCTTGCCAGAACAGACCCAACGGCTTGTTGGAAAAGCTGTCCTTGGGGTTGCCGATGCCCTGCACCAGCGTGCTGGGAACCCCCAAGCCGAAGGCCTGCAACCCGGTGAAGCCGGGGAAGTCCGGACACAGCGCCGCCGGCGCGCCATTCGCCGCGCATGCATTGGAGAAGCCCAGGCTGCGGGCGTCCAGCGAACTGAAGTTATAAACCCCGCCGTAGTTCACGGTGAAGGTCGCGGTCAGGGGAAGGTAGTTGAAGTCCACACCGAACTTGGTGTCATGGCGTCCAATGGTCCAGGAGAAATTGTCGGTGAACTGGTAGCGCTGTTCCACCCGCTGGATGTAGGAATAGGGCTCACGGCCAACAAAACCGAAGCCCGCGATGTTGGCTGCGACGTTGGAGCCGCCGAGCGAGTCGGAGTAGAAATACTGCAGGCCGCGGCGGGCGTATTGGAAGCGAAATTCGTTGACTCTGTTGTTGCCGATGGTCGCGGTGTCCTGAACCATGCCGGCCACGTCGCGGTAGGTTTGGGAGGAAGTACGCGAAAATGCGTTCTGCCCGAAAGTCTGGTTCTCGCCGTTGACTTGAATGCCGGTGACCGTGCTGGGACTGACGTTGGCGCGAATCGTCAGCCGGTTGCTGTTGCTGACGTTGTGGTCTAGACGCAAGGAGTAGAGACTTGTGCCTTCGAAAATCGGGTAGTTGCCTGCCTGCGGCAGCAAGCCGAGAAAACGGCTGGGCAATCCGTTGCACAGAAAATTTGGTGCACCCAGATTGCAGGATGTGGGGAACTGGGTGAGGGGGTTGCTGCCGTTCCCCGGAACGGGAATTACCGTGCCCTCGAGGGCGGCGAACGAGGCGGGATAGGAACCGTTGAGCGCAATCCCCGACGAGCCCCCCACAAAAGCTGCGTACAGCGCCGCTTCCTGCCCATAGCCGGCGGCAAGAGCCGGGCTGATGGTCCCCAGGGTTGCCAGGGCAGCAGGCAAGGTCTGCTGGAAATATGTCGCCTGTTGCGGCGTAGCTTGGATATTGAAGCCCGATCCCGGCGGGGCGCCAAACACCGGCGAGGCGTCAAAGTTCACCATGCCAAAGGTTCCGTTGGGCGAACCCACGCTGGAGAAACCGGTTTCATGCCGTCTTGTGACTTCATAAGAGAAATAGTAATAAGTCTTATCTTTCTTGATCGGGCCGCCAAAGGCCGTTCCTGCCTGCACCCGCGTGTAGGCAGGATCGGGAACCGTGCTGAATGGATTCACCGCCTGAAAATTCCGATTGCGCAGATAGCCGTAAACGTCGCCATGAAAATCATTCGATCCGGAGCGAGTGATGATGTTCACCACACCGCCCGATGCTCTGCCGTATTCAGGCGCGTAACCGTTGGTGATGATTTGGAATTCCTGCACTGCCTCCTGCGAAACCGTGGAGCGAACCCCGTTGGTCGAGTTGTCGGTGGCGTCGGCGCCATCCACGTTGACCAGGTTGGAGCGGGCCCGCTGCCCGCTCATGTTCAGTCCGGAAGTGGGTGCCGCTCCAATGCTGGGAGCGTTGTCGCGCAAGACTTGGGAGTCGGTGAGGGCGAAGTTGATGTAGTTGCGTCCGTTGATGGGCAGATTATCGATACGGCGCTGGTCAATGGTGTCGGTGGAAGAGGTCCGCTGCGTTTCCACTAACTCGGCCGCTGAACTGACGTTGATCACTTCCTCGGTTCCCGCCACGGACAGGCTGATGGGGATTTCCGCCATGGTTCCTACGGCAATCGCTACACCGGTCACGGTGGCTTTAGCGAAGCCCGGCGCCGTTATGGTCACGGTGTAGGTTCCCGGCGGCAGCAACAGGATGCGGTACTGGCCGTCAGTGTTTTCGCTGGTCGCGCGCTCCAGGGCTTTGCTCTCATCCCGCGCCGTGACTGCGGCGTTGGGCACCAGGCTGGCTTTAGGATCTCTTACCGTGACATGCAGATCGCCGGTGGCGACTCCCTGCGCAAATGCCAACGTGGCGAGCAGAAGCAGTTGAACGGCGACTGTGACGAGTTTTCGCACCATCATAAGAGTTTCTCCGTCGACGGGGACCCGACCTTCCGGCGGTTGAGCGGCCGATGGCCCTTCGGGGGCAGGATTGAGCAAGCACGTTTCCGGCAGGGCGAACGCCGGATGGTTTGTACATCGGAAAGGCTGGCGGAATCAAGCTACATTGCTGACGAGAATCGGGTTAGTAAGCCTGATCGCCTGTCCGGAAGTCGGGAAAGAGTAGTTGCGAAATATTGCTCGGGCATAACGCTTTTGTTTTGGTGGCACTATTTCGCCTAGGGTTTTTGGATGCCGGAATCTTTCTGCTTCATGGTCTTGAGCGCCCAGGCCATGCGCGGGGTGTTGTGAGCGATGCCGAAGCGCCCCTGCGCATCGAGCAGGATCATGCCGCCATGGCCGTTCACCCGGTCTTTCAAATAGTTAATGGCTTCGGCGGCCACCCATTCCGGCAAACTGCCGGTAGCCACGCGATCCGCTGCCCACTTGGCCAGCACCAACTTCATGATGGGTTCACCCCATCCCGTGGTGGAGGCGCCGGCCGTCTGGTTGTCCGCGTAGCAGCCACAGCCGATCAGCGATGAGTCGCCCAGCCGGCCGGGAGCCTTGTTGAGCGTGCCGCCGGTGGAAGTAGCGGCAGCGATGTTGCCGTCGCGATCGAGCGCCACGGCACCGACAGTGTCGTGAGAGATTGTGGGCGCAAACAGATCGACTTTTGCGTCTGCGGCCCGCGCCTGGAATTCTCGCAGGCGCTCGACTTCACGCGGGATGATCAGGTCTTCGTTACTGCACAGCGCGATGCCATGCTCGGCCGCGAAGCGCTCCGCACCTTCGGCCACAAAGTACACATGCGGGCTGTCGCTCAAAATTTTGCGAGCGGCCCGGACGGGATTACGCAGCCGCTCGACGCAACCGACGCCCCCGGCGCGCAGCGTCGAGCCATCCATGATGAGGGCGTCGAGTTGCACTTTGCCTTCGCGATTAAGGAAGCTGCCGCGACCGGCATCAAAAGTCTCGTCGTCTTCCATGACGACCACAGCTTCTTCGACGGCATCGAGCGCGGGGCCGCCGCGTTGGAGCACGTCCCAGCCCGCAGCCATGGCGTTACGCACCCCGTTGAGATGCGCCTCGACCATGAGGTCGGGAATGGCCCAGGCGCCGCCATGAACTACCAGAACGGGATCGCTAGGCAAAAAAGGCCTCGTAAAGATAACGGGACAGTCTAGCATCCGAAACTTGATGAGAGAGTTGAGGTACGGGAGGGAAACTCCCGAATTCGGAGCTTCGCGCAACATTGTGCCCTTGGTGGTCCGCGAATTCGGGACGCCGCCTGTAGCTGCACCGTGTGGGCGCAGATGGTGCGGCGCTATCGCACCCCGATCTTCCCGCGGATGACCACGATGGACGCCGCCGGCAAATCGAAGGAAGTTTCCTTCCCAGCGTCTTGTTGGTGGTGAACGATGGGTCCGTCCGGATCTGCCACGCCCTTGGTGTTGGCCACCACGGAGTGCTCGCCCGCATGCTCCGCATGGGCCATAAAGCGTGTTGATCCAGGATGCCATTGATACTGGTCCTTGCCGAAAATCGAGATCTCAACCGGGCCGAAGAAGGTGTTCATCGGTTTCCCCAAACTCTCCTGTCCCTGAAACGCAATCCGCACACGGTGCGCATTCTCCTGATCCCGGTTGACCATCATGAGGGACCATTGCCCGTCCGGACGCCGCAACGCATACGCCGTTACCAGCGCGTGGCCTGCTCCATCCGCAACGTCGCTCTGCGCGGGAAACATCAGATGCTCGCCGTCGCCCGGTTGCACCCACTCCAGGTTGATGAGCTGCGAGGCGAAGAACTGGGCGAGCGGCTGCTGAATCTTGTAGCTGGCGTCAACCGTGAACATCCCGAACGTCCCGGGAGAGTCGTTGCAGCCGTGCTCCATCTGCAGCGGCAAATAATGGAAGAAATAAACCCCGCTTCCGCCCGCGTTCAGGAAGGATCCGATATAGTCGGCCAGCCACAGCCCGGAGAATATGTCCGACGAGGTCTCGCTGGCTGAGGAAGACAGATTCGATTCGGTGATAAACATGGGCACATTGGCTGGCACTCCATCTTCCCGCCACACCTGCATGACGTGGCTCACCAGCACCGGTTCGTCGTACAGGCTGCCCCACGGGATCTTGCAAGGGTCGTAGGGATAATGCTCGAAAGAGAAAAACGCCAGATCATTCATCCGGCCGTGCTGTTTCAGGTAGTCGATGAAACGTCCCGTCCAGGAAACCTTGCCATTTGCGTCCGGCCAGACTTCGATGTCATGATTTTCTCCGGTGAACGAAGGCCCGCCCAGCTTTAAGGCGGGATCGATGCGGTGAAGCGCTGTCGCCCACTGGAGATAGAGCGCGCCGTAATCCTCCGGCAGCATGAATTGCCCGTCCGCTTCCTCGCCCATTTCCACATAAGAGATCGGGTAGTTACGTTTCTCCAGGTAGGCAATCTCGGAGGCGGCGTTATCCGGGTTGTCGTAGAGCAACGCCACCGGCACCATCGCCGGGAGTCCGCGAGTCACGCCGCTGGTGTAGAACAGATCAAATCCGATTTGCGCCTCCGTCGTCGATCCCAGATCGGAAGGCTGATGCCACGGATCCACAGAGGAGCAATAGGTCGTTGTCTGCTCCTGATCGGGTGTGTGACGCACAATGTCGTGGAATTTTCCGTCCGGCGTGCTGGTTCCGAGGTAGATCTCGCCCACGGCGTATCCCAGGCAGTTTCTGGGGTCGGCTGATTTCGCCTCTGCCGAACTTGGATCCGACGACCTTGGTTCCGAAGACCCAACCGAGCCGCAGGTGTTCGAAGACTCGGTCATCAGTATGCGCAGGAATCGAACCGGCATGGCGGCGGCAGTGAGGCCAACCGTTTCCGATCCTCCCTTGCCGTTCATCACTGTGCCATTGGGAAACGTCTGCCACACTCCGCGGGTCGGGGCCCGGATGGGATCGTCTCCCGTCCAATATTGAACCAAGTAGCGGGTGGCGTAGGGCTCAGCCCAGGCGATACGAACGCTGTCCAGGCGCTGCACTTGTGCGAGATCAATCACGATCCACTGCGGATGCAGGGAATCACTTTCTCCGGTGAAATGTTGCGAGAGGTAAGGGTTGCTTTTCCAGTACGTCGACGGGTCTCCATCGGTAAGCCGTGAAAAACCGGCAGTATCGGTTCCGTCATTGCGCGTGAATCCACGACGCGGCAAAGAATAGCCGTAGGAATACCGGATGGTTTCAATCGGTGTCGCCGATCCAGTAAAGTAGCCCCTGCCATTGGGGTCGCTCCAGGTTCCTTTCGGATTCCAGTGCCAAGCCTCGACCGCCAGTTCAGTATTCTGGCGATAGGTTACGGGCTGCCATCCCGAGGCGAACACCTGCTCCAGGGTGCTCTGGACCAGATCTTTGTCGATGGCTTCCACCGGAATCCTGTCGATGCCGGCACCCAGCGTTTGGTTCGGCACGAAGCGGTTGGTGGCATGCGCCGGCGCGGTATCTACCTGGATCGTCTGTGCCGCGCAAGTGATCCATAGAAAAAAGCCTTCAGCCAGCACTGCAAGAACGACGATCCGTCTTTTCAAGACACTGCCCCCTGGAGTTTGAAGCGTTGATTGGGATGGTGGCGACCCCAGGCTCAAGACCGACAGAACTAGATTGCCGATTGTATAAGAGATCGTTTCTGTCTGCGCATAACGGAAAAGGGATCGAAGTGTTTATGCGGCCTGCCCAGCCTTGGCTGGAATCGCGTCCACGCCTTCTGTCCGCGTCCAGGTGTAGCGGATGCGGTGGACTACCGTGATCGTGGACAGCACGGCGATCAGCCACAGCACCGGCGCCATGCGATTGAACAGGGCTCCAATGATCACCAGGACCAGGCGCTCGGGCCGCTCCATGAAGCCCACGCGGCAGGACCCGATGAGCGACTCGGCGCGGGCGCGAGTGTAGCTGACCATGATGGCGCTGACCATGACGAATGCGGTTAGAACCACATAGAAGAAGCGGTCGCCGCGAGCAAAGAAAACCAGCAATCCGAAGAATTGAGAAGCGTCGCTGTAGCGGTCAATCACCGAATCGAAAAAGCCGCCGAAGCGGGTTACCCGGTTGCTGGCGCGGGCGACGCGTCCGTCGACCAGGTCGAAGAACCCGGACCCGATGATTACCAGGCCGGCATAGCGGAACATGCGCCCCTGGCTGTCACCGTTGGCATAGCCGAACAAAAAGGCGGCGATGGTGTTCACCACCAAGCCAAGGAACGTGAGCACATTGGGGTTGATCCGAGCCAAGGCAAGCCAGCGGACGATGGCGTCGAGCAGGACGCCGCAGGCGCGTCCGAAGGCGCTAGTCCAGGTTTTACTAGACCCCGTCCGATCAGACCCCGTCAGGTTCGATCCGGTTAGATTCGACCCGGTTCGGTTAGCGCCGGTTTGGCTCATCATTATCTGGCTTCTCTATTTGGCTTCGGGTTGTTCGTGGATCGTCGTCAGGCTGAGAATTTCCATCTCGCGGTTGCCGTTGGGCGTGACCACGGCGGCCGTGTCTCCTACCTTCTTGTTCAGCAGGGCGCGCCCGATCGGCGAGCTAGTGGAAATCTTGCCCGCAGTCACGTCGGACTCTTCGCTGGTCACCAGCTTGTACTCCACTTCCGCGTTTTTGGAGTTGTCATATACGCGAACGGTTGAGCCCAGTCCGATCTTATCTTTGGGGATATTGTCCATGTTGATAAGGGCAAGCTCCGCCATGCGCGCACCCAACTGCCGGAGCCGCGCTTTGACGAATTCCTGACGCTGTTTTGCCATGTGATACTCAGCGTTTTCACTGAGATCCCCCAAGGCGGCTGCTTTCTTTATTTCCTTCGGGAGTTCATGCACAAGCTCATGTTCGAGCGTGTTCATCTCTTCCTGAAGCTTCCGCTTAATCTGCTCAGTCATGTGCTTGAGAATTATAAACCGGACCGCGGTGTGGGGCGGACACTGTTGTCCGCCGCCTGTGAATTTGACTTGGTTTTGGGGTCTTGGTCCTGGGCTATTGCGGAGGCTTTGGGGACGGGAAGGCCAGGTCAGGCGGCGGACAGGCCTACGCCTTCCGAGGTCCGCTTCCAGATTGCCTTTAGCGCCCGTTTCAGATAAACTACAGGTGTGTTGTACCTCAAGTGCCCTGCGCTCGTGGGTGTTCCCTCATGATCAGCGTCGACGGCAATTTCCACATAGGCGATAAAGTCGTCTATCCCAATCATGGTGTTGGAGTTATCGAACAAATCAGCAGCCGGACAATTGGTGAAGTTGTGGAGAAGTTCTACCTCCTGAAGATCAAGTCCAGCAGCCTGAAGGTCATGGTGCCGTTCCATAACGTAAACACGGTGGGGTTGCGGCGGGTCGTAAAAAACGGGGAAATCCAGAAAATCGTTGATTTTCTTACGGATGGCGAGTGCGACAACAATGCCGACTGGAAATACCGCTTCAAGGAGAACTCGGAACGGATGCGCACCGGGTCGCTGCTGGAAGTGGCCGCTGTCCTCAAAGGGTTGCTTCTGCTGAACCAGTCCAAGCCTCTCTCCTTCCGCGAGAAAAAGATGCTGGAGCGGGCCCGCTATCTGCTGGTCAGCGAACTAGCCATGGCCAAGAACACCGAAGAAGTCCAGATTGAAGAAATGCTCGCCCGAGCCCTTGCCAAGAGCAAGCTGCCGTTCCCGGAAGCCTCGGACTTTGTAGCTTAGCGCCAGTCGTCGGTAGTCAGGAAAACCCTGCTGTGGCCTTAAGGCCGCTAGCACCCAACCATCAGATTTTACGGCCTTGATGAGGCCGTTGAGCACCCTGGCAATTTCTCCTGCCCAGGGCCCCATCCTTTGCACTTCGGCTGGGGCAATGTGGCTGAGCCCTCTGGCGAGGGTGAGCTGGGTCTCTACTTCGAAGACCGATCCGTGAGCATGATGCAGCAGGAGAAGGAGTTCCTTGTCGGTGCATCGGCTCTTTGCTTCCGCGATGTTGCTTGCACGGACACCGCAGCCAGCCTCAGCTGGTTAGCCAGACCATAGACTTCCGCTCTCGGAGAACTCCGAATGGAGGAATAGATGTCGAGCACCAACTCAATGCCTTTTCGCCAAACTTTGCTGTCTCGATAAGAACCGCTCATTGCCATCCCCCTTTGTGATCTATACGCTTTTAGCAGGTTGGGCTTAGCCCCGTCTGTGACGGATGACCACACGCAACGGTTGGCACCTTAAGCTGTTTTCCTGACGACCGAAGGCTGACGACTGCTACTCCCCCATCCAGGCCCCGTACGGTTTCAGCGACTCGATGTGGTCGAAGACGATTTTCATGGCGGCGGTAATGGGGACGGCCAAGACCAGACCCATCGCGCCCCATAGCCATCCCCACACCAGCAACGCCATGGTTACGGCCAGCGGGTTCAGCTGCAGACGGTTGCCTAGAAATTTGGGATAGAGCACATTCAGCGCGATCAAGTGCAGCCCCAAAACAATCATCACAACGACTACGGCATCTCCGGAGCTGATGTGGCCGACGCTTACGAAGAACGGGGGCGCCATCGCCAGCACCACTCCAAGATAGGGAACCAGGCTTAGGAATCCGCTGATGAAGCCGATGAAATAGAAAAACGGAAGACCCAGGATGGCGAACGCGATGGTGCTAGCTGTCCCCAGGAAAAGGCCAATCAAGAGGTTGCCGACCATGAAAGTGCGAATCATGGCAGAAATCAGGCCCAGGGTGACATACGCGGTCTGGCGGTTTTCCAGGGAGAAAAGCATCACTGTGGCCGAACGAACGTGATGCTGCCAACTCAACATGAAATACACCAGGAAAGGGACGAACGAAGCCGCCAACAAAGCCTGCGAGAGGGAACCGAAGCCGCGGGTTAGGAGGTCCGCCAAACTGGTGCTGGAACGGGAGTCCGTGCTCTTCGCCCTCCCGTCCGGGTCCAGCGTTCCCAGATTTTCTGCCCGCTGCCAAACCTGGGACGTCTCCTGCCGGATCCTTTGCGTGTATTTAGATAAATCCTGGACGAAGATGATGGCCTGATTCGAGGAATAGTAGACCAAGCCGGCCAGCAAGGTAAGTAATAGAACCACGGCTACGGCAGCCGCGAGGCCACGAGGAAGGCGAAGACGGATCAGAAGATCCATCACGGGCGCCAGAATAAAGGCCAGCAGCACTGACACCAGCATCACCGCCAATACCACTTCGCCCCAATAGCAAAGACCCAAAACCGTGGCGATGCCAATCCCCGTGAACGCCCAATGAGGCTTCTGCGGCTTGGGCGGTGGGACGGCCACAGCTTGCAGCGGAGTGCGCGTGACCTCTGCCTCATCGATGGCCATGTCGGTATCGTAGTGTAACTCCGGTAGCGTGGGCGGGACATATAATCGGGACGTGCCTTTTCACCAAACCGATACCTCCGCGGGCGGCGGGCGGCGGCCAAGAGTTTTGGGCATGGATGTAGGCTCGAGAAGGATCGGCCTGGCCATTTCCGATCCCCTCGGCATCACGGCGCAGGGGTTGGACACCCTCCACCGCCAAAACAAGAGAATGGATTTTGCCCAACTGGAACGTGTGATCCGCGAGCACGATGTGGCGGAGATTGTGATGGGCTTGCCTCTGCGCATGAGCGGCGCGGAGGGAATCCAGGCCGAGAAAATGCAAGCCTTCGCCGAAGAAATCCGCCGCCGCTTTAAGTTGCAGGTCCATCTGTGGGATGAACGCCTGACCTCGGCCCAGGCCAATCGGCTATTGCGGCAAACCGACATGTCGATCAGGCGGCGTGGGGCAGTTGTGGACCAGATGGCAGCGGTCTTGATATTGCAGAGCTGGATGGATGCAAGGTGCAACTAGGCGCCCCCTGCAGCCCGACGTCCGAGGTCCGACGCCGATTCTCGACGCCCAAGGTCCAACGACCACCGACTAACGACCAACGGCCACTCCTCATCTAAACTATTGCCACCTTGCGCATGTTCCTGACACTGCTGTTGCTTGCCGTGCTCGCCATTGGCGGCTGGCTGGCGTGGGCGCTCCGGATGCCCGTCACGCCGGACGGGCAGAAATTCGTGATGCTGCGGCCGGGATATTCCACGCGCCGGATCGCGGCCGAACTGAAGTCTGCCGGAGTGATCCACAGCCGGCTTGCTTTCGTCCTCTGGCATCGCATCCATCGCAAACAATCGTTGAAAGCCGGCGAATACCTCTTCGATACGGCCGCAACCCCGCTAGAAGTCCACGACCGCTTGGTGCACGGCGATATCTACGTCCACACGGTCGTCATTCCCGAGGGCTACACTATCTTCGACGTCGCGCAGGCGGTGCAGGACGCGGGCTTGGGCTCGAGCCAGGAATTCCTCGAGGTGGCGCGGTCCGACGTCGGGTTGATTTCTGATTTAGCCCCCGAGGCAAGAAATCTTGAGGGCTACCTGTTCCCGAACACCTACCAGTTCACACGCACCCAGAGCATGAAGGACATTGTCGCTGCGATGGTGAAGCAGTTCCGGCTGGTAGCGGAGCAGATCGGACTGACGGCCGCGGTGCAGGCCGATGTACAGGCTAATGTACAAAAGACAGTCACGATGGCCTCGATTATTGAGAAAGAGACGGCCGTGCCCGAGGAGCGTCCGGTCGTAGCCAGCGTTTACTACAACCGGCTGGGGCGGAACATCGCGCTGCAGGCCGATCCCAGTGTGATCTATGCCGAACTGCTCGACGGAAGCTACGGCGGAGCGCTCCATCACTCCGACATGCATTTTCAGTCCGCTTACAATACCTACAGCCATCTCGGCCTTCCGCCCGGACCGATCGGGAATCCGGGACGCACCTCGCTGGAGGCGGCCATGCATCCGGCGCAGACGGATTACTACTATTTTGTTAGCGACGGTAATGGCCACCACCGCTTTTCCCGTAGTCTTGAGGAACACAATCAGAATGTCGCCCGGCTGCGGCAAGCGGTGAGGGGAAAGTAGTATTTCCCATCTTAGTGCGCACCCGGTGCTTCCGTGACCCCCCCGACCCTGCCCTGTCTAGCTACCTCCTAGTTCGCATATACTCAATTTCTGGAAACTTAACTACCTTCAAAGGAATCCAAACCAGGGTAATGCTGATATTTCCCCGCTGTCGGGCAATCCTAATTCTTTTGGTCATCTTTCCGCTGACCGCATGTCTGTTCCGATCGCGCCGGGTCGAGCGGCAGGTCAGCACGGCGCCGCTGAAATCTGCGACCCAGTCGGAATTGATTGATTACCTCAATTCCCAGGCGGCCAGGATCAAAACCCTGCAGGCGACGGTGGATATCGACACTTCAGTGGGCGGTGTCAAGAAGGGCAAAGTCACCGATTATCAGCAGATCCGGGGCTACATCCTGGCCCGCAAGCCGGCCATGTTACGCATGATCGGCTTGATGCCCATCGTGCGCAACCATGCCTTTGACATGGTCAGCGATGGCCGCGATTTCAAGTTGTGGATTCCCCCTAAGAACCGGTTTGTGGTCGGCCGCAACGATATTGAAACCCGCAACCTGGCGCAGCCGCTCGAAAACCTTCGCCCCCAGCACATCTATGATGCGCTGATTTTACGGGAGATCGATCCGGAGAACGAGATCGCAGTCATGGAAAACAGCTTCGAAATCGTTACCGACGCCAAGCATCACCAGGTGCAGCAGGCCGACTATGAAATTGAGGTCATCCGCAAAGGCGAGCATGGCTGGTTTCTCTCCCGCAAGATCATCTTCAGCCGAACCGACCTGTTGCCGCATCGTGAGCTTGTCTACGATCAAATGGGAAGTCTGGCCACAGATTCGCGCTATGAGAACTACAAGGACTACAACGGACTGAATTTCCCTTCGCAAATCGAAATCTGGAGGCCGCAGGAAGAGTACGACATTACCCTGACCATCGTGAAGCTTCAGTTAAACGAGCCCCTCCCCGACGACAAGTTCGTGCTGGAACAGCCGGCCGGAGCTCAGGTAGTACATTTGGACCAGCCCCAAGCCAGCCAGGTGAGGGGCACGGACGCGAAGTAGAGCACTCAGCATTCAGCCGTGAAGATTTCGATCAGCTTGGTTGGCTGAATGCTGAGTACTGCAACCAGAAGCGAAAGCGAAAAGCCAGAGTCCTGCCTCATGATGAATAAAATGATCGTCGCCAACCTGGTGCACCGGCCTATCCGGTCGCTGATCAGCATTGTGGCGATTGCGTTGGAAGTCACGCTGATCCTGCTGATCGTTGGACTCTCGGTGGGAATGTTGAATGACGCCCGGCAGCGGCAGGCCGGTATCGGCGCCGATGTGATCGTGCAGCCGCCCAACACTTCTTTCATGGCAGGCGTAAGCAACGCCCCGATGTCGATCAAGATCGGCGGTGTGATTGCGCAACTGCCGCATGTGAAGACGGTATCCCCGGTAATTTGGCAACTCTCGACCACGAAGAACCTAGAGGTCATTTACGGCATTGATCTCAAGAGCTTCGAGGCGTTGGTCCCGTTTCATTACATTCACGGCGGTCCATTCGAGAGTCCGAACGATTGCCTGGTGGATGATTATTTTGCCCAGTCGCAGCACGTGAAGGTGGGTTCCACCATCGAGATTTTGAACCACAATTTCCGGGTGGCTGGCATCGTCGAGCACGGCCGGGGAGCGCGCAAGTTTCTGCCCATGAACACGCTGCAGGATTTGATTGGCAGCGAAGGCAAAGCATCGGTGTTCTACGTAAAGCTGGACGATCCCGCAAATGCGGACGAGGTGGTGCAGGAGGTAAAGAAGGTTCCGGGAATGGAGAGCTATTCGGCACGCTCCATGCGTGAATATCTTTCGATGATGACCGTCAACAGCTATCCCGGGTTGTCTACGTTTATCGACGTAGTCATCGGCATTTCCGTAGTGATCGGGTTCATCGTCATTTTCCAGGCGATGTACACGGCGGTGATGGAGCGCACTCGCGAAATCGGAATCCTGAAGTCCATTGGAGCTTCGAAGTTTTACATTGTGAACGTGATCCTGCGCGAGACCGTGCTGCTGGCAATCGGCGGGATTGTGGTGGGGGTTCTTGTCAGTCTGGCGGCGCGTGCGGGTCTTAAGTACCGCCTGCCCACGCTGACGGTGGTCGTCACCGGAGGATGGATACTGTGGGCAACGATCATTGCCATCATCGGGGCCATTCTGGGAGCGCTTTATCCCGCCTACAAAGCGGCGCAGAAGGATCCGATTGACGCGCTGGCATATGAATGAACCAACCTCGCGGCATCGGGCCTCAGACCTCGGTCCCTGGTCGTGAGACTAGCAAGCTACCTCTCTACAAGCTACGTCTCTACAAGATACGAGGCCTGGATTCGGAGGGCGGTGCCTGATGAGGTCCAAGGTCTGACGCCAAGGTCCGGGTAGTGTCTTAATTAAGACACCACCCAAGGTCCGGGTTTCGTTGACAATATCCTCCGTCCTACGTTATCTTTAAGTCTTTGGTAGTCCTGCGGTTGCCCGCCCGGTAGCCCTGCGCCTTCGGCGCTGATGTGGGTACTCAGCGGTCTTCTTTTGTTTTTTTAATTTTCTGGGAGACTCGTAATGTCAACCTATTTCCCCAAAGCGGGGGAAATCGTGCGCAAGTGGTACGTCGTGGATGCCTCAGGGCAGACGCTCGGCCGGCTGGCCTCGCAGGTCGCCCGCATCCTCATGGGTAAAGAGAATCCGCGCTACACACCATTTCTCGATACCGGAGATCACGTGATCGTCATCAACGCCGATAAGGTGAAGGTGACTGGAATGAAAGCCGAGCAAAAGGTGTATCAGCATTACACCGGATACCCTGGCGGGTTGCGTTCGGAAGACTTCCGCAAGCGTTTTGAACGCAAGCCGGAAATGATCGTCGAAGATGCGATCAAACGCATGTTGCCCAAGACCAAGCTGGGCGGACACATGATAACCAAGTTGCAGGTTTACCGCGGCGACAAGCATCCGCACGCAGCCCAGAAGCCGGAAGTGCTGGCGCTGGAAACGCGGGCGTAGGCGATTTCAGGTTTGGAGTTTTTGCTATTCGGTTGCGAGATCGGGAACGAAGGAGTGCAGAAATCTTTTGAAAGGTTGAGCACCGGTTGGCTGAGAGCTGACGGCTGAGTGCTGATAGCTAAATGGCAGAGTTAGTGCAATATTACGGTACGGGACGCCGCAAGTCGGCGATCGCGCGGGTTTATCTTCGTCCGGGCAGCGGTGATTTCAAAGTCAACGGGCGTCCTTTTGAGCAATATTTCGTGACCGAGTCGCAGCGCTCGAGTGCCCGGCAGCCGTTGCTGTCGACCGAGACCGCCGCCACCTTCAATGTCGTTGTCCGGGTCACTGGCGGCGGGGTGAATGGACAGGCCGACGCGGTCAAACTGGGCATCGCACGCGCGCTCATGCTGTTCAACATTGAGTTGCGCAAGAAGCTCAAGGCGGAGGGCATGGTCAGCCGCGACTCTCGCTCCAAGGAACGCAAGAAGTACGGTCAGAAGGGCGCGCGGAAGCGGTTCCAGTACTCGAAGCGCTAGGCTTCGGCGGTAGAGACGTAGCTGGCTACGTCTTGTTTGTAGCGTGAGAGACGTAGCCAGCTCCGTCTCTACAAAGTTGTATTTTAGGTGTTCAATTCTTCCCGTGCCTCGCGGTGCGGGGCGGGAATAACAATCCGGAAGGGCAGGATCTAGGGGATTTGGTTTCGAATCTGGAAACCTGAAACTAGGAACTGACTTCCAGCCGGATGCAGACCAAATAAGGAGGTTAATTGGCTAACATTACCATGAAGGAGTTGCTCGAAGCAGGAGTTCACTTCGGGCATCAGACCAAGCGCTGGAATCCCAAGATGAAGGAATACATCTTCGGAGAGCGCAACGGGATTTACATCATCGACCTGCAAAAGACGCTGAAGATGTTCAAGGAAGCGTCGAAGTTCGTGGCCGACCTGGCCGCCGCCGGCAAAATTGTGCTTTTCGTGGGCACCAAACGTCAGGCTCAGGATGCCATCGCGGAAGAAGCTTCCCGCTGTGGCGGCTTTTATGTGAACCAACGCTGGCTGGGCGGACTGCTCACCAACTGGGTCACCGTCCAGAAATCCGTAAAGCGGCTCAAGGAACTCGACGAGATGGCTACCGATGGCCGCTACGAGTTGCTGCCCAAAAAAGAAGTCATCAAGCTGGAGCGCGAGCGCAAGCATCTGCAAGCCAATCTGGCAGGTATCAAGAACATGAACCGATTGCCGGATGCGATCTTCGTAATCGACTCCAACAAAGAGCAGATTGCGGTCCGCGAGGCGCGCAAACTGGGCATTCCGGTGGTGGCGGTTGTGGATACTAACTGCGATCCCAGCGAAGTGGATTACGTTATTCCGGGCAACGACGACGCCTTGCGTGCGATTCGCTTGTTCGCTTCGAAGATTGCCGATTCAGTCGCCGAGGGCGCGCAACTGATGACCGACAAGCAGGCCGCCGATCTGGCCGCAGCCGTCTATAGCGAGCCCGAACCAGTGGCCGCGGCCGCCGAGGCTGGCGGCGAGGCCGTCTCCGAAGCTGCCGAGTCGGGAGGCGAGGACATCAGCATGGAAGAAGTTCTGGGCAGCGGCGTGCGTAAGCAGCCGGCAGCGGCGAAGGAAACCGTCGACGAGGATGTTCCGCAGGTGGAGACCCAAACGTATTGAAGCGGTTGTAGGCCGCTAAGTCGTTGCTCGTGGGCCAAACATGGTTCGCGGAGGCATTCGAGCGGCCCGCAAGATCCCGGCTTTAACCCCTGAGGGAAATTAGACCCGCGCGGGTCGTCCGGCGCGGGTCAAAGTTTGTAAGGGCTATTCGTAGAGACGTTGCTGGCAACGTCTCTCGCAAGCAAGACCGACGTAGCAAGCTACGTCTCTACATGAGGAAGATTCTTAGCAATGAGTACATCTACCGTGAATATTTCTGCCGCGCAAGTGAAAGAGCTCCGGGAAAAGACCGGCGCGCCGATGATGGACTGCAAGCAGGCTCTCACCGAAGCCAAAGGCGATCTGGAACAGGCGGTCGTCCTGCTGCGCAAGAAGGGCATCTCTGTCGCCGGCAAAAAGGCGAGCCGTGTCACAAAGGAGGGAGCAGTTGCGAGCTACATTCACGCCGGCGGCAAGATCGGCGTTCTCGTGGAAGTAAACTGCGAGAGCGACTTTGTCGCCCGCACCGACGATTTCAAGGAACTGGTTCATGACATCGCGATGCACATCGCGGCCAGCGACCCGAAATTTGTGCGCAAGGAAGACGTCACGCCCGAAGCTTTTGAGCACGAAAAGGACATCTATCGCTCGCAAGCCGCCGCCACCGGCAAACCGCCGCAAGTGGTGGACAAGATCGTGGAAGGCAAGATGAGCAAATTCTATGAGGAAGTCTGTCTGCTGGAGCAGCCTTTCATCCGGGACCAGACCGTCAGCATCGGCCAGCTCGTCGCCACCAAGATCGGCAAACTGGGCGAGAATATCGCGGTCCGCCGCTTCGCGCGCTTCAAGGTGGGCGACGTGGGTGAGACCATCGCCATCACCAAGCCGGAACAGAAGAGCGAATAGGTCTGGTTTCTAGTCTCTGGTTTTCCAGTTTCCGTCAGCATCTGTTGAGAGCACCTCGAGGCGCGCGATACCATGGAGCATCCAACCGGATACGAGAAACTGGAAACTGGAAACTAGAAAGCCATGCCAACTCCGGTGTTCAAGCGCATTCTGCTCAAACTGTCCGGCGAGGCTCTGGCGGCAAACCAGGGTTTCGGCGTGGATCCCCTGCGCATTCACGAAATCGCTGCCGAGCTGGCCGACGTTCATTCTCTTGGCATCCAGATCGCTATCGTAGTTGGCGGCGGAAATTTCTTCCGCGGCGTGGCCCAGCAGGCACGTGAGATGGATCGCGTCTCCGCCGACCACATGGGCATGCTGGCCACGGTGATCAACGCGCTGGCCCTGCAGGATGCGCTGGAAAAGCAGGGCATTCATACTCGGGTGCAGTCGGCGATTGAGATGAATCAGGTGGCCGAACCTTTTATCCGTCGGCGCGCCATCCGTCATTTCGAAAAAGGCCGAGTGGTGATCTTCGCCGGAGGGACGGGAAATCCTTATTTTTCCACCGACACCGCCGCGTCCCTGCGTGCCATGGAGATCAAAGCTGACGTAATTCTTAAAGCCACCAAGGTGGATGGCATCTACGACGCCGATCCTATGCTGGTGAAAGACGCCAAGAAGTTTACCGAAATCAGCTACATGGAAGTGCTGAAACAGGGACTCAAAGTCATGGACTCAACTGCCATCTCCCTGTGCAAGGACAATAACCTGCCCATCATCATTTTTAATCTGAACCAGCGGGGAAACATCCGGAAAGTTGTAATTGGAGAGAAGATCGGTTCGCTGGTAAGCGCGTGAAACCTGAGCCACGGATTTGCAGGGATCTACGCGGATTGTCTTTGGGCTCAGATGTAACCCCTCTGGGCGATCGATGTCAATCCGCGTCGATCCGTGGCCACTATTATTTTGCAGGGTTTATAATTCAGCGTTTTGATTCTTGATATTCCACGGAGCTGACGATGGCTCAATCCACAATGGCGGCGGTACCCGGGCTCAAAGACACTTATGTTCAGCTGAAAACCCGCATGGACAAAGCGGTGGAAGATTTTCGCAAGGCGATGGCTGCAATCCGTACGGGGCGTGCCTCGGTGCACATGCTGGATGCGGTCAGCGTGGATTACTACGGGTCGCAAATGTCGCTGAACCAGATCGCCCAGGTGCACGCGCCGGAGGCGCAGCTCATCACCGTGCAGCCGTTTGATCCCACTTCGTTGCCGGCGATCGAGAAAGGCATACGGACCGCCGATCTCGGCCTGAACCCGATGAACGACGGCAAGATCATCCGGGTGCCGGTGCCACCGCTCACCGAGGAACGCCGCAAAGACATGGTCAAACACCTGCACAAGGTGCTGGAAGAGCACCGTACCGCGGTCCGCAACATTCGCCGTGACGGTAACGATGCCATTAAGAAGGCACTGAAGGATAAGAAGATTGCCGAAGACGATGAGAAGCGCGCCATGGACGAAATCCAGAAGCTGACCGACGACGAAATCAAGAAGATGGAAGAAATGAGCAAAGCCAAAGAGAAAGAAGTGATGGAGATTAAGTAGTCGTCGGTCTTCAGGCGTCAGGTAAGGCGGCGTGTTTTTCGAAACATGATCACAGAGCTCGTGAACCGCTTGAGAAGAACGATTTATCGCGCCACAGCCGGGTTGTCCATTGTTCTTATATTTTCCGGCTCTTGTCGAGGAGCACGATGAAGCCAAGAACGGTCGAAGAGAAAGAGTTTTTAGTCATTGGGATTGAAGCTCGAACTAATAACGCCAAAGAAATGACTGATGACGGCGTTATCCCCAAGCAATGGAGCAAATTTTTTAGGGAGGGAATCTTGTCCAAGATTGCGAACAAGGTCGATCCGACAGTTTATGCCCTGTACACCGACTACGCCAGCGACAGGAACGGTGACTATACCTTTTTCATCGGGGCGAAAGTGAGCGATACGTCAGCGATCCCGGCCGCTATGGTCGCTAAGCGCGTGCCGGCGGGTAAGTTCGCCGTCGTTACCAGCGCACAAGGTGCGGTCCAGAACGTCGTGCCGAAGGCGTGGCAACAAATCTGGAGTTTGGAAGACAAATCAGAGCTCGGTGGCGCCCGATCGTACAACGCTGACTTCGAAGTCTACGACCAGCGCAGCCGAGACCCACAGGATTCGCAGGTGGATGTCTACGTTGGCATTCAATAGACACAATGCCCGTAGTTGCTCATTCCTCTGCTAATCCAATCTCGCCAGAAACCGCGTCCAGAGCGGCAATTACTTAGGTACTCTGTCCAAAAGTAACGCAACTTTCCTAAACTGGGTGTGTTTCCATACCGGTACGACGAATTCATCGCTATTGGCTATTTCCAGAGCAGGAGTTTTTCATGAAACGGTTGGTCGCGCTTTCGGTGTTTTTGGCTTTGACGGGGCTGACCCTGGTCGGCTGCGGCGGCAATGGCCCGGGGACCTTTTCCACCCATCCGCAAGCGGGAGCGGTTTACGTTACCGGGGAAGACGCTCCGCTTTCGTCCGTCGTGGGCCTGAACCTCACGATTAACTCCATTACTCTCACCGGGAAAAACAATTCTCCGCAGCTGGTGTCGTCTCCCATTACGGTGGATTTCGCCCGCTTGGTGGGTCTGCGCACCCCGCTGGCGTTTAGTGCCGTACCGGCTGACACATACAGCAGCGCGACCTTTGTGCTGGCCAGTCCTGTCATCAATTTCATCAGCCTCGTGAGCCCTCCGCAGGTGAGCACATTGAACGGCACATTCGCCAGTCCGACCAGCACCAGTCCTCAGACCACATCGGTGACCGTGAATTTTCCTACGCCGATGGTGGTGGGGACGAACGGTTTGGCGGGCCTGCATACCGAATTTGACATCAGGAAATCCCTGGCGGTTGACGGCACGGGACAGATCACCGGCGTCATCAGTCCGGTGATATTTATCCAGGCAGTGAAAGCGATCGATCCGGAAGGTCAGGTCACCGACCTGACGGGCACGATCCTTTCCGTGAACACGGCCGCGAGTTCGTTCGTATTGCAGGGGCCCTTCGGACATCAGTTCACAATCGACGTGAATGGCAGCACTGCTTACAACCAGGGCTTCACTCTGGCTACTCTGCCCACCTCGGGCGGATTGGTCGGGTTACAGGGCACGATGCAGTTGGATGGCAGCATCCTGGCTAGCGATGTCGAGTTTATCACCACGGACCTGGCTTTCGTCTCAGGCCACATTCTAGCCATCAACCCGACCTCGGGACCGGCGCAAACCGTCACCTTGTGGGTGGGTGAAACGGGTGGAGGGACTTCTGGCCTGGTCGACACCGTACAGACGATTGCCGTCAGTAGCGTAGCCACGTATGACATCTCCTTCTTCAACAACACTTGGTTCAGCCCGAACAACCTGTTCGGAAACTCGTCGATGCTGGTAGGCCAGCGAGTCTTCATCGGCGGCACCTTCAACAGTCCTACATTCACGCCCGACTTCATCTCGTTGCGGCGCCAGGGCGTGTATGGCCTGGTTGTGCCGGGCAGCGTGACTGTTACCAGCGGCAACGCCGGCAATTTCCAGCTGTCCAACCTAGGCCTTCTCGGATACTCGCTCGGCGGACCGTTGACGGTAAAAACGGGTGCTGGAACCTTGTTCTTCCAGGGCAACAGCAACACGGTCACCCTAACCGATCTGCAGACCGCAAGCGCTACGGCCTCGGTACCGGTGGTGGCACGCGGGCTTGTCCTCAAAGACACGACCACCGGCAATCCCGTGCTGTGGGCCCATCGCGTCCGGGAAGCGCAGCAGTAGCGGGTTTCACAGATGTTGCCGCGGGCGGCCACAAGCCGCCCGTTTTCTCTGGAGAATCACAAATGGTGGTCTCGACTAACCACAGCGGAGCGACCGTCGAAGCTTTATAATCACGGCAATATGAAAGAGGTTGTCCACGCCGCTTGTCCGCACGACTGCCCTGATGCGTGCGGCGTTTTGATCACGGTGCAAGATGGGCGAGCGACGAAGATCCAGGGTGACCCCTCGCATCCGGTGACGCGCGGCTTCCTCTGTGCGAAGGTGGCCAAGTATCTTGACCGGGTGTATTCACCGGATCGAGTGCTTTATCCGATGAGGCGGGTGCGGCCGAAGGGTCCGGTCGCGGGCGAGGGCGCCCGCGCCACACAGGCAGGGCAAGCCTTCGAACGCATTGGCTGGGACGAGGCGCTCGATGAAATCACCTCCCGATTTCGCGGAATTGTTTCGGAATTTGGCAGCGAGGCCATCCTGCCTTACTCCTACGGCGGCACCCTGGGCGCGCTCAACGGCGCATCCATGGATCGGCGCTTCTTTCATCGCTTAGGCGCTTCGCAACTTGCACGTAATATCTGCTCGGCCGCGGGCGAGGCGGGACTGAAGTCGGTCGTTGGCATCAAGCTGGGCACCGAACCGGAGCAGTTCGCACACTCGCGCTACATCATCGCCTGGGCCTCGAATATCCACGGGAACAATGTTCACTTGTGGCCCTTCATCGCGGACGCCCGTCGAAAGGGTGCCAAGCTGGTGGTGATTGATCCGTACCGCACTCGCACCGCGGCTTGCGCGGACTGGTACTTGCCCATCAATCCCGGGACTGACGGCGCGCTCGCGCTCGGCATGATGCACGTCATCATCAACGAGGGGCTTTACGATGCTGATTACATTGCCCGCTACACCGTAGGTTTTGATCAGCTTCGCGAAAAGGTTCAGGAATACCCACCGGAGAGGGTAGAGAAATGGACTGGCATCGTAGCCTCGGACATCATAGGGCTGGCACGGGAGTACGCGACCACGCGCCCGGCCGTGATCCGGTTGAACTATGGCGTGCAGCGATCGGAAGGTGGCGGCATGGCGACACGAGCCATCACCATGCTGCCGTGCATTACCGGGGCATGGAAAGAAGTCGGCGGCGGGTTGCAGCTTTCCACCAGCGGCGCGTACGGCTTGAATCGGGAGGCCCTCGAGCGAACCGATCTCATGAACCATGCGCTGGGCCGGGCAGCTCGAACCGTCAACATGGTGGAATTAGGCCAGGCGCTGAACACTCTGGAAGCTCCACCGGTCAAGGCTCTGTTCGTCTACAACTCGAATCCAGCGGCGGTCTGTCCCAACCACGACGAAGTCGTCCGTGGCTTGCGGCGTCCGGACTTGTTTACCGCGGTGCACGAACAGTTCTTTACCGATACCGCCGACTACGCCGACATTCTGCTGCCTGCAACCACGTTTTTCGAGCACAAGGATCTGCAAACCGGATACGGGCACTACTATCTGCAAGTGTCGGACCCTGCCATCGAACCGCTGGGCGAGTGCCGCTCGAATGTCGAAGTCTTTCGCGCCCTGGCTGAGCGCATGGGATTTGGGGATGAATGCTTTGCAGAATCGGTGGACCAGATGATCGATGCAGCGCTGAATTCGAAAAACCCCTGGCTGCAAGGAATTAGCCGGGATCGCCTGCAGCGCGAAGGGCATGTGAGGCTAAATTTTGAAAGGCCGCTTTCAGCCTCTGGTTCTCAGTGCCCGGCTTTCTTGCCCTTCGCCAAAGGCAATTTCGGCACCTCGAGCGGCAAGGCTGAGCTTTACAGTGAGGACCTCAAGCAGCAAGGCCTTGACCCGGTTGTGGCATTTATCCCGCCAAGCGAATCGCGGCACAGTTCGCAGGCCAAGACGTTTCCTCTGGAACTATTGGCGCGCAAGGCGGACAATTTCCTGAACACCTCCTTTGGCAACCTCGCAGCGGTTCAGAATATGGAGGAAGTCGGTTTGCTGGAGATGAATGCTACCGACGCCCGATCCCGCGGAATTGCCAACGACGATGCGGTACGTGTCTTCAACCGTCGGGGCGACATCCTGCTGAGAGCTCGGGTGGATGGCGCGGTTCAGGCTGGTGTAGTCTCGGCCAAGCTCCACTGGGCCAAATTGAGCTCCGGAAACCGTAATATCAACGTGCTGACTTCAGAAAAACTTACCGACCTGGGCAACTCCGCTACGTTTTATTCCGTCTTGGTTGAAGTAGAGCTTGCCAAATCCGGCTCCCTGAGCTAACCAGAGGGTCTGGTTTTGGACGGTCTTCGCTTCTCTACCGTATAATTGCCACTTTCCATACTCCCAGGATCCGAGGTAGTAACGATTCTTCGTTTTCATCAGGATAGCCCTGTAGTGACGAAGAGCAGGTCGGGCCGCGTTCGCGCCCAGCCGGCTTCGCTACCTCTTCCATCTCCTTCAATCATAAAGATTTGTGAAGCGCGGCGGGCATTCTTAAGCATGCTCGTCGGCCTTCTGTGGTTGTGCGCGACGGGCCTGGGCCAGCAAGACGTAATTACAGAGATCGTGGTTCACGGCAACCGGCGTATTCCCGCCGAAACCGTGCGGGCTCGAATCTTCTCTCGCCCGGGGGATGTCTATGACGCTGCCGCCCTGGAGCGCGACTTCAATTCCCTGTGGAATACGGGCTATTTCGAGGACATCCGGTTCGAGCGTGAGCAGACACCCAAAGGCTGGCGCATTCACGTCTATGTCACCGAACGTCCCACCATCAGCGAGATCGAGTACGTGGGCCTGAATTCCGTGTCCAAAAGCGACGTGCTCGACCGCTTCAAGGAGCGCAAGGTAGGGCTGTCTCCGGAGAGCCAATACGATCAAACCAAAGTAAAAAAGGCTGAAGTGGCGATCAAGGAATTGCTGTCCGAGCACGGGCGGCAGTTCGCCACCGTGCGCACCGAGAAGCGCCCCATCCCGCCAGCCAAGGTCAGCATCACGTTCGTGGTGAAAGAAGGACCTAAGGTCAGCGTCGGCAAAATTACATTTGTGGGCAACAAGCACGTCAATTCCCGAATCCTTCGCGGCGCCATGAAGAACTTGAAGCCGATCGGGATACCGCATTCGATCTTCCTGGAGAACCTCTTTGCCAAGACCTACGACGCTACCAAGCTCGATGAAGACACAGAACGGGTACGAGCGGAATTCCAGAACCGGGGATACTTCAAAGTGCTGGTGCAGGACGCCAAAACCGAAATTCATGATACTGGCCATCCGGGATTCCATATCCCGCTATTGATGAAGGGGCCAGGCAAGGCAGTCGACATCACCATTCCGATCGAGGAAGGCGAACAGTATCGACTGGGCGGAATCACCTTCAGCGGGAACAAGGAAGTCAACAACATCAAGGCATTGCGCTCGCTTTTTCCCATGAAGGACGGCGACATTTTCTCCCGTGAAAAGGTGGCCAAGGGACTCGAAAACCTGCGTAACGCCTATCGCGAGTTGGGTCACATCAACTTTACTTCGATTCCCAACACCACTTTCGACGAAGACAAGAAGCTGGTGAACCTCACCATTGACATTGATGAGGGCAAGAAGTTCTATGTACGAAGAATCGAATTCGCCGGCAACACCACGACTCGCGACAAGGTCATCCGTCGGGAAGTGGCGCTGGAGGAGGGCCAGGTCTACGACGAGCGTCTGTGGAAGCTGAGCCTGCTGCGGCTCAATCAGTTGGGGTACTTCGAGCAGTTGAAGCCCGACGATCCCAACGTCACCGAAACTCATTTGGACGAAAAAAATGGCCTCGTCGACCTTACCCTCAAGGTCAGGGAGAAGGGTAAGAACAGCATCGGACTGAACGGCGGCGTGAGCGGGCTGGCGGGCGCATTCATAGGGATCAACTACAGCACCAACAATTTCCTCGGCCTGGGCGAGACCCTTTCGGTCCAGGCCAGTATTGGCAACAGCCAGCGTATTCTCTCATTCGGTTTTACGGAGCCTTACCTTTTTGATCGCCCCATACAGGGCGGCTTTACCGTCTTTACCCAGAAATACAACTACAACCAGGCACGGCAGCAAGCCATCCTTACCGGCCAGCAAATCAACCTCCCCTCCACCTTTCTGAACAACCTGCAAAATTACACCCAGTCCAGCTCAGGTTTCACGGGCTCGCTCAGCTATCAGTTGCACCATTCCTTTAAGCGCGTGGGCCTCACGTATTCTTTCGACCGGTCTTCCATCGTTGCGGTCAGCAATGCTTCGAAGATACTGTTCACCGACCTCGCATTCCGCGGCATCAGCGGTCCCAACTCGCTGGAGGGGATTATCACCAGCAAGATCCTCCCCAGTTTCTCGTTCAGCACCATAAATAGCCCGATTTCACCGAAGAGCGGGACCAGCGTATTTCTGGGAGGTGAAATCGCGGGGCTGGGGGGAACGGTGCGGTCCGTGCGCCCTATTGTTCAATACAAGCACTTCAAACCGATGCAGAAAGGTCGCAACACGATTGGATTCAATGTGCAAGGTTCTTTCCTGTCCGGGTACGGAGGCGTGGTGGCGCCGCCCTTCGAGCGCTTCTACCTGGGAGGTGAAAATGACATCCGTGGCTTCGACATCCGTTCCGTATCCCCCGTCGCGTTTCTTCCAGACAAAGGAACCATCACTCTGCAGAATCCGGACGGCACGGTGGTACCCAAGGATCCCAGCAACCCACTGCGAGGCGCCTATACCATACCGGTTCCAGTGGAGCGGATTGTATTTCCTGGTGGGGATGCTAGCCTGGTTACCAATCTGGAGTACAGGTTCACCATCGCCGGGCCGGTTGCGCTGGCGCCCTTTGTGGACTTGGGAATGAATCCCATTGTAAGAGGCTCGCAGCTGCGGATTAATCCGGGGCAGCTCGCCGACATCAATAACACCGTCTTTGGCTGTCCCGGGCTCGATATCGCCTTGAACTGCACCGGCGGGCACGCTCAGACCCCTGCGTTTTCCCAGAATCTGCAAATCGTAAGTTCAACCAACTGGATTCCGCGGATGTCCACGGGATTAGAAGTACAGGTGTTTCTACCCGTGATCAACGCTCCCTTCCGGGTCTATTGGGCGTACAACCCGCTGCGCTTGGACAGCGTTACCCGGGGGCCAGTACCCATTACGCGAGACATGTTTCCGCCCGGAGCTGCCGGGGACTTCACCTTCGAGCAAGCCGCCAGAAGCCTCGCCCCGCAGTTCCAGTTGCGAGAGCCGCGAAAGACATTCCGCTTCAGTGTGGCAACTACATTCTAGGGGCAGTCAGCAGTCGTCCGTCAGCAGTCGTCACACCCGTTCCGCCGTTGCTCACGACTGACGACCGGCGACTGATGACTGTTTGACCTTCATCACAACCTGTCCCTATAATGGCAGCATCGACACCCTGTGAGAGCAGCCCGCGGGGTGGTTACCACGCCTCCAGGTGCGGCGTGAGGCGCTGGGAAATCCGGCCCAGCCTCTTCCGTTGACAGCGAACGGTTGGGTTCGTGCTGAGGCGCTGGCTTGCACAGAGAATCTAGCCGGTTTCCCGGGACAAATTTCCAAGGAGTTCAAATCAACCACATGACAATCAAGCTCGCGCGATTTTTCATGCCCGCTGTACTCGTCGTATCGGTTGCGGCACTGGCCCAGAATGCCGCATTACCCGCGGCTCCCAGCGCCGCTGCCAACAACGCCGCCGGTCCCGTGGCTACCAGCGCTACCGGAACCAGGATGGGGACGATCAATGTCGAGCAGGCCATCTTTGCCACCAACGAAGGCCAGCGCGATTTCGAGGTTTTGAGCAAGAAGCTTGAGCCCAAGCAGAACGAACTCAAGGGAATGAACGATGAAGTGGAGAGCCTGAAAAAGCAACTCAATACCCAGGGTGAGAAGCTGAATGACGAAAGCCGGGGCACACTGGTGAAGCAGATCGAGCAGAAGCAGAAGTCGCTGGAGCGTTCGGTACAGGACGCGCGCGACGATGCCCAGAACCAACAGAACGAGATTGCGCAACGCATCTTGCAAAAGATGGGACCCATGATCGTGAAGTATGCCGATGGCAACGGTTTCGGCGTAATCATAGATACTTCGAACCCCTGGCCCAACGGGCCAGTGCTCTGGGCCGGGCCTGCCGTGGACATCACCAGGCCGGTAGTTGACCTCTACAATGCGCAGTCAGGAGTTCCAGCCCCAGTAAGGCCGGCCGCAGCCAAGCCGACCACACCGGCTGCGAAGCCAGCGACCACGCCGGCAGCACCGAAACCGCAGGGGACTCAACCAAAATAGTTTGACGACGCACTATACGACACCTTGAACGGTGAAGAAGTTTCCACAAGCCGCATTTTGACGCGGCTTTTTTCTTTTCCTACGCTCAGTCGAAAACCTTGTCCAAGGGCGTACTCGCTGGTGTCCATAAACATAGCTGTACTCACGTTGAAGAGGACACTATGTTTGCCGATTCCTTCTGCGATTCCGGATGGTCGAATCGTTCTCACCGCGGCTGGACAACTTTGATTTCGTTTGTTGTGCAAGCGCTCGCCGTAGGCTGCCTGCTTCTGCTGCCGCTGCTCTACACCCAGGGACTGCCGAGACTGGCGTTGCTCGCACCCCTGCTCGTACCCGCTCCGGCGCCTGCGGTCCCGACCGCGCAGCACGCCAATCCGCCCTCGATTGCCCAAAGCAATATGGTGGGAATCAGACTGCTCAGTCCTGCTCAGATTCCCCAGAGCATAAACCTGCTGACGGAAACGACACCGCCTTTGCCGATGGTCGATACAACCGCGATTGGTGTCAGCCACGGAACCGGCGATCCAGGTGACCGGGGCTCTGTCTTCGACTCAATCCAGGGTTCTAATCAGGTCCTGCCGCCCCCCCACCCCCGGCCCATCACCCCCCGGTTTCGCGCATGATGGAAGGGAATCTCATCCTTCGCGTTCAACCGGACTATCCCGCTCTGGCAAGGCAGGTGCGGGTGCAGGGGCAAGTGGTTCTCAGAGCCATGATCAGTCGTGAAGGGACCATCGAGAACCTGCAAGTGCTCAGCGGCCATCCCATGCTGGTTCGGGCTGCCGTTGACGCCGTGCGACAGTGGCGATACCGGCCCTACCTGCTCAACGGCGAGCCCGTGGAAGTGGAAACCGAAGTGAGGGTGAATTTCATTTTATCCGGCGGATAACGAAGTGTTTCTTGGAGAACTTGGCCCAATCGGGGACTCGGGAGTAGCACCGGGGTAATGTCGCCCCAGCGGAGGCGCCCGCTATAATCGTCCATAGTGGCTACGGTTGAAATTTTGAAGCGGACCGCGACGCGACCCACCTGGGCGCAGGTTTCTCTGGAAAACCTGCGCTATAACTTCGGCGCCGTGCAGCGGCATGTCGGGGCAGGAATAACCGTCTGCGCAGTGGTCAAGGCTGATGCTTACGGACACGGCGCGACGGACTGCGCGCGGGCGCTCGAGGAGGAAGGAGCGTGCTGGCTGGGCGTGACTTCGCTCGACGAAGCGATTCCCCTGCGCGACGCCGGCATTCACACCCGTATCCTGCTGATGACCGGGTTCTGGCAGGGCGAAGAACAGGAAATCATCCGCCTGCAATTGACACCCACGGTTTGGGAACCAGGGCAAGTGCGGTTGCTGGAGAAAGCCGCTGCTGGCCTGGGTTTGCCGAGACATCCCGTTCATCTGAAGGTGGATACCGGCATGGGCCGTTTGGGGGTTGCTGTGGAAGACTTGGAGCAAGTCTGTTCCGCCCTGAAGTCGTCGCCACATCTGTTGCTGGAAGGTCTCTCGACCCACCTGGCTTCTTCCGAAGTACTGGACGCGCCTTCCAGCGACGACCAGTTGAGAAGGTTCGACGAAGCGCGCCTTCGTCTTCGCAACCAAGGATTCGATCCGCTACTCATCCATACCGCCAACACGGGTGCGGTCATTTCGAGGCGCGAGTCCTGGAACACCATGGTGCGGCCGGGAATTGCCCTGTATGGCTATCACTTGCCCTTTGAGCGTGCGGGAAGAGAAGTCAGCGGCAGCAAGTTGCGCCTGGCGGTGAAACCGGTACTCACGTGGAAGACCCGCATCCTCTCGCTGCGTGATGTGCGTGCGAACCAGCCTTTGGGTTACGGCGGCACTTACGTCACCAAAGGCCCGGCCCGAATTGCAGTTCTCCCCGTCGGATATGCCGACGGATTGAACCGCGCCCTCTCATCCCGGGGACGGGTGATCGTGCGCGAGCACTACGCCCCCATCCTGGGCCGGATTTCCATGGATCTGACGCTGGCGGATGTCACCGGCCTGCCCGGCGTTTGCGTGGGTGATGAAGTCATCCTGCTCGGTTCCGCGGACGGTTTAAGCGTGGACGCGCACCAACACGCCGTGCTCGCCAATACCAATGTCTACGAAATTCTTTGCGCAATTTCCAAGCGCGTGCCCAGGAAGTACGGTAGTTAGCCTTCAGCCTTCCGCACTCAGCGAACCCGAGGTCGGCTATTTTTGGCAACCTTGCTCGCTCATCGGTCGGCGGTGACGAACCGCTGTGCGAACCAGTTCAGGGGCTGAATGCTGAGCGCTGAATGCTGAATGCTGCCATTCGATTGTCCCCAAGCAAAGCGATTCACCATCCTCCTGATATATTTCTAAGCACCAATGCCTTCCCGCTACCAGCGATGGATGTACGACTGGGAAACCAGGCTCACGTCGGTGGACAACAACCGCGTCGTGCGTCCCATGGAATGGGGTGTCGAGTGGGCGCGGGATTGGCCCTGTCGCAATGGTTTTGCGCCCGGTCGTATGCCTCAAAGCGGCGAGCTAGAAAAGTTCCTGCGCGAGTACAACCGGCGCATCGTGCAATCGAGCGACGAGTTTTATGCCTACATTTCGCCGGTGGATTTTCGTCTGGAACGCCGCGAAATCCAGGTCTTCAGCACGCGGGAAGTACCTGATGCAAAACTGGAAGCGAAGGTTCGTGGCACCCACGCAGATTTCCTGCGGTTCACTTCGCCGGTTCGCACGCCCTATCCAGAAAATAACCTGGTCAGTGCCCGTTGGCATCCCGCTTCCGGACGGCGCGCGATCGTGCTGCTGCCGCACTGGAATTCCGATGCGATCGCTTACACCGGACTCTGCCGGGTGCTGAACTTGCTGGGCATCGGTGTGCTGCGTCTGAGCATGCCGTATCACGATATCCGCATGCCGGCGGACACTAGGCGCGCCGACTATGCTGTCTCCGCCAACATAGGGCGTACGCTCGACGCCTGTCGCCAGGCTGTGATTGACGTTCGCTGCTGCCTGGACTGGCTCCAGCAGCAGGGATACAGCCGACTCGGCATCCTGGGCACCAGCCTCGGCTCCTGCTATGGATTTCTTGCGACCGCCCACGACCCGCGCATCCGCGTAGCGGCCTTCAACCATGCCGCTACCTATGTCGCCGACGTGGTCTGGCACGGACAGTCCACCCGCCACATTCGCGAAGGTCTGGAACCGCACATCGATCTCGAGCGTCTACGCTCGCTTTGGAGTGGCATTAGCCCGATTTCGTACTTCGAGCAGTTTGCCCGCTGGCCCACAAAGTCGCTCATCATTTACGCCCAATACGACCTTACCTTCCTGCCGGAATTCTCCCGCCACGCGGTGGAGGAGTTCGCACGGCACGGCCTGGACCACAGAGTCGTCGTGCTACCCTGCGGCCACTACACGACCGGAGAAACGCCGTATAAGTATATGGACGGCTGGCAACTAGCTTCATTCTTGCGGACGGCGTTTGAGAGCGTTTAGCTCTCAGCTCATGCCCTCAGGAGCGGCGCCCAGTCGGGACGGAAGTTTCTCGCTAGAAGCTAAAAGCCAAGGGCTAAGAGCTACGTTAGAATGACAACAGAGTGAAAGCCAGCGAGGAACCGTTCACAGAACATCGCAAAGGCAAGTTCGTCATCAGCACAGATCAAGAACGGTTTGATGTGGATGTCGTCCACGGTTTTTTGACGGAGTGCTATTGGGCCCAGGGAATCCCGCGCGAGGTTGTGGTCCGCTCCATCAAGAATTCGCTTTGCTTTGGAGTGTATTGCGACGGGGAGCAGGTGGGCTTTGCGCGCGTGATTACCGACTACGCGACCTACGCTTACATTGGCGATGTGTTTGTGCTGGGATCGTATCGCGGGCACGGCGTGGGGAAGTGGCTGATGGAGTGCATTATGTGCCATCCGTCGTTACAAGGACTGCGTCGTTGGAGCCTGGTGACGGGTGATGCTCACGGGCTCTACACCAAATTCGGATTCACGCCGCTCAAGAACCCGGAAAGGTATATGGAACTACACGACCCGCAAGTCTACAAGCGTAACGAGAATCCAGCTAAAGAAGTTAAGAGCTAGAAGGTAGAAGCCAGAAGCTCCGAGACACATCATGAAAAATGACCCCATGTCCCGCTCGCTCTACGAGGTTGATCCGCAAGTAGCCTCTGCCGTCGACAATGAAGTTCGCCGCCAGCACGAAGGTCTGGAACTGATCGCCTCGGAGAATTTTGTCAGCGAAGCTGTGCTCGAAGCGATGGGCTCGGTCTTCACCAACAAGTATGCCGAAGGCTATCCCGGCAAACGTTACTACGGCGGCTGCGAGTTTGCCGACGTCGTGGAAGAGCTGGCACGGGAGCGCGCCAAAAAGCTTTTCGGCGCGGAACACGCCAACGTACAACCGCACGCCGGATCGCAAGCCAACATGGAGGCATATGCAGCCGTGTTGCAACCGGGCGATACCATCCTGGGACTGAACCTGGCCCACGGCGGACATCTCACCCACGGCCATCATCTGAATTTTTCCGGTAAGACCTACCGCACCGTTCCTTATGGCGTGACCAAGGAAACCGAAACGATCGATTACGACGACTTGGAGAAGCTTGCCGAGAAGGAGCACCCAAAGCTGATTATCGGCGGCGGCAGCGCCTATCCGCGAATCATCGATTTCGCCCGCATGCGGCAAATCGCAGACAAGGTGGGCGCACTCTACCTGGTGGATATGGCGCATTTTGCCGGATTGGTTGCGGGAGGCGCGCATCCTTCACCGGTGCCTCACGCCCATATCGTCACCACAACTACGCACAAAACTCTGCGCGGACCTCGTGCTGGCATGATCCTGAGCAAACAGGAGTTCGCTGCGGCCATCGACAAGGTGGTGTTCCCGGGGATGCAGGGCGGCCCGCTGGTTCACATCATCGCGGCTAAGGCGGTTTCGTTCGAGGAAGCGATGCAGCCCGAATTCCGAGAGTACGCGCGGCAGATCGTAGCCAACGCCAAGGTCCTGGCTGAGGCCCTCTCCACCGAGGGCTTCCGCATCATCTCCGCAGGCACTGACACTCACCTGATGCTGGTGGATGTGTTCTCCAAAGGAATGTTCGGCAGCGAGGCTGAGAAAGCTTTGGGCGCTGCCGGCATCACCGTCAACAAGAATGCCATACCCTTCGACGCCAACCCGCCCATGAAGCCGAGCGGTATCCGCATCGGCACGCCCGCTCTCACGACGCGCGGCATGAAGGAAGATGAGATGAGACAGGTCGGGCGCTGGATCTCCGAGACCTTGCACCATCGCACTGAAATGCCAGTGCTCAGCAAGATTCGCAAGCAGGTGCTGGGTCTGGCCGAGGCTTTTCCGCTGTATCCTGAACGCAGGGCCAGGGCCCAGGCGGACATAAGAGCCTAGGGATCTTGACCATCAGGGGGATCAAGCGGTGAAGGAATGCGAATTCTCTGTGTGCCCCTGTGTCCTCTATGGTTAAATTCCTGCCGTGAGAGTCGCCATCGACATCCGGCGCATGACTGAATTTGGCGTCGGCACCTACACTCGCAACATTGTGCGGGCGTTAGGCCGGCTGGATAGCGAGAGCAAGTACTTTCTAATCGGTCCTCCAGAAAAGGTAGCCGAGATTGGTCCGCTGCCACCCAATTTTCACGCCGTGCCCCTGCTGGGAAACGACACAACCATCAAAAGCTATTTTGACTTTCGCGCCATCCTCAAGCGTTTGAGTTGCGATCTGGTCCACATTCCGCACCTGTTCTGGCTGCCGCGAAATCTGCCCTGTCCCTACGTGATGACCGTCCATGATGTGCTCGATCACATGTACCGAGCCCGCGATCAGTCGGGATTGAGGCGCTCACTGCATTTCTTCCTGACCCATCGAGCTCTGAACGGAGCGGCGCGGCTTTTCGCGGTTTCGAACTTCACCAAGAGCGAGGTTGAAAAGCTGTTCGGCATTCCAGCCCCGCGTATCGAGGTGGTGTACAACGCGATTGACGAGCGTTTCCTGAGAGGCCACGCCACGGAGACAGATCGGCAGTTACTGGCTGAACGCTATCTGGTTAATCATCCCTTCCTGCTTTACACCGGCCGGATCAGCCCCCACAAGAACGTGGTGCGGATCATCGAAGCTTTCTCCGCCCTGAAAGCGGATCTAGAAAAGGAAGCGATGTTCCCGGGCCTGAAACTGATCATCATCGGGGATGAGCTATCCAAGCATCCGGACTTACGCCGTACCGTGGTTCGGAGCAGGATGCAAAATGACGTGCGCTTCATGGGGTTTGTCCCCATCGAAGTGCTGCGAATCTTCTACGACGCGGCCAAGATTTTCGTCTTCCCGTCGCTCTATGAAGGATTCGGACTCCCACCGCTGGAAGCCATGGCGCACGGCACGCCGGTGGTGACTTCGAACACCTCATCGCTGCCTGAGGTGGTGGGCAACGCCGCCGTGCTGGTGAATCCGGAAAATGTTTTTGAGATCATGCGCGCGCTGCACCGTGTGCTGGTAGACCAGCCGCTGCGTGACAAACTCAAAGTGCGGGGCTACGAGCAGGCAAAACGATTCTCATGGGACGCCTCGGCCCGGCAGATTCTCCGCGTATATCACGAGGTAGCGGACAGGCGACCGGTGAGGCCGCAACTGGCGAACGAACAAGTGACGTCCCGTGCGGCGAACTCTTAACCTAGCCGATCGCCACTTAATAGCCTGTCGGGTTAGGCATTCTTCAGCAGCGGCTGTCCGGGAGAATTCAACCCCAGACGATGCAGTTTGGCCGCGATCCGGGTCCGATCGGCTTCATTCGAAGCGGCAGTGTGGCGCTTTTTCAGCTTCGCGATCTTTTCATTGCGGGTACGGCGGCGGCGAATCTCAGGCCGACGGCTCGGTGCGGACATAGAAGTCTCCCAGTTCTTTCAACCAGATCTAGTTTATATCATCTGTCGTTCCGAAAGAGATCTTGGTGCCCGCGGTGCAAGCGTCGCAATCCTAGAACCATTCCGAGTTCCAGAAGTTCGCCACCGACTCCTACTATAATCCAGGCAAGTTGTTGACGATCGCGACCACCCATCGCCCGGAAAGCGAACCAGGTTCTAGCATAAGCCAGGAAGCAATAGGTGGGACGCCAGTCTAGACGGATGCTACAAAATTCACAGAAGTTTGATTCTGGGTTCGTTGGGGGCACGATCTAGCTTGGCCTCGCCGCATTGGTGGAGACGGTCCTTTAGTTGCGTTGGTTGATCCTCGCCATCACTTCTTTGCGTTTGTCAGGATGCTCCAGGTCTGCAACACTTTTATGGGGGATTTCCCTCAGGATATCGGCAGCATGGATGCATCTTCTGCAACGGTGCCTCACTCCAAAGTATTCGTCGTGGCTCGCAACAAGGACGTTGTGCCCAAGCGGCGGCGCGTCGAGCGCTTGGCGGCAGGGTACGCGGTTCGAGAGTTTCGGGACGATTCCCAAGGCCGCTACTGGTACGTGGTCACCGCTCTCGAGCTCATTGCGGACCAATGAACGCCGAGTCTCTCGCGTACAAGCCGAGATCAGCGGTGCCAACTCCATACGGGTTCGCCTTTGCCATCACGCAGCACAAGGGTCACGTCGCCTTTCACCACTTCGCGGGCAAGAATAAGGAGGAGATCTGCTCCGTTCTGTTTTACCTTCGACCCGATAAGCGCAATGTCGTCCCCCTTGCTGAAGCTAACGCCCATTTCGTCTAAAAAGGCCTTTGGGCAGAGGTAGACGTCGACCATGTCCGTCCCCTCTTTCGCGAGCAGATGGACAACTTCCTTCGGGCTGCCTTTCGGAGGCAGCTTCACGTCGTCCACTTTAACCTTCATCTTAGTCTCGGTTTGCGGATCGTATTTGGGAGGGCTTGTCTCTGGAGCCCTCTGCCCCCATACCGGCGTAAGGCACAGAGACACGAGAAACACGACAAAGAAGAGTATCCGGCAATCACCAGTCGACGGCGCGGATTCGCTTGCATCACGCATGGGGCTCCTCCCCTTTTCACGGGAACGCCAGGAACGGCGGCTAGAGCCGTAAAAGTAGGGTTCCCAGTGCCCTTCATCGATGAGCTAGGATGAAGCCACTTTCTTGCGCAGGCCCATCGTACTCCAGTTTCAATGTGGGAGATCAGGGGTTCACAAAGGGCCAGGTAGCTCTTGAGGTTCGCACCCGGTCCTCGGGCGCTGATCCGGCCGGGAAATGACCGCGCACCCCGCGGCCGCGGCGCTATAATTGCCATAGGTGACCCTAAACTCACCCTAGGGACATCCGTCCTATGCCTCCCACCTGAAAGGAGGCCCACAATGCCGTTCGATACGCTGGAGATCCGGATTTCTCTCCAAAAACTGCTGATCGGCCTGATCCTGGTTATCGTTCCGCTTAGCTTCGTTGGGTTATACCTGACTTCCCAAGCCGATACTTCTCTGCAACAGACGATAGGTGCGCACTTCAAAAGCATCGCTCAAGCCGAGGGTATGGCCACTTCTCAGTTCATCAACGATCGGGTACTCGATATTGCCGCGCTCTCGAGGAACCCAGCCGTGGCAGACGCGATTAGTGCGGCGCAGCGGTCCCGCAAGGGTCTCGACGACTCGGTGATCACGGCAAGAGTTGAGAAGATCGAGAGCATCTGGGAAACGCCGCAGGTCGATCCCTTGGTCAAGGGAATACTATCGTCGCCCACGTCACAGCTCTTGCGGCGCCACCGCGAAGCTGAGCCCAGGATCCTGAAGGTCCTGGTCGCTGATGAGACGGGCGCGACGGTGGCCGCGACAGATAAGCCGCTGCACTACGTTCAACCGAATGAGGTGCTCTGGAACGCCGTCTATGGCGAGGGTCGAGGCGGCATTTACGTTTCCGAGATTCGCTACGACGACCAAACCAAGGCTAACTACGTTGAAATCGGTGCTCCCGTGTTGGAAGATGGCACGCGCCGATTCATGGGTGCGGTCAATACGCTGGTGAATGTTTCCAGTCTCCTGTCCCGCTTCCAAAGAGAGGAGATCGGCGAGACCGCTCGCATCATGCTGGTACGGGACGACGGTACGGTGATGAGCGCCCTGAACGTGGACCCCTCTCTGAGGTTGAAGACGGACGAATACGCAACCGTGCACGACGTACTCGGTACGCCTCAGGGCAGGCAGGCGGGGTATGTTGTCGCCAGCATGAGAGGAGGAAACCGGATTGTCGGTTTCGCCGACACTGGACTCAAGAGGGCCTATCCTAACTTGGGCTGGCTCATCCTGGTGAGCCAAGACGAACGGGAGGCCCTTGCCCCTCTACTAGGCTTGAGCCGCTTTGCTTTGTTGATGGTGGTCCTGGCGTTGCTGATGTTGACGCTTCTTACGGTTTACTTCTTCCTGCACCGAAGGCAGAGGCTTGAAGACATCGAGGTGCAAGCGGCCGAGCAACCACCGACAACTGGAGCGGCTGCGGCCTGAAAGCCATCCCGGCATGGCCTGTCCGGCTTAGTAGTCTTCTATAATTGTAGTTTGGGCAGGTTTGCGGGAGGCGAGCAACACTGAGGTCCGCGCCGAGTGGCTTCGAAATGCAAAAGGCGCGCTCCCAACGCGCCTTCTGTGATCGTAGGCTGGTTCGTGCAAGTAGCCTAGGCCGCCGCGGCAAGCGGTTGGATGTGCCCGAGCTGAGCTAGGAGTGTGTATTGATCGTAGTAACAGCCCCCCGACGCGACGCGTCCCTGTTTATCGAGTTGACAGACCTCGCAGAAGGACAGGGATATCCGACGGCCAGAAGGCGGCAGTGAACCCAAGGGCCCGTCGTTCGTGCCTTCGACGGTAAACTGGGTGACAACGACGTCTCCCGCATCAATGTACTTGGGATTAGTGATTCGGCCATCCGAGAAGGCCTTCGCCCAGGCTTCCGTCCATTCTCTGAACTTGTCCCGGCCGTTTAACGTGAGACTCCGGCCATTGTCGGTGTAGACCAGGCCCTCGCTGGAGTCGCGGACCACGCCCTGGAAGTCACGGCGGTTCCAACTTTCGTGTGCGGCACGAACTGTTTCGACGTTTTTCGAGTCCATAACGCCTCCTTCATCTGACAGAAGTTTGATCGGGCGAGCCCGTAGGCTCGCCCAGGCTGATTGGCGAAGCATCCACCCGGACGCCGTTTTCAGGCCGCTTTGCCCGCGGCGATTCTGTGGGTGGTGGAGGTGTGGACATCGAACGTGCGAATCGTGGGTTCGGCCTCAAGGAGGTGCCGCACCATTTCATTCACTTTCTGGTATTCCGCGCGATGATATTGTTCCGCATCCTCCCTGGTGTTCCAAAAACTCAGGGAGAGGACACGATTGTCCTCTTTGTCGGAGACGAGAACTGTCTCATCTACGAAGCCTTTCTGCTTCTTCAGGATCGGTAGTACTTTGTCATTGATGGTCTCGGAGAGTTGTTTGTTTTTGCCTGGCTTGGTGGTTAGTTCGACGACTCGGGTAAACATACATGCGCTCCTTTCGTTGGCTAAGGGTGAAAGGAACCCGCCGCCAATGCGACGACGGAACGTATTGTTAAGCAGGAAACCAAGCTACGCCGGGTCAGGCTGAGGGTCAATTACCCAAATATGGTGCAGGCGGGCGAACCCGCCGACATGAAGAGTTCCTCAGAAGAGGCAGGGGAAGAGACGTGGCCTAGCCTGACACCGTTCGCCTTCGGTCGGGCCCAAGACAGCGGAAACGGTAAAAACCCTGTGCCGTCCCCATCCTGCCTCACGATTCAAAAGCATAGTCCCGTTGGAGGCACCACGCAATGCAACAAAAAGGTTTGTGGCAGCCGGACCTGTAAGCTGAATTTGCCGGAACACGTTGCAGCCACGTAAGTTATTGAGTGCGAGACTGCGAGAACTGTCAATGAGGTCAATTTTGGCAGCGTTGGCAAGTTTTGCGTCACACCGGCGCCCCAATCGTTGACACTCGCACAGCGGGGCCCGCTCCCCAACATCTAGCCACGGCGACCTGCGTCGATCGCCGCGTCGATTTCCCTCCGAGTCAACCTCCTCATCTTGCTCATCCGTTTCCGGCTCGAGCCACTCACTTAGTCCGACTTCATCGCTGCTCGGCGTCGCATACAAAGCCTCAAGCCGTTTAGCGCGCTTCGGCGAGGTCGGCCTCAGGCTTCGCCTCGCGGGCCCCTTCACGTAGGCTTCAATTTCTCTTCGACATAGAGCGAGAGCTCAATCATGCGCTCCATCAATTGTTCGGCTGGCAGTCCGGCAAAGTTCTTGAGCACCAACTCCTTGACATAGAGCCGCATGAGATACCGAAGCTGAAGCGCGCGGCTACGCGTGGCGAAGACAAAATCGCGATGCCCGTTATTCACGACGATCAGGTTCCGCTTAGCATCGAATCGCGAGCGCCACAGTTCCCCGGCCGCCCGTTCAAACGTGTAGCCCGGTAAACCGCGCGCATTGACGACAGCCGGGCCTATAGCCGCATCAAGGCTGTCGGTGACCGTGATCAGTGCCTCAGCACTGCGGTGCATGTCGCGCTGTGAGACGGCGACGGACAAACGCACGAGACCGGGCGCGGACGGAGCCTGGAAGCTCACTTGTTGATCGGAGGTGGACGAGAGCGTGCCACCCCCTTCGACGATCTTCCAGGTAAATATCAAATTCTGTTCGACTCGCCGGCGAGAGCGGTCCCGGGGCAGCGCGCAGAAGCGCCGGCTTTGGTTCACTGTCAATGTGCTTGCCGCTGGCGAGATCACGACAGTGTGCAAAGGCCCAGCATAGTCGAAGAATTGGCGTTGGGCGGATTCGCCTCCGCTCGGTTCCGGAACACCCAGGGCGGCCCCCTCCTCCTCCCCAGAGGCCTCCACGCGTTGCTCCGGCGGCTCGCCGGCACCGGCCACTTGCGGCGAGCGTGACTGGATGTCAAACCAGTCGTATTCCTCACGCGGCAAGACCAGCATAGCCTCGCGAAACGCGCGCTGGATGGCACGCAGGGACTCCCGGTTCGCTTGCTCTTCCTCGGCGCGGCGCTGTGCGTCGATGAGGCCATTGAGGTGCGCTTCGAGCGGTGCTAGAGCTTCCGCAAATGCCCCATAGCGCTCGTCGTGGACGATCCCAGAACGTGTGCCGGGTGTGAGGTTCAGGTAGGGTACGTCGATCAGGCCTTCTAAGTAGCGAGAGCTCCATGGCACGCGCTCCAAGCCAGGCAGCGTGCCGATATCCTCGATCACTCGCGTGCCACCTCGGGTAAGGGCGACCCGGCAGTTCTCGGCCGGTTCCGTGAGATACAGTTCGGCATACGCCTCGCCGAATGGCGAGCGAACTGCCGGTAGTTGGTGCAGCAAGCGGCCTTCGAACTGCCGTGGCTCGACCTGGTACTGCTTGCGCGCAAGTTTATCGACCACCGTTATACGAACCTGAGTAGCGCGGATACGGTCGCGCAACTCCGAGGCCAGATACCACTGGATCTTCTCGCCGCTCAAGCCACGGATGCCCGCGAGCAAGGGACTGATTTTGAGCTCGGTGCCCGCCTCGGCAAAAAGCACGCGTCGCGGGTTCGCGGCGTAGCGCGGATCCCCTTTGCTCATAACCATCTGATAGACCCGCTGATCGGCACCGCTTGAAGTCATCGTGAGCGTCTCGCCCACCGTCCAAAAGCTCAACAGACCGATGCCAAATTCCCCTTGTAAACCGCCTCCAGCCCCGTCTGCCTTCAAGCGTCGCTTGATCGAGTCGCAGATATGAGTCGCGACATACTTGAAGTCAGGCAGCCCATGCGGATCGCGAGGGACGCCCTCGCCATCGTCCTTCACCGTCAGATAGTGTTCTCCGCGCTCGCGGCCGCGCGTGATGGCAATGGTCTTGGCATGCGCATCGATGCTGTTCTCGACGAACTCCGCGATGGCCTTGAGCGGATTGCTTTGCGAGAGCGCGATGATACGGATAGCGTTCCAATCATCGCCGATCCGCAATTTACCGCTCTCTGATTTCTTCGATTTGGCTGCGCTCGTCTTCGCCACAGTGACAAGGAACTCCACGGGTCGAGTGCAAGAGAGGGACCACCGGCCTCAGCCTGTCATCGGCCCACTCACTATATCGGACGACCGGCCTCAGCCCGTCATCAGCCACTCACTATATCGAGGGCCTTTAGCTGCCGGCAAGGCTAGCTCTGCCGACGGCAACCCGGGATTCACGTTCAGGGTGATTTCGTCTGTGGTTCGTAGAATTTGGTTGGGCGGAGCAATTCGTGGGCAGCGATGGCCTGGGCGTTTTCCCTGGTCCCGTCGTTGGCGACATAGGCCGTAATACCGATGGTAGAGCGTGTAGCAACCCGTTGCCCGCAGAGGGCCTGCAGCGCGTGCCGGGCGCTCGATCATCAGAAACACCTCCACCCCGCTAGCAGGAGGTCGAGCGCGATATTGCGACGCGTCGGTCCTACTCGACGCCTGCGCGCTGCGAACACTCATGAGATCAGAAGACTCGCGGCACTCAGGCGGCCGAGCCGACGGCCTTCGACGCGGTCGTCAATTTCTCGCAGGAGAAGGGAATGCCGGACTTGATCTTTCGCGACCAGTGCTCCCCGTGGTCCGGGGGGATCGAGGCTCACCTTCAAATGCCCCCGGGGAAACGCGGGGCTGATCATAGCTGCGATCAGTGCATGTCGCCATGCCTACAGAAAGCCTGCATGCTATGTGCTTGTCGGCAGCCCAAGCCCGCTTCTCCGCGCAAAGTCTACGATGCGACCCGAAAAAACCCGCACCCGTCAATGGACGAGGGCGGGCGTGTCGCGGAGAACGGAGTAAGCCCCTTAGAACGCGCCGATTCGCGGTTTGCTGCTCTTCGCGGGCAGCATGACGTAGTCCACTCTAACCTTCATCTGGTCTCGGTGTGCGGATCGGTGGGTCGTCCCAGGATCAACCAACATGGGGTGGTGTTGGAAATCAAACCAACGGCTGACAGCCGCTTGAATCTTCGCTCGCAGAGGCATAATGTGGAAACACATAGGCGAGGTCGCCCATGGTCTGTGTCATTGAGGAATCCCGCGTCGGGGCAAGAAACACCGTCCGCGTCGATGCCTGCCCCGTAGATCGCATTCACCCGAAAAAGAAGACGATTTATAGCGACGGTTGCTTGAGTCGCCCCGCCCTGCGTTGGTCGAGCGGAGTGCATCGATGCTAGCGTCTGCCGTCCGGTCTGTGGAAGTCCTCTGGGTAGGAGGACCGATATGAGATTTAGTGATTAATCGACTCGCTCTTGAAGCACAAGGGCGCCGAAATCTGGTCCGTTCGCCCTGACGCTTCGCTTGGAGATTGCGTATGAGACAGACTTTCGCTATCGGGATTGGAGGTGCCGCAGGTCAGGGTGTCGCCACGCCGGGCGACATTTTCGCAAAAATCTTCAGTCGCCGCGGCCTGCATTTGAATGCCTACAACGCTTATCAATCGATCATCCGCGGTGGCCATACTTTTCTCACTATCCGTACTGGTCCAGAAAAAGTCACCAATATGGGTGACCGCCTCGATTTGCTAGTCCCGCTCAACCAAGACGCCATGAATCGCCACCTCGGGCTGCTTACCTCCGGAGCGGCGTGTATATATAACGCTGACACGATCAAGCCCGGCGCTGCCGCTGAGGGTGTGCAGCTCTGCCCTCTTCCAGTTTCAACGCTGACTGACATCGCCCGGCACAAGGTTGCCCAGAACACGCTCGCAGTGGGCGCAGGTCTCAGCATGATGGGCATTGGCTTCCAGGCGCTGGAGGAGGTTGTCAGCGAGCAGTTCAAGAAGAAAGGACAACCTGTGGTGGCCGAAAACCTCGAAATTGCACGAGCCGGCTATGATTACGCCACCTCGAATTTCACGCCTTTCGCTCGACCACTTCCCCTGGCGGAGAATCGCTACGCGGTGCTCAGCGGCAACGTGGCCATGGCCATGGGCGGCGCGGCCGCGGGGGTGAAATTCTACTCCGCCTACCCGATGAGCCCTTCGACCGGAGTGCTGCACTGGATGGCCGCACATGCGCGCAAGGCCGGCATCATGGTCCGGCAGGTGGAAGACGAGATTGGGGTTGTCAATATGGCGATCGGTGCCGCCCACGCCGGCGTTCGCTCGATGTGCGCCACCTCCGGCGGCGGCTTCGCCCTGATGAGCGAAGGGCTTGGCATGTCGGCCATGATGGAAACGCCGGTAGTAGTAATTGATTGCCAGCGGGCCGGTCCGTCCACGGGGGTTCCCACCAAGACGGAGCAGGGTGATCTCTGGCAAATGTTGGGCGCCGCTTTCGGCGATTATCCACGCGTCCTGGCGGCTCCGCTCGATATTGGAGATTGTTTCAAGATCATCCCGGAGATTTTCAACATCGCTGATCGTTTCCAGTGCCCAGGCATCGTGCTCTGCGATCTATTACTGTCGGAAGGCAGGCTCAGTGTGGACCCGAAGGACCTGGACTTTAATCCCGTCATCGATCGCGGAGAGCTAATTACCACAGCCACTCCGGCATCCAGCACCCCTGGCAACGGCGGCTACAAGCGGTACAAAATCACGGAAAGTGGTATTTCGCCGCGAGCGATTCCGGGCGTTCCCGGGCACACCCACACTGCGGCGACGGACGAACACGAGGAAGACGGTATCTTGATCAGCGACGAATTCACTAACCCGACGAAGCGACGCGCCATGATGGAGAAGCGTATGCGGAAAGTAGCCGGCATCGAGGCCGCGGTTCCTCCGCCCGCGCTCGTGGGCCCGCGCGATGCCGAGGTGACGTTGATCGGCTGGGGGTCCACTAAAGGAGTGATCGAAGAGGCCTGCGAGATCCTCACCGAGCAAGGCATTTCGGCCAATCAGCTTCAGATTCGCTGGCTCGTCCCGCTGCATGGCGAGGCTATTCTCAACATTGTGGAAGACACCCGGCACACCTTCATCGTGGAGAACAACTATAGCGGCCAGTTTGCCCGCTACTTGCGCAGCGAAACCAGCTATGTGCCCAACGGCTATATCCGAAAATACGACGGGGAACCGTTCATGCCGCACCACATTGTGGAAGCGGTAAAGGAGCAATTGGGCGGGAAGTCTAAACTTTCCGTTCCCGTGCATGAAATCATGGTTTGAGGAGAACAAAACATGGCGACAGTTCTAGCGCCTCCCAAAAACCTGACAATGGCCGATTTGAAGGGCAAAGTCGATCCCGACTGGTGCCCCGGGTGCGGCGATTTTGGCGTGCTCGCCGCGGTCGAGAAGGCCCTGGTCGAGCTGCAGATCCCAAACCACAACGTTGTCACCATCAGCGGCATCGGCTGTTCGTCCAATTTCCCGGGCTTCATCAACACCTACGGCATGCACACCTTGCACGGCCGGGCGTTGGCGGTAGCCACCGGACTGAAGCTGGCGAATCACGAGCTGACCGTCCTAGTGACTGGCGGCGACGGAGACGGCTTCGGGATCGGCGGCAACCATTTTGTCCACACCATGAGGCGCAATGTTGACCTCCTCTACATCGTGATGGACAACCAGATCTACGGCCTTACTACCGGCCAGACCTCGCCCACCAGCCGCATCGGCATGAAGACGAAAAGTATGCCCTTCGGCAACATCGAAGCGCCGGTTAATCCGATTTCGCTGGCTCTGGCCGCCGGGGCCACGTTCATCGCGCGCGGCTTCAGCGGGGAACAGAAGCACCTCACCCAGCTGATCAAACAAGGCATCCAGCACAAGGGCTTCTCGTTCCTGGACGTCTTCAGCCCCTGCGTGACCTATAACCTCGACAACACCTACCAGTGGTTCCGTCCTCGTATGAAAAAACTCGAGGACGATCCAACTTATGACTGTGCCGACTGGATGGCGGCGATGGGAAAATCGCTGCTTTGGGGTGAGGAGATCCCCATCGGGAAATTCTTTGAGCGCACCGATGTGCCCACCTTGCACGGAGCAGAGCCAGTTCTAAACACTGGCCCGCTGGTGCGTGGTGACCTCCAGATACCACCCGACGTAGTCGCGTCGTTCATTGCGGAGTTGATGTAGCTCACGGGCGCAGCTGTCTCTTCAGGATCGGCCGTACTTTGTCAGCGATGGTGTCGGCAACCAGTTTATTGTTGCCTGGCTTGGTGGTCGGTTCGACTATGCGGGCGAACAAAGGGTAAAAGGAATCCGTCGCGCGGGGTGATTACCGCTGGCACGCTTTTGGGTGTTTGCGAAATTGCGGTACACGCTTAGCTTCAGGGTAATCACCCAAGAATGGTGCGACGCCTCCGTCGATGGCAGACGACTAACATGTCACGTGGAGGATGGCATTGGTGTCCTTCTGGTCCTGCTCCAAAACCTTGATGGCCTCGGGGGTTGGCAAAACCAACAGCTTGATCTTTAGACGCTCGGCCTCGCGCCGTACTTCTTGCATCACCGGTAATCTGCCGTATGCACCACTGCCGATGACGAGTTGGCGGCATTTCCAGGGTATGTTTTCTTCAACGGACAGTGGCGTGTGTCCAAACTCCTGGCGGAATTGCTTGGATGCTTTTTTCTTGCGTTTAGAGATCTCCGCACGGTCGATTACGACATCATGTTCATACGTGCTGCCATCGATCTGGATGGAGCCGAAGGAGAAATTGTCAAACTGCATAGACGCCTCCTCGGAAAATGTGGTCAGGCACTCTTCTTCGAGGTGATCGCGGAAAACGCAGACCAGCGCTGCTCGACATTCTTGCTGCCGCAGTGCGGACAGGCTATCTTTTCGTTCTCATGCCGAGCAATGGTCAGAGTCTTCAAAAAGGTTTTCTTGCAGTCCCGGCAGAAGAATTCGTAGTTGGGCATACCGACCTCCAAAGTGCTGAAAGGTGACGACAAAATTCTAGACCCCTTGATTGGCAGGTTCAACATGTCAGGTCACGAATTTCTGCGTGCCTGGGACGAGGATCTTTCAGGAGATCCGGGTCACGGATTTTGCGAGGTTGAGCGGGCTGAAATTGGCGTAGACTGCACCCGAAACAGGTTCAGTGGCACATTTCAGTGTTCAGCGAAGGGAGGCCTCCTGCCATGTCAAGACCACCGTATCGTGCGTTGCAGGTAGCGCTGCGCATCTTTTCTGTGCTACTCGCCATAGGCGCGCTGTTGATGATTTTCGGGAGCCGAGATCTTGTAGTCCGCTTATTCCTACACCCTCCCGAGGCCGAGGTTTCGAGTCTGCTGCTCTTCCTTCTGAAGGAGATGGGTGGAATCGTGCTCATGGTCAGCGCGATGCTGTTTCTTGCCTCCCGAGATCCGGAGCGCAACCTGGCTATTGTTGATGGATTGATTGTGGGTCTTGTCATCCTCGCCGTAACGCCCTTGCTTTCGCTCTACACCGTCGACATCCAGAGAATCTATCCTGGCCACCTCATTTGGGGACGATCGGTGGTCAGGCTGGTGTTCGCAGCGTTCTTCTTCTATCTGCGGCCACGGGAGGTGCCTTCGAACCCGGCGGGGAATTCTTGAAGAACGAACCAGAAGGGCTAGGGACGAGACACCGTTCGCTTTCGGCTGGGTCTAAGAGGGAGGAAACGGACGCCAGACATGCCTCGAACCAAATGTGGGAGTAGAGCGCGTCACATCGGCCCGACTGGCATCCGGGCTTGTTATTAGTTGACTACTATTTTGACCGGCTGGAAGCCAGGATCCACCTGCTGTTCCCCAGTCTCTAATCCAGCCTCAAGAGCTTCATTCGCAGTCAAAGACGCCTTTCATCTCCCTCTTTGTGGTCAGGGTATATACGACCGTACTTGGTGTAGGTAAAAATTGTCCTCTCGAAGTTTCAGCTTCCGCGTACCGGTGTTGTTGAAACCCCGCAGATATTGCCCTGCGCTGTTTGGGACGGGGAAGCAGAATCTTGGTGACGGAGACCGTGATGTGGGGTTGGCGCAGGGTCGGGCATGTCCTCACGCCAACTCCCAATCCTTCCGAGTGACTCGTGCCGTGAAGGCGAAAACCGCGGGCGACACAGATGGCAGAGGATCCGGTTCGATCGGTCTGCAGAGTGTGCCCTCCGCGGTTCGCTTGCTTCGACTTCGTTTCGGGCAACGCGTGCGCCCAAGGTTACTTGTGCTTTTGCACACTCTCGAATCCCTTTTCAAATTGCGTGACCAACGGAGTTTCGTCGGACTGGAGACCGTCGCGTGCCATGACGCGCCAGAGAAAATTGCCACTCGGCCCCTGATGGGCATCGTATACGGCCATCAGATCTTCGGAAGGCCTGCTCGTCACGAGGATGATGATGTCGGCTTCGGAGGGCCGATACACGATCGTCAGTTTGCCCCACTTCTGAATGGCGTTCTGCACAGCGCCGATCGCGTCCCGATCTTCCGGAAGCAGGTTCGGATTGAACTGATCTCCTTCATAGGAGGCAACGTACACATAGCGCGCATTCGCCAGAGTGCCCGGAAACGCTGGCACTTTCGCGGTGCTCGGATGGGGCGCAGCAGGCGCGGAAATCGCGGCCACCACAATCAAGCTGACAGCCACCAGAGAAAATCGCTTCATATATGCGCCTCCACCTACTTAGATGCCTTCGGAGAGGGCGGAGATGCTGACGCTCTCAAGTAACGCCTTACATGACCTGTGATACCGTGAAGCCGAGCACGGCGAGCATGCAAAGCAGCCCCTTATGGCATGCGTTCGATCAGCTTCCCCATCGAGGCGGCGCATCAGACTTCCGCCGAGGCTTAATAATTCGTGTTGCGGATCGGGCGCTTTCCGTGGATGTTAGGTGTTTGAAATTGCGACGGAAGAGCCGCCCGGTGGGGCGGCTTCCTCTGGCCGTGGGTAACTCGTCTGATTTACTACTACATCTTGATGGTGAGGGGTTCGGCGAGTTTGAAGCTGAGAGTGGACTCGGCGGGCAGGACAATCTCCTTCTCCCCGGTGTAGGCCGCTCCCGCGGTTCCCGCACCTGCACCCAATGCTGCACCGATGAGTGCGCCTTTGCCACCGCCGGCAAGACCTCCGATCAAGGCTCCGCCTCCAGCGCCGCCGCCGATGAAGGTGGCGGTACGTTTCCCCTTGCCCTTGAGGTAGCGGCTGACCGAACTTGTTTGCACGTCGTAGCTGCTATTGTTCGCCGTCACGGTCTCAAGGACGAGCCGGAGTACGGCGGCACCCTTGAAGCGGCCCTGTGGCACGGCTTCGACGACTCTACCTAATGCCTCGGCTCCTGCGGGAAGGACTACCTTGCCGTCTACTTGCACTGGGGTCGCAACGGTGGCGCTGAAGTGGTCGTCCTTCGCGCTCAGTTTGGAGCCCACTGCGCTGGCCAGGCGCACGGTGATGGCGGTACCTGGGGGGAGGGTGACTTGTTTTCTGCCGAATATATGCGATGTGGCCGAAGCTTCTACGTTGTCGCCTGCGGGTTTGGTTGAGCAAGCAACTGACGCCCAAAGTAGAAGGAGCAAGAAACTACGTAAAGCCAAGCGACGATTCACGGATACCCCCTGATTCGGAATCTTGATCGTAGCTCGAGCGGTGTTCTAAGTTGAGGGAGAAAGGCTCAAAGCGGGTGACGAAGGTAACTGAGTCTCGAGGCCTTGAGGAGCACCGGGGAATGCCAGACGGGATGCACTTTCATTTCTTTGGAGGCGCGATGAGGATTGAAAAGATTTCGGCGGTGACGTTTCGGGTTTTGAACATGAAGGCTTCTGTGCAGTTCTATCGAGATGTGCTCGGGATGGAACTTGTCTACGGTGGGGACGATGCGTTTTTCTCTTCGCTTCGCGCCAAGGACGCCAAAACCTCAATCCTCAATTTAGAGCAAGGTCATCCCGTTTCTGGCTGGGGACGGATGATCTTCTATGTAGCGGACGTGGATGGGTTCTGGGAGTACCTGCGGGGAAAAGGACTTCAGCCAGGGAGCCCGAGAGACGCATCATGGGGCGAGCGGTATTTCCACATGCCAGATCCGGATGGCCACGAGTTGTCGTTCGCGTGTCCGATCTAGCCGTCTTGCAACAGTCGCATGAACTCATCCTGATCGAGAAGCAGTTTGCGAAGATACGGGCGCAACATTGTTGGATGCAGGTTTCGTCCGGGATGGGTCTCCCCGGAAGGAAACAACATTCGGTATACGTTCCGGTTTCATGAACGATCTTGCTGAACCAGCCTTAGCCTTTGGGGGGATAGCCAAGTTTCCGGAGCACGCAGACGAAACGATTCCCCGGGAGCTGAGTCGGTAGGCATCAGTTGGACTTTAGGACACCGTGGCCTTCAACGCAAACGACGCCGACGTGTCGTGAGTTCGTTGAAGGAGCCCAAACGCATCGGCGGGGATGGAGTGAAAAATCGCGAAGGAGACTCCCACGCCGGGAAGGAGGTCTCATGGCGTACTTCAAGGTTCTCATTGAAATCTGGTGTGATTGGGATCCGAGGAAGAACGGAAGAATTGGCCGGACATGTTGCGCTTCGCGAGGGAGCTGTTTGTACTCTTCCGGAGGTCATCAGGGTTGTCGACCGTCCGCAAGAAATCGAGAATGACGCAGCAATGAGCTTTTTGGGGGAGAAGAGGGCGATGCCGACCAGAGTCCGGGGCAGGTTGTCGGGTGCAATATCCGGCCGAAAAAGGGCCGAGCGTTGGCACGCTCGGCTCGTGGTTTTTTAGTTAGGGATTCGAGACGCGAGTCTGTTGAAACGCGACTGACTGCCACTGGCCGCCTTTTTTCACGTAGACCCGGGTGAACATTATTTGGCCGGTCGCATCTTTTCCCCCCAGGGTCCCGTTCACGTCGGCCTTACCGGTGATCACTGCCGTGTTGCCATACACGCGTACCTTCATGTCGGAGAGCTCGTCAGACGTGAGTTTACTTTGCCCCGTTTTAAACGCGTTTACCATTTGCGACTTGTCCGACATCTGGCCATTCATGTTGATCAGGGTGTAGTCGTCAGACGTTTGCTTCTCGAGTGTTGCCACATCGCCTTTGACGACGGCGGCGGCGCGATCGGTCTCAAGCTTCTTCAATTCTTCTTCTGCGCTCGCAGCCCAGGCCGCGTTGAGCAACACCGCGAGAGACAATATTGATGCGAGTAGGAACGCAAAACTTTTCTGGTTCATGACCTGCCTCCTCTTCTTTGTGGGATCGGATCTGCTGATGACTATTTACGGGGAAACAGCTTAGGCCGGAGGATTGTTGCTGTCAAATCTTGAGGGCCGACTTGCTCATGGTGCGGATTGATTTGGATGAGTAGGCCGCCGCAAAGCTCTGCAGCGGCCTTGAAGGGAAACCGATGCGTGATTTATGGCTACGGCGTTAGCATACTGATGCGCGTGTCCCAATTACCCAAGGCACCGCGTGTGTTACCACATCTGCCAATCGGTGCAATGAGGTACTGAGTGAGAGTGCAAGACTGCCCAATATATTCGGAGGCGATCCAGATACTCTTGCCATCTGTCGCGGCGGAGCCGTAGTCGCCCCAGCGCACGCGGACCGGGTTGGGGAAGACCTGCGCTTGGTAAGCGGTGAAGCCATCGTCCAGCCCGACGCCAGCGGCGGCGATGTGAATGTCGCTGGCGCCGATCGACCCATCTATGCTGGCGTAGCCTGCACTCGGGTAGTTATCATCGCCGACGACCGTGAAAGCCATCACCCCTCGTCCGTTGGACGTGACCCCCATCGCCGGATAGGTCAGGTGATTGCCGGCCAGCGCCAGCGTACCTTGCAGTGCCAAACTTCCCACCACCGAGCCGGAGGATATGCTTGGCTTGACAATGAAGTACTCGATACCCGCCTTATGCAGGCCGTTCACGATAATATCCGTATCGAGCGCACCCCAGACCTTTCCATTTCCATACCCGACCTGCTGCATGCGCGTATCGTTGCTGTCCAAACGAGCGATGACCTCAGTGAATGGATCGCGCACGCCGATTAGGATTGGTGCGCAACTAGGATCATTGAGGCACTGCCCTTGCGGCCAGTCGCCGGTCGTCGGCTGGTTGGCTTTAGGCGGGATACCGTACTGATCAACCGCCATGAGGGCATTGGTAAGCGAGAGAGACGGGCTGCCGGAGCCGAGCGATGACGTGTTGGTCAGCGCCCACAGCACAAGCTGGTTGCTGGTGCCCGTGCCGCTGCACACCACTTCAGAATCGCACTGGGCTTCGTCTGCCGCGGTCGAGCTCAGGAAGTACTCGGTGCCGCCCTGGTCGTCAGAGAACTGGTTGCCCGGTGTCTGGGCCGGCCAGATGGTGAAGCCAGGCTTGCCGGCAGGACCAAGATTGGCGGTATCGAACTGCGTCAAGGTAATGCTGGCTGGAAGCGAGGCGAGTTGTTGGTTGGAGATGGCGTAAATCTGAGAGCCGTGGTATGCGTTCCCGAAGAAATCATACTCGTTTGTCTCAAGGTAGATGCCGTTGCGGTCAGCGCCAATGTGCGGGTAGTCGCCGATGCACGCTCGCGGATTGGTTCGGAAAGTCGGAGGCGGGGTGCCAGCCGGGGAACAGTGATGGTCCGGGGTGCCATCGGTGCCGTCGTCCTGCACCGGGATCCTATAGATCGTCCACGCGCCAGTCGGATCCGAGGTGTTGCTCACTGCGACATCGAGGTGATTCGGGCCAATGAATCTGCCACGAGTTGCGCCCGATGGCACCACCTCAAGCGTCAGAACTACATGCACGAAGTGCCCCGTCGTCTGATCATAGATGCAGCTCGGGTCGGTGACGAACGGGCCCTGCACAATGGTGGTGCGGTTGATTGCCGCCGGGTAGCCGTAGAATGTATTGAGATCCTGGATCCCGGTGGCTGGAGTACCGTTCGTGTGGAAAACCCTGATCACGTCATTGACGGACTCAACCACGAAACCGTTCCCCACGCACAAGCCCTGATCGGGTGGTTCCACCGAGAACTGGTTGCCGCCGTTGGCGAAGCGCTGCTTGTTGAAGTTCAATCCCTCCACACTGAGGTTCAACTCGGGGTTGGACTTGGCCTTCTTGTGCGGATTCACGGACCGGCCAGTGCCAGTGGTGGGACCGGAAAAGCTGCGATTTACACCGTGGCGGCCATCAGTGGCCTCGGCGGAATCCTGGGTGTCACCTTCCCCGGGGTTGGCGACCTCGGGGTTTTGGACCGCTGAAGTATCGTCCGGCGCCGCCGGCGCAAAAAAGGTTGTGCCGCTACTTGAGATTTGGCGTGTGTTCTGTCCACTCACGGGAAGCGTAAACATGACCGCCGCGATCAGCCCTGCAAATACCAGAACTGAAAAAAGTTTCCTGCTCATCGTCATTCTCCTGTAGTAGAAATTTGAGCCCTGCAGGCCTGCTACTTTGGACGATGTGGCGTAGGGAACCCACGGAATAGTACAGCAACGAAATGTCTTGTCAACTGAAAAGGGTGGATGGTCGGCGCTGGCTCGCCGGTCAGGTGCCAGGGAGCACATCGAATGCGGCCGCGGTGTGATTATTCGGAACGGACTTGCTTACGGTGCGGATTGATTTGGATGGATGAGGCTCACCTAGACCCGAAGGCGAGTCCAGTTATGTGTCTTAATTTGGAATTTGCTTCTGATCCAGCTTACCCATACCGACAACCCGATACCGAGTCTCTTTCCTGCCCCCCTTTAGATTAGGCCCTTTCCTTTTCGATTCGGAAATCAATGCCTTGGCCAATGGCAAGAGAGGGCTTTCTGTTACCCTGAAGATCGTAATACAAATTGTTGCAATCTACGCGGTAGACCCACCTTTTCAGCGAGCCAACGACGCCTGCGCTTCCGACGGTTTCAGTTCCAAGATGAGCGGCAATGACCTAACCATGTTCTGGATAGTACTTCGCCTGCGCTGAGTCCTGCCCTGCATCCTCGCGCGTCCAGTTGTCAGGAACGTGATCCGGGAGATCTCCGTGGACCTTGCCTGGGATGTCCCGCGCGAGAGGTTCCGCAATTGGAACCATACCCATTGCCCGTCATCCATTCGCGACAGAGATGCGCCACTCGCCTGAAACGAATCTGTCAGATGCCGGCGTACCAGGCATAGCCTCCTTCTGGAGACGCGGAGCCCAGACCCTTGCCGAAACCTTTCAGACTGTCGGTGACCGTCAGGTGGGTGATGTATTTCACGCTCTTGTAGCCAAGCTGGCGGGGCAGCCGCAGGCGAAGCGGCCCGCCGTTGCCCACGGGGAGTTCATCGCCATTCATCCCATAGGCGAGAAAAGTCTGCGGATGCAATGCATCGGCCATATCGATGCTTTCCCACCAGTCGGGATCGATAGAGAAGTAGACAACGTATCTGGCTTGCGGGTGGACCTCCACGAGTTGCAGGATGTGGGAGAGAGGCACACCGATCCACTCGGCTATATACGACCAACCCTCTTCGCACTGCAGTTGAGTGATCTGGCTGCGAGTCGGGTAGCTCTTAAGCTGGTCAAGCGAAAACGATGCAGGCCGGGCAACCATGCCGTTGACGGAGAGCTGCCAATCAGCGAATCCTCCGGCCTGAAGGCGTTTGAAGGGTTCATTTAGGGGCGGGATTTCGTTCGCGAATGGAGGCTTCGAGATCTGGCTCCGAGGGAACTCACGAGCTAAGGAGTGCCTCGTGAGCAGACGCTGGAAAGCATAGGTCAGGGTTTCGCCGAGGCCATAGATTCCGCCGTGATCGGGCGGGACCAGCCCATACCTTTGCGCAATGCGCGCGGCCACGCCCAGGCCCCATGCGCCCGCTGTGGCCGAGAGTCCGGTTGTGATCAGTTTGCGACGTGAGAGATCGCTCATGTGTGCTCCATAGGTGTAGCGGCCCGGCCCGTGATCATCGCTCGCATGCGGCGCCTGAATCCGGCAAGACAAACCATCACAACGTGGACCAGCAGGAAGAGCAGGAGAGACAGGGAGACGAAGAAGTGAATCGTGCGCGCCGATTGCTGGCCGCCGAGCACAGTGACGGTCGCCGGAACCGCGGAAACAAAGGCGGGAGACATCGCCAGGCCCGTCCAGATTACTAACGGGAAAAGAACGAAGATCACGAACATGTAAGTGAGCCGCTGGAGCACGTTATACGACCAGGCTTCCGCCTCACTCGGCCGCTCGAAGCGCAAATGGCCGGCGAGCGTCGTCGAGAACGCCTGCCACGACAGATCGTTCTTACCCGGGAGCAAGTCTTTCCGCAAATGGCCAGTAAACAAGCCGAAGATTACATACAGTAAGCCGGTCAATACCACCACCCAGGCAGATTGAAAGTGGAGATACCGGCTCCAGCCGTTCTGGTCCGGCAGCACGTACCCGTAGCCGGTCGGCACCAATGCCCTCGAGGCAGGTATCGGCAGTTTGAACAGCGGTGGCGTCAAATCGTTGCCGGTTTCGCCCCAATAGAAGCGGGGGTGAGAGATCACAATTTCAACTCCGCTGATGAGCAGGGCAAAAAAGCACAGGGTCGTGATCCAGTGAGTGATGCGGACGAGGGCGGAATGCCGCGAAATAACCGTCGTGGTTGGGACGGCCGAGGCAGCACTCGGGACGCAAGCGGAGTCGCCCACGCGGGAATGGTACCATGTGGCGCGCACATCCGACATCAACGGGAATCCGCCCGGCTGTGTGTACTAGAGAAAGAGGAATGTCGTTGCCGCTGCCCAAGCGTGTCACGCCGGCGTCACAACCGGGCTTTGTTGGCTCTTGCAAGTGATTGAAAGTAGAAGTTTGTGGCAGCCGGACCTGTAAGCCGAATTCTTAGAATCAGTCGCCGTGAAGTGTCGATGATGTGAACTTTGGTAGTGATGGCAGGTTTTGCGTTACACCGGCGTCACAGTTTGGCGGTCCGAGACGATTGGGATGGACCTGTGGCAACTGCGCCCAGGTTTAGTATTAAGCGTGCTCCTCCAGGGCGCTCAGGAACCCGATCATAGCGATGGCAGAATCTCGGGACTTGGTTGTGTTCTCCATCCTCCGCGAGTCCACATGCTCCGAATGTAACAAGGCACTGTGGAAGGGAGACTTGCTGTTTAAGGACGGCGAGCGCGGACTCTGCATGAGCTGCGCCGATCTCGATGAACTTGTCTACCTTCCCAGCGGGGATGCCGCACTCACCCGCCGAGCTAGGAAGTATAGCCCTCTTTCGGCGGTAGTCGTGCGTTTCAGCCGCGCGCGCCGGCGGTACGAACGCCAGGGCATTTTGATTTCCGAAACCGCGCTCGACCAGGCCGAAGAGGAATGCCTGGCGGACAGCGAACTGCGGGTGTTGCGTCGGGAACGGGATACGGAGCGCCGCGCCAAGTATGATCAAGGCCTGGTCGCGCAAATGGCGAAGAAGATATCCGCGCTGTTTCCCGGTTGTCCAGCCAGAGAAGCGCGAGCTATCGCAGAACACACTGCGCGCCGGAGCAGTGGTCGGGTAGGACGCACTGCTGCCGGCCAATCGCTCGAGGAGGATGCGCTGACCCTCGCTGTGGTTGCGCACATTCGCCACGGTCAGACGCGCTACGATCAGCTCCTGATGGGCGGTTATGATCGCAACGAGGCCCGCGCTTTGATTCGCGAGGACGTCGATCGCGTGCTCGAAACGTGGCGCAGTCCTTCTTGACCTACTTAATCTAGACTGCGACCATTCGGCTTCCATCGTCCGCGAGCAACCTGGTGATCGAAGTTCACAAGCGGATCTGCGAGAGTTTGCTAATCTGACAGCGGAACCATGCCCCTGATCTCTGTAGCTCCGATCCTCACTCCTCAAGGTCGATTGACCCTAGTGCAAGATAATGACGCTACGGCGGTGGACGCCGAGCTTGCACAACGGGTTCGAACCGCGTTCGCCCGCGGATCGGGACACGGCCTCCTGCAACTCGGTGCGAATGAGATCGGCGTGGCGCTTCCTGCCACGCTGTCCTACTGGCGGGAATTTGCCGGAATGTATGTAACGGCCATCTGCACGCGACCGGATGCCGTCACCAAGCAAAGCAAGGGTCACGTTCCAGTTCCCGCCAACTCGGAGTTCGACCAGTTCGTGCTGGCTGCGCCGCCGGTGACCGGCGCTGAATATCTGACAGCGGCGGTCTTGAGGGATCTCTGGCAAGAGCTCGATCAATCGTTTTGGGACGAATTGTCGGAAGCGAACTGTGGAGTGGAGGAATTCCTGAAGCGCCGCAATCCGGCTTGGAACCTGGTCGGTCGCGTCCATTTCAACCTTGCCGAAAACCGCGGGGACGAGGTGGCGCCGTTCGCTTTCCTTGCCACCTACACGGCCCGTCTCTCGGCACACGCCAAAGCGCAGCATCTCCCGCTCGGCGAGGCGTTGCGTGAGTATGCGGGTGCGGCGAACCGGGAACGCCTGCTCTCCCTGCTTCTTCCTGTGCAGCGAGCTGCTGAGAGCTGCTCCTGGCTGAAGGCTATGGTGGACGCGGGAGAGATTTTCCACCCCTTACGGTGGATGCCGGCGCAGGCGATGCAGCTTTTGAGCGATATGCCGCAATTGGAGGGCGCGGGTGTAGTGGTGCGGATGCCAGCGACGTGGCGAGGCAACCGCCCTCCCCGCGCGCGAGTGACGGGCACCGTCGGTGGTAGGCCGCCATCGGGGTTGGGGCAGGATGCGCTTCTCGATTTCCGCATGGAAGTGGTTCTCGATGGTGAGAGTCTTACGGAGGCCGAGGTTCAGGAACTGCTCAGCAAGTCCGATGGCCTTGCCTTGGTGCGCGGGCGTTGGGTCGAGCTCGATGCTCAAAGGCTAAGCCGAACGCTGGCGCATTTCGCTGAGATTGAGCGCAAGGCCATCGCCCAAGGCATCAGTTTCGGGGAGGCCATGCGCATGCTTGCCGGTACCGAGGTGGGCGGCGATGGAGATTCCGCCTCGCCGGAGGCGGAATGGGCGCATGTTGCCGCGGGGCCGTGGCTGGCGGCAACGCTGAAAGGACTGCGTAGCCCGGAGGGTCTAGCCCGCGTCGAGCCCGGCCCAGCCCTAAAGGGAACGCTGCGCCCTTATCAGCAAGTCGGCGTGCGGTGGCTCTATCTCCTCGCGACGCTCGGCCTTGGAGCCTGCCTTGCCGATGACATGGGACTTGGAAAAACCATTCAAGTCCTGGCGCTGCTGCTCGTGCTCCGTCGCGAGTCCGACGGCCATCGACAACCAAGCCTGTTGGTCGCGCCTGCCTCGCTACTGGCGAATTGGGCTGCGGAGATCGAGCGCTTCGCTCCGAGTTTGAAAGCGATCATCGCACATCCCTCCGAGCTTCCTGCCAACGAATTAAAAAACATGACGGCAGAGCAACTGCGGAATGTGGATGTGGTCATCACCAGCTACGGCACGCTGCTCCGGATTCCCTGGCTTGCCGATGTCTCGTGGAATCTGCTGGTGCTCGACGAAGCGCAAGCCATCAAGAATCCTTCTGCTAAGCAGACCCAGGCGGCCAAGAAACTGAAGGCAGCGGTGCGCTTCGCCCTCACCGGTACTCCCATCGAGAACCGGCTTGGCGATCTCTGGTCTATCTTTGATTTCATCAATCCCGGCCTGCTCGGCTCGGCCAAGGAATTTACGAGTTTTACTAAGCACCTTGCCGCGAGATCCCATAACCCCTTCCGCCCACTGCGCGAACTGGTGCGGCCGTATATTCTGCGGCGCATGAAGACCGACAAGACGGTCATCGCCGATCTGCCGAACAAGACCGAGGTTAAGGCGTTCTGCCAGCTCAGCCCCAAGCAAGCGGCGCTCTACCAGGGAGCAGTCGACCAGCTGACGCAACAACTGGAGGGGGTTAAAGGCATTCAGCGCAAGGGGCTGGTACTGGCGTTCCTCATGCGGTTCAAGCAGATCTGCAACCACCCCTCGCAGTGGTCGGGCGATGGCGAATGGAGTCCGGAAGACAGCGGCAAGTGGGCCCGCCTGCGCGACATTGCCGATGTCATCGCCGCCAGGCAGGAGAAGGTCCTGGTCTTCACCCAATTTCGCGAAGTGACTGAGCCGCTGTCAGCGTTTCTGGGATCGGTGTTCGGGCGGTCCGGGCTGGTTTTGCACGGGGAGACGGAGGTGAGAAAGCGCAAAGAACTGGTGCGTCAATTCCAGGGAGATGAGACGATTGGCTTCTTTGTGCTTTCCCTGAAGGCGGGAGGCTCAGGACTCAACCTGACCGCCGCCTCGCATGTGGTGCACTTTGACCGGTGGTGGAATCCGGCGGTCGAGAATCAGGCGACAGACCGTGCCTTCCGCATCGGCCAAGCCAAGAACGTGCTGGTGCACAAGTTCGTTTGCCGTGGGACCGTGGAAGAAAAAATCGACAAGCTCATTGAATCGAAGCAGCAACTTTCCCGGGACTTGCTGGAAGGCAGCGCCGATCCCTTGCTCACAGAAATGAATGATGATGAATTATTGAAACTCGTCGCGCTCGACCTAAACAGCGCGCAGGCGGAGGTGTAATCGTGTACTACGACTGGGGGTGGCGACCCTACGTGTCGTCCGCACAGCGACGGCTGCAAGGTTTACGCAAGATCGAGGGGTTGAGGAAGAAGGGTCATGCCGTCTCGCCTGTGAAGATTGAGGGCCGCACAATTGCCACGACCTTCTGGGGAAAAGCCTGGTGCGAGAACTTGGAACGTTACAGTGATTTCCAAAACCGACTGCCGCGCGGGCGCACCTACGTGCGCAACGGTTCGGTCATCGATCTTCAGATTGCCTCGGGCGAAGTGAAAGCGCTGGTTTACGGCTCGTCAGTCTACCAAGTCGCGATCAAAATCACGCCGGTAAGCAAAGCGCGCTGGAAATGCATCTGCAAAGACTGCGCGGGCACAATTGATTCTCTAGTGGAACTACTGCAAGGGCGTTTTTCCAAAGCAGTCATGGAGCGGATTTGCAGAGAAAAGACCGGATTGTTCCCCTCGCCGAAGGAGATTCAACTTTCGTGCAGTTGTCCAGACTGGGCTTTCATGTGCAAGCATATCGCCGCCGTACTCTACGGCATCGGTGCGCGCCTGGACAAGGAACCCGAACTCCTCTTCCGGCTTCACCAACTGGATGAAAACGAACTCATCACCAAGGCTAGCGCGGACTTTCCTCTGGCAAGAAAGGGAGCAGCTCCGGGAAATGTCCTCCGCAGCGATGACCTTTCTGAGCTGTTCGGATTGGATCTCGCCCAAAGCCGCCTGCCCACCGCCAAGTTGTCTCCCAGTACCGCAGACAAGAGCAAGCGTGCAAAAAAAAAGAAGATGTAAAGGGCAAGCAGCCTATCGGGTCAGGTGGGAGTCTTGTGGGCTTGATTATCTGAGTTTCCGGTATGCGAATGAAGATCGTAGGCGGCCCGACCGTCGCTCCTTGTAAACTCTCAACGAGCAGAGGCGGGCCCTTGCTACCGCTTCGAACGCGCTCCTTTCGGGCCGTCCCTCTGTCCCATCACCGAAGATGGCCGCATCCCTCTTGCCCTGCTTCCCAGAACAAATTCTCGCGATTTTACTTCCAGATCTCCGACTGCGTGATAGGAATCCTCTTATCGCGGAACCAAGGCTTGTGGTCTTTGACCACCAGAAAGTCCACTTCGCGTTTCTGCTTGTCGCGCAGGTAGCGCAGATCGAAGTCGCCAAACCCAAGATCCGTCCAGCCTTCGACTGCCTTGAGCAAATGGCAAGCGACCAAGGTTTCCGCGCGCGCCCCGTCGTCCGCCAAGCCGCTCCAGTCCCGCTGGTACCACTTCCGTTCTTTGCGCAGAGCCTTGGCGACGTTCCTAAACCACGGGCGAACCATGAAGCCGTAGTGCAGACGGGCCAGCAGATCAACCCAGCGCTTCACCGTGTCAACGGAGACTTGGATTTCCCGGGCAAGATTGGAGTAGACGAGTTGCTGCGCGCTTTGTTCGGCGAGAAGTTGCATCAGCGTTTCCATGGTTCCCAGGTCGGCGACGCAGGTCCTCCCGTGAAAGTTGCTCGTGCCGCAAGGAACGCCACCGGCGCGTGAAAACGACTGTCGCGGCGGAGAAAGGGCTCGGGGAATCCTCCGTGCTCCGACAGCGCATCCCACTCGGCGGATGTGAGCTCAGCCAGTGGCTGAATCTCGCGTGGAGGCAAGTCTGTTCGCAGGCTTTCGCCCACGCTCCATGGATGCATGCGGTAGAGCAGATAGTGTCCCGTCAGACTGTCACTGCCCCGGCGAAATACGTCCAGTCGCGAGCTTCCGGTTACGATCAGATGGACTCGATCGCCGTAGGTGTCGAAAAAGCCCTTCAGCAGAGATTTCCATTTGCTGTATTTGTGCAATTCGTCGAGCACGGCGACGGGAGATTTCGCCACAAGGCGATCTAACTGTAAAAACCACAACCTTGCGGTTTTTCTCTAACGTCAGTTCGCGAATAATTTCGCGGAACTCGTCCAGCTTGGGCGAGTGGCGGGTGCGCTTATCGGACAGGAACGTGGAGTTGCAGAGCATGCGCATGTTCTGGAGGCAGCACAGGATGCGGCGCAGGTCAATTTCCGAAAGCCACCCTTGGCGTTGCCACTTGTGCATGAGCTGACCTAGGATCTCGCTCTGTTCCCAGTACAATACTCAGCACAACAGGAATGTTAGATCAATGCTGATCGTGTTTGCCGGGTCGACTCGATTGAATTCTGCCCGTCTTGATTCTTGTAAATACCATCCGACTTGGTAGAAACTAAGGAGCAGATCTTGCCTCGCTCGACCCGTCTCGCAAACGGCAACTGCTTTACTCGAGGAATACCATAGCGTATGTCCAGGAAAATCGAAAAGCCGAATCAGAAAATGCAAGCATGGATCGATGCGCGACGGCGCCGCCATCTGTCTCACAGCCAGATACAGATGGCCCGAGAGCTTGGGTTGAACCCGGCGAAGCTGGGCAAGATCGATAACCATAAGCAGGAGCCGTGGAAACTGCCACTGTCACAGTTCATCGAGCAACTCTATTTTGAGCGCTTAGGCAAAACTACCCCCGACAACGTCGTGTCTGTCGAGGAGCGATGTCGGCTCGAGGCAGCGAAAAGAGAAGAGAGACGTGCCACCCGCCGGCAGCGTGCAATGGACAGCACATGAGGCACGACTACGGCGAGCGCGATATTGCGGCGCCGCGGGCAGCCCTCGACGACTGTATCGCCGCCGCCCACCGCCTTTTGCATTTCCGGAGCCCCCTTGAACAGCCGGCTTGCCAGCTTAGGTGGTTCTTCAAACAGCACCGACAGGACCGGCGACGCTGGACCGCACTGGTCCAGAGGTATTGGACGTCTTACGCTCACTCAACCTACGGTCGCTTGACCAGACAGATAGCCTGGAAACTCTGAAGAAAATCGTCCTCACATTTGAGGCCAGGGCTGCACTCTGACGCTCCCTCTTTGATTAGGCTGAGCTACAAGAGATTGGGCTGACCTAGAAGAACCCTGATCTCTATTGTGTGCTACAATAGTAAATATTTTGTACCACACGGAAACAGCTTTGACAGAGCTGTTTCCTTGGAGAAGACTATGAAGCATAGCGTTCAATCGAGCTCCTCGCGAAGAAAGAAACACGCCAACATCAGCGGATCCAGGAAGCTGCGCGATGTGATGGTCATCGCCGAGAAGGAAGGTCTACTGCGCGGTGAACGCACGCGGGTGGTACGGGGAAGAATGCCGGAAGCCCTGGTCATCAGAGCGAAGAAGCGTACTGGGATTGATTCTGACACTGACCTGATCGAAGTTGCCCTGGCCAACATTGCGGTTGCCGACGACTACGCTGACTGGCTACTTTCTCGCCGCGGCGTGCTTGATCGAGAGGCTGATCTTGACTTCTGAGTTTCAGGGTACGCTCAGACGGCTCAAACCCGAAAAACACCGAGCACAACTCAAAGCGCGAGCCGAATCGGAACTTGAGTTCATCGACACCACCGGCAGCCGGCCCACCAAGTTGCTCTACGACACAGCGGTCTATATTGACATTCTCCAAGGCCGCTTCCCCCAGAACGGTGAACTGATGCTGCGGGCGACCGAGGCATGGCATTCCCCGGTCACTGAAGCGGAACTAGCGGCGACCTGCGGTCTGCTCGAGCCTGCTCATTCCCAAACGCGCGAGATCATCGAGCAAGTAGTTGCTGTAATCGACCGGCGGCCTGGCTATAGGACGATCACACCCGATTCTGAGATCTGGCGTGAAGCCGGAATCCTATCTGGAACGCTTGCCAGGCTGCAGGGCTATGGAAGAGACCAGCGACGTCGCGTCTTGAATGATGCGTTACTATTCGCGACCGCCAGAAAACACGGATGTGCGGTGCTGACCCGTAACGTTATTGATTTTGACTTCCTGCAGCAACTCGATGCTTCCGGAAAGGTTTTGTTCTATAGAGTAGGAACTCAGTCAGCCCGGCCTTCCGTTGCCTAGTGCCCGCCGAAAATTTGTCCAGCGGCTCATGAGACACAGCTTCTCAACTGGGCGGCACAGCACGACGCCTCCCCCCTTATAGAAAACATACTAACCCGTGAACAGGTGCGATCGGGTGGCACTGGCTTCGCCAGTATGCCGCACAAATGCGTCACACCGGCGTCACAACCGTCAAGCCCGCATGGATCCCAAGGAGTCAGTCATGACCGCAGGCGCATCCTTCACTTCAACGTCAACGCTATCCCCAGGACCTGGATTGTTCAGCAGTTACGACAAGCGTTTCCCTGCCAGTCCGCTATCGTTCTCCTCATCTTTGATCACGATGCCAAGTACGGATTCGAAGTTCCGGCAGCATTTGGTGAACCCCTCGGTTGAGACAAGTCTGCGCTAGGCAGAATTGGCGAGCCATGTGAACTTGCTTGCTACCTTACAAGTTTGCCTTGGCAAGTCGACGCAAGAAGCTCTCCTTGGCGGCGTGTGCTTGACGTACCTTCCCCAGTGCCGTTTGAAATCCAGCCGTCTGGCCATGGCGAACTGCGAGATCATGCAGGTCACTTAGCAAACTGACGGCTTTGTCGTAATCTTTAGGCTGCCGCATTTGGATGTGCGCTGCAACTTGTTCCCAGATTTCCGGCTGGCGTCGTCCTAGTTGATCGAGATACCGAGCCCGGCTTGCCTCGTCTTCCGCTCTTCGTTTTTCCGCTTCCGCTGTGCGCTGTTCGTTCAGCAGTCGGGCTCTCTCCTTCGCGCGCGCATGGGCCGCTGCCAGAAGATCGCCTGCCTTACGCCGTTCGCTTGCAGCGGGCACGTCGGAGGTTTGCTGTAAGTTCTTACGCCGAAAAAGTTGCACGAGGTCGTTTCGCCAGCGCTCGCCCTGCTCCACGACCGCAGTGATGAGCAACTCGTTCCTGTCCTTTTCCGGCAGGCCTCGAATCCATGCGGACAGCTCTTTACGGCTCGGTCCAGCGGCGAGCGGTTCTGAAGCCTGTGCTGCAACCTCGACGAGATCCTCATCGATTTCGAGGAATTCGATCAGCGCATCGAGGGGACCGGACAATTCTTGCATGCCTGCAGGCACGGGCGGCTCCAATTCATCTTCATCAAGTCCTCCATCCTGTGCACTGCGAAGCCAGCCGAGATAAAGGCATCGGAGGTCGCCGCGAAGCAGGTCTGAGCGCAGAGGCATCAGGGAGGCCATCCATCCGGTCCCGTCGTCCTCGCCATCCCACTCCGACTCGCTTCCAAATTCAACGATCACGAATCTCGCGGTCTTTCGTACACGCAGGGTATCGCCCGGGACCATGGCCTTGAGCAGGCTGTAGTCGATCGGTTCCTGCGGAAGGCGAATATAAAACTCATGTGTCCCCCAGTTCGCGACGTAGACAAAAGCGTCGAAATACTTCTCCAGCAGCTTGCTCGGATTGGCTTTCAGGTCTCCCCATTCGTAGTGGTTCGTGAAGCTCGTGGTGGTAATTGCCGCTCGCGTGGAGATCGAACGTAGCGCGGCCATCTCATTTCTCGTCAACGGATGGTCGATTGCTCGGAAATCGTAATACTGGTATTCGCTCACCAGGCACCTCGGCGCCAGTGGCGATAAGCAGCAATCCATTCCACCCCTGCTGGCGCCGGCGTTGTCAAAGTCAGGTCCAGGATTGGGATCTTTTCCCGCGTCTTGCCCCGACGGCAGATGGCAACAATTCGGCCATCTAGGGTCAAGTCGACCTTTTCCACGTCAGCGTCGACGCCGAGGACTTTCACAGAGAACGGCAACGCTAGATGCTCCTCAATCATCGTAAGGAATCCGACTGCTTGTTCTTCTTCGGTGTAAGCATCCACCACCGCTTCTTCGATCAGTCGCGTCAGCCTTGCCCTGCTGAGCGAAGGGAGATTTGTCCCAGATCCTCTTTTCAGTTTCCGCAGATGCAGAACCGCCGGGCCACTGTTCCGTTTCGTCATGTTTCTCCGTTGATCGAAGGCTCTTTGGTAGATCGATTTTCGACCTGCTGAAAGAATGACGTTTCGTTGCTGGCGCCCCGGATCGTGTAGCCGATCAGGTTGTACCCTTTCAGGCGACGCGCGTACATTCGCGCCAGCATCAGGACGTCGGAATCCACGTAATCGTAGACTCGCACAACACGTTTGGCATCATGAAGTCGGTGGAGACGCCCTACGTATTGCTGTAGCGTTCCCTTCCAGGAAATGGGCATCGCCAGGAAGAGCGTATCCAAGCGAGCGTCGTCGAACCCTTCGCCTATGTAGCTGCCGGTCGCCAGAATGACTCTCGGCTCGCACTCCGGAACGGCCGCGATTGCCTCTGCTATCGATCGTCGTTGTTTCTCGCCCATGCCACCCTTCAGCATGAAAACGTTGTTCACTCTGCCAGCAAGCTCTGCCTCGAAATATTTCAAGTGATCAGTTCTGCCGGTAAGAAGCAACGGTGAACGCCCGTCTGCGGCTGCCTGGACGAGATCGGTAAGGATCAATTCATTGCGGACGCGGTCATCGACGAGTGCGGCGTACACTTCCTGAATCGTCATATCGGTTTGCTCAGGCGGCAAGCAAAAGTCTGTCAACCGAGGAACTACCTCATGCTCAAAAGGGGTGGCTGCCGTCATCGCGCGAGCGCTGAGCTTGAATCGAATCGGACCGCACTGCATATAGATGATGGGATGGTGTCCATCTTTTCGCTCGGGAGTTGCTGTCAGTCCGACGATGTACTTCGCTTTCACCTGCTTCATCACCTGCTCAAAGGTAAACGCCGATAGGTGGTGGCACTCGTCAACAATCACTTGACCATACTCTGCCACGAAGTCTTTCACGCCTTCTTTGTCGTGGCTACTTTGAAGAATGGCAATATCCACACAACCATTGCGTTTTGTCGTCCCTCCTCCGATTTGTCCGACTGACTTGGCGGGAAGGTTCAGAAACATTGCCAATCTCGCATGCCACTGGTCTAACAACTGTTGACGATGTACCAAGATCAATGTGTTCACCTTTCGTGCCGCGATCAGCCATGCTGCCACAGCCGTCTTGCCAAAAGCCGTGGGAGCACAGAGAATTCCTTCATCGTGCTGCACCAACGCATCAACGGCATCCTGCTGTAACGGGCGCAGTCGGCCGGAAAACTCCACCTCGATCGGACGGCCAACGAACCGTTCGTCACTGACTATTGGCTTGATGCGGTGCGATTTCAACAGCTCGATGACCTCCACTAGACAACCGCGTGGTAGGGCAACGTGGTTAGCGAGTTCCTCGCCACAGGCGATAACTCGTGGCTTGTTGAAAGTAGGAAGCCTCATTGCCTGCGCATTGTAAAATTCGGGGTTCTGGAATGCCCCAAGGCGAAGCAACCGGTTGAGCATCACGGAAGGAAGATCCTTCTTTTCGATATACAAAAGGTTGGCGCGAACCATTCGGACCTGCACCGGAAGGGGGCCTGGTATTGGACGCTCTGCTCGCTTTCGCGATGGTGGCAATGTCCAAGGGTCTTGTCCCTCATCTTGCGCGGAGCTGATTCTCACTCCGATAAGGTCTCCACTTCGTTGAGCTTCCAGAACGACGGCCTCAGCAGCAGAAACGGGCATCCGTTTCACGCTTGCCAGAAACGCCCATTGGTCACCATATGGACGAAACTCCGCATCTACGAAGATGCTGTTTCCATCTGCGCGCGGAAGCTTCTGCAGCGGCAGAGCGATCAGGTTGCCAAGTCCGCCCTTTGGCATGGTGTCTTGGTTGGGAAAGAAGCGGTCGTACGAATCCAATCCAAGTTGGTGACGGGACTCCATGGCCCGAGTCAGGATTGCACAGCCCAGTTTTCGCGCGGTGGTTGCGGGGATTAATCGGTCGAAGAAGATCCACACGTGGCCACCGTTGCCTGAGCGTGAACGCTCTAGTGCCGCTGGCACGTTCAGCTCGCGGCTTACGGCCAGAAACGCAGTGGCATCCTTTTGCCATGTTTTCTTGTCGAAATCGACCGCGAGAAACCAGCAGGTCTCATCCTGCAGAAGCGGATAAATGCCGATGGTGTGATCTCCGACGAGGTGCCCACGCACTACCTCGTCAGTCAGCGGTCTGAACTTCCGAGTCTGGCGGTCAACCTTCTTGCGGTCCTCGTCTTTGGCGCGAAGATAGGCCTTCCAGTCACGATCTGCCTTGGGCATGTACCCAGATCGCCCGTCGGTGTTTTCCCAGCGAACTGCATAAACATCGTCGCGACCGTGGAAGAGGCTCCGGAACAATCCGATTCGTTGTTCAGCTTTCAAGACAGGGGTATGAGCACTTGGTAGAACGCTCGTTGTGACGGGAATCCCGTTCGTGGACTGCACCGGAATCTGTATGCCGTGCTCCTGCAAGAGACACCGCAGACGAACATTTTCTTCCCGTAGGCGCTGCACCTCAGCGGGAGCAAATTGCAGGTCCAATAGTTTGGGATCAGATTCGTTCACGTAAAGCCATCATCACCTACTACTGCGAGAACTCGACCAAAGAATAATCTCACACCTTGCGGACGTCGCTGTGTGTCCGCGGGCAAAGCGAGAAAGCAGTCCACACACTAGGCCTCTTCGGGAGGGTGTCAGTTCTTTTTCGCAGTGGGTGTATTTAACGCCGGGTGCATATCGGTGAGTTCACGGATCTTCCGCAGGGGTTTAGGCTACACGAAGATAGCATCGTTCTTTCCACTGAGACTGGGATCAAGTGTTGTCGGTCAGCGTTCTGGAAGTTTCGCCGCTAGTGGAGTGTGGTTGGCTCTTTCCCCGGTCTCATGCGCAAGGCGATTCTCAAGCAAGCGAAGACCGAGCTTCCGTCCCATACCGTTCAACCGCGTCACACCGGCGTCACAACGGGGATCCGGTGCTCTGTAAGTGATTGAAAATAAGAACTTGTGGCAGCCGGACCTGTAAGCCGAATTCTGTCCGCCGGATTGTTCCAGCGGGACGGTCATTCCTCTGGGCCGCGCATTGCTGCGAGGCTCAAGCGACCTACCCGGAGGTTGTGGCGCACCGAGCCGGCACGCGCCTAAAGCCGAAGCCTCAGGCTCCCTCCCTATTTGGTCTTGCTCCGTGTGGGGTTTGCCCTGCCCATCGCATTACTGCGACAGCGGTGCGCTCTTACCGCACCTTTTCACCCTTACCTCGATGCTGCCATCGGGGCGGTATGTTTTCTGTGGCACTTTCCGTCAACCGGGCTTGAACCTGGTTTCCCGGACGTTATCCGGCACACTGCTCTGCGGAGTTCGGACTTTCCTCCCGCGCCTTCCGAAGATGACACGAGCGACCGTCCGGTCCGGCTGCCAACGATTCATTATATGGGAAAGCAGTCTTCGGTCGTCAGGCGTCAGTCGTCGGGCGTGGGGTGCGCGCTTGCTCTGCTAGACTGATTGGCGGCCATACCGTGCTCCGGGTAGAGGTCCTGACGACTGATGACCGACGACTGTCCCCATGACAACCCTCGAAGCCATGCGTATCGCGCTGCTCTCGCTTTGGGCGAACAAGCTTCGGTCGGCCCTGACACTGCTCGGAGTGGTGATTGGCGTCGCTGCAGTGATTGCCGTGGTCACCTTTGTGAACGGAATCAACGGCTACGTGGCGGAGAAGATCTTTAATCTGGGCGCTGATGTTTTCATTATCAGCAAAGTTACTCCGGTCGTCACCAACGTGGACCAGCTTCTCGAGGGCCAGAAGCGCAAGGATCTGACCATGGAGGACTACCACGGCGTGCTGGAGTCTTGCAAGCATTGCGCCATGATTGGCGCCTCCACCATTAACACCAGCGGCCACGTAAGATATGGGGAGGAATCCATCAGCGACACATGGATCCGGGGATTGACGCCCTCAATGGCGCCGATTCTCGATCTCGACCTCACCTCTGGCCGCATGGTCAACGAGAACGATGAGGAGAACCGTTCGCAGGTGGGGGTGATCGGCACCGACGTCGTGGATAATCTTTTCCCCACCGTGGATCCCCTAGGCAAGGAGATACGAGTCGAGGGCGAAGTGTATCGCGTGATCGGTGTGGGAAAAAAGCAGGGAACTACGCTCGGCCAGAGCCGCGATAACTACGTAGCCATCCCGATCACTACTTATCTGAAGCAATTCGGGTCGCACACCAGCGTCCGCATTTCTGGCAAGGCGAATGGCGTAGGCACGGAGCTGGAAGCCGCGATTGATGAGGCCCGCGCCGTCCTGCGGGCCAGGCGCCATGATCTTCCCGGACGTCCTGACAGCTTTGCCGCCGAGACCAACGCCAGCTTTCTGAGCATCTGGTCAAACCTGAGCGGAACATTCTTCATCGCGATGATCGCCATTGCGGCGATTTCGTTGGTCGTGGGCGGCATCGTGATTATGAACATCATGCTGGTTTCGGTGACCGAACGCACGCGCGAGATTGGCATACGCAAAGCGATGGGAGCGCGCCGCCAGGATGTGATGCTGCAGTTCCTGATCGAGTCCGGAACCATGGCGCTGGTAGGGGGTTTGCTGGGAGTGCTCTTCGGGATTGTCTTCGCCAAGGGCATCACTGCGATTATCGGCATGCCCTCGGAAATCAAACTGTGGGCGGTCGGAGCCGGCCTGCTGGTGTCCGCCAGCGTGGGCGTGTTCTTTGGCGTGTATCCAGCGAAGAGGGCGGCTAGGCTGGAACCAATCGCCGCGCTGAGATTTGAGCTGTGAAAGATTGAGCAATTGAGCAATTGGGTAATTTGAAACCGCCCGGTTTGACAATTGCCCCAATTACAAAATTACTCAATTACTAAATTTCCATGCTGCGTAGACGCGATTACGGCGAAGTCGTCCAGATGGCGCTGGACACCATCCGCACCAACAAGATGCGGTCGGCACTCACAGTGCTCGGCATCGTCATTGGTGTCGCCGTCGTGATCGGCATTTCCTCGGTGGTGCGCGGCCTGAACGACAATGTCAGCCAGGTCATCAGCAGCCTGGGCTCGAACATCGTCTTCGCTTACCACCAGCCCTTGACGTTCGGCCGGCCCACGGAAGAGATACGTACGCGCAAGGAATTGACTTTCGATGACTTTGAAGCGGTACAACAATTGCCTCATGCCAAGATCGCGACCACTGGCATGCGTTATTTCCGGCAGGAATTTGGCACCGGCACTTACGAAGTCAAATATAACGGCCGCAAAGTCAAAAACGTCGTCCTCGAGGGAGATACTGGCACTTGGAAGGATGTGTTTGATCTCGACGTCGCCTCCGGACGTTGGATGAATGAGACGGACGAAGAGCATCACTCCCCGGTCATCATCCTGGGCTCGGATACCGCCGAAGAGCTGTTCCCGACCGAGGCACCCTTGGGTAAGGAAATCAATATTGACGGGCAACTGTTTACAGTGATTGGAGTCGCAGCCAAGCGCAAGAGCGTGTTCGCCGGAGGCAAAAATCCGGATGACAATATCGTCTACTTTCCCCTTAGTACGTTCCGTAAACTGCATCCCGAGCTCAAACAATACTGGATCAGCGTCAAGGCTACTTCGCACGACGACATGCCTAAGCTCATTGACGAGATTCGCGAGCTCTTGCGCCGCCGTCGCAAAGTGCCATCCAACAAGCCCGACAACTTCGCCGTATTCACCCAGGATTCTCTTTCCGATGTGTGGAACCAGGTCACCGGCGCCGTGTTTATCTTCATGTTCGCCGTTTCGAGCGTTGGATTGATCGTGGGCGGTGTCGGGGTGATGAACATCATGCTGGTTTCGGTGACCGAACGGACGCGGGAGATCGGGGTACGCAAGGCCATCGGCGCGCGTAAACGCGACATCCTGCTGCAGTTCACCTTGGAAGCCATCACCCTGACCGCGATGGGCGGCCTGCTCGGGGTATTGTTGGGAGCGATCATTACCTGGACCATTCCGGCGATCTGGAGCTCGCTGCCGGCGCGCATGTCCCTTTTCTGGGCCACTTTTGGATTAGGCGCAGCCGTCGCCGAAGGTCTGCTGTTTGGCATTTATCCAGCGTGGAAGGCCGCGAATCTCGATCCGATAGAATCGTTGCGCTACGAGTAGACTACTTCCATCGGCATGATTCACCACCTCCTGCGGATCATTGAGATTGTCGCCCTTCTGGGAGCAATTGCGAGCATGGCCTATTACGGGCTCTGCCTGTGGAGCGCGGTTGATTTTCTGCGCCAGCGAAAAGCGGCAGGCGAGGGCGCCCGCCCCACATGGTTCTTGCCGGTTTCCATCCTCAAGCCGCTGAAGGGTACTGATCCTGAGATGTATGAGAGTCTCAGAGGTCATTGCCTGCAGGACTATCCCGAATACGAAATCATTTTTGGGGTTAACGATCCCACCGACCCTTCCCGGCACCTGGTCGAGCGCCTGAAGTCAGAGTTCCCGCAACTCTCGATTCGCTGGATGGTCTGTGCGAAAAACCTGGGTGCCAACATCAAGGTGAGCAATCTGACGCAGATGCTGGTGGAGGCAAAGTATGACCGCGTCCTCGTGAACGACAGCGATATTCGCGTCCCGCTTGATTACCTGCGGCGGGTTATGGCTCCTCTGGCTGATCCTCAAGTAGGTTTGGTGACATGTCTCTATCGCGGCGTGCCCGGTGGCACCTTGGGATCACGCCTGGAGTCGATTGGCATCAGCACGGATTTTTCCGCTGGCGTGCTGGCCGCGCGCACCCTCGAAGGCGGCATCCACTTTGGACTCGGTTCGACGCTCGCCTTCCGTAGGTCTGATCTTGCGGCCATCGGCGGTTTCGAGGCGTTGGTGGATTATCTGGCGGACGACTATGAAATTGGCCGGCGCATGGCCAAACGGGGGCTGAGAGTACGGCTGTCCGATGTGGTAGTCGAGACTTATCTTCCAGCCTATACGCTGCGCCAGTTTGTGGACCATCAACTGCGCTGGGGCCGCACCGTCCGCGACTCCCGTCGCTGGGGCTATCTGGGGTTGGTGCTGACCTTCGGCGTACCCTGGGCGCTGTTGTCCGGGTTGCTAAGCCTGTCGCTGAGTCGCGGTATTCTCGCTGCCTGGGCTCCTCTGGTTGCGGTTATCGGCTTGCGGGTGGCAGTCGCAATGCTCGTGGGATGGTCGGTTGTGCGGGATCGCCAGTTGCTGGCTCTACTGCCACTGCTTCCACTCCGCGATGTGGCAGCCTTGCTGGTTTGGATCGCCAGCCTCGCCGGTCACACAGTGGTCTGGCGCGGCGATTCTTTTCGGCTGAAAAATGGTAAATTGGCCCGGATCAGGGGTTAGGACTTCTCCGATATTCGATATCAGGTCACGATCTAGACCGTCCCCAACACTATTTCGCCAGAGCCAGGAGGCCTTCGGCGAATTCTCCGTGCCAATGAACCGGCTCGTGCGTTCCGCCCACCTCTTGGTAGGTGACTGCATATCCTTTGTGCTTGAGGACCGTGACGAGACGCCGATTCGCCGCCAGCGGCGTCGGCCCGTCCCTCGAGACGTCCTCCAGCAAGCCCGCCTCCAAGAAGAACCGGAGCGGAAGTTTCGGAGCCGCCTCATACTGGCCAACCAGCCACTCCCATGTCACGTCTTTATCCTTGCCACGCCAGAACGCCCCGGACTGGGAAAGCACGTTACCGAACATGTCCGGCCGGCGCAGTGCGACAAAGGCTGCCGCCACGCCTCCGAAACTGTAGCCGCCGATAATCGATTTCTGCGGATCGCGAGTCACGTTCCCGTGCCCGTGGACCCAGGGCAGCACTTCTTGGCTCAGGAATTCGACAAACGCAGCGTTGTAGCCCAGTTCGGAACTGCGTGTGTTTCGCGCGTTGCCGATCAGTACGGCGACCATCGGCGAAATCTTTTCAGCATGAATCAGGTTGTCGAGGACAACAGGCGCGGGTATCCAGTTCTGATAAGAAAAACCATCGAAGAGCACGAGCAAAGGATATCCGCCTCGCGTCTTTGCGTCGTAGCCGGGCGGAGTGTACACCCAGATTGCCCGCTCATTGCCCAAAATAGTGCTCTTAAACAGATGCTGCGCCACGGCACCGGCGGCGACGGCCGGATGCCTAACAGTCCACGATTCGTCGGACGCGTGCGGCATGGAGGCAATGGAATACTCCACCTTCGCAGTACCGTTCTCGTCGAGAGAGATTTCCATCCGGTGAGGATTCAGCGGGTCAATCCTCGCCGACTGCTGGGGATTGTCGCCTGGCTTGACATCCAACAGGAAGCGATAAGTGAAGCGCAGGTCGTTTCTCATCCGCCAGCATCGATACCAGACATCTGTATCCGGCAGTCTGCTGAGTTGCAGTGTAGGCATGCCAGGCAAATTGGTAAGTGGCGCCTGCAGCGCAACATTCTGGGTTCGTGCGTCTCCACGCCAGACGAAGGTTACGGTGACCTCGGCAGTACTGTCTTTCGACGGCTCCATCAGCGGCGTGCCGACTCGCCTAGCCTCGCTCCAAAACTCGTCAAGAGCTCGCCGATCTCCGGAAGCCAGCCGGCGGTTCAGAGCGACGATGCGGGGGCTGGTCTCGACCGGCCGAATGATTCCTTCCGCCGCTGTGGGCATAGCCGTCGGGAGTTGCGTCAGAAGGCAGGTGCTGCAGGTCAGCAACGCGGCAGCGGCAAGAGCACGCCTAGTCGGTAGGACACGTCGGTTCATTGGTACCTTGTCCATGGTGCTCCAGGCACACCACGCCCACCACGCCCTAAACCTATCTGACACCTCGGGTGTAGGCAGAGTTCCATTGCCATGCCAACGAAAATGCCGAAAGAGCGCTAAAGCTTCGCTCGCACAGCACTCTCCATCGGCCGATTTTGCGGAATGATTCTGCCGCCCTTGCTGAATCTATAAATCTCTCCGCGCCAAAAGAAGGTGCGACTGCTGAAGCTGCCCAGCCAGATCAGGAAGCCCAGAAAATCGCGGACCGGATAGAGCCACGACAAGTACAAGGATCGCCGGTCGCCGATCACTGCCCACCCCACCGCGGCCGATTGGACCACTCGATTCACGAAAGCCGCGGCAAACAGCCCGACGGCCAACCCCAAATGCCCCGTAGCCGCACCAGCCACAAGCCCCAGAAGCCCAAACGGCGCAGCATAGGTCAGGCCAGTGCCTACATGCCCCAGCGGACGCGAAAAGCGAGTGCTCTTCATCCAACGCAACTGATCGCCCAGAGTTCTCGTCAGCGAACGAGGAGTGAGCACATGTTGAATGATGTGATGAGAGAAGATGACCTTATATCCCGCCGCCCAGATCAGATTGCCCAAAACAAAATCATCCGAATAGTAGTCGGCCGTGGCTGCGATGCCGCCGATCTTGTCCAGCGCGTCACGACGCAACGCCACCGCCGGCCCTAGCGCGAATCGAATGCCCTCCAACAGATCCGCGACCATAACCCCGGATGGCATCTCCACCGACATTCCCAGCGCCTCCAGCGTTGACCAGAAATCGCCGGCCGGCACTCCGCGGTAAGGGCAAGTGACCAGGCCAATTCCGGTATCCAGGAGCGTTGGAATCACATGGCGCAGAAAATTAGGCGACACCCGCACGTCGCTGTCACTGATCACAAAGTAATCATTGGCCGAGAGGGGAATCATTTTGCTCAGCGAAAAAACTTTCGCATTGGGCCAGGTGGGCGGGCCGGATACGACAATCCGGCTCTTGACCTGAGGGTATTGCTGACGGACTCTCTCGGCCACCTGAAGTCCTGCATCGTTAGCTTCCCGAGCGCCCAGAACAACCTCGAACGCCGGATAATCCTGCCGGAAAAAGCTTTCCAGATTTTCTTCCAGCTGCGCTTCCATTCCGTGCACGGGCTTGAAAATGGTGACGGCCGGCAGTGAAGATTCGGGTGTCGCGGCCGCCGCTTTCTGCGCCGCTCGGGCTCTGCGCCGCCACCGGAACGCCGCCCCCAAGACCATGAAAAGAAAAATCGTGGAACTGCAAACACCCAGCACCGCAATGCCCAGCAGCAAATCCCACACCGCCGTGGTAGCGGTCACGGCATCAGCTCTCGATTTGCGGGGGTGAGCAGGACTGACGTACCTAACAGGTTCATTCAGGATTCCGGCAAACAATTATACGAGAGGGATGGCGTGGGCAGAACAACGAGGAGAAGCTTTAGACAGAGGCTGCCGCGGCAGCCAGAGCGGGAGCGCCTGCGTCGAGAACTTCACGCATTTTAAGGGCCAAAGTTCTCAACGAGAAAGGTTTCTGTAGGAAGCGCGTGGTCACATCGATCGCGCCGTGGCGCGCGACCGTGGTTTCGGCGTAGCCGGAGACAAACAGCACTTTCATGTCCGGCCGCTCCGAGGCCAGCTCTCCCGCCAGTCTCGCCCCACCCATTTGTGGCATGACCACGTCGCTGATCATCAAATGAATGGGACCCTTGTATTCCCTCGCGACCGCCAGCGCGTCGGTTCCATTCTTTGCCTCCAGGACGATATAGCCGTTCAAGCTCAGGAATTCGCGAGTCGACTGCCGGACTGCGGATTCATCTTCCGCCAGTAGCACGGTTTCGCAGCCTCCGGAGTAGCCTTCCGCCGAGGGGACAGGCGGTAGCACGACCGCCGCACCTTTTGCCTGAGGCAGATAGATTTTGAAGGTCGTTCCTAAGCCGGGCTCACTATATACCCAAATGAAGCCGCTGTTCTGCTTCACGATGCCATACACGGCAGCCAGGCCGAGCCCAGTGCCCTTGCCTTCTTCCTTGGTGGTGTAGAAAGGCTCGAAGATATGCAACAGATGCTCCGGTGCGATTCCCTGGCCTGAATCGGTCACCGTCAGCAGAATGTATTCTCCAGGAGGAACAATGGAGTGGGCCTGGACATAGGCGTCATCCAACCGCACGCTTGCAGTCTCGATCAGCAGCGTACCGCCCTTGGGCATTGCATCGCGAGCGTTGGCAGCCAGGTTCATGAGCACCTGTTCGATCTGTCCCGGATCGGCCTTGACTTTGCCCAGTTTCGCCCCCGGAACAAAGGCCAGTTCGATATCTTCACCGATCAGACGAGGCAGCATTTTATTGACTTCCTCAATGATCGCGTTCAAGTCCAGCAGTTGCAGGGTCTGCATCTGCTTTCGTCCGAAAGCCAGCAATTGCCGGGTCAGGTCGGCAGCGCGACGCGAGGCCTTTTGGATCTCGTCCACATTACGCCGCAGCGGGTGTTGGGGCGCCAGCGAATCGAGCATCAGCTCGGCGTAGGAACTGATAACCATCAGCAGGTTATTAAAATCATGGGCCACTCCCCCCGCCAATCTTCCGATTGCGTCCATTCTCTGCGCCTGGTGAAGCTGGGTTTCCAGCCGGCGCTGGTCCGTCATATCCCGGTCATTGGAGATAAAATGCGTGATCTTCCCCTCGTTGTCTCGCAGGGGCGTAATGGTTTTCTCAACTACGAAGAGGTCGCCATTCTTCTTGCGGTTGACCATGACGTCGCGAAAAACATTTCCTGAAAGAATGGTTTGCCACAATTCTTTGTAAAATTCAGAAGTCTGATGGCCGGATTTAAGGATTTGCGGCGTCCGGCCCATCACTTCCTCTCGCGAGTACCCGGTCAGCGCCTCGAACGCCGGGTTGACATACTCAATCATTCCCGTACGGTCGGTAATGATTACCAGGTCCCCAGATTGCTCCACCGCGCGCCAGAGCTTGCGTAGCGTATCCTCTGACTTTTGCCGCTGCCGGTCTTTGCAGTACGCGTCGATGGCGTAGCGGATGGTGCGCTTGATGGATGCTTCGTCGAGGCTCGGCGTTGGAACGAAATCCCAAGTTCCAGCTTTCAGAGCCGCGTCCACCGTAGCTTCGTCGACGTGATCGCTGAGAAATATCACCGGCGCACCAGGACCGTTCCGATGCAGCTCATGCAACAGCCGCAATGCTGCGCCATCTCCCGATTTGTATTCGCACAGCAGGAGGTCGTAAGTTGTTTGCCCCAGCCGCACCAGGGCTTCTTCGGGAGAGCGCGCGTGGTCCAGGCCCAGGTGCCCATCGCCGGTCCGGTTAAGAAGGTCACGTAGATGAGTGAAGTCATCCTTGTTTTCTCCCACCAGTAGTAAATGCATGAGCGTACTGCTGATGGCGGACTCTTTCGTGCTGCTCATACCTGGTCCTGTTACTCCGGCTAATTGCTACATCGGAGATTGGTGGTGGGGACATGGCCGGAGGAGTCCCGGTTACGAAAAAGAAGGTGGAATTGGCGTGCCAGATCGGGAACAGTGCAGTTGTGGGACAAACCCTGCCCGCAAACAACAAGTATCAGTCAGCCGGACCGCGCACCCGCTCTTACCCAGAGCGATTTAAACTAGAGGTTCGCACTGCTAATGATCGAAGCCACTTTCTTTCGTGACCTCGCCTACGTCTTCGGCGCCGCCGTTGTGGGCGGCGGTGTGGCCAAGGCGCTGCGGCAGCCGCTGATCCTGGGATATATCCTGGGCGGATTTCTCATCGGCCCGTTTACTCCCGGCCCCACGTTATCGGAAATTCATCAATTTGAAGTTCTGGCTGAAGTCGGAGTCATCCTCCTGATGTACTCGATTGGCCTGGAGTTCTCTTTTCGCGAGCTTCTGCAGGTGAAGTGGGTGGCGATTTTCGGCGGGCCGTTGGGGATATTGTTTTCCGTGGGACTAGGTGTAACCGCGGGATGGTTGCGGGGCTGGAACCCGGCCCAGGGAATAGCCGTCGGAGCGATCATTTCTGTGGCCAGCACTATGGTGCTTTCCAGACTCCTAGCGGACCGCGGAGAATTGCGCTCGCCCCACGGCCGATTAATGATCGGCATAACCCTGGTAGAAGACCTTGCGGTCGTGGTGCTCACCGTCCTGCTTCCCTCACTGAGCAATCTCACGGGAGGGCACTTTCTCGCATTGGGAATCGCCTTGGGCAAGGCGCTCCTGATCTTGACGCCGGTCATGTTCGTGGCCGCGAAGCTGGTGCCCCGTCTGATGACGCGAGTCAGCCGCATGGGGAACGAAGAGCTTTATCTGTTGGTAGTGCTGGCACTGGGTTTCGCCACCGCCGCGGTCACCCAGGCCGTCGGCTTGTCGCTGGCATTGGGAGCATTTCTGGCCGGGCTGATCGTCAGCGAGTCCGGGGCCACGCGAAAGATGCTCGACAACCTACGCCCCCTGCGCGACGCCTTTGTCGCCCTGTTTTTCGTCACCATCGGAGCGCTCGTGGACCCGCGCATCCTGATCTCCCAACCCTCTCTATGGGGCACGATTGTGATTTTGACGGTGGTAGGGAAGTTCGTGGTCTGGACCGCTGTGGTTTGGCTGTTTCGCTATCCGCCGCAAACTGCCCTCCTGGTGGGCCTGGGACTTACTCAGATCGGCGAGTTTTCCTACGTCCTGGTTCGCGTGGCCCGCGACGCCCAGTTGGTGACTGACGACGTCTACCACGCCACTCTGGCCGCGTCCGTAATCACCATCCTGTTAAACGGCTTGTTAATGAGAGTTTTGCCGAAAACGGCGATACCCGCCTGCTAAAATCAGGCGAATTCGGCCCGGCTCTCTCACCGGTTGTGTCGGGATTGTCCAGACGCGAATCCAGCACACATCCCGCCTCATCCGTTATTCTAGTAGTGGAGATATGGCAACCCGACCTAAATCTGCTAGTGAAGCTGACGTCACCGGAGTCTTGGAAGCCCCCAACGGTGACCGTGAGCGCGTGTTCGACCCGTTCCGCCAGCGGGGATATTTAGAAGCTGATCTCGATCCGCTCGGCTTTCTGCCGGTTGTGAACCATCCCGACTTGCGGCTTGAAGGCGAACTCGCCGATGAGGCCCGCCGGGTTTACTGCGGGACTGTCGGCGCCGAGTTCATGCACATCACCGACTCGGTGAGGCGCCGCTGGATCCAGGAACGCATGGAAGGTCCCCAGCCCGGGGTGGATCAGCAACACGTTCTCGACCAACTCATCCGGGCTGACCTATTCGAGCAGGTGCTGCAACAGCGCTATCTCGGCAGCAAGCGTTTTTCTCTCGAAGGCGTGACCGCCCTGCTCCCTCTGGTGGATGAAATTCTCGAGGCCTCGGGTCAGCGCGGTGCGGTGAATCTGGTGATGGGCATGAGCCATCGCGGTCGGTTGAACGTGATCGTGCACATTGCCCGGCGCGCCCCCGAAGAGGTCTTTGCCGGGTTTGAAGATGTAGACCCGCGCAGTGTTCTGGGCAGCGGTGACGTGAAATATCACATGGGCGCCACCGGCGAATACGTGACCCGCTCCGGGGCGAAAATTTACATCCATCTGGTTTCCAATCCCAGCCATCTGGAAGCGGTGGACCCTGTGACCGTAGGCCGTACGCGCGCCAAACAGGATCGCGCGCGCGAACAAGGCTGGGAGAAATATCTGCCACTACTCGTCCACGGCGACGCCGCTTTCGCGGGCCAGGGCATCGTGGCCGAGACTCTCAATCTCTCCGACCTGAAGGGTTACACCGTGGGCGGCACGATCCACATCATCGCTAACAATCTCCTCGGTTTTACGACCTTGTACAACGAGGAACACTCATCCCGTTTTTCCGCGCAACTGGCGCGCCGGCAATCCATCCCCATCTTTCACGTCAACGCCGAGGATGTGGATGCCGTGGTTCGAGTTGGCCGCATGGCCACCGAATATCGCTACACCTTCCAGGGAGACGTGGTGGTGGACTTGATCGGCTACCGCCGCCACGGGCACAGCGAGGTCGATGACCCAACTGTCACGCAGCCGCTGTTGTATCGGGCGATCAAGGACCATCCCCCGCTGTGGGAAATCTACGCTGAAGACACCGGCGTGGATAACGCGCAAGCCCGGGTGGAACAGATCCGCGCCGAACTGGAGGCGGCTCAGAAGAAAGCTAAATCCGTTCGCAAGAAACCCTCGCTGCGCGTCTTGCCTAAGTACTGGGATAACTACTATGGCGGCCGCTACAAACCGGAATATGAAGTGGACACCGGCCTGTCGGCCGCCGAACTCAGGGAAATAACCGCGAAGCTCACGACTTACCCCGAGGCCTTTCACATCCATCCCAAGGTGAAAAAGTTACTCGAGCAGCGCGCCGAGATGGGTACCGGCAAGCGCCCAGTGGACTACGGCATGGCTGAAGCGCTGGCCCTTGGAGGCCTGGCCAAGGCTGGTGTGCCCATCCGGTTTAGCGGCCAGGACACTCGTCGCGGCACTTTTAACCAGCGTCACTCCGTGCTGCTCGACATCGAAAACGAGCAGGAGTACGTGCCACTTGAGCATATTTCCTCAGGACAGGCTCGCTGCGAAATCTACAATTCCACGCTCTCCGAGGCCGGTGTGTTGGGATTCGAATACGGTTACAGTCGCGATTATCCCGAAGCATTAGTGCTGTGGGAAGCACAATTTGGCGACTTCGCCAACGTTGCCCAGGCGGTGATCGATCAATTCATCAGCGCCGGCGAAGATAAATGGGGACTGCTCTCAGGAATGGTTCTGCTCTTGCCCCATGGCTATGAAGGTCAGGGACCGGAGCACTCCAGCGCGCGCATCGAGCGCTTCCTGCAACTCGCGGCTCGCGACAATTTCCAGATATGCCAGCCTTCGAATGCGGCGCAATATTTCCACCTGCTGCGCCGCCAGGCTTTGCGCCACTGGCGTAAGCCGCTCGTGGTCTTCACCCCCAAGAGCATGTTGCGGCATCCCGATGCATCCTCCTCGATCGAGGATTTTACTCACCAGCGCTTTCTGAATGTGGTACCGGACACGGAAATCAGCGACGCCAGTCGTATCCTGCTGTGCACGGGAAAAATCGGCCATGAATTGCGCGGCGAACGCAGGAAAAGAAAAGATACGACAAACGCGATCGTATTCCTGGAGCAGATCTATCCGTTCCCCGAAAAAGAACTCGAACGGACATTCGCGCAATATCCTTCGGCTCGGGAGATTGTCTGGGTGCAGGAAGAGCCGGCCAACATGGGAGCGCTCTTCTATGTGCTACCGCGCCTCCGGCGCATTGCCGGCGACCGCTCCGTCCTGTCAGTGAAGCGTTCCGCCAGCGCCAGCCCTGCCACAGGATCAGCCAAAGCCCACGAGGTAGAACAGAAAACCCTGGTAACTCTAGCGCTCACCACAAAGAGCTAGAAAATTCATGTTCATGTGGCGCGTGCGCCTTGCCAGCGTGCTGTAGGCCAAAACCACTCTCGGCGTCCGCCGCGCAGCGCTCCGCCGGCTCTCGCAAACCTGGAAGTCACTTACTCCGTCATCCTCCCCATCCATAATGTTAGTCTTCCCGTTTAACCTCCATGCCTCACCGCTTACGAACTCTGCTTCTCCAGGTCGCCATCGACACCGGCGGCACCTTCACAGACTGTGTCTGGGCAGAGCGCGGCCAGCTCCGCATGCTCAAGGTTTTCTCCACTCCGGCCGACCCCTCACGAGCGATTGTCGAAGCCTTGGGAAAGATCAGCCCGACCAGGCCGGTGATTCTCCTCCACGGCACCACGGTCGGCACCAACACATTGTTGCAGCGCAAAGGCGCACGCGTGGCGCTGGTCACAACCGCTGGTTTTGAAGATGCTATCGAGATCGGCCGCCAGGCCCGCCCCAAGCTCTACGATCTTTTCTTTGATGGCATTGCGCCCCTGGTTTCCGCCGATTTGCGTTTCGGCCTGAACGAACGAACCGCCAGCGACGGGGAAATCCTGCAAGCGCCCTCGCGACAGGACTTGCAATCATTGCCAGACAAGCTTCGCCAAACCCATCCCGAAGCAATTGCGATTTCACTTCTGTTCTCATTCGCCAACCCGAAAACCGAGAACGCCGTCGCCCGCGCCTTGAAAGAACTCGGCCTGCCGCTCTCCGTCTCGCATCAAATCCTTCCCGAGTTCCGCGAATACGAACGCACCAGCACGGTAGTTGTGAACGCGTATCTGCAGCCGGTGATGCAGCACTATCTGAACAGCCTCGAACGCCGGGCACGAAGCCCGCGGCGATCCGGCGCGGCCCAGTCCCGCATCTTCGTTATGCAGTCGAGCGGAGGAATCACCAGCCTCGCTTCCGCGGCGCGCGAGCCGGTCCGCACCCTGCTTTCCGGCCCCGCCGGCGGGGTAGTCGGAGCCGCGGCCATGGCGCGCCGCAGCGGCGTTGAGCGAATCATCTCCTTCGATATGGGCGGAACTTCCACCGACGTTGCCCTAGTCGATGGCGAGATTCAGGCCGGCAGTCAAGCCGAGATTGCCGGCTTGCCGATGGGTGTGCCCATGCTCGACATTCACACCGTTGGCGCCGGTGGAGGTTCCATCGCCCGCTTCGACGCAGCCGGAGCGCTCCGAGTCGGCCCCGAATCCGCCGGCGCCGATCCCGGTCCCATCTGCTACGGCCACGGCACCCAACCCACGGTGACCGATGCCAATCTGCTTCTCGGCCGACTCCGGCCGCAACGCTTCCTCGGCGGAGATTTCAGGCTCGACCTTGAACGCACGCGCCGCCTGGTCGTTGAATGGCTCAAGCGGCACGCGGCGAATCTCACGCTGGAACAGTTCGCTGCCGGAGTGATCCGCGTCGTCAACTCCACCATGGAGAAGGCCATCCGCGTAGTCTCCATCGAGCGCGGTTACGACCCTCGGGAATTCACCCTGGTAGCCTTCGGCGGCGCAGGCGGCCTCCATGCCTGCGAATTGGCAGAGGCGCTGAGCATCCCGCGGGTGATGATCCCCGCTCTGCCGGGCGCGCTCTCCGCCTTTGGCACTCTGGTCAGCGACGTAGTGAAGGACTATTCGCGCACCGTACTCTGGCGAGTTGCGGCGAAACTTCCCGCAGAGCGGCTCGAACAGGAGTTCGCGGCGCTGCGCCGCCGCGCCGAAGCGGCCTTCCAGGAAGAGGACTGGAGCGGCGCCATCAACCACCGACATAGCGCCGACGTACGCTACCAGGGCCAGGGATACGAACTGAACATCTCGTACACCCGTCACCTGATCCGAGACTTTCGCTATGAGCACCAACGCCGTTACGGCTACAACTATCCCGAACGGGACGTGGAGCTCGTGACCCTGCGCCTGCGGTCAACCATCAAGTCATCCCAAGCAATCGCGGCAAGCAGTAAGATCCACGTGGGCCCGGCCGGCTCCGGCCGGCCAGGCCGAGAAAGACTCGGCAGGGCACCGCTCGACCGTGCTCCCGTCCTTTTCGGCGGCAAAAAACTCGCAGTCGCAATCTACGCCCGCGACTCCCTGCAGCCAGCGAAAAAATATTCCGGCCCGGCTGTCGTCACAGAATATAGCGCCACGACGGTTATGCCTCCGGGCAGGCGCTTCTGGCTGGATAAGTGGGGAAGTTTGTTGATCGAACGAATCTGATTTGAATACCGCCGCGACCGCGTAAGCCCAAATATCAGGCCCGCGCCTCCTGGCCGATGCGAGTACAGGGTGTGCGATATAGAGTGCACTGCGCGAAGCGGCCCGACTGTCAGCACTCGCCTGGCAGGACTACGCCGAAACGAAATTGACCTCGCTTCGTTGAGCCGAAGCCTCTCTGCGCACGAGATCCTTCTCCACCCACTCAACGAAAACCGCCTGGAACTCCTCCTGTGTGTACACTCCCTTGTGGATCAGCAAAGTGTTCATGGCATAAACCGTGGCCTCGAAAGCTCGTCTGGTGAAGCCGCTGCCCATTGCTTCCTCAAACAGCATGTGGGTTATTCTTCTCGATCTTCGGTGGGAACCCTGGTTGTGCTCATCAATCACTCTGGGGTTGTCGCGTCAGCCATAAATCAGTCTAAAGTATTGCTGACGCCCCTCCAGTGGCTCCGGCGGACAAACTAGGTAGTAGGCCTGCTCCACCGCTACAATACTCCCCATGAAACCCAGCATCTTTGTCGTCGAAGACGACCCCGACATCTCCCGCCTGGTTCGGCACCATCTGGAAGCGGACGGATTCGCGGTCAAGGTATTCTCCACGGGAAACACGGTCATCGCCGACTCGGAACGGCAACGCCCCACACTCTTCATTCTCGATATCATGGTTCCGGGTAAAGACGGCCTCGAACTCTGCCGCCAGATCCGGCAAATCCCGGCGCTGGCTGCCACCCCGGTCATTTTCCTGACCGCGAAAAGCGGTGAAGCCGACCGGATCCTCGGCTTGGAGTTGGGTGCCGATGATTACATCCCCAAACCATTCAGCCCCCGAGAGCTGGTGGCGCGGGTCAAGGCTGTGCTGCGTCGTTTCGAACGGCCGCTGTCACAAGCGCCAGTGAAGATTGGCGACATCGAAATCGATCCCGGCGCCATGACCCTCACCGTGAGCGGCAACTTGGTGACCACCACCGCCACCGAATTTCGGCTGCTCGATTATTTCGCACGCCACATCGGCCGTGTCTTCACTCGCGACCAGTTGCTCGATTCCGTCTGGCGCGACACTGCCTACGTGACTCCCCGTTCCGTGGACGTCTACGTCCGGCGCATTCGTGAAAAGATAGAGCCTGACCCTGAGAACCCTCGCTATCTCAAGACCGTGCGCGGCGCCGGTTACCGCTTCGAGGCTCCGAAGTGAGGAATCGCATCTTTTTGAAACTGTTGGCTGCCTTTGCCTTGGTGATCGCGGCCGCCACAGTGACTCTTGATGTCTCCGTTCGCCACGCCTGGGAGGGCTCTCTACGGCAGGAAATCGAGCGCAACCTGAGGCAGAAGACTCAGATGCTGGCCAACCGCGTGAACAGCGTTCGCGAGATGCCTTCACCCGCTCAGTTCGGGACATCCGGTTGGCCGCAACCGTCCTTGCAAAACGTCGCTTCGCAGGAAGCGCAGGTAGCCGGCGCCCGCGCGACCATCATTGACGCGGAGGGCAAGGTGCTGGCGGATTCCGAAGCCGACGCTGCGTCCATGGAAAATCATGCCGGCCGCCCTGAATTCGCCGCCGCTCTGAAAGGTGAAATCGGCACCGACACGCGCCGCAGCCGCACGGTCGGTGTTTCCTTTCTCTATGTGGCCGCTCCTGTCACCGGCGGCGCAGTCCGGCTGGCCCACCCTCTGTCCGATGTAGGTGCGGTGCTTGCGCGGGTCCGCTATGCGCTGTTGTTGAGTTCAATGCTGGCGTTCGGCGTAGCTCTCGTGGTCTCCGGCCTCGCGTCGCATTTGACCGCTCGTCGCCTGCAGCACATCGTGCAGTTCGCCGGTCGCATCGCTAGCGGAGACTTGACCGCGCGCATCGACGAAGAATCCGGAGATGAAATCGGCCAGGTGGCCTCCTCCTTGGACAAGACCGCCCGCCATCTGGAGGAAAGCTTCGTCGCTTTGCAGACCAGCCAGCATCAGCTCGAAACCCTGCTCAACAGCATGCAGGACGCCGTCATCGCCGTGAGTGCCGATGATCGGGTGCAGTGGGCGAACCAGGCCATGGACAAACTGGTCCCCCAGCACACGCGCAAAAATGCGCCCTTGGTGGAGACGGTTCGCGATCCTGATTTCCTGACCGCGGTACGTGAGGCAAGCGAATTGCGCAAGGTGTACAGCGCCCGGGCTGCGTCCATTCTGCCTGGCCGCACCTTCGACGTGACCGCTGCCCCCATGCCTGGCGGGGGGGCGGTAGCCGTGCTGCGTGATCTTACCGAGACCGAGCGGGTAGAAAAGACACGCCGCGATTTCATTGCCAACGTCTCGCACGAATTGCGCACCCCGCTGACTTCCATTCAGGGATACACCGAAACCCTGCTCGACAGTGCGCCAGAAAACAACCATAGCCGGGAATTTCTCGACATCATTCGTAAAAACGCCCTGCGCATGTCGCGCCTCACCGAAGATCTGCTCACCCTCGCACGGGTGGAATCCGGTGAACAGCGTTTCGACATCCAACCGGTCACACCGGCCGATCTTTTGCAGGAAGTAGTGCAGAGCTTTCGCGAACTCTCGCGTGCGCAGAATGTCGACCTCAAGGTCGAGGACTTCGCCGCCACGCAGGTCGGCGCTGATCCCGAGGCCATCCATCAAGTCTTTTCCAACCTCGTGGATAATGCTCTGAAATACGCCGCTTCGGGCGGCCGCATTGTGCTGGGAGCCCGACCCGTCTTCCAAGCCGTCGAATTCTATGTTCAGGATTTCGGCCCCGGCATTCCCTCCGAGCACCTGGCTCGTCTGTTCGAGCGCTTCTACCGGGTAGATAAAGCCCGCTCCCGCGAATCCGGCGGCACGGGTCTGGGACTAGCCATTGCCAAACACATCGTGCTGGCCCACCGCGGCAACATCCGTGCCCAAAGCGACCTCAATCACGGATCAACCTTCCTGTTCACCCTGCCGCTAGCTTAGGGGCGCCTCCGGCCACGTGGGGACAGCTTTCCGTGGCTTTCCGGCGGAGCAAAGCTCCACAGTTCTCTCCGCAGTCCCCCCACCGTAAATTCACGTTCTGTTAACCAAACCCTTGAAAAAACAACCTATCTTCTTGTATTGGCCATCAATAGCAGCAAGCCGAGAACGAGCCAGAGCCTCCCGCGGCTGCCCCGGGTCGCTTCCGGAAGGAATGCGCGCATGAGTACCGCGATTTTGAGAAGCCCCGAACCGGAATCCAACTACGCGCAGCTGGTGAAGCGCACGATCGAGGCTTGCCGGGTAGCGAAGGATGCAGCCGCGACCGCCGCGGAGGGTATTGCCACCGCATCCTCCCCGTTGCTGAATACGCTCCGTGAACGCGAGAAAGAACTTGACCGCCTGGACATGGAAATAGATGCGGGCGTCACCCAGATCATCACTCGGGTCACCGAAACCGAAGCGCGCGAACTGCTGGCCTGCATGAAGTTCATGATCAGCCTGGAGCGTATTGGCGACCTTCTGCTCAGCTTTTCCAGCAGCGCGCAGGCCGTCTGCTCTCGCCTTGATCCGCAGGACATTCGTGACCTCACCCACATGGCAACGGTGCTCGAAAAGATGTTGTCGGATGCGGGCACAGCATTCTCCACTCGCGACGTCAAGAAAGCTGTCGACGTGCTCCGCGCCGACGCCGAAATCGACCGCCTGCGTAACCTGATCTTTCTCCGCCACATCGAAAACCCGGAAAACCTGCAGCGTCACGCCAGCCTGCAGGTTATCTTTATGACTCAATCCCTCGAACGCGCTGGCGACCACGCCAAGAACCTCGCCGAGGAAGTGTGCCATTTCGTCAGTGGCCATACCGTCCGCCACGTCCTGATGACCTACGACAAGCCCATCGAACAGATGTTCCTTGATTGGCTCCGGGCCCGCGAAGAACACTAGAACCTGTCTCGACTAGCGCCGAGCTGGCGCTGCATATTCCCGGGACCTTTTCGCCAGTAAGAGAAAAATGAGGTAGTGTGCCACGAACCCAAAGGGCACATAACCGACGGGGATGTACCTAAACGCCCCTAGCTTTCCGTCGGCGCTAAAGACGCTCCGGCGAACCACTGAGCTAAGAATCGAGCGATCCAAATATCTTAAACACCCAGACATCGGTCGTTTTTGCCCAACCTGACGAGAATGAAAGCGATGAGTGCTAAGAGAAAGGTAATGAAATCAGCACGCTTGATACGGCGCGAACGAGCTTTGCCTCACCGCGAGATTGACCACGCCCGGTACAAGCGACATCAGGCCCAGACGCCGCAGTAAGAGACGCCGCAGTAAGAAAGGAGACAGAAGTATCAGAAGCGTCGGGGTGAGAGGTCGCGTGCTCAAATAGGGCCATACATACCATTTGGCGAGCGAGGCAAACACCAGTGGGCTCATGCCGAACTCAATACCAAAATTTGGTGATGTCGGCATGAAAATAGGCAGCAGTTACAGCATGGCTTTGCCTCCAGCGGGCCTGCCGCGGTAGCGAGGCAACCGGCGACCGAAACCTCTCTCGCTCCCTGGGAACAACGCCGACCCCTACATTCTCGATCCTTCGCTCCTTACAGGATTTTCGGTAGCTCAACCCTAGGGGGAAAGTTTGTCCCAAGGGCGTACAAAAACTCCCTCCTTGGACATCCCGGATGTCGTAAATCGCAACAAAACGGGTGATTCCAATTTTGGCATTTGGCATGCATTGGTCACAACGGACAAGATCCGCTCGGTCCTAACTTGAATTTGGAGGAAATCACGATGAAGAAAAATCTGAGTCTGTTAGCCACGCTGGCTCTGGCGGCGGCTTTGTCCCCGGCAGCTTTTGCACAGCAGGATCAAAGCGCCCCGCCCTCTCAGGACCAACCCCAAACCCAAACCGCTCCAGCCACGGACACATCCGCGAACGCCCAAACCCCGACATCTTTTTCGGGTACCGTTGTCAAAGTGGCCAAGCACTATGCCCTCAAGACTGACAGCGGGACCTTTCAGCTCGATGACCAGGCGAAGGCCAAGCAATTCGCCGGCAAGCAAGTGAATGTAAGCGGCACCCTCGACAAATCAACCAGCATGATTCGCGTCACTGACATTCAGCCCGCTTCGTAACCGGTTTCTTCTCCCAGCAGGACCCATCTTCCTGACCGGAGTGGGTCCTCTGATTTTTTCCCCCTGAACCACAAACCAGGCAGATGCGTTGTGACACAATCGACAAACGCGCCGCGCGGCGCGAGCCTATGCTCTCTGGAAGTCTTACCCACGCTACCCTTCGCTTTCTCGACTGGATCGCCGGAAAGGCTCTGCCCCGGACAACATTCAGGATCACTTGCATCTATCTGCGAAGGCTCGGATAGGTGATGGCCGGGCGGCGCAATTTCCGCTCGCCCCAACGTCGCCGCGAAATCGACCTGATCGGACATATTCTGCTGCGTCGAGGTCAAGACCCGTACCACCCGCGACGTAAAGCCGGCCGAAGCCGCCGTGGATCGTGACAAACGCCGCGAACTCCTCGCCGTCGCCGGGGAATACATGCGCCACCTGCCGCCTTCGTGCTAGTGGCGCCTCGAAGTCATCCGCGTGTACTATGATCAGGATTCAAGCCAGCCGCAGATTGAACTGCTGGAATTGTTCCAGAACGTTCCCCACGTGGCGTAGAATACCTTCTTTCGTTGTTCGCTCTAGCGCTGCCGGAAAGGATTGAGTTGCCTGAGCTTAGAAAAGACCCAATCGTGGGCCGCTGGGTCATCATTTCGACCGACCGTGCCAAACGTCCCTCGGACTTCGCCCGTGACGGAGTAAAAATCAAAGGCGGTTTCTGCCCCTTCTGCTACGGCAACGAGTCCAAAACTCCACCCGAGATTCAGGCCTACCGCCCCAATCCCAACGGCGGACCGCCGCCCCAGCGCGACACGCCAGGCTGGACCGTGCGGGTGGTCCCCAACAAGTTCCCGGCGCTCGGCATCGAAGGCAATCTCAATCGCCAGGCTGAGGGCATGTTTGATCGCATGAACGGCATTGGAGCGCACGAGGTCATCATCGAAACTCCGGACCACAACGCCAGCCTTGCCAACCTTCCCCCCAAGCGCATCGAAGACGTGCTCTGGACTTTCCGCGATCGCATTCTTGACCTGAAGAAAGACCGTCGCTTCAAGTACATCCTGATTTTCAAAAATCACGGGGAAGCGGCCGGCGCCTCGCTCGAGCACGCGCACTCGCAACTCATTGCGCTGCCCATTCTCCCCATTTACGTCAGTGAAGAGATCGAGGGCGCAAAGCAGTACTACATCTATAAAGAGCGCTGCGTCTTTTGCGACGTCATCCGCCAGGAAACTGAAACCGGCACGCGCGTGGTCGCTGAAAATGGGGACTTTATCACGCTCGCTCCCTACGCCCCGCGCTTCCCGTTCGAGACCTGGATCCTGCCCAAACAGCACGAGTCGGCATTCGAGAATTCCTCCACCCACATGTTCGAAAATTTAGCCAGGGCGCTGAAGACCCTGCTCACCAAAGCCGAGCGCGTTCTGGATAATCCGCCTTACAACTTGGTCATTCACACTTCGCCGGTACAGGACCCCCTCAACGATCACTATCATTGGCATATCGAGTTCATGCCCAAGCTCACCAAGACTGCAGGGTTCGAGTGGGGGACCGGCTTCTACATCAATCCCACGCCGCCGGAAGAGGCGGCAAAATTTTTGCGCGAAGCAAATGTGGAAGAGCCGGCAAAGACTGTTTAGCGGACGATTGGATAGAGCAGGATTGGTTAGCCAAGAAGCCGGAACCATCACCTGATTCGACGGAGCCGTGATGCGACGTCTGTTTTTTTTTCTGTTTGTCCTAACCGCGGCTGGCTACTGTTACGATGTCGCGGGCCCTTCGGCGCTGATTAACAACATTCCCAACCGTTCGACCATCAGCTTGAACGGCTCATGGCACCTCATTGTGGACCCGTATGAAACCGGTCTGAACGCCCGCTTTTACAAGAACGCCAAACCCAGAGACAAACGTGAACTCGTAGAATACGATTTCGACAAGTCCGATGTCCTCAACGTTCCCGGCGATTGGAACACCCAAAGAAAAGAGCTGTTTTTCTACGAAGGCCCGGTATGGTACCAGAAATCATTTTCCTATCACAAGCGGGAGCACACCCGCGTTTTCGTCTGTTTCGGAGCCGCCAACTACTTTACCCGCGCCTATCTCAACGGCGAAGCCCTGGGCGAACACGAAGGCGGCTTCACGCCCTTCAACTTCGAGATCACAGACAAGATTCACGATGGTGACAACTTCGTGGTCGTAGAAGTCAACAACGCCCGCCGCCGAGATGGGGTTCCCGCGCTCAATACCGATTGGTGGAACTATGGAGGACTCAGCCGCGATGTTGTGCTGCTGGAGGAGCCCGAAACCTTCATTCAGGACTATGTTGTCCAACTCGCCAAAGGTTCGAACCAGGAGATATCCGGCTGGGTGCAACTAAGCGGCCCGATGTCAGGGCAGCAAGTCACGCTCGAAATCCCAGAAGCCGGAATCAAGAAGACGCTGGCCGCTGATGCTGCAGGCCGCGCAGAGTTCCGCTTTCCCGCCCAGCTCGAACTGTGGTCGCCGGGCCACCCCAAGCTCTACGAGGTCACTCTATCGGCTGGCGCCGATAAAGTGCGCGATTCCATCGGCTTCCGCACCATCGAAACTCATGGCACCCAAATCCTGCTTAACGGCAAGCCCATCTTCCTTCGCGGCATCGCTGTGCACGAAGAGGCGCCAATCCGCGGCGGCCGAGCCTTCACTCAGCAAGATGCCGAGACCCTGCTGGGATGGGCCCGTGAGTTGGACTGCAATTTCGTCCGCCTGACTCATTACCCGCACAGCGAGAACATGGTCCGCCTCGCCGACCGCATGGGCCTGTTGGTCTGGTCAGAAATCCCGGTTTATTGGGACATTGACTGGGGAAATCCCGCAACACTGCAAAACGCCAAGAACCAGCTTCGCGACATGATCGCCCGCGACCACAATCGCGCTTCGGTAATCTTCTGGTCGCTCTCCAACGAGACCCCAGTCAAAATCGAGCGTCTGACATTCCTGCGCCAACTTGCCGACGCGGCGCGCCAACTCGACTCCACTCGGCTGATCACTTCAGCGCTCAACCACGTGGACGAGTCCGGCCCCGATACCCGCGTTCTCGGTGACCCGCTCGGCGAGTATCTCGATGTGCTCGGCTTGAACGAGTATCTAGGCTGGTATTGGGGACGTCCCGAAGATGCCGACCGCATGCAGTGGAAGACGGCGTGGGATAAGCCACTCATCATGAGCGAGTTTGGCGCGGAAAACCCGTACGGCAGGCACGGTACCCCGGACGAACGCTGGACCGAGGAGTATCAGGTCAACCTCTACCAGCACCAGATTACCATGCTGAAAAAGATTCCGTCGTTGGCGGGTTTATCGCCCTGGGTCCTGATGGACTTCCACTCCCCGCGCCGCTTCCTGCCCGGAATCCAGGACTATTACAACCGTAAGGGGCTGATTTCGAATCAGGGACAACACAAGCAGGCGTTCTTCGTTTTGCAGAAATACTACAAGGAAATCGAGTCAGCGAAGTAAGGCAACCGCCGGCTGACTATGCTTGCGTTCGGTCCAGAAACTCCGAATGCCACGCCATCTGGATGGCTTCCAGCTTTCCCTCATTCGACTTCTTGGGATCGTCCTTGAACTCGGACAGTTCCGTAACCAGCCGGTGCAAATCCGTAAAGCGCACGGCCAGCGGATCAGTTTCAGGATGCTTCTCAGAGAGCAGGATTCCGATGTCTTCAGGATCGTCCCAGGTTAGTTCTTTCGGCATGCATGCTCCTTGGTCGTTCGCCGTCGGTCATTGGTCGTTGGCCAACGACTAACGGCTGCTCTAGTGCTCTTCCGAAACATAATTCCGGTTCCACGCCGGAATCTCGACTACCACCTTGCCGGGCTTTTTAATCACAGCCTGGCAGCCGAGTCGGGAGTTTAACTGTAAATCAGCGGCCATGTCCAGCCGGTCGGCCTCCTCGTCATCCATTTCCGTGAGATTTTCAGCCCCTTCTTTCACCCAGATGTGACAGGTGGTGCAGGCACAGTTGCCGCCGCAGGCATGATCCAGCCGGACGCCATAGTTCAACGCCACGTCGAGCAGCGATTCCTCTTTGCCATGATCCTTGTAAGCCAGCTTCCCATGCTCGAACTGCACCGTTTTGCCCTCGGGAAGAAAGGTGATCTGGACCGTGTTCTCGCCCGGAGCCTCCACGGTAGCCGTTCCCGAGCCCTGATTTTTATCTTCTGTCATCACCGCTCCTCATCTGCAATCATCGCGCTCTTAGCTGACAACTGATAAGGGATGTCTTACTCAAACTCCGCCTTGGCCACTGGATGCGGCGCATCCGGCCCCTCACCCAAGTCAGCCTGATCCATCGTCTTACCCTTGAGCACCGTAGACACGGCGGTGTCCATCATCAGCTCCGCCAGCCGCATCGTGCCCTGGTTCAGCGCGTCAATGGCTGCGCGGATGGACTGATATTCATCCCCACCCTTCACCTGGTTCAACGCTCTTTCCAGCTTGGCAATCCGCTTCTTCTCGTCGCTGGAAAGCTGCCCCCAGGCGGGACTTTTCCTGCCTTTTTCAAGCGCGGCCAGAATCGTGCCTGCCTCATTACGCGCCTCAATCACCTGCCGCTGGCGAAAATCCTCTTCCGCTGAATCAAAGGAGTCGAGAATCATGCTCTCGACTTGCTCGTCAGTCAGGCCGTAGCTGGGCTGGACTTGGATCTCCGATTCCTTGCCACTGCGCTGCTCGCGAGCCGAAACCTGCAGAATGCCATTCGCATCAATCAGGAACCTCACCTCCACGCGCGGTATTCCCGCGGGCATCGGCGGAATCCCCTTCAGCTCAAAGCGCGCCAGCGAGCGGCAATCCTTCGCCAGTTCCCGCTCGCCCTGCAGCACGTGGATCGCAACATTCGTCTGCCCATCCACCTGCGTGGTGTAGTGCTGCGTAGCCGAAGCCGGAATCGTCGAGTTGCGCAGAATGATCTTGTCAGTCACTCCGCCCGCGACTTCAATACCCAGCGACAAAGGCGTCACGTCAAGCAGCAGCATGTTTTCGGTAGCTTCTGAGCCGCCGGAGAGAATATTGGCCTGCACCGCCGCGCCCAAGGCCACAACCTCGTCCGGATTCAGGTCGGTGTGTGGCTGGCGCTGGAACATCTCCTCCACCAGAGCGTGCACCTTGGGAATTCGCGTGGATCCCCCGACCAGCACCACTTCGTCAATCTGCTCCGGCTTCAGGCCCGCATCTTTTAATGCTTGCTTGCACGGACCGGCAGTGCGATCAATGATCGGCTGAATCAACTCCTGGAACTGTTCTCGCGTGAGCTCCCGCAGATAGTGCTTGCCGCCCGGCAGTTCAACCTCCAGCCTGGTCGCAGGCTGCGAAGACAACGCAATTTTGGCCTCAATCACCGCCTTGCGAATGGTTGCCACCGCTTCGCCATTGCGTGAAACATCCAAACCCATATCGCCGCGAATGTCATCCAGCGCAATCGCAATCAGCAGGTTGTCGATATCGTCGCCGCCTAAATGGGTGTCGCCGTTGGTGGCAATAACTTCGAAAATCCCGTCATGCAACTTGAGAATGGAAACATCAAATGTGCCGCCGCCCAGATCGTAAACGGCGACAATGCCGTTCTGCTTCTTGTCCAGCCCGTAGGCCAGCGAAGCGGCCGTCGGCTCATTCACCAGGCGCAACACTTCCAGTCCGGCAATGCGTCCGGCGTCTTTGGTAGCCTGCCGCTGGGCATCGTTGAAATAGGCGGGGACCGTGATCACCGCCTTGGTCACCGGGGCATTAAAGAATCGTTCCGCATTCCGCTTAAGCTGCCGCAGCACGAACGCCGAAATCTCCGGCGGCGTAAATGTCTTCTCTCCCAACCTGATGCGCAGCACCTCGCCCGCCTGAAGATCCTGAGCCAGTCGGAAGGGAAACAATTTCAACTCCTGCTGGATGTCCTCAATGCCGCGCCCCATAAGGCGCTTGATCGAGTAAACTGCGTGCTCCGGAGTCTCAATCAAATACTTTCGCGCCGCATTGCCCACGATGATCTGGTGGTTCTCATCCAACCCGACGACCGAAGGCACGAGATTCGACCCATCTTCGCCAGGAATCACGACAGGGATACCCCCCTGCATGAAAGCCACCAGTGAGTTGGTGGTTCCCAGATCGATGCCGACGATGCGGTCTGTTCCCATTGAGTAATTGTGTAATCGGGCAATTGTGTAATTTGAGAAGGCGGACGGAATCAGGTTTCAATTACAAAATTACCCGATTGCCAGATTACTCAATTCTCCAATGCCTCATTCACATCCCTCACCAAATTCCTGATGTAGCTTCGCCGGTTCAACAGATCGACCATCCCGTCCAGCGCCCGACGCCGTGCTTCCTCGTTCTCGCTTTCGATGGCTCGATCCCACTCGCCCCAGCGACCCCTGAGTTCCTGTGACAGCTCTTCATATTTTTTCTCAAACGCCGCTTTATGTCCTTCCAGATCTTTCACCAGTACAGGGTCGGCTTCGCCCGTCTTCTTGTTCATACGCGCTTCTTCAAGCTGTAGGTTCAGCTCAAACACCTCTTCCAGCAGGTCGGGAGGTACAATCTGTTTCTTGACTTCGCCGGTCGCCCGCGCCTTCTCGGTGGCGCTCTTCGATTGCTCTTCAAGTTCCACGCCTTCCAGGGTTAGCAAGTATTGCGTGCGCTTGATGGGGTCCTTCAAGGTCCGGTAAGCGTCGTTGAGCAGCGAACTCTGCTCCAGGCTCCATTCCTGCTCTCGCTGGTCCGCACGCGCGTTCAGATCCGGATGCAGCCGCCGGCTCAATTCGTAAAACTCCCGCTCCAGGCGCGCCCCATCCAGGTTCAACTTCCGCCCCATGCCAAAAAACGCAAAGTAATCCACCGCAGCCGGCGGCTGCACCTTGCCGCACGCCTTGCAGAACTGAGCCGCGCGCATGTCGCCGCACGACCAGCAACGGGACGTGGCGCTGCCATTTCCATCCGCCGCAATCGTCTTGGAAGTATCCATCGCCATGCAGAATTATGTGTTGCCTGGCTTGTGTGGCGCGGCCGGCCTTGCCCGCGACCGGCGCATGCACCTAAAAATCTCAGGGGTTTCAATCACTGGACCGGAGAATCTGGACCGGAGTGCGGAGGGTCATGCCGCTGCAAGCTTTTGCAGGCGAGGGCGCCCGCGCCACACAAACCACTCAATTACCCTGAGAACGACGTTCCACACCCACACGACTTGGACGCATTCGGATTCACGAACACGAATCCCTGTTGCATCAGGGTCTCCTGATAATCCAGAATCATGCCATGGAGGTAGATGAACGATTTCGGGTCCACAAACACTCGCACATCTCCGAACTGGTAAATCCGGTCGCGCTCGCGCGGCTGTGTGTCGAAACGAATGTTGTAGCTCAAGCCCGAGCAGCCGCCGCCCTGCACGCCCAGACGCAGCCCGCCCTGCTCAGGCGAGATGCCTTCCTTGACGATGGCCGTTCGAATCCTGGCCAACGCCTTCTCCGTGACCTGGACGCCCTTCGCGGGCGCGGTCTTCATCGGTGGTTCTACCGCAACTGGAGTCATAGTAGGCTCACGCCTGCCGTTGGTTGTGTAACGACCAACGACTAACGACCAACGACTGAATTTGCTGGCACATCCTGCTTCTTCTTCCAGTCATGAATCGCCGCCCGGATGGCGTCTTCGGCCAGCACCGAGCAGTGAATCTTTACCGGAGGCAGCGCCAGTTCCTTCACAATCTCGGTGTTCTTGATTTGCAACGCTTCGTCGACCGTCTTGCCCTTCACCCATTCCGTGGCCAGTGAAGATGAAGCGATCGCCGACCCACAGCCAAACGTCTTGAACTTCGCGTCTTCAATGATGTTGGTCTGTGGATTGACTCTGATTTGCAGCTTCATGACGTCGCCACACTCCGGAGCGCCCACCAGTCCGGTGCCCACGTCGGTGCTCAATTTGTCCATCGAGCCAACGTTGCGAGGATGTGAGTAGTGATCGAGAACCTTATCGCTATAAGACATTTTGACCTCTCCTAGTAAATCTAAATTCTTGTCATCCTGAGCGGGGCTTGATCGGTTGCTACGCACCCGATCAAACGGAGTCGAAGGATCTCTGCCCTCTACTTACTCTCCTGCCCACTTCACGCTCTTCAAATCCACGCCCTCTTTTGCCATCTCATACAGCGGCGAAAGCTCGCGCAGACGTTCCACCGTCTCTACCACCCGGTCGGCCACGTAATCCACTTCAGCTTCAGTATTAAATCGCCCTAGACCGAACCGGATCGAACTGTGCGCCAGATCGTCCCCCGTCCCCAGAGCCTTCAGTACATAAGATGGCTCAAGCGTCGCTGAGGTGCACGCTGATCCGCTCGAAACCGCCACGTCGTTGATACCCATCAGCAGCGATTCACCTTCCACATACGCAAAGCTGATATTCAGATTGCCCGGCAGGCGATGTTCCATCGAGCCGTTGACGTAAACCTCATCCAGCCGGCCCATGATGTTGTCTCGCAACCGGTTCCGGAGGCCCGCCATGCGGCAACTCTCCTTTGCCATATCCTCCATGCAAATCGCGCACGCCTTGCCCAACCCAACGATTCCAGGCACGTTCAGGGTTCCGGACCGCATGCCGCGCTCGTGTCCGCCGCCGTCAATGATCGCGGAAATCTGCACCCGAGGATTCTTGCGCCGCACATACAGAGCGCCCACACCCTTGGGACCGTACATTTTATGAGCCGAAATCGACATCACGTCGATGTTCATCTTGTTCACGTCAATCGGGATCTTGCCCACCGCCTGGGTCGCGTCGGTGTGGAAAATCACTCCACGCTCGCGACACAGCTTCCCGATTTCGGCGATGGGTTGCACCACGCCAATCTCGTTGTTGGCCGCCATGATCGTCACCAGGATGGTTTTGTCATCCATGACATGCTTCAGCTCTTCCAGATCGATCAGGCCGTCTTTCTGCACCGCCATGTAAGTTACACGGTAGCCGTATTTTTCCAGGCGCTTGCCGGTATCGAGCACCGCCTTGTGCTCGGTCACCGCGGTGATGATGTGGTTGCCTTTTTCCTTGTACATCTCGGCCACGCCCTTGATGGCGAGGTTGTCGCTTTCGGTCGCACCCGAAGTGAAAATAATCTCTTTGGTGGTTGCGCCGATCAGCTTAGCCACTCGCTCTCGCGCGGTTTCCACACCTTCCTCGCCCGCCCACCCGAACGAATGGTTGCGGCTGGCCGCATTGCCGAACTTCTCCATAAAGTAGGGCAGCATCTCCTCCAGCACCCGCGGATCCATGGGGGTGGTGGCGTGGTTGTCCATATACACCGGCAGCTTGACTCCGTTCGCCGTAGTCCGTTGTTCCTGGCCCGGCGCGCTTTCGTGTCCGTTCGTCCCCTGGGGGATCGTCTTCACATCCGTGCTCATAATTGCTCTCCTCAGAAGCTAAATGCCCAATCTAGGCGGGGGCGCCTCGCCCGCGCAGGTGACTAGCAGGGTCAGCAGTTCATTACCTACCCAATCGTCACCAACTCCGTCGCTCCACTTTCGCGCGCCCCCTCTTCCTTTTCCTTCATCTCCAGGATAGTGATGCGCCGAAGCAGCTCTTCGATGCTATGGTTCACCCGCCGCAAAGGCTCGCGGATGTTGCAGCGGTTGCTCTGATCGCATTCACCCCGTACGGTGACGCACGAAGTGATAAAAAGCGGCCCATCAATAGCCCGGATGACCTCAAAGGCGGTAATGGTCCCGGCGGCGCGCGCCAGCGTGTAACCCCCGTTGGTCCCGTGCTGCGAGTGCAGTAACCCGGCTTTTACCAGTCGCTGCAGAATCTTCGCCAACGCCTCCTGAGGGATGTGGTAGGAATCCGCCACGTCCTTGGCGCTGCACGCTCCCTGCTCCGCATGCTCGGCCAGATGCTTCATGGCCATCAACCCATAATCCGCCTTCTTGGTCAGTTTGAGCATGTTCTATCAAAAGCCGACCTTTTCAGTCGGATATCCCTATTCTAGAGTCCAACCTGCTCAAATGCAACCCCTTACAGGCAACGGGGGAAAAACGTCGTCTGAATGTGACTGGCGGCACTGAACCGCTTCGGCCGGGTCGCCATACGGCTAGAAGGGCAAGAATGCGAAGAAAAAAAGATCACCCGAGGGACTTGACAATCCACTCAGCGGGTCTAAAATACCGCCAATTTCCGGAAGGATTTCCTCGAACAGCTCGAACCGGGAAATCGAGCACCGGATTTATGACTCCAACCCCGTTGTCCCAACCTACCGAGAAGAGAAAGTAACATGGCACAGTGCAAGCACCCGCGCGTGCAAATCGTCGCTCGCGAAGAAGACACAGAATTCGTCGAATGCCTGGAATGTCGCGAAATATTCGAATCCAGCGAATTCAAAGACATGGCCATCGAAGAGACCAAGCCAACAAGGGAAGAAGGAATCTGACCCCGACCGTGACAAAGGTAACCGGGGCTCCACCCTTTACCCTTGCTGCTGCCATCACAGTTTGTTAGTGTCGCCCGGGGAACACTTTGCCTGCAAAAAATCAAACGCCGCTTGTAGCATTGGTTGTAGACGATTCCATGCTCATACGGCACACCGTATGCCGGTTTCTCGAAGAGCGCGGTTATACCGTGGAGTCGGCGACTAACGGCGAGGAAGCGCTTCCCATCGTCAAGCGGATTCGTCCCGACATCATCATCACCGACATGCAAATGCCGAAGATGAGCGGTACTGAACTCATCACTGCCCTCAGGGCTGAGCCGGAGACGGCCAACATCCCGATCGTAATCGTGGCCGGCAAAAATAGTGGATTCGACGCCAGGGAACACCGGGCCAACTTCACCATTTTCAAGGACATCGATATCGAAGCTCAGCTCGCAAAGGCGCTCGATGCCGTCCTAAGTAGCAGCTCCCCAAAGACCAAAACTGCCGCCACGTAGGTCTGAGAACTCAAACCTGAGAGCCGGGAACTGATTTTCAAACCACCGCCCCAGACCAATCTAAAGCTTCATCGCTGCTTCCGCAGAAAAATCCTCGGCGGCAAAGTCTTCGGCCAGAAACTTGGGATACGCCGCGGCCGCAATCATGGCTGCATTGTCGGTCGAAAGCGGACGCGAAGGAAAATACACCGGCAAGCCTTCCCTGGCCGCCGCCTGTTCAAAGTGCTGCCGTAACTCATGGTTCGCAGCTACGCCGCCGGTAACGAACAGGGTCGCGACATCGCAGGCGCGCGCCGCAGCCAGAGTCTTCGCCGCCAGATCTTCCACCATCGCCCGCTGAAACGAGGCCACCAGATTCAAGGTCTTGGTGTCGCAATGCAGCAGGTAATCCTCAAGCTTGGGCTTCTCGATGACGGCCAGCGCTTTTCGCCGCGCCTCAATCGACGCCTGGAGGCCGTGAATTTCCACGTACCGCAACACCGAGGTTTTGATTCCGCTGTAAGAGAAATCAAAGCGCGGTTCGAATTCAGCATCGCCTTTGTCTTTTTGGTTGCGGTGCTGGTCAAGACGCCGGTCCCGATGCTTGAGCTGGGCCGCGGGAAACCTCACAGCCGACGGGTCGCCCTGCATGGACAACCGGTCAATGATGGGACCGCCTGGGTACCCCAACCCCAGCAGCTTCGCGACTTTGTCGAAGGCCTCGCCGGCCGCATCGTCCCGGGTGTGACCAATGTTCTTGTACGCCCAGCCCGCTGCTCGCTGCTCCGCCAGGTAGAGATGGGTGTGTCCACCAGAGACTACCAGGGCCAGGACGGGGAACTTGATCTCCCGATTGTCTATGTGCCGCTCTTCGAGCAGAACGGCATGGATATGGCCTTCCAGGTGATTCACGGCAATCAGAGGCTTATCGAGCGCAAAGGCCAGTGCTTTGGCGTAGCTGATTCCAACCAGCAAGGCGCCGGCCAAGCCTGGTCCTTGAGTTACAGCCAGCGCGTCGATGGATTGGTAACTCCGCCCGGCATCGGCCAGCGCTTTGCGGACCACGGGCACAATCGCCTTCAGGTGCTCCCGCGAAGCCAGCTCCGGAACCACGCCGCCATAAGGCTGGTGCACGGCGATCTGCGAGAAGACCACGTTCGACAGCACCTCTTCTCCCGAACGAACCACCGCGGCGGCGGTCTCGTCGCACGAGCTTTCAATGCCGAGAATGTAACAGCCAGCCATGTTGCTAGTTTAAATCTAAACGAACCGGGACAGCCCAGCCCAGCCGTCCCGCCTCGGCTGTCGGGTCGCCCGCAGGGCGACTACAATATCCCGTGATGTCGAGCGGAAACCCGAGCGCATCCCCCGCGACCGAGCCGGTCAGCCCGCTTTACGATACCCGCCTGCCCCGCCTCTCGTGCTGGCGGCGAATGCAGATTCCGCTCATCGCTTCCGCCGTGATCACGATTATTCGCGTGCTCGGACCCACGCTGCGTTTCGAAGAACTGGGCATGCATCACTATCGGCAATCCCGCGCCCGGGGCGAGCCAGTGATTTCAGCCTTTTGGCATCGCTGCATCATTTCCGCCACTTGGTACTGGCGCAACGGGGGCGCGGTCGTGATGAACACCACCAACTTCGATGGCCAGTGGACCCGGCGCGTGATCGAGCACTTCGGTTTCGGGACGGCGCAAGGCAGTTCCACCCGTGGAGGTCTGCGCGGACTGGCGGTCATGGCACGCCGGTTGGAAGAAGGTTTCGATGCCGCCTTCACCATCGATGGCCCCCGTGGGCCACGCTACGTCGCCAAACCGGGCCCGGTGATGCTGGCCCGGAAGAGCGGCCGGCCCATCTACGTGTTTCATATCGGAGTTGAAAAGGCGCGCACGCTGGAAAAGGCCTGGGACCTGATGCAGATTCCGCATCCCTTCTCCCGCGCGGTAATTGTCAGCGCCCCGCTGATCACGGTTTCGCCCGATGCGGATGCGGAAGAGCTCAAGCGCAAGCAGGCCGAAATGCAGGCCGCCCTCGAACGTGTGCGCGACGCGGCCGAATCATGGTTCGGATTGAGCGAGTCGGAACGCAAGCGCCTGCGCGAGCAGTGGAATGCTGGGGTTTGAGAAGCTCTTGTCGGCCGGGGTGCGCGTAATACCTACTATCGGCCGGCATTAAATGCTCGCGCCTGTTTGGGCGCACGGTCTGCCTCAACGACCTGAATGATCTTCTGGGCCACAAAAACGCGGTAACGCTGTTTTCCAGTCACTTCCTTCCATGTCCTTCAATATTCCTTCATTCCTTCCCGGAGAAACCTGTCAACATTCGGTTGGGCGGGCGGGTGGTCAGTTTTAAGCGGTTCCGCGCCGAAGACGCGGTGATAATCGGCTCGGTGAACAACGTCTCCATCTACTCTAGAGTCGGGCCTGGAAATTTCTGGTCCTGGAGGCGTTCCCGGTACTCCGGGAGATGCGCCAGCAACTTGATGGGAGCGTGCCACAGCGTCTCGCCATTCCTCAGTATCCAATCGGTCCAATTTCCTGACTGGCTGATCTCGAGCAAGAGCCGTGAGTAGGAAATGAGGTGTCGAGGAGTATCTTTACAGTTGCCCGGGTTAACGATACCGAATTTCGCTGATTGAGGGCCACGCATACAAGTTGGCTGAAAAGTAAATCAAGGCAAGCTGGACAAACCGGGAACAAAACCCACATTGCAAGTCGAGCACAAATAATGCTCAAAGATTTTGCAACCTCTATCACGGCCACGCTTCGCGAACATGGCCACCAAGCCTACTTGGTCGGCGGATGCGTTCGCGATCTTCTACTCGGCCGCGAGCCCGCCGATTACGACGTTACCACCGATGCCACCCCGGATGAAGTCATGCGTCTGTTTCCGGAGACCTACGCGGTGGGCGCACAGTTCGGGGTGGTACGAGTGCCGGAGCCTGTCTCTGTGTCCTCTGCGGTTACCGCTTCTGATTTGAACCACAGAGTCCAGAGGGGAAATCAGACTGCTGCAACTACGGCTGGGTCCGTTGAAATCGCCACTTTCCGTTCTGACATCGGCTACTCCGACGGTCGTCATCCCGATCAAGTGCACTTCAGTAAAAGCCCTCAGGAAGATGTCGAGCGCCGCGACTTCACCATCAATGGCCTGCTGCTCGATCCCCTGACCAACCAGGTCCTCGACTACGTCGGTGGGCAAAAAGATCTGCAGGCCAAGATCATCCGCAGCATCGGGCAACCCGAGCTGCGCTTCGCCGAAGACAAGCTGCGCATGCTGCGCGCCGTTCGCTTCGCCGCGCGCTTCGGACACACCATTGAGCCGGGAACCTTTGCTGCGATCCAGAAGCTGGCCGCCGGAATTCACCAAGTCTCCCGCGAGCGGGTGCGCGATGAATTGACCAAGATGCTCACCGAGGGTCGGGCTCGTGAGGCCTTTCTCCTGCTCGACCAAACTGGCCTGCTGCGGGAAGTACTGCCGGAGATTTCCGCCATGAAGGGCGTGCAACAGCCGCCGCAGTTTCATCCCGAAGGCGATGTTTTCGTGCATACCCTGCTGCTGCTGCAGAAATTGCCGCATCCCTGTTCGCCGGCGCTGGCTTGGGGCGCACTTTTGCACGATGTTGGCAAACCTGCGACGTTTCGCGCGGCGCCTGATCGCATTCGCTTCGACGGCCATGTGGCTGTGGGCGTGAAAATGGCGGAAGAAATCTGCCGGCGCCTGCGTTTTTCCACCGACGACACCGAACAGATTCTGGCGCTGATCGACAATCACATGCGTTTTGCCCATGTGCCGCAGATGAAGGAATCCACGTTCAAGAGATTTGTGCGTCTGCTGCGCTTTGAAGAACATCTCGAGCTACACCGGTTGGATTGCGAGGCCAGTCATGGCGACCTGGCCTCCTACCAGTTCACTCGCCAGAGGATCGCTTCCATACCACCCGAATCCATTCACCCGGCACCACTGGTCAGGGGCGACGACCTGATCGCAGCCGGTTACGAGCCCGGGCCCCGCTTTAAGGAAATTCTTTCTTTAGTGGAAGATGCCCAGCTCGAAGGCCGCCTGCCATCGAAAGAAAGCGCCATGGAGTACGTCCGACAGAAGTTTCCGCTACCTGCCGATAAATTCTTCCCGAATTGAGTGACGCCAAATTCTGTCAACCCCCTCTGGACAGCAATTGTTCTTTAAGCACTTGAGGCAAACGAAATATTCTTCCTGTCATGTCCCACTTACCTCGTGCGACTTGTTATTCTGGAAGTATTTGAGAGTGAAATCGCGAAGACGCGGGTTGGCCGGACGAATTTCGACCGGCGTCATCCCGAAACCGGGTGTTAGAATCATCGCCACCCTCACCACAAAGTTGAGCCACCGATGACCCGAGCGATGGAACAAGCCGGCGCAGGACTGGAAAAGATCGTTGCGAGCGGCTTGCGGCGCGCGCCTGCGGGACAAGGGCCGGTGCTGGCGTGGGCGCTGGCCTGCGGGCATGCGGTGGCAGCGCGGACCCGGGCTCTCGATTTCGTCCAAGGCATTCTGCGAGTGGAAGTGCCGGACTGGGGCTGGCGGGCTGAGTTGCAGGCGCTGGCGCCACAATATCTGGCGGTGATCAATCGTTATGCAGCCGAGAGTGTGAAGCGGATTGAGTTTGTGATCAACAAAGGCGCGGGCGAGGGCGCCCGTACCACACGTGCCTAGGCATTAGGAGCTGGGGCCACACCAATATGAAAGTCACGGAAAAGGACGTTGCCTACGTAGCCGATCTCGGCAATCTGGAATTGACCGAGGAAGAGCGCACGCGCATGGTGCGCGACCTGAACTCGATTCTTGGCCACATTGACAGCCTCAACGAACTGGACACCACAAACGTGCAGCCCATGGCACAGGTGGCTGATCGCTACGGTGTGGACCAGTCGAAGCAGGGAAGCGAGCGCTTCGGCTACGCCAGCCGTGAAGATATTCGTGAAGGCTTGCGCAAGTCGCTGTCCCACGAAGCGGCGCTGGAAAACGCTCCCGATTCGGATGGGACATTTTTCAAAGTGCCGAAAGTGATTGAGAGATAGTCGCTGGCATTTCGTCGTTGGTCTTTGGCCAACGACCAACGACCAACGATCAACAGCCAACGACCAACGACTAGTCCCCATGGATCTGACGCTGCTCACCATCGACGCCGCCCGCTCCGCCATTCAGGAGCGTAAGACCAGCGCTTCTGCGCTGGCGGAATCGTTTTACAGCAAGATTGAGAACGATGATCCGAAGATTGGCGCATTTCTCACTCTGTCGAAAGAGCGGGCGATGGCGAAGGCGGCGGAGATGGACGCGCTGGCGGCCAAAGGAGAAAAACTTCCACCGCTGGGCGGGGTGCCGGTGGGAATCAAAGATGTGATGATCACCAAAGGCATTCGCACTACCGCGGGCTCAAAGATTCTGGGCAATTATGTTCCGCCTTATGATTGCACGGCGGTGGCGCGCCTGGAGGCGGCGGGCGCGGTGGTATTGGGAAAATTGAATTGCGACGAGTTCGCGATGGGTTCGTCGAACGAGAACTCAGCCTGGAAGCCGGTGCACAATCCCCGCGATCTGAGTCGCGTTCCCGGCGGTTCTTCGGGAGGATCGGCGGCGGCGGTGGCGGCAGATATGGCGGTGGCGGCGCTAGGTTCCGATACTGGCGGTTCGATTCGTCAGCCAGCTTCATTTTGCGGCGTGGTGGGACTGATGCCGACCTACGGACGAGTTTCACGTTACGGACTGATCGCGTTTGCCTCGTCGCTCGATCACATCGGTCCGCTCACAAAAACCGTGAAGGACGCGGCCATCGTATTGCGAACCATCGCTGGCCGCGATCCGATGGATTCGACTTCTGCCGAGCTTCCAGTTCCGGATTATGTCGCCGAACTGGAGAAGGCAGTGCGCGGGCTGAAGATCGGCGTGGCCAAAGAGTATCTGGGCGAGGGCCTGGACCCTGAGGTGCGAAAGGCGATCGAAGCAGCCATTCAGAAGCTGGCCCGGCAGGGCTGCGAGATTGTGGATGTCTCGCTGCCGCACACCAAGTACGCGATTCCGACTTACTACATCGTGGCGACGGCGGAGGCTTCGTCGAACCTGGCGCGCTTTGACGGAGTGCGCTACGGATATCGGGCGAAGGATGCTCGCACGCTTTCCGAAATGTACCGGCGCAGCCGCGATCAGGGCTTTGGCGCGGAAGTGAAACGCCGCATCATGCTGGGCACGTACGCCCTGAGCGCAGGCTACTACGACGCTTACTATCTGAAAGCGCAAAGAGTGCGCACCTTGCTGACCTGGGATTTCGAAGAGGCGTTCAAGAAGGTGGATGCCATCGTGGCCCCGGTCAGTCCCACCGCGGCGTTCAAGCTGGGCGAAAAGGTGGACGATCCGCTGGCCATGTATTTGGCGGATATCTACACCGTGACCGCGGATCTCGCGGGCATTCCGGGAATCTCCGTGCCCTGCGGTGAGACAAAGGAGAAATTGCCCATCGGGTTGCAGATTCTGGGGCGGCATTTTGACGAGAGCACAATTTTGAGGGTTGCGCAGGCGAGCGAAAACGCGGCCTAACCTGGTGGACGGACGGAGTCCGTCATTAGCATAAAAAGCAAATCTTGTAGATTTATAGAGACGTAGCTTGTCGTGTCTCACGTCTCAACATTCTCCACAGCGATCGCCATCGGTTTCGGCCGGTGGCGATTTTGTTTTGCACGCCATGGCAACGCCGAGCTACGCTCGGCCGGACAGCCCGGGGGCGGCTGTCCCCCCAACAATTCCACAAATCTAAATCAGACCAACAATCTTCATAGGAGAAAAGAACTCATGAAAGTGAATTCAATCAGCAGAATCGTGCTGGCCGTTGTGTTGAGTATTTCATTCATGGCCACACGATGCAGTGCGCGGTGGATCATTGTGGCGCTGGCCGATCAGGTGGTGCTCACGCAGGTGGCATTGAACATGGCGGCGCTGGTAGCCAGGCGGCAAACCGGCAAACAGCCCAATACCGGAGAAGCGCTTGCCATCCAGAACATTTCGGCGGAAGCGAGCAAAGACCTGCCGCTTCTGCAGTCGCTATACAAGCAGTACCAAGCCAACCCGAGCTCGGACCTAGTTCCCGGTTTACAGTTTGCAGTTCTCAGCTGAGGCTGACCCGCCAAAGTTGCAGGCAGGTCAGCTTTTACTTTCTGCGCCAGCGCACGCCGTCCTTGGTGATTTCGACCAGCAGACCGGCGGAAGTCAGTTCGGCGCGAATGGCGTCAGAGGCCAGGAAGTTGCCAGCCTGGCGGGCGGCTTTCATCGCGGAAATCTTGTTTTCAATTTCAGTATCAGATAGGCTTTGTGCGCCGACGACGTCAAGCAATTCATGGCTGACATCTTTCTCGCGGCCCTCCGCCTTCGCCCAAGCGAGGATGGCTTGCATCTTGGGAGCGTCGTCATCCCGCAGGACAGCGAAGATTTCGTCGAACTTTTCGAGCGCGGCGAGCAATGGCGCGACATCATCCTCTTTTATTTGACCGCCGTCGATCATGGCATTGGCTTTGCGCACCATGTCAAAGATGGCGGCCTGAGCCTGTGCGGTGTTGAGATCGTCTTCGAGGGCGGATGTCATGCGCTCCGCCGTTTCGCGGGCAAGCGTCGAATCGGTGGCGCCGGCAGGGAACTGGCCAGTCGTCAGGCGCAGTCGGAAATTCCGCAACTTGTCCACATTACTGGCCATCTGCTTCAGGCCATCGATGGTGAAATTGAGTTGATGGCGGTAAGGTACCGAAGCCAGCAGCAGACGGATGGAAGAAGGCTTGAATCCTTTCAGCGCCAGATCGCGCAAGGTGAAGAAGTTACCCGCGCTCTTGGACATCTTCTCCCCTTCAACCAGCAGAAAGCGGGCGTGAAACCAGAATCGCACGAACGGCTTTCCGGTCAGCGCCTCGGATTGCGCGATTTCGTTTTCGTGATGCGGGAAAATGAGATCCTCGCCGCCCGCGTGCAAGTCGAAAGTCTCGCCGAGCTCCCCCATGGACATGGCGGAGCATTCGATATGCCAGCCCGGCCGCCCGCGCCCGATCGGACTTTCCCAAAACGCCTCGCCCTTTTTGGGCGCCTTCCACAGGGCGAAGTCGCGAGCGTTGTCTTTTTCGTACTCGTCCACATCCACGCGGGCGCCGTCTTCCATGCCGGCGAAATCCTTCTTCGAAAGCTTGCCGTAGCCGGGGAACTTCGCAATGCGGAAGTAGTAGGAGCCGTCGTCGGTGCGGTAGGCGAATCCCTTTTGTTCAAGTTCAGCGACGAACTGGGCCATCTCCTGGATGTGATCGGTGGCGCGGGCGAGAATGGGCTGCTCGATGTTCAGAGTGGAACTATCTTCAAGAAAGGCTTTCTCATACTTGGCCGTGTAATCTTTAACGCTCAGGCGCTCCTGGGCAGAGTTGTGGATAATCTTGTCGTCCACGTCGGTGATGTTCATGACGTGACGCACGGAGAATCCGCGCTGCAGCAAAAAGCGCCGCAAAATGTCTACCGCCACAAAGGTGCGAAAGTTGCCGATGTGACCGTAGTCGTAAACCGTGGGTCCACAGGCGTACATGCGAACTTCATTGCCTTGCAACGGGTGGAACTCTTCGATCTTGCCGGACAGCGTGTTGTAGAGGCGTAGCGCCATGAGAAGGGGGGGTTGCAGACAGAACCTTTAATTTTAGGGGGACACCAGAAAAAGGGTCAAATCGAGCTCGCCGGCTTGTCTTCCGCCGGAGCATGACTGGCGGCGTGCAGCCGCTGGCCAACAAGCATCACATAGTGCATCGCCGAGACCACCGTGAACCCAACCGTGGCATGAAGAAACGTGGTCTGCGTGATCCAGACCCAGCGCGTATGTTCGATCTGAAACAGAAGGACAAAAAAAACCGCAGCTACCTGGGCAAACGTATTGGCCTTGCCAAAGATGCTGGGGCGGAAATCACGCAGGCCGGCAATGGCATAGAGCACGGCGCTGGCGCACAGAATGGAGATGTCGCGACTGAACACCAGCACCGTGTACTTCCAGGCAATCTTGTGCAGGACGGCAAGCACCATGAACATGGTGCTGAGCAGGAGCTTGTCGGCAATGGGATCGAGATACTGGCCGAGCACGGTCTGCTGCTTCAGGGTCCGAGCAAGCAGTCCATCGAGACCGTCGCTGAACCCAGCCAGCACAAACAAGATCAGCGCCCATTTGTAATGGCCGGCGACCAGATTGATCACGATGAACGGCACGAACCCCATGCGCAACAGGGTCAGCTGGTTGGGCGCAGTGAGCAATTGGGAAAGCTTCACTTCTGCTCCCCGGATAGGTCGAGATGATTTGCGGCGCGGCCAAACATGGCGTCGAGCGCATCGGTAAGCTGCACAGAAGATTGTCGCTGCGGGAAGGCGAGTTTGCAACTGGGGAGAGGAAAGGCCGCGAAACGCCGCCCGGGGTGAGCCCGGTACGCTGAATGACGTTTGTTGGCGCTAAACAATCTCTCGACTCATGCGGTTGCCATATCTCGTGGCGACGACCGTGACCACGAGCCACAATGAAACTCCATAGAGTCCGTACCACATTACTTCTTGCGCCGCTGTAACCCGTGGGGCACTGAAAATGACCAGGGAGCCGGTGGAACTTACATGCATGAACTGGGCCATCAACAGGCTTTTCGTGTTCGTGTCGATCCAGCAGATCAGCACTCGCATGGCCGTCATGGCCAGCGTGAACGAAAGAAGAAAGGGGAACCAGTAGGCGCCGTGCGGCGTAGCCGTCCCCAGATAATCGATGACTGGTAGGTGCCAAATGGACCACACCAGCCCCAACAAGATACTTGGGGCCAACGCGTTGTTCTGCGACCGCATTTTTGGAAACGCATAGCCCATCCACCCAATTTCTTCCAGAAAGCCGGCAGGAAGGCCAAACAAGATGCCGGGCAGAAAGTGGTTGGGGGCGTAAACCGGGGAGACAAATGTTTTTAGACAGAACAGAACGGCCAGGACCAGGATGGGCGGAATGAGCAACGCCGCGTACCAGTGCGCGGGAACCCGCCACCGAAACAATCGGGGGAAGAGATCCCGCAATCCGCTTCTTCCATCTACCATCCGCGTCAGAACCATGCCGACCAGGCTTGGACCGAGAAGCATCGCCGGAAACATCAAAATCCCGGTTATGTTCGGCAGAGGTTCGTGACCTAAGAGGTGGGGTGCGGCAACGGCTAGGGCACCCATCCAAGAGATTGCGAAGGTTAGCGCGAAGTAACTGGCAATCGGATGGAGTTCGAAAAAAGTTTTAGGCTGACTATTCACTCTGAAACTATAGCTTAGAGGCGGAGTGTTCTTAGCGTCCGAACTACCAATACCAGCATCGTTAACTCGCGCTGGCCACGGCTTGCCGTTACGACGCCGGTCGGGGCAGAATAACTTTCACTCTGCAGCCGCGCTTGTCAGGACGGTTTGTGAGTTCGAGAGAGCCGCCGTGTGCTTCCGCGATCTGACGGGAAAGAACCAGACCGATACCGCTGCCCGAAGGTTTTGTTGTGTAGAAGGGAACAAACGCGTTGCTCGGATTCAGCAGGCCTGGGCCGTTATCTTCGATGGTCAAGTCCACAGCTTTTTCGAGCAGCTTCCAGCTAATGATAACGCTCGGCTGGAACCCGTTGGTTGGGAGGGAATCAGCTTTGCTTGGGTCTCTTGTGGAGGGCAGGCCTTCCAGCGCAGCTTCGGCTGCGTTGCGCACCAGATTAATAAGCATCTGCTCGAGTTGATCCGGGTCTGCCATCACGGTGACCTCAGGTCCGGGAATCACTTTGACTTCTATGCGGGTCTCCAATACAGCGACACGCGTCACCAATGGCGACAGGGTCGATTTCTTGAGGATGGGCGCTGGCATCAGCGCCAATTGCCGATAGGCTTGCAAGAAGCGGTTAAGCGATGCGGCTCGAGCTTCGATGATGCCCAGCCCGCGCTCGAAATCCTGACGCTCCTCCGGGGCCAGCGTAGTTCCGGAGAGGCGCGCATTCAGACTCCCAGCGATGGACTTAATGGGCGCCAACGAGTTATTCAATTCATGGCCCATTACGCGAATCAATCGCTGCCAGGCACGCCTTTCTTCTTCCCGCAAAGCCCGGCTCACATCGGAGAGCACGACCAGGGTGTGCGGCACTCCCCGCTGCCGGAATGAACTTCGCCGAACAAACCAGCGCGCATGGCTGGTGAAGCGTAAGGGAACCACGGACGCATTCTCGGCAGAAAGACATGCTCTTAGGCCCAACTCCGCGGCCGTCCTGCCGAGCAGCCTCGGAGAAGCCTGTTGCAGGATTCTTTCACCGGCAGAGTTTACGAGCCGCAGCACTTCGTTCGGATCGAATGCAAAGAGCGGAATATCCACTTCTTCGACGACCCGCTGGAGCAGGGCGGCCGCTTCGATCGCCCCGGTGCGATGTTCTGCCAGCAGATCGGCCAACATGTTGACTTCGAGAGAGAGCTCCCCGAGAGCATCGTCGGGAACCGCCATGCGCGCGCGAAAGGAATAGTCCTCTTCCCGCAGAGCGCCGACCACATTTGCCAAGGTCTGCAGCGGACGAACAATTTGATCGTGAAGAGCGGCGACGATCAACCCGCAGATAAGCAACTGGGCGAGAAGCAATGCCAGCTTCGACTCGAGGGCCCAGTCTTGAAGCCAGATCAAGATGACGCTGACTACCAATCCGGGAACGGCGAGCCACAACGACGAACGAATGATGCGGCGCTCAAAAGGGGCTCGCCGTAGTTTTTTGCGCTTGGGTGTTTCAGTGTCGCGCGGGCTAAAGCCCATACTTTTCCATTCGGCGATACAGCGCACCGCGGCTCAGGCCGAGCGCTTCGGCGGCCTGGCTCACATTGCCCTGGAAGCGCTGCAGCGCCTTCCGGATCAGGATACTCTCCACCGATTCGAGGCTCAGTTCCTCCAGATTCTGCGCCTGTGATCGCTGCGGGCCCAGGCCAAGGTCGGAGGGCTGGATTTGTTCGCTGCGGCACATGAGCACAGCTCGCTCCAGCGTGTGCTCCAACTCGCGAACGTTGCCGGGCCAGGAATATTGCATTAGCGATTGCAAGGCCGAGGGATCAAGCCCTCGAATGGCGCGACGGTAGCGGGAGGCGTAATGCGACAAGAAATGCAGGGCAAGAACAGGGATATCTTCGCGGCGCTCGCGCAAGGAGGGCAAATGGATTTCAACCGTATTAAGGCGGAACAATAGATCTTCGCGAAATTGGCCGGTCTGACAGGCAGCTTGAAGATCCGAATTCGTGGCGGAGATGAGGCGCACATCAACGCGCTTGGAGCGGGACGATCCCACCCGTTCGACCTCTCCCGACTCCAGCACGCGCAGCAACTTGGATTGCTGGCGCACCGGTACGTTGCCGATCTCGTCAAGAAAAATCGTGCCGCCATCGGCAAGTTCGAAGCGGCCGATGCGGTCCGTCCGGGCATCCGTGAAAGCGCCCTTCACGTGGCCGAAGAGTTCACTCTCAAAAACGCCTTCGGCTAAGCCGCCGGTATTCACGGCGATCAACTGACGCGAAGCTCGCAGTGACAGGACATGGATTGTCCGAGCGACTACTTCCTTGCCGGTCCCATGCTCGCCGGTAATCAAGACATTCGCGTCGGACGGAGCGAAACGAGTGACGGCTTCCAGTACTGGGACCATTGACGGCGCTGTGGCGATGAACTCCGGCCGGCCCTGCACACTCAGCAGACGATTCTCAGCGGCCAGCCGTTCAGCCCGCTGCAGTGCACGATGGAGTTCGATTTGTGTTCGCAGAATGGCGAGGAGCCGCTCGTTCTCCCAAGGCTTCTGAATAAAATCCCGCGCACCCCGGCGCATCGCTTCAACCGCTAGTTCCACATTGCCCCATGCAGTCATGACGATCACTGGGAGCGTACTGTCAATGGCGACAATTTCTGAAAGGAGATCCAGACCTTCCCGCCCCGAGGTGGTGTCTCGCGTGTAGTTCAGATCGATCAACACCGCGTCGTAGGAAGAACTCGCGAGCGCCTCGCGGACAAGCTCCGGAGAGCGCACGACGTCAACTTCGTAGCCCTGCGGTTTCAGGAGAAGTTCAAGAGCCTGGAGAATATGCTGCTGATCGTCGGCAGCAAGAATGCGGGGAAACCTGGATCCGCTCTGCGCCAATGCGGCGGAAAGCCTAGTCTCTTCCGGCTTGGTCGAGCTTGGCATTCGTTATGGACTCTGACCGGCGATGGTGCCATTTACCGCGTCTTGAACCTGTATTCCATTATGTTCCAAAGTACTTCCAGTTGCACGATCGAGTTCAACTTTCGCCTTTTCGTAAGTCGTCATGGCGGTGACCATATCCAGTTCCGCGACGGAGAGGTCCCGCTGGGCCGTCATGGTCTGGTAAGTCGATCCCGCCCCCAGCCTCTGCTCCTTCTGCATGATCTCGAAGGTGCGCTGTGCCAGGTCTCGCGCCTTTCGAGCGGCCCCAACCCGCGCCCCTGTCTGCTCCAGGGCATACTGTGCGTTACGTACCTCGATGCGGATTTGCTTTCTCAATTGCTCCCGGCGCAGCTCGGCCTGCCGATATTCCAACTCCGAGCGGTATTGATCTGCCTTGGCCACCCGATTTCGTATGGGGATATTAAGACTTAACCCGATGTAATAGTCAGGAGAGGAATTGTTGAACGCATTCTCCAGGGCTCCTGGGAAATCCGTGGGCACGCCGGAAGAATTCGGAATCGGAAGGTTATAGATTGGATTCAGTGGCCCGGCCAATCCCGACCCTCCATAGAAGCCAACCAAGGCCAGCGACGGCAACAAGGCGTTGCGCGCCGCTTTGCCGCTGATCTGCCGGCTCGCCAGGTCAACGTCAGACTCGGCAAGTTCAGGACGATCGCGCAATGCCTGGGCGATAAGGTCCTGAACTGCCTGAGCAGCCGTCGTTTCGACGGACTCGAGGCGGTCCGTAGGAATCACCGGCACGGCTTCAAGCACAGGATCATCAAGACTCTTAGTTAGTGCGTTCTTAATGAGCAACTCCTGAAGTTGCAGGCTGGTGCGCGCTACCGTCAAGTCCTGATCGCGTTTTGAAACTTCGGCTTCTGCGCGCATCACGTCCATGGCGGGAACGCTCTGCAGCTGAAGTTGTTTCTTCGCGTTGTCCAGTGATTGCTGGGCAAACGCCAGAGATTGCTCATTGACCTGTGCCTGTTCATAGGCGTTTACCAGGTCCCAATAAATGTTCTTGATCTGCGTGACCGTTGCGATCACCTGATCCTTAAATCCGATGTCAGAGATCTTCTTATTGTTCTTGGCGATTGTTAGATAGCGCAGATTGGGCCCAAAACCGAATCCCGCCAGCAACTGCTGCTGGAAGGAGAAGCGGTACGTCGAATTCAGGACAGGAGACAAATTGAAGAACGGACTGTTCGTAGTCTGGCGGCTGTTGTTGAACTCGATGGAAAAACTCGTCCCGGTTGGAAAGGCCTGAGAGTATGTAACGCTGGTCTGTCCCGTGTTCGATTGCAGCGACGGCACACCGTAGATCTGCCGATTGGCCAAAGGCGTGGTCTGGTGCTCCGCGCCAACCGAGCCGAGGATCGTTGGATCGTACGAGGCAACTGCGGTGCCCACGCCCAAAGTAGATTGCACCAATCCGGACGCGCCCGCGCCCGCTCCACCGGCACCGCCGGTCGTGCCACCAGCGCCAGCTCCCGGGGCTCCTGTGCCGAAACCACCAACGCCGCCGCCGGGAGTTCCTTGCACCACGCCGGCATTCACGCCCCGAAAAATTCCGCCGGCGCGAGTGCGTAATATATCCATGTTGGCAATGGGCAGATTGTAGCGGGCGATGGCCAAATCGAGATTGTTCTCCAGTGCCAGCCGGATAGCGTCCTTGAGAGACAGGTACAGCTTGCCGTCGCGAATCAATTGCCCGAGCAGCGGAGAATTCGTGAGGTCTGGCCGAGGAACTTGGTCTGCCGAATAAGCGCTGAGAGGACGGTGCGATTTAGGCATGTCAAAGCGCACAGACGCGTTTGTTTGCCCGTAGGCTGTCGCCGTCACTGCGACCAGGAACCCAGACACACACCGCACCAAGAAGTTAGGCCGGCGAGCAATCTCGCTCATTGCTGCACCGCCTCATACGGCTGTAAATCCGGGTTTGCCGTGTCGCCCACCATCCAGCCATCACGCAGTTGAATGGTGCGAGTACCGTAGGCTGCATTAACCTCGGAGTGCGTTACTTGAACAATCGTCGTTCCTTGCTGGTTCAGTTCACGAAAGAGTTCCATGATTTCCTTGGCCTGTGAGGAGTGCAAGTTTCCCGTGGGCTCGTCGGCAAGCAACAGCGCGGGCTTGTGGATTACCGCGCGGGCAACTCCCACCAGCTGTTGCTGTCCGCCGGAAAGCTGGCTGGGAAACAAGTCCTTCTTGGCGACGATCTGAAACCGGTCCAATGTGTCAGCCACCAGGCTCTGGCGCTGGCCACGTGGGACGTCCTTATAGGAGAGCGGTAGATCAATGTTCTCGCGCACGGTCAGATCGTCAAGCAAGTGATAGCTCTGAAACACCATCCCGATGTTGCGTTTGGCCAGCTCGCCACGCTGTTTGCGTTTCATCTCATGGACCGCCTGCTCGCGAAACCAGTACTCGCCTTGCCACTGATCGTCGAGCAAGGCAAGCACATTCAAAAGGGAAGACTTCCCCGCTCCGGAGGGGCCCATGATGGTGATGAACTCGCCTTGGCGAATGTCCAAATTGATGCGGCGTAAAACCCAGGTGTGTCCGGCGGGTGTTTTGTAGCTGCGTTCTAGATTTTTGAGTTGGATCATAATTCCCCTGAACTAATTTTCCTCAGACTAAACAATCACTCATATCGGAGCACCACCATGGGATCCACTTTTGCCGCGCGGCGCGCGGGGAAGTAGCTGGCAAGAAGCGCCACCGCCATGAGCAGAATTGCAACCCCCGCAAATGTCACCGGGTCGGTCGCGGTCACTCCGAAGAGCAGGCTAGCCATGAATTTCGTAAGACCGGTAGCGGCAATAGTTCCTATGGCAAGCCCAGCCATTGCAAATTTTGCCCCGTCGCCCATGACCAGCTTCATCACATCGCGCGGGCGCGCCCCTAAAGCCATCCGGATACCAATTTCGCGGGTTCGCTGCGCCACAGAGTAGCTGATCATGCTGTAAATGCCCACGCAGGCCAGCAACAGAGCAATGAAAGAAAATAGTCCGAGGAGCCAAACGTGAAATCGCCGCGGCGAAAGTTGTTCTGCGAGTTGCTGGTCCAGGGTGTTGACAGGAGAGAGAACTGCGCTTTGATCGACCTCACGGACCGCTGCGCGGAGCGCCGCGGCAAATGCATCGGCGGCAGTGGTTGTGCGAACAATCAGGTCCTGAGTCAATTCTCCTGATTGCTTGTACCACTCATAGACATGGGGCGTGGACTGTTTGTCCAATCCATGGGTGCGCACGTTCCCGACTACACCGATTACCGTCACCCAGTCATCGTTACTTCCCCGCCGGTCCTGCCCTTTGATCCGCTGGCCAATCGGGTCTTCATCGGGCCAGTAGCGGCGGGCCATATTTTCGTCAATGATCGCCACCAGGGGAGAATTAGGCGCATCCTGGTCGGAGAAAGGTCTGCCTCGCAACAACGGAATGCCCATCGCCACAAAATAATCCCCGCTGACTGTGCCCCAAATAAGGGGCGTCCATTTTTCTTTGGCCTCGGGGGCGCGTCCTTCGATTGCCCGGAGTCCCAAAAGAAAAGGGGGACCGATGTCAAACAAACCATTGATTCCCCCCGCTGCCTTAACCCCGGGCAGCGCCCTTACCCTCTCCAGCGTGGACTGATAGAGAGCACGCGTTCGTGGCTCAGGCCTTCCCCACGGTGCCGCGATTTCCATCGTGAAAACGTGCCCTGGCTCAAACCCAGGATCAACCGCTTCGACTGCGAGAAAGCTGTGGACCAATAGTCCAGCGCCGATCAGCAACATGACCGCAAGCGCGAACTCCATCACCACAAGCATGCCGTGGGTCTTCTTCAGACCGATGGATGACGACATTACCTGGGTTCCTAACTTCAACGATTCACCGGGGCCACTCCGAGAGATTTTCCACGCCGGGATGAGCCCAAATAAAATCGCGGCAAAAAGGGAGACTGCTAACGTGAATGCCAGGACCCGAATGTCGATGCCAGCCTCCTCCAGTCTGGGTATGTCTTTAGGACCAAAAGTGGCCAGGACCCGCACACCGAGGGCAGCAAAGCCAACCCCTAAGGACGTGGAAGCCACCGCCAGCAGTCCACTTTCCATGAATAGTTGGCGAACCAATCTAGGTCGGCCCGCTCCGAGCGCTGTTCGTATCGCCATTTCACGCTCCCGCGCCGCCCCACGGGCCAAGATTAGATTCGCCACATTGATGCACGCGATCAACAAAACCAAGAAGACCGCGCCAGAGAGTACGGAGAGGGCCAGTTTTGTGTTACCGCTAACGCTTGTCCGAAGAGGAAGCGCTTTAACCTTACCTCGTTGCGGATCGTGATCAACCAACTCCAGACGTGCGCCGATTGCGCTTATTTCCGTCTGTGCCTGCGCCAGACTGACACCGGATCTCAACCGGCCCACAGCCTTCCATCTCGCGTAGAAACCTCTTCCCTGTTGCGGATCAATCTTTGTCAGTCCGGGATCTCCCCAGTTTGAATTGGTGGTAATGGGTGCCCAAAATTGCGCATCCTTGGCTGGAAACCGAAAGTCCGCTGGCATGACTCCGATAATCTGTGAGTTCGCCCCGTTGATCTGTAAAGTCTTTCCGACTACGTCGCGAGAAGCGCCAAACCGCCGAACCCAGAGACTGAGACTCAAGATGACGACTCGTTCCCGGCGCAGTTCCTCATCGGACGTGAACCAGCGGCCGAGAGAGGGACGGATTCCCATCATGGGGAAAACGTTCGCGGAGACAAATGCTCCTTGGACAGATTCGGGCTCACCGCTGTTGGTGAGGGTGACTCGCGACCATCCGCTATTCCGGTAGAAAACGGCAATATCTTCGAAGGTCCGGCCTTGGGCCTTCCAAGCACTGAAGTCTTTGTAGAGGATTCCACCGTCCTCACCCTGAATGTCGGAATCCTGGGCATCGGTCAAAATCAGGAGTTGTTCTGGATTCCGATACGAGAGAGAACGCAGGAAAACGGCCTCGATCACACTAAAAATTGCAGAGTTCGCCCCAATGCCCACGGCCAGAGTCAGCACCACTACGGCGGGGAACCCCGGACTTCTATGAAGCTGGCGTACCGTGTAGCGAAAATCTTGGAGTAATCCAGTCATGATTATTCCCGTCCCACTACTCGTGCCTCAGCGCAGCCATGGGATCGACTTGCGCCGCTCGCCACGCCGGCAACAGGCCTGACGCGACTGACACCAATAGGAGCAGCATGGCAGCGGCGGCCAATGTCAAAGGGTCGTGAGGGCTCAAGCCAAAGAGCATGCTGCTCACGAGACGCGTTCCGGCCAGAGACAAACACGCTCCAACAAGTATTCCGGCTCCGATCACGATAAAACTTTCACGCAGCACGACCCACAGCGCGCTCCAGCGCGTCGATCCCAATGCCAATCGAATCCCTAGTTCGCTCGTACGCCGAGCGACGGTGTAAGACATCACTCCATAAAGGCCAAGGCAAGCCAGACCCAGAGCCAAGGCTCCGAATATCGTGGTGAGGCGAGCAATGAGCCGTTGCTGCGCCAGGTTGCTGCTCACCTGCTCGGCCAATGTGGCGATGCCGCCGATCGGCAGATTCGGGTCGACGCTGCGGACCGCTTGCCTGACTTGTGAAATCAACCGGCTTGGATCAGCGAACGTACGCACGTCGAGACTTTCCACGTCGATGGCATCCTGCGCGATGGAGTGATAGATCATGGGCGGCGCGCTTTCGCGGATGTCATTCACACGCGCATCTTTGACGACGCCGACTATCTGGAAGCGGTGATCGTTTGCCGTGTCGTAGCCGAAGTACTGGCCAATCGGGTTCTTGTCTTTCAGGAACTCGCGAACGAAAGTCTGGTTTACGATCGTAACGGCGAGAGTTTTTTCGTTGTCAGTCGTTGCGAAATCCCTGCCTTCGACGAGCGGAATTCCAACCGTATCGAAGAAGTGGTGGCTGACACGGCGCTCCTGGGCATCTGTTTCGCCATTTGTATGTGGGATTCCGGGAAGGTAGATGTCGCTCGAGTCACCACAACCTATCGCGAGGCCGCAACTGGCCAGAGATGCCGAGCGCACACCCGGGATCGCCTCCACCCGCTCGATGAGCCGCTCGTATAAGGCAGATAATTGTTCCTGCTTGTAACCCGCCATGTGCGTGTCCAGCCACACCGTCAGGATGTGGTCCCGGTCAAAACCAGGATCCAACTCGGAGAAATTCCGGAGAGTACGAAGAAACAAGCCTGCCCCAACCAGAAGAACGAGAGAGAGCGCGACTTGCGAGGCCACCAGCGTCTGTTTCAACGACCAACCGCGGCCGCTGCCCGCGAACCCGCGCGCGCTGGCCTTCAGAGCGCGGGCCGGCTCCACTCGTGTACCCTGCACTGCCGGAGCCAAGCCAAACAGAAATCCAGTCAGCAACGCGACAGCCGTGCTGAAGAAGAGAACGCGTGCATCCGGCGCAAGATTTAGCGAGATCGGCGTGGCTCCGCTGGATGCCCACTTCGGCAAGACGGCGCTGCACCAATAGGCGACCCCGACACCAAGCACTGCGCCGAAACCAGACATGAGTACGCACTCAGTCAGAAGCTGACGGACTAACCGTGCCCGGGTTGCTCCCAACGAAAGACGCACGGCGATTTCACGTTCGCGCACGGCCGCCCGCGCCAACAGAAGATTGGCAAGATTGGCGCAGGCGATCAGGAGCACAAGTCCAACAGTGCCCATCAAAACCGTCAACGACTGCGAAAAGCTTCGCCGCAAACTGGGCAACCCCCGGCCTCCGGGTTCGAGTTCAAGCCGAGTTCGGAGAAAAGCTCGACGCTCCTGAGGATCTGTCAGTTTCAGAACCGCGCGCTCAAAATCCTGTCGAAAGAGTTGGTTGAGCGCGGCGTCTGCCTGAGGAAGGGCCTGAGGACTCTTCACGCGCACGATCAATTGCAGCCAGCTAATGTCTTGCTGAGCAATCCAGGGCTTGTCGAATTCAGCCGCCTCCGTCTGGCTGTAATGTTGAGCATAATGGACGGCTGACTGCATCATTGTCGGAAGCCAAAACTCTGGCGCCGTTCCCGCTTTTGCGCCGAAGAAGCCGGGAGCGGCCACTCCAACGATCTCGAGCGGCATTCCGTTCACGATTATCTTGCGACCAATCAGGTTGCGATCCTGCCCGAAACGACGCTGCCAGCAGCCATAACTGATCACGGCGACTGGACTGCCACCCACTGTGCGGTCATCGTCCACGGTCAAGAGGCGTCCCAGTGCCGGGTAGGTTTCGATAGTTTGGAAATAATTTCCTGAAACAAGCTGCCCTCTGACCATCTCGGGCTGACGATTTCCGAAGTTGGCGTAGAAGTCAGAAGGCCACGTCATAGCCGCCACACTTGCAGCCTGTGGGAGAGCGGCACGCATGTCCCGGAATTGGGGATACGAAAAACGCGTGTTCTCGGCCAGCCTGTCGCTCATCCTGACCAGGAAGAGCTGTTCAGGGTCTGGCACGGGCAGTGACTTCAAGAGAACCGCATTGACCAAAGTAAAAATGCCGGTGTTGGCGCCGATTCCCAGAGCTAAAGTGAGCACCGCAACCAACGTGAAGCCAGGGCTCTTGCGCATCTGCCGCAATGCGTAGCGGACGTCTTGGAGAAATCCAGTCATCACTCGTTCTCTTCCTACTCGTATCGCAAAGCCACCATGGGATCGACCTTCGATGCCCGGCGGGCAGGGATGAAGCACGCTAATGTCGCCGATGTCAGTAACATCAGCGCGACCAAGCTGAAGGCAAATGGGTCAATCGTGCCAACCCCATACAACATGCTTTGCATCGCCCGCCCTATAAAGCACGCGCCAATGAGGCCTAGCGCTAGCCCGGCGAGGGCCATCATCATTCCTTCCGTCAAAACCAGGCGGAGCACTTGCTCCCGGCCGGCGCCTAATGCCATGCGCAGTCCGATCTCATGGGTCCGCTGCGCGACGGCAAAAGCCATCACGCCGTAGATGCCGATGGTGGCGAGCAGCAACGCCACCCCGGCGAAGGTTCCGTATAGCACGCTGGCAAGGCGATCGGAGGAAAGATTTTCATCCGCCACCTGGTCCATGGTTTTGACGTCGGCCAGTGCCAGATCGGCGTCGATGGAGTTCACCACGGCAGCGATGCTCCGGCTCATGGCGGCGGGATCGCCGGTAGTACGAATCGCCATGTGCGTCTGGGGCCACGGGCTCTGCGAAAACGGAACGTCGATCTCAGGATGGTCCTCGTCCCGCGGACCAAAACTCCGCACGTTATGAAATACCCCCACAATCTGCCATTCCACGCTTGGACCTACTCGGGTCACGCCCGGGATCAATTGGTCGATCGCGATGCGCTGGCCGATCGGATCCACTCCTGGCAGATAACGCCTGGCGAAGTTCTCATTCACCATGGCCACGCGGACGGAACTCGCCGTGTCCTGGTCGGTAAAGCTGCGCCCTTTGACTACGCGAACTCCGAAAGTCTGAAAATATCCTGGCGTCACCGCCTGAAAGGGGGAGTCCGGCCGCGCGGAATGCTCGACCGCCGGCTGCCCCACAATCGTGAACCCCATGCCATTGTCGGTGCCCAACAGGGGCGTGCCGGTGGCAGCCTCCGATTGAACGATTCCAGGCACCGCCCGCAACTTCTCCAGCAGTTCGCGATAAAACGCGACAATCTCTGGCGGTTGCTTAAGCCGGCCCTCCGGAACGGGAAGATTGAAAGTCAAAATGTGATCGGTGTCGACGCCGAGATCGATCCGGGAGAGATTCCAGAAGCTGTGGATCGCGAGTCCGGCGCCAGCCAGTAATGTTAGGGCTAGGGCAAATTCCATCACCACCAATGTCCGGCGCAGGCGGTGATGTCCCGCGCCGGTTCCGGCGCGGCCTCCTTCTTTCAGCGCCTCGTTAGGGTCCACGCCCGAGGCTTGCCACGCCGGAACGCAACCGAACAGAATGGCAGCCAACAAAGTCGCGACCAAAGTGAACAGCAGGACCGGCACGCTGAGCGTTACATCCGCTTCTGAAGGCAGGGTGAGCGGGGGCATAATCGCCAGCAGCACTTTCACCAGAAACCCGCTCAAACCAATGCCCGCCACTCCTCCCACGGTGGCCAGGGCCAGGCTTTCGGTCAGGAACTGCGCGAACAATTGCCGCCGTGTCGCACCCAGAGAGGCTCGCACCGCGACTTCCTTGCGCCGCACCGTGCTCTTCGCCAACAACAAATTCGCCACGTTTACGCAGGCGATCAACAGCACAAAACCCACTGCCCCCATGAGCAACCAAAGTGTCGAGCGAGTGCGATTCGGCAGGAAATCGTTCTTGAGGTCCTCGACCCTGGCTCCCCAGGTCTTGTTCGTATCGGGATGGTCCTGCGCAATGCGGCGTGTCAACAAATCCATGTCGGCCTGCGCCGTTGCCGGCGACACGCCCGGCTTCATTCGTCCCATGATCAGGAGCCAGTGAAAACTGTGATTAATTTGTTCCGGCTTGAAGGCCAGCGGTACAACCAACTTGCTCCACAGCCGGTCGGGAGGGCCTGCCGCCATCACGCCGACCACCGTGTAAGGCTCGCCATTCATGCGAATCTGCTGGCCGATGATGTTGCGCTTTCCGCCCAGCCGCTGCCAAAGGCCGTGCACAAGAATGACGACATGATCTTTGCCGGGCTGGCCTTCTTCCGGCAGGAAGTCGCGCCCTAGTTCGAAACGCACTCCCATCATTGTGTAAAAGCCGGGCGTGGTGAGCTGGCCGTTGATCTGTTCAGGGTGCTCCGCGGTGGCCAAGTTAAAAGCGGCGCCGGTCCAGGCATTCAAGTCCTGGAAGACTGTGTTCTGCGCTTTCCAATCGAGAAAGTCGCCGGCGGAAACCGAGTTTCGCCCCTCGCCCGGTTTCGACCACACCATGACCAGCTGGTTGGGGTCTGGATACGGCATAGGCGCCAGCAGCGTTGCATAGAGTACGCTGTAGATTGCGGTCGTGGCGCCAATGCCCAGCGCCAGCGTGACGATCGCCACGGCGGTGAAGCCAGGACTCTTGCGTAGGAGCCGCAAAGCGTATTGAAGGTTCTTGAACATTGCACTCATCTTCTTTTTCTTTCGTCCTCCTACTCGTGTCGCAGCGCCACCATGGGATCCACTCTCATCGCCCAGCGAGCGGGTATGTAGGCCGCCAGAGCTGCTACCAAAGCCAGTAGGGACGTGAGCAAAGCGAATGTCACAATGTCGATCTGCACCACTCCGAAGAGCACACTCGAAAGTGCGCGGGTCAAGAGCAATGCGAGTACCAAGCCGATGCCCAGCCCAATGGCGGCCATTTTCATCGCCCCACCGACTACGAGACTGAGCATGTCGAAACGTCGCGCTCCCAGTGCTACGCGCACTCCGATTTCATGGGTGCGTTGGGTGACGGAGTACGCCATGACTGCGAAGATCCCGGCTGCTGCCAAGATAAGCGCGCAGACAGCGAAAGTAAGCATCATCTGAGCGGACGACTCGATGCCGCTGAGACCATCGGAAACAACCTGCTCCAGGCTGCGAATGTCATACGCGGGTTGGTCCGCGTCCATGGCGTGCAATTGCGCGTTGACAGGCCCGGCAAATGTCAGGGGATTTCCCGACGTTCGCACCACGAATGCGGATGCGGATTCGGGCTGTTGCGCGAACGGCACGTACGCAGTCGGAGCGGGGTCATGATCCAAGGGAACCGGCTGCACATCACCCACGACTCCCACAACCGTTCGGAACGGCTGGGCAGCTTGGGGCCGTCCCAATTGGATATGCTTTCCCAGTGGGTTCTGGTCTGGCCAGTTTTGCCGGGCCATCGTCTCGCTAATGACCACGACCGGAGGAGCGTTGGGTCCATCCTGATCCGAAAGCAGCCGCCCTTGCCGCAGGGGAACACGCAATGCTGGGAAGAATCCTGGAGCCACGACTTGCGAAATGACCGGCGGCATATCTGCGGGAGAGGCTGGAGGCTTGCCCTCCCTGAAATCGACCCAGTTCCACGTCCATCCCGAGGGCAGGCTGGTCACACACGCCGCAGATTCAACACCTGGCAGGGCTTGAATATTTCGCAGGACCTGTTCGTAAAACCCGCGGATGCGGTCTTTGTCGCGGTACTTAGCCTCCGGCAACACGATATGGAAAGTGAGGACGTTGCCACGATCAAAGCCCATATCATTGGTTACGAGAGTGCGGAATCCCTTCACCATCAAACCTGCGCCTACAAGCAAAACCAAAGAGAGTGCCATTTCGGAGACGACCAGCAAAGTGCGAAAGCGCCGACGGCTGGCAGTGGGACTGCCGCCGCGGGAGCCTTCCTTCAGGGTGTCATTCACATTAGGACGTGAAAAATGCCATGCGGGCGCAAGACCTGCGACGATGCCGGTGATCATGGCCACCAGAAGTGTGAACAAGAACACTCGTGAGTCAATCTGCAAGTGCTTTAGTCCGGCAATGTGCTCGACAATAAAGGGGGGGATGGTGCGGCGCACGATGTTGAGCCACCAACTAGACAAGAAGAGCGCCCCTCCGCTCCCGAGCAGTGCGAGCAAGACGCTCTCCACCAGCAGCTGCCGTCCAACGTGCCAGCGGCTGGCCCCGAGCGCTACACGAAGGGCGATCTCCCTTTGACGCCCAGAAGCGCGGGCCAACTGCAGGTTGGCAACATTGGCACAGGCCAGCAGGAGAACAAAGACGGCTGCGCCCATCAGCATCAGAACAAACTGTCGCGAACCGAAGGTGAGATCTTCGACCGTATTTATGACCCTGACTCCGTGGCTGGCATTGGTTTTGGGATACTGTTTGCCCAGGCTCGCCGCAATTGTCTCAAGGTTCGCCTGCGCCTGAGATATGGAAACGCCATCCTTCAGCCGTCCGAAGACTGTCAAATAGTGATTCTCGCGGTCTTCTTTCGCAGTGCCATTCAGGTCGAGCGGAGTCCAAACCTTTGATCCCGTCGGGAAATCAAAATCTGCGGAGGTAATTCCAATCACGATGAACTTCTGACCGTTCAACAGCAGTTGCCTGCCGACAAGCCCAGGGTCAGCACCCAAATGCTGCTGCCAAAACCGGTGGCTGATTACAACCACTGGCGCAACCCCACCCTGGAAATCTGCGCTCCCAATGTAACGCCCCAGTTGCGGACGCATTCCCAGCAACGAAAAGAAGTTTGCAGTTACCTGCGAACCTTCGACATGCTCCGCCACACTGCCGCCAGTCAAATTCGCGTCCCAGCCGCGGACGGCCGCAAGCTGGTCGATTTGCGTGCTCTGCTCGCTCCACTCGCGGAAATTGGCAGGAGCCGGACTCAAGTGGTTGTCATCCTGCTTAGGCGCCGTTTCCCAGACCGTGACAATCCGATTGAGGTTCGGAAATGGGAACGGCCGGAGCAGCATTGCATTGACCGTACTGAAAGTGGTCGTATTGGCGCCGATACCGAGCGCAAGAGTAATCACCGCGACCGCAGTGAAACCGGGACGCCTCCACAGCAGGCGCAATCCGTAACGGACATCTTGGATCAGTCCCGTCATGGTTTATTCCTCACTCGTACTGCAACGCCACGACGGGATCCACTTTGGTGGCACGGCGCGCTGGAATGTAACAGGCAGACAGCGCCACCAGAATGATCAACGCCGCCACGCTCAGAAATGTGACCGGATCGGTAGCCGTCACACCAAACAATTGGCTGGCCATTAGACGCGTGAGCGCGAAGGCAACGGCAATCCCAATACCCGTGCCGATGAGGGCGAGCTTCGTTCCCTGGCCCAGGATCATGCGCAAAATGTCACCGCGCTGCGCTCCCAGCGCCATGCGGACGCCAATCTCACGCATGCGCCGTCTTACGGAATAAGCCAATACGCTATAGATCCCGATTGCGGCCAGCAACAGAGCCAGACCTGAGAAGGCCGACAGCAGCAACATGTTGAAGCGCTGATGGGAAAGAGAGTCGGCCACAATGTCATCCATAGTGATCACGTCCACCATGGGTTGCTCGCGATCCACTTCGTGCACAGCGTTTGAAATCGCTGAAGCGAGCGTGTTGGGTGGCGAAGACGTACGCACCACCAGCGACATGTAAGGCATCGCCTGTTGGGCCAGCGGCAAGTACAACGTTGCAACCGGCTCGATTACGTCCAGGCCGTACGCTTTGACATCTCCGACTACCCCGACCACTTCTCGCGACTTTTCCGGAAAGAAAGTCATCTTCAGGCGCTTGCCAATCGGATTCTCGTTCGGCCAGAAACGCTTGGCCATCGATTCGCTGATCAGGGTCACCGCGGGGCGGTCGGCAACATCCGCACTACTCAACGGACGCCCTTGCAAAATTGGGATTCGCATCGTTTCAAAGAATCCAGGTTCAACGGCGCGAACCGCCACTTCCGGCTGTTCCGACATCGCGAGCAGGGGATGCCCCTCGACTGCAATCGGCTGGGTGGAACCTCCGTCCCCCAACGGCAAGGTATCAATCGTGCCCGCAGATGCCACCCCGGGCAACGCACGCACACGCCGCAAAAGCTCATCGAAGAAAGTGGTCTGCTGTGAAGGTTTTCCATATTTGGTCGAAGAAAGCGAGAATGACATGGTGAGGACGTTATGGGAATCCAGACCTGGGTCAACGTTTCGCAATCGCGACAAGCTGCGGATCATCAATCCCGCGCCGATCAGCAACACCAGCGACAACGCAACTTCAGAAACCACAAGCACACCGCGAGTCCGGTTGCCGCCGGAATCTGCGTCGGTCCGGCCCAAACCTTGCTTCAATGAATCGTTCAGGTTTGCTTTACTCGCGCGTACGGCCGGCACCAACCCCGCTACTACACCGCTAAACATTGAAACTGCAAGAGTGAACGCCAGCACCCAGCCATCCACGGCAATGTCCGTCGCGCGTGGGAGGCTTTGAGCCAGGAAAGCGACAATCAGCTTCACTCCGTAGTGCGCAAAAATGAGTCCTAGCACGCCTCCTGTGAGTGCCAGCAACAAAGTTTCAGAGAGGATCTGCCGCGCCACACGAACCGAGCTCGCGCCCAGGGCGGTCCGGATCGCAATCTCTTTCTCTCTGGCCAGGGTTTTGACCAAAACCAGATTCGCCACGTTGGCGCATGCGATCAGCAGGACAAATCCCACCGCTCCGAGTAAGACCATCAAGGCCGGACGGACATCCCCCACCAACTGATCTCGCAGCGGGACAACCGCTGCCCCCCAACCTTTATCGTCCGCGGGATACGCCTGCTCCAAGCGGGTGGATATGGTGTTCATCTCCGCGCCCGCCTGTTTCACATCTGCTCCTGCGTTCAAGCGGGCAATGACCAGATAATTATGGTTTCCGCGAACGGCGCGCTCCGCATCGGTCCACGCCAGCGGAATCCATAACTGCGGCTGAGCCTTTGGATCGGAAGAAGTAGGAAAAACCGATTTCGATGGCATGACGCCCACAACCTTGTAACTTTGGCTGTTGAGTAAGATTGTGTGGCCAATGATGTTCGGGTCTGAGGCGAAGTGAGTTTGCCAAAACGACTGACCGAGTACCGCGACATGCCCGCGTCCGCTTTGATTTTCCTCAGGCAAGAAAACGCGCCCCAACATCGGCTGGACGCCGAGCACTGAGAAGAATTCCGGCGAAACCCCAATTGCGGGCACTGATTCCGGTTCGCCGGTGCCGGTTAAGTTGTAGTTAGAGGACCTGTAGATCGCCATACTCTGGAACACATGGTTTTGCCTCTCCCAGTCCAGATAATTTGCCGGAGAAACATCGAACCGGGTCATTCCAGGGAAACTCTTCGCGGGTGGAACGTGCCACACTTGCACCAATCGTTCCGGATCCCGAAACGGAAGCGGCCGCAGTAATATCGCATTTACGACGCTAAAAATAGCAGTGTTCGCTCCGATGCCGAGCGCCAACACAACGACCGCTACAATCGTGAACCCAGGCGCCTTCCGCAACATTCGAGCTCCGAAGCGGAGATCATGAAACAAAGTTTCCATATTTCCTCATTCGTAACGCAACGCCACCATGGGATCGACATTCGCTGCCCTGCGTGCGGGGATGTAGCTGGCCAGCAGCGCCGAGACCGCAAGCATTGCAGAAACAGCGGCCAACGTCGGCGCGTTCCATGAACGAACGCCAAAGAGCAGGCCGCGGATCAGCGTTGCCGCAGCAATCGAACAAACAATGCCCCCGGCAATTCCGGCGCCAGTTAGCCAAGCTGCCTCTTTCAGGATGAGCTGATACACAGACTTGCGTTGTGCGCCCAGTGCCATACGCACTCCGATCTCGCGGGTCCTCTGGCTCACTGAGTATGCAATCACACCGTAGAGACCGACCACGCCCAGCAGAAACGCCAGGGCGGCGAATCCGCCGACCAGCCACGCCGAGGAGCGGTGCAGGTAAGCCGCGGGTGAATCATTAATTCGGTCAACCATGGTTGCTTCGCCAAAGATGGAAATATTGGCGCCGACTTGATGGATGGCGGCGACGAGCTCCGGAAACAACGGTCGCTCGACCTGCGACGTGCGAACCGCGCTGATCCTCGGGCGCAAAACTGCGTCCCAAGACGGGCTGGACACGCATCACTCGAAGGAAGTCGCGGGACACGGCGGCGACCATTGTCTGAGTCGGCTCGGAACCGCCCGACACCGACTCCGGGCTGCTTCTGGTTTCTGCCAGACCCTGCAAGGAACGACTCTGCGAGCGGATGTCCTCAAAGTTAGGATCCGTAAAACTCGCGCGCTGGCCGCGCGCATTCGCCTCCCAGAGCCGGACAATCTGCTCCGGCTTCTGGTACGGCAACGGCCGCACCAGGACTTCGTAAACCACACTGAAGATGGCGGTGGTCGCACCGATTCCGAGCGCCAGTGTGAGCACAGCCACGCTGGTGAAGCCCGGGTTCTTGCGCAATTGCCGCAGCGCAAAGCGCATATCTTGGAGAGTTCCAGTCATCGCGGGTTGCATCCTCCTATTCGCACCGCAGCGCGATCAAAGGATCGACGCGCATGGCGCGGCGCGTAGGGACGTAAGACGCCAGCAGTGTGACCACAGCCATCACGATGGCCACGCCTGCGTAAGTAAATGGGTCCATGGGGCTGATACCGTAGAGTTCGCTCGACAGCAATCGAGTGACCGCGAATGCTGCTGCCAAACCAAGCGTGATGCCGGTTAGGGAGAATTTCGCACCCTCCTTCATGACCAGCCAGAGAACGTCGCGGCGCTGAGCCCCCAGCGCCATGCGGATGCCGATCTCGCGTGTCCGCTTCGACACCAGAAAGGAGAGAACACCATAGACGCCGATTATTGCCAGCGCCAGCGCCAAACCGGCAAAAGTCACAAACAGGGACATAGTGGAAGCCGGGGTGGATACAGCTTCGGAAATAACCGTGCTCATGGTTTTCACTTCACTAACCGGGACCTCTTGGTTTAGGCCGGTAACGACCCGGCGAAGCATCGCTGCTGTTTGTGCTTCGTCCAAGGTGGTTCGGACGGCAATCGTCATTTCTGCGGGCACTCCGCCAGCTTCCAAAGTGGCTTTGGGGTTGTAGGGCACATACACCGTGCCCTTGATCCAGTCGGGGATATTCCTTTGCAGATCGTATGCGCGCACGTCGGCAATTACTCCGACGACCGTGCGCCATTCGTTATCTCTCGCGAACCGAATGTGTTGTCCAACGGCATTTCGGCCTGGCCAGAATCGCTGCGCGGATGAAGCCGTCATCACGGCTACCGGCGCATTGCCAGACTCATCCGCAGCAGCAAACCACCGGCCAGACAAGAGTGGAATGCCCATCACCCGAAAATATTCAGGGGTAACCACGTCGAGCCAAAAAAGAGGCAGGACCTGATCGGCGGAAGCCACGAAGCCTTCAATTTCCAACGAACGCTTGCTCACCCTTCCCCCCAAAGGAAGAGTGTTCACCAACGCGGCGCCACTCACCCCAGGAGAGGCCTTAGCCTGATCCAGCACACTACGATAGAAAGTCAGACATCGCGCTGGGTCACCGCAGAACGATTCATTGGGTGTAACGCGTGCGGTCACGACCTGTTCGAATCGAAACCCCGGGTTGACGTGTGACAGGGTCCAGAAACTTCGGATCAGAAGTCCAGCGGCGATGACGAGTAGCATTGCAAACGCGACTTCGACAACTGCCAGTAAGCTCCGTAAGCGCTGCGACACGGAAATTGACGTGCCACGCCCAGCGGAGTTAAGGGAATCCGCGAGAACCGCGCGCGAAGACTGAAGAGCTGGAGCCAGCCCAAAGATAAAACCTGTCAGGATGGTGAGCCCGCTCGTGAATGCAAGCACACGCCAATCCATGTGTACCTCCGCCAGGCGCGGCGTATCCGCAGGTAGCGCGCCCTCCAGCAAGCGGAGCCCAATTGTGGCAAAAATCAATCCGAGTAAACCGCCCAGAGATGCCAGCAACACACTCTCGGTCAGAAGCTGCCTCGCGATTCGCTGTCGCACAGCACCCAGCGCGGAGCGGATGGCAATTTCCTTTTCGCGCGTCGCCGCTCGCGAGAGCGTTAAATTGGCGACGTTTGCGCACGCGATCAGGAGGATCAGCAATACCGCTCCCAGCAACATGAGCAGGCGCGCACTAACGTCGGCAACCATGCCATTTTGCAAATGAACCACATTGACATCTGCGTTCCAACTGGCGGGCATCGGCCAGGGAAACAGCGCTCCCACGTGAGACTGGAACATCCGTGTCTCGGCGCGTGCCTTGTCGATGGTTGATCCCGGACGAAGCCGTCCGATCACAGGCATGAAGTCGCCCGCCCAATAGACCACCGCGTTTCGCGGATCATTGTGCAACGGGATCCATATTTGGGTTTTCGCCGATGGGAAACGGAAGGTCGCGGGCATCACGCCGGCCACTTGACGGCTCACACCTTCGAGTTGGACTGAGCGGCCAATAATTGAGGGATCACTTCCGAAGCGCTGCTCCCACAGGGCATGACTCAGAATTACGTAGTTATCCTGGCCAGCACTGTCCTCGCCTGGATAGAGCGTTCTCCCTAGCTCTGGGCGTACGCCCAGGATAGAGAGCAGTTCAGCGGACACCAACGTGCCCGTTAGGCGGACTGGCTCGCCAAGACCAGTTAGATTGAAGTCGTGGCCCTCGGCATAAGCGCCGACGTCCATAGTGTGTAGCTGCTCGCGCATCGCCACCACCGCGCCAGCAGGATATGACCCGGTCACGCTGATCAATTGGTCGGGCTTCGAATACGGCAGCGGCAGAAGCAGAATTCCATCCACCAAACTGAACACCGCCGTATTGCCGCCGATCCCCAGCGCCAGCGTGAGCACCGCCACCGCAGTGAAACCCGGGCTTTTCCGCAATTGCCGCAGAGCGTAGCGTAGGTCTTGCAGCAAACTCGTCATGCTGTTCTTCTCCTCCTACTCGTACCGCAACGCCACCATGGGATCGACTTTGGCCGCACGACGCGCGGGAATGTAGCTGGCAAGCAAGGCCACAGCTAAAAGCAAGAGCGCGGCCTCGGTCAGTGTGGCGGGGTCATTTGGCCTTATTCCAAACAGCAGCGCGCCAATCCAGCGAGCCGCAACCAGCGAACAGAAAATCCCGGCGATAGCGCCGCCGGCAATCCAGACCAGCGTCTGAAACACCATGACCCTGGTGACAGTAGCCGGGTTCGCGCCCAGCGCCAGACGAATAGCAATCTCCCGAGTGCGTTGGCTCACCAGCAAGGAAACCAGGCCGAATATACCCACCGCCGCCAGAAGGAGGCCGACCGCGGCAAACAGCGAGAGCAGCGCGGCGGTAAATCGAGGACGCTCCGCAAGCCGGTATACGGTCTGACCGAGTGTGCTTGACTCTACCGGAAGCGTTGGGTCGAGCGTGGCGATTGAGTCTCGTAATTCTTTGGCTACCGTCTGCGGATCAATTGCACTGCGCACAACAATGCTGATCCGCTGAGAGTCTGGATAGTTGAAGATGCGGTCGTTCGCGGTGTGACGACGTACCAGGTAATATTCGGGACCAATATGCCCGCCCAGTCCCTGATTCTGCGTGTTGGCAGTGACACCTACTATTCTGAACGTGGCAGCGGCGCGCGCTTCATCCGAACGAAAGTGGATTGTCTTGCCCACCGAGTCCTGGCCGGGAAAGAGCCGTTGAGCCAAGGCGTCGTTAAGGATCATGGCGCCAGACGTTGGTTTGCGATCTTGTTCGTCAAAGGCCCGTCCGCGCAGCAGGGGAATGCCTAGAACCGAAAAATACTCTGGCGTGACAGATCTCCAGCCCACGATTCCACCTATGCCTTGGTCGAGACTAAGGGGCGGCTTCCCTTCCACCTCCAACGCTACAAGTGGCATGGTGCGCGCCGGTGTGCCTGGGGGAAGGGAGTCACTGAGGGCCGCCGCCGCGACGCCAGGCAATTCCTGGAGTTTCTTCTCCAGTTGCTCGAAGAATGCAAGCCGCTGTGCCGGTTGAGCATATTTTTGCTGCCCGAGCGTGATCGCCGCCGTAACAATGTTTTGCGTATTCATCCCTAACGGCTGGACCTCAAGGTTGCGAAGAGTCCGCAGGAACAGCAGAGCACCTGTGACCAGAATGAGAGTCATCCAAACCTGAGCAGCCATCAGAGTTTTTCGCAGGTTGGTTCGCCGAGTGCCAGACACAGTCATAGCAACCAGAGCTTCCGGACGCGGCTTCTCCAGGGCGGGCAGAGTGCCAAACACAATCCCGGCAGCGCCCGATGACAGAAGCGCGAACATCAGAGCCCTGATGTTTACCGTAGCCTCCGGCAACCGTGGTATTCCTGCCGGTGAAAGAGCGACAAAGCCATGAACAATCGCGTAAGCAAGCCCACAACCGATTGCGCCTCCAACCACTGCGAGCAGCATGCTTTCTGTTAGCCTTTGCTGAAATAGGCGAACGCGTGCGGCGCCGAGCGCAGATCGGACTGCAAGCTCCTGTCGTCGCCCCGTGCTGCGGGCAAATACGAGGTTGGCCACGTTGGCGCAGGCGATTAGAAGTACTGCAAAGGCCGAGATCAAAAGGAACAAAGCTGCGAGACGGGAGTCATGAACCTGTAAATCGCGGATAGAGCGAACCTGAAGTCGCAGTTCTTTTCGAAACGGTGGCGGCGCGGACTCCACAAAGCTCCGAAACAGGGGCTGCAATTGCGCTGCCGCCGATTCGATGCTGACGCCTGGTTTCAGGCGTCCATATACGCGAACCGTCGGCCCCATCAAATTGCGTTGCACAATGGATTCATCGAGGGCCTCAGGCACAACGAGCCCCGTATGAGCAAGCGTCGGAAATTCAAAGTCACGCGGCAAAACGCCTAAGACCCGCGTTGGTCTTCCATCAAGCGAAATCGTGCGATCAACAATGCCGCGGTCGCCTCCAAACCGGCTTTGCCATAGCCCGTAGGAGAGCAATGCAACCTTGGGCGAATCGGGGCGATCCTCTTCCGGCGTGAAGTTCCGTCCCAGGATGGGCTGCACACCGAATGTGGGCAGGAAGGTGGACGCTACCGAAACGCAGGTTGACCGGACGGGGCGGTCATCGGTGAGATCACAATCGTTGACGCCGGTGGACGAAGTGAGGCTTGCGAAGGGAGTTTGGTCGCGCCTCCACGCAAGATAGTTGGCTGCAAAGAGAAACTCACCATCAATAATAGGAGCGATGACTCCCACGGAGGCCAACTGGTCGGCGTGCGGATAACGCAAGCTGCGGAAGAGCGCGCCGTCCACCAAACTAAACATCGCAGTGGTTGCGCCGATCCCCAACGACAACGTGAGCACCGCGACTGACGTGAACCCTGGGCTCTTGCACAGTTGCCGCAGAGCATACCGGACGTCTTGGATTAATCCGGTCATGCATGCACATCCGCCATCAGCTTTTGCAGTTCTTCTTCCGCCACAACCTTTCCGTCGAATAAGTGCACTTCGCGCTCGGCATGTTTGGCAAAGCGCGGATCGTGCGTGACCATGCAAATCGTCGCGCCTTCACGGTGCAGGTTCTGAAGCAATTCCATGACGGCTTCGCCGTTGCGTGAGTCGAGGTTTCCGGTAGGCTCGTCCGCGAGCAGGATGGAGGGTTTCCCGCCGAGGGCGCGGGCCACGGCAACACGCTGCTGTTGACCTCCTGAGAGTTGCGAGGGATAGTGCCGCACGCGGTGCGCCATGCCTACACGCTCTAGTGCCTCCATTACGCGCTTCTTGCGCTCGGCCGCGGGCATCTTCTGCCTGTAGGTAAGTGGCAGCTCGACATTTTCGTAGACCGTGAGATCACCAATTAAATTAAAGCTCTGGAAAATGAACCCTATTTCCTGATTGCGAATGCGTGAACGCTCGGCAAAACCCAGGTTCTCCACGGGCTGGCTGTTCAGGCGGTAGCGTCCGCCAGTCGGCGTATCGAGCAGGCCGATGATCGACAGCAGCGTTGACTTGCCGCATCCTGACGGGCCCGACATGGCTACGTACTCTCCCTTGCGGATCGCAAGGTGCACGCCGGAGAGAGCGTGAGTTTCGACTTCGTCGGTGTAAAACACTTTGGTGAGATCCTCAATCTGGATCAGCGCTTGTCCTGCTTCAGTCATAGCTTCTGCCTCAATCGGTTGTCTTAGTCGAGCCGGATGCGGTCGGTGTTATCGGAGCGCGACATGTCGGAAAGAATCACCATGTCACCTTCATGCAGTCCTTCGAGAATTTGGATCGAGTTTACTGACGCGCGTCCCACCTTTACCGGGACGCGAACAGCACCCTTGCTGTCCGGATCCAGTTTGAACAAGGTAATCGTGCTGTTCTCCTGCCCAAAGGCGGGACGTCCGACGTAGACAACGTTCTCCAATCGCTCCAGATCGATGGTTCCATCGACGCTCAGATCGGGCCGCGCCCCTTTGGGAAGTTCGCCGGTGAGCTGTACGTCAACTGTGACCGTCCCGTTCTGCACTGCCGGATCCACTCGCATCACGGTTCCGGAGACAGTGCCATTGTGGGTGTCGACCACTGACGGTTGACCGATCTGCACATCTCGCGCCTGGGTCTCGGCAATCTTTAACTCCGCAATCAGATGATTTGGCTGGACTGCTTTTGCCAGCATCGTTCCGGGCAAGACGTGTTGCCCTACCTGCAATGGCAGATCGACCAGAACGCCGTCAATGCCGGCGCGGACCTTGAGCGCGTCCAACTGTTTCTGCTTCAGTCCCGCCAGCGCACGCACCTGGTCCACTTTGGCCTGCTGTTCGGCCATCTGCGATTCGATCGCCTTCTGGTTGATTTCCAGTCGTTCGTCCTCGATGTGGTTTCGCGTGGTAAGTTCGTCAGCCTTGCCCTTCGACGCTTTGTACGCAAGACCTGAAATCACTCCGAGATCGTAAAGTGCCTTGTCAGTCTCCGACTGTAACGTTGCCTGGCTGTAATCTGCAGTCACGGTGGCGGCGCCAGCCTTCTGATTCATGAGATCGCTCTGAAGCTTGACTCGCAGACTCTGGTATTCAGCTTCCGCGGCCTTTAATTGAAGTTTGGCGTCGAGCGCTGCCTGCTCGACCTGCGGATTGCTCATCTCCAGCAAAATGCTGTCAGCTTTCACCTGGGAACCCGGCAACATGCGAATTCGGACGACAGTGGCTTCGGTCTCTGCTGGTATTTGACGGGTGAACTCCTGGCTAGGAATCAGGGATCCAAGTCCTCTGACTTGGCGCAGCATGGGGCCGCGCTTGACTGTGTCGGTCCACACGGTACTCCGTTCTACCTCCTGTGCCGCCGGTTTCAGTCGAGAAACGCCAATTGTCACTATCCCGAGAAGCACAACGCCGATCGCCAGCCCGATAATTTGCCGGCGTCTCTTTTGGCGTTTGATGTCTGGCCGTGCGATATCCATCAGACCATCTCCTCGCAACTGCCACTCCATTTGAAAGCGAGGCGGTAAGTGTCTACGACAACAGTGAGATAGGGGCTGTATCAGTGCCTACGAAACGCGCCGCTTTGTCCGGAACTGAACTGGGGTGTCCATTTGCGAACAGTGGCCTGAATGTTGAGCGTGTTTGGACCTTCATCCGGCACGTTATGTCGGATCACAAAGCAACTCTCCGCTGGCCATCGGTAGCATGTTCTGTGCGACCGATTCAGGCGGACTAGACTAAGACGGGACTATTAGCTGCTAGCCATCACAGAATCTTGCTCCCGTCCAAGCTAGAGCCCATCAACTTTCACTCGCCGGCAAATCGGAGAAGCCAAGAGACTTCAGACGTGCGACCGTTTCGTATTCAGAAGGTCATCCAACAAGAAGGTCAAAACCCGGACACCTATTTGTAGATCACAAAACCTCCGGGCGGTACTGTCAAACTGACGGCCTTGCCGTTGCGCGCCTCCACTAGCAGCGGGTTTCCGATTTCGGCATTGTCGGTTGAATACAAACAACGCAGGCTGCCGCCTGCACGGTGCAGGTCGTTATCAATCGTGACCCACGCCGTCGTAGGAGAGCCAGGGTCAGTATTCACCGCTGCCAGAACCTCTTGTTTGTCGAGAATGCGTGTCCAAGCCGCGATCGACCGCATGCGGCCATCCAAGATTCTCGGGAACCCAAAGTTGCTGCCGTCGCTCGAAATCTGGCGCAGATATTGGCGGCCCCGGCGCAAAGCCACCTCCTGCTGGCGGATCTTCGTGATCTTCGCCAGTTCGCCTGGAATAGGGTTCTGGTCCTCGTCAAAACAGTGGCGGTTGCGACTGCGGAAGGCTCCGAACCCGCCCCCGAACATCGCCTCGCGGATGTAGCGGTCCGCTCCGTCACCGCCATCGCCGGACCCATCGAACTTCTGTTCGCTGCCGTAATAAATGCACGGAATTCCCAAGGTGCAGAGGTTCAAGCCGATCGCACTCAAGATCAATTGGTCGCCCTGGTCATTGGCGCAGAAGCGGGCCTTGTTGTTGCCCTTGCGGATCTGATCGTGATCATCGATCATGGTCACGACCTTGTTGCGGAACCAGGTGTGCGACTCTTGCCCGACCTCGAGAGAATTGCGGAAAAGATCGAAGTAATCCGCAGGATTACGGTACCCCTTAATCAAATACTCGAGCTTGTCCTGGACGTCGTCGATGCCCAGCGCGGCGTCAATTCCGGTGGTTTCGACTGTGTTAAAGGCCCGCACCCGGCCGCCCGTGACCTCGCCGACCAGAAGAAACTTATCTTTGCCGATGCTCACCCCGAACTCGTGGATCACCGACGCAAAATACCGGGTTGGACCGTCGCCCATGTGCTTGACGGTATCCACGCGGTAGCCATCGATATCGGCGAAGGCGATCCAGAACTTATAGACCTCGCAGAGAGCGTCGAGGCCGGCGGTGGGGTTGTAGTTGTCCGGACCGGCAAGGCCAAGATCGATGTCCTTCAAGTCTGAAAAGTCGCCCTCGCGGAATTCCGGATCGTCATCCCAATGCTGAATCCTGCCTTTGCGCGTGAAGACGAAGCTGTTCTGGAACTCCGCCGGCCATATCGCCCCGTCGGGAAATGCGGACGCGAACTGGGGTGTAACCAGCGGGTGAAAAGGAAGCGTGGGATGTCCTAGGGCGTCGTTGAAGCCCTGCACGTCGAAGACCTGGCCCGTCCACGTGGGATTCCCGTTGTTGTAGGAAAAGACGTTGCCAGAGTGATTCAGGATGATGTCGAGAACGACGTAGATGCCAGTGGCGTGGGCAGTGTCCACCAGCGTGCGCAGGTCGTCGCGGGTGCCGAAGTGCGGATCCACATCAAGAAAGTTCTGGACCCCATAGCCGTGATAGGTCTGCTGGAAGGCGACCTGCTTGAAAATCGGCCCCACCCAGATAGCCGTCACGCCCATCCGCCGCAAATAGCCAAGCTTGGTCGTGAGACCCTTCAGGTTGCCTCCGACGAACACAGTGCCAGTGTTGCGCCAGTTTGCGGCATCGGTTGGGGTCTGGATCGCATTCCCGTTATCGATGCTAGGATCGAAAGGCGGCGTAGTCCCGGTGGTAACTTTGTTGCCGGCGTTGTCGCGATAGCCCTTCTCCTTGCCGTCCGAGAACCGGTCGGGCAGCAAAAAGCAAAGCACCTGGTCTTCCCAGGCCAGCGGAGAGGGATGAAATTGTCGCTGAAGGAGTGATGGCCAATTGAGATCGGAGATACGTTTCTCACTCATAGGAACCTCCTGCGGGGGGACCTGGAGTTACGGACCTTGAGGTGCGCGACTAGGGTTGCGAACAATACGAAAGTAACCCTGTCAATACATACGGGGCCGGCCGATGATGGGAAGTGGTCTCTTAGTTTCGCACTATCCTGGCATGGGATGGTTTTTTTATTTCTTCTAGCCTGGAGGCGTCATTTTGCCGCTGGTGGCGATCCTCCACTCATTCGCCGCCGCCCCGGAGACCTATTGGCTCTGGATCATCCCTATTCCTTATTCATTCCTTATTCTTTGGGCCGATGGGGGCGTATGGTCGGCTATGTCGGGCGCAATCCCGAGAGGCGCCGCTCGTCGGCTGTGAAGAAGGTCACTTCACGCGTGCCCCACCGGCCAACTCGCCGACACTAGTCTTACCTGCACTTGGCAACTATCAGGGTTATGTCGTCGGACTGCTCGTGAGGGCTGAATTTATTGACATCATCAACAATCGAAGCGACCAAGAGCGGCGAGCACTGCTCACGATGTCGTCGCAGTGATTCGACAAGCCGGTACTCTTCGAATTCTTCTCCTGCGTGATTGAACGACTCGGTTATGCCGTCGGTGTAGAGTGCAAGTGTGTCTCCCGAGGAAAGTAGGCGTTCCCCGATCGAGCAGTCCCATTCCTTGAAAAGGCCCAGCACAGTGCACGTGGAGTCAAGCCGTTCCAGAGTGCCATCGTGCCGGAGCAGAAGCGCGGAGAGATGTCCGCAATTTACATAGCGCAAACGCCGCACTCGGTCATCGTACTCGGCAAAGAACAGGGTGGCGTAGGCGCTCTCAATCGAGTTCTCGTAGAACAGGCGATTTACCAGTTGCAAGAAGCGCCGAGGTTGATCCGATACGATGGCGCACTGGCTGCGCAGGTTCGCTTGCAGATTGGCCATCAAAAGAGCAGCTGCGATTCCTTTCCCTGAAATGTCACCAACCACCAGGCCGAGCCGTTCCTGCCCTAGATCTAGGAAGTCGTAGTAATCGCCGCCGACCTGGCGAGCCTGGATGCAAGTTCCTGAATAATCGAGCGTGGTAAGGGACGGAAGCGTCTGAGGAAAGAGCCTTGTCTGTACCTGTTTGGCGATTTCCAGTTCTTGAGCAGCGCGGCGCTCCCATTCCAACTTCGCCGCAGCGGCGCGGCGTTGCCCTTCGACGGCTCGGCTCTCCTCGTCGTAGCTCACCAGCGCAAAAGAGTTCCCATCGTTATCTTTGAAGTGTGTCATCACTCCGCCCCAGATCGGTGTCTTCGGTCCAGGTGGTATCGAGTGGTCAGTTGAATCCGGAGGCGATGCCTGCCGCTCGTACTTGATGCGCTTCAGGCGCGGCGCATATTGAAACCGAACTCCGCGCTTGCGCCATTCGCCATATTTGGCCACAACATTTTCGGTAACAAAGACAACCTGCGTGGGCCTGCCGATGAACTCGTACTCTCTAGAGTCGGGCTTAGGTGCGACCAGCGAGAGCACGGCGCTACCGTCCGGAGGGGCGACTGCCACCCAGCGCTCGCCGGTTCCAAGGCGTATATCACCGGCCAGACTAAACCCCAGCTGGTCCAAGTAGAAGCGCAGGCTTTGATCCTGATCACGAACGAAGATGTTAATGGCGTGAATGCGGAGATGGGGCTGTTGTCCCTCGGGGCGAAGAGTCGACTGATCTGCATAAAGACGTGAAGGAGAGCTGCCCATCGGCGTGATTATAGCGTCCCAAGAGTACTCCCCGTTCCCCGTTCACTGACGTATCACCGGCCGAGCGTAGAGTCGCCGCGCTCGGGGCCTCGATTCGAGCCGGACTTGAACAACGCTGGCCCAGTCTCCTACTCACACCGCAGCGCCGTGATTGGGTCGACCGCCAAGGCCCGCAGCCCCGGGACCAGACAACTGCATCGCGGCTGCCAAGTCCAGCGTTCGATAAAGCCAATGAACCCTGGCGCTAATACCGCCGAGGACCGGATTCGTCTGTATAGCGGTGTCCGCTTCCGAACACTGGTGTGCGCGAACGGACCGGCATGCATATTCCCCCCGCGTGATTGTTCCAGTGATACGTTGGCGCGACGGCAGATGTTCCGGTGCAGACGTAGCGGAAGAAATGAATTCAACCGCGAAACTTGTGGCAACTGTGACGATAACAAGGCTTCGCGTGGAGCGACCCCACGTGGTCCACAGACGAGCTGCTGGAAGTCCAGAAAGGTCTTTGGGGTATCGTCGGCTACTCCGAAATTGAGCCTCTTGCCGACGAATCCCAACTTCCTGTTGCCCGTCACTCGGGCAGAATCGGGAAGGTGCACGGGCAGGCCCACAGTGCCGCATCGGGTGGTAGGCTGATGTAATGGCAAAAGAAGAGGCCAGCAAGGTGCTCTCGGTCGAGGGACGTGAAGTCCAGATAACGCATCCCGACAAGCTGTATTTTTCATCGCCGGCACGAATCTCGAAACTCGATCTTGTACGCTACTATCTGTCCGTTGCGCCGGGCGCCCTCGCCGGAATTCGGGATCGTCCGATTGTTCTCAAGCGTTTCGTCAACGGCGCCGAGGCAGAGGCGTTTTATCAAAAGCGTGCGCCTTCCCAGCGGCCACCTTGGTTGCGAACAGTCACGCTGTCATTCCCTTCGGGCCGAACTGCGGAAGAAATTGTTGTGGACGACGCGCCTGGGCTCGCCTGGATCATCAATCTGGGTTGCATCGAATTGCACCCGCACCCGGTCCGCTCCGGCAACCTTGAGCTCCCCGACGAGCTGCGGATCGATCTCGATCCGGTTCCGGGTGTTAGTTGGGCGGATGTGCGCCGTGTCACTCTCGAAGTGAGGGGGCTACTCGAAGAGGTAGGGCTTCGCGGCTGGCCTAAAACCAGCGGTTCACGCGGTATGCACGTAAATGTACGTATCGAACCGCGCTGGACGTTCGCTGAAGTACGCCGCGCGGCCGTCGCGTTGTCGCGCGCAGTGGAGCGGCGTGCGCCCTCTCTGGCCAGCTCGAAATGGTGGAAAGAAGAGCGTCATGGTGTGTTCCTCGACTACAACCAGAATGCGAAGGACCGGACCACGTGCTCTGGGTATTCGGTACGCCCGGTTCCAGACGCCCGTGTCTCGGCGCCGCTTCACTGGCACGAGGTCCCTGACTGTGATCCAGCTGACTTTACGATATTCACGATACCGGAGCGCTTCGCGAAAATCGGCAATCCGCATGCGGACGTAGATGCCGAGCCTGGTTCGCTTGAAAAATTACTCGAGCTTGCGGATAAAGACCAAGCCGCCGGTCTCGGCGACGCACCGTGGCCGCCGCACTTTCGCAAGATGGAAGCCGAAGCCCCGCGAGTGGCACCATCCCGTGCCAAATCCGCTGTAAAGAAGCCGCGGGTGAAGATGCCGCTCATCATTGTTGCGAACTCTCCCGATAAAGGAGCAGCGCTCGCGGGTCTGGAAAGATGGAAGAGCAAACATGCCCAGATCGCCCGCTTCCTTGCTATGGATGACGTGCTGGTCGACTCTATGCGAGGCAGATCTTCGACCTGGACCCGCATCCGAGTCAATCTACGCCATGTACCCGAAGCACTGCGGCCGATGCAAGAGACACCCGACCCTGATGATGATCCGACGCGTGAATGGCGGAAATGGCGCAAGAAAAGAGCAGCGAAAGAGGATTGATCAGCGGCTAGCGTAGGCTTAGCGACCGGACGGGAAAATCGCTGCCAGCTCTTGCGGCGGAACGACTTCGAGCTGAGCGTAGGTGCAGTCGACAGGCTTCTTATCCATTCGCCATCTGCGAAACTGCGCTGTGTGACGGAAGCGGCTTCCTTGCATATGGTCGTAAGCGACTTCCACCACCAGCTCAGGTCGCAGTGGTTCCCACGATAAGTCCTTGCCTTGACTCCAGCGGCTCTGACCGCCCGGCATGCGTTTGACGGCTTCATCGGCCGCATTTCCCTGGTCTGCCCAATGCTTCCACGGGTGGTTGGCCAGCGCCTCGGTGCGGTAAGGGCTGATGAATTCTGCGACTTCCTGGCGCTTTTCAGTGCTGAAGCTCGCACAAACCCCAACGTGTTGCAAAGCACCGGCCCCGTCAAAGAGGCCCAGCAGCAAGGAGCCGACGAGGGTGCGATCACCTTTCTTGTGCCAACGAAATCCTGCAACCACACAGTCGCAGTCGCGCTCATGTTTGACCTTGAGCATCACGCGTTTGTTTGGCTCGTAAGTTCCTAAAATGTTCTTGGCGATGACGCCGTCAAGACCTGCACCCTCAAAGCGGCGGAACCAGTCGGAGGCAACGCTGCGGTCGTCGGTTGCCGGTGTTAGGTGGATGGGTGGCGGCGCCGATGAAATAAGTAATTCCAGCTCGCGGCGCCGGGTTTGGAATGGCTCGCCCCGAAGATCCCGGTCTCCCCGGCAAAGCAGGTCGAAGAACACGAATGACGATGGAGTTTGTCGGGACAGGAGATTCACGCGCGATGCGGCTGGATGGAGGCGCAGTTGAAGCGCGTCGAAGTCGAGTCCATTGTCCTTAACGATGACAATCTCTCCGTCGAGGACGCAGCGAGGAGGTAATGCCGAACGTAACGGCTCCAGAAGCTCAGGAAAATAGCGGTTTAGCGGCTTTTCGTCGCGGCTCTGGATCAGTATCTCATCCCCATCGCGAAAGACGAGTGCGCGAAACCCGTCCCACTTAGGTTCGAAAACCCAATCCCCATCTCCTGGTAATTCACCCACTCGCTTGGCGAGCATCGGCAATAGCGGCGGGTTCACGGGAAGTTGCACGCCCCATGGTATACCGCGCACTTCACTTTGTGATGCTAGTACGCGTTTTTGGCCGATTCGGCGGAAGCCGATTGCACTGAATCATTCGTACTTAGAGCCACGGTTGGATCAACTCGCGCCACGGAGCCTAGTAAGAGAGAGACGGCGGTGAAGGTAAAGGGGTCGCGACCAGAAACGCCATAGAGCATTCCCGCAACGAGACTCGTTGCTGCATGCGCGGCTGCAAGACCTAATGCCACCCCTACCAACGGATAACAAACGCCAGACCATAGAGCCCCAGCATCGCCAGCGACAGACCACCGAGCACACTGAAAAGACCAAGCAGCGACGCACTCAGCGAGCCGGATAGAACGCGAACCCCAGATGTTCATTCATTGTCTGCACGTCTTACATGGTTGCGGGAGACTGCCAAGTACCCGCAAGCACGTGCAAGACGACGCAATCGTGGGTGCCAATCGTGGGTATCTACCACGTAATTCGCCCGTGCCTGCCCACAGCGCCAAAACTCGGCTCAAGTCTTAGTTGCCTTTACTGCCGTGCCTAACACTTCTACGGTTTGTTTCAGCACGAGTGAGACTATTTAATGTCGAGTAGGACCTCAATCCTGTGCCTGGGAAGCTCGCACTGGCCTCCCCGTTACCAACTCAACGGCAAACAGTTTGAAGTAACTGGTCGGAGCATTTCGTCTGACGAACGTCTTCATTCTGTCACCTCATCCTTGTGAAAGGGGGTGACCATTTTCAGCCGGGTCTCGTATATCCTGTCCAGTACTAATCGTATTGGAATAGGAATGAGTATGAACGGCTTTGACTCCACGATTCTATCGTTCCTGAATACCTTCGTACATAGATCGTGGATTTTTGATGCTGTGGTAGTCGTTCTGGAGGGGAACAGACTCCTAAAGGGCGGTCTTATTATGGCACTCTTCTGCTGGGCTTGGATCAAACTTGGAGAAGACGGGCGCAAGAATCGCGAAATTCTTCTCTATGGAATGCTGGTTTGCGCGCCTGCGGTTCTCCTCGCCAGGGGGCTCGCCCTGTTGCTGCCTTTCCGAGTCAGGCCTCTGCACAATCCAGAACTTCATTATCGGCTTGCCTATACCCTCGATCCCAACGCTCTGGAAAAATGGAGCTCTTTCCCCAGCGACCATGCCACCCTGTATTTCGCCTTGGCGATCACCCTATTGTTTGTTTCACGCCGCTGGGGCGGGATTGCGCTCCTCTACGTTTTTGTTGCTATCTGTCTTCCGCGTGTATATCTAGGATTGCATTACCCGACTGATATTATCGGCGGGGCGCTCCTGGGAATTCTCACGGCCTTCACTGTGCATTTGCTATGGCTCAGAAAACTGGTCGCGGGCACCGCAATGCGATGGATGGACGCACATCCCGCGGCGTTCTACATTTCCCTCTTTCTTCTCAGCTTCGAAAATGGGGAACTGTTCGAATCATTGCGGGCTATGGCCAAACTAGCAGTGAACTTCGCGCAAGTTCTTTTGGGTCGCACACCGCATTAAGATGTACATGAGTTAACAATATATGAACATCACGCAGCTTCTTCTTAGGTGCGAGCTCTGCGGAATATCTGACCAGGTCATGCAACCCCTGCACTTTCTGTGCACCAGAACGGAGCATACAGTTGTGTGTTTGCACGAGTGATTGTCCCTTTGTTAATCTCGCGAACTCTCGCACCGCCAATGGGCATGATCGTCTGAGGTGCTCATGGTCGATGCTTTGCCCGAAGGCTAACGTTACGACAAACCGGGAAGGTCAAATAGGTATCAGGACTACTCAGGAATCCCATGCCCGGAACATCAAGGCCCGGCGCATCGAACAAGGCAACCGGATTGTCCGACGTAAGAAAGCCTGGGTCTCCGTCGGGAGCCAGGAGAAAAGCCCAACACATGTCGAATACGATTTCTTGTATCAACATCATCACCTGAATCATTTGGGTGAGTGACCATCCTCGATTCGTTGGTTTTAAAACGACGTTTCCGCCATTCAATCGGCCCCGAATTTCCTCGGGAGTGATTTCCCCTCCGGTGTGCTCACTCTCCTCAAAGAAGTGCGATCTTTTCCAGGTTCTTGATATTTGAAGCGAACTTCTCTACCTCGCCATGGCCGAGCCCACCACAGACGACCGGCGCGGCAAGAACGTCCAGTCGCCGCTCCCCGACCTGTTGCGATAGTCTTTCTACCGTCGGCTAGCGGGATACGAAGATGTAAACGACGCCGAGCGGCTGTCGCAAGATCCGACCTTCCGGTGGATCGGTTCGGAGAAGATCTGGGAGCGAGCTGCAGCGTTGACTTCGCACCTACACTGGTTCGAGACCGGCTGCTATCACAGGACGAGAACCTGGCTGGGTTGGCCCGGATCAACCGCGACCTGATCGCCAAAGCATTTCGGCCGCGGTGGTGCGGATCGCGGATGGGGACGGCCTAGATTGAAACCCGTTTAAGCAACACGCAGAGAGGGCGAGACGGGAGTACAATGCTCTCCGTTTTCAAGGTCAAAAAGGAAGTCTCGGATAAATGCAGACCGAAGGAGCGAGGCGATGCAGCATTCACAATTAAGCGATGGAATAGATCGATTTGACCGCCGGACCTTTTGCAAGGCTGCCGGCGTTGCGACCGCTGTCGGAGTAGTGGAGGCAAGCCTAGGAAGCGTGTTGGCCCACGCAGACCTGACCAAGGAGCAGCGTGACAAGATGACGGCGGACGAAATCATCCAGCAGATGAAAGCTGGCAACGAACGCTTCCGGTCGGGCAAACCGCAGCATCGCGATCTCATGAGCGAAGCTAAGGCGACTGCGAAGGGACAGTATCCTGCCGCGATTGTCTTCAGCTGTATTGACTCGCGAGCACCCGCCGAGTTGATTCTCGACTTTGGTATCGGCGATATCTTCAGCAGTCGTGTGGCCGGCAACGTTGCTGACGAGGACATATTGGGCAGCATGGAATTCGCTTGCAAGGTGGCAGGCTCGAAAGTCGTGCTTGTCATGGGTCACACCGCCTGCGGCGCTATCAAAGGTGCCATTGATGGGGTGCAGATTGGCAATCTCACGGCGTTGTTGGCGAAGATCCGTCCGGCCGTTGAAGCCACTCACTACACGGGGGAGCGCTCGGCCAAAAACTATGCCTTCGTAGACGCTGTGGCGCGAAAGAACGTGTCACTGACTATCGCCAACATTCGGGAAAAGAGCCCTGTGCTTCGGGACCTCGAATCCATCGGCAGCATAAAGATTGCAGGCTCGATGTACAACCTCCAAACGGGAATCGTGGAGTTCCTCGAGTAGCGGTTACGCACGCTTACTGGACCTTCGGTTCCCCCGTGCATAGATTACGGTGAGCGGGATCGTTCTTAGTCATGCTCACCAGTCAGAGGCCGGTGGCCAACCGGGCGAAATGATCAGTCCGGGCCACGCTTTTTGGTGGCCCGTCGGCCACAGCCGTCTCAGGCGGTTGCAGTATCGTGGCTGTGGATCGTTCGCTGCCAAGCGAGAAAAATCTTCCACCGGGCGGTTCCTTTTCTGCCTTGAAAGACAGATTAGGTGAATAAAGCGCATGTAAGCGGCAGAGCAGTTCGCCGAATCGGAGCCAAGGTAGGCTCCGGACCGCGGGATGTCAACTGCGAATTTGATACATGTCGCGGCCACATAAGAAGTTCCTCTTTGAGCCAAGTAGAAAGTTCCGCTTTGATGGGGCATCGGAACGACAATGAGTGGATCGAGCCACTCAGGAGACGATCTATGTCTGTAGAGGACCTAAGGAAGACGCGGTCATAGGAGTACCCTCCCGTTCGGAAAACAGAACGGCTTTGACCATGAGATCAAGTTCTTCTTGACGAGCGATCCGTCCTGGTATCACAATCGCACCCCTCCGTTCAAATGTCTTGTCTCAGAGTGTGGGCGCAGGAGAGGGTGTACCGTGTTCGTATCCGGGTAGCGGCAGAATTGACCGCAGAAGCTGCTTGGTTTGCCCCCGCGAGAACGCGATCATGGTATGGCCCGCAACCTTGGATCGATCGTATCCGGATCGATCAAGTCCGGGAGCTCACCGCAGAGCCCGAGCAGGACGGCCCCATCCGTACCGTGGCCCTGTCCGGTGGCTGTCCGGGGAAAAGCCACGCGCGCGTAACCTGGTATGGTCTGGCGGATCAAGATCCGGCATATTGCGCAGCAGTGGCTTGAACATGTTCGGCACCCATGGCTGCTTCCCAGGCTCTGCACGAGTCTGTGCTTTCGTCCGGTCTTTCCCGAAGCGCTCGTCCTTGAGCACTGACAGCACATCTGCGTAGCGCGTAATCAGCCAAGCTTTCTGTTTATCGGGAAGCGTGGTGCGGTAGACCGGCGCCTCGGTGCGAAGGCGGGCATAAAAAGCAAAGGGATTCGCTTTGAACGTAGAGCTAGCAATGTTGACCGAGGGGATCGAGGACATGATTGGCCTTGGCAAGGTTACGCCAAGTCCCCCAGTTCTTGCGCAGGAAACGAGCTTGCCCTATCCTCCGGTCTAATGCCACATGGGCCCGAACGGCTTCTTCTCGCACTCTTCGCCATCTTTGTGGCGGCAAAGGTTGTCGGCGAGTTGTCGTTGAATCCAATATCCACGGTGGCGCCAAGTACATGGACAGGTTGATGTCCAGGTATTTCAAGGACACGAAGTTCAGCGAGACCGATCGTACGCTATTCGCGTTCGCTTGCTACAAGGCAGGGCCGGTAGCATCTCGTGCAAGCGCAAAGAGGCGGCCATGCTCGGACTCGATGCGGACCAATGGTTCAACAACGTCGAATTCGTGACCGCCGAGAAAATTGGAGTCGAAACGACGACGTACGTGCGCAACATCTTTAAATACTACGTCGGTTATACGCTAACCGAGGAAATCCGAGAACAGTAGCGGAAGGCACGCTCACAGACTACGCAGGTCGGGTCTTGACATAACTTCGTGCGCATTGTGGCGAATCCAGCAGAGAGGACCCACATCGATGAAAAACATTCACGTACTCATAGTAGCGCTGGCAAGTGGAGTATTTCTCGCCGCGTCAGCTGCCACCCCACCCGCTGTGACGCCAGCCGCGTTACCCACCGCTGCTGTTTCGCCGCCGGATAGCCCGACGGTAAAAACCCAGGCCGGTGATGTCCAAGGCGTTGAAGAGAACAATATTTTCTCATTCAAGGGGATTCCTTATGCATCGCCGCCCGTGGGAATGTTGCGCTGGCGTGAACCCCAGCCTGCCCAGCCATGGCAGGGGGTGCGTAAGGCCGACCGTTACGGCAACGCTTGCATTCAGGTTCCCGGTCTCTCAGCTGCCCAGGGTCTCGATCCTGGCCCGATCAGCGAGGATTGCCTTTATCTCAACGTCTGGACGCCCAAGCCCGATCCTTCCGCAAAACTCCCTGTGATGGTGTGGATTCACGGTGGGGCCTACATGTTGGGCGCCGGAGGGGTAACTCTCTATGAAGGCGTGCAATTGGCGAAAAAGGGCGCAGTTGTGGTCAACCTCAACTACCGTCTCATGCAGCTGGGTTTTTTTGTCCATCCAGCACTGGAAAAGGGAAATCCCGGCGGTCCTGCCAACTTTGGTCTGCTTGATCAAATTGCCGCACTGCAATGGGTACAGCAAAACATCCTCCAGTTCGGAGGCGATCCGGGCAACGTGACCATCTTTGGCGAATCGGCTGGCGCGAAGAGCGTTCTAGCTTTGTTTGCATCACCGCTTGCGCGGGGTCTCTTTCACAAGGGCATCGTCATGAGCTCATACATAATTCCTGATGCCACACGGGCGAAGGCACTTGAAGCTGGTATCAAGGCGGCGGAGGCAGCAGGTTTGAAAGGTGCTGACGCAACCGTTGCCGAACTCCGGGCTGTCCCGGCCGAGCGATTCGGGCAGCTTAAGGGCCGAGATTTGTCGACCGCTCCCGTACCCATCAGCGGGGACACGGTGCTGCCCCAACCCATTCAGCAAATCTTCGCGGCGGGGAAGGAGGCACCCGTGCCGCTTATCCTCGGCAATACGAGCAACGACTCCAGTGTCGTAGCTGACTTTGGGATTGACCCCGTCAAGGTCGTGGCAAACATGCGCGGCGCAGGATTGCTGTCGAGGATCCTCTATCCTGGAGTGAAGGACGATCGGCAGCTGGGCCGTCAAGCCACGCGTGACTTGGTATTCACCATGCCGGTGCGCTGGATTGCCGATCACCATTCCAAACTTGCTCCGAGCTTTCGCTACTATTTCGACTACACCGCAGTCAAGGAGCGCGGTAAATTCCCGGACGGTGTGCCTCACGGCGCAGAGATCGTCTACGTCATGGATACCGGCGATATTTACGGGGGCACTAAAACCATCTTTACGGATGAGGACCGGGATTTTGCCCGGCGCGTCAGCGACTATTTTTTTGAGTTTGCCCGTACCAACCACCCGGCGTCCAACGGAAGTCCCGCATGGCCGAACCACACCTCGATGCGGGACGAGACGATGCTCTTCGGCACGAAGATCGCCTCGCAAACGAACTTTATGAAGGCTCGCCTCAATGCTTTCATCAGAATCCTGAAGATCGTTGGCCCGGTCTTGAATCGAAAGTGATTCCAGGGCGGGAGGACTCGCAACCAAATCAATGCCCGTAAAACAAAACAGGCGGCGGACCGACCCTTTGGCGTGCCCAACTGCCTAATCGGGTGATTTACCGCAACAACGCCCCACGCGGGCCATGTATAACAGATGAGGTTGCCGATTTGTTACGCATGTAGACGCTTCGCACATTGTCGAAAGTCGTCAGTGGCATACGGGATTTGGCATTTTCAGCCCAAGCCATCTTCCCGGATCATCTGGCTAGATTGCACCTACTCGTCCTCGTTACCCAGCTGCCGGCAGACACTTCCGAATGCATTGTCACCTACGATCCGAGTTGTGACCGAGGAAAATGGGCCAGGCTGGCATTGACTTCCAACCCTGGCCGGTTTTGATATCCGCGGCTCAGGCCGCCGGAATCTTCAATTGCTGGCCTATTTGAATTTTGTCCGGATTCGCAATGCTGTTTGCCTGGGCAATCTTGGTGTACTCGTTTGGGTTGCCATAGAACGACTTGCTGATCATGGAGAGGCTATCTCCAGATTTGACGACATACATGGTTCCCGATCCGATAGTAATATCTCGGGATTAGCGCCTTGTTTGTGATTCGATGCAGGCGGATAATGGCACCCCGTCCCAGGACCCGATAGCAATTCAATACCGTTGAGATAGAATCACGCAGACCCTGACAGAGGAGGCGTGAAATGCGCATCGCACGACTAAGTACTGCCCTCATTCTGGCGGTTGTTAGTGTCTATTTGCCAGCGCAGCCACCAGAACAAAAAATAACCGTGACAGGTAAGCTCGTCCGCGCAATGGCCATAGGAGGAGAATCGACAGGCTGGGCTCTTGAACTCGAGTCCGCAACCACTATCGACGGGAAGCCGGCGACTTCGATTCAAGTTAGTTATCGCAAGACAGGAAAACTTGAAAAACTGGAAAACAAGCACGTGAGGGCCACTGGCAAACTCGCCCATCGAAACGGGGTGGAGACGGGTGAGCAGCCGGTTCTCGAGATTTCCTCAATCAAGGAAGCCAAAGCTACAGCCCGACCAGCATCCGCGCAACCGCCTTCCTTCAGCCTTTCAAAAAGCGAATGGCTCCTGGAGGATCTGAGCGGCAGCGGGGTACTCGACAACGTGCAAGCGACGCTCACTTTCCCAGAAACAGGAAAGGTAACGGGCAACGGCTCGTGCAATCGCTTCTTTGGCCCGGCGGAGATCAAAGGGGATGCCATCAAATTGGGTCCTCTAGGCTCCTCGCGAATGGCCTGCCCCGAGGCGGTGATGAATCAGGAGACGAAATATCTGCAGGCGCTCCAGACAGCCGAGCGTTTTGAGTGGAAAGATCCATATTTGCACGTTTATTGCAAGGGCCTCGAAAAGGCTCTGCGCTTCACACGGATGGCGCCAGGGAAGCCTGCGACGCCCTGAAGGAGAACCACGACTTGTTCGCCTGACTACTCCCTGCAGAATCCTTCACCTGTTTTGATGATCAGACAATTCCTCTTGTCCAACAGCCATTTCATCCCTGTCTCTTGGCCGCCGCCCGCGTCGATGGACTCGGTTTTGCCGTTGCGCTGGAATTCGATGCGGTCGCCGGCGGAAGTCCCTTCATAGGTATCTGGACCGTCGAGCGAATGGATTTCCACGACGTACTTGGCGCCGTTCTTGGCGAGCACAAGATAGGTTCCTTCGGGGCCGATCCATTTACCCAGCCACTGGTCAGTAACATTGTTGGCCACAGGCGGAGCGGCTGTTGGACTAGGCGATTGAGTGCTGGTCCCGCTGGATGAGGGTCCTGCCGGCTGATTGCGACCCTCACAGCCTGCTATCACGACTGTCATCAACAGGGTAATTATCCAAAGGTGGGCTTTTGTCATGGTAATTTCTCCTGGGAAACAACTGGATTCGAAAGTTTCATTCTGGGCCTGCGCTGCGGGACGGACATCACTGTTTCGGCCATGCACGGTCGAAGCGCTCAACCACAATCGCCTCCTTCTCTACACCACTCTCTGTTACCCGCTTCGCGAAACGCCCTTCCAGCGTGACCAGAAGAGGCGTCCCGCCGGCCACGTGCGATGACGCGTAGGCACGCTCAAGAGCTGCGTTACCTTTTTCTTGGGCTACTGGGAAGCTCGCCCGGGTGAGGCACTCAGTGAAGACTCCGGCGTCAGCCAGGAAAACAAATTCGCCGCTCATGCGGAACGTATCGCTCATAGGATCCAATTTCGCAGACCGGACTGAATACTGCCCTTGAATCTCTGGCACAGGGGGTCCCAATGGTCGCGATTCCGGTTTCGATTGACCAACCCGGCGTTGCAGCAAGAGTTGGCTACACGAAAAACTGGCGCGTATGTACCCGCTCCTCGGATGGCCGGCGCTAGTGAGCCGGGTTCACCAGTGGTTCGCACCACCAGCGTCAAGTAAGCAAAAGGTTGCGATGGATTGTCGAGATACGCGCGGTTCTGCAAGAATGGCTGAAATACTTCTTCCTCGGCCGGACCTACCCAGCTGCTCCGCACGGTGTCTTTCACCACGCCCACCACAGTGAGCCACGAAGGATTTTTCGCCGGATGGTCAAATGTGATTCGTTTCCCGATCGCGCCTTCACCAGGCCAGTAGCGGCGAGCAAGATAGTCGTTGATGACCACCACTCCAGGCGCGCGCAAGTTGTCCGCATCGGTTACATCGCGGCCGCGCAGAATCGGGATGCTCATGGTCCGAAAGTAACCGGGAAAAACTGCCCGGTAGGTGGCAACGGCAGAAGCGCAACTCCGATCACCGCTACGACAATTTGCCGGCGGCGTTTCTTGCGCTTGATATCTGGACGTGCGATATCCATCATTCAAGCTCTTGGCAACTGTCAACCCATTTGAAGTGGCGCAGTAAGTGTCTGCACGGACAGTGAGATAGGCCCGTCCTGGCATTCTACGAACTGCCCAGCTTTGTCCGGAATTGAACTTGAGTGTCCATTTGCGAACACCGCGGTGAAAAAGTCCGCGCGGTCTGCGGGTGGTCTATAGAAGAGTGGAAGTATTCCGCCTCGCTTTACCGTCCGTCGTTCACGGACAAAAACACTTGCCGGCTCGCTTGACTATGCGGGTCTTCTGCGTGTCGAACCGCTCACTCCGTCCGCAGTGCGCGAATCGGCTCCAGAGTCGCTGCCTTACGAGCCGGCAGCACCGTAGCCACCAACGCTGCCAGGCTCAGCACTACTGTCGTTACCAGCAAAATACCCGGGGCGTACGGCTTTACTCCGAATAGCTGTGTGGTCATCGCGTACCCCGCCAGAATCGTTGCGGGAATGCCGATCGCCAGCCCGATTCCAATCTGAACAAACGCGCCCTTCAGCACCAGCTTCAGAACATTCAAGCGGTTGGCGCCGAGTGCCATGCGGATTCCAATTTCGCTGGTACGCCGCTCAACCGAATATGCCGTAACGCCATAGAGTCCGACCGACGCCAGCACCAGCGCCAGCAGCCCAAACAACGAAGTCAGCTTGGCCAGCATCTGGTTCTGAGAGAAATTGCCATCTACTTGAGCGGCAAGGCTCATGAAGTCGATCAACGCAAGGTCAGGACTCACCTGGGCGAAGGCGCGCCGAACCTGAGGTTCGAGTCCCGGAACTTGTCCCTGCGTTTGCAGCACCACTGCATTCAGAAAGTGCGTGCGATCCTCGAAAGCCTTGAAGCGCGGGTCGTCGTGTACGACGTGTTGGGCTTCGGGGAGGAAAAACATTGGAGGGATCTTGTCGGTGGGGCCGTGGTATTGCGTATCCTCCGTGACCCCGACGATCTCGAAGTTGCCCGCGTACTGCTGGCCCAGATCTCCGAAATGTTTCCCGATCGGGTCTTCATCTTTGAAAAATTTCTTGGCAAACGTCTGGTTGACCACGGCGATGTTCCGCGTGGTGGCGGTGTCCTGCTCCGTAATCGTACGACCCTTCACGATCTTGGTGCCGACACTCTCAAAATAGCCGTCAGTGACACGCACCCACGACGTGTTGTTTTGATTGCTGCCCGGCGGAGGCGGCGCATGCCCCTCGATGAACACGGTTTCACCCCAGTTATTGCCTTCCATCGGAGTGTAGAGCGCGAAACTAACACGGCTCACGCCTGGAATGGCTGCCAGGTTGTCATGCAGTTGCCGGAAAAATACAGGAAGCCGATCCGTGGTAATTCCAGCCATCTCGGGGTCGATGTGCAAGATGTAACGGTTCGCAATATCGAACCCGAAGTCCTGATGTTGCATGTTGCGCAAGCTTTGGGTGAGCAATCCCGCAGCGCACAGCAGCACCAGCGACAGCGCAGCCTGGACCACCACCAGTGATTTCTGCGTCCATCCCGCTCCCTGGGTCGTGGAGCGGTGCGCTCCGCGCAAGGCATCGGCGGGATCGGCGTGCGCCGTCAACCACGCAGGCGCCACTCCGAAAAGAATTCCCGTCAGCAGGGAAACTCCGAAAGTAAAGCCCAGCACCGGCAACGAAGGCGTGGCACTGATCGCCACATGTTGGTTTTGAAATGCCAGCCGCAGAATGAGGCGCGTGCACCAGAATGCAAACCATACTCCCACAATGCCGCCAAACGATGCGAGAACCGCGCTCTCCGTCAGCACTTGTACGATCTGCCGCGACCGCGGCGCGCCCAGAGCGGTTCGGACGGAAGTGTGCTGTCGGCGGCTGGCGGCTCGCACCAGCATAAGGTTGGCCACGTTGGCACACGCGATCAACAGTACGAAGCCGGAAACCCACATCAGCAGGTGCAGGCCCGACTGGTACTCGTCCCGCATCATCTGCACACCTGCTCCACCCGGAGACAGGTGCAGAGTCTGTTTCGGCACCAACTCCCGTTCGCCAGGTTGCAACTTGGCGTCCGGACTTAATAGCCACTGTTGGAGCTCCACCTGCATCTGGGTCTCAATGCTTTTGGAATCAGCCCCCGGCGCAAGCCGCCCGGTGATGTCGAGCCAATCCTGCTCCCCAAATTGCAGAAGGTTGCGAGACCCATCGATCGCCACTTCCGCGTTCAGCGGAATCCAGAATGCGGGTGCGCTCTCCATCCGGTCGCCGTAAAATTTTGGCGGCGCAACTCCGATCACGGTGAAAGGTAGACCGTTAAAGGTAAAGCTTGACCCGATCACCGACGGATCCTGCCCGTATTTCTGTTGCCAGGTCGCGTAGCTCATCACCACAACCGGTTCCGCTCCCTGCCGATCATCCGCCTGCGTGAACATCCGTCCCGCGTATGCGCCAATCCCAAACATCGAGAAATAGTTCCCCGAAACAAACTGCGTGCGGAGCGACTCCGCAGGCTGGTTACTGGCGTTGCGCCGAACCCCCATGAGACCGCGTCCTGCCTGGAAGGCGGCCAGTTCGGTGAACCCGTGCGTCCCGTCGCGGAATGTCTTGTACTTGTCATACGAGAAAAGCGACCAGTTATCCTGAAGCCCTCCGTTCACGCAGCAGTTCTCGTTGTTGCCGATCCGGATCAGTTCACTGGGCTTGGTCACAGGCAAGGATTTCAACAGGACGGCATGCACCAGGCTGAAGATTGCCGTAGTCGCACCGATCCCGAGGGCAAGTGTCAACACCGCCGTCGCGGTGAAACCGGGAGCGTGAGCAAATTGCCTCATCGCATAGCGGACATCGTCTACAAACTGCATAGCGCCTCCGATTCTCTTCCTCTACACGGATCCCCTATACGGATAGGCCTTGGTCATTGTTCCCGATATCGAGCACGAGCAGGTGGAGTTCTCCCGGTCGATCCATCGAGAGTTGGACGCTCGTCATAGCCATTCGCGAGCAAGGCTGTCCATTTTGTCCCACCTTCGCCCGGCTCGGGCAATTTCCGGCCTGCTCACAATTGACCATTACAGCCGTCAATCCTTGGGTTAGCGGCGTTCGCCATCCAATCCCGGCGACAAGTTCCTAAGTCAATTCGCGGCAGCCGGACCCTAGATGCAAGTGGACGCTATGGAAACCTCCTACAGGACTTGCGCCACGAATTCCGCGTGTTGCGGAAGGCCCCCGGCTTCACGATTGTGACAGTGATGACAGTAGCGCTTGGAATCGGGGCGAATACAGCGATATTCAGTGTTGTGAACACCGTCCTGTTCAATCCCCTGTCCCTGCATGAACCTGGCCAGATCGTACGGTTGCAGGAATACCATCAACGCCCAATGAATGTCACCGAAGCGACATTTCGCGATCTGCGCGAGCGCAATCGCGTGTTTTCCCAAGTGTGCGCTTATCGCATCTTTTCGCAAAACTTAAGTGACACGCGGCAAGCTGCACCGCCGGAGCAGATCGACACTGCATTTGTTTCGCAGGACTTCATACCGCTGCTGGCGGTGACACCGTTCCTGGGGACCGGATTTACCTCTGAGCAGTTTCACCAAAATGCCGGAGGCTTAGTGATCCTCAGCTACGGACTCTGGCAGCATGATTTCGGATCGGACCTAGAGATCGTCGGCAAGATGATCACCCTCCATGGAGTGCCTCGCCGGGTTGCCGGTGTAATGCCGATCGGGTTCTCGTTTCCGGAAGCGGTCCAGGCGTGGGCGCCCCTAACCGACGACGTGGCCTTCGCACAGAACCGTCGCTCGCATTTATTTACAACCCTGGCGCAGGGTCAAACCGGGCTGTGCCTCGTCAAAACATCGTACCCCTGCAAAATGAGCGACTTGGCGAAAAGTTCGATTCGGACTGCCTCCGATAAGATTCTGCCATGATCGCATCGCTTTGGCATTTCTTTCGGCTGGATGGTCAACTTTCTTAGTTCCCGGGCAGATGAGCTGAATACCGCGTGTTTGCGGGGAACAGGGGTCCCTGAGGTTCCCCCTGTTGATAACCCGCTGGTGCAGTTCCTCAGCCAGGAGCGCAGAAAGCTGGGCGTGTTAGAGTCAACACAGCGGGCGCAAGCCAGAAGTTTCAGATCCTTGGATCGATTTGGCCTTAGGGTCAGCCCATTTTCGAGCCAAGAGCCGACCAGCCGACGAATGAATCAAATGAAGAGAAACCACCCGCTCTATCTCTGTGCACTACTCCTAATCGTCGCGCTGGCGGGTGACGAGGCTGTTGCGCAGGCAAGTGTGCCATCACCTGCATCGGTCGACGCTCGGCGCCTCGAAATCTCAGAAGAACTCTCGGAGTCGCTCGCCAATGATCTGCTCGAACTGTCGGTAGTCACCAAGAACCGCGATCTTGAGAAAACTGCGCAATTCTTTCCGGAAGAGTTGGCCGCCGACACGTTTCCGTCCGAACCCAGCGACACCAAATCCGAGGTCAAATGGATCATGTCGCACAGTTGGACAGCAAAGCCGGCCAGCGCCTCCTCCTCAGGTAAGACGGGGAGAATCAAGGCCACGGATTTTCTCGTCGGTTGGTCCGCGTTTCTGGATCACTTCAGCGAAGTGGAAGATGCCCGCTTCAAAGTAAAGGTGGCTAACTTTGACGATTCGGCGCAGGCCATCATCGGGGCCGAAGTGCCGACCGCCGTACTCGGGGCATCGGGGCACGCTCGCGTGGCCTTCTTCGTCATCGGGCGCGATCACGAGAACCGCCGGGAATGGGCCCGCGGCGTAGTCGAAGCAGACCTTCTCTATGGCAGCAACAAACACTGGCAATTTCAGTCGTTCAAGCTGACCAGCTTCGATTCACTCCTGGCCACGGTGGACATTTTTTCTGAAGTCTCGGAAGCGGCAGGCGTGGCGGCGGCTGTGCCGTCTTTCGGATCGGCGGGAAATGACAGCTTCACTTACCGCGGCGCGGCAGCAGCTGATTTTAATAATGACGGATGGATCGACCTCTTTGTCTGTGGCGTCGACCACAACTACCTTTACTTGAACGACGGCCACGGGCACTTTCGCGATGCATCAAAGGAAACAGGTCTCGAGTTCGTTCCGCCGTGCGTCGGCGTGGTCGTACTCGACTATGACAACGATGGCGATGCCGACGTGTTCCTGACCAATGTCGGCCCCCAAGTGCTCTTGCGGAACCGCCTTAAAGAAGACGGACACCTATTCTTTACAGATGTCTCAGACGAAGCCCATATATCGCGCGACGCCATCGGTTTCAGTGCAGCCGTTGGAGACGTAAACGGCGACGGCCTGCCCGACGTGTACGTGACCAGCTACAACTACTACGGCAAGGTCGTGCCGAACTCCTGGTTCAGTGCGACCAACGGTACGGCCAACCTGCTCTTCATCAACCAGGGTGACGGCACCTTCAAAGAAGAAGGTTACAAGTGGGGCGTGGACGATCGGCGCTGGAGTTATGCGGCCGAGTTCGCCGATGTCAACGGAGACGGCAAGCTCGACCTCTATGTGGTGAACGACTTCGGCGAGAAAGCATTGTTTATCAACAAAGGGGACCACTTCGAGGATGAAGCGGCCCAGCGCGGAGTTCTGGACCCCGGCAACGGCATGGGGGTGTCCTTCGGCGATTTCAACAATGACGGACTGCTCGATCTCCACGTCACCAATATGTCGTCCACCGCTGGAAACCGGATTTTGACACGCCTGTTCCCGCAGTCCTCGGTGAAGGAGAACGTGCTGAAGAAACTAGCCGCCGGGAATAGTCTGTACCAGAACCTGGGGAATGGCCAGTACAAAGACGTGACTGCCGATGTAGGTGGGCTCTCTGCGGGGTGGGCCTGGGGTGGCGGCTTCATCGATTTCGATAACGATGGCTGGAGTGATCTCTACACGCCCAACGGCTTCATCTCCGGCAAGTCCATGAAAGATACTTGAAGCCAGTTCTGGCGTCAGGTCGTGACGCAAAATAACACGCAGAAAGAAACCGGTACGCTGCGCAATGACCAGAACCGTCTGATCTTCAGTAAGGGTTTTTCCTTCAGCGGGTACGAGCGCGACGCCCTGTTTCTGAATCGCGATGGCAAGAAATTCATGGATATTTCCGGCATCTCTGGAATCGATTCGATCACCGATGGACGCGCCGCCGTGTTCGCCGATTTCGACAACGACGGGGACGAGGATGTGTTCTTGACCACCATTCAGGGTCCGGGGCACCTCCTGTTCCGTAATAATGTCGGCCAAGACAACCACTGGCTGCGGATCATTCTTGAGGGTGGCAAAGAAACCGGCCGCGACGCCTACGGCAGCGTCGTTCGGGTCAAGACTTCCGCCGGAACACTGACAAAAGTTAAAGCCGGAGGCTCGGGTTACCTTTCGCAGAGTGATCCCCGGCTTTTGTTTGGTCTTGGTCAGGACCCTACAGCGCAGAGCATCGAGGTCAACTGGCCAAACGGCCGGGTCGAGGCCTTCCCTGCCGCGCGGGCCGGCGACACGCTTTTGCTGCGCTACGGAACCGGAATCGCGCTATCTTTAGAGCTGGCAAAGACGAAGCTGCCCGACCCACTCACGAAGGCAGAATCGCCGGACAGTGATTAACTTATGGGCCACATGGTGCGTTCCCTGCCTGAAGGAAATGCCGGAATTGGACCGACTGCGCGCTGGGTTGGAGAAAAACGGTGTCGATCTGATCGGGCTCAACGTCGATGCCGAACCCGATGGTCGCGTCCAGCAGTTCCTTAAAAAGGCACCGGTCAATTATCCGATCTACATTGGCGGCATGTCGGCAATCAGCCAACTGTTTGCTACGGATGAACTGACTGTTCCTTTGTCCTTAGTGATCGACCAAAACGGCCGAGTCGAGCAACTCATCTCGGGTTGGTCGTCAGATACCCAACGGCGATTTGAAACCCTTTCAGGTGCCAATGCTCACTAGATGGTCTCACATTGTTTCCGACAGGATACTTGCTTCATTCCCTTGCAAAGCGACATGCCTGATGACGACAGAGACCACACCGAGCCGGTGCATTCTTTGTCTTGCCGGCCTCTTTGTTCTTGCCCACCCCACATTCGCGCACGCCCTGAGCATTTAGGGGCACATCCTTTCCACCCATTAGCGCTTCGAATATCCCGAGCCAATTGCAAGACCCAAATTGCGGGCGCGTTCGAGTGCGAGTCTGTCCTTGACGAGGAGACCATTCTGAACCCCGAGCGATGTCGAAATTGCAATCACGAGCGGAATCGCCAGTCCCAAGGCGTGCGGGCAAGCGATGATGAGAACGGTTGCCGTCCTGATCAGGGCGTGCTCTTTGTCTCCTGACAACCACCAGTAGGTGAGTGTGATCGCGCCAGAAGCGACTGCGACGTAGAAAAGGATTGCGGCGGCACGATCGGCGAGGGCTTGCGTGCGAGACCCAGAAGCTTGCGCGGCTGCCACGAGCCGCATGATGCCGGACAGAGCGGTCTGCTCCCCGACTGCCGTGACGCGGACTCGAAGGCTTCCGCCACTGGCAACCGTTCCCGCGACGACGGCGGCACCTTGACCTTTCGAGACCGTCCGGGACTCGCCTGTAATCATCGACTCGTCAACATCGGCAGCCCCCTCGATGCCAGTCCCTGATCCAGTTGCACCTCGATCCCTGTTTCTTCGAGTTTCGTTCTTGCAAGTTTCAAAGCTTCTGCGTCGGCATCCGACCCGAACACTCCAGCTCCCGGATGAGCACGCTTTACGAGGACGGCGAGACTGCCGGTTCCGCAGCCCAAGTCGAGGATTCGGTGTCCATCTTGAATGCTCGCTTGCCGGAGCAATGCCTCTTTGACCGTAGCCTCACGAGTAGTAACACGGACAACGGGATCGTAGAACCGCGTAAGCCAGCGATATCCCAGTGCAGGAACGTACGAGTTCGACGATGCTTTCATATGTTGCCCATATAACCTTGGGAAACACGGGCGCAAAGCGAGCGATTTTGGATTTCTCGCTCTGCCGCCCGTGTCGAGGGCAGTCCGGTTTTCCGCCGCCTCGCAGGGAACCCGTCTGCTCTCTCCACTGCTACGCGCGACGTGTCACTGGGGAGGGATGCTTACGTCGTCGCTCAGTGGACATCTTGATTGCGTCCTGGCCTTGCACAAGACGGTGTCACTTATGATCCATGCCGTCCATTCCCTTCATCCCCTCCATCGACTGCTTCGCCTTCATGGCCCCAAAATGAACTTCGTTTGCGACTAGCTTGGCGCCCGAAACTTCTGCATGAACAACAACCTTGTCACCAACCTTCAAGTCTTTGAGACTTGCCGCCGCGCCGCTCTTTTGAAACTTGGTCTTGTCGTTGACCTCGACAGTTACGGTCTTCTTCGCCGTGGTTTCAACGGTAATGGACCTATCGGAAATGCTGGTGACCGTGCCCATGACATGCTTTTCTTTTCCATGAGCAAGTGCCATGAGTGAAAGCGCGAACAACAAAGTAACGACTGTGACGCTGCGTTTCATGATTTCTCCTCAGTGATCGTGCTGCATTGGTGGTTTCGGTGCCTGATTGCCGGGTTGACCTTCGTTCAAGAATTGCTCTTCTTCTTGTTCCTCCTGTTTCTCTCCTGGACCCTTGGGATTGAGCGCTTCCATCTCACGTTCCTCCGCGGGCGTGAGCTGAGGCAGATGCCGTATGAACAACACCAGCTTCCAGCTGTCCTCGTCTTTTTCCGCCGTGCCCCACGCCGGCATTCCGGTGAGCCGGATGCCGTTGTGAATGGTGTAGTAGAGCTCCCCATCAGTCAGATTCTGCGTCTGCGGCAACCGCATGTCCGGAGCTTTCGGATACAGATTCTGTCCGATCTCCGTATTGCCGTTTCCGTTATTGGCATGGCAGATGGCACAGTGGTCGGCAAAATGTGCTCGCCCCTCGGCAATCAACTCAGGTGATGCCGCAAATGGGTTTTTCTCGCTCTTTGCCCTAGAAGGAACGGCCATGCTCCGCGCGGTCCGCGCCACGTAGGTCTCCAGCGCCGAAGGCTGGTCACGGGCGCTAAAACCGCGGCGTACTGCGGCCGCCGCCCCCGCGACCACCAGGATCACGCTTGCAAACGCTAACAGCCACACAACGCGATTTCTTCGCATCTCTCCTCCTCCTCACTGCGGCTGCATGGAAGTGGACGAGGGCACGTTGAGTTCGCGTACCGGCTGGTCCATTCCCCCCGGACGGCTAGGAGCCTCTAGACCATCGGTCAAAAGGAACCCTCTCAACGCGATCGAATTGCCCCAAAGAGTTTCCAGGGCCGCGATGTAGTCGGTCTGG